>QFCE01002438.1_pt1 | contig 626558 bp, 588 predicted proteins | sample 5346091 | NCBI WGS metagenome assembly QFCE01 (sample SAMN09062252, study PRJNA434731) | Human gut metagenome, whole genome shotgun sequencing project. | isolation source: stool timepoint A chromium assembly | host: Homo sapiens | collected 2015 | reverse complement strand
GCTCGGCTCTCTCTGCAAGGGAAGCAACCATTTCTTTCTGCATTTCCGACGGCTTTACTGCAATGTTATGGTACTTTGCTTCCGGTACTGGCAGATTCAACATATCTGCTGTTTTAATGTCCGCTATCTCCTTGAACATCGCCATTAGTTCAGGCAAGTTATAGAATTTTGCGAACCTTGTCTTTGCTCTGTATCCCGTTCCTTCCGGTGTAAGTTCCACTGCCGTAATGGTTTCTCCGAAAGTGGAAGCCCAGGCATCAAAGTGCTGCAACCCATTTTTCACAAGCGTGTTGTACTGCAAATATCGCTGTATCGTGTAGAGTTCCACCATACTGTTTGAGATAGGTGTACCCGTTGCAAATACGATTCCTCGCCCTCCGGTAATCTCGTCAAGGTAACGACACTTCATAAAGAGGTCGGAAGATTTCTGTGCTTCCGTCTGTGCGATACCGCCCACATTACGCATTTTTGTATAGAGATAAAGGTTCTTATAGTAGTGGCTTTCGTCAACAAAAAGCCTGTCTACACCAAGTTCCTCAAAGGTTACAACATCATCTTTCTTCGTCTGGTCATTGAGTTTATCCAATTTCTGACGAATGGATTTCTTTGACTTTTCAAGCTGTTTAACTGAGAAGTTTTCCCCTCGGTTTCGCTTCAGTTCCGCAATTCCTTCGGTTATCTCCTCAAGCTGCTGTTCAAGGATTGCCCTCTGTCTTTCAATGGACATCGGGATTTTTTCAAACTGTGAATGACCGATAATAACTGCGTCATAATCTCCGGTTGCAATCCTGCCGCAGAACTTTTTACGGTTCTTGGTTTCAAAATCTTTCTTTGTTGCAACAAGGATATTTGCCGCCGGATAGAGTTGCAAATACTCAGCCGCCCATTGTTCCGTCAAGTGATTGGGTACAACAAACAGTGACTTGTTACAAAGCCCAAGCCTTTTCGACTCCTGTGCTGCCGCTACCATTTCAAAAGTTTTTCCTGCTCCGACTGCGTGTGCAAGAAGCGTATTTCCTCCGTAAAGGATATGGGCAACTGCATTTTTCTGATGTTCCCTGAGTTCGATTTCAGGGTTCATACCATTGAAAATAATATGGCTTCCATCATACTCACGGGGTCTGACGCTGTTGAACTTCTCATTGTAGAACTTGCAAAGCCTTTCCCTTCGTTCAGGGTCAGACCATATCCAGTCCTGAAATTCCTGCTTAATCATTTCCTGCTTCGACTGAGCAATCGCTGTTTCCTTTTTATTCAGGATAGCCTTTTTCCTGCCCTCATCATCTTCGATATAATCAAAGATACGCACATCTTTTAAGTTCAGCGTTTCCTCGATAATCTTATAAGCATTGATGCGGGAAGTACCGTAAGTGTTATATGCCCTTACATTTCCTTTGTCGTAAGATTTACCCTCAATATTCCACTCACTCGTAAATGGAGAGAAGTGAACTTTGATATTCCATTGTGCATAACGTGGTGTTTCAAGCAAATGAAAAATAAATTCCTGCACATCGTCCGGCGGCAGCCAAGTTGCTCCAAGTCGCACGGAAATTTCACTTGCGGTCAGGTCTTTCGGCTGCACCTTTTGAAGTGCTTCCACATTGACCTTATAATCTTCCGGATAGAGTTCTGCCGAGTTCTTTGCAATTCTCAGCTTCTCCCTGACATTACCCGAAAGGTATTCATCAGCCATCAGATACTTCGGTTCGTAAGAATTTCCATACTCATAAAGCGGATTCAGGAAGATAACACCCTTCAAATCCTCAAAGATTTCATTCTCCGATTTACCGGAAAGCTCCATCATATAGTCCATATCAATCGTGGCTTTTTCTCCAAGAGATACCGCCAACGCTTCGCTTGCAGTATCAACAGAAGTAACCGGAGTATGCGGCTTAATTGTTCTCTTGGAAAACATATCTGCCTTACGCTCCAGTTCTCCGTCCTCTCCGATAATTTCCAATGCAGAAAGCAAAGAGAACGAACTGTCCTGTGAGAAAGCAGAAGTATTTGCACGGCTGTTAATGAGTCCGTACTTACCTGAAAAGGTATCATAAAGTCTGTTTAATCTCTCCTGCTCTGCTTTTATTTCGCTGTCAGGGTAATCTTCTGTCTGCAATTCAATCAGCGTTCTGACGGAATTTCTAATGGCAATCATACCCTTAATTCGGTTCTCTGCGGTTGCCGATACCTCCACCGGAGTCATACGGGAATTTTCACGATAGTAGATTTTATCGTCCACCACCGTATAGGAAAAGTTTCTCTCTGTCGGGTCTGCCGGAATAGAATTATCTTCCTCCTCCAGTTCTTCCTCGGCTTCATATTCCGTGATTTCCCCGTGAATGTTTGCTACCGCTTCATCAAGCTGTGCTGCAAGGTCTGAATTTTCATACGGCACACAAGTTGCTTCCATACCGAAACGCCCTGATACCATTTTCATTTCTCCAAGTATCATTTCGGGGTGCTGCACAAAATAAGAGTTCATCTTAATTCCGTTCTCATCGGTATCAAGATGAACCCAATCCGGCTCAATATCTATCAGTCTGTCACGCTTTTGCAGGATAAGAATATCTGAAACAACTTCCGTTCCTGCGTTACCCTTGAAAGTATTATTCGGCAATCGGATTGCTCCAAGAAGCTCTGCTCTCTGTGCAATATATTTTCGTACTGCCGAGTTTTCCTTATCCATTGTGCCTTTGCTCGTTACAAGAGCCATCACACCGCCGGGTCTTAACTTATCGAGGGACTTTGCAAAAAAGTAATCGTGTATCAGGAACTTATGCTTGTCATACCTTTTATCCGATACCTTAAAATCTCCAAAAGGCACATTTCCGACAACGCCATCAAAGAAGCTGTCCGGTAAATTGGTTTCTTCAAATCCCTGTGCCGCAATGGTTGTTTTCTGGTAAAGCTGCTGTGCAATGCCTGCGGAAATCGTATCAAGTTCCACACCGTAAATCTTACTGTCCTGCATTGAGTCAGGCAGCATACCGATGAAATTACCAATACCGCAGGACGGCTCTAATAAATTGCCCTCCTTAAAGCCCATTTGCTCCATTGCCTTATAAATGGCTGTGATAACTTCGGGCGGCGTGTAGAACGCAGTCAATGTGCTTTCTCTTGCCGAAGCATATTCCTCCGATGTTAATACCGAAGAAAGTTCCAGATATTCAGTTGCCCACGCTGAATTATTTTCATCAAAGGCTTCTGAAAGTCCACCCCAACCGACATACTTTGATAAGATAATTTGTTCCTCAGGAGTGGCAAATCTGTTTTCTTCCTGACACTTTTTAAGAAGCTGTATCGCCATAATATTTCTGCGGAAGCGTTCCTTTTTACCTACCGTTTCAACCTCATTTTCTCTGAGATTAAAGGTATGACGGTCTGCCATAGGCACATCAGGGTGCAGGTCAAAGCCCTTGACCTTTTTCTTCTGCTCCCAAGCAGGAACTATCGGCTCAGGCTCTTTATCATAACCGTTTCCTATGCGATACCCCTGATGATACATCTCATCATAGCTGTCAAAACCTGACTGTGAAGCTACTATCTCTCGATAATCTTCAATTGGCATACTGCCCATATTGGTCTGAACTTCTTCCGTTTCATTTCTTTCTTCGGCAGGTTCTTCCTTCACAATCAAATGCTCATTCATCGGGTTCTCACGCACTTTTCTGTCAAACTCTGTGCGTGAAAATTCCTTATTGAACAGTGGCATATCATAGTCATAGAGCATTACTCTCTCATCATCAACAGATAAGATTTCATACTCAGAAGCACCGATATACACCTTATCGCCAAGATGATATTCATACTGCACATCTTGCGGCTGTTCTGCTTCTTCAGGTTCTTTTTCGGTTGGTTCGACCTCCTGCTCCGGTGGTGCATTAGAGAGTATCTCACGATTTCTTTTCGTTTCCTCGATTTTGGCTCTGCGTTCCTCTTGACTTTCAAGCCACTGAGGATAACGTTCTTTTTCCTTTGGATTTAAGTATCTGTCCATTCGGATAAGTTCCCCGATACGCTTCTCCACCTGCGACCACGAAAGTGTGATATGTGGATTTTCTTTACCGATGCCTTTCGTAATCGTAATACCTTTTCCATCGTGGCTCTCATCAATCCCTGCCCCAATTATGACGGGATAAGAACCGCCCCAACCGTATTCATTTTTCAAGAAGTCGGCATTTTCTTTTGCAGAAAGGCTTTTTTCAAACTGCTCATAGATACGCATTTTCCCCTCAGAAAATCCGCTTCCGTTCGCAAGAACAGCGTCGATAATCTCCTGAGAAAAAGTAAAGGCAGAGGTTTTCTTTTCCTCTGCCCGACCGTCTAATATGAATGTCATCTGACCGTCCATTGACGGCAATGGTTTTATGCTGTCACTTAATTCTCCCAGTAATCGCATAGCTTCAAAATGACGGGCAATAACAGCCCAATCATAAAAGCTCTGTGCGGTTCTGCTGTCGTATTTGCCCTCCCACAAATGCAGAACGTTTTCAAAGGTCTTGTACCCTACTGTCCTGCCGTCCTCTAAAGTAAGTTCGGTATAATCATTATTGAAAATACTCTTTATATACTCTGTACGGTCTTTGTTATCAGGATTACGTTCATAATAATCTTTGATTTCTTCCAGACTAGCCGACAAATGTGGTGTCGTTCTGAGAATTTCATTGATTACTTCATCACGTCCAAAGAACGGAAGGCTTTTATCCTCGTGCGTTCTGTCGTAATACTCTAAGCGAATATCACTTCCGCTTTCACGATTTCCTGTGCCGAGCTGCGAAGGGAGTTCATCAGACGAACCCATTTCATCATATCCTCCGCTTTCATCTGTTCGGTCACTCCCTCTTTCTGTGCCATCTGGCTCAGGATTGTTTCCTCCATCTTGCTGGCTCTCTGTTCCACTTCCGCCAAGTGCTGTGTCAGTTCGCCCCTCGTCAGGAGATTGTAGTAAAGGACTCTGTGATGTTCCTTCAGAAACTCTCTCCTCATCTGAGCGTATCTGCCCAACGTCACTTCCGGCTGCTGTGGAAGTTTCAGGTTCGGAAGGCTGTAATCGCCCACCATCGTGTAGGTCAGTTCGTTCATTGTCCAAACTCCTTTCGTCGTTATTTTCAACCTTATTGTATTCATTTCTGTCCTGACCGACAATTATGCGATTTTGACGATTGAGTGCAGTAATTGTTTTAGACATTTCCGTCAATCCCATTTCTGCAATATCACTGGTAGCAAATCCAAGTGCATTGAGTGTTTCCTGCGTATTGAAGTTAGTAACATCTCTGAAATCATCAAGTTCAAAATAACCGTCCGTATCAACGCCAAGCCTTGACATCATCATATATGCCACACTATTTGTCACGACATTTTTATAAATGAAAGCCACAATATCCTCTTCCACTTCCTCAAAGGAACTGCCCTCGGTTGCATAGTAAAGGTCTTGCAGATAATCAGGGATATTATCCTCTGCCGCATTTCTTGCTGCTCCCATAATTGCTTCGGCAAGACTGCTCTTATTCTCAATCTCTCCGAAAGTGCTTTCCAATGTTTCAATCACATCAGCTTCGTATTCCTGACGCATATCCCAAATCGGGACTGTTCTTGAATATCTGCTTTCGTGAGTATCTGAAATATCAAAGTAATGTGTCAGCCTTTGCCGTGAACGGTTCTCATCAGCAAAAACAGCAATACCTCTGGCACCTCGGTTGACCCATCTGCCAAAAATTTTGTTCCACTGCTCTATCTCAAGAACCGCTGTTGCATCGGGTCGCTGTGCATATACAAGAAGCTGTTCGTCATAGCGTAATTTATAATTTCGGCAAGCCGAAGCCAAGAATGCCTGCCAGTTCTGAGGATTTGATACAACCGTTTTGCAGGTGCGGTTGTAAAGCTCAGAAATAAGGTCATATTTTCGTGCCATTACTCTTGCACCTCCTTATCGCTGTTTTTCTCTGTTTTTGGTCTTGTTTTTTGACGGTTCGGATTGATTGACAGGTTCAACTTTGCTTCCATTAAGCTCCATTTTTTCAGCAAACTCGCATATATGATAGCAGCAATTTCCGACATACAAATGGTAGTCATCAATATACTTGCACACTCTGTCTGCTGTGTGTCCATCACGAAAAGTAATCCTGATTTTTCCACCATCGGGAATATAGAATTTTAAATTGTAATGACTGTCTATAAATCGAATTTGCTTTTCCTGTGGCTCTGCTCTATTCTCCTGTTGCTTCATTTTCCTTACCTCTCATTTTTGTTGCTTCATCAGAACCGCCGCCCAAATACGAAAAGAGTTTACCGGACTTTGTATTCTTCTGAAGCTCCATAATCACACCCATATCAGGAATCGTGATATTCGGGATTTTCAGGATTGCTTCCATATCAAGCTGCTGCAACTTTTTCTCCGTATCACAACCGGAGTCAAAGAGTTTATTCAGCACCTTGACCTTATTCTGAAAAGTTGCTTTGTCTTTCACGAAAATACCTCCTTAACTAATGTTGATTACAATAGAAATACTACCGCTCTGCTCTTCTTTCTGCGGATTACGTGAATACTCAGGAAAAAGGGACTGTACTCTCTGCCTTGCCCTGCGTATGGTTTCAAAACAAGGAAGTCCGTATGCTCGGTAATTAAATACAATATCCTCAAGCGGAAGATTTCCGGCAGGTATATATCCGTACCGATTGTAATAATGCAGAATGAGAAGCATATCATCATACCTCGACATCGGGCATTCCTTTAAGATTTCAAGCACTCGGCTCTCCACCGTTTTCTGTTGTTTCATAATGTTCCTCCAAAAATTAAAGGGACAGAGTTTTTACGCTCTGCCCCGACTGGTTAATGTTCGCTTGTTACTTACTTCTTACGGTTTTTAACCTGAAGAAAGATAAAGCCGCCGACAATAACGGCGACTAATGCGATAGCGATAATTGTCTTTGCTTCCATTACTCGTTACCCTCCTTTTTCTTCTTTTTGTGTGCAACAACAGAAGTTACGGCGATACCGACAGCAGAAAGTCCGGCAAGGACATACCAAAGTTTCATATTGGTATCATCTCCTGTTTTCGGAGTATCCCTCAACTCATTGTGCATTTTTACAACGGCTGTTTCATCAAGTTTGATAGTAACATTCTGGTCGGCAGGTGTGATATATGCGGCAGACGCATTGTTTGCCACTTCTGATACGGTATATTCGCCAATACGAAGTCCCTCAATCACGATTTCGCCGTTCTTATCTGTTTCAAATGTCATATCATAACCGTTTGCTCCGGTTACTCTGAACGCAAAACCTTTAACCTTACCGTCCGAAGATGTCTTGACGATTTTCAGTGTTCCACGCATAGCTTCATTGATAAATCCAACACCTGCTTTATTCTCAACGGAATAAGTTGTTTCGTCTTTCTCAATGAAAACAGAGTATTCTCCCTTATCAAGCAGGAAGCCCTCCGGTGCTTTGGTTTCACGGACAATATATTTTCCGTAAAGCAGCTCTTTCATCTCATAAATTCCGGTTTCAGTTTCTTCAAGATTTCCGATAAGTTCATCGCCATCATCAATCTTTCCGTTCTCATTGGTGTCCTTATATACCTCAAAGGTTGCACCCGTAAGTTTGTTATCCGGATATTCAGCGTCCACCTTCGTGAGTCTGATATTGCCGTGAACATACTCATTGACAATCTCAATTTCAACTACCTGCTCGGCTTTGCTGATATTGACCTCATACGCTTTTTCATCAAGAACAAATCCCTTTGGCTGCTCGATTTCTCTTACAATCCATTTGCCATAAGGAACTTTTGCAAAAGAAAAACTACCGTCTTTTGCAGAGGTAGTCGTCATAAGTGCAGTATCCTTTGTAAATTCTGTTTCTTCGGCTTTGAAGATACCGATAACAGCACCCTCAAGTGCTTCTCCATTCTCGTCAATCTTCTTCCCTGATACAGAACCATAGATAAGTTCATTCTTGATTTCTTTTCCGTCATTCACTTTGATTTCAACCGTTGCGGTATCCTGACCTGCGTATTCAAATACAACCGGATACTTCGTATCAGAGAGAATATAATGCTCATCGGTTGCAATCTCTTTGACATAGTATTTGCCAAACGGAAGGTCTGACTTCATAACAGCAGTTCCATTTTCATTTACGCTGACAATCTCAATCAGTCCATCAGCCGGAATAACTGTACCGCTTGCAGATACAATATCTTCTGCGGCATAAAGACCAAAGCTGATATTTTTGATTTCTCCGTTATCGCCAATACCAAATGTCTTATCCTTTTCAATGACTTTTGCAAGGCTTACCTGCACTTTCTGTCTTTCGTTATAGAACGATGTGGAAGTTTCAGTAACAGAGATATTCTGACCTGCATAAGTAAGCTCAACCGTATGTGTTTCTCCACTGACTACCATTCCGTAAGGTGCGGTAATTTCCTTGACCTCGTATTTTCCGAGATAAAGTTCTTTGCTCTTAACAAATCCATCGGAGCTTGTTGTGATAGTATCTACCACTTCGCCCTTTGAATAGCGGAGTGTACCATCCGGTGTACTAATATCTTCCGCAGCACGGACTTCATAAACTGCACCCTCAAGTCCTGCCACTTCATAAACAGGCTGATAAATAACATCACTGTCCTCAGAACCACTTACATTGACACCACTAAATACTTCTCCGGTCTTTTCAACCGTGATAGTACCTTTCTGTGCCATATTCGGCTTATTGACTTTCACAACAGTTACGCCACCTTCCTCTGTGGAATTTTCTTCGGTAATATCAAAATATACCGGAGTATCATCAAGTACATATCCGTATGGAGCTTGTACCTCTACGATAGAATATCCCTTGCCGTAATCCAGTTTCTCAGGTGTGACAAGAGAACCATTTGCATCGGTATAGAACACATCAATCGTGGTCGGTGTCGGATAAGTAAAGGTCATTTTGACCTGATTACCCTGCGGGTCGTAAATCTTAAATCCTGCTCCTGCATACGGAATACTCTTTCCGCTTTCTGCGTCCACCTTAACTACATTGACAAAGCTCTCGAAGTTACGGTTATTGATGAGATAACGATAAGTCTGTGCGTTCTGTGAAATGAACACATCAAAATCATCCATCATCTCTCTGCCTTCCCAACCGGAAGTCTGGTGTACGGTATAAATACCATACGGCATATCTTTTGTCTGACCGAAGCCATTTTCATCGCATACGATAGTATCTCTCTCGTCTTTATTGGCTGCGTCATAGCTTCCGGCAGATTTCAGGTAAATCTCAAAGGAAGCACCCTTTTCAGGTGTTTCAATCTTTGTTTCTCCATCATCAGTGTGTTTAATGATAGCCACATTGCCTTTGATTACCTGCTCGGTTACATCATTGGAAGTAAGGTTGTGTTCCACCTCATAAAGTTTCGGGTCTGCACCTACCTTGTGAATGGTCTTATCAAGGAGATAGCCTTCACTCGGTGTAATTTCTCGGATTGTCCAGTCGGTATCACAAACATATTCTTTGGTAGTGAACTGACCGTTTTCATCAGTAACATACTTATCTACAAGCGTTTCGCCCTTATAGATACCGTAAACTGCTCCCGAAAGTTTGGCATTGCCCTGTGCTTCGCCCTTCTCAGCGTCGCTCTTTGTGACTGTTACAGTAAACTTCTTCAAAATGTTATTGAAGTTTCTTGTGGTTACTTCTTTCCACTTCACTGGTGCAGTCTGATTTTTCGGTACGACATAACGGATAGCTGTGTCTACTTCTTCAAGTGTATATGGTTCAGAACCACTGATAAGCACATCTTTGAAAGTTGCCACACCGTTTTTGTCTGTAACTGCATACTGGTCAACAGCATCACCGGAAAGAGAAGTACCGAAAAGATGGAACTTCACACCTTCAACAAGGTTATCTTCTGAGGACTTCCCTACCTGAAGGTCGCCACGCTTCAATTTGTTATTGAAAGTGACCTTTGCAATCTGTCCTGCTACAACAGTAACTCTATGTGTTTCCTGCGGCTCGTACTTATCGTATGCCTGCTCGGTTACAGTATAGATACCCGGCATAAGGTTATCAATCTGGAACTTACCGCCATTAGCTGTTGTAACTGTCTGATTGATACCGTTTCCGGTAATCGTGAAGTTGATACCGTCAACCTTGCCGTCCTCACTGGTCTTTACAATCTGACAAGAACCATAGCTGACTTTCATCTTCACATAACCGTTAATACTGTCGCTTACTTCCTGAGCATAGCTGACAACATCCTGCACACTGGAGTTCTGACCGTGTTTGCCCTCTGACCATACAACCACACCTCTGCGGACTGCATTTTTCTTCGTTGCGGTAATGGTAAATTCCTTACTCGGTGCAGTATCCATAGAAACAGTAAGTTTGTTACCATTCACTGAAAAGCTCACTCCACTGATACTTGCCTTGAAATTATATTTGGACAGCACATTATTGGAATCTGTCAGAGTAGTTGTGTACTTGCTTCCGTTCCACTCAAGTTCTATTGTCTTTGCCGAACCGGATGATTTATTACAAAAACTCGGTATGGTCGCATGGTTCTGTACACTCTGCACCATACTGTTGTAATAACTGAAAATCTTATTGCGGAGCGGATGCTTTGCATTGATGACATCTTTCACATTGCTGCAACCACTGGCTGCTACATGATTGAAGTTCGCATCACGCTCTCCGATAACAGTTTCCCAGATAAGAAGCTGTGTAGCATAAGCCTGTGCAATGCTGTTTGCTGCCGCTTCATTCTGTGACCTCCAAGATGTCGAGATTGTCCCACGATAGCCATACTGTAAAATACGACCAACGAAAAGACGGATTTCATCTCCGGAAATAACCCCATTGGCTGCAAGGTTATTAAAATAATTTTCGTCATACTTATTCATTGTCTGACCGACCTTGAGTGAAATTCCCGGCTCAATACAATAAGCAACATTGCCTGAGTATGAGCCAATAGCCTTAAGATTGGTAAAATTGGAACGTCCGGTATGCCAACCATTTTTCAAGGTCAAATTGCTGTGTCCCCATACCCCATCGTAATTAGCATCGCCATCACGAGGGAAATCGACCATATAAACATCGGCTTTTTCTCCCGAAGCAGCATATGCTGTTGTCGAGCCAATACCTGCAAAAGTGGTCACACACATAAGGGTCGCCAAGAAAAGCGACGTGGCTCTTTTGAATTTTGACTTTATCATTGCGTTTCCTCCTGTAAAAATTGAAAACACACCGTATCTCTACGATGTGCCTTTGTGGATTTTCTCTTACGGCAGAATTTACCTGCCGAAAAACAAATGCGGATTTTTCGTTAATTTTTCATTTTACCATACACCTCCAGTCCGTTCATACTGTGCGATTACCCCTTAGAGATAGACATATACTTTGAGATAGTTATATTCAAGTGAGATAGTATATATCATTTTCGGTAGGTAAAAGTATAACTAAGGGGTTAGAGTGTGAGAAAGGGGAACTGTAAATCAGGCTATCGGCTGTCACGCTCTGCACGATTACGCAAAAACTTGTTGTAATGCTCCAATGCTTTGCAGACAAAATCCTCCGTCTGGCTGACGGGAATGTTTTTCGGGATAAGCTGTCTTACTCTGTCACCCCTCAACACGATTTTTTCCTTTTGGTTCGGCTTTTCCTCAGACATAACAGCGTGGATTACTTCGGTTGTAAGGTTGCCCTCGTTGAATAACTTTCGCATACGGATTGTCTGGTCGTGTGACGGGGTTGCGTCATTCAGGTCTATTTCATCAACCACATCACGCTGGCAATCTTCATCAAGATATGAAAGTTCTACGGCAGGACGCATTTTAATACGCCCCTCGTCAACAAATTCAAGCAGTTCAGGAACAAGGTTTGTCAGGCGGACATATCGCTGTATTTGTGTGTTACTGTCCTGACTCTCAGAAGCTAAAATCTCTCTTGATTTACCCACAATAGAATTGTGTCCCACTGGGACTCCATTTTCTTTGCTCGGTCTGCCTGCTTGCCTTTTCATTGCTTCCAAACGCATTTTATAGGCAAAGGCTTTTTCACTTGGCAATATCTCTGACCTCTGAAAATTACTCTCAACCATTAAAATAGTCGCTTCATCTCTGTTCAGGTCTACAATCTCACTTCTCAGGGTTTCAAATCCTGCCAGTTCACACGCTCGCTTTCGTCTGTGTCCTGAAACAAGTTCGTATCTGCCGTCCTCTTTCTGCCTTACCGTTGCCGGAGTAATCACTCCTCTTTCCTTGACACTCTCCACAAGCTGCATCATATCTTCATCGTCCCTGACCTTAAACGGGTGGTCGGGAAAATCATCAATCAGCTCCAATGGAATATCTCGGATTTTTGAAAGCTGTTCTTCATCTCGCTGTGCCTGCGTGGTAAATAAATCATCGAGCTTCGTGAGAGTGAAGTCGCTCTTTCTTCCTGCCATCGGCTAACACCTCCTTTGTAAATTCAGCGTATGCCTTAGACACTGTGCTGTTTGGCTCATAAGCATAAATGCTCTTGCCTTTGGAAGAAGTTTCAGCGGCTTTTACGGCAATCGGGATTTGTGTTCGATACATCCTTATCTGATTACCGAAGTTTGCCCTGAGTGCTTCCACCGTACTCTTTGCAAGGTTTGTTCGGCTATCCACCAAAGTAAGCAGCATACCGTCTATCTTAATATCCGGATTGATATACTTCTTTACTTTTGAAATGGTCTGCACAAGCTGTGTCATACCCTTTGCAGGCAAATACTGAGCCTGAACCGGAATGATAACACTGTCTGCCGCCGATAAAGCATTGAGCGTAACCATACCAAGTGAAGGCATACAGTCTATAATTACATAATCATATCTGTTCTTCACTTGACTCAGATAATTCTTGAGTGTAGTTTCTCTGCTCATTGCGTTTACAAGGTTAAATTCCATTGCTGAAAGCTCAAGGTTTGCCGGAACAAGGTCAACACCTTCTTCGTGATGCAGGATACCAACCATAGGGTCTGTCATCGTTTCATTGATTACATCTGTGAGTTTCGTTGCAAGCGTGATACCCAAGCCGTCTGTATCCTGCCAACCAAGACAAGTCGTTAAATCGCCCTGCGGGTCTGCGTCTATGAGCAATACTTTCTTACCCTGCATTGCAAGCCCGACTCCAAGATTAACTGTTGTGGTGGTTTTTCCGACTCCGCCTTTCTGGTTACATACGGAAATCGTTTTGCAGTTTGACACTTCTTTTTGCCCTCCTTTCTGAAAATTCATAGCCACCGCATTATGGCTATGTACCTGACCGACTCATTTCCTAATCGGTCATAGCAATATTTGTTCTCAACACCCCTTGCCAAGCAAAATGCTTATGGGAAGTCACTAAGGAACAGACTGCTTATCTGTATCATAGGATTCTAACCTCTGCCGGGTACTCCGCCAGCTCCGTAGAGAAGTATCATTATCATTCTGACTGTCATCGCCATATCAGGAGCAACCTGATACTCATAACCGGAGTTCTCGCTATTCTGAAATACAGAAATCACGGCGTACCTGCTAAAGTGGCTATCATCAGAAATAAAGTCTTAGTGAATGACTTATTCAATTTTCAAGCGAAAAGGCTTCCGTTTTTGCTATCCGGAATGAACCCCTTCACTCATTTGGACAAAGGGGTATGAAATGCACACCCAAAATCTCCGCTTTTCCAAAAATATTTCAAAAAAATTTTTGGAAATAAAAAAAGCCGTCTGCTCCGGTTAGGAAACAGACGGCAAAACACGTTCTAAATGTATTCAATTTTCAATTTCTTTTTCTTTGCTTCAAGCACTTTGCAGAGGACATCATCTACTGCATCGGTGTATCGTCCCTGAGCTGCTAAATTGTTCTTCAGTTCAATGAGCGATTGTATCACTCGGCTTCGTTCTTCTTCATTTAAGTATAGATGATAGGTTTTCTCTCTCATTGGCTGTCCCTCCATCTTTCAAATGTATTTTTGATTATCTCCACATCTTCCTCTGTATCAGAAGAAATAAATATATGTACGTTCTGAAAAGCTCTTTTTAAGCTGTCGGCATAATCCAGTTCAGTGCCTTTCATCGGCAGTTTAATCAGTCTTATTCCTCGTTGCTCACACATATATGCTTTCATTATTTCTATATTCTCGTCAGCACTTCCTGACTCAATAGCCAACTTTTCTGAAGGTATGTATGTTTCAAGCGGAACTCCAAGCAATCGGTCAGAACCAAGTTCTGCTTTCAATCCTTTCTTATTAGAATAATAGCTGACAGCCAAAGCAGGAAATAGAGATAAATATTCTTGCTCACAAATTCGGCAGCCTTTATTCAATATCGTCCTTTCATTTATCTTCATACTCCATGAATGACCGTGCCTGCATTTCCACCATGCTCTCTTTGCTGAAGTTCGTGATACTTCTGTCGGCTTCAGTTTATTCTGTTCATAATCCCATTCGCTAAGAAGCTGACTGTCCGTTGTCGCCAAATCATTATATCCGGCAAGGACTTCTCTCTCTGCACAAACGGGGCATACCGTACCTTTCACACGGGCATTGACAACGGATTTCCACTCATTACCGCATTTTCTGCACTTCCACCAGACGTTTTTCCTCGACTTTGCATTTACTTCATCAGGTTTCAAAGGCAAGTTCTTCTCCGACCACTCCGAAGCAATTTCAGGGTGTGTTGTCTGCAAATCGTTAAACCCTTTCGAGAATATGTACCCACTGCAATACGGGCATTTACTCCCACCGGAACGGGTAGAAATAAGGGTGTTCCACTCTCTGCCGCAATCCTTACACTTCCACCACGCCTTACGATTGGCAAAGACCGTAACCTGAGTTGGAAGTAACGGATAATTTCTGTCCGACCACTCGGCAGCTATATCCGGCAAAAGCGTTGCAAGGTCATTAAATCCTCCCAACACTTTATTATGGGAACAATACGGGCAACCCGTTTTATTTATTGTCCTGCTCTTAACGGCTGCTTCCCACTCGTGACCTTTTTTACATCTCCATATCACTTTCTTATGAGAACCAATAGAAACCTCTGTCGGTTTTATCTTATTCTTTTTTGACCACTGCTTTGCCAGTAACGGCTCTAATGTCGCCAAATCGTTAATACCTGCAATCACTCTCGCACCGGAACATATCGGGCATTTTTCTCCATTAGAACGAGCCTTAACGCTTGTTTGCCATTCGTGTCCGCAAGTACCTTTCCACCATACTTTTTTATTTGAACCAAAGGTAATATCATCAGGTGTAAGCGGTAAATTCTTCTCCGACCATTCCGTAATAAGCTCTGGGTGTACTTCTGCTAAACTGTTGTTCATAGCCAAACCTCAACCTCCTTGTGCTTAGAGTATATGAAGTTTTGGCTTTATCTTGTAGTTTGCGAATATCCGTATAAATAGAAAAAGCCCTTTGAGAAAAGGATTTCTCCTCTCCCAAAGGGTAGTTTAACTTTTACTTAGAATTATCTTTTTTAATAACTAAGTTATAATTGCTATCATAATACAGTCCAAGTTCTCTACACATTCTATCGTTCACATTATCTAACGCTTTCTTATATTCTGCATACGTTGGAGACAGAACCATTAAATTAGGAATGAATATATCGTTATATCCTTTATTTTGTAACTCTTTCTGCATTTTTCTCTGTGCAATAAATGCTGGATGGTATTTCATTATACCGTTTTTCATTTTAGCACCTTTCCATACTTTTTCTTTTAGTCTTTCATATTCACTTTCACTCATATCACGATAATAGGCTATCATCTCATCTGCGGTTCTGGTTTCTTGTGCAATCCCACCTATCATCTTCGTACCTATTCCCATAATAAAAGGAACTTTCAATGTTGTTTCATCGCAATATTCTAATATATTCTGTAGTGCCTGCTTCTGTTCCAGAGTCTTCAACCTTACATTAAGAAATGGTTTGAAATGACTTTTAAAATAATCTCCCCATTCTTTTCCCGGTAGCAAAGACTCAATTGCATTTTCAACGGTTTGATAATCAAGTGCCTCATTTGCTTTGTCTGCGTCACCATCATCTATAAATTGCTTCAAAGCTTCAAGTTCTGAGTCTTTTAAAACTTTTTCCTGCACTTTTTCTTGATAAATACGAAGAAGAATACTTTTGTCGCCAGTTTCCAAAAGGCTCTGTATGTCTTTAATACTAATACCGAGTTTTCTATATACTGAAATCTTTTTTAAAGTTTCAACATCTTGTGCAGTATAGTTACGATAACCATTGTTATCTTTATCCACTGACAGCAATCCTTTTTCTTCATAATACTTAACTGCACGCTTTGTCATTCCAACCTCATTTATAATTTCATTTAATAACATCCGATGCACCTCCTTATGATTTATGTTGATAGTATAAGCGTATACGCTGCGTGCAGGTCAAGAGTTTTTCGTCTTTCTTCTAAAAATGGGCAATCCCGATTTCAGGACTGCCCATTCATTCTGCCAATTATGCGATTTTTTCTTGCTTGCACCGATTTCTGCATCAATTGATGTAAGTTTGATGTAAATCGCTGTTTTTTTAGTTTTTTATCAAATGAAGTACGTCCCGTCTATTCGGTAAAACGGTACATCTTTACATCATCTTAATAGAGCTTTGCACCTGCTGGAATATGGTCATCAACCATCAGAAGATGGAGCTTTTCTTCGCCTTCTTCTTCGTGGATAGCACTGAGGAGCATACCGCAAGAGTCAATGCCCATCATAGCTCTCGGTGGAAGATTTGTGATAGCGATAAGCGTCTTTCCAACCAGTTCTTCAGGCTCATAATAAGCGTGAATACCGCTTAAAATGGTTCTGTCTGTGCCTGTTCCGTCATCAAGAGTAAACTGTAACAGTTTCTTTGACTTCGGTACTGCAACACACTCTTTAACCTTTACTGCACGGAAATCTGACTTACTGAATGTATCAAAATCAACAAATTCCTCAAATAAAGGCTCTACCTTTACCTTAGAAAAATCAATCTTTTCAGACTCAGTTTTTACATTTTTTTCAGGTGCTTCAGAAGCTGTATTATTTACATCATTTTTCTTATTTACACCATCTAAGGACTTCATTGTCGGGAACAAAAGCACATCTCGGATTGCCTGGGAATCGGTCAGCAGCATTACCATTCTGTCGATGCCAAAACCGATACCGCCAGTTGGAGGCATACCGATCATCAGTGCGTTTAAGAAATCTTCGTCAGTATGGTTTGCCTCGTCGTCGCCAGCAGCAAACATCTCTTCCTGGGCTGCAAAACGCTCTCTCTGGTCAATCGGGTCATTTAACTCAGAATATGCGTTTGCTAACTCCCAGCCGTTCATAAAGAACTCAAAACGCTCTACATGAGCTGGATTTTCCGGTTTCTTCTTGGTTAAAGGAGATACCTCAATCGGATGGTCCATAACAAAGGTAGGCTGGATTAAATGCTCTTCTGCAAACTCTTCGAAGAACAGATTTAAAATATCGCCTCTCTTATGGCGCTCTTCAAACTCAACATGGTGTTCCTTTGCGGCTGCTCTGGCTTCTTTTAACGTATGAATCTGGTCGAAATCTACGCCGGAATACTTCTTTACAGCCTCTACCATGGTAATACGCTCAAATGGCTTTCCTAAGTCCATCTCAATGCCATTGTAAGTAATGGTAGTGGTTCCTAAAACCTCCTGAGCCAGATAGCGGTACAGATTTTCCGTTAAATCCATCATACCGTGGTAATCGGTGTATGCCTGGTATAATTCCATCAGGGTAAACTCCGGATTGTGTCTGGTGTCTACGCCTTCGTTACGGAATACGCGCCCAATCTCATATACCCGCTCTAAACCGCCTACGATCAGACGCTTTAAGTACAGCTCCAGAGAAATCCGCAGCTTTACATCTTCGTCCAGCGCATTAAAGTGAGTCTCAAACGGTCTTGCAGCCGCGCCGCCGGCATTTGCTACCAGCATCGGGGTTTCTACCTCCATAAATCCCTGGCCGTCTAAGTATTTACGGATTGCGGAAATAATCTTGGAACGCTTAATAAACGTATCCTTTACTTCCTCATTCATAATCAAATCTACATATCTCTGGCGGTAACGCATATCCGTATCCGTCAGACCGTGGAATTTCTCCGGAAGTACCTGAAGGCTCTTGGAAAGAAGAAGCACATCGGTTGCATGGATGGAAATCTCGCCTGTCTTAGTAGTAAATACGGTTCCCTTTACGCCGACAATATCGCCGATGTCTAATTTCTTAAAGTCCTTGTATTCGTCTTCTCCAACGCTGTCTCGGGCTACATATACCTGGATTCTGCCCTTTAAGTCCTGGATGTTGCAAAAAGACGCCTTGCCCATCACGCGCTTAAACATCATACGGCCGGCGATGGATACCTCTTTGCCTTCTAACTCTTCGTAGTTTTCTTTGATCTCTGTGCTGTGATGGGTCTGGTCATATTTGGTTATCTGGAATGGATCCCTGCCTGAAGCCTGAAGTTCTGCCAGCTTATCCCGACGAGCCTGAAGCACATGGTTTAAATCTTCCTGTGGTTTTACCTGATTCTCTCCTGCCACCTTGTACACTCCTCTTATCTATGTTCTGTCCTATACAGTAACAGTCAGCCATGCCATCTTCTTGCCCGCTTACAGCGGACAAGAAGCGTCGGGCGTCCGCCTTATGAAGATTCAGACAGGAAAATTCTTATGAAAGCAAGCTTTCAACGCTTTTTTCTGCCTGAATCTTCGCATGGCTGAACTGTTACCCTATACTCTCTGAATTGCCAGTACCTTGTACTTAATAACGCCAACCTGGGTTTCTACGTCTACTACATCGCCAACGCGTCTGCCAATCAGAGCATGACCAACCGGAGACTCATTGGAAATTTTATTCTGAAGGCTGTTTGCCTCGGTGGAACCAACAATGCTGAATTCCATCTCTTCGTCGTCCTCAATGTCATATACACGGACAACGCAGCCTACATTAATCTTCTCTAAATCTACGTCTTCTTCTACGACTACTTCTGCATTTTTCAGAAGCTTCTCCAGCTCCTCGATGCGCAGCTCAATGTCTCTCTGCTCATCTTTTGCAGCATCATACTCTGCGTTCTCAGATAAGTCGCCCTGTTCTCTTGCTTCTTTAATCTTCTGGGCAACTTCCTTTCTGCGGTTTACCTTTAAATCATGAAGTTCATCTTCATATTTTTTAAGTCCCGCATAGGTCAGAATATTTTTCTTTTCTTCCATAATTTGATTGCTTCCTTCCTAACTGAAAATTAACACGCCTTCCCGCATTCAAGGTATTATAGTCTAAATCCGGATCATTGTCAAGCCACTTAGCGGCTCTCCTTCCACCGCTCTAAAAGCTTTTCCATATCCTCAAATGTTTCTGCCAGATTAATCTCATTTCTCAATGCAGCAGAATGGGGCATTCCCGTCGTATACCAGGCCATATGGCCACGCATTTCGCGGATTCCTACCCGCTCGCCTTTGTACTCAATCAGCATTTTCCCATGGCGGAGAATCATCTGTCTGACTTCTTCAAAAGACGGCTTTGGCGGGGTAACTCCGGTTTCTAAAAGCGCTTTTGTCCGACTGAAAATCCAGGGGTTTCCCTTTACGCCTCTGGCAATCATTACGCCGTCGCAGCCGGTTTCTTCCATCATTCTCACTGCGTCTTCCGGCTCAAAAACATCTCCGTTTCCGATTACCGGAATGGAAACCGCCTCTTTTACCTGACGGATAATCTCCCAATCCGCTTTTCCGGAATAGTACTGTTCCCTGGTTCTTCCATGAACCGCTACTGCAGCCACGCCGCTGGCCTCTGCCATTTTCGCAAACTCTACCGCTGACGCTTCTCCGTTATAAAACCCTTTCCTAAACTTTACTGTTACCGGCTTTTTGACTGCCTTTACCATAGCGGTTAAAATTTCTCCGGCCAGCTTAGGATTTTTCATCAGCGCCGACCCTTCCCCGTTGTTGACGATTTTGGGAACCGGACACCCCATGTTGATATCAATGATTTCATAGGGGCCTTCTGCTACCTGGGCGGCAATTTCTGCCATAATAGCCGGATCGGATCCAAACAGCTGGACGGCAATGGGATGTTCTTCTTCTCTTACCTGCAAAAGCTCTCTGGTATTCTTATTTTTATAAAGAATGGCTTTCGCGCTGACCATTTCCGTATATGCCAGACTGCATCCCTGCTCTTTGCACAGCAGACGGAAGGGAAGATCCGTAACTCCCGCCATAGGCGCCAGCACCAGAGGAGTATCCAGCGCAACGTTTCCAATAACAGGCCCTTTTTTAGTCATCTTCTCTCCTTCTGGCTTCTTCAATGGCTTCCAGGGGCATTCCCAGAAATTTTACCTGGTAATACAGTTCCAGAGATTCCAGAAGATCCCGTTTTTCTCTCTGGTACTGCCGGATTTTCAGCCCGCTTCCAATCTCGTCAAACAAATAATCGTTGTCATCTACAGATACTTTAAATTCCAGATTTCCCTTTTCATCAAACTCCAGGGTCAGAACGCCGCCTACGTCTTCCGTAAACAGAACGCACATAATATGGATTTCCTTTTGTATTCCCTCTGGCAGGGAAGAAAAATCCTGGTTAAAATAATACTTCTGCTCATACGAATTCGCTCCGCAGAGCACCACTCTGTCTTGTCCTTCCATCTGTGGAATCCTTTCTGTCTGAATGTGTTATCCCATTCCTTTGCCGGAAAACCTGGCAGGAAAAAGGGCTGTCGCAGAATGACGGCGGGATCAAAGAACCATCCCTTCTTCATCATGCGGCAACCCCCTGCCGATGTTCTATGATTATCGAACCAGCATCTGGCAAATCTTGTACTGGTCTTCCGGAATATCTTTTTTCATATTCAATGCTTCCTGAATATCTACATCTACATACTGGCCATTCTGGTATGCCACTACTCGGTTGCTCTTTCCTTCTGCCAAAAGAAGCGCTGCCTTTGCACCCATAATCGACGCATATACACGATCCTTACAGGTAGGACTTCCGCCTCGCTGCATATGTCCCAAAATCGTCGCGCGGGTCTCGATTCCAGTGGCTGCCTCAATCCGGCGGGCCATAGAAGCGGAATGGCCGATTCCTTCTGCATTAATGATGATGTTGTGCTTCTTGCCTCTCTTCCGGTTTTCGATAATCCGGTTGATAATGGCCTGTTCATCGCCGTCGTAGCGCTCTGGAAGCAGGATTTCTTCTGCGCCGTTGGCATATCCGCACCACAGCGCGATATATCCGGCCCGACGTCCCATAACTTCGATAATACTGCACCGCTCATGGGAAGTAGAAGTGTCTCTTACCTTGTCGATTGCTTCCATTGCCGTGTTTACTGCCGTATCAAAGCCAATGGTATACTCCGTACAGGCAATGTCAAGGTCAATGGTTCCTGGAACCCCTACTGTGTTGATTCCCAGGGCAGCTAACTTTCCTGCTCCCCGATAAGAACCGTCTCCTCCGATTACAACGATGCCGTCAATGCCATGTCTGCGGCAGATCTCAGCGCCCATTTCCTGGCCTTCTTTTGTTGTGAACTCCTGGCAGCGCGCCGTATATAAAATAGTACCGCCCCTGTGGATAATATCAGAAACACTGGTACTGTCCATATCTACGATTTCTTCCTGAAGAAGGCCTGCATATCCTCGCATGATACCCTTTACTTTCAAGCCCTCGTGGATTGCTGTTCTTACAACCGCACGAATTGCCGCATTCATGCCAGGCGCATCACCTCCGCTGGTCAGTACGCCAATGGTCTTTACTTTTTTAGCCATAAAAAATATGCCTCCCTCTCTGCGAGATTCTTCTTTCAAAAATTACGTATTTTTTTCCATACATCACATATTCTAAAACATTTTACCTGGTTTAGCAATACCTATCCGATCCAAATTGTTAAATTTTTTTCTCTACAATCCGGATATTTGCTTCTCCAAAACGTCCGGACAAGAGTTCCGTCAGCTCTGTTGTAATCTCTACATTCCAGTTTACAGGCAGGATTTTTTTAGCCCGTTCCTTTTCCAGGTAGATGACTACCGCGTCATTTCCCTCTGACTGGGACAAAGAGTCCAGTAGCTTCTGCTCCCCCTTCCGGTAATCTTCCATGTCCGAAAACTTAATCCAGAGTTCCCTGGGAATTTTGGAAAATGGAACGGCTTTTTCTAAAATCAGTTTTCCCACTGGTTCTTCTCCCAAAGACACTCTTCCCTGGACAAACAGCTTGGCGTCCTCTGTAAACACTTCTCTCTGGGCTTCGTAATTTTTTGGAAATACCAGAACCTCTACGGATCCCGTCAGGTCTTCTATGGTAAGAAACGCCATCATTTTTCCCGTTTTTGTCGTCTTTACCGTCTTATCGGTTACCATTCCGCCAATGGTCACACGCTGTCCGTCAGAAAGGGCTGCCAGGTTGGTTTCTTCATCTACCATAAAGTCGACGGCAGACGCATTGGTATTGTTCTTCATGGCGTTTACATAGGCCTCTAACGGATGGCCGCTGATATAGATTCCCAGAGTTTCTTTTTCTCCTGCCAGAATGTCTTCTTTTGTAAACTCTTCTACGTCTGGGAAGGTAATCTGAAAATCTGTTTTTTCGGACTCATCTGCAAAGTCAAACAGGCTCATCTGGCCAGCCATGGAGTTTTTCTTTTCCCTGTTTTTATTGTCAATAATCTCCGGCGCTATCAGCACCTTCTGCCGGCGGTTGCCTGGAAGGCAGTCCAGCGCTCCGGAACGGATAAAGTTTTCCATGGTGCGTTTATTGACTTCCTTGCTGCTCATCCGTTCTACAAAATCTTCCAGGGAACGGAACTTTCCATTGTTTTCCCGCTCTTTGACAATCATTTCCACCACGGATTTTCCAATGCTCTTAATGGCGGACAGACCATAACGGATTCCTTCTCCGTCTACGGAAAATCCGCTTTCTCCGGAATTGATATCCGGAGGCAGGATAGCAATTCCCATCTGGCGGCAGGTCACAATGTACTCGGAAAGCTTGGTCAAGTTGTCCATTACCGACGTCATCAAAGCTGCCATAAACTCTGCCGGATAATAATATTTCAAATAAGCCGTCTGATAGGAAACCACTGCATAAGCGGCCGCGTGGGATTTATTAAAAGCGTATTTTGCAAAATCAATCATCTCATCGTAGATATGGTTGGCAATTTTTTCATCAATTCCATTTGCTACGCAGCCTGTTACCCCTTCTTCCGGATTGCCGTAGACAAAGTTCTGCCGCTCCTTTTCCATAACCGCCGCCTTCTTTTTCGCCATGGCTCTCCGCACCAGATCGCTTCGGCCAAGGGTATATCCGGCCAGATCCCGTACGATCTGCATAACCTGCTCCTGGTAGACGATACAGCCGTAAGTCGGACTTAAAATATGCTCTAACTGGGGGCATTCATAGGTAATGGTTTCCGGATTATTTTTCCCTTTTAAATACCTTGGGATAAAATCCATAGGGCCTGGCCGGTACAAGGAAATTCCTGCAATAATGTCTTCCAGGCTGCCTGGCTTTAGCTCCTTCATAAAGCTCTTCATACCGGAGCTTTCCACCTGGAACACGCCGTCTGTCCGTCCGGTTCCGATGGATTCCAGCACCTGCTTATCATTGTAGTCGATCGTATCTACGTCAATGTGGATCCCTCGGTTTTTCTCTATCTGATCACAGGCATTCTGGATTACCGTCAGGGTACGGAGACCTAAAAAGTCCATTTTCAAAAGTCCCAGTTCTTCCAGAGTGGTCATGGTAAACTGGGTGGTAATGGTTCCGTCTGCTGCCCTGGAAAGAGGCACGTATTCATCCACGCTGGTGCGGCTGATTACCACTCCTGCGGCGTGCATGGAGGTATGGCGTGGGAGTCCTTCCAGACGCATGGCCATATCTATCAGGTACTTAACCTGATCGTCGCTGTTATAGGCATCCCGCAGATCCGGACTGGTTTTTAAGGCTTTTTCCAGGGTCATTCCTAAGTCTGCCGGAATCATCTTGGCAATGGCATCGCACTGGGCATAAGGCAGATCCAGCACTCTTCCCACATCCCGAACCACGCCTTTTGCCGCCAGCGTACCAAAGGTAACAATCTGGGCCACCTGGTCTTTTCCATATTTTTCTACCACATAGTCAATAACTTCTTGACGCCTCTCGTAGCAGAAGTCAATATCAATATCCGGCATGGACACACGCTCCGGATTCAGGAACCGTTCAAACAGAAGACCGTACCGGATGGGGTCAATGTTGGTAATTTCCAGCGCATACGACACCACGCTTCCGGCTGCGGAACCGCGCCCTGGCCCTACGCTGATCCCATGGGATTTTGCAAAGTGGATGAAATCCCACACAATCAGGAAATAATCTACATAGCCCATGGTATGGATGGTATCCAGCTCGTAAACCATACGTTCATGAAGACTTCCATCGTCATCCGGATACCGCTTTGCAAAGCCTTCTTCGCAGAGGTAATTTAGATAACTCCAGGAATCGTAACCTTCCGGAACCTGGTATTTCGGCAGCTTGGTCACGCCAAATTCAATCTCCACATTGCAGCGTTCTGCAATCTTGTGGGTATTTTCCAGGGCTTCCGGAGCATAGGGAAACAGTTCCCGCATCTCGTCTTCTGATTTTAAATAAAATTTCTCCGCTTCATACCGCATCCGGTTTTCGTCGGTTACCTTCTTGCCGGTCTGGATGCACAGCAGGATGTCGTGGGCCTTCCAGTCTTCTTTTAAGGTATAATGGCTGTCGTTGGTGGCTACCAGTCCGATTCCCAGTTCTTTTGAAATCCGCAAAATCCCCTGATTGACCTGTCTCTGAGCCGGAATTCCATGATCCTGAAGTTCCAGGAAGAAATTGCCCTGGCCAAAAATCTCCTGATAGTGAAGGGCCGCCTGTTTGGCGTCTTCATACATTCCCCGCATCAGATATCTGGGAATCTCCCCCGCCAGACAGGCGCTTGTGGCAATAATGCCTTCATGGTACTGTTCCAGAACCTCATAATCGACTCTGGGCTTATAATAAAAGCCTTCAACAAACCCTTTTGATACAATCTTCATCAGGTTCTGATACCCCTGGTTATTTTCTGCTAAAAGCACCAGATGGTAATACCGGTCTTCTCCGCTTACCGTCTCCCTGTCAAATCTGGAACCTGGAGACACGTAAACCTCGCATCCGATAATCGGTTTCACTCCCACTTCCCTGCAGGCACGATAAAAATCAATGACGCCATACATGACGCCATGGTCGGTAATCGCCAGGCTGTCCATGCCCAGCTCTTTCGCCCTGGCAGCCAGTTCTTTGATTTTGCTGGATCCATCCAGCAGACTGTATTCTGTATGGACGTGCAAATGTGTAAACGCCATTTTCTCCTATCCTCTTTTCTATGTAAAAACTACGACCGGCATAAAAAAGCCGGTCGCCAATTTCACTTGCTTCACTCTGGACGCTGTTATTTATCACTTAAATATCGTTCGATTTCTGCGATTGCTGTTTCTTCATCCGCTCCGTCCGCAGTTACGGTAATTTCTTCGCCAACAGATATTCCCAACGTCATCATACCCATAATGCTTTTTGCATTTACCCGTTTTGTACCTGTTTCCACATAGATTTTACTTTCATACTGACTTGCCACCTGTACCAGCATCGCAATTGGTCTGGCTTCCAGACCAGCAGTCAACTGAACTGTAATTGTCTTTCTTACCATAATCTTCCTCCTCATTTTTCAGGACAGCTCTTTTGCCGTCCCATTTCCAGCGTTTTCCCTAAGCTCCTTTGCAATGGCACTCAGCTTTCTCAGCCGGTGATTGACGCCGGATTTGCCTACGGGACTATCCAGAGCTTCTCCAAGCTCCTTTAAACTTGCATCGGGTCTTGCCAGACGCAGCGAAGCAATCTCTTCTAAATTCTCTGGAAGACGGTGAAGACCTATCGTATCGCGGATATAGATAATGTCTTCCATTTGCCTTACTGCAGCAGACACCGTTTTATTGATGTTGGCAGTCTCACAGTTTACCTGACGATTGACCTGTCCTCTCATTCCTCTGACAATCCGGATATTTTCCAGCTCCATCAGAGCAAGAGGCGCCTCCATCACATTTAAAATATCTACAATCTGGCTGCCTTCTTTGATGTATACTACAAAATACTTTTTGCGGGTTACCATTTTAGCCTCTATCCCGAAGGTCCGTATAATGTTTTGGACCTGCTCTGCCCTATCCTGGCTTGGACACACAATTTCAAAATGGTAGAACTTTTCGGGATCGCTGATAGAGCCTGCCGCAAGGAATGCGCCCCGAATAAAGCTTCTGCGGCAGCACGCCTGCATCAGCAGGACGTTATTTACAAGAGAAAGAGAATCCCCGATTTCTCCATCTTCTTGTAAAAGTTTTGAGGCCTGAAGTACTTTAAGCGCCTCCTGGTGATCCTGAACTGCAATCGTATAAGTATGACTTTTTTTTAAGAAAGCATTTCTCCTGATTGAAACATCCGCTCCTATATTAAATGTTTTTTTCAATAATGTAAAGCATTTTCTTGCAACCGCTCCATTTTCTGTATGAATTTTAATCCGGTAGCGGTTATTTTCCGAAATTTGGATCCTGCCGCAAAAACTTAAGATTGCCGTCAGCTCGCTGATCTGGCAATGGCGGGCAGGACTTACCTGTTCTGACAGCTCTTCTTTTACATTCGAAGAAAATGACATTTCTATCCCTTTCTTTTACTGTCTTTTTCAATATCTCTGTGCTCTAATTTAACGCCCAGCTCTTCCTTAGCGGAAAAATGATTGTAAATTTCCCTGGCAATGGTAACCGACCGGTGTTTCCCTCCAGTGCAGCCGATTGCCACAACCAGCTGGTTTTTCCCTTCCGCCACGTAATTGGGAATCAGAAATTCCAGCATATCGTAGATTTTTTCCAAAAACACTTCTGCCGTTCCGCCCCGCTTCACATACTCCTGAACCGGAACTTCCTCGCCGGTATGCTGGCGGAGTTCCTCCACATAGTAAGGATTGGGCAGAAAACGGACGTCAAATACCAAATCCGCGTCCGAAGGGATTCCATACTTAAATCCAAAGGAAAGTACCGTAATAAACAGATTCTGATAGCGCTGGTCGTGAAGAAAAATTTTCTCCAGTTCCCGACGCAGTTCCTTTGTCAAAAGCTGGCTGGTATCAATGATATAATCCGCCTTTTCCTTTAAAAATTCCATCCGGCTCCGTTCTTTTATGATTCCTTCGTCAATCCGTCCTGCTCCGGATAATGGATGCTTTCTTCGGGTCTCCTTGTAGCGCTTAATTAAAATCTGGTCGCTGGCATCTAAAAACAGGATTTCATACGGGACGTGCTCTTTGCTCCATTTATCCAGGGTTTCGCTTAAGCGGGGCAGCTCTTCGCCGCTCCGGATGTCAATGCCAAGCGCTACGTTGCGGATGTCCCCCGAGCTTTCCATAATCAGTTCTGCAAAGCGGTCTACCAATGAAATCGGCAGATTATCGACACAGTAAAATCCCAAATCTTCTAATATCTTTAACGCAATGGTCTTTCCTGCTCCGGACATTCCTGTCACGATTACCAATTTCATATGCTGTCTCCTCCAAATGGTTTATTTTTGTGCGGGATCGGGAAACTCTCCCAGACGTTTTACTTCCATCTCCAGTTCCACTCCGAACTGTTCCTTTACCTTTTTTTGTACCTGCCTGCAAAGTTCAAAAACGTCTGCCGAAGAAGCCCCGTTCCGGTTAATGACAAAACCGCTGTGCTTTTCCGACACCTGGGCACCGCCTACTGTCAGTCCCTTCAAACCGGCATCCTCAATCAGCCGGCCTGCAAAGTATCCTTCCGGACGTTTAAACGTACTTCCGGCGCTTGGATATTCCAACGGCTGCTTTTCCCTTCTTCTTGCTGCAAAATCATCCATCTTTGCCTTAATCCCAGAAGGCTCTCCCTGTTCCAGGGAAATAACGGCTGACAGTACAATGTATCCGTTTTGCTGGATACAGCTTTTCCGGTAGCCAAGCTCCAATTCTTCTGCTGCAAGTTCTTGAATCTCTCCGTTTTTTGTCAAAACCCTGGCAGACTGTAAAACCTGCTTCATCTCGCCGCCATAGGCGCCGGCATTCATCACTACGGCTCCCCCCAGGGTACCTGGGATTCCGGCAGCAAACTCAAAGCCTGCAAGAGACTGCTGGAGAGCTGTTTTTGCAATTCTGGACAGCAGCGCGCCGGAACCGGCTGTAATTTTCCCGTCTTTTTCTGTAATCTGTGAAAATCCTCTGGTCATGGAAATTATCACGCCTGGATAGCCGGAATCGCTGACTAAAAGGTTGCTTCCATTTCCCAGAATATAATAAGGCACCTGCTGTTTCTGGCAAAGGCTTACCACGGCGGCAAGCTCCGTCTCGCCGGTCGGGGAAACGTAATAGTCTGCCGGTCCGCCCGTCCGGAATGTGGTATGCTTTTTCATTGGCTCTTTGGTCAGAACCTGTTCAGAGCCTCCCGCCGCCTGGATTAAGTCTTTTAAAAATTCTGTCATTCCCTGCTCCTTTTATATTCCCTGCTTAGTTAAGTTGGCCTGTACCCGATTATACAGCTCTTTTGCCGCATTGTATCCCATCTTTTTCTGTCTGTGGTTAACTGCAGCAGACTCTACGATAATCGCCAGATTCCGTCCTGGGCGGATAGGAATGGAATGGCAGACTACCTTATTGCCTAAAAATTCGGTATACTGATCCTCCAGGCCTAACCGGTCGTATTCTTTGTCCTTGTTCCAGTCTTCCAGTTTGATTACCATATCAATCGACTGGGTATCTTTTACGCTTTCTACACCGAACAGAGTCTTTACGTCAATGATTCCAATGCCTCTCAGTTCAATAAAATGACGGGTAATGTCCGGCGCGCTGCCGATTAATGTATCGTCGCTGACCTTGCGCAGTTCTACTACGTCGTCCGTTACCAGACGATGGCCTCTTTTAATCAGCTCCAGAGCCGCTTCGCTCTTTCCAATGCCGCTTTCTCCCATAATCAGAACGCCCTCGCCAAATACGTCTACCAGAACGCCGTGGATGCTGATGCAGGGCGCCAGCTTTACATTGAGCCAGCGGATTACTTCCGCCATCAAATCCGACGTGGATTTACTGGAAAGCAGACAGGGCACTCCATAGTGATTGGCCATTTCCAGCATATCTTCATCCGGTCCCATATTCCGGCTGTAAATCAGACAGGGAATCTTGCAGGCAAGGAGCCTGTCATAAATCTCCTTTTTTCTCTCTTCTGTCAGGGTATTTAAATAGGCCTGCTCCACAAATCCGATAATCTGAACCCGTTCATTGTCAAAATGCTCAAAAAATCCAGTAAGCTGGAGGGCTGGACGATTGACGTCCGGATGGGACACCACGATTTTATCGGTATCAATTTCCGGAGTCATGTTCTGCAGATTTAATTTATTGATAATTTCCGTAATGGTTACACCGTACATACTTCCGTCTCCTTTTCATCCATTTTTTATCATAACATAAGTATACAGGCTTTCTATGGCGTTTGACAAGCAGGTTTTCGGAAAAATTCATAAACCGCTTCTGCCGCCTGGCGGTTCATTCCAGGCACGTTTAGCAGTTCTTCTACAGAAGCCTGCTGAATCTTTTCAATTTCTTTAAAATGCCGCATCAAGGCTTTCCGCCTGGAAGGGCCGATTCCGCTGATGTCGTCCAGGATGGATTTTACCTGGGTTTTGCTTCTTAAACTTCTGTGGTACTCGATGGCAAACCGGTGGGCTTCGTCCTGGATTCGGGTAATCAGCCGGAATCCTTCTGAATGGCGGTCAATGGGGATCTCTTCATTGTCGTAATAAAGGCCCCTGGTTCTGTGGCTGTCATCCTTGACCATGCCGCAGACCGGAATGGACAGTCCCAGGTTGTCTAACACTTTAAGGGCAATGTTTACCTGTCCCTTGCCGCCGTCCATCATAATCAGATCCGGAAAGCGGGTAAAGCTTCCAAATGACAAATCCATGCCTTTTTCTTTCAGTTCTTTTGCTTCCTCTATCCCATGAGAAAACCGTCTGGTCAGCACTTCTTCCATAGAGGCGTAATCGTTTGGTCCCTGGACAGTGCGGATACGGAACTTCCGGTAATCGCTGCGCTTAGGCTTTCCATCTTCGTAGACAATCATGGAACCGACTGATTCCACGCCGCTGATATTAGAAATATCAAAGGCCTCAATCCGGCTGACTCTTGAAAGTCCAATCCATGTCCCTACCTGATTCATGGCGCCGATAGTCCGCAGTTCCTCCCGCTTAATCTGCTCCGAATCCTGGATCAGCACCATAGACGCATTCTTGGCCGCCAGTTCCACCAACCGCTCCTTTTCTCCCTTCTGCGGAACGGTAATGTGTACCTTCTGCCCTCTTTTGGCGCTGAGCCACTGGGTCAGAATTTCCTCGTCCTCTAACGGCACCTGAACCCAGAGTTCTCTGGGAACAAACGGCGTTCCGGCATAAAACTGTTTGACAAAGCTGGTAAGAATGGCTCCCTTTTCTTCGTCTATGGCTACGGACAGCCGGAAGTGGTCCCTTCCAATCAACTTGCCTTCCCTGACAAAAAACACCTGGACCACTGCGTCTTCCCCTGCCTTTGCCATGGCGATAATGTCCCTGTCTTCCATGTTGTGACTGGTAATCTTCTGCTTCTGGGCAATATGCTTGACGCTCGCCAATAAATCTCGGTACTCAATGGCCTTTTCAAAATCCATGCTGTCGGAAGCTTCCATCATTTTAGCTTCCAGAGACTTTAAAACCGGTTCAAAATTGCCGCTTAAAAATTCCAGGGCCTGATTAAAATTGGCTCTGTACTCTTCCTTGCTGATGTAGCCCTGACAGGGAGCCTGGCACTGTTTGATGTGGTAATTTAAACATGGCCGCTCTTTTCCTTCGTCTCTGGGAAGCACCCTCTGGCAGGTACGGATCTGATACAGCTTGCACACCAGATCCAGGGTATCTTTTACAGCTCCAGAGCTGGTATACGGACCAAAGTACCGGCTCTTGTCCCGCTTCATGGTACGGGCAAACTGAAGTCTCGGATAATCTTCGTATACAGTGGCCCGAATATAGGGATAGCTCTTATCGTCCTTCAGCATGGTATTGTACTTGGGACGGTATTCTTTAATTAAATTGCATTCCAGCACCAGGGCTTCCATCTCGGAATCGGTAATGATGTACTCAAATCTGGCAATCCTGGACACCATCTGTTCAATCTTTGCCGTCTTATTGCGGCTGCTCTGAAAATACTGGCGCACCCGATTTTTTAAACTTACCGCCTTGCCTACATAAATAATCTCGTCCTTCGCATCATGCATCAGGTATACTCCAGGCTGGGCCGGAAGTTTTTTCAGTTCTTCTTCAATATCAAAAACCATGTTTCCTCCAAGTTTTCACGGAAAAAAGGACAGCCGGCCTGTTATCTCAGCCGGCTTCCATCATACTTTTTTCTTGTTTCCAGAGCCTTTATCAGACAGGCCAGCTGAATGTCCGGTTCCCCCTGGGAAGGAATCATATCCAGGACTACATAGATACTGTCCAGCTCCTTCTGTCCAATTTTCCCCTTCATCCTTTTTAAGCTCTCTATCTGCTGCCCCAGATCCTCTGCCTCCAAAAATTCCATTAACAGAGGATGAGGCTTTTCCTCCGTCTTTTCGCCCTCTCCGATATCTGCAGGTTCCGCTGTCAGCGTCTCCAGCATTACCCGTTCAAACCGCAGCTTCTGAACCGCGTCCGGATACTTGTTGTGATCCACCGGACTGGTAAACATGGAAAGAGGCCTTGCATATACCTTAAAATCTCCATAAAGAGCCTGGTAAATCACAAGTTCTTCCCCTGTCTCCGTATGCTTTGCAACGGCCACAATCTGATACAGTTTATTTTTAAAATGACGGTATATCTCTCCTGGTTTTGGAATCCGTTCTGTCTCTCCCATCTGTCTGTCCATCCTTTCGCCTGTCTCATTCATTTGCTTGTGCGCCGGAAGTCTCCGATACGGCCGTCTCCGGCTCGGTTTCTGACGGGATTGTCTCCGGCGCTGATTCCAAAGGGGCCGTTTCCGGCTCAGTTTCCGGTGGAAGAGCTGCCCTGGATTCTGCAATGGCCGCTTCTTCTGCCTGCGCCGCCTCCGGCGTTAAAAGCCCGCCGTAATGGTAGCGGTTGGCCGCGCTCCACAAAATCCATTCATCATAACCGGCATCATAAACCGCCTGAATCTGGGCGCGGATTTCTGCGTCTCCATAAGGAATATAATGTTTTAAATAAGATGCGGTAAAATCCTGAAGCCAGGGTCTTACCACCGCCTGGGACTCTCCATCGGTCTCGAACTTTTTCAGTTCCTCTTTTGAGCCTGTCAAAGCTCCCAGAATCGTCTCATAGGGCTTGGTATCCGGATAATCCACGCCAAAATTTCCATTTCCGTAATGGGACGGATAGATCATCGGGCAGATATAATCCAGGCTGGCTGACATTTCTCCATAGCTTTGTCCCACAATCTGGGCGTCTGTAGCGCTGTTTATAATGGTACCAAATACGTCTGCTGACACAAACAGTCCCTCTGCCGTCAGCTCTTCATAAGCATATTGGATAAATTCAGAAATAATCTGGGTTTTATCCCTTCCTTTGGTGTCCTCTTCCTCAAATACCACGTCTCCCATGCCCCGCTCGGTGCAGAACCGGACATAATCAAACTGAATCTCGTCAAATCCGGCCTCTCCGGCCTTTTTTCCAATCTCCACCAGGTAGTCCCACACCTCTTTTTTGTATGGATTGACCCAGGCCTGGCCTTTGTTGTCCTTGTAAATGGTACCGTCTGCCAGTTTCAGGCACCAGTCCGGCTTCTTCTCCGCCAGATACGGATCCCGAAATGCCGGAATGCGGGCAATCATATAGACGCCGTGTTCTTTCAGCTTCCCTGCCAGCCCTTCTATATCCCTGATGTAGGTTTTGACAGCATCAATTTCATTGACTGCAGGACTGTCCATTTCAAAGGTAACATTTCCAAAGTCGTCTTTTACGTCAATAACGACCGCATTTAACTCAGTCTGATCCAGATACCCGATAATCTCATCCATCCGTCCTGAAGAACCGGCGGTATTGGCAGTCAGATAAATTCCTTTTACCTTTACCGGCGTCCGCTCCGGAGTATTGCTGATGGAAATGACTGATTCTTCCGTCGTGCTGCTGTCCTGGACAGATTGGGGGTCTGTCTCCGCCGTCTCCCCAGCACCAGGTTCTTTGCTTTCTTCTGATTCTGGTTGTCCGTCCGCTGTTTCCGCCAAATCCGTGATAGGCTCATACCGTCTGCATCCTGTCAATACCAAAAAACAAATCGACAGACAAAGCAGAAATCCGATTGCTCGTTTCATAAAATGTCCTCTTTTTCTTTCTAAAATGGAAATTAACAGCCGTCCCTTCTATCGTACTGGCTATTTTACCACATTTTATGGGATTCGCCAAGCTTTTTGGCAGATTCCCAGCCGCCCTTCCCCCACACCAGGCAAATTTTTTCAAAAATAGTTCTGGTTTCTTTTGGGGATTGTGGTATAATAGGAAAACGTAATCAATTATTTTACCTCAATGAATAGGAGATTTCGTGTCGTATGAAAATCGGATTTGACAACAACAAATACCTTACTTTACAGTCTCAGCATATCCGACAGCGGATCGATCAGTTTGGAGACAAGCTTTATCTGGAATTTGGAGGCAAATTGTTTGACGACTACCACGCTTCCCGTGTTCTTCCTGGATTTGAACCAGACAGCAAGCTGCGGATGCTGCTTCAGTTAGCGGATCAGGCGGAAATTTTAATCGCCATCAGCGCTTCTGATATTGAAAAAAACAAAGTCCGTGGCGATTTAGGCATTACCTATGATGTGGATGTTCTCCGATTAATTCAGGAATATACGGATAAAGGCCTTTATGTTGGCAGCGTTGTAATTACCCAGTACTCTGGCCAGTCCAGCGCCAACCAGTTTAAAACTAAATTAGAGCATATGGGGATTCGGGTATACCGTCATTACATCATCGAAGGGTATCCGAGCAATGTTCCATTAATCGTCAGCGATGAAGGCTACGGAAAAAACGACTATATTGAAACCACCAAACCACTTGTAATCATTACGGCTCCAGGCCCTGGAAGTGGCAAAATGGCCACCTGTCTCTCCCAGCTGTACCATGAAAATAAGCGGGGCATCAAAGCAGGCTATGCCAAGTTCGAGACCTTCCCAATCTGGAATCTGCCTCTGAAGCATCCGGTCAATTTAGCTTACGAGGCGGCGACAGCTGATTTAAACGACGTCAATATGATTGACCCCTTCCACCTGGAAGCATACGGCAAAACCGCAGTCAACTACAACCGAGATGTGGAAATCTTCCCAGTGCTGAACGCTATTTTCGAAGGAATCTACGGAGAAAGCCCTTACAAATCTCCTACCGATATGGGCGTCAATATGGCTGGCAACTGCATCATTGATGACGACATCTGCTGCGAAGCTTCCCGCCAGGAAATCATCCGCCGGTATTATGAAGCCCTGACCCGTCTGGTTCACGAAGACTCTACCCAGGAAGAAGTATACAAAATAGAACTTCTGATGAAGCAGGCTAAGACCAGTCCGGAAATGCGTTCCGTCGTAACTCCATGTAAGGAACTGGCCCAGGAACTGAAGGCTCCTGCCGCTGCCATGGAGCTGGGAGACGGCACCATTGTAACAGGAAAAACCAGTAATTTATTAGGCGCTTCCGCCGCCCTGCTGTTAAACGCAGTAAAGGAGCTGGGGAATATTCCCCACGACACCCATTTAATTGCTCCTTCTGCCATCGAACCAATTCAGACCTTAAAGACCACCTACTTAGGCAGCAAAAACCCAAGGCTTCATACGGACGAAGTATTAATTGCCTTGTCCATGTGCGCGGCCACTGACCGCAATGCGCAGATTGCGCTGGAGCAGCTTCCAAAACTTCGGGGCTGTCAGGTTCACACTTCCGTTATGCTGTCTTCCGTGGACATCAATATGTTTAAAAAATTAGGAGTCCAGCTGACCTCTGAACCCCTTTACGAACACAAAAAATTATATCACTGATAGGTCAAAAAGACGGTGCAGCCCCCAAAAGGGATACACCGTCTTTTCTGGTCATGATACGATTATATCTTCTAAACTTCTCTTCGGCACATAATGCACCTGATTTTCATCTCTGTAATAAGCGGTGCTGCCGTCTTCCCCTATCGGAACGACTACAACCTGCTCCTTAGGCTTTCCAAGAGCCAGAACCAAGCCGATAGAATAACGCTCCTCATCCAGTCCCAGCACGTCTGCCAGTCTGGAACGGTTTATGTTTCCAATCATACAGCCGCCGAATCCCTGTTCTGCAGCGCCTAACAGAATGGTCTGGGCAGCGATTCCTTCGTCCCACATCTTATTTTTTGCAATGCTCTGATCGCACAAGATCACAATGTAAGCCGCAGGACGCTCTCCTTCTTCCGGTCCGTCCCAGTCTTTTAACGCGCCTGCCCAGCCAAGGGTCGGATAAATCCTGGAGCAGGTTTCCTCATCCGCAGCCAGACGGTATTTTAACGCCTGGCTGTTGGCAGTGGAACCGGCCATTCTGGCCAAATCTACAAATTCTTTCAGCGTCTCTTCGCTGATTCTCTCATTCTGGTAAAATCTGCGGTAAGAGCGGTTTCTTGCTACTAATTCTTTCAGCATTTCTCATTCTCCTGTGGGGCCGGTTCCGGCTGTACCGGCGTTTCCACCATGTCGGCCAGTTTCTCTTCGGTCTGGCTTTCCTGATCCTGTCCTTCTTCTGTCTGCTTTTCCTCTGCCTGAACCTTGCGGAAAATCTCCATAAATTCTTTTCCGGTAATGGTTTCTTTTTCAATCAGAAATTCTGCGATCTTATCAAGGGCCTTCCGGTTTTCGGAAAGAAGGCGCTTTGCCTCTTCATAGGAGCGTTTTAAGATGGCCATCACTTCCTGGTCAATCTCGGCTGCAGTGGCGTCGCCGCAGTTTAATACGGTACGGCCGCTTAAATACATATCTTCCTGGCTTGCCAGTCCCATAAGGCCAAATTTCTCCGACATACCATACTGGGTTACCATGGCTCTTGCAATCCTGGTGGCCTGCTCAATATCGTTGGCAGCGCCGGTAGTAACCGTATCAAATACGATTTCTTCTGCTGCGCGGCCTGCTAAAAATCCAACCAGCATAGCGTTGATTTCCTTCTTGGTATTGAGGAATTTTTCCTCTTCCGGAACCTGCATCACATATCCTAAAGCGCCCATAGTTCTTGGCACAATGGTAATCTTTTGTACCGGCTCCGCATCCTTTTGAAGGGCGCTGACTAACGCATGGCCAACCTCGTGATAAGAAACAATCCGTCTTTCTTCCTTGCTTAAAATCCGGTCTTTCTTTTCCTTACCGACTAAGACCACTTCCACTGCCTCAAACAGATCCTTCTGGGAAACGGCGTTTCTTCCGTTCTTAACTGCGTTGATTGCCGCCTCGTTCATCATGTTGGCAAGATCTGCTCCAACTGCGCCGGAGGTTGCCAGGGCAATCTCTTCAAAATCCACGCTGTCATCCAGCAGCACGTCTTTAGAGTGCACTTTTAAAATATTGATTCGTCCCTTTAAGTCCGGCTTATCTACAATAATCCGTCTGTCAAAACGTCCTGGACGAAGAAGGGCCGGATCCAGAATCTCCGGACGGTTGGTAGCACCCAGTACCAGAAGTCCCTTAGAAGAATCAAAACCGTCCATCTCGGAAAGAAGCTGGTTTAACGTCTGCTCTCTTTCATCGTTTCCGCCGCCGAATCTGGTGTCTCGGCTCTTTCCGATGGCGTCAATCTCGTCAATGAAAATAATACAAGGCGCAGACTGCTGGGCCTGCTTAAACAAATCCCTTACCCTGGAAGCGCCGACGCCTACAAACATTTCCACAAAGTCGGAACCAGACAGGGAATAAAACGGTACCTGGGCTTCTCCGGCTACTGCCTTGGCAAGCAAAGTTTTACCAGTTCCTGGCGGGCCTACTAACAGCGCGCCCTTTGGAAGCTTTGCGCCAATCTGGGTATATTTAGCAGGATTGTGAAGGAAATCTACAATCTCTGTCAGGGATTCCTTTGCCTCATCCTCGCCTGCCACGTCCTTAAAGGTAATTCCCGTTTCTTTCTGGACGTATACTTTAGCGTTGCTCTTTCCAACGCCCATAATGCCGCCGCCGCCCATACGGCGCATCATAAAGTTCATAAACACTACAATAATAATGAATGGAATGACAAAGCTGATAATCGACTCTAAAATAATGCTGGAATCGGTTTTCTGCTCTTTAATATCAACTCCATGCTGCAAAAGCCGCTCGGCATTGTTGTAATCCGTCGGAACCTTTACCGTATAATAGCGGATAAGCTGGGAATACTCGTTTGCTTCTTTCTTTGGATAAATCGTAATTTCTGTGTTTCCAATTAAAACCGCTTCAACTTTTCCTGCTTCTACCATCTCTACATACTGGGTATAAGAAAGTTCCTGGGTCGAATTTTTCGTGATCATATCCCGCATCAGCGTAATGACCATCAGCGTAATGATTGCAGCAACTACCAGAACCAGTATTGTTTGGCCGTTTGGCGACATTTTGCCATTGTTGTTATCCTGATTGTTGTTATTATCCATACGTACTTACTCTCCTTCTGAAAAAGCGTATCATAACGCCTATTCTATCCCATTATAATGTTAGTCTTTCCATAAATCAAGAAAAACCACTTGAAAATGTATGAAAATTTCCTAAATTGCCGGATATACTAATCCTGAATGGAACCCAGAAACATTCAAAAAAGGAGGACGCTCTATGAAGCATTCCGGAAACGAAACCATTTCTTACCACGAACACGAAGACAGCCCAGACATCCAGGCCTGCTCGTCTACCGACTGCACCGGTCTCATTCCTGCTCTTCCGGAAAATGAAGACCAGCTGGAAGCCTATGAAGAATTATACCCATTCTTAGCCGACGGCATCCGGCCTTCCCGACGGAACCAATAGCCGGAAAAAGGAGCAGCTCCTGTTTGCAGGGAGTCTGCTCCTTTTGTACTGACGCTACGATTCAAATTTTTTTCCTTCTTCTACAATCTGGCTGATTATGTCCAGGTAGTCTGCGCAGAACTTTTCATATAAAGGCTGTACGGCCTGCCGGAACTGGCTGATTTCAGAAGGATCCATGGTTACCACCTGGCAGCCTGCTTCTATTACTTTTTTCTTGGAAACCTCCTGTCTTCTGTCCCAGACTTCCCGCTCGTACTTGGCCGACTCCCTGGCACACTGACGGATAATTTCCTGATATTCTTCCGGCAGCTTATTACAGGTAACCTCCGATACCATCTGGACCTCCGGCACCCTGCTGTGTTCGTCTACGGTAAAATAAGGCGCCACTTCATAATGTCCCGCAGATTCATAGGAAGACCAGTTGTTCTCTGCAGCCTCTATCGTTCCTGTCTGGAATGCCGAATAAACTTCCTCGTAGGTAAGAAATACCGGTTCCGCTCCCAGAGCTTTTATCATATCCCACATCAGCTCGGATTCCTGAACGCGGATTTTCATCCCCTGTATGTCCTTCAGGTTCTGAATCGGCTTTTGGGAACTGTAAAAGCTTCTGGCTCCTGCATCATACCAGGACAAGGCGACCAGATAACTTCCTCCAAAAGAATCCAGAAACTCTTCTCCGATCTCTCCCTCCAGAACGTTCCACATATGTTCTGAATTTACATATAAATACGGCATCTGAAGCACGTTCAGTTTCGGGATTACCTCTGACAGGGGAGACAGGGAAACCCTGGCAAAATCCACTCCTCCAAACTGCATCTGACGGATAATTTCCCGTTCATCTCCCAGAGCACCCTCTGTATTTACCTGGATTTCTACTTTCCCTCCGGTCTTTTCCCAGACCAGCTCTGCGAATTTATAAGCTCCCTGGCTGGTCGGATAATCATCGGCCTGATTTTCTGCATAGGTCAGCACAAATTCCGGAGAAGGTTCCGGAGTGTCATATAACTTCCCCACTCCCATCCAGACAATCCCAATCAGGGTAAGCAGGCACACCGCTCCTGCCAGCCATTTTTTCACAAATTTTTCCTCCTTGTTCCGGTATTTTTCATTAATGATTCATTAACGAAACGACAAACTCGTAAAACTCCTTTCGGTCTGTCCCCAATATCCTGTTTGGCAGAACAAACCCATGGGTTGTATCAGAAAATACTACGATCATTGTCGGCTTTTTGGAGACTCTTTTAATGGACTTCCACTCCAGATTCTGCACTTCTTCTCCTACCTTAATGTGGATTCCCCTTACGTCAAAGGCAATCTGGGTATCTTTTCCAATTCCTGCCGCCTGCCGCCTGGCTTTCGCATAGACAAACAGAGGCTGGAAAATAGTAAACAGACAGCAGCCCAGCACGATTGCCGTTCTCATCCACACAGAACTCTCCCCCCAGCGCACAGCCGCCAGAATAAACATTGCCGCCGTAAAAATAATATTGCACACACCTACCATAGATCCGTAGGTATAGTACATAGAAAGCTGCCATAAATCGGAAGCAGTATTCCGGTAAACGTATTCAAATCTCATTTTTTCCTTCATTTCTCTACTCCTGCCTGTCGTAACGTATCAATAAAACTCTCATGAAAAAATCAGCATTGAGGCGGCTGGGAAGATACGCAGTAAACATTTACTGTTTTTCCGCTTCGGCTGTTAAAAAACACCCGATCTCCCGTATGGCTGTAAATGGGATGGGGATGGGCGTCCTGCCCCAGCCAGTCGCTGTCATGTTTGCATAGGGGAATCCAGTCCAGAGTTCCTTTGTCCCAGTCCGGCAGGACTTTACAGATATATTCCGCATCCTTTTTATGAGGATCCGGCCCGTTGTCCGTACTGTTTTCCCGAACCTTTTTTACCTCCCATGGGTACTTAAAGTAGCCGTCACAGACCAGATTTCCCAAATGATCCATGGTAAAATGTCCGTAAGCATCGTAATCATCCGGAAGGGCGATTTCCCAGTACCGGCCGCTTTCCATCTCGTATCTGCCTACCATGGCAGGGCCGTCCTGATAACCGCCGTGGTAAATAATCGTCTTTCCGTCGTCGCTCCACATCTCATGACATACCCAGTCTTCTGCCTTTCTTGCATATCCTCTGGGATTTCCCAATGTATCAGAGCCTTCTTTCCGGATACGGATAATTTCATCCGTTTTATGGTCATACAGCCAGATTCTGCGGATTCCGCAGGAAAAGCTGGGCCATTCGTGATTGTACATAATCTGTTCCGGATTTACCGGATTAAACTGCACATGGGTAATCCAGCATTTAGGAACCTGTTTTTCAAACAGCAGCCTGCCGGTCTCTGTATCATAGACGCAAAGGTAACTGCTTAAATTTTCTTCCTGTACCCTGCCGTCAATATTGTATACGGGACGTTTGTCCAATCCGCTTCCTTCTGTTTCCGGATCAAAATCCAGACATCTGCCATCGGTCATAGGGACGCAGAGACGCCTTCCGTCTGCGCTGACATGGGTAAAGGCTGTCATACGGCCGTCCGGCACGCGGTTTAATATCTGGATATTTCCATCTAAATCCACCTTCCGGATCGTATCGTCCTGGATGTAATAGATCACGTCCCGTTTCCAGTCTAGGCATACGCTGGCTTTTCCAAGCCCCTGATTAAATGTCCCGTCAAAATAGACATAACTTTTCAGGGTTCCCTTTTGATTGTCTGTCAGAATCCGTTCTTCCCCTGTAGAAAGGTCTTTTACCACCACATTGGGAGAACCGTTCCGGTCGCTGAGCAGATAAATTCTTCTGTCGTCTCTGCCCAGAGAGGAACAGGTAAAATATAAAAGCTGGGTATCATAGGCGTCTCGGTCGGCGCATCCGCTGACCAGCATCTGACCGTTTGTTAGTGATTTTTGCATATTATTTTTCTCCTTCCTTCATCCATTCCAGACACAAATCCAGCCAGTGGGCAATGTGAGCATCTGGGTGCAGGTTTTCCTCTTCTGATTCTACCTCAGCCGTGGCCAAGCTCATTCCATGAAGTCCCCTATGAAACATATGGTATTCACACCGTACACCATCCATGGTCAGCTTTTGGGCAAACAGAAGGGAATTAGCTGCAGAAACTTTCTCATCCGTCTGGGTATTCCATAAAAATACTGGTGCTGTCTTTGACAAATCTCTTTCTTCCAGAGAAAACAATGTCCTAAAATTCTCATCTCCGCCGGTTAGACGGCGGACGGAACCTGGATGCCCGTACTGTCCCATCGAAATAACCGGATAACCTAAAATCAGCCCATCAGGACGATTAAACATCTGCTCTTCTTTTGTGAAAACAGAATCCTCATTCCAAAGAACTCCCAGGCTAGCAGCTAGATGTCCCCCTGCCGAAAAACCTGCCAACCAAATTTTATGGCACCGTTCTTTCCAATATGGATCCTTTCGAAGCCAACGAACACACCAAGCCAGTTCTTTTAACGGCCTAGTTCCATGAACTAGCTTTTCTAGACAGTAATTCAGCACTGCTGCCTGGTATCCGTTTTCCAGGAAAGCCTCTGCTACCGGCTTTCCTTCCCTAGGAGATAAAAAGCTATATCCGCCTCCAGGACAAATAAGTACCAATTCTTTCTTTGCACCTTCCTGTTCCGGATAAATATCCAAGTTTCCCCCATAGGGAGTTTGAATCGTTTTTATCACGTTTTTTCCTCCACAAAAGGGGTGCATCAATCCGCACCCCTTTCTCTCTTCTTTCACATATATTTAGCCAAACATGGCTGGAACAAATAAACTAATTGCCGGAACAAAGGTAACCAGCAGCAATGTAATAATCATGCAAATATAGAATGGCAGTGTTGCCTTTACTACCTTTTCCATAGGAATCTTTGCCACCGCAGATCCAATAAATAGTACAGATCCTACTGGAGGCGTCAGAAGTCCGATACCACAGTTTAAGATTACAATAATACCAAACTGAATCGGGTCAATACCGATGGATTCTGCAATTGGAAGCAAAATAGGGGTTGCAATCAGGATAATTGGAGACATATCCATGATGCATCCTAATGCCAGCAGAATTGCATTCAGTAAAAGAGCAATCAGAATCGGGTTGTCTGTCAGACCAATAATTGCCTTTGCTGCCATATCCGGCACATGAAGACGGGTCAGGCAGAAACCAAAAATACTGGAAGTTGCAATCAGAATTAAAACAATTGATAAAGTATCTACACAATCGCCTAATACTCTCCAGACGCCTTTCCAGTCCAGACCTTTGTAAATAAATACGCTGACTAATAAACTATAAATAACAGCAATTGCAGCAGATTCCGTTGCAGTAAATACACCGCATACAACGCCTACTACAACAATCAGAATAGCTGCCAAAGCCCAGAAAGAAATGCTCAGCTGCTTTAATAAGTTCTTAACGCTGAATTTTTCACCCTTTGGATAATTTCTCTTTACAGAAATAATGTAAGATCCAATCATCAAGGAAAGCGCCAGTACTGCGCCTGGTACATAACCTGCCAGGAATAAACTTCCTACGGAAATGCCGCCAGCTGTAGTTGCATAAATAACCATGTTATGGCTTGGCGGAACCAGAAGGCCCTCACAGGAAGAGGTAATGGTAACCGCTGTAGAGAAGTCGTCGTCATATCCCTGGTCTACCATCATAGGAATCAGAAGAGATCCCAGGGAAGCAGTATCTGCTGCTGCAGATCCGGAAATACCGCCGAAGAAATAAGAAGCAACGATGTTTACCATCGCCATGCCGCCGCGCATCCAGCCTACACAGGCATTTGCCAGGGCGATCAGCTTTTCAGAAATACCGCCGCTGCCCATCAGACATCCCATGGTAATGAAGAATGGCACTGCCATTAAGCTGAAAGAGTTAATACCTTTTACCATCTGCTGGCAAATTGTCGTCAGAGGAAGACCCTGGGACAACAGGCACAAAATAGAAGAAAGGGCAACTGCGTATGCAATCGGGAAGCGCAGGAAGATCATAACAAAGAAGCTTCCTAACAAAATCAAAATTGCCATGCTCTCGCTCATTACTTGTCCTCCTTTAAGATTAAACTTTTCACGTGGTTGTAAAGAGACTCTATCTCAAATACTAACATTGCCACGCCAGCTAACGGAACTGGGAAATACATCCAGAACTTAGAAAGCCATGGAATACTTGTGTAGAATCCTTTTGCACCAAGACCAGTCGCATAGCTCCAGCCTACTACAATCATAACCAGAGCCAGGGCCAGCACTGCTAAGTCTGCTAAAATATCCAGGCTCAAAACCAGCTTTTTCGGCAGGTATCTGTCAAACGCTGTCATACGGATATGAGCGCCTCTTCTGATTGCAAGAGCAGCTGAAAGTACTGCCATATAGGACATAAATGTTAATACCACTTCTTCACTCCAGGATGGGTCCGGAATAAATGGAATATAACGGCCAGCAACTGCCACACTGGTAATGACAATATCCAGAATCAGAAGAATTTTACAAATAAATAGTACAAATTTGTACGTCAAGTCATATGCTGGCTTTATTTTATCAATTTTTTCAAAAATTGTCGGCATACTGTTTCCCCTTTCAAAAAACGGGTACAGAAACTTCTTTTTCTGTACCCGCATCCAACCATCTCTTATTTGTCGCAATCAAGAATCTGCTGATACAGATCTTCCTGGCCCTTAATAGCATTTGCAACAACATCCTTCACAGCATCCTGCCATGGAGTCTTGTCCTCAACTTCTACTACGTTAACACCAGAAGTCTTTAACTCTTCCAGAACTTTCTTCTCTTCGCTCTCAGACAGTTCTGCGTTGAAATCTGCTGCGTACTTAGCAGCTTCTACTACACAAGCCTGCTGTGCTTCGGTCAGTTTGTTCCATGCATCTTCTGTAATTACAATCTCAATCAGACCTAACTGATGGCCATCCAGAATCAGGTTTGGAGCAACCTCTGGGAATGCGTTGGACTTATAGTTTGCGATTGGCTGTTCTGCACCGTCTACAACGCCGGTCTGCAGTGCGGAATATAATTCTGTAAATGCGATTACAGTTGCACTTGCGCCAAAGCTCTCTACAGTACCTACCATTACAGGGTCAGAAGAAACACGAAGTTTCAGTCCCTTTAAGTCTTCCAGGCTTGCTACTGGATCAGCAGTAAAGAAGTGACGGAAGCCTTCTTCGCCGTAGGTTAAGCCCTTAATACCAAGGCCTAAATCCTCAGTCTCAGATAAGAACTGAGCTGCTACATCGCTCTTAGCGAAGTTCCAGAAATGCTCACGGCTGGAGAAAATATATGGAAGGGCAAGTAATCCTGCCTTTGTTGCACCATAGTTGGTTAAAGAAGATACGGACAGACGCGCCATATCAACAGTGCCGCTGTGTCCTACCATTGCATCCAGGATGTCTCCCTCTGCACCTAAAACGCCGCTGGCCTGAAGGTCTACTTTGATGGAACCGCCGGAAAGCTCTTCTACTTTCTCTTTGAATGCAGTGTCAGTCTGTCCAACGATTGTATCCAGTGGGTTTACCTCAGCATATACTAAAGTTACCTCTGGATCGCCGGAAGCATCCGGTACATTAGCAGCTTCTTTCTCTGCTTCTGTTTCCTTTGCAGCCTCAGTCTCCTTTTCTGCTTCTGTTTCAGCAGCTGTAGTCTCAGCCGGAGCCTCGGTTGCAGCCGGAGCAGCAGTTGTTTCAGTCTCTGGGGACTTTAATCCACAGCCAGCCATGGATCCAGCTACCATTGCTGTACAAAGCAGTGCAGATAACCATCTTTTTTTCATATCTTGTTTCCTCCTTTTTTACGCGTTTTTAATAATTTTTTCATTTTCTTAACGCTGTCTTAATTATAGACGTTTCCAAAATGATTTTAAACCGTAATTTTTTATGAATGATAGTATTTTTTTGGCTACTTGCACGACTTTTTTGTGCAAAAAGAACAAGAGCCCCCAAAAGGAGCTCTTATTCTTCCCGAAAAATTGACGTTCTGTATTCTGTGGGGCTCATGCCGGTAATTCTGCGGAACACTTTTGTAAAGTAATTGGAATCCCCATACCCCACTGCCTTTCCTACGTCTTTTACGTTTACCGTAGGCTGCTGAAGCTGCTTCTTGGCCTCCTCCACCCGATACTCGGTCAGATAGGTCGTAAAGTTTTTCTGGAAACACTGCTTAAACAGCTTGCTGAAATACGTTTCCGAATAATTCAGGGCCTTTGCCGCATCCTGCATGGAAATATCGTACTGGTAATTTGCCTCAATATATTCCTCCATCAACTGGGCCACTTTATTCTGCCGCCCGTCGTTCAGATCCCCGTTTTCCTCCAGACCATCCTGCCAGGATTCCTCCTCATAATGAAGATCCTCTTTTCTTTCTTCCTGTCCGTTCCTGGTTTCTGCAATCCGCAGGGCTTCCTCCATTACCAAAAGCAGCTCATGCTCATTAAACGGCTTTAGCAGATAGTCCAGAGCCCGCACAGTAATGGCCTTTTTCGCATACGAAAATTCGTCAAATGCAGTCAGAAAAATGATGCAGCACTCCTTGTCCTGGTTCCGGATCTGCTCTGCTGCCTGGATTCCGCTGATTCCTGGCATTTCGATATCCAGAATGGCTATCTGGAATTTTTCCTTTTCATATAATTCCAGCACCTGCCGTCCATTTTCTGCCTCAAACAATCTGCACCGGTCTCCCAGATTTTTAAGCAGCGTCTTTTTTAACACTGCCCTCTCGATTGCCTCATCATCTGCAATTAATACTGAAACCATGTCTTCTCCTTTCCCACTACCACATTTTGGGTTCTTCATCCTGCGGAATTACCATCTGTATGACTGTGCCGCGGCCTTCTGTACTATAGATTTGCACGTTTCCACGCTGGTACATATTGTGAATCCTTTTGGAAATATTTCCCAGTCCGATTCCTACTTTGGCCGTTTTTCCTCCTTTTAGTCCATCCCGCAGCTCCCTCAGTCTCTGGCTGTCCATTCCCAGCCCATTGTCTGCCACAGAGATAACAACCTGGTTTTCCCGTTCCCAGGCCCTGACGATAATCCTTCCTCCGGCTTCCTTTTTGGAAAGTCCATGGATAATGGCGTTTTCCACAATGGGCTGCATGGTAAAAGCCGGAATCCGGATGCGCCCTGCGTCTGTCCGGATATCGGTCTCATAAGCAACCCTGCTTCCAAACCGCATTTTCTGGATATAAATATAATTCTGCACCACATCCAGCTCCTGCTTTAGCGCCACGATCTGTTCCGACGTCTTTAAATTATAGCGGAACAGGCTGCTCATGCTGGTAATCATTTTTTCTGTGGTTTCTGCTTCTTCTAACTTCGCCGTACACGCAATCATACTCAGGGTATTAAACAAAAAATGGGGATTGATCTGGCTTTTTAACAGCTCCATTCTGGCGGCCTCCAGTCGCTTCTCCGTCTCGATCCGTTCTACTTCTTCCCGATGAAGGCGGCTGGACATCTCGTTTTTCTCCTGAAGGGTGTGGATGTGTTCCTCCATGGCGTGCTTCATCCGGTTAAAATTCCGAACCAGCTGTCCCATCTCATCCTGATTTTTAATTTCTACATCTTCTTCTGAAAAATCTCCGGACTCAATGCGGGCAGAGCTTTCGGAAAGCTTCAAAACCGGATCTACCATTGTGTCAGAGAGCACTTTTGTCAGCCATAAAATCACTCCCAGCATGATGCCGGAAACAATCAGAAGTCCATACGGAAGGGCCGAAAAACGGCCTGCCTTTTCCTGATAGCTGACATTTCCCTGATTTAACGTCTCCTGAATCAGGCGGTTTCCGTACAGCACCAGATAATCCTGTATATCGTAAATCCAGTACAGCCGTTCCACATAATCCGGATCTGAGGTTCCCATGGAAACCAGCTGATCCCTGAGGATGCTGTAAGTTTCATAGGCGTTTTTAATAGACCAGGTTCTGGCATACCGGCGGCTTCCAATGGTCTGGTACGAATACGGAAGGGCCAGAACGCTTTTCTTTGTTTCCTGGATCGCTTTTTCATAAGCGTGTCTGCTCTCTCCAGTGCCTTCCCGCATCATGGTCTGAAAAGCATCCCGTTCTCCTTCCATCGCTTCCAGAAAGGCGCCGCACCTGGCATTATCATTTAATATGTCGCTGAATCCGTCGATTGAAAATTCCACCAATTTGAAATTAAAGAAAGAAGAAACTACCAGTACCACTGTCACAATGCTGGCAAAGGCCAGTAGTTTTTGCTGCAGGGAAATCGAATACCAGATTTTTTTAACCAGTTTACACATACAGCACCTCAAAAATAGTAATAAAACCAATTCTTTCTGTGTTATTATAGCCCCAAATCCATCCGGATGGCAAGATCGAAAAAACGCCTTCCGGCTTTGATGCGGGAAGGCGTCTGCTTTTTCTGATGCTTTATGAAATTTTATACTCCTGAGTAAGCGGAAAAACCGCCGTCAATCGGGATTACCGTTCCGGTAATAAAGCTGGCTGCCTCATTATTTAACAGGAATAAGGCTGCTCCGTCTAATTCGCTGACCTCGCCAAAACGATCCATTGGGGTTGCCGCCAGAATCTTTGCAGTTCTTGCGGTAGGGGTTCCGTCCTCGTTAAAGAGCAGTCTTTCGTTCTGCTTGGTTACGAAAAATCCAGGCGCAATGGCATTGACACGGATTCCCACCTTAGAAAAATGAACGGCCAGCCACTGGGTAAAGTTGCTCACTGCCGCTTTCGCGCCGCTGTAAGCCGGAATCTTGGTCAGAGGGGTGTATGCGTTCATGGAGGAAATGTTTAAAATATTGCAGCCTTCTCTGCCAATCATGTCTTTTGCAAATACCTGGCTGGGAAGCAGGGTTCCGATAAAGTTTAAGTTAAATACAAACTCTACGCCCTTCTGGTCCAGATCAAAGAACGATACCGTATCTCCTTCGATGTCGCCGATTTCAAAATATTCTTTTGTAGTATTGGCTCTGGCGTTGTTGCCGCCTGCTCCGTTGACCAGAATGTCGCATGGGCCAAAGTCTTTTAAAATTTCTGCATGAACCTCTTCCAGGCTTTCTTTTTCTAATACATTGCACTTGTAGCCCTTTGCAGTGAAGCCGTCTGCGGTAATGGCGTCTGCCTGGGCCTGGGCGGCCTCCAGGTTTAAATCAAGAAGCGCAACCTTTGCTCCTGCTTTTGCCAGTGTGTGCGCCAGAGAACCGCAGATTACTCCGCCTGCCCCTGTAATTACCAATACTTTTCCAGTTAAGTCTGTGCCAAATACTCCCATTGTCGTTCTCCCTTCGCTTGTTTCGTTCTTATTGATGCCTATTATAACAGGAATCCGTCTGAATACTATAGGGAACCTTGTGATATACATTGCAAAAGTTGCGGTTCCCCTGTATAATAAAAACACAATCAGAACCAGGAGGCCTTATGAAAAAGCAAATCCCTATGGAGTTTATTACCAGGCAGTATATGGACAGTCAGGAATTTGAATTGTTTTATTACAGCGATTCCCATACTTCTCTCGGAAAAGTAGCCCTTCACACCCACGACTTCTATGAACTGTACTTTTTTCTGGAAGGGGACGTTACCTATGAAATCGGAGGAGAGCCGTTTCTTCTGACCTGCGGCGACTGTCTGCTGATTCCCCCAGGCCTTTCCCACCGCCCTTTGTTCGGGCCTTCCTGCAAAAATTACCGGAGATACGTTTTGTGGTTCAGTCCTGATTTTCTGGAAACTGCCCGTCTCCAGAGCCCAGACTTGACCTATGGCCTGGATTACGCCAGAGACCACCAGATCTACCGGTTTCCCACAGATTTTCTTCTCTGCCAGGAATTAACCGGCCGTCTGACGGATCTTCTGGTAGAATATGGCTCGGACCGCCCGTTTCGGGATACTTCCATCCGGCTGATGCTGTTTTCTTTTCTCTTAAAGCTGAACCGGATCCTCTACGACCGCGTACATCAGAAAACGACTGTCTACGAAAATGGGCTTTATATCAATCTCTGCGATTACATCGACCAGCATCTGGACGAAGATTTAAGCCTGGATCGGCTGGCATCCTTTTTCTTTGTCAGCAAATACCACATTTCCCATATTTTTAAAGACAATATGGGAATTTCCCTGCACCAGTACATTTTAAAAAAGCGGGTTCAGGCCTGCAAAAATGCCATACTCTCCGGCCAGCCCGTCCAGCAGGTGTGTCAGCAATGCGGTTTTTCTGACTATACTACCTTCTATCGCGCGTTTAAAAAAGAGTATGGCATTTCTCCCAAAGAACTGTACCAGAAATTCTGTCCCAAACAGCATCAGACCGGAGCCAGGCTTCCTGTCCAATAAGCCTGAGCCTGTTCCTTGTCCTTTTCAATCTGTGCTTTCAGTTCTTCCATTGTATGAAATTTCTTTTCCGGACGGATCTGTGAAAACAGCCGGACTTCGATATACTGTCCGTAAAGATCGCCTTCGTAGTCTAAAAGAAAGGTCTCTGCCCCTACCGGATTGTCTCCGGTAATAGTCGGTTTCCTTCCAATATTGGTGACTCCTCCGTAAATTTTTCCTCCTGCAGTGACGCTGGAAATATAAACGCCAAAAGCCGGAAGATATTTTTCCGGAGGAGGCAGCAGGTTTGCAGTCGGAAAGCCCAGACGGCTTCCTCCGATTCCGTTGCCGTGAACCACGATTCCATGGATGGAATAGGGTTCTCCCAAAAGCCGGTTGGCTTTTTCAATCTCTCCCTTGTCCAGCATTTCCTTTACATAGGTGCTGCTGATGTCTCTATGGCAGTCCTGTTCTTTTTCAATAATTTCTGCCTGGTAGCCGTACCTGGACGCCAGTTTCTTTAAAAGCTCTGCATTTCCGGCCCGTTTATATCCAAATCCGCAGTCCGTTCCTGCTACGATTGCTTTCGCATTCATCTGACCTGCCAGGATCCGGCTGACAAATTCTTCCGGCTCCATATGGGAGGACTGGCTATCAAAGGGGTATTCCACTAAATAGTCAATCCCGCTTTTCTCCAGATTGGTCCGCCGCTCTTCGTTGGTAGTAATGACCTTTAAGGGGCGCTCTCCCACTACGGCTGCAGGCGCTGTTGCAAAGGTAAACACTGCTGTTTTCCAATGATTCTGCTCTGCCAGCCGGCGCATGGCAGACATCAGCTTCTGATGTCCCCTGTGACGGCCGTCAAACTTGCCAATGCTGACGACTGTAGGCTCTTCTATCTGAAATTTTTTTCTTCCTGTGATGTACTCCATGAAGTATTCCTGGTCCTTCCTGTCTGGCATCCTTATGCAAAAGCCAGTATCTGCCGTATTACGCCTCTGGATTTAAAAACATTTTCCATGGCTTAAAAAACTGTCTTTCTGCTTCATACCGGTAGATTCCCATAAAGCGTCCGGTACTGTCATAAACCCGTATGGTTTCTGCCTGGCTTTCTCCCAGGCAAAGTTCTTCTGGTTTTAACGGATTGCCGTTTTTTACCAGACTGTCTGCTTCCGGTATGACCGCTGCCGCCGGATATGCGGAAAACATTTCCTCTATCGGAACGATTTTTTCTGTTAGTATTCCCTCATCTCTGGCTGTCTCGATCTCGTCCAGGGTCATGGCTTCTTCTTTCACAAACCGCTCTACCTGGGTCCGCACAAGAGCTTCCATACAGCCGCCGCAGCCCAGTTTTTCTCCAATATCGCTGCAAAGGGTGCGGATATAGGTTCCCTTGGAACAGCTTACCTGCATCCAGACTCTTGGAAGCTCTATACGGGTAACAACAAGACTTAAAATCTTTACCGGCCTTGCCGCCCGTTCTACCTCTTTGCCTGCCCTGGCCAGTTCATACAGCTTTTTGCCGTCTACCTTTAAAGCGGAATACATAGGCGGAACCTGGCTGTAATCCCCGATAAAGCTTTCCGCTGCCTTTCGGACTTCTTCCTCTGAAACAGTAACCGGATGGGTCTCCAGAACCGTTCCTGTGGTATCCTGGGTATCCGTAACGGTTCCTAAAAGCATGACTGCTTCATACGTCTTGGACTTGTCAGTCAGCATATCGCACAATCTGGTTGCCTGTCCTAAACACACAGGCAGCACCCCTTGCGCTGCTGGATCCAGGGTGCCTGTGTGTCCGATTTTTTTCTGTTTTAAAATTCCCCTGAGACGGGCTACTACGTCATGGGAGGTATAGCCCGCCTCTTTATATACATTGATTACTCCGTGATACATGGAATGCTCTCCAACTGTTTTTCAATATGCAGGGACAAATTGTTGATCACATCATACAGATTTCCGGACATGGTACAGCCGGCTGCTTTTACATGGCCGCCGCCGCCGAAATACTGGGCGATTTTGCTGACATCCAGACAGCTGTTGGAACGCATACTGATTTTGAATTCATGAATGCCCGTCTCATACATAAAAATGGCGCACTCCACGCCTTCTGTAATCCGCAGCTGATCCACGATTCCGTCTAAATCCTTGCTGGTTACCCCGTAAAATTCCATGTCTTTTGCCCGTACCACGCTGACAATGCATCTGCCGTCCAGAAACCGGATGCTTTCCATCAAAGCCCTTCCTAAAATCTGGTTCTGAACATAGGTCTTTTTGTAAAATGTCCCGTCAATAATGGTTCCAAAATCAATTCCCTTATCCATCAGCTTTCCGGCAATGGCCATGGTTCTGCTGGTGGTATTGCTGTGCTTAAACACGCCGGTATCGTGAATGATTCCTGTGTAGAGACATTCTGCCGTCTCTTTGGTAATCTTATCCTCCTCCAGCTGGCCGTAAAGCACTTCACAGGTTGCGCTGGCAGAAGAATCTACCACGTTTGTCCTGGCATATCCGGTATTGGTAATGTGATGATCCAGACAGATGCTGTCTGTGCTGCTTACCAGATATCCGGCAAACTCTCCCAGTCTTTCCATGTCGCTTGCATCCAGACAGATACACAGATCATAGACTTTTCCCGTTTTTTCTGTCTGAATCTTATCAAAGTGCTTCATGTAAGAAAACTTTTCTACTTTTTCTTCCAGATACAGATCGGTTTCGATCTGGGGGAAGGCGGTATCCAGATAATTGTAAAGTCCCAGACACGCGCCAAAACAATCTCCGTCTGGACGGACGTGTCCCAGGATCACGGCCGTTTTTACCCCTTCCAGGGCCTGTTTCAATTCGCTCATGTCTCTCTCCTTTCCCAATATGACAGCTTATAAATCTTTGGTTACCTCATCAATGAGATGGGACATTGCGACGCCGTATTCAATGGACTGATCCAGAATAAACTTAATCTCAGGGGTATTGCGCAGATTCACTCTGCGGGCCAGCTCCCTGCGGATGTAGCCCTCTGCGCTCTTTAATCCCTGAATGGTTGCTTTTGCGGATTCTTCCTCTCCAAGAACGCTGATATACGCCTTGCAGTATTTTAAATCCGGAGTTACTTCTACGGAAACTACGGTTGTCATGGGATGGATCCGCGGGTCTTTTACCTCCCCGCGGATAATCTCGCTGAGCTCACGCTGTACTTCCATATTGATTCTTGTATTCTTAATGCTGTTTTTACGCATATTGCTCCTCGCTTTCTATTTGCTGAAACGGTCTTTGCCTAAGGTTCCGCCCCGCATGAAGCTGGAACCTATCTCGGCACTTCTACCATGGTGTATGCTTCAATCATATCGTCTTCCTGAAGGTCGTTGAACTTATCGAATACCAGACCGCACTCATAGCCGGTAGCAACTTCCTTTACATCATCCTTGAAACGCTTTAAGGAAGCCAGATCGCCGTCAAAGAGCTGTACTCCGTCTCTGGTAATACGCGCCTTGCATCCTCTGGTAAACTTTCCGTCTAATACGTAGGATCCTGCAATGGTGCCGACGCCGGAAGCCTTAAAGGTCTGGCGGACAACTGCATGGCCGATTACCTTTTCTTCGAAGATCGGGTCTAACATACCCTTCATCGCTGCTTCTACGTCTTCGATTGCCTGGTAAATAACCTTATACAGGCGAACGTCTACTTTCTCCCGATCCGCAATCGATTTTGCGGTTGCATCCGGTCTTACGTTAAAGCCGATAATAATGGCGTTGGATGCAGATGCCAGGGATACGTCGGACTCGTTGATTGCGCCGACGCCGCCGTGAATTACCTTCACTGCAACTTCTTCATTGGAAAGCTTTACTAAGCTCTGTTTTACAGCTTCTACAGACCCCTGTACGTCTGCCTTGATGATAATTGGAAGTTCCTTAATATTGCCTGCCTGAATCTGGCTGAACAGATCATCCAGAGACAGTTTTGCTTTGGTATCTTCAATCAGTTTGTTTTTGCCTTCAGAAATAAATGTCTCGGCAAAGCTTCTTGCTTCCTTCTCGTTAACGGTATTGACTAAAATCTCTCCTGCATTTGGAACGTCGTTTAAGCCTAAAATCTCTACCGGAGTAGATGGGCCTGCTTCTTTTACTCTCCGTCCCTTATCGTCCATCATAGCGCGGACTTTTCCGTAGCAGGCGCCGCAGGCTACAATGTCGCCTACATGGAGGGTACCTTTCTGTACCAGAACCGTTGCAACCGGTCCTTTGCCCTTATCAAGCTCTGCCTCGATGATGATGCCTCGCGCATTCCGGTTTGGATTTGCCTTTAATTCCTTTACTTCTGCAGTAAGAAGGATCATTTCCAGTAATTCCTTAATACCGGCCTGGGTATGTGCGGAAACCGGTACGCATACCGTCGTGCCGCCCCAGTCTTCCGGAATCAGTTCGTATTCGGAAAGCTCCTGTTTTACTCGGTCGATATTGGCGCTTGGCTTATCAATCTTGTTGATTGCAACAATGATCTCAACGCCTGCTGCCTTCGCGTGGTTGATTGCCTCAACCGTCTGCGGCATGACGCCGTCGTCGGCTGCAACTACCAATACTGCAATATCGGTAGACTGAGCGCCTCTCATACGCATAGCAGTAAATGCCTCATGTCCAGGGGTATCTAAGAAGGTAATCTTCTGTCCGTTAATCTCTACTACATAAGCGCCAATGTGCTGGGTAATGCCGCCGGCCTCTCTGGCAGTTACGTTGCTCTTGCGGATTGCATCCAGAAGGGACGTCTTACCGTGGTCAACGTGACCCATAACGCAGACAACCGGAGGTCTAGTTACTAAGGTTTCTTCTGCATCCTCTTCCTCTTTCAGAAGTTCTGCAATAACATCAACCTTTTCTTCTTTCTCGCAGAGAACGGAAAATTCCATTGCAATCTCTTCTGCCTGCTCATAATCCACTTCCTGGTTTACCGTTACCATCTTGCCCTGAAGGAATAACTTCTTTACAATCGCAGACGGCTGAAGCTTCATCTTATCTGCCAGATCCCGAATGGTAATGGTGTCTGGAAGGGTAATTACTTTTACGGTCTCTACCTTTGCTTCTTCTTTCTTAACCGGCATGATAAATGCGCCCTTCTGAGGCTTTCCGCCCTTTAAGCCGGATTTTGCCTTTCCGTCTTCCACTCTGTCTCTCTTATCAAAGCGGTCGTTCTTATGGGCATTCTTATTCTGACGGTTGCTGGACGGCTTGGTCTGTACCGGAGCGTCAAAGGATGACTTGCTGGACTGGCTTCTTCCGGCTCCTCCCTGACGGCTTCCCTGACCGTCTCGGTTAAATCCTCCCTGACGGTTTCCCTGTCCATCTCGGTTAAATCCTCCCTGGCGGTTTCCCTGTCCATCTCGGTTAAATCCTCCCTGTCCATCTCGGTTAAAGCTTCCCTGGCGGTTCTCTCTCTGGCCGTCTCGGTTAAATCCTCCCTGGCGGTTTCCCTGACCGTCTCGGTTAAATCCTCCCTGACGGTTCTCTCTCTGGCCGTCTCTTGCCTGAGCGCTGCGCTCTGTAGAATTGGCCGGAGTTAAAACTGGTTCCTGCACTGCTTCTGCAGGCTTCGCCGCCGGAATCTCCTGGCTCTTTACCGGTTCTTCTGTCTTTGCCGCCTCAGCCGGTTTGCCGGCAGGACGGGAAGCGCCGGTATTTTTCTGGGAAGCCGGACGGTTCTTTAACTGCTGGGAATTCTGGGGACGATATACTGCTACTACTTTCTTTTTATGGCCAGCTCCTTCTGCCACAGCTTCCTCCTTTTTCGGCTCTGTCAGGCTTCTTACCAGTCTTTCTTCCTCGCTGGTCAGTCCTGACAGTGCGCTTTTTTTAATATGATTTTTCTCCAGCAGATCCATTACTTCTCTGGGAGTTTTTCCTACTTCCTTTGCTAATTCATTTACTCTCATGCTCACTACCTCCTATCAGTTTCATCTGTTTCTCCACGGCCTTCGCAAGGCCCTCGTCCAATATGGCTAAAGATGCCCGCATCTCCTTGCCCATGGCGTGACCAAGCTCTTCCTTTTCACCAAGCATATAAAGAGGCACTTTATAGTAAGTACACATATTTGAAAACATCTTTTTCGTATTATCCGATGCTTCTTCCGATACAATTACCAGGCTCGCTTTGCCGGTTTTTACCGCCTTTTCTGTAGAAAACTCTCCACTGGCGGTTTTGCCGGCCTTGGTCGCAAGGCCAATCAGGTTTAACACCTTCTGTCTGTTATCCAAGCTCTTCCATCTCCTTTTTCAGGTTTTCATATACTTCTTTTGGAATTGCCATCTTAAAGGAGCGCTCTAAGCCCTTTCCTTTTACTGCCCGTTCCAAACACTCCATAGACGGGCACAGATATGCGCCCCTTCCATTTTTGCGGCCGGTTGCATCTATGGTGAATTCCCCTTCCGGCGTTTTTAAAACCCGAATCATTTCTTTTTTATTTTTGCTGCATCCGCAGCCGATACACTGCCGTAAAGGTACCTTCTTTGCTGTACTCACTTTACCACTCCTTGTTATTCCTCGCTGGTTTCTTCTGCTTCCTGGGAACCTTCCTGATAGTCTTCCTGGTAGCTGCTTTCCATGTCTTCCATATCTTCCTGATATTCAATGCCCATTTCTTCAAACAGACCGGATTCCTTTGCCTGGGTCTCGCTCTTAATGTCAATCTTATATCCGGTCAGGCGGGCAGCCAGTCTGGCGTTCTGTCCTTCCTTACCGATTGCCAAAGATAACTGGTAATCCGGAACGATAACCTGGGCTTCTCTTTCGTCTTCATCTGCTACTACGCAGATGACCTTTGCAGGACTTAATGCATTTTCAATCAATAATGCGGCATTGTCGTCCCAGTTGATGATATCAATCTTCTCTCCCTTCAGTTCCTCTACTACTGCATTGACTCTGGCGCCGTTTAAACCAACGCAGGCTCCTACCGGATCTACGTTTGGATCGTGGGAGCAGACTGCGATCTTGGTACGGGATCCGGCCTCTCTTGCAATGGCCTTAATCTCTACGGTACCGTCGCTGACTTCTGCTACTTCTGATTCAAACAGACGCTTTACCAGATCTGGATGGGTACGGGATACGGAAACTCTCGGTCCCTTTGGCGTGTCTTTTACTTCCAGAATATAAACTTTTATTTTCTCTGTCGGAAGCAGCACTTCTCCCTTTACCTGTTCGCTTTCATTTAAAATAGCATCTACCTTGCCTAAGTTGATGCTGATGTTTCTGCCCAGGTTCTTCTGGACAATACCGGTTACCACGTCTTTTTCTTTGCTGTAGTAATCGTTATACAGCACCTTGCGCTCTTCTTCCCTGATCTTCTGCAGAATGACGTTCTTTGCATTCTGGGTTGCAATACGGCCAAAGTTCTTAGACTCAATCGGTACCTGGACAATGTCTCCGATTACATATCTGGGATCTCTCATTCTGGCCTCTGCCAGGCTGATCTGAAGCATGGAATCTTCAACTTCCTCCACGACTTCTTTCTCCGCATACACGGAAAAATCACAGGTATTTGGATTAATGGTAACCTTTACGTTATCTGCCTTTCCAAAATGATTCTTGCAGGCAGTCAGCAGGGAATTTTCAATTGCTTCTAATAATACGTCCTTGCTGATATTTTTCTCCTTTTCCAGCATCTCCAGTGCCAATAACAGTTCCTTATTCATGGTTATCCTCCTAATGATCCTTCTCCATTAAAAATCAAAAGCTAATCGAATCAATGCAATATCCGGTCTGTTGAATACAATCTGGCTTCCGTCTTCCATCCCTAAGGTAACGGTATCTTTATCATATGCCTCCAGCACGCCGGTATAGTCCTTTTGTTTGTTCAGCGCCTTGTACAGCTTTACATCTACTTCTTTTCCAATGCTTCTGACAAAATCTTTTTCTTTCTTTAAAGGTCTTCCAAGCCCAGGGGAACTGACCTCTAAAATATAGCTTTCCTCGATAAAGTCTTCTTCATCCAGCCAGTCGCTAAGCTTCCGGTTAATAACTTCGCAGTCATCTACTGTGATACCGCCTTCTTTATCGATATAAGCACGCAGATACCAGGTGCCGGCTTCTTTTACGTATTCTACATCCACCAGCTCAAAATTGTGCTCTTTCATTAACGGGAGAAGGTACTCTTCGGTTCTCGCCTCATACTGTTCTTTCTTGCTCATCTCGCACCACCTTTCTTAGCAGCCTGGCATTCCTCCGTTTTGATGGCTAGACAAAACGGAAAGAGTGGACTTACGCCCACTCTCTCAGCCATTCATCATCATGTTATCGTGTTCATCATAACACTTTCTGTCAGAAAATGCAAGCCCTTATTGCATCTTTTTAAATTCCCGCCTTACTAAATAGACAGACAGCAAAAATGCTGCGGTATCGGCTGCTGGTCCTGCATACAAAGCTCCGTCGATCCCAAAGAACAGAGGAAGAATCAGAATCAGCGGAATCAGGAAGAAGACCTGACGGGTCAGGGACAGCAGCGCTCCCTTTAAAGGTTCTCCAATGGCGGAAAACATACTGGAGCTTAACATCTGCACTCCGTTTATGATGACCATAAATAAAAAGGTTCTCATAAACTTTACGGCAAATTCCATATACTGGGCGTCTCCGGAACCAAATATGGAAATAATATAACTTGGGAAAAACTGGAACAGTACAAAACATACCGCCGACACGCAGAGCGCACAGGTTACTGCCAGCTTAAACACTTCCCTTACCCGCTTGTACTGTTCGGCCCCATAGTTAAAGCCCAGAATCGGCTGGGAACCCTGACAGATGCCGATAATCACTGCCATTAAAATTCCGTTGGTTTTCATTACAATGCCGCAGCTTGCCAGCGGAATCTCGCTTCCATATACGGACATAGCCCCGTAATATGTGAGGGTATTGTTCAGTACAATCTGTACCAGGGTTATGGCAAGCTGGTTTAAACTGCTGCTCATTCCCAGACCCGCTACGGTCATACAGCGCTTTTTATCCAGCCGGAAATACTCTTTTTTTAAGGTTACGTGTTTGAACTTCCATAAATACCGGAATGCGACTGCAAAGGAGACGATTTGCCCAATAATGGTCGCCCATGCGGCTCCCGCCACTCCCATATGGAATACAAAGATAAAAATCGGATCCAAAATGGTGTTGATAACCGCTCCCACCAGCATACAGGTCATGGAGTATTTCGGACTTCCATCGGCTCTCGCCAGGTTGCTCAGTCCATTGGTAGCAATCAGAAATGGCATTCCCAATGTAGTAATTCTGGTATAGCTGACTGCATAAGGCATAATGGCCTCTGTCGCTCCAAACATTTTTAACAGCGGATATAAAAAGATCTGGACCACCACTACGTATGCAATGCCTGCGACTGCCATCATGCTGACAGCCGTTCCTACATAACGTGCTGCATTTTCCGGCTCTTCTGCTCCCAATTCCAGAGAAAATCCGGAGGCGCAGCCAATCCCGATTAACAGGGCAATGGCCATGCAGATGGTATTGAGCGGAAATGATACGTTCGTAGCTGCATTTCCCAGGTATCCGACGCCCTGACCGATAAAAATCTGATCCACTATATTATAGAGGGAACTGACCAGCATGGCGATAACACTGGGAATGGCATATCCTGCCAGAAGTTTCGGCAGTTTTTCATATCCCAGAGGATTTTTCTTTTGTTGACTTACATTCATGGTGCTTCTTTCTTCCTTTCCTCTTTTTCCTCACACATTTCTTTCAGAAGGTTATTTCCAGCCTTTTTTGCCAGACTGTCAAACAGAGCTTTTTCTTCTTCTGTAAAGCCCTCCAGCGCCATTTCATACCATCCGCCGGCAATCTTTACTATCTCAGGGTATGTTTGTCTGGCTTTTTCTGTAGGATCCAGAAAGAAGGTCCGTCTGTCGGCCGGATTTTGCCTCTTTACCAGAAATCCCTGTTTTTCCAGAGCGGTAATGGCTCTGGTAATGTTGCTTGGGTTCAGATAAATCAGAGAAAACAGCCGTTCCTGGGAAATGCCTGGCTCTTCGCAGATTTTTATTACAAACATATGCTGGCTGCTGTTTAGCCCCAGCGGTTCCAGCTGTTTATCCAGATACATTTTTGTATACCGGCCTGCTATCGATAACCATTTAATGGTCTCCACTTTTTTACCTCCTGCTTCGTGTTTGTTCATTCCTGTTTATTATACGGTATTTTATTTGCGCTCGCAAGTATTTTTCAATTTTCCTCTTCTGCTGCTGCAATTTTATCAAAAATGCGAGAAATCGTCTTGTCTAATTTTCCAAAATATGGTATATTCTGTATACAAAATAACCAAAGATTTTTATTTATTTCGATTACTGTCAATCTTTTGTTGCCATAATATTGGAACAGACCTATCCTCTGTTCCATGCCGCCTAAAAGTCCCCCCACCTTTAGGCGGCTTTTTTTATTGCACAGGAAGCCGCTTCTTAAGACGTATTGACAAATCCTTTTATCCGTGTATAATACCTTTTGTAAATAAGTTCTTTATAGAACTTTTATAAAAAGAACCGTTCTATTCTGTACTCATGTGAAAGGAGGTATTTATGGCACAGACTACTGATTTTTTAATGTACTTCCGCCGCATTATTAAACTCCACGAAAGTATGCTGAAAGAAATCTGCGAAACCTATCAGCTGACCATGATAGAAGCCAACATTATCAGCTTTCTCTACAATAATCCTGGCAGAGATACGGCCAGAGATATTGTAGAACTCCGGATGCTGTCAAAAGGAAACGTTTCTCAGGCCGTTGAATCCCTGATTCAAAAAGGAATGCTGAAACGGATTCCCGACCAGTCGGACCGACGCATGATTCATCTTGCCCTGCTGGAAAAGACCGATCCTATTGTCCAGACCATGGCCAGACAGAAAACTGCATTTCAAGACGAACTTTTCACCGGTTTTTCAGACGGGGAAAAGGAACTCTACCATCAGTTCAACTGCCGTATGATGGAAAACGCAAAATCTGCGATGAAAAGGAGAGAAACTACATGAATGCAAAAAATGAAAAAGACTTTTTAGGCACAGAACCGGTAGGCAGGCTTTTGCTTCGTCTGTCCCTTCCTACCGTAGCGGCCCAGATTATCAATATGCTTTATAACCTGGTTGACCGTATTTATATTGGCCACATTCCTAAGGTCGGCGCCCTGGCTCTGACCGGCGTCGGCGTCTGTATGCCGATTATTATGATTGTATCTGCTTTTGCCGCCCTGGTAGGCAACGGCGGCGCGCCCAGAGCTTCTATCTTTATGGGAAAAGGCGAAAAGGATGCCGCTGAAAAAACCCTGGGCAACTGTTTTACCCTGCAGATTATCGTATCGATTATCCTGACTGCAGCCCTGCTGCTTTGGAACCGCCCTCTGCTTTTAACTTTCGGCGCCAGTGAAAATACCATCGAATACGGCGTCCAGTATTTAAATATTTATGCGCTGGGAACCATCTTCGTCCAGCTGACTCTTGGCATGAATGCATTTATTACTGCCCAGGGATTTGCAAAAACCGGTATGCTGTCCGTATTGATTGGAGCCGTTACCAATATCGTCCTGGATCCGATTCTGATTTTTGGTTTCCATATGGGAGTAAAGGGCGCCGCACTGGCTACTATCCTTTCCCAGGCTCTGTCCTGTATCTGGGTTCTTTGCTTCCTCTTCGGAAAAAAGACCAATCTGCGAATCCGCAGATGCCACCTGATGCCAAAAGCCTCCATCCTGGTTCCCAGCCTGACCCTGGGATTGTCCGGATTTATTATGCAGGCCAGTGAAAGTATCATCTCCGTATGTTTTAACTCTTCTCTGTTAAAATACGGCGGAGACGTAGCCGTAGGCGCTATGACGATTTTAACCAGCGTTATGATGTTCGCCATGCTTCCTCTCCAGGGACTTGGACAAGGCGCCCAGCCTATCATCAGCTATAACTATGGAGCGAAAAATGTCTCCAGAGTAAAGTCTGCGTTCTCCCTGCTGTTAAAATCCAGTCTTTCTTATGCGGTATTATTGTGGGTTTGCATTATGGTATTCCCAAGGGCATTTGCCTCCCTCTTTACCTCTGATGCCCAGCTTCTGGACTTTACCCAGACTGCTCTGAGGATTTATCTGGCCTGCCTGTTTATCTTCGGTATCCAGATGGCCTGTCAGCTTACCTTTGCCGCTCTGGGCAATGCAAAGGCTTCTATCGCTGTGGCAATTACCAGAAAGTTTATCCTTCTGATTCCGCTGATTTTCATTATGCCAAGACTGTTTCCGGAAAATCCGACCATGGCAGTCTATATGGCTGAACCGGCAGCAGACATCATTGCTGTAATCTTTACAGTTGTCCTGTTTATCAACCAGTTTAAAAAAGCGCTGAAGGAAATTTCCTAATCCGAAAAAACGGGGCCGTCCATTTTGGACGGCCCTATTTGTGTTTATTCCGTTTCATCAGCAGACAATCTTGATTCCGGTGTCGTATTTCTTGTCATCTACAATGACACGGATATCATACTCGCCTTTTAAGCCAATCTTGTTGACATTGGTTTTCGTAATACGCTCGTCAGACTCCAAGAAGCTGCCGCAGCACATTGCCTTTAACGGGCTTGCCGCAGTAGAGATATAGTAGCGGTGAACTTCGTCTCCCTGTTCGCAAAGGAGCATTGCCAGCTGGCCTTTTTCAAAGGTTGCATGGAAGGTAAACCGGTCAAACTCTTCCTCAATGCTTGCTGCAAACTTATCTGGAAGCAGTTCTCCATGATATTCTGCGGGAATTTCGGTGTCAAACTCTTTCGTTACTCCCAGCTCGCCTACGATCTGCCCTTTTCCTAATTCTAATACTTCATTTTCACCATAAAGCTTCATCTTTTCTGCACGGTAATAATTGCCCTTTGCATGGAGACGCATCATCGGCTTGTTATCGCAGATCTCCACGGTAATTGCCTCAATGCTTCCGCCCATCAGCGGCTCATATGCGCCCAGAGCTTCCGATACTTCGCCGTCTTTGTTGTAGGCGATACCGCCGGAATGAACCATATAGTGGCCTTCTCCGTAATACTCTACATTGGAAATATATGGAGAGAAAAATTCTGCTCCCAGGTCTTTTCCGTATTCCCATACCTGCTCAATGGTCATGTCTTTGGTATTGATGCGGTAGCGGACGCCTCTGGAGTAATTGTTCTTTGCTGCCAGGAACTTTTCTTTCTTTTTGGAACCCCAGTGATGATTATCAAAGCACATAACGTCGCCGTCTGGTGTAATTAAGCAGGCGTGCTGCTCATACTGCCAGCCAAAGTTGTTGCCGATTGGCTTAAAGAAATATTTATCTACCATCTCCTGCGGCCATCCTTCCGGATCCCCGATGATCCAGTTCAGCTTTCCGCTTTCAAAATCAAGATTAATCATCGCGTCTACATGACGGCCGGAAAACGTCAGGGAATTGGTATGTTCATCATACCAGACTGCGTTGTTGTGGAACCAGTCTCGTTCAGACCAGCTTCCGCTCTTTCCTAAACCTGGCTTAATCACATCTTTGTAATCCCAGGTCTTTAAAATAGCGCCGGTTTCCCTGTCAATGAGAACGCACATATCTTCTACCGTATCGGAACGCAGATCCTCGGTTAAGCACAGCAGGTTTCCATCCGGCATCTCGAATGCATCGTGATGAGAACCGCCAAAAATCTTGTATTCTTTGTAAATCTTTCCGCACAGGCTGATTTCATACAAACCGGACATATAGTAAGGCATCTGAATCAGACGATCCGTTCCCATCAGCACATGGCCATTTCTTAAGCGCTTCATATCAAATACGCACTTAATATTTAAGCACCATCTCAAATCTCCCGCATAATCATAAGCAGATGCCTTTTCGCCGCTGGACGGTGTCAGGAAAATGCAGTTGTCCTGCATATACTCCGGAGTGGTGTCCATGGAATAGAGAAAACCGTTTCCGCAGTCCGGCTTGCCCATTTCAATCTCCACAATATGGGAAGCCCCTCTGTATTCCCGTATCTCAACCCGATTGGTATATTCTGGATACAGTCCCATAATCGGAAGGACGTGTTCCTTTGCCTTCGGGAACGTATGGGTAATATTGGCTTCCTTTGTTTTTCCAAATACAGTTACCGTTACCGCAGTTTCTTCCTCTGTGCAGAATGCAATCACTGCAGTCAGAGGAGCAATAAAGTAAAAATTAGGACGGACAATAGGATTCTGAATGGTATAACTGCCGGAACGCAGTTCTTTTAACAATTCTTCCTCTGCCTTTGCCTGGCGTTCAATCAAATGTTCCTGAAATGTATAGCTTGCTCCTGCCATTATCATTCTCCTTCTCTTTGATAGAATTTTCTGTTACGCCCAGCTTATCATGCTCTCGTCTCTCCTGCCTTAGCCTGGACTAATTTATGGTTCCAGGCGGTACGCCTCTTCTAAAGTAACCGTAGTTATTCCATCAAATTCTACAATCGAAATCTCAAACTCTCCTACTTCCAGGAAATTCCACTCTTCGCCTGGCTCACAGGCCCTCAGTTCTTCTCCTATCTGCTTTGCCGTCTTTTGCGGTTCCGGATATCCGGCCAGTTCTCCCAAGGTCTCAGCCGCCCATTCAACCATTTCATAAGCTGCGTCCGGATCCCCCAGTCCTATTTCTACCCAGTGAATCTCTCCGGATGCTGTATCGGAGTTCAGATAAACGGCAGAACGGTAATCGGTTTCTTCCATTCCTGGTTCCAGGACATACCAGGCAAAATATTTTCCGTATGTAGACAGCGGCTTTCCATCTATCTCTTCTGGATAAATTGAATTCATACTGTTTTCCATCGTATCTGCCACCGACAGATGGTGCTCTTGCAGATATTCTTCCACCAGACCGGAAAATTCTCCTGCCTGTACCGGAATATGATTATACGCTGTACACGCCTCTCCTATTTCCATGACCTGTTCGTCTGTCAGTTCTATGATGTTTTCTTCGCTCCATTCTTCCCCTGAAACCAGTTCCTCTGTCTCTTCTTCTATCTTTATCCACTCATCGGATTCTGCAGGCAAATCTTCTGTCCAGGCAGATTCTTCTGCCAGTTCCGTTTCTATGTAAAATCCCGTCTCCGGTATCGGATCCGATACCAGATCGGGTAATCCTTCAGAAAACAGATAGGATCCGATTACAATTACTATTTGAAGTCCAATCCACAGGCAAACCACAATTACAACGATTTTCGTAATCCGGTTTCCGCTGCTCTTCTTCGGCTTTTCCGACTTTGATGGCTTCTTAGGCGCTCTTTGATAGGGATTTTCCCGATATGGATTTGTATCCTGATAAGTCTCTGTCTCCGGCTGAGCTATCTCGTGAAAATCTGTTTTTTGTTCTGGTTCTGGGTATGCGTCCATCTCTAAAACCGGTTCCGACTCCGAAGCCGAATGATACTCGCAGCCGGTTTCCCAATCCGGATGGCGTTCATTTAAATAATAATGGACATCCCATTCCATAGGTTTTCTCACAATTTTATGACAAAACGGGCAGTAATTCCCCTTCAGTTTCCCATCACACGTCGGGCAGATTTTTTGCTTCATAGGCCCCTCCTCCTTGTACACTTTTTTCATTTCAAACGGCATATCGTCCTGGATTATGAATATTCTTATTGTATCATAGCCCCTATGCCGTGTCTATTCGTTTCCCACCATTGTTATTTATTTAACAAAAAATCACAAAAAACTTGCTTTTTTTCTAAACTGCTGGTAAAATGCAACCAACTGCTTTGGCATCAGCCAAATGTGTGCACGATAATACATATAAGGAGATTCCCTATGGAACAGACAGGAGTCAAAGCATTCTTAAAACGCAAGAATGTCAACATCACCGTCCAGACCTATCTCATTGATGCATTGGGTGCCATGGCATTTGGCTTATTTGCATCTCTTCTGATAGGCACAATCTTCGCCACTCTCGGCGACAAAACCCAGATTCAGGCATTTATTGTAATTGCAGATTATGCAAAAAGCGCTACCGGAGCGGCACTTGGCGTTGCCATTGCCTACGCCTTAAAAGCGCCCCAGCTGGTTCTGTTTTCTGCCGCTACTGTCGGCATTGCCGGAAACGCATTAGGCGGTCCGGTAGGCGCCCTGGTTGCCACGATTGTTGCAACAGAGCTTGGAAAAATCGTATCAAAAGAAACCAGGGTTGATATTTTAGTTACCCCTGGCGTTACTATTATTTCCGGCGTTTTAATCGCCCAGTTTGTCGGCCCTGGCGTGGCTGCATTTATGGACGCTTTCGGCATGATGGTCAAGACTGCTACGGAAATGCAGCCGTTCTTTATGGGGATTTTAGTTTCTGCCCTGATCGGCATCGCGCTGACCCTTCCAATCTCCAGCGCTGCAATCTGTATTGCCCTGACCTTGGACGGCCTGGCAGGCGGAGCAGCTACGGCAGGATGCTGCGCCCAGATGGTAGGATTTGCCGTATTAAGCTTTCGGGAAAACGGCGTCGGCGGACTGCTGGCCCAGGGACTTGGCACATCTATGCTCCAGATGGGCAACATTGTAAAGAATCCAAAAATCTGGATTCCTCCGACACTGGCCTCTATGGTTACCGGCCCGATTGCAACCGTTGTTTTTCAGATGACCAACATCCACACTGCTTCCGGTATGGGAACCTGCGGACTGGTAGGCCCTATCGGCGTTTACACCTCTATGGGCGGCGGCGCCAATATGTGGCTGGCAATCCTTCTGGTCTGCTTTGTCCTTCCGGCTGTGCTGACCTGGATTTTCGGAGAAGTATGCAGAAAACTTGGATGGATTAAAGACGGGGATTTGAAGCTGGATCTGTGATGATGCTTAATCGAATTTAACTTTATCTGAAAAGTTGCCACTGGCAGGTTTTTCGGATGTTTAGTAACTAAAAAATACCCTGCAATCAGGATTATTTCTAGAGCAATCCTGTGTTGCTGGGTATTTTTATAGCAAAGAGATATTATCCGAATAATTAAGCGGCTTTATTATAGTCAACGATTGCGACCTCTGTAAGCAGATCTTTTAAACGTGCAATGATGGATTCAATTTTTTGAAGCGTAATCCCATTTAAATACTCTTCACCACATTGCGTACATTTCCGGCATGGAACGTTTTTAATAATAATATAACATCCATTATATTCTGTCATATAAGTAGTAGTAGATTCCTGAAGCGAACCTTTACATGAAAAGCAATTCATTACAAAGACTCCTTTCTTGTCTTAAAATCAGATTCCCATTTATCAACGTCAGGGTAATATGCTGTTATAATCCATAAAGTTTCAAAATCACTTCCAACGACAACATGTAAATACTCGTCTTTCAAAGACAGGCCTAGTATTAAACAGCTCGGATAAGGATAATCTTCCGGATATTGCTCAATAATCTCTCCGTTCTGAATGCAGGCCAGAACATCTCCAAGCAAAATATTCCGCTGTTCTAAACGTTTGGCAGCATGAAGCGTTATTTCAATGTTTTCGATACTGCATATTTTCTGCAATTCTTCGATATTTAATTCCATTTTAACTGCCCTCTTCCCTTCCTATCTCTTGTCTATATTATATGGTCAAAATCCTCTTTTTTCAATATAATCTTTTCCTTGACACCGCTTTTCTTTTATGTTAATATGAAGTTAACTTCACAAGAAGTATACTTCACATTCAAGGCGGTATTTTATGAAAACGCGAGTAAAAGAGCTGCGTGCACAGTCAAATATGACCCAGCAGCACCTGGCTGACCTGGTTCATGTTTCTTCCCGAACGATTATTTCTATTGAAAAGGGACAGTACAGTCCCTCTCTTATGCTGGCCTACCGGCTCGCCCTGACTTTTGGGGTAACAGTAGAAGACCTGTGCTGTCTAAAAGAAAATAAAGAATTGGAGGATAAGCAGTATGAACAGATTTGATAAGATGAATTATACAGATAAAATCAAATGGCGGATCCGTTTTTTATGGCTTGCTCTGGTTCTCATGCTTATTTACATGATTGTTGTAGGGGAAACCGGCGGCGATTCCAGGGTAATGACCGCTTTTGCCCGCAGTATCAGCAGCCTGATTTTCTGGGGCGGACTTATTTTTATTGCCTGCCGGATTTACCAGAACAAACAGCTTTTAAAAAGCAGGGCGCTTCTGAAAGAACAGCTCCAGTCCGAATTAGATGAGCGGAATCAGTATCTCCACGATAAAAGCGGCGGTATGGTATTGGATATTCTGTTGCTATTTCTCCTGTTTACTACCACTACCGCCGGATTATTTAATATGGCTGCTTTTTATACTTCCTTTACCATTCTGGCTGCCGCTGTCCTCTTAAAAGCCATCGCCTACTGGGTTTACCGCCAGATTTAATATGCCCCTTTTTATTCTTCTACTACAATTTCTGTGATAACCGGCATATCTACCGGTTTGTTCCAGGTGTCCGGACCATAAGTGGGCAGGGAGGCAATTCTGTCCAGCACATCAAACCCCGACACCAACTGTCCAAATGCCGCATAGCGGCCGTCCAGCTTGTGGGCATCCTGATGGACTACAAAAAACTGAGTTCCTGCCGTATCATAGCCGTCGTCCCTTGCCATAGACAGCGCCCCTCTTTTATGGGGAATAGGATTGGCGATTCCGTTTTCTGCAAACTCTCCTTTAATATGCCAGTCGCTGTCAGTCATAATATCGTTGTCCGGAGAACCGGCCTGAATCACGTAGTCCTTTACAATCCGGCACCAGGCCAGGCCATTATAAAAGCCGGACTTTGCCGTATCTGCAAAATTTTTCACAGTAACCGGAGCCAGATCAGGGAACAGGTCAAAGACCATGTTCCCGAATCCTTCCGTTTTAATCGTACATTTCATAAAAAGTTCCTCTTAAAACGTTTTTATTGATTTTATTTGCTGATGGAAGCATTCTTAAAGCACAGGTTGCCGTTAGACAGCATATAATAACCCTTTACGTAATCTTTCATCAGGAAGTTGTTCGCCTTGTAGTACAGGTTGATAAATGGATATTCATCCATTACCAAATCTTCTGCCTGTTTGATCAGTTCGACTGCCTTTGCCGGATCGGTCTCCGCCTTAATCTGTTCTACCATTGCATCATATTCCGGATTGCTGTAGAAACTGTTGTTGTTGGCGTCGTCCGTTACTAACAGCGGCAAAAAGCTCATTGGATGGGTATAGTCTGCACTCCATCCCATTGCTGCTACTTCATAGTTTCCTTTCTGGACATTTTCATAGAAAATTGCCCAGTCGTTGGAAGTAATCTCTACCTCAATGCCTAAATTGGTCTCTAACATCTCTGCCATTGCCTCTACTACTTTCTTGACCGTATCGTCCGAATAGTAGGAAAGCTGTAAGGTTGGGAAACCTTCGCCGTCTGGATAGCCGGCTTCTGCTAAAGCGGCTTTTGCTGCCTCTGGATCTGCGTTTGGAGAAAGTCCTCGGTCAGAGCGTCCTTCGGTAATGTCCGTTCCGTCTACTACGTAGCCTGGAGCTAAGAAGTTGTAGGCAGGAGTTGCATCTACCTGAACTACGTTATCGATGATGGCCTGACGGTCAACAGCCAGGTTTAACGCCTTTCTGACTAACGGGTTGTTATAAGGCTCTTTTTCACAGTTAATATTGTAGTAAACCGTACCGTAATTTGGAACGGACTGGATGCCTGCGTTCTCTGCTTTTAATCTTGCATAGTCAGAAGACGGAATGTTGCGGATGCCGTCTACTTCGCCAGACTCATAAGCGGTCAATGCGGTAGAAGTATCTAAAATGTATCGCAGGGTAACCTTTTCCATGGTCACATTTTCTGCATCCCAGTAATGTTCATTCTTTTCCAGAACCATACTTTCGCCCATATTCATTTCTGTAATCTTGAACGGGCCGTTGCACACATAAGTTTCTGGAGATGCAGTCCACTGATCGCCGTTTGCTTCAATCGTTGCTTTCTGAACCGGATCAAATACCCACATGGTCAGCAGGTCGATAAAAAATGAAGTCGGCTGGATCAAGGTAATTTCCAACGTCTGGGGATCCACTGCTTTTACGCCTAATTCTTCTGCTGTCGCCTCGCCTGCATAGTATTCTTTTGCATTTTTCACATATGCCGTCACAATATCTACGTATTGTCCCGCAGTCTCTGGATTTAAGACACGCTGCAGGGCATACACATAGTCTTCTGCGGTCAGGTCAGTGCCGTCGCTCCATTTTAAACCGTCTCTTAAATGGAAGGTATAGACGGTTCCGTCCTCGCTGATGTCCCAGCTTTCTGCATTGCCTGGAACGACTGTACCGGTAGCGTCATAAGTAACCAGTCCTTCAAAACAGTTTACTAAAAAGGTGGAAGCAAAGGAGTTGTTGGTAACGCCAGGATCAATACCGTCTGGCTCATTACTCAGCACAAATACCATTTCCTGTGCGCCGTTTGCTTCTGTTTCTGCCTGTACCGCCTCTGTTGTGGCTGCCTCTGTCGCCGCTTCTGTCGTCGGAGCTGCGATGGTCTGCGACTGGGTCTCAGCATTTCCGCCGCCGCATCCGGTTAAAACGGAGCTGCATACCAGCCCTAACGCCAATGCAAGACTTAGTTTCTTCTTCATAATCTTCTCCTCCTTATTGAGATGAATATTGGAACGGGGATAACCCTGAACCATTTCTGTCCATTAATATAAATGACAGGCTACCATATGGCCTGGCGCCGCCTCCTTAAATTCCGGAACTGCCTGGCTGCAAATTGGCTTTGCATATGGACAGCGGGTATGGAACCGGCATCCGGAAGGCGGATTAATCGGGCTTGGAATGTCGCCCTCAATGCTGCTCTTTTCCTTCTCCCTGGCAAGCCTGGGGTTTGCAATGGGAATACTTCCCAGAAGTCCTTTTGTATAGGGATGAAGGGGATGAGAGTAAATCTCATCGGCTTCACAGACTTCCACCAATTGTCCTAAATACATGACGCCCACATCATCGGAGACATAGCGCACCATGGATAAATCATGGGCAATAAACAGATAGGAAATTCCCTTTTCTTCCTGGAAATCTTTTAGTAAATTCACGACCTGGGCCTGGATGGAAACGTCCAGGGCGGAAATCGGCTCATCGCAGATTACCAGGTCCGGCTGCAGAATCAGCGCCCTTGCAATGCCGACTCTCTGTCTCTGGCCGCCGGAAAACTCATGAGCATAGCGGTTGGCGTGTTCTTTGGTAAGCCCTACCCGCTCCAGCATCGGATAGACCAGCTCGTTGGCATCTTCTTTTTTCTTTACGATATGATGGGCCATCAGCGGCTCTGCAATAATGTCCCTGACCGTCATTCTGGCGTTTAACGAAGCGTACGGATCCTGGAAAATCATCTGCATTTTCTTGCGGATAGGCTGCAGCTTTTTCTGGCTGTATTCGGTAATATCTTCTCCATCTAATATAATTTTTCCTGATGTAGGCTCATAAATGCGGATGATAGTGCGGGCGCAGCTGGATTTGCCGCATCCTGACTCCCCTACCAGTCCCAGGGTCTTTCCCCGTTCCAGCCGGAAGCTGACGCCATCCACTGCATGAACCACCTGTTTTCCCGAACTTCCCACATTAAAATGTTTGGTCAGGTTGGAAACCTCCAATACAATCTGTGATTGACTCATAATCTTCTCTTCCTTTTTTACTGTTTTGCAAACGGATTGTGATCACTGGGCGCATCTTTGTCCAAGAGCCAGCAGCGGGACCGGTGCCCGTCTCCTACTTCTGTAAATTCCGGACATTCGCTGGCACAGATATTTCTGGCATATGGACAGCGGGGAGCAAACGGACAGCCCTTTGGCGGATTCGTCATATCCGGCGGAGAGCCTGGAATCGGGGTCAGCCGCTTTTTCTTATCCTGGCCAATTCTTGGGATCGACTCCAAAAGTCCCAATGTATAGGGATGTCTGGGATTTTCAAAAATATCATCAATGGAAGCTTCTTCCATAATCAGACCGCCGTACATGACAATGACTCTGGTACACAGTTCTGCGACTACTCCTAAATCATGGGTAATAAACATAATGCTGGTTCCAAACTCTTTTTGCAGACCTCGAAGCTGTTTTAAAATCTGATCCTGTATGGTCACGTCTAATGCTGTCGTTGGTTCGTCTGCAATCAGCAGATCTGGTTTGTTCGCCAGCGCCATGGCAATCATCACTCTCTGCCGCATACCGCCGGAAAATTCGTGTGGGTAAGAATTATACCGTTTCTCCGGTTCCGGTATCCGGACTCTGGAAAACAGTTCTAAAACCTCTTTTTTCAGTTCCTCTTTTCCCATCTCCTTATGATGTTCCTTTAGCATCTCTGCCACCTGTTTTCCCACTGGAATCAAAGGGTTTAACGAAGACATGGGATCCTGGAAAATCATAGAAATTTTCCCGCCGCGGATTTTTCTCATCTGGGTTTTATTAAATTTTGCCAGATCCTGCCCTTCAAACAGGATGGTTCCTTCCTTTACCCGTCCGGTATCTGCCAGCAGCTTCAATATAGACATGGACGTAACGCTTTTTCCGCTTCCGGACTCTCCTACGATTCCTAAAATATCGCCTTTATTGACAGAAAAGCTGACGCCGCGCACCGCCTGCACTTCCCCATTGCTGGTAAAAAACGATGTTTTTAAATTTTCCACCTGTAAAATCGCATCCATGTTTTTCTCTCCTGCCCATTATTTTTTCAATTTTGGATCCAGCGCATCCCGAAGACCGTCTCCCACAAAGTTAAATGCAAACATGATAATGCAGATAACCAAAGCCGGAATAAACATCTGGTGGGGACAAATTCTTAGGTTTTCTGCCGCATCGTTGCACATGGTTCCCAGACTTGCTAACGGCGGCTTTAATCCAATACCCAGATAGCTTAAAAATGCCTCCATAAAAATTGCGGATGGTATCAGCATGGTTACGGTAACCAGAATGGAACCCATTGCATTGGGAATCAGATGTTCCAGCAGAATGGTTTTCGTCGAAGATCCAATGGTTTTTGCCGCCATAACAAATTCCTGCTCTTTTAAGCTTAACACCTGTCCTCTGACAACCCGCGCCATGTCTACCCAGTATACACTTCCCAGAGCGATGATAATACTGGTAAGGCCGTCTCCTAAAAGCACCATAATCAGAATGACATACAGGGTAAGGGGTATGGTGCTGATAATATCCACAATACGCATCATGACCGCGTCCACGTTTCCGCCTGCATAACCGGCAATCCCGCCGTACAGAATCCCGATTACCATATTCACTGCCGCCGCTACAAAGGCTACCAGCAGGGAAACCCTGGTTCCGTACATCAGACGGGTCAGAATATCTCTTCCCAGCGCGTCAGTTCCCAAAAGATAGGACTTGTTCCAGATACGTTCCGACGGATAAATAACCTTTGTCTCCTGATCGGCGATCACATAAGGCTTCTGGCCGTAATAAAGGGCAATTTCTGTTCCATTGTAATCAAAAATCGTCATCATCTGGTCATCTTCACTGCGAACCTTGTTTAACTGCCCTCCCAGTGTACCGTCCGGATTGACGTACAGCACTTTCAGGGACTGGGTAATGTAGAGATGGCCATTGTTATCTGGCGTTTGAAATACCTTCATCAGAGGCGGAATGTTTACCACCTCCAGATTCTGGGTAGAATAATCGTAATCTGTAAAGCTTGGACCTATAATCGAAAATATCATCAGCATCAGGATAATGATAAATCCTGCAATAGCGGTCGGTTTCTTCCGGAAGCGGAACCAGACATCTCCTGCAAAGGTTCTGTTTTTCCCCCAGATTTTCTCTCGATCCTCGTTGGTTGAGGAAAGTAATTCCCATTTTTGTTCCATTTTCTCTCTCCTGCCTATTCATATTTGATTCGCGGGTCAATGAGACAGTAGAATATATCTACTATAAAAATCATGGCCATCAAGAAGGTGGCGTAAAAAATGGTAACGCCCATAATCGTGGTGTAATCCCGCTGGGATACGCTGTTTACAAAATGTACGCCCAGACCTGGGATGGCAAAAATCTTTTCAATTACAAAGCTTCCGGTCAGCAGTCCCGCTATGGTTGGCCCCAGCACTGTAACAACTGGTATCAGGGCATTTCTCATTGCGTGGCGCAAAATTACTTTTGTCTCAGAAAGGCCTTTCGCCCTGGCGGTACGGATATAATCCTGACCCATAACTTCCAACAGGCTGGATCGCATCAGGCGGGCAATATAGCTGATAGAATAACCGCCCAGAGCAATTACTGGAAGAATGTAACCTTTCCAGGTATCTACACCGTAAGTCGGCAGCCAGTTCAGACGGAACGAGAATATGTAGATCAGCACCGACGCAATGACAAAAGAAGGAATCGTAACGCCAATGGTGGCAACTGCCATAATGGCCATGTCCTGCCACTTTCCATTTTTTACTGCTGCCAGAATCCCCATAGGAATCGCAGTCAGTAAAACAAAAATAATGGTAACAACGCCCAGCTTTGCGGAAACTGGAAATCCATTACGGATAAAGTCATTGACAGATTTGCCGCGGTACTGGTAGGAAGGGCCGAAGTCGCCTCTTACCACACCGCCCAGATAATCAAAAAATTGTTCATACAGCGGCGCATCCAGGTTGTACTTTGCATTTAACGCTGCTTCTACCTCGGCAGAAACGTTTTTATTGCTGGTAAACGGCCCGCCTGGTACGGAGTGCATAATCAGAAATGTCAGCAGGATAATAAAAAACAACGCCACAATCATCATGCAGAACCGCTTCGCAAAATATTTCCACATATCCAAACCCCTCTCTTAGATATTTTCGTTATCATAGCACAAGATGCTGTGTCTTGTCAACGCTTTAATTTGATAATATAGTAAGTTAGCGCATTGGTAGCAAAACGCCTTGAAGAATCGCTTGAACGGCAAAAAAGCTGCTGCAAAACCAAAGACAAAATTCTCCATCTTGATTTTACAACAGCTTCTTCGCCGTTTCGATTTATCAAACAATTAGCAGCAATTATGCTAATTTAGATTTTGCTAACTCAGCTAACTTTGCAAATCCTTCTGCATCGTTGATAGCCATGTCAGATAATACCTTACGGTTCATCTCAACACCAGCTAACTTTAAGCCGTACATGAACTTGCTGTAGGACAGGCCGTTGATACGTGCTGCAGCGTTGATACGTGCAATCCATAACTGTCTGAACTGTCTCTTTCTCTCCTTACGTCCGGAGTAGGAGCTGGTTAATGCTCTCATTACGGACTGTTTTGCGATTCTATACTGTTTGGAACGAGCGCCTCTGTAGCCCTTAGCCAGCTTTAACACTCTGTTATGTTTCTTCTTAGCGTTCATACCGCCTTTAATTCTTGCCATCGGTCATTTCCTCCTTCTTAATTCAACGTCAACTTACAGATATGGTAAAATCTTCTTCATTACTTTGCTGTTGGTAGCATCCGTAACGATATCTTTTCTAAGATTTCTCTTTCTCTTGGTTGACTTCTTAGTTAAGATATGGGATTTGTACGCTTTGTTGCGAACCAGCTTACCGGTTCCGGTCTTTTTGAAACGCTTTGCTGCTGCTCTGCTTGTTTTTAATTTTGGCATTGTAGTTTCCTCCTTAATCAGTTCTATTTTAACGTTTTGCAGTTAAAAAAATGACCATACTTCTGCCCTCTACTTTAGCTGGCTTGTCGATTGCGGCAATGTCAGCCAGACCCTGGGCAAAATCATCTAAAATATATTTAGATTTGGACATATGAGCCATCTCACGGCCGCGGAACCGCAAGGTTACCTTGACCTTATCGCCCTTTTCCAGGAACTTTCTTGCAGCTCCCATCTTTGTATTCAAATCATTGGTGTCGATGTTCGGGGATAAACGAACTTCCTTAATCTCGATTACCTTCTGTTTCTTCTTTGCTTCCTTCTCCTTACGAGCCAGCTCGTAACGGTACTTTCCGTAATCGATAATCTTGCATACCGGCGGCTTTGCAGTAGGCGCAATCTTTACCAGGTCTAACTCAGCCTCCTGTGCCATCCGAAAAGCTTCTTTTGCGGACATAATGCCAAGCTGACTTCCGTCTTCTCCGATCAGCCGGACTTCCTTGTCTCTAATTTGTTCGTTAATCATTAACTCGCTAATGGTCGTACACCTCCATATAATATATGATATGATAAGAATTGGGAACATCTGCCATATTGGATGACAGATATAAAAAAAGCAGATAGACAACCATCTATCCACCTGTCATACGCTACCAAGCACTGCAAAACAACTCAATATCAGCTTATGTAGTCTGTTATGAACCTGGGTCACTGACTCGTGCCGAGGTGAGGCGGATACCTGCTTTCCTGTCTGTTGCTCTCACAACTTTTAGTAGTATACTATGGATGAAGTGATTTGTCAAGGGCAATTTTCTATTTTATCATGTTTTAATAACAGTTCAGTCATGTATCTTCCCATACGCGAAAAATCAATCGCAAATTTTTACGATTGATTTTTCGGTCGAATTTAGTCATTTATCTCTACTTTTTCTTTCTACGCTGCTGCATTGGCATTGATTGTATCGATTACTTTTCTGATTCCCATCCAGACGTTTAAATCAGTGAATATTTCAACCACACTTCCACGATCTGTAAATGGCGGCTCCTGAAGAACCGAAAGATCTTTCATCATTCCATTATGAACAATGTATTCCACGATCTGATTTACAAAGTAAATCTGTCTGCTGTCAAGATCTGCATTGGTCAGGTATTCCGAAAATGCTTCTTTGGCAGCATTCATATCCAGCCCTACAATCTCACGAACAAATTCGCCAAGCGGTTTGGTTCCCACTTCCTGTTCATAATCCTGCTTTGTGCCGACCTCATGCCACAGAACTTCTTCTAGTGCCGAAACATCGGTTGGCGTCAGCGGCTGATTGGTCTTTAATTTGGCTATTGCAATATTATCCTGATGTTGTCTGATATAATATTCTGCCTTCGCCTTGTAATTCTTGAGTTCATCATTTTCAAGCTCTGACTCCTTCCATTCTATTGACAGCAATTCATCTGTAAAATTAGTTACATATTTGCTTGTCTCCCTGGAAAGATACTTCATCAGATCCCGAAGTTTTTCCCTGATTTCTTCAAATTCATTAATTCCGGCATTCTCGACATAATCTGTATTCAAAATCTTGTTGATCAGTTCTGACTGTGCCTGAATTTCAGGAATATTGGCCACACCTGCAATTCCAGCGACTTTTTTACGCAAATCTGTACGGGCTTTTGAATACTTCTTCCCAGCTAAATAAGCCAGTTCAATCCCATACATAAGCGCATCAAACCGAACCGCACTTGCCTCATCTTTATCCGGCAATATCAAAGGCGCAATTTCTTCTCTGACAATCAAGGTGTCCGCATAGGTAAGCGCGTTATAATTGGATTCCGAAGAATACAGCTCCACATACTTTAAATGCTGACGCACCGCAAAGTTATCCTTTGGCAGCTCCTGGACTTTCTCACTCATTTGTTTTACCAGCGTCTTGCGATATGCAATCAGTCTGTCATTCTGATATTCCATATTCTGAAGTTTATAGGAAATCTCAAATTTCAGATTAAAAATCGCCCCTTGAAGCGCTGTCACACTTGCGGCAGCTTTTCCTTTATTCATCCGGAAAAATTCAAAATTTCCGCAGAAATCAAAAATATAGAATTTCTGCTTATCTTCTCCATCCAGCAAATCGGGACAGAGTCTTGTTCCTCGTCCAATCATCTGCCAGAATTTTGCTTTACTCATTACTTTCTTAAAGAACACCAAATTCAGAACTTCCGGCACATCAATCCCTGTATCTAACATATCTACAGAAATTGCAATCTGGGGCATTTTCTTCGGATCGGAAAATTCGTCAATCGCGCTCTGTGCATAAGTCATGTAATTATCAATTACTTTTGCGTAATTGGGAAGATGGGAATATTCCTTATTAAAAACTTCCAGTATCTTCTCAGCATGATCGTGATTCTTTGCGAAAATAATGGTCTTGCCAAGTTTCTGACCATAATCAATCTTAATGCCCTCTGTCATTAATATGTTTAAAACTTGTTTTATCGTATCTTCATTGAAAATCCATGTATTAAGAGCTGACGAACTGATTGATTCAGGCAATTTTCCGTCCTCATTCTTAAATGTTTCCTCATAAACCGCCTTATCCTCTTCCGACAATTCATCATATACGATTCCCTGTTCAATGAACTTCAGTTTTGATTCAACAGAAATATAGTCAACAAGGTATCCATCTTTTACAGCCTGCGCCAAATCATATCCATAGGTAGGAACGCCGTTCTCTAATTCAAATATTTCATATGTATTTTTATCAATTTCATCCTTTGGCGTCGCTGTAAGACCAACCAAAGGCGCATCAAAATAGGCAAAAATGTCTCTGTACTTGTTATAAATCGATCTGTGCGCTTCGTCGCATATCACAAGGTCAAAATGACCACAGGTAAATAGCCTGCCTTCCTTATCACTTACCGTATCAATGCAGTTTATCATCGTCTGATACGTCGAGAACACGCAATGGGCATTGTAATTGTCCTTTTCCTCTACAAGATTTGTACAGGATAAATTGGGCAGCAGGTTCACAAAACTTCTTTTGGCCTGTGTGACAAGGGAATTTCGATCCGCCAGAAAAAGGATGTTCTTTATCCAGCCAGCTTTTAACAGACAATCACATAGGGCAATTACGGTTCTTGTCTTTCCAGAACCAGTTGCCATCACAAGCAGCGCTTTCCTCCGGTTCTTTTCATCCAGACTGTTACATACCGCTTTTATGGCAGCTTCCTGATAATATCGTCCGGCAATGTTTTTATCCACTGTAACGTGTTTTAGGCTTGTCCTCATAGTCAATAAATTGAACCATTTTTCCAAATCCCTTTTTGAGTAAATAACCGAACATTTTCTCTCCGGATACTGCCCGTCAATAATGTGTGTTTCAAATCCATTTGTAAGAAAAATAACTGGTCTTCTTCTATACTTATGTTCCAATAAATCCGCATAAAGCTTAGCCTGCTGTCTTCCCTTTGAAACATCTACACAGGTTCTCTTGGCTTCAATAACCGCCAATGGACGGTGCATATCATCATAAAGGACATAATCTGCAAAACCGACCCCTGATTTATTGGGCATTCCGGAAAGCTCTACTTCATTCATCCAGTCTTTTCCTTCCGTCCAGCCTGCGTCCATCAGCATAGAATCAATATAGAGTTTTCTGGTTTTATATTCTGACAGGTCAAGAGGCTTTGGAACATAGGTCTGCTGCTGTTCCTGTCTGCGGGTAGATAATTCTTCCTTCAATGAGGCATTTTCTACCATTAATTTCTTCAAATCAAGTTCCTGCTTTGCAGACTTTTCCTGCTCTTTTGCTAATTCTGCTTTTACAACATTGACTGCTTCTTTTGATTCTTTTGCTTTCTCAATTCGAGAAGTAATCATTGTTTTATCAAAAGAGCGTTCTTCATACTGTTCCGAATAACAGTAGGCGACAAAATCCAGATATATAAACAGATTTTCAAGGCAAAGCATCGCCTCGTCTCGTCCTAATTTTTTGTTACTGTGAGCCACATTGTTTCCGCATCTTCTGATGTAATCCATGCGTTTCCACAAATCCGGCCCCACAATATCCCGATATTCCTCTGTATTCATAAGACTCTGAAGGTTGTCCTGATACGGCATTTCGAGAGCCGAATCCACAGAATACATCCATTTTATCGCAAATTCCATGGCTCGGCGGCTATTGATAATACTGGCCTCTGGATCCATAAGAATAATCTTCTCTGCGGATATGGCCACATCTGCAAATCTGGAAAACTTTGAATCCCTCTTTAAGTAGTCAAAATTTGTTATCATAGGAACCCTCCCCCTAAATAGTTCTTTCATAACCGTATCTTTTGTGACTTTTATTATGCAATTTTGATTTGTCGACTTGGGCGACGAAGGCGGCGAATTGATCCTGCAATTCCATTGGTGGAATATATATCGGTAATTCTGCAAGCTGCCCAGATGATATTCTTGCCCTTGTTTGTCCATGAATCATAGCTGATGCCAATAATAAAGTTTCTGGGCAATTAATATATTGACAAATAAAATAATTATTTAGTAATTCCGCTTTAGGAATATAATGCACACAATCTGCTTTATTAATTGCAAACTCAATATTCTCCGGTACTATACATGCACGTAAATTAGGGTCTCCCAGTGTACCTATAACTATCTCACCAGCTCTACAAGTATACTTTTCTATCATCTTATAATGTTCATACGAAACAAAGGATTTATCATTGTCAATAAATTTGCCAACACCAATATTTCCAAGCCTAATTACTCTGACCCCTTCATTTGTATAATGATCTGATTTTAAATTAGAGCCAAATGGTCCATCACTTAATCGAATACCAGCTTGTTTGAGTGTCATTCTTCTCCATTTCATTGGGTTCGATTTCGGATCTCCAAACAGTTCGATAAATCGAGCTCTGATGAGTTCGTCTAATGCTCTTAGTTCGTTATTTCTCAACATAATAATATGTCTTATCTTATCAAGAACTGCTGAAATCTTCAATTGTTCTTCAATCGTATATAAGGGAATTTCATAATCTTTCAGCCATTCTGTACTTATGTTTTTCTGAGCCACACCATTAGAAGCTTGAATACATTGTTGTTCAAAAAAGTCATTATTAAGAATATGAAATAAAAATTCTTTTGTAATTCTATCTGTCTTAATTCTTAAACAAGCAACTCTCTGATTCAGTGCTGCTGGTAACATCTCTTTCTGAAGAAGTGCCACTCGTCCCACATTTCCAGTCAATGATATTAATAAATCTCCTTCTTCAAGCATATACTTATCTAATCCGCCAGAATCAATTGAATAATATACTGGCGAATTATCTTCAATGTAACCTTTCTGTACATTAGCAATTCTAATCACTCTTATGCCTTCATTAACATAACTATCGCTTTTGAATGCATATCCATTCAATATATTACAGGCATCTCCAATCCTTAATTTTTCCATAATCCATCCCCTATAAATCCGAATTGTTTGATACTGCTCATGCCAGTTATAACTGTTCCACTGGTCGCGGCGCACTTACTCTGGCACTTTTTTAACCAAAATCTTCTATACTATAAGTTTAACAGTCGCTCCAGCTCTTCCATTTCCGCTCCAATCTCCATCTCGATTTCACGGATATTGGCCATAATTTCAACTGTTAGCGGATATTCAACCGCTACATATTCGATTTCTTTGTATTTATTAATGCTGAGATCGTAATCATTGTCAACAATGTCCTTCTTCGGCACCATAAATGATTTATCCGTACGTTTTCTTTCTGCTTCTTTATCCAGATTTCGGAATCTTTCAATAATATCCGGAATATCATTTTCTGCAGTTGGAGTCCGCTTATCGTCCAGACTAAATCCATCTGCCGTCATATCATAAAACCAGACATGATCCGTTCCGCCATGCTCTGTTTTTGTGAAAATCAAAATCGCTGTCGATACTCCCGCATAAGGTTTAAACACACCGGAAGGCATGGAAATTACTGCCTCTAATCTCTGATTCTCGACAATTTCTTTTCTGATGTCTTTATGTGCCTTGGATGAACCGAACAGTACACCATCAGGCACGATGCAGGCACATCTTCCGCCTATCTTTAACATACGGACAAATAACGCCAGAAATAGTAATTCTGTCTTTTTGGTCTTACAAACTTTCAGCAAATCACCGGATACAGACTCTGCGTCAAGACTTCCCTTAAACGGCGGATTTGCAAGGATTAATGAATACTTGTCCTTATCCGGATTCTGGTCAGACAAACTGTCTCTATATTCGATAAATGGATTGTCGATTCCATGGGTCATCATATTCATTGCCCCAATACGAAGCATGGTTCTGTCCATGTCATATCCATGAAACATATGATTCATATAATGATCTTTCTTCTGCTTATCGAAGAAAATTTCTTCTTTCTTCTTTTCTTTTAAATATTCTCCTGCTGCAACCAAAAATCCAGATGTTCCGCAGGCCGGATCGCAAATCACCTCATCGCTGGAAGGATCCATTATTTCTACCATCATGCGGATAATGTGTCTGGGAGTGCGAAACTGACCATTTCGTCCCGACTGTGCAATCTTGGACAAAAGATACTCGTACACATCTCCCCGTACATCTGCAGTCTGGATTTCATTCATCATCTGATAGATTTCATCTATGGAATCCACTACTTTTGACAACACAAGGGGTGTCGGCAATTTAAAAATCGCATCATCCATATATTTGGAATAAGCACTATTCTTGTCACTATGTAATGTTTTTATAAATGGAAATACCCATTCCTGTATAACAGAATACATTCTATCGGCTGGAAAATCGTGAAAGACAGACCATTTAAGCTGGGAACCGTCAATGGTTCTTTCTCCAATTTTCACCTCATCTGCAAAAACACTCTGATAGGGAAGTCCAAGCATTGCGCTTTCTTTTGCTCTTGTATTATCCGAATCATCTAAATCATGGATAAACATCAGATAGGTAATCTGCTCAATTACTTCAAGAGGATTTACCAACCCTCCGGAAGCAAAAATATCCCATAAACTATCAATTTTATTTTTTAATTCGCCAGTAATCATTGAATCCTCCATTTTTTATACTCTTTCTCCATTTCCATACCGTAAGTATAACACGAACCACCCCTGTTGGCTACCGGAACCCACCTGGAAACCTATCAAATAAACCTATCAAATACCTGCTGCCGACAGCTTTTCCGAATGCCTGGCAACGGCAAAAAGCCAGCCCAGACAGCATCTAATCTTGCTGCCCAGACTGGCTTTTTACTTGTAACTTTACAGCTTCTATTTTATGAATCTCATCTCGCCTTAAAGCTGGTGCACTCGGTCTGGCTGGCGCTGCTTGCCTTGCCGCCACCGATTCCGATGTGCTCTGCCGCGCAGCGGTGTCCTTCATTGAATACACAATTTACTGCTTCGCAGTTGACTTCCAGACGGGTTTCCGGTGTCTTAAACAGGTTTTTAAAAGAATCTCCTGTATTTTCATCAAAACTTCCGCAGCAGGTATCGCACTTGTCTTTGGCTGTCTGACCCTCGACTACGATTCCCTGTTTACAGCAGCAGTTTTCTGCATTGTGAATGCAGCTGGTTACATTACAATCTAACTTTGTCATTCTGGTTTCCTCCTTTACCCTTACGTTTGTTTGGGGTTGACAAAGTTAGTATGTCTTAAAAAAATGATTTTATGTACGCCTCGATTTTATAAATTGCAATGGTCCAAATCCAGGTCAGGGCAAAGGTCATCAAAAGCATGGTAAAAATTTCCCTGGTGCTTGGCGCAGTTCCTGCAAAGTGTCCGGTAATTGCCTGGGCAGCTACATGGTGAGTCAGAAATACGCCATAGCTTACGGCCGCCAGACGGCTGATGCCGCATTTTAGCGCCCTGTTTTTTTCCAGCCAGACAGAAGCTCCCATCCAGAACAGGTAAAAAATCACGCTGAAAATCAAAAAAGACACTTCTCTTCCAAACTGTCCCACTCCGTTTGTCATGGGCACAAAAATCCAGAGAACCACGCCTGCCGCGCTGACGGCCCAGATATAAAAAAGCGCGTTTGGTTTCTGTTTTGAAATCTTCTGGCGGGATTCTTCCAGCCAGGCTCCCAGTACAAAATAAAAAATTCCGGTAATAGGGTTCTGCTTAATTTCCATAGGAAACGGATTGGCTGAAAACAGCCATAATGCAGCAAGCAGGGAGACTGCCAGAAGAATGTGCCGGTTTTTCTGATAGCATATCCGGATTAGCGGAAACAATGCGTACAGAATAATAATGCTTCCTAAAAACCATTCTCCTACCATATAAAACGTAGGAACCAGATGGGCCAGCCACCCGTCCATCCCGATAACAGACCAGAAAATGGCCTTTGTCGGGATAATCCGGTACACTTCCTTTAGCTGCCAGAACACCCAGAAAAAGGCCATGACATAGGCGATCCAGAACAGAGGATAGATGCTGAAAAACCGTTTTTTATAAAATTGTTTTAAATTCAGTTTTCCCTCATTCTGATACCGGTACATAAGGGCAGCTCCGGAAACCATGAAAAAACAGTAAACTGCAATCATGCCGAAGCTGCCATTGGCGAAGGAATGAAAGTAATCTACCGGCTGGGAAATCGCCAGCGGAAAATGGTAGACTACAATCATCACTGCGCAGACTGCCCGAATCACATCCAGGTAAAACAGTCTTTTTTGTTTCATATTCATTACTTTTCTTCTTTATTCTCTGCCTGACGGATTACTTTAGAAGCGATCTCTTCCTGAATTGCCTCCATAAACTGGCCTAATTCCTTCTGGCCTTCGTCGCCTGCAAAACGGCTTCTTACGGAAACAACGCCCTCTTCTTCTTCCTTCTGGCCGACTACCAGCATATAAGGAATCTTTTCCATCTGAGCGAAACGAATCTTGTATCCAATCTTCTCAGAACGGGTATCTACCTCGGTACGGATGCCGGCGTCATTTAATTTTGCCGCTACAGAATCTGCATAGTCGATAAACTTATCAGAAATCGGCAGTACCTTTACCTGAACCGGAGCTAACCAGGTCGGGAATGCGCCTGCAAAGTGCTCGATGAGGATACCGATAAAGCGCTCAACAGAGCCGAATAATACGCGGTGAATCATAATCGGACGGTGCTTTTCTCCGTCTGCTCCCATGTATTCCAGTTCAAATCTCTGAGGAAGCTGGAAGTCTAACTGGATGGTACCGCACTGCCAGGTTCTTCCGATGGAGTCTTCCAGATGGAAGTCAATCTTAGGACCATAGAATGCGCCGTCGCCTTCATTGACTACATAAGGAAGTCCCAGTTCGTCTAACGCGCTTCTTAAGCCTTCGGTTGCAGTCTCCCAGTCTTCATCGCTTCCCATCGAGTCTTCCGGTCTGGTAGACAGTTCTACGTGATACTTAAATCCTAACAGGGAGTATACGTCGTTAATCAGATTAGCAACTCTCTTAATCTCATCTTTAATCTGGTCAGGAGTCATGAAAATATGGGCATCGTCCTGAGTAAAGCAGCGGACTCTCATCAGGCCATGAAGCTGACCGGATTTCTCGTGACGGTGAACCAGACCCAGCTCGCCTAAACGAAGAGGCAGATCTCTGTAGGAACGCGGCTCAGAAGCATATACCAGAATACCGCCTGGGCAGTTCATCGGCTTTACCGCATAGTCTTCTTCATCAATGACAGTGGTATACATATTGTTTTTGTAATGTGCCCAGTGTCCGGAAGTCTCCCATAAGCTTCTGTTTAAAATAATCGGAGTAGAAATTTCTACATAGCCGGCCTTTTTGTGAATCTCTCTCCAGTAATCCAGAAGGGTGTTCTTTAATGCCATGCCCTTTGGAAGGAAGAATGGGAAGCCAGGGCCTGCTTCATGCATCATAAATAAGCCCAGTTCCTTGCCTAACTTTCTGTGATCACGCTTTTTGGCCTCTTCCATCATGGTAATGTAAGCTTCCAGCTCTGCCTTCTTGCCAAATGCAGTACCGTAGAAACGGGTCAGCATCTTATTCTTCTCGCTGCCTCTCCAGTAAGCGCCAGCCAGATTCATTAACTTATATGCCTTGCCTAAGTCCTTGGTATTCATTAAATGAGGGCCTGCGCACAGGTCTACAAACTCGCCCTGCTCGTAAAAGCTGATTTCTTCGCCTTCTGGTAAATCTTCAATCAGTTCTACCTTATATGGCTCCTGACGTTCTTTCATAAATGCAATGGCTTCTTCTCTCGGCAGAGTGAAACGCTTGATTGGGAACGCTTCTTTTACAATCTTCTTCATTTCTGCTTCGATCTTTTCCATGTCTTCTGCAGTAAAGGTGGTCTCTGGATCTACGTCGTAGTAGAAACCGTCTGCAATAGACGGACCGATTGCCAGCTTGGTTGCCGGATATAAACGCTTAATCGCCTGAGCCAGTACATGGCTTGCGGAGTGACGCAGCGCTGCCAGACCTTCTGGATCGCTGGAAGTGCAGATGCTTAATGTGCAGTCTTTATCCAGTACCGTGCGCAGATCAGCGGTTTCACCGTCTACAACGCCGACACAGGCTACTCTTGCCAGGCCTTCGCTAATATCTTTTGCAATGTCGATAATGGACATTGGCTGTGCGTACTCTTTTACAGAGCCGTCTTTTAATGTAATCTTCATAGTAATCTCTCCTTTTTAATGGAAAAAGTGACCTGCAGAGCTTTTATATCCTGGGAAATTCGCAGAAATTTCCTAGGATATAAAAAAAGTCCCTTGCCATATTCCTACGGCAAGGGACGATCTTACAATCGCGGTTCCACCCTTTTTGAATGAGCCATCCGGCTCAGACCTCTTGATGTTTGGATGATAACGGAATCACCGTTCCCGATTAAGGGACACTCTGGGGTGGTCTTGGGGAGCCGTCTGTGCAGGATGCTCGCACCATATGCATCCTTCTCTGAGCACGTCCAGATTCCTTACTCTTCCCATCTGCGTGTTAATTATTTTTTTCTAATCCTCATTATAACATGGAAGTTTAAATTGTCAAGATTAATCTTCTGGAAGGATCTCGATGTTGTAGCCGCCGTTCTGAGCCTTAGTAATCTTGTACTTCACGCCGTCTCCATCGCGAACCGTACCGCTGGTCTTTACCTTTCCATCTTCATTTACCATATAGCGGAGACCGTCAACTTCTACGATCTGATACTTGGTTCCTTCTTCTGCATAAACCAGAGCGCCGTCATCATACAGGTAGCCGTTCTTTACTCCGGTTACGCCGTCGCCCTTGGAGCCTAAGGAACCGCTGGCGGTAAAGTAGAATACTTCATTGTCATGGTTCTCATCGTTTACCACTACGCGTCCGGTCTTCATTGCGCCGTTCTCGTCAAAATAGAACTTCCGTCCGTCGGATAATTCTAATAAGCCCGTGTACATCCGTCCGTCTCTGCGGAAGCAGTAGGTCTTGCTGTTGATGCTTGCAAGCGCATACTCATCATTTAACTTTTTGCCCTTGTACTCGGTGCTGTATGCCCTTCCATTGTAGAAATAGTACCAGCCGTCTTCGCTGTTGTCCGGATTGCTTAAATACTTCCAGCCATTGGCTCCGATTCCGCTTTCATTGTGGTATCTTAAATCCGTTGCACCGCTTACATCGTTGAACTTAGAGGAGGTATAGCTGTCGTTGTCAATCCAGCCGGTCAGCATACGTCCCTCATCATCAAATACGTAGGTCTCGCCTTCAATCTTCTGTTCTCTGGAAACGGACATCTGACCTGAAGAGGAGAAGTAATACCACTCAGGTTCGCTCCAGCTGTCATAATCGTCTCTCTGGTCAATCTGAACCCAGCCAGTAGCCATTGCGCCGCTGTCCTTAAAGTAATATTTCTTGCCGTTTACTTCATGCCAGCCAGTCTGCATCTGGTTTCCTTCAAAGTAATACTTCTGTCCGTTAATGGTTCTCAGTCCATCGGTTACCGCCTTGCCGCTGTCGGTAAAGTAATACCACACAGTGCCGCTTCCATCCCAGTCATCGTTTGGAAGTTCCTTCCATGCGTTGGTAACCATGGCTCCTGCTTCATTGACATAATAGGTATCATCAATCAGCTGATTAACTGCCATGTTGCCGTAGCTGTCCAGATAAAACCAGTTGTCTCCGCTCTTTCTCCATGCATCGGTAGCCTTGCTTCCGTCATTTTCCAGATAGCACCACTGTCCGTTGGACTGCTGGGACCAACCTGCTGCAAATACGCTCATCGCCGCTGCGGAACTTAATAAAACCGCTCCTACCATAGATGCTAATACCTGTCTCTTTTTCATAAAAAAACCTCCTTTTCCCATTCACTTTATACAAATTTACAATGTATTTTTTACTTTTTCTTTCTTGTGTATTAACTATAGCACAAATTTCCAGAATAATCTTAAAATAATTCTTACGAAATGTTGTCAATTTTGTCAGATTCTAATGATTATCTAAATTTAACTTGGCAAATGCATCGGCGAACGGGGAATTAACTGCCTTTTCCGCCTCTTTTCTCTGCCCGTTAAGGTACCTGGCCACATCTCGTTTGGATACTCCGGCCCCTTCTTTTTTACGACGCTCGGTAAAAGAGGACAATTTTTCTTTGTAACCGCATTTGCATACAAAAATCTTTGCATCGCCGTTTCCCCTGAGTTCCATCTTTTTATGACATTTTGGGCAGCGGGCGTTAGAGGTTCTTGCAACCGTTTCCCGATACCCGCACTCCCTGTCCTGGCACACCAGCATTTCACTGTTTTTTCCTTTTACAGCCAGCAGGCGTTTTCCGCAGACCGGACACTTTTTATTGGTCAGATTATCATGGCGGAAGCTTCCTTCTCCGGTTTTAATTTCTTCAATCAGGGTATTGGTATAGTTTTTTATGTCTTCCATAAAATCGTTCCGTTTTTCCCTTCCTTCTGCAATGGCAGTCAGCCGGCTTTCCCATCTGGCAGTCAGCTCTGGAGTGCGAAGCTCTTCCGGAACCAGTTCTAAAAGCTGTTTTGCCTTCTGGGTCAGATGAATTTCCTGGCCCTTCTTTTCCAGCAAAAAGGAGTGAAACAATTTTTCAATAATATCTGCCCTGGTCGCAACCGTTCCCAGACCGCCCGTTTCTCCCAGAGTTTTTGCCATTGCTTTTTTCTCTGCCTCGTCCTCTGTTTCCATGTAAGCAGAAGGATTTTCCATAGCAGACAGCAGCGACGCTTCCGTAAAATAAGGCGGCGGTGTTGTTTTTCCTTCGGTTATTAAGAGAGTTTCCTGACCAGAAGCTTCCAGGGTATCTCCCTTTACCAGTTGTTCCAGTTCTGCCAGGTTTCTGTCCGAGTTCCCGTCTTCTTCCGGCAAGGCAGCCGCTTCCTCTTCATACGCTTCTTTCCAGCCTTTTTGAATCTCCCGTTTTCCAGAAGCCGTAAATATCTCCCCTCCGACTGCAGCTGTAATGTGTATTTCTTCGTATTCGCAGTCTGGATGCAGGACAGCCAGGAACCGGCGCACCACCAGATCGTAAATTCTTCTCTCATCAATCGTCATATGGTCTAACTGGACAAATTGCTCCGTTGGAATGATCGCATGGTGATCCGATACCTTTCCGTTGTTGATATAACCGGCTTTTTCACTGCGGGGCTGACCAGCCAGACGGCCGGCCAGTTTCCGGTAAGGCCCTACAGCGCAGGCTTTCAATCGATCCCCTATGGTTGGAAGAATGTCGCTGCTTAAATACCTGGAATCTGTTCTGGGATATGTCAGCACTTTATGGTTTTCATACAGACGCTGGCAGATAGTTAAGGTTTCTTTTGCTGAATACTGATACTTCCGGTTGGCATCTCTTTGCAGTTCGGTCAGATCATATAGCAAAGGGGCTGGAACTGTTTTCCGGTTTCTCCGGATTTCCCTGACAACTGCATTTTTCCCTTTTAATTCCGTAAGAAGACGTTCTGCCCTCTTTTTATCAAAGGTACGTCTGCTTTTGCTTTCCCCATCCTGCCAGACAAAAGACAGGCCGGAAAACGTTCCTTTCAGTCCATAATAGGGCTGGGGGGTAAACTCTTTGATTTCCTTTTCTCTCTTTGCAATAATTGCCAGTGTCGGAGTCTGGACACGGCCGCAGGAAAGTTTGGCATTGTACTTGCAGGTCAGCGCCCTGGTCGCATTGATTCCCACCAGCCAGTCCGCCTCTGCCCTGCACATTGCCGCGTCCCGCAGATTGTCATACTCCCTACTGTCCTTTAACTGTGCAAAACCTTCCCGAATTGCCTTGTCCGTAACCGAAGAAATCCACAGTCTTCTGGCCGGCTTTCTGCATCCGGTCTTTTCTAAAATCAGCCTTGCTACCAGCTCGCCTTCTCTTCCTGCATCTGTGGCAATCACTATCTGATCTACGTCTTTGCGGAACAGCTGTTTTTTTACTGCCCGAAATTGTTTTCCAGTCTGACGGATAACCGTAAGCTGAAAAGGAGATGGAATCATGGGAAGTACCTCCATCTTCCACTCTTTGTAATCGTCGCTGTATTCCTCCGGATCGGCCAGTTCTACCAGATGGCCCAGCCCCCAGGTAACCACATAATCGGTTCCCTCAATGGCGCCGTCTATCTGTCTGGCACATCCCAGCACTCTGGCAATATCCCTTCCTACCGAAGGTTTTTCTGCTAATACAAGTGTTTTCATAGGATCCTTTCTCTCCAGTTTTTCATATTATAAGTAAAAAACCTCTGCTCCAGCGCATTTCAGCGGTAAAGCAGAGGCGTTTTTCAAATCCGTGTACAGAAATAATACGCCTGTACGCGGATTCTGACATTAAATCAGCACATACTTCAGTACAAACAGAATTGCCAGAATGTACATCAGCACACTGATTTTCTTTTCTTTTGCTTTTCCAGCAATCAGATTGATTGCTACATAGGAGATTACGCCCATTGCGATTCCCTCGGAAATGCTGTACATAAACGGCATTGCAATAATAGCAATAAAGCATGGGATTGCTTCTGTGTAATCGCTGAAATCAATCTTAACAATCGAAGTCAGCATCATAAATCCTACAATTACCAGGGCCGGAGCCGTTGCAAAGGATGGAATTGCAAGGAAAATCGGGGACAGGAACAGGGATACTAAAAACAGCAGAGCGGTTACCAGGCTGGTCAGTCCGGTACGGCCGCCTACGGATACGCCTGCGGAACTCTCTACGAAAGTTGTGGTAGTAGAAGTTCCTAAAACAGCTCCTACAGAAGTTCCCACTGCGTCTGCCAACAGGGCGCCGCGGATTCTTGGAAGCTGTCCGTTTTTATCTAACATATCTGCTTTGGACGCTACGCCGATTAAAGTTCCTAAGGTATCAAACATATCTACAAACAGGAACGCAAACATGATGATCAGAAAGTCTCCGGAAAATACCAGGGCGAAATCCATCTGCATAAAGGTCGGCATAACGCTTGGAACAGAGATTCCGCTGGAAAAATCCGGAAGCAGGCTGAACCAGGCAGTCCCGTCCGGCACGTAGATTCCTAAGAACTGGCAGATAATTCCCAGTACCCAGGTAATTAAAATTCCCCATAAAATGTTGCCTTTTACATTTTTTGCAAGAAGAACCGCGGTAATAATAATGCCGATTAATGCAAGCAGTACGGTAATTCCTTCTGTCTGGAAGGTACCGGCTTCTAAGGAACCGCTGAAAGAAAACATTCCTAACAGAGTAGAATCGTTATTTACTACGATTTTTGCATTCTGCAGGCCGATAAAGGTAATGAACAAGCCAATACCAACGGATACTGCGTGTTTTAAGTTCATTGGAATGGCATTAAAGATTGCTTCTCTTACTTTTGTTAAAGAAAGCAGAATAAAAATCAGGCCTTCTACAAATACGGCTGCTAACGCCATCTGCCAGGTATACCCCATTCCCAGCACAACGGTGTACGCAAAGTACGCGTTTAATCCCATTCCAGGAGCCAGCGCAAAGGGATAGTTGGACATCAGAGCCATGAGACAGGTTGCAATAAAGGATGCCAGAACCGTTGCGGTAAAGACCGCGCCTCTGTCCATGCCGGATGCCGACAAAATGTTGGGGTTTACCGCCAGAATGTAAGCCATGGTCATAAAGGTGGTAATACCCGCCAGAACCTCTGTCTTTACATCTGTATGGTTTTCCTTCAGATGAAACAGTTTCTCCAGATTCATTATTTTTTCCTCCTACCATTGTAAAATCCGGTTTGAAATCACTGCCGGACTCATCAGTTTCAGACGCTGATAAAGCGCCCACTCCCCTACTATAGTCAATCTTTTCTGGAAAAACAAGCCCTTATTGTCAAAAAACTTCTAATTCTGTCAATTTTTCTTGTAATTCTTTTCTGGTTTCCTGGATTTTCCCGTCATCATGGCTGTCTAACGCATCTTCAAACCGGCGCAGCAGGTACTCTAAAGCAAGGCGATCCGGCCCGATGCTTTCCTCATAAACCCGTTCTCCCCGCAGAAGCAGCAGTTTGTTCTCTTCCTTTTCTCTCGGCGGGATTTTTAAATACGACAGGGTTTTCAGACGTTCTGCAATTTCTTCTTCCGTCATGCCATTGTCCTGTCCCTTTATAATGGCTTTTTTCTTTTCTCCTGTAGAAATTACCGTTACTTCTACTTCCAGGATCGAATTGATATCATAGGTATAGGTAACGTCTACCGCTTCCTCTCCTGCTTTCTTTTTTGGTACGTTTATAGTCAGTTCCCCCAGCAGCAGGTTGTTGTCTGCAAAACGGCTTTCTCCCTGGAGCACCGAAACGGAAATCTTGTCCTGGTCATCCCGCATCGTATAAAACCGCTCTGTCCGGCTGGCCGGAATTACCGTATTGCGCTCAATAATCGGGCAGAAATGCCCCCGTTCAATATGGCCGTTTCCTCTGTCGACGGCAACCTCTGTTCCCAGAGTAAAGGAACAAACGTCTGTTAAAATAACTTCTTTTACTTCTTTTCTCCGTTCCTTCATCGCCGCCTGGATGGCTGCGCCTAACGCCACCGCTTCGTCTGGATTAATACTGGTATTGGGAAACTTTTTAAACAGACGCACAATAAAATCCCTGACTATCTGGAATTTGGTTCCGCCTCCTACCAATACTACCACATCGATGTCTGAAAGCTTAATGTGGGCGTCTGAAAGGCTTCTCTGAACCGGCTTGCGGATCCGGTCTAAAAGCGGGGCGCACTCCTTTTCATACTGGGAATAGGTAATCACAGCCTCCTCATAATTTTCTCCAATCCGGCAGCGCATAACGGCCTCCCTGCTGTCAGACAGCTTTAATTTGCACTGTTCTGCCTGTTTATGGATGTGCGCCAGGGTCTTTCGATCCAGGCTATTGACGTCCAGCTTTTTTTCCGAAATAAACCAGTGCTCTAACAGCTCCGTAAAGTCCTCGCCGCCCAGATAATTGTCTCCTGCTACTGCGCGAACTTCCAGAATGTTATCGTAAAGTTCCAGAATCGATACGTCAAAGGTGCCGCCTCCCAAATCAAATACCAGGAAGCGGGTATCTTTTTTCTTATCATACAGACCATAAGCAATCGCAGCTGCTGTCGGCTCGCTGATAATCCGCTCTACCTTAAAACCTGCCAGTTCTCCCGCCCGTTTCGTCGCCTTTCTCCGCTTGTCATCAAAATAAGCAGGAACGCTGATGACTGCTTCTGTAACCGGTTCTCCTAAGTAGGCTTCTGCATCTTCTTTTAATGACCGGAGGACAAAGGCAGACAGTTCCTCCGGAGTAAACGTACGGGTCCCCAGCTTGTATTTCCGCCCAGTTCCCATGCTCCGCTTGAATACTTCTGCAACGGTATCCGGATATAAAGAAAGTCTCTCCCTGGCTGTCTCTCCTACGCAGACTTCATCCTGTTCATCTACACTGACAACCGATGGCGTCAGATGCTTTCCCAGACGGTTCGGAATAATCTCCGCCCCATTTTCGCCGTAACAGGCCGCCAGGCTGTTGGTCGTTCCCAGGTCAATTCCAATTATCATATGTTCTAAACTCCTTTTATTACCATATTGAGTATGCAGGCATCCTCAAATGTAGAACAGTCTTTTAACACTTGTCCGGTAAATGCCAGCGCCTCTTCCTTCTTTCCGTCCGCCCAGGCAAGAAGCCCTTTTATCATCTGTTCTTCCATGCACATATGCTCATCGCAGTGGGAACACCAATGACACTCAGACAGCTTTCTGCCATACTCTTCTGCCTGACAGACGTTTCCTTCTAATAAGCTTAATACCGCCAGACGATACCAGCGGATTCGGGTATACACACAATTTTCCTCTGCCGCTTCTGCTGAGACGCCGCCATAGTCCTTCATCAGGCATTCCCGATAAAGGCTGGTATATCTGGCCGCCTTCTCCTTCTTTCCTTTCAGCCAGAAATAAAGGGCCGTCATCTTAGCCGCCGTACAAAAATCCGATCCGCTTTTCTTTTCAAAAGCCTTTACTGTCTTTTCTAACGACATTCCTAAAAAGACCCGCTTGTTCTGGTGAATGGACACGACTGTCTGACGCAGCGCCGCTTTCCCTTTTCCGCTGTAAGGAACGGCTTTTTCGATGGCTTCCTCTGCCTTCTTATATTCTTTCATCAGAATCAGCAAATCTGCAATTTCGTCGTAATATTCCGCATCCCTGTCTGAAGGAAAAAAGCTTCTCCACATTTCAATCGCTTCCGGATACCGGCCCAGATTGGCATATGCACCGCTGACCTTCTCTGCCACCGAATAATTTGCAGGATATCTCCTGAAGTTTTCCAGATGGGCCTCCAGCGCCTTCCCGTCTTCTCCCATACAGGTATAAATGCGGCCCAGGGTCTCGTAAAAATAAGTGGTCGGTTCAGATTCCATCAAACTGATGGCCTTCTTAATATAATAGAGGGCTTTTTCATACTGCCCCATCTTTTTATAGGCGCAGGCCACATTTGCCCAGGCAAACTGATTCTCTTCTGCCAGTTCTCCCGCCTTCAAAAAGTCTGCAAGAGCTTCTTCCAGACGGTTGGCCGTCATGTACATCAGTCCCCTGTTTACATAGTCGTAAGTAGTAGGATTGATTTCAATCCGCCGGTTTGCATAGGGAAGTCCCTGCTCAAAATACGTGATTTTTCCAGTATTGTCCAGCAATACCTGGTACAGGTCGGTCATTTTACGCAGGTATTCCGGATGATCCGGCTCGAATTCCAGCGCCTTTTTTAAACAGGAAACAGCCTGAAGGCGTTTTCCGGTTCCCTCATAACACTCTCCCCTGTAGTAATAGAAAATACCCGAATCCTCATAATCCTTCCGGCAGGCGTCATAAGCGCTTAACGCTTCTTCATAGCGCTTCTGGCGGCGCAGCAGATTTCCTTCGATCCAGTGGTATCTGGTCTCCTTTTTGTCTAATTTCTGGGCTCTTTTAATGGCTTCCAAAGCCTGGTTCTGCTTTCCTAAAAGGCTTAAGGTAATGCAGATTTCTGCTTCCAGCTTTGCTTCCTCTTCGTTTGTAAACTCCCGTTCCTCCGGATCTGCTTTCTGCTTTTTTGCCTCTGCCATCTCTGCCTTTAATGCATTCATCCCGTCCAGGGCTTTCTCCAGGCCTTCGTTTCCTTCTGAAGTCTCCCTGTCCATCCGGCACTGGTAAATCTTTAAAGGAATGGTCTTAGCGCCATTTTTTTCGGCTTCTTCCAGAAGTTCCTGTAAATCCTGCCACCGTTCCAAATCGTTGTAAACTTCTGCTGCCGCCATATAAATAGGAGGGTAACCAGCGTAAATATTTTTTGCCTGATAATAGTCCTCAATTACGCCCCTGGCATCCCGCAGGGCTGCAAAACACTCCTGACGCATTACATAGGCTGGAAAATATCCGGCGTCTTCCTCCAGGATTTCCGTTAAAATCTTTACTGCTTCTTCATAATCAGCGTTGGAATCTGTCCGCTTTCCCCGTTCCTTGTAAAGGCTTGCTTTTTCCATCCAATAGGCCGGATCCTGGCTTCCCAGAACCCTGGTTTTGTTCAGACAGTCCAGGGATTTTTCAAATTCCCCGTCCTTTCCGGCTTCCCACTTGAGCCGGTAAAGTCTTCCCAAAAGGCCGTTTGCCGTAATCAGCCGACGGATCGTTTTCTTTCGTTCTTCCTCTTCCGGCTCCTGATCCTTCCAGGAAGCTTCCCGTTTCTCCAAGTATTCTTTCCACAAAACCAGATGCTCCATAGCCCTGTCGTTCTGCTGATTGTTGTAATAAAGCTTGCCCATCAGATTGTGATACTCTTCTGCATTGTCTTCATCTGGAAGGCGGTTTGCCAGCAGGGAAAGCGCCTGGTGAAGATTGTCGTTTTGCAGATAGCACCAGCCCAGTTCCAGAATATTTTTAAAATTGTCCGGATCCTGTTCCATAATGCGGCGATACCTTATAATCAGCGAATCGTTGATCGTTTTTAGCATATCCAGGACTTCCGGATCCCTGTTTCCGCCTGCTGTTCCTTTGTCTACCGCCTCAATGGCATATTCCTTTGCTTTATCCAAATCGTTTTTTTCTAACCAGTATTTTCCCAGCATTTTGTTGGCGGTAAAATTGTTGGGATTTCCTGTCAGCAGGGCTTGAAACTGCTCTGCAGCCTGTTCTTTCTGCTGCAAATCCCAGTATAACAGCCCAGACATATAGAAAACCCTGTCGTCTTTTGGAAGGGTTTCGCAGGCTTTCTGCGTCAGTTTTTCTGCCTGCTCCCGTTCTCCTTTTAAAAGGAGCAGCCTTGCAAAATCCAGATCCCCATAAGGATGGGAAATCCCCAGTCCGTTCATCTGCAAAGCCAGCGCCTCGGCCCGTTCCGTATCTCCTTCTGCCAGGGCATTGTCCATTTCAAAATACAGGTTGATATATAAATCGTAGTTTCCTTCTTCCGGTCCTGTAAAAGCCTCAAGGGGAAACCAGCTTCCATCCTTGCATACGCTTAATAAAAAGTCTGCAAAATTAGACGGATACTCTTCATAGAGCTGGTTTGGGTTTCCGGTAAATTCCCAGACCTGATCCAGATACCTCCATACCTCGGTTGAAAGCCGGAAATTCTCCATTAAAAAATCCAGCAGACGCTTTCTGCATTCCTCTCCCGAATCCAGGGCAACGCACACTTCCTCTTCCATCAGTTCTTTCCATTTATCCAGATTCAGACGGTCAGGAAGGCTGCAGTAAATCTGCCTTAAACGGCTCTCCCACCGTCCTTCCGGCGTATCGTCACCGGTTTCGTTAGGTTCCTCTTCCTTTGACTGCGCATATTGAAGAGCCGTTTCATAAGCAGAACGCAGCTCCTTAAACCCTTCCGGATTGTCCTCCGGATTGACAAAACGCAGCTTTTCCCGATAAGCCTGTTTAATTTCCCGTTCCTCTTTCCCCTCTGGAATCCCTAAGATTAAAAATGCTCTGGTATTGTCCATATAGAACCCCCGTTTCTCCTGTGTTTACAGACTTGCGTTTAACGTCCTTACCGCTTCTAAACAGCTGTCTGGATTTCCATCTATATCATACAGTTTTCCTTCTGTTACATGGGTATAGACCTGGATGTTGTCCACATAGACCGCACGGTCAGAAGAAATGGAAAATTCCCCTAAACTTCCCATTGGAAATTCCAGAACTATCTGCTGTTTTCCCTGTACAGTCCTTGTCTGGCTCTTTTCCCCCATTCTTACGGTAACCGACGCTCCTTTGGGACTGTCTGCCAGAAACCGGACTTTTACCGTCTCCCCTTCAATCGCGCTTCCTGCCGGATTTACGGTCTGGGAAATCCGGCCAAAGCTTTCGATTTCCAACTGATTGGATCCATCTCTGTTTACCACTTCTGTCCGGCCGGAGGACATCCATCCTTCTTTTCCCAGGGCAAACTGGCTGTTATAAATCATGTTGTTTCCATAATCCCGATAAGTCCAGATCCCGTAGCCCATAGTCTTTTCTTTTAACACAGAAGCGCACTGGGTTAGGTAAACCGGCATTTCTGCCTCATCCAGTTTGGGATTTTCCTCAAATCCAGGGGTGTTGTCTGTAAATAAGAACTGGTCGATATACAGCGGTTTCCCTCCATTGTACTGGCTTACCCAGTCCAGCGTAGCCGCTGTCTGTGGAAGCACCTGGGCGGCGCTCATATGGTCGTTTCCCGCCGCCATTCCCATGGAAACCGAATACATCAGAGAGGTAAAGGAGGAATTCTGACATCCAAAGGTAGCTGTATGGGAAAAGCCTTGCTGCTGTCCGTCTCCCAGTTCAATGGGATCCACATCGGTACGCACTTCCATGGAAAGATTGGGGAATTCCTGCTGACTCTCCAGCAGCAGCTCATTCAGCCAATTGTCGTAAAACGACAAAAACAATCCGTATGCCTCTTCCTCCCGCTCCGGAAAGTAAACTTCATCCCAGTCTGAGAAGTCTTCTTCATATTGGCGCTCTGCTTCTTCTAATGAAATGGTTTCCTTTAAATAATCCTGATAGCCCGTCTGTTCTGCCAATCTCCGGCTTTCCTCACTATCTCCCAGATCTCCTGCCACATGGGTAAAATTCCAGAAATCTTCCCAGGTCAGAAATCCTCCGTAAAAATTAGAATGGCGGCTGGCTTCCTGATAAATCCGGCCTACATAATCCCTCCACGCTTCCTGGACCGGTTGGTCATAAAGAAGTTTCTGATATCGTTCTAACACATTGTCATTTCCGGCATGATCCCATGTATATCCCACTCTTAACAGAACGGAAAGGCCGGCCCTCTCTGCCGCGTCCATAACCCTGTGAAGCTTGTCAATGGCATACTGGTTATAACGGCGATCTTCCATATCGATCTGAAATTCTCTCCAGGGCACTGCCAGAATAATGCTGTTAAATCCGTCTGCCTTTATCTTTGCCATATCTTCTTCCAGATGAGTGTCTTCCAGATTCCAGAAATTAATGACCCAGTCATCTCCATAGTAAGTGGCTGACTTTAAATACCCTGTCTCTGTCTCTGCCTTTGCCTCTATCCCCATGGTTCCAAATACTGCTAAAAAGGACAAAACTGCCGCTGCCTGTCTCTTCCGGTTTCGTGCTCTGCGTGTATGTTTCATGATGGTTCTCCACTTCTCGTATTTTAATAGTAATATTTTATCATATTCTGCTACTGCGTCAATAGAAAAGAAAAACAGCCCCGCAAGAGGCTGTTTTCTGAATTTTTATAAAATTATCATCAATGTTGCCGTAATACAGAAAATGCTGATAATGACGGAAAGGGAATTAATCACACTGGAAAGTCCCACATCCAGTCCTGCTTCTCCGGTATAAGCCGGCGCTGCCGAAGCAATCGGGGAAAATACCAGAATTGCAAATGCCTGCCGGATCTCCAGTTCAAAGGGAGCAAACCAGTAAAACACCGCTGCCAGAAGTACCGAAATTCCGTATCTCACCGTCAGAATCCGGATAATCGAAGCCAGCTTCTCTTTCTCTAAACTCAGCTTGAAGCCGACTCCCACCATAAGAAGGGCCAGAAACGCGTTGGCGCCTCCGATGGTCTGGGCAAAACTTACTGCAATGGCTGGCAGGCGGATCTCGCACAAAGTCAGAACCGTCATAATCATGTAAGCCAGAAATGGAACCGATTTTAGCAGCGGTTTTACCAAATCCTTCCAGGTCCGTTTCTGTCCGGTCTGGAGAGCCGCCAGCGCCAGACTGTAGGCTCCTCCCAGACAGATAAACGAATTTCCTGTGTCAAAGAGGCTGGCTGCCGCCAGACCGGTCGTTCCCAAAAATCCCTGGATAAAGGGCATGGTAAAATTTCCGATATTATATCCGGCAACGTTCAACACCTCAAAGCCTTTTCTCTCTTTTGGCTTTCCCGTATTCAAAAGCCAGATAACTCCCATCAGAACCACTCCGCCGGCAAAGCCGAATAAACAGATGGAAAGCATGGAAACATCGATTTCCATGGTGCTGAAATTATACACAATAGCGGCGGGAAGGGTGATTTTTAAAACAATTTTAGACAGCACATAAAAGTCTTCCTCTTTAAAAAATCCCTTCCGCCTCAGCAGGTATCCCAGTAAAATAATGGATGCGAAAGACGCTGCTTTTATCAGTATATCTGCCATGCTCATCGGTTCACATCAACGCTCCAGCCTTCTGGTCCCTGGATCTTCCCTAACTGGATTCCGGTAATGGTATCGTAAATTTTCTGGGTCAGAGCGCCAATTTTACCGCCGCCGATTTCCATTTTTTCGTCTTCAAACCGCAGTTCTCCTACTGGGGAAACGACTGCTGCGGTACCAGTGCCAAAACACTCTTCCATTGCGCCTGTACGGGCTGCTTCTAATACTTCGTCTACGGAAATCTGACGTTCCTCAACCGGTACTCCCCATTCTTTACACAGGTTTATTACAGAATCCCTGGTAACGCCTGGAAGGATGCTGCCGTTTAAGGCAGGGGTCACTACGGTGCCGTTTATCTTAAAGAAAATGTTCATGGCGCCGACTTCTTCGATATATTTGCGGTGTACGCCGTCCAGCCACAGCACCTGGGAATATCCTTCGTCATGGGCTTTTACCTGGGATGCTAAAGATGCCGCATAGTTGCCTCCGGTCTTAGCTTCTCCGATGCCGCCTCTGACCGCTCTGACATACTCGTCTTCAATCCAGATTTTTACCGGATTTAAACCAGACTCATAGTAAGCGCCTACCGGAGACAGAATAATCATAAACTTGTAGGTATGGGATGGCCGTACTCCTAAAAATGGATCCGTGGCAATGACAAATGGGCGGATGTAAAGAGAGGTTCCTGGCTTTGTAGGAATCCAGTCTGCGTCAATCTTTACCAGTTCCTTCAATGCCTCTAAAAACAGCTCTTCCGGAATCTCGGGAATGCACAGACGGCGGTTGCTTCTGTTTGCTCTCTCAATATTTTTGTTTGGACGGAACAGTAAAATCCTGCCGTCTTCAGACTTATATGCCTTTAATCCTTCAAACATGGTCTGGCCATAGTGGAATACCATGGCAGACGGCGCCAGGGATAAGTTATGGTAAGGCACAATTCTCGGATCGACCCAGCCTTTTCCCTCCTCGTAATCCACTTCAAACATATGATCCGTAAAAATGGTTCCAAATACCAGGGGGTTGTCCTGACCTGGCTTTTCCTTTGGATTTGTAGTTTTTTCAATTCTGATGCTCTGCATACTCAATCTCTTCCTTTCCCTGTGTGGCTTAACAGCCGGAAATCTTTCCGTCCATTATCTTCCAATTTCAGAATGCTGTCAATTGAATTTTTGTTATACTGCCAAAAACCCTGGGTTATAGTCCCGAATAATTCTCTTTGGAAATTCCATCCGGACGGTCATGGTAGGATTCACGGTCTGGCAGATAATCAAATCTCCGGTCATGGTCATTAACATGGCTGCATCGTCTTCCTTCATCCCCACTTTTTCCGTCAGGAAGGTATACATCTGTCTTGCTGCCGCCTGATAAGCCAGGTCCACCGTTTCTTTTGACGCAATGGTAATCCATTTATCTCCGGTGTCAATCATCGGCCAGGGAACATAAAAATCCTTGACTGCCGTTACCCGCATCGTAGCCCTTCCTTCAATCTCCAGTCCGCAGTCCTCAATCTCGCCTTCTCCCATTACCGCATGAAAATCTCCCATGGATAAAAGCGCTCCGTCTGTAAAGACGGGAAGGTATAAAGAAACTCCCTTTTTAATCTGGGTACAGTCCATATTTCCGCCATGATCCAGAGGCGTTACGGTAGATACGCCTTCTCCCTTTGGAGCCACTCCGATCACGCCAATCATAGGCTGTACCGGAATGGTAATTTTATTGTCATACCAGGCAAACCCGTCTCTTACCGGAACCCGTTTTACAATCCGCTTTTCAAAAAATTCCCGCTCATTTCCATTGTTTGGCCCCAACATTACGATTCCGGTCGGGCCTGTTTCAATATCCAGAATGTCGATTTTCAGCATATCCCCTTCTTTAGCGCCTTCAATATAAAGAGGGCCGGTAGCCGGATTTCCTGGCATTTTCGGAGTATTGTAATAATCCGTCCCTTCGGGAATAAACCGGTTGGTAAAACAGTCATACGTTTCAAAAGCCACCAGTTCTCCGGATGTTATCCGGTCACAGGGCGGGTTGTCTTTGGACAGCACATGGGTAATGTGTTCTTTGGTAATTACTTTCATTTCAGTTTCTCCTTTTGCTTTTTTGTCAGGGACGGCCATATGGTAGCCATCATGGTGCCGTAGCAGGCCAGTCCTCCTATAAAATTAGAAATTGGCTCTGCCATAAAAATCCCGTTTACCCCCAGTCCTCCTATGTGAGGAAGAATAAAAATCATGGGAATCACAATAATTACTTTCCGGAATATGGAGAAAAATACAGACTGCTTTGCCTTTCCCAGAGCAACAAATGTAGACTGGCCTGCAAACTGCAAAGACATCATAAAAAATCCAAAATAATAAATCTGCATTGCAGGAACCGCGGCTGCCACCAGTGCTTCCTCACGGTTAAAAATACGGATGAAAATTTCCGGAAATCCATGAACCAGAGCCCACATCGCCACCGTATAAAGAACCGATGACACCGAGGTAAACACAATGGCCTTCTTCACTCTTCCATATTCCCTGGCTCCGTAATTGTACCCCATAACCGGCTGGGCGCTGTTGGTAATGCCGCTTACCGGCATACTGACTACTTCCCTGACAGAGTTTACAATGGTCATAACTCCTACATACAAATCCCCGCCGAATTTCTGAAGGCTGGCATTGTACATAATCTGCACCAGACAGTTGGTAATGGACATGGTAAATCCGGTCATCCCCAGGGCGACAATTTCTTTTACCCTGGACGCTTTCAGCCGGAAACAGCTTTTTTTCAGCTTCAGAATCGTGTTCGGTCCGGTAAGAAACCGAAGAATCCAGAAGGCAGAAAGTCCCTGGGAAATCACTGTGGCAAGAGCCGCTCCTTTTACCCCCATATCAAACAGGAAGATAAACACCGGATCCAGAATCATGTTGGCCGCCGCCCCTAATACTACGGTAATCATACCGGTTTTTCCAAATCCCTGGGCGTTAATAAAGCTGTTCATTCCCAGGCCAATCATGACAAATACGCTTCCCAGCAGATAGATGGTTACATATTCTTCTGCATAAAAAATAGTGGCGTCGCTGGCGCCGAACAAATAGAGCATGGGACGCTTCCATATCAGTCCCAGTACGGTCAGGACAATTCCGCAGATGACCAGCAGATACAGGGAATTCCCCATAATTGCTTCTGCTTCTTCATTATTTTCCCTGCCTCTTTCAATAGAACATAAAGGCGCGCCTCCCATGCCGAACAGATTGGCAAATGCCATTACCATGGAAACAATGGGAAGGCACAGCCCGATTCCAGTCAGCGAAAGCGTGGCATGATCCGGTATCATCCCGATATATACCCGATCCACAATGCTGTACATAACATTAATGAGCTGGGCCAGGGTCATGGGAACCGCCAGCTTTATGATCGCTTCTACCACGCTTCCTTTGGAAAAATCATTCTTTTCCATTCTTCCGATTATCCTTTTTCTTCTAAGAAAACCGGATAAATCTCTGGCTTCAGAAACTTATCCGGCACTGTTTTTTATTAAAACTGATCGTACTGAATCGCAGCTTTGATCTGGGCTGCTTTCTCTTTGCTGTCTAATAAGGCAACCAGTTCCAGGCCTAAATCTAATCCGTATCCCAGTCCTCTTGCAGTGGTAATATTGCCGTCTGTCACAACTCCGGTTCTGGTGTATTCGGCGCCGGTCAGCTTGTCTTCAAATCCAGGATAGCAGGTGGCTTTTTTACCTTTTAACAGCCCTAACTGGCCTAACACACTGGGCGCCGCACAGATTGCCGCTACTCTTCTGCCATCTTCTGCCGCCTCGGTAAGAGCCTTGCAAAGTCCCTCGTGGGCCATCATATTGGTAGTTCCTGGAAGACCTCCTGGGATAAAGAGCACGTCTGCACTCTTACAGTCTGCCTCTTCAAACAGTTCGTCGGTTACAATATGTACGTTATGAGAGGTTACCACCTCTTTGTTTCCCGTTACAGAGATTAATTTTACCTCAATCCCCGCCCTTACCAGCACGTCCAATACTGCTAAGCTTTCTACTTCTTCTGATCCGTCTGCCAGAAATGCAAATACGTTTGCCATTATTTCCTCCATTCTGCCGCTTAGCTGCGGCAATCATTTTTATCATCAGATCCCACAGGGCGTTTGCTGCTGTCCTAAAAAGGACGCTCCTGCTACAGATTTCTCATACGTCCGTATAGTTCCGCATTGGTTGCGCTAATATAGGGCGCCAGCATACAGGTTGGAAACATTGCCAAAAGTCCCATGGAAAGGATGTTGAAAAATACCATGCTCTGAAGCAGCATTCCCAGGGCGGCCGCCAGAAACGCCCAGCCAAAGAAGGACAAATCCAGTACAAATACCGCCCACTTATTGCCGTCCATCAGTTCTTTGCTCAATGCAAAGGCATCTTTTGTATCAATACCAGGATTTTCTGACAAAATATAGGGAATCATCCGGTACTCGTAAGATTTTATTATGCCAGGTACAAAAAGGAGCAGGCTCCAGAGAAAAATTTTTACGTTCATCAGGAATAAGATTTTAACCTCATTCATGTAATGGCCGCAGGTAAATCCCCAGAAGAGACGGCTTACGCCTGCTGAACGCTGATTCACTCTGCTCTCCATATAAAACCTGCAGCTTCCTACGGAAATAACGTTTCCAATAAAGGTCTGGATCACGGTGGTAATGGCAAATGTAATCAGAAACGTGGTAAAAAATGCCATCAGAAACGTCGCGATTTCTACTGGATTCAGCCCCATATCTGCTAATTCCGGCTGCATCTGGGAAAACGTCACGACAGTTCCGCCGCTTCCTGCCGCTCCGCTGCTTCCTGCCAGAAACATAGACAGAAGCGACACCGCAAATGCTGGTCCGTAATAAATTCTCAGACCGTTTTTTGCTCTGTCCTTCAGCTCTTTTCTTGTCCAATTTATCATAAAATTCCTTCTTTCCTTAATTTTTCAGACATTTCTGTCCTGATAAGAGTATAGCACAAAAAAAAGTATTGGAAAAGAGTGAAAATATTGTGGTATACTGTCTTTATTCAAAGCCAAAAGGAGACTGACTATGGAAATTGAACGAAAATATCTGGTAACAAATCCTCCAGAAGCTTATACGGATTATCCATTCCGCCAGATTGAACAAGGGTATTTATGTACGGATCCGGTGGTTCGGATCCGGCGGGACAATGATTCGTACTATCTGACGTACAAAAGCAAGGGACTTCTCTCACGCCAGGAATACAACCTTCCGCTGACTATAGAATCCTACGGACACCTGTTAAAAAAAGCAGACGGCATTGTCCTTACCAAGCGCCGGTACCTGATTCCTTATGGTTCTTATACCATCGAACTGGACATTTTTGAAGGCGATTATCAGGGGCTGATTCTGGCAGAAGTCGAGTTTGAATCCGAAGAAGACGCCCTGGCCTTTGTCCCTCCCAGATGGTTTGGAAGAGACGTTACCTTTACCGGAGAATACCAGAACAGCCGTCTGAGCAAAGGAAAACCGGACTAAATCTGGTACATCAGGGCATTGCAGATTGCGGCGGCTACATTGCTGCCGCCTTTTCTTCCTCTTGCTACAATATAAGGAATGTCTTTTAAGGTAAGAATCAGCTCTTTCGAAGCCTCTACATTGACAAAACCTACCGGAACTCCGATAATCAGGCTGGGGCAGATTTTTCCTTCCTGAATCAGTTCATACAGACGGATCAGGGCAGTGGGCGCGTTGCCTACCGCAATGATTACCGGCCCCCAGTTTTTTCCCAGAAGGGCGGCGGCCTTCTCCATGCTTGCAACCGCCCTGGTGGTTCCGTTTTTTTTCGCCGCTTCTGCCACTTCTTTATCTGACATAAAGCACATGGCCTCTCCGCCCAATTCCTTTAATCTTGTTTTATTAATGCCGGACCAGGCCATCTGGGTATCCGTAATAATCACTCCGCCCTGGCTAAGAGCCTGGATTCCCGCTTTCGCAGCCCCTGGAGAAAATATGAGATTTTCCACATAATCAAAGTCTGCCGTTGTGTGAATCACCCGTTTTAAAACTAAATCTTCATATGGCCTTGGGACATATCCGGACTGTTCCAGCTCCTGTCCAATGATCTCAAAGCTTCTCTTTTCAATCTCTGACGGAAGCACCTGCTCCAGAATGATTTTTTCGTTTTCCATTGATTTCTCCTTTCCCGCTTATACGCCTTCTTCTAATATCTGATAGATTTTTTCCATATCCAAATGCTCTCTTAAAATATGTGCCAGCTTGTCATATTGGCTTTCCCGAAACGCTTTATAATCGACTTCTTTGTCAATCTGGGATGGATCCAGCCCCTTATGTTTTAACAGAATACGGACAATGGAAGGCGCCATACCTTCTGCATCAAAAATCCCGTGAACGTACGATCCATACACATTTCCTCTGCTGAATCCGTCGGTTTTAACCCGTTTGCTTTCTGGTCCCCCCTCTTTCTGAAGTTCCATCAGGTAAGCCGTAGGCCGGCAGATTTCCGGAATTCCATCTGTAATCGTTACGGTATCGATGATTCCTTCTTCTCGGTTAATGGTTGTCTGACCCATATGGATTTCATAGCCTTCTATGTTTTTTCCGGTCAGTTCCCCAAAGATACCGTCCAGTTCTCCCAGCGCTCCTGACACCACTGTGCGGGTCTTTTCTGTCTCAAATACGGTCTTTAACGGCAAAAGTCCCATGCCGCGAACTTCTGTTTTTTCCCCTTGACCCACACTTTTTTCTGCTCCGTAAGGGTCTGTCAGAATCTCTCCCATCATCTGGTATCCGCCGCAGATTCCCCAGACCGGCACTCTTTTTTTTGCCAGCTTTAGAACGGCTGCTTCCAGACCGTTCTGCCTCATCCACATCAGGTCGCTGATAGTGCTTTTTGTACCTGGAAGAATGACCAGATCCGGAGTTTTCAGTTCTTCCGGCGAAGAAACAAAGGTTACCCGTACTCCTGAAATGCAGGAAAAAACTGCAAAATCCGTAAAGTTGGAAATTCTCGGAAACCGGATAACTGCAATGGTAATAAGCGCCTGTTCTTTCTCCGTTCCTTTTTCTAAAAAACTGCTTAAACTGTCTTCGTCTTCAATCTGCACATCCATGTAGGGAACGACTCCTGCTACTGGGATCTGGCACAGATCTTCCAGCATTTTTACTCCTGGATCCAGAATGGTTTTGTCTCCGCGGAACTTGTTGATAATCAGGCCCTTTACATATGCTTTTTCTTCCTCTTCCAAAAGGGATATCGTCCCATAAAGCTGGGCAAACACGCCTCCCCTGTCAATGTCTCCTGCTAAAAGCACCGGAGCTTTTGCCAGTTTTGCCATTCCCATGTTGACAATGTCGTCCTGCTTTAAATTAATCTCTGCCGGACTTCCGGCCCCCTCAATTACAATAATATCATATTGCTCTGCCAGCCGGTTATAGGACTTTAAAATCTCTGGAATCAATGTTTTTTTATAGGCAAAGTACTCTCTGGCCGCCATATTTTTCAGAGGGATTCCCCTTACGATTACCTGGGAGCCTGTCTCACTGGATGGCTTTAACAAAATAGGATTCATATCAACGCAAGGCGGGACTCCTGCCGCCTCTGCCTGAACCGCCTGGGCACGTCCCATCTCCAGTCCTTCCTCCGTAATGCAGGAATTTAACGCCATATTCTGGGACTTAAACGGCGCTACCCGATAGCCGTCCTGCTTAAAAATGCGGCACAGTCCGGCTGCCAGAAGACTTTTTCCTGCATTGGACATGGTACCCTGAATCATTATCGCTTTTGCCATGTTTGTTCTCCTTTTCAGTCTAATACGGCTTTTAAAATTTGTAAAAATTCTTCATTTTCTTTTCGGGTTTTGATGCAGATCCGGCAGTAATGTCCGTCCAGGCCCCGATAGTTTCCGCAGGAGCGAATCAAAACTCTCTGCTCTAACAATTTTTGGTACAGCCAGTTTTCCCTGTGATTTGCATCCTTAAAAAACAGATAATTTGCCCTGGAATCCCAGACTAAAAATCCCAGATTCTCCAGTCCGGCTTTTAAAAATTCCCGTTCCTGGCCAATAAGGGTTCTGACCCTTTCTACGTATTGCTTTTCTTTTAGCGCAGCGATTCCGGCTTCCTGAGCCAGTACCGAAACGCTCCAGGGCTGCCGCACCCGTTCCATCTGTTCCAGGATTTTAGTGTCTGCACAAATTCCATAGCCCAGCCTTATCCCAGCCAGCGCATAGGTTTTGGTAAAGGCTTTTAAAACCACTGTATTGGGAAATTCTTTCAAATACGGCAGGATGCTGCTCTGTTTTGGTTCTGGAAGAAAGTCGCAGAAGCATTCGTCTACAGCCAGAACCATTTCTTTGCGCCTGCATACTTCTGCAATTTTTTTAACAGCCAGACGGTCGGAAGCCAGTCCGGTTGGATTATTGGGATTGCACAAAAAAACAATCTCCCCCTGGTTTCCTTCTTTTTCTAAAAACCGGCAGAATTCTTCTTCCTTTAAGGCGAATCCTTCCTCTTCTTTTAAGTCAAAATATGTAATTTCACACCCTGCAGCCGAAAGGGCGCTGCCATATTCGGAAAAAGTCGGGGACAGTACAATGGCCTTTTGAGGCTTCAGCCCAAAAGCCAGATTAAAGATTAATTCTGCCGCTCCATTTCCGCAGATAATCCATTTTTCTGGCACCTGATGGCAAACAGCCAGCGCTTCCTTTAATGCCCTGCACTGGCTGTCCGGATACTGGCCGCACAAAAAAATCCCCTGGCCAACCGCCTCTTTTACCCCTTCCGGAAGTCCAAGGGGACTTAAATTCGTAGAAAAATCTGCATCAATCTGCCGGCTGTATATATCTCCGCCATGCTCGTATTCCATGAAAAACCAACCTTTCTGCCCGCATCCCTGTAGACTGTAATGCCAGCATTTTTATAAGATAAAAACCAACACAACCGCGGTTATCAGAATCAAAATCCCTTCTGCCCCAAACATGATTCTTCCGGCCCGTTGAATATCTTCCGGTTCAACAGGGCGGTCATCATCTCCAATGTATGGCTTTTTATGCAGCTTTCCAAAATACCAGGCGTCTCCGGCAAGCCTGATATGAAGGGCGCCGGCTATTGCCGCTTCCCCATGGGCAGAATTGGGGCTGGCATGGCAGTACCGGTCCCGTTTGCAGATCTTCCAGGCCTGTTTTCCGTCATAGCCCAGCAAAAAGGCAGATAAGGTAAGAAGAACTGCCCCAAGTCTGGCTGGAATATAGTTGCAGATGTCGTCCAGCCTGGCGGCTGCCCGTCCAAAATAGAGATACTTGTCGTTTTTGTAACCAATCATGGAATCCATGGTATTGACTGCTTTATAAAAGAATCCCCCAGCCGCGCCAAATAACGCCATATAGAGAAACGGCGCAATGACCCCATCCGATGTGTTTTCTGCAACGGTTTCCACGACTGCCCTGGTAATTCCAGCCCCGTCCAGCCGTTTGGTATCCCGACCTACAATCATGGACACTGCCTGTCTCGCCCCTTCTTCATCCCCTTTTTTCAACGCTTTTCCTACTTTCCAGCTTTCTTTATAAAGGCTTTTTGCCGCCAGAAGCTGTCCGCAGAATACGCTTTCCAGCAGAAATCCTGCTGCCGGATGCAGAGAATATGCCCCTTTTAAAAGCAGGCAGGGAACCAGCACAGACACAACTGTTACCAGGATGACAAGCAGGCCTCCTGCAAAAAACGCCGCCCGATTTCCTCTCTCCTTTACCCAGCCAGACAATACCTTTTCCAATGCTGTTATCAGGCTTCCTATAGCTCTGACCGGATGGTAAAGCCAGTGGGGATCTCCCACTATCCAGTCCAGAATACATCCTGCCAAAAGCGCCGCTGCCCGTTGTTTCATGCCATCCTCCAAGTCTATTTGATTCTCTGGCCAATGCCTCCGACTACCCGCCATACCTGGGAAGCTTTAGCTGCCAGCATACAGTAAATCCGTCCGGTTTCTTCTCTCCATTTCCGCTGGAATGCATCCATTGGGACAATGCCGGAACCAATTTCTTCGCCTACGATTACTTTTTCATTTGCCCCTGCCAAAAGCTGTTCTGCAAAAGATTTTCCAGAAAAATCCGCCTGATTTTTCATTCTTCTTGCCACCATATCGGGAAGATGAAAGCAGTACTCTGCCCTGCAGAAATCTTCCCACTCTTCCCTGGCTCCATCGCACCAGCAGGTTTTTGTTTCCTCGTTTAAGGATTCTGCTTTTAATTGTTCTGCAAACTGGCGCTTTCCCTGAAATACGCCTCCAATAATCAAAATCATTTTATTCCAATCCCCACTGTTAAAATCATGAAACAGACTAGTTCGCAGATCTGCAGAAACCAGCCTGCCAGGTCACCGGTAATGCCTCCAAATTTTTCTTTTGCCATCCGGTAATACCAGATAAATACCAGACCTGCCCCAATTCCGGTTCCAATTCCTGCCCATCCGGCGTTCCCAATCAGCACACAAAAGCAGGCTGCAAGCCAGATAACAAGCCAGAACCGAACCGTTTTTTTCTGGGCGCTGTCGGCAAAGGCCGCAGCCAGTCCTGTCCCTTTTGCACAGGGAAAGGACGCCACGGAAAGACCGGAAAGCGCCCGTTCCATTACAAATACTGCTCCCAGGGCTGCGCTGTCTGAAAGAGCTTGTGCACTGGTAATTTTTCCCATTACCAATCCCGCCCACTGCACCATTCCTCCTGCATAGCAGAGAACATAAACTGCACAGCCAATGATTGCAAATGCCCCCGTATGGGGATCTTTTAAAATTTCCAGCTTTTTCTCCCGATTCCCATAAGAGCTTAACGCGTCTGCGGTATCTAAAAAGCCATCCATATGAATCCCGCCGGTTATGAAAACCGGAATTGCGGTTCCAATTAACCCTGCGGATACAGGAGAAAATCCTGCATATTCTGCAAGCAGGAACCAGCCCCACAGGCCAAATCCGCACACGATTCCTATCGCTGGAAAAAAACAGAATACGTACCGCATCCGTTCTTTTGTCCAGTCTATTGTCGGAACCGGTACTCTGGAATACATTGCAAATGCAATTAAAAATGAGTACCACACATTCATTCCTTCCGTTCTCCCTTTAATTCCACTGGAATTCCGCACACTACTTCCACTGTCCGGTCTGAAATCTGAAACAATTTCTGATTAATTCTTCCCAGCAGTTTCATATAGTTCATGGTCTCTTCCGGATAGAAAATCCCATCCGAAAAGACATCATTTGTGACAATTATCAGATCCTTTGCATGGGATGCTAACACTGCGATCCCGTGGACAATTTTTGCCTCTATCAGATGTGCATTTTCTTCTGAAGCCCCGCCTTCCCAGGAAAAATATTCATTAGCCGCCAGATTGGAAACACACTCAATCAGAACTGCCGATTCCTTCCATGGCGTCCCAATGCACACGCCGGATAAATCTTTCGGCCGTTCTATGGTAGCAAAGCCTTTTCCGGCCCGCATCCTTCTGTGGCGTTCTACTTTCTGCCTGCTTTCTTCCCCATATACCTCCATTGTGGCAAGATAATATTTATATAGGGCGTTTGTCCCGCTCAGGATTGTCTCTGCATATTGGGATTTTCCGCTTCCGCTTCCCCCGACTACCACCGTTATCATACAAACTGCTGATACTCCTTCACATCAATCTCCTGAAATGTACTCATCCTGCAATATACCGTCTGCGCCATATCCAAAAGCGGGAAAAAGGCGGCAGCTCCCGTTCCTTCGCCCAGACACATTTCTCCATAAATAACCGGTTTTAAGGAAAGCGCATCCAGCACCATTTTTCCGGCCGGTTCTGCTGATACATGGGATGCCAGTAAAAAGTCCGTTACCCTGGGGCAGACAGCCGCCGCTGCAAGAGCTGCCGCTCCTGAAATAAATCCGTCTAATACCACCGGAATCCGGTAAATTGCCCCGCCAATCATAAGGCCTGCCAGACCTGCCAGATCAAAGCCTCCCACTTTTGCCAGAACGTCGATTCCGTCAGTGCGATCCGGCTGGTTTTTCTCAATTCCCTGTTTGATTACCTGGATTTTTTTCTCCAGCCCTTCTTTATTAAGGCCGGCTCCCCTTCCGGTAACGGTTTCCGGATTTGTCTTTAACAATACGGAAACCACCGCGCTGCTGGTTGTCGTATTTCCAATCCCCATTTCGCCGGTTGCAATCAGGGAATACCCTTTTTCTTTTAAATGGCCAGCCGCCAGAATGCCGGTTTCAAGGGCCTGTACCGCCTGTCTTCGCTCCATTGCAGGACCGTAAAGAAAATTCCTGGTGCCACGACTGATTTTCCGATCCCAGATCCGGATTTGATGATCCAGATCCGGAAAGTCTTTTTCTGTACCCGAAAGCTCAGACGCTACTCCCAGGTCAATGGGAAGAACTGCAGCACCCGCCTGCTTTGCCATCAGGCAGACGCAGCTTTCTCCCTTTGCAAAATTCTGAGTCACAATTCCCGTAACTTCCTGACCGGTCTGGGTTACCCCTTCTTCTACAATTCCATTATCGCCGCAGCAGATTACCACCGCTTTTTTCTCCAGATTTACATGGGAATCCTTTTGAATTCCTGCAATTTTTATAATGGCTTCTTCTAAGAGTCCCAGACTGTTTAATGGCTTTGCTACGCTGTCCCAGCGTCTTTTTGCCTGTTCCATCGCAGCCTTGTCCAAGTCCTGTATGTGTTTTAATCCCTCTTCTAACGTTAATTCTGTCACGTCAAACGCCTCCTGACCCGTTGGTATTCCAGACAGGCTGCTGCAAACCTTTCCGTAAACTCCGGACAAGATCGGTAATAGAAATGAGGAAATCCTGCCAGTACACATCCCTGGCCTTCCATAGCTGGCCACCGTTTTTCACTGGCAGGTTTTTCCGCATCCATCAGCATTTCTTCCTGCTGTTCTGCTGTCTTTTCCACCTTCCAATAATGGAATTCATGTGCCCGAATCTCTGATTTTTCTTTAAAAAATACCGTATTTGTTCTGGCTTTCAGCGTAATATATCCGAAGTTTCCCAGGCGCTTTCCTTTGATCCCTGTTCCGGAAAACACGCCGCACATCGGATAATATGCCTCGTCTTCCCCCTGAAGCTGCTCCAACAAATACAAGTATCCGCCGCACTCTCCATGAATGGGTATCCCCCGTTTTGCCGCCTGAAAAATAGAGGTTCTCATCGTTTCATTTTCCGCTAATTTCTTGGCGTAAAGTTCCGGATAACCGCCTCCCAGCAAAAGGCCGTCTGCCTCTTCTGGAATTGCTTTATCGTGAAGCGGGGAAAAATATTGAACCACGGCTCCCTCCGCTTCCATGGCTCTTAAATTTTCCTGATAATAGAAACAAAAAGCCTCATCCTTTGCCACTGCCAGGCAAAATTTATCCTGTTTTTTTGGCAGACGGCTGCCTGTTTCCTGCTCCAAATCCTTATCTGGGGATTCCTGCCGCATCTCCTCTAATTCTGCCAGTTCTAAAAGCTGTTCCACGTCCAGAGTGGTTTCCAGCACATCGGCTAATTTCCGGATCTGTTCCTGTAAGTCTAAAATTTCATCCGGTAAAATCAGTCCCAGATGGCGGCTCTCAATATGCAAGAAATCCAGGGGCGGAATGTATCCGGCTACCAGAATCCCCAGTTCCTCTTCCAATAATTTTTTTAAACGCGGATAAATCATGGGAGATACCTGGTTTAATACTACTGCTTTTATGCGGCTTTCTGACAGCCTGGCCCTCTCTGTTCTTAAGGGATTATAGCTTAAAAATCCCTGAATCAGGGCAACCAGAGACAAACTGCTTCCTCTTGCATCAACCGTCAGAATTACCGGAGCCTGTAAGATTTCTGCTGTCTCATAAGTACTTGCCTGCGGAAGGACTCCGGCTAATCCATCAAAATATCCCATAACTCCTTCTATCAGCGCAATCCCTGTTTCTTTTCCCTCGCACCCGTGGGAAAATACTTGCAAAAGTCCCTCTGGCGATTCAAAAAAACTATCCAGATTCCGGCTTTCCACCCCTAAAATCCGCCTGTGAAACAGGGGATCAATGTAATCTGGGCCACATTTAAAAGATGATATCGGGATGTTTTTCCGCTTTAATAACTCCAGCATTCCACAGGTCAAAATGGTCTTTCCGCTGCCGCTTTTTGGTGCGGCAATCAACAGTTTTTTCATAAATTTCCTGTCTCTTTCTTTCCTCTGTAACCAGCTAAGGTAACAATGTAAACGGGATTTCTGCCCATTTGCATATGGTATGGTCCGGCTGTTACTGTCTCTGAAATTCCAGCCTGGATAATCTCAGATTCTGCAAAGTTCCATTTTTTCATTACCTCCAGGCACTCTGAAAGAGTCTCTAATGTAATGGCTGTTATCACAATCCGGATCTGCCGGTTTTTCATAAGCAGCTTCTGAATCATCGCAGTCAATTGTCCGCCGGATCCCCCAATAAATGCGTGGCTTGGTATCGGGAGATCTGAAAATGCATCTGGCGCTTCCCCTGGAATAATGAAGAATCCTTTTCTGTCCGGAATCAGCGCCTTCCGATTTTTTTCAATTAGATCCAGTCCATCCGGATTCCGCTCAATGGCAAATACCTGGCTGGCCGTGTCTTGCAATATCTTTGCAGCAGCAATTGCCACAGAACCGGTTCCCGCCCCGACATCATAGAAACACGCTCCTTCCCATAGCTTTAATTTTGCCAAAGCTATCGTACGGATTTCTTCTTTTGTCATAGGCACTTTTCCCCGAATAAAGTCCTGGTCGCGAAAAGAAAAACCGGAACTGTCAAGTCCGGACGCTGTCTTGGGCGTTGGATTTTCTATAAAACAGCAGACCAGACGGCTTAAGTCTTCCAGTTCTTTTTTCTGTTCTGTTAAAAGCTGCCGGACGCTTCCAGACAACTGGTTTTCTTCTGGATAGGACAAATCCGATCCAAAGGAAAGTAAGCAGTCGCCAAGTCCATTTTCTATCATATTTTCGCATAAAATTTCCGGAGTAATCTGTCCTCCCAAAAGGAAAAAGCACTTTCCATGTTCCCGAATCTGCCGGATATAGTCTTCCTCTCTTCCATGAAGACTGGTGATTTTCGCATCCTGCCAGTCGATTCCAAATCTTGCAGCACAATAAGAAATCGAAGAGATTCCAGGAAGAACCGTAACCTTCCAGCCGGATAATTCCAGCTTTTCTTTTACTTTTTTTGCTCCGCTGTAAAAGCCTGTATCGCCGGAAAATAAGATTACCCCTGTCTGGATTTCCTCCCTCTGCGCTTCCAGCCATCGTCCGATTTCGTCCGCTTCATAGCAGTCCAGTACCTTTTTGCCAAAGAGCAGATTTTCTACACTTTTTAACATCCGTCCGGCTCCGGCCACTACATCTGCCTCTGCTATGACTCTCTGGCTTTCCAGCGTCAGCTGTCCTTCTCCTCCCATGCCGATTCCTACCAGATAAATCTCCGGCCCGCTGTGTCTATAAAATCTGCCGTCTCTTTCTTCTCTCATACCACTGTATCACCTCGTCTGCACTCATTCCTGCTTCTTCTTTTGGCCGGTCGATTACCAGCACAGGAACTTCTGCCATTGCCGCTGCCCGTACCTTTTCTAAGTACCCGCCTTCTTTTCCGCCGTCCTTTGTAACCAGAAACCGGCAGTTATATTCTTTAATCATAGCCAGATTCAGCTCCACCGAAAACGGCCCTTGGGCTGCAATGATATGACGCCCCTTAAGTCCTAGTTTTCTGCAGGCTTCCAGCACCGGCACAACCGGAAGAACTCTTGCATAAATCCGGTTTTCAAAGTCTGACAGTTCTGCAAATACCGGCAGTTCTTTGCTTCCGGTACAAAGCAGAATGTTTCCGCTCCTGTCATCCAGCCACTTGGCTGCTTCCCTTGCTGAGGATATGTGAATCATCCAGGGTTCCAGTTCTTTCCGCTCTTGTTCTGTAAGCAGTTCTTCTGAACGCAGGCATCTGATTTTCTCTGTATTCGTCCGTTTACAGGCAAGATCAATCTGTCTGGTCGCCTCTTTTGCATAAGGATGTGTGGCGTCAATTACCAGGTCGATCTGATTTTTTATAAGGAACTCTGCCATCTCCTGTCCGTCCATCCGGCCAGTATGAACCTGAATGTTTTTTCCTGGATTCAGAATCTCTTTTCCATAGTCCGTAGCCACGCTTACCATCACATGACAGCCGGATTTTTCCAGTTCTGCAGCCAGAATCCGGCCCTCTGTCGTTCCCGCAAAAATCAGCACATTATCCATGACGGTATCCTCTTGGGGTTACCATATAATCTCCAATTTTTCTAGTAGAAGAGTTGCCGATAAATACGGTAGTAAACATATCCGTCTGGGTATCTTTTAATGTTTCAAGAGACATAATCTCCATCTCTTCCCCCTGCCGTCCAATGCTTTTTACAATTCCGCATACCGTCTCTGGAGAACGGCTCTCCAACAGGATTTCACAGGCTTTTTTCAGATAGTCTCCTCTTTTTTTACTAGACGGATTATAGATGCAGATTGCAAAATCTGCTTCTGCCGCAGCCTTTACCCTCTTTTCAATAACTTCCATCGGAGTCAGCAAATCGCTTAAACTGATAACTGCAAAATCGTGAATCAAAGGCGCTCCTAATACCGCTGCTCCGGCACAGGCTGCCGTCACTCCAGGTATGATGGAAACCTTCACTTCCGGATATTCTGGAGCCAGTTCCAGAATCAGGCCTGCCATCCCATATACGCCGGCATCTCCGCTGCATACCATAGAAACCTTACGGCCTTTTGCCGCTTCTTCCAGAGCCATCCGGCACCGTTCTACCTCCTGGCGCATAGGGGTTGTTAAAAATTCTTTGTCGCCGAAATGGTCTTTTACCAAGTCTACATATACGGTATATCCGGCAATTACATCACTGTTTTTTAACACGTTGGCAGCCTCTATGGTCATTTTTTCATAAGCTCCTGGGCCGATTCCCACCACGTATATATGTCCTGCCATATACATCCTCCTGTTCATCATTCACACTTTTATTTTAAACGTTCTCTTTGCTCTGCTCTTTGTTTCCCTTCCGGTATCCGGTAGTGAATTCCGGATGATATAAGCAGGAACGCTCATAGTTTTTCTGTGCAACTGCAGGACCTGCTACAATCAGGGCAAGCCGGTTAATTCCTGCCTTTTTTGCTTCCTCTGCCAGGGTTTCTACCGTACAGATAATGACCTTTTCATCCGGCCAGGTAGCCTTATAAACAATAGCTGCCGGCGTATTTCCTTCGTATCCTCCTGCAATCAGCTCCTGGCTTAGCTGTTCCAGCATTCCTGCGCTTAAAAAAATGGTCATGGTAGCTTTGTGAGCCGCAAAGGAACGGATACTTTCCCGCTCCGGCACGCCGGTTCTTCCTGCCATACGGGTAATAATCACACTCTGCGAAATCTCCGGAAGGGTATACTCCATCTGAAGGGCTGCTGCTGCTCCGCAAAAAGAAGAAACTCCAGGGCAGATTTCATATGGAATAGAAAGAGCATCAAAAGCATCCATCTGTTCCCTGATTGCTCCATACAAAGAAGGATCTCCTGTATGGAGACGGACTATCATCCGGCCATTTTCTTCTGCTTCCTTTACGGTTTCCACCACCTCTTCCAGTGTCATTTTGGCACTGTCATAAATCTGACAGCCTTTTTTCGCTCTCTTTAGCAGCTCTGGATTTACCAGGGAGCCTGCATAAATAATAACGTCTGCCTGTTCTAAAAGCCTGGCGCCCCGAAGGGTAATTAAGTCTTCGGCGCCTGGGCCTGCACCTACTATGTGTACCATATTTTACTCCTTATCTCTTACAATAAACAGAGAATAATATCCTGCATTTTCGTCAATCTCTTCTGCTGAGTGATAGACCTTTTCTCCATCCATACCGCAGCGCTGAACCCCTGTGGCCTCTTTATTTTCCTTCATCAAAAGCTCTTTTACGGCTGACAGTTTCTTTCCGGATTTCATCAGAACTTTAACGCCGGACAGCTTTAATCCCTCTTCAATCTGATAGGTTGCAGGCAGAATATGCAGTTCTTCCGAACCGCTGACCAACGCCTGATTCAGCCTTGCAGATACTGCGCAAAAAGAAGGAACGCCGCTGATAATTTCCGCTTGTTCTCCTGCATCCCTGACCCGTTCATAGACATACAGACAGGTTGAATATACCGTCGCGTCCCCCAGGGTCAGAAAGGCTACATCTTTTCCTTCTGCCAGTTTTTCCCGTATGGTTTCCGCCGCTTCTTCATGGCATTTTTTTAAGACTTCCTTGTCCTTTGTCATAGGCATAGGAAGACACAAAATCTCTTTTTCGGCAATCTCCGGCACTGCCTGGGATGCAATCTGGTAAGCTACACAGTCTTTTAAGGACTCATTTGGAAGGGCGATAACCGGACTTTCTTTTATGATCCGGACTGCTTTGAGTGTCATTAATTCCGGATCTCCAGGGCCTACGCTGACTCCATAAAGCGTTCCCCTTCTCCGGTCGTTTTCTCTGTAAGTTTTACAATCCTTCATCTTCTTTCCGCCTGGGAACTGCATCTAAAAGCTGTCCTGCTCCCGATGTCATTCCCAATACTCCTTTCTGGTTGGTAAAAAGAACGGCCTCCGCCTGAAAACTGCCTGCTGCCCGTTTGTGCAGATACTGTTCAATCCGTTTCATAATCTGTTTCATCACCGCTTCGTCCAGTTTCTGCTGGCTTAATATATCCAGAGCCTGGTCTACGGTAACAGCAGATAAAATCTCCCCGATTGTCTTCTGGTTTCCGCCGCAGGCCCCTGCCCAGGCTGCCAGAATCTCCATACGGCCATCTGCCATAGAAGAATGCGTATTCATAATTCCTGCCGCCAGCTTAATTAGTTTGCCTCCATGACCGATTAACAGTACGGTTTGAAACCCAAATTCTCCAGCCATATCCAGGGTCTCCCCGATATAGTTGGAACACTTTACCGCTCGATCCGGATCTATCTGAAGCGCTTCTTTTAAGAAGGTTTCCCCATAATTTCCTGGCACTAAAAGCAGGTGTTTTTCTCCCAAAGCAGCCTTTTGCTTTATAGAAAGACGGATGGTTTCAATAAGGGCTGCCTCGCTCATAGGTTCCACAATTCCGCTGGTTCCTAAAACTGAAATTCCTCCTTCAATCCCAAGCCAGGGATTAAAGGTTTTTTCCGCGATGCGTTCCCCTTCTGGAATAGAAATAGTAATTTTTAGGTTTCCAGTAAATCCCATTTCTTCGCAAATCCGCTCTGCCTCTCCAAAAATCATATCCCTCGGAACCGGATTAATGGCCGCCTTTCCTACCGGACAGGAAAGGCCTGGTTTGGTAATCCGCCCGACTCCTGCGCCTCCATCTAAATACAGCTTCGGCCAGGTTCCTTTCTGATAACAGGACTTCAGATGGTCTTCTGTCAAATTTTCCTCTTTCGACGATTCTTCTTCGCTGGCAAGATATTCTGCCCTGGCATATACCAACGTTCCATCTGTAGCGTCCGGATCGTCTCCTGCATCTTTCCTCACTGCACAGGAAGCAGATTGTCCCGTCAAACAGATGTCTTCTAACGGAAGGGTCAGGCCGATTCCTTTCGGCGTCATGAGCTGGACTTTTTTCCTCTTTTCTCCTGTCAGAAGCATAAAAACTGCCGCTTGAGCCGCTGCTGCTGCACAGGAACCTGTCGTGTAACCGCGGCGCATTTTCTTTTGATTCCGATATACATAGGCGTCTTCCATCTGAAGATTTCCTTTCTTATCCAGCGTTTCGTTCTGCCTTTTTTCCGGCCATCTGCTCTTCTGATGCAGACCGGATATGCTCCAGAAACAGTTCCTGGATTCCTTTATATTCTCCCAGTCCTTTCAGTACGCAGGAAATCTCGTACCCCTCTTTTTCCAAGGCATACTTCCAGGAATCCTCCTCATCGCTTGCCATATCATGTCTTGCATGGTCGCCTGCCACGATCATAAACGGAGCTAAAATCACCTTTTTATAGCCGCCTTCTCTTAGCCGGCGTTTCATCGTATCTAAGGATGGATAGGCTTCTACCGTTCCCAAAAACACATTTTTATAGCCCATATCTTTCATCCGGTAGTCCAGAGCCGCATAAACTGTATTGGCATAATGGGTGGTTCCATGCCCCATAAATACCAGTGCCGTATCCTCTGGAATCTCCCCCATTTCTTCCATCAGAGCCTCGATTACCTGGCAGGAATCTTCTTCGCTGGTAAGGAGGGGCGCCCCGAATAAAATCTCGTCAAACTGATTTTCAAATGCCAGTACGTCCTTTATCATCTGCTCATTTTCGATTCCATTGATCACATGGGTCGGCTGGATAAACACCTGTTTTATCCCTTGTGAAACCATCTGTTCCATGGCTTCTTTTACCGTATTGACATGATAATTGTCCCTGTTTTTTAACTTACGGATAATCATGCCGCTGGTCCAGGCCCTGACTACCTGCGCATGAGGATACGCTTCCTGAATCCGGTTTTCTATGGCGTCTATGGTCTTTTTACGGGTATCCGGATAACTGGTTCCAAAACTGACAACCAGAATTCCTGTTTCTTTTTTTGGCATTCTATTTTCCCTTTCTATTCTGTAATGGGAGCGTTTTTCAATTCACAGGAAACACTTTTCCTATGAATAAAAAATACCGGCATCCTCTGCCGGTACGAAAAATAGTCCCTGGATCTCTCCGGAGACATTCCGATACCTGGCCATCGCTCGTAACCCTGGTATTATACAAAAAAAGAGGCAGGTCTTCTGGCTTAAAGCAACTTTGATTTGCTTTTCACAGCGGCGTGACCGTCAGGGATTTCCACCCTGTTCCCTATTCTCCTGCCCTTAAAGCAGGCACCTCTTTCTTATCCGGCTGTTATCATCCGGATTCGGTATGGTTTCCATTTTAGCTGGTTATGGCCAGGTTGTCAAATTTTATTTTAAGACTTCTATTATTTCCGGAATTTGATTCCATCCTACTATTTCATCTGTAAGCTTCCCCCTAAGTGGAACTGGAAATTCGAATCCCCTTCCCGCCAAAAACATTTGCATTTTGTCGTATCCTACTTGTATAATTAACGGCTGTTTCAAATCTGATTGTTTTTCTATAACTTTTTTAAATCGTCTAAAAAATTCTTTTTCATTTTCTATATCCCTATCATCATTCATATAAAGATAATATTCTCTACTTAATTTATTATCTGTAATCGGAACTTCTATAAGCCCCTGCTTTTCATAAAACATTGGAGCAATCCCATTTTTCAGTAACTGCTTTGAAATAAAAAGCATATTTTTTATTCCTTCTTCCTCTTTGGAAAAATATATTCCATTTAGGAATCCTATTTTTTTCTCTTCTTTTTTATCATAGCAGACTGTTAATTCTCCTCCTTCTATATTTCTTCCGCCTCTGACTCCCTTTACCCAAACTCCGCAAGCAACTCCTCCTTTTTCTCTAACTGGAAGAATTCCTTCTTTTCGCAATTGAACAGCCTTTATATCCCCTCTATCCATTATCACTATATTATTCATTAAAGGCTTTAAAATCAATTGCAAATTTACTTTTTGAAAATTTTTTTCATACTTTTTGTCAATATAACGAATTCCCAAAAAATAAAACAGTGTCACTGCGTTAATTTCAATAATTGCAGCTTTTCTATTATAAAACAGTAAAACTGCCCCGCAAAGATACAGCGCAACCACTCCTATATATCCACTTTTTAACCAATTTTTTTGTTTTGATAATTTAGAAATCATATTTTCTTCCATCCGCTTATTCTCCCAAATGTCTCTATCATAAAAGGCAGGACTTCCCTGCCTTTTATTTGAATTTTATATAAAATTGCTTTTCAAGAAATAAAGGGAATTTTTAGCCTGTTCTTTAAAATTATCTGAACCAGCTTCAATACTTATTCTTCCATCATATCCACATATTTTCAGGCATTTCATAAACTCATTATAATCCCATTCCTCCATTTTTTGAGGGTATGTTCTTCCAAAATTCAGCCCTTCCTGCGTTCTCATATTTGGATTTGAAAAATGAACATGATGTAAATACTCTTTTCCATACTTTACAAGAATTTCCGGAGACTCTTTTTCCCAAACCATATGATAGTAGTCAATCAAAACCTTAATATTCTTATGAGATACCTGTTTCGCTAAGGCGACCCCTTCCTCAAAAGAATTAATCAAATTACATTCTGGTGTTCGAATTGGCTCTATCACAATTGTAATTCCATTTTTTTCTGCAATTGGCGCCATCAATCGAGTCTCCTCCAAAACCTGCTGATATGCTGTTTTCTTTGAAAACCCCTCTGGTACATTTTTCGCTGTTCCACTTCCGAATACCACTGTATCTGCTCCAAGTTCCGCCGCTTTTTTGAGAGCTTTTTCCAAATATTGATGTATGTGTGTCATATTCACATCTGGTCCTGTAAGACGGATTTTAGCTGGAAATAAATTATTACATACCTGGCAGGAAATTCCTGATTGCTGTACCCTGTTTTTCAGTAATTCAAATTCGTCGTCTTTTAGTTCTGTCATTTCTGCCAATGGCAGTTCGATATAGTCATATCCCAATTGACTAATCGTCTCAATAATTTCAATTCCGGTTTTATCCGGTCCTGAAGCCACTAAATTTCCACAGCATCCGAACTTCATAAAATCACCTCTTACTTTTAGAAAATTGCATTTACAATACACAACAGTCCAAAACCGCACCAAGACCAGATAAACTGCATTGCCTCATATCCAAAAATTTGAACATCCAGTTTTTCCAATTTAAATGTCCGCGTAAGTACCCAGAAAAAGCTGTCATTATGCAAAGAGAATACCTGGGAACCTATACATGCTGCATATGCGCACATCATCATATTTGCATCTGGTATCTGCATTAAAATCGGAGCGCAAATTGTAGCAGTTGTTGTCATTGCCACTGTACCGCTTCCAAGTACCAATTTCAAAATAGCGGCCATCAAAAATGGCAGCAATAGCAGCGGCATATTCATATTTGTTAAACTCTGTGCAATCACATCTCCAATCCCACTAGATTTAATAATATTTCCAAAAGCGCCTCCTGCTCCTGTAATCAAAATCACTGTACCGCAACTGGCGATTCCCCGCTCCAATGTATCCTGAACTTCTTTTCTGCTTTTATGTCCTGCTAATCCATACATCGCAACCAAAAGTGCTACAGAAATTGCAATAACGGGACTTCCCAAAAAAGCTATTACTTCCGTTACCGGATTTGATTCTCCTGTATATACCATACTGGTAACAGTACTTAATAAAATTAAAACTACTGGAACAATAATTGGAGCAAATGCCATAAATGGCGATGGATATGTTTCATTTGGGTCCAGTTCTGGTATCGTAGGTTTTGACGAAAGAACTGCATACTCTTTCGCCTGTTCTGCTGAAACATCTACGATTTCTCCATTTTCGTCTACTACTTTATACCATTTTTGTCCAACAATTCGACCTGTAATAAAGATAATGATAATTAACGGAATGCCCATAGCAATTCCAAATAAGATAAATGCTCCCAAATCAATTGTATCTCCAAACTGTGCCACAACTGCAAGGGGACCTGGTGTCGGAGGTACTGATGCATGTGTAATGTTTAATGCACAAGCCATAATAAGAGCCAATCCCGTTAAAGATTTTTTCTTAGCTTGAGAAATAGATTTTACTAATGGGGATAAAATAATCAACGCTGAATCAGCAAAAATGGGAATAGATACCAAAAATCCCGTAATTGCCAAAGCAATTTCTTCATTTTTTCCTTTTAACATTTTAATAAATGTATGTGCCATAACTTTTGCAGCATTAGACTCTTCCATAATCTGTCCCATCATGCATCCAAATGCAATAACTAAACCGATCGATGCCAATGTATTGCCAAAACCAGAAGTAATCAAACCTGGTATTGAGGCTAATTCAACTCCTCCTGTAATTCCTACTATTGAAGCTGCAATAACTAAGGCAAGCGCAGGATGGATTTTTGTTTTCATAATCATGATTACTAAAACTACCATACCTACTGCTAATGCAATTAATAAGCGTGTAACATCCATTTCACATGCCTCCTTTTATTCTTTCTTCATACTCAAACATTGATTCTTTTCTAATGCTTCTTTTGTCGTTTTATACGCATTTGAAATGACCCACTCTGGTGTTTTCTTCCAATACTCTGGACAAAATGTCTCAACCGATACCATTCCATTATATCCTGTTTTTTTCAGTTGCTGTAAAAATGCATCTGTATCCACAACTCCCTGTCCACAAAAACATCTTTTATCCTGCCCCATTTCATTTTCCGGAACATTCCTTCCACTCATCAAGTGAACTGCAAATATTTTTTCCGGCTGAAGCCTTCCGATATCCGCAAAATCATTGCAGCAATGATTGAGGTAAATATTATATGAGTCTAATACAAATCCTACATTTTCCCGATCGACTTCCCGTACAATAGTATCTGCCTCTCGAATCGTTTGAACACTGCTCCTGTCAAATCCTACTAACTCGAAACATAGTTTCATCTCATATGGTTCTACCATGCGAGAAAGTTCTTTTAAAATCCGCACACATTCTTTAGCCGTTTTCTTCTTATCTCCTTTAAAAGGTCCACCTGTCGGATTGCGTTGTAAAGGCGGTACTATAATAATATATCGGCTTCCTATTGCCACTCCCGCCTCGCATGCAAGACTAAAATCATCCAAAATTTCCTTCCTTTTTTCTTCCTGATCCTGCTCACTTAAAAATTCCGGATATAAGTAAACTGCATTTATCGCGTGTGCTTTTAAATAGTTTGATTCAAAAAAATGGGATAGTTCCTGCAAAGAATGAGCTTTTAAATATTCCCGTAACATATCCAAACGAATTTCAATAAAATCAAAACCAGCTTTTTCACATAGTTTTAAATCCTGTTCCAAGCTAGAACACTCTTTTGCACAAGCTTCATTGTAAGACAAATACATGCCCCCACCTCCCATCCATCATTTTTTACTTATTTGAAACCGGAAACTTGATTGGACGATTTTCTTTTGTGCTTTGATAGATAGCTGTAAATAGCTCCACCGTTTTTCTTCCATCTTTTCCTGTTACCATAGGAGATTTTCCTTCATATATTGCTTCCAAAAAATCTTCTATCTGCATTTGATGATAATAATGCATGGAATCAATGCTATTAAAAAATCTACAGTCTTCTTCTTTCCAACTATCCAGCAGTCTTTCTTCATTGCGTATAGTCCACAAATCATTATACGGCGGTTCTGTAATATCAGACATTCCTGCAATAAACATGGCCCCTCCATCTGTTTGAACCCCAATACCAGCTCCATTATCCCCGAAAATATGTACTTTTCCATATAATGCCGGATTTTGACTGTTGCTCACTATAATATTTCCAATCCCCCCATTTTTAAATTTCACTACTGCCACTGCAGTATCTTCAACTTCAATATATGGATGATTAAGGTTTTTCCAAATTCCATAAACTTCATCCACCTCTCCCATATACCACATTAACAAATCTAGTTGATGAGGTGCCTGATTAACTAGAACTCCCCCTCCTTCTCCTTCCCATGTTCCTCTCCAGGGATCACTGTCATAATAAGTCCGATCTCTCCACCCCAGCATAGTCACTGTTCCCAAAACAGGCCTTCCAATTTTTCCATTTGCAATGGCCTCATACATTCGCAAACAGGGTCGGTAAAATCTTCTTTGAACCATAGTTCCAATCTGAATATGATATTTTTCTCCAGCTTCCAAAATCGCATCACAGTCTTCCAGGCTGGATGCCAGTGGTTTTTCTACTAAAACGTTACATCCGCATTCTGCTGCTGTTACTGCCGGATTTCTATGAAGCGGATGCGGAGTACAAATACTTACGACTTCTAACCCTTCATTTCGAATCATTGTTTCCACATCTGTATAAGCACGAACTCCATATTTTACAGCAAATGCTCTTGCCCTCTCCCAATTTGCATCACAAACTGCAGTAAACTTGCTTCTTTTTAGATTTGAAAAAGCTATCGCATGAAAATCTCCTACTTTTCCACATCCTACAATTCCTGTCTTTAACTGTTCCATCTTCTCTCCTCTCTCTAATTTTGTAATACTTTTATCATATTATCAAAAAGCTTATTTATTATACATCTGATGTTATGATGTCCTGATGTTTTAGTTTTAGCACAATATCTTCTATGTGTCAATCTATTTTTTGCATTTTGTATATTTTTTATACGATAATCCCTATTTTTTAGTTACTTTTTCGCATAAATCATCTGACCTTTTATTATATTTGTAACCATTCAACCACATCTTCTTGTGTGCCATAGATGGGCAAGAAGCATCTGGCATCTGACCTTTGAAGATTCAGACAGGAAAACTCTTATGAAAACCAGTTTTCAACGTTTTTTCCTGCCTAAACCTTCGTATTACTGAACTGCTACTTATACTTCTTACCAGAAAGCAGTTGCATAACATCTAAAATTTGCTATACTTAGTTAAACAGCATATCTTGTTTTTGCTGTAAAAAATAAACAGGATGTGAATATTTTGCAGGAAACATTTACCATTGATCCGCGTTCTCTTCCAGAACAAGTTGCGGATAAAATCGAAGAGCTTATTATTAATCAGACTTTTAAAGTTGGAGAAAAAATTCCTACAGAACCAGAACTCGCTTCTACATTAAATATTGGACGCAGCACAGTACGTGAAGCCATTAAAATTTTAGCTGCCAGAAATATCCTAGAAGTTCGCAGAGGATTTGGTACTTTTGTATGCCAAAATATTGGAATCTCCGATGACCCTTTAGGATTTCGTTTTGAAAGTAATCAAAAAAAATTAGCTTTGGACCTTTGTGAAATCCGTCGGATGATAGAGCCAAATCTTGCTTATTTAGCTGCAATCCATGCTACCTACCAAGATATTGAAGAACTCCAAACTTTATGTAATGAAGTTTCAGAGTTAATCAAAAAAAAGCAAAATTATGGGCATAAGGACACAGAGTTTCACACAAAAATTTCTCAATGCACTAATAATTTAGTTGTTCCGAGATTGGTTCCCATTATCAACACTGCTATTGATACTTATATTGGAATTACTAATTCTTCTCTGGCTGGTCAGGCCATTATGGAGCACCAACAAATTGTTGATGCAATTTGCTGTCATGATCCTGAGAGCGCTAAAGATGCTATGGAAAATCACTTGGCCGCCAATAAAAAAACTCTTGAAGCATTGCAAGAAATAAAGAACTTTTGACTTCCGGATTCTTTTGGTTCTGTTTTCTTATCTAAAAAAGAGACAATATGGCTGTTGTACCGTCCCCAACTCTTGACAAAGAACCAAAATTTATTATGGCGTTGTTTACTATAGGTATGAGGGATTAAAATCTGAAATAGAACGTTTTATAAAATACTATAATGAGAAGCGAATAAAAGAAAAGTTAAGATGGAGGAGTCCAATTCAATATAGGCTCCATTTTCTGGCTACATAAAGAAAAACGAGACGACTTCGGTCGTCTCGTAAAAGTCCAACTTTGAGAGGGCACTCCATGTCTCTTTCATAGTTTTCTTATTTAACCTATTTATATGTGCTATTGCAACCGAACAAACAAAAAAAATGCTATGCCTCATACTCAAACTTCATTCCCCAGGATTTTCGGATATCATCCATCAGCTGAAGAACCGTCAGGCTGTCTTCTGGTGTGAATTTGTCACTGGCGCTTCTTCCTTCTGCCACGCATCTGGAGGTTTCTTTTATCTGGTACTCAAATCCGTTGATTGTAAATGGAACTTTTACCATATATTCCTGGCCGTCATAAAGACGGACGCAAAAACTTTCTGCGTGCTGGTAATCCTGGAAGGAAATTGTTCCTTTTTCCCCGAAAATCACTGCCTGTCTGTCCATTACCATTCCAATGGACTGGGCGCAGTAAGCCGTACATCCGCCTGGATAAGATAACTGGATGGTTGAAAAATCATCAGTTCCATATCCGTTTATATGTACCTGGCTCTGAAAGGATTCCGGCGCTGCTTTCGTTATCATATGAAGGAAACCCAGATTATAAATTCCAATATCTAACAACGCTCCGCCGCCCAGACTGGAATCAAACTTCCGGTCTTTTCTGGCTCCCTTTGCAATAAATCCGTACTCGCAGCGGATATGGCGAATTTGTCCGATAACGTCTTCTTTCAGAATCTTCTGAAGATGGCTGTACACTGGAAGAAATCGGATCCAGAATGCTTCCATAATGAAAAGCCCCTTTTCCTCTGCCAGGCGGTAAAGTTCTCTGGCGTCATCGGCATTGGTAGTAAACGGTTTTTCACAAAGTATATGTTTTCCGGCATTCAGACACATGATACAGTTTTCATAATGAAAATTATTAGGCGTTGCCACATAAACGGCTTCTACATCTAGATCTGCCGCCAGTTCTTCATAAGAGCCGTAGTGTCTTAAAATCCCATATTCTTCTGCAAATTGTCTCGCAGATTCTTCTCTTCTGGAGCCGACTGCGACCAAAATTTCTCCTGAATCTCTCATTCGCTGAACGGTGGATGCAAACTTTTTTGCAATTGTCCCCGTTGCCAAAATTCCCCATTTCATTATTCAGTACCCCTAACTATTATTTTTATACAACCATTTAATTATACAATTTTTACCTTATATGCCTCATTTTTTATTTCTTTAAAAGTTCCATCTGCTGTCATGTTCCAAAACTTTACCAAATCAAATCTATGCTCAATCAGTTTCTTATCAAGGCGGCTGTCTTTTATCATATCATGTTTATAATTCTTATTCGACTTACTGCCTGTCAGCTCTTTGATTTGCCGGATGTCACAGCTTCTGATTAGCTCGTCCTCTAAATTTTTTACCTGAGTAATACAAATTACCTCTTTAATGTTCTGTTCTTTTCTCAAAAATTGTATATTTTCTCTTAAAATATCTATATTTCCTGTATCTGTATCAAAGACCAGAACTACGCTAGTTCCCATTTTCAAAGACATCAGACGCGCCTTATTCAATTTCTTGTCAACTACGTTAAATTTCTGTACCTTTCCAGGAATAATGCACCGCAAATCTGTTTTTAGCACCTGAATCAGCTTTTCTTCATCTTCACCTTCCACAAAATAGTGGTAAATAGTATTTCTTCCCATCTATTCTCCTCATCTGTAAGACTATTTTTAAAGTTCTGCTATTTTATAAACGTAATCTACACTTGGCGCCGCAGAAAACAAATCATTATCTACTGCATTTTTCAAGGAATCTGTACTATGCTTTAAATATTGTGAAACATCTATACATTTAATGGGCCTTATATCATCTAAACTATCCTTTTTTAAAAATGTAAAAGAATGTTTTGGCAGCGGCAAATCCAGAATATCTGTATTGTGAGTAGTAAAAAACAACTGATCATCGCTCTTTAAGCTTTGAATCATTACTGCTAAAAATGCTTTTTCAATATCACTGTGGATATAGGAAAACTTTTCATCACAATAATAAAATCCATAGTCCCCATTTAAAATACAAGCCAGAAAACCTGCAATTTCAATACCTGCTTTTGTACCGCTGGATAAAATATTGGTATCCACAATTTTCCCATTTTGTATAATAACAGAGCACCCTTCCATACGAATTACATATGAATTTTCTACGTTATCAATCCGTTCTACTTTTTTGATTGAAGAGTCCAGCGCCTTTAATGTATATTCCAAAATTCTCAAATAAGATTTATCCGATTCCAAATTATGAACACTATAACTAATCTCGGAATTGGATGGATATTCAAAAAGCCAGGACAGACCCTCAATCTTGTCCAGTTCTTCTATATAACTGTCGCTCTGCTCCGAAATCATTTTATCAAGACGTTTACTGCAGCTTTCATAGCTGTCTGCCTTTGTAATATGAACTTTTTTAATGGTTACAGCAATATCGGAATTTTGATATTTTTCTCCGGACTTTGGCCGGATTTTGACATGCAAACGATATAGTGAATCTTCATCTACGATAAAATCCATAGCAAAAAAAGCCTGCTTCTTTTCATCCGAAATTTCTTTCGTTAATGTCTGAAACTGTTTCTTGTCCATAAAATTAAATGCAGCCATCAGCATCCGACCAAAAGAAGTTTTTCCTGTAGCATTGGCTCCCATCAAAATATTTACCTTTTTATAACGGAAGTTAGGATGCCCCTCCAGGTATTCATTTTCAATATAGGAATTAGACTTTTTTTGCGGATATGCCATATTTATATGAAAATTTTTAAAGGCAAAAAAATTATCTATTACAACATCCATTACAATCATTTTCTGTTCCTCCGAACTGGTAGTTCCCCATGCCATAATCTGCTCCACCTGTCTTTACCATAATTTCTGCTTATTTCACTCTGTATCCATATTATGATAAAAACACTGGCAAAAATACCCTTGCTTTTGTCTTAAATTATACTTCGTCCTTTGCTTTCGGATATTCATTGCACAGCAGCCGATAAGGCGCTTCGTCTTCTTCAATAGCCGGAAATCTTCCAACCGGCTCATAAAAACGGTTATCTGTATTATCGTCATTGCACTGGCTGACCTCTCCCAACAATACCGGCCCGCTGCCTTCTTCTACTTCAAAATCATGGTACAGATACGGGTAGATGGTAATACTCTCGCCTGGTGTCAGCCGGACCTGGGTTCCTGCCGGAACCACCATTTCTCGTCCGTCAATATGGACATGAACGTCATTTACTTTGTCCAAATCTTCCTCTTTTGTAGAATTATACACGCGAATCAGCACGTTGCCTCCCCCTCGGTTGATAATGTCTTCCATTTTAAACCAGTGAAAATGCATGGGGGAATACTGGCCTTCTTTGATATAAAGAAGTTTTTCCGCATATGGTTTCGGATATTTGTCCTTTTTCTGTAAATTGCCGTTGCGGATGGTAATCAGAGAAAATCCCACCTGGTCAAATCTGCCCAGTCCATAATCCGTAATGTCCCAGCCCAGCATATTTTCTCTGATTTCGTCATATTCATGGCCTTTTTCCTGCCATTCTTCCGGCGTAAAATCACAGAACGGCGGAACTGCAAACCGGTACTCCTTTACCATTGCTTCCATTTCTTTTAATGCACGATTAATCTCACTGCGCTTCATCGTATCCTCCTATTTAATCCCCAAAATAATACAATGCTTTTACATATCCTTTTTCATCAAAGACCGGCCTGTTTCCGCCATACACTTCCTCATACTCAAACAGGGTCTCTGGTTTCTGAAAATCCACAATTTTTGCCGGCGGTCTCTCTTCTTTGGAACTGAAAAAATGATAGCCCCATTCTTCTTCTGCTCCTTTTAACACATAAATGCTGCCTTCATACACCTTTTTAAAGCGGGTGTCGTCGCTGTCTCCCCACAGCCGGTAACATCCGGAATAAGGCTCATAGTCCAGATAACAATAATCCGTCCAGTCTTCTGATTGATACTGCAGGGCAACGTCTCCATATTCTCCATCGGAAGCGCTGACAACCGCCGTTTCACCTGTCAATTCATTAACGCAGATTTCCACCTCTTCAAATTCCTTCATAACCGTTTCATACTCCTGTGGAGTCAGCATAAGAGGAAGAGAAATGGTTCCAGGCGCTTCATAATAAAGTCCCTTGTCTTTGGTATTTTCAAAATCATTCAGCGATATGCCAATTTCCATATGTTCCGGAAGCAGTTCTTTATATGGAGCTGGGGAAAGCTGCTCATATTCCTTATGAACGCGCTCCCACTGTTTTCTGTCAAATTCTTTTTCTGCCTTTTTGATAAACTCCATGTTTCTCTTATCCAGTTCCGTAAAGTTTGCCTCTGCCTTCTGATCTGCGTTTTCTGCTTTTTCATACCAGGGCTGCTGTTCAAAATACTGCTGCAGTTCCTGATTTTTAAATTCCCGTCCATAAACCGCAAAATACTGATTGCGCAAAAGCCTTAATTTTTCCGCATCCAGTTCCAGCAGATCCGTCTCATTCAGCGGCCGCTCGTAAACGTCCGGCAGAAACAAAGTTTCCATGGGAAAGTAAACTCCAGCAGCTTCTGAGTCTCCAAACAGTTCCATCCTTCCATCCTCATAAAATTGAAACTGGTAAGACACATTCGCAGGTTCTTCCCAATCCTCTAAATTATCTTGGCTGGTCTGAAGTTTTGTTCCAGGAAGGTAAAAAAAGAACTGCAGCTGATGAAGGAGGGAATACCCCCGTCCAGGCGGTTCCGCTTTCATAAAATCCAGGGTAAGCTGGTTGCGGTTTTTGCGTCCCCCAGGAGAAACTTCCAGCCTGTAGGACATATCTCCGCCTTTAAAATAAGTGCCGCAGATAGACTCGGCTTCCTCCATCAAAACCGTATTGTAATCCGTTGTTTCTGCACTGGAATCTCCGGCTCCGGACGGCACGGCTGTCTCAGGCGGCTCTGTGGCAGACGGGGCGTCTGTACTGGACGGTACTGTACTTGGATGCGAAGTGGTACCAGGCGATACTGTGTCTGTCAGCGTGGTGGTACTGGAAGAATCTGTACCAGACGGCGCAGCACAGGAAACAGCCGTTAAAATCGCTGCCGCCGTCAGACCTGCCAGGCATATCCTTTTGGTAATTTGCTTTCGTTTTTTCATACTGCCTCCTGTTCTTACTGATACAAGCAGCGAAACACCTGTAAAGCGTGTTTTCCTTAATCTGCCAGAATCTCATATCCGTCTTCTGTTACGGCTACGGTCACTTCCCACTGGGCGGACATCTTTCCATCGGCTGTAGTAATCTCCCAGCCGTTCTTTTTATCAATCCGGAATTTACAGGTTCCGGCATTGATCATAGGCTCAATGGTAAACACCATTCCTGGCGGCATATGGATTCCGGTATCCGGCATCGTTACATAGCTGACAAACGGATCTTCGTGGAATTTCAGTCCGATTCCATGTCCTCCGATTTCCCGCACAACGCTGTAGCCGTTGGCTTTTGCATAGTCATGAATTGCAGCTCCCATACTCCCCATAGAACGGAACGGGCCTACCATTTTCAGTCCTTCTTCTACACATTCTTTGGCTACCTGAACCAGACGCCTGTTTTCCTCACTGACCTCGCCAATTAAAAACATTCTTGAGGAATCGGAAAAATACCCCTTATAAATCGTTGATACGTCTACGTTAATAATATCTCCTGATTTCAAAATCACGTCTCTGGACGGGATTCCATGGCAAATCTGATTATTGACAGACGTACATACGCTTTTCGGAAATCCCTCATAGTGAAGAGGCGCCGGAGTTCCTCGTAATTCTATGGTTGTCTTATATACAATCTCATCAATTTCCTCTGTCGACATTCCTACGCCAATTTTCTCTGCAACTGCGTCTAAAACTGCCTTATTTACTTTTCCGCTTTCCCGTATTCCGGCCAGTTCTTCCCTGGTTTTTACCAGCCGGTCCTCTCTTACTTTTCTTCGTCTCATTTTCCTGCCTTCCTTCTTTCTTTTCAAACTTCTGATATTGTCAATTCTTTCACAGCTTTTTACCGGCTGTGCTTTCAAAGAACACTCCTCCTAATCTGCATAAATCGGAGGCCTGGCATTCCTTTTGTTGGGGTTGAAACTCTGCCTCTATCAGCTCCAGCATATCGTTCCATTGAAACCATTCTCCATGGCAGCACTGGTTTCGTTTTTTTACGCAAACATTCAGCTTTTCCCGAAATGCCTTCCACCAGTCTGCATGGAGTTGCGGTTCTCCTTTGCTCTGCATACAATCCGCAATCTCCGAACCATATTTTTTTAAAAGATAGGATATGTTTCCCAGCATCAGGTGTTTCTTTTCTGCATCTTTTAACGGAATCGCTTTTCCTGATATGCGCAGCAAATGCTCTGGAAACTGCTTTTTTAATCCTTCGTAAAAATTGGACTGAAGCTGAAGTTCTAATGCCTTGCAGAACAAAATTCCGCAGCAGGAAGCATCCAAATCCATATTCCATTCAAACAGCGGCCTGAGCAGATAATATAGCTTCATTCCAAATATAAGATTCCTCTTTATTTCCAGCGGAAGCGATTCCAGGTCTTTTGGACTTTTCAGCCCAAACTCCAACAGCTGTTCTTCCCGAAACGAATCATTTAAAAAATCTTCTCTTGCCAGATTATTTAAAAATCCTTCCGTATCTACCTGATATTCTTCTGTCCCTGCTTCTTCTGCCTGCTCCTTTATCGGAAAAGAATGAACAGACGGGATTTGCCGGACTGCTTCTTTTATTGCATTCAGCCGTTTTTCCTCCAAACGGCCGTCTTTCTGCCAGACATCCTCTTCCCTGCCGGTCTTCTGCAGCGCGGCAATCTCTTTCAACGCATAGGTGTCCATGACCGCCTTCATTTCGCATACGAACCGGTTCGGTTCCCATGCCTTGCTGTCACCAATCACATATAACCGGTATTTGGCTCTTGTAACCGCCACGTTGACAATATTGCTGTTTACCCAACGGACTGCTCCAGCAGCCTCTTTCCCTGCATCACAGCCCAAAAGGAAAATCACTTCATTTGCTTCTTTTTCCTGAAATGTGTGGACAGTTCCAATCTTTTCTTTTATCCAATCGTCTTTTTTTGCTGTTTTGTTCAGGTAAGAATCCAGATTCTGGGTACTGTATTCCTTTATGTAATTCCGGATTCCGTACACGACGGATTTAAATGGGCTGATAATATACAGATTGGGAAATTCACTTTTTTCAAATGCCTTCTCTAGAATCCGGCAGACAGCTTCTCCCTGTTTTCTGACAAAATGATCCTTTCTTCCGTTTTCAGTTCCTGTGATATGAATCCACTGGGACTTATCAAAAACAAAGGACTTTTGTTTTTCTTCTCCTGGGAGCCGCGTCTGCTGTTTCATAATTCCGCTGTAAGAAATCCGGTTGGAAATGTCATACATGGGAGAAATGCACCTGCGGTGCACCAGAAGGGGACAGCCTACCCACTCCGGCTGGTCGGTTCCGTTTTCCAGATAAGTTCCCAATGGATTTAAAATATCAGCGCACCTCTGGACCGAAAGGGATTTATCTTGATAGCTGCGGTAAAGCTCTTCTTTAAAGGATTTCTTTAATAGTGCCAGATCATCTGTTACCACTGGTTCTACCTGTTTGGGATCTCCTACGATTATGGCTTTCCGTGAACGGTACAGTGCGCCGACTGCCATCTGAGGCTGGGCCTGGCCTGCTTCGTCTACTACCAGTGTTCCGATTGTCCCCTGCATTTTTATATCTTGAAATAAGGTTCCAACCGATGCAAATGTAGAAGATATGACAGGAACAAGAAGAAACAGCGTCTGGTATAATGCCCCTGCCATTTGCTCTCTGTCCTCTTTGTGGAAATGGATCTGCTCGTTTTCCTCCCCCATTTCCAGTCCCCAATACTGGCTTAATGTAATAAAATTGTCCCTGCAGCACCTGGAATTTAAAATAAATTCTTTTGTCAGCTGCAGCGCCGCGTACAGCAATTTTTCTCTTTCCCTGTTATAATAGTCCGTTGCCCAGGGATTTGTAGTCTGGGCCTTTGCGGACTGTTCTGCATCTGAAGAGCGAAGTGCCGAAATAAAGGCTTTATCCAGCAAATGTCCCCGTTTTGCCGGTTCCTTTTCCTGGAAGTGTTCTGCCAGCTCCATCCATTCTTTTTGCGCTGTTTCTGCTTCTTCTGCCGCAGATTGGATCTGCTTTTTTGCTTCTTCTATACCGGTAACGACCTGTCCATCCTCTAATCTTATTTCTTCTAAGCGGACGTCCAGCGTTTTTTCTTCTGCTTTTATGGATTCTTCCTGGATTTCTATGCTGCGGATTTCTTCTTCCAAATCCTGTATCTTCTGCTTGGCCTGCTCTATTTCTGTCTGCAGGTCTGCCTCCTGGCTCTGGTAAGATTCTGCCAGCTTTTTTGCTGCCTGATATTTTTCTTTAAAAAGAATCCTGGAAAAAATTCCCACAGAATTCATTACTTCACAGATTTGTTTCTGTACCTGAATCAGCTTCTGGTTTTTCTCTTTCCAGACCGTTTCTCCTTCATCACGCTCTGCCTGAAACGGCTTTTTCTTCTGTTCTTCTTCCTGATACCGTTCTTGCAGCTCCTGCAGCTTTTTCTCAATCTCTTCTATTTCTTTAAGCAGGAAGTTTCGGGTTTCCTTCTGTGCTTCTATCTGCTTTGTATAATGCGCCTTTGTTTCCTGGCTGCGTCTTTCGGCCTTTTTGGCTGATAGCGCCGCGTCTCCTAATGAAGATAATTCATCCTGTAATTTCGCAACTTTTTCCAGTTGTTCCTCAAACGCTTTTCTTGCGGCTTCATACCGTTCCCGCCGCGCCTCCTTAAACTGGCCGTTAGGATAAAAATCCCAGTGCAGCGGTTCTAACACGTATTTATAAAACGGCACCAGGTTGGACTTTTTTCCCAGAGGGGCTGCCGCAAGTCCCCAGGCGTCCGGCCGCTGCATCAGCTTTTTTGCATATCCGGTAAAATAAATTTCTTTATAATCCCCTTCTAACTCTGTTTTTCTGCAATAAAGGTGTTCGCTCTTATCAGACTGCTCCGCTGAAAACAACTGCTCGATTTCCCGAAGCTGTTCTTTTACTCTCTCATCATCCCCGCCTGTCGGCTTTAAGCTGTCTAAAATGCCAGATTCCAGAGGGAGTTCCTTTGTGATATTTTCTACCGCCGCATTATTGCTGGAAACAACCAGAATGCTGTAATCATTGATCTTATCATCTTTTAGAGAATACCAGCCAGGAATATATCTGGAATATTTTCCGTTTTCTTTGTCCCCATGTAAAAATTTATGCTTTTCAAAAGCCGTATCCGGATCGTCATAAGCTGCAAGACGCTTTGCCTTTTCTACAATGTGATTGGCTATAATCTCTTTTAAAAGCGTCGTTTTGCCTGTTCCAGGAGGTCCGTTGACCGAAAATGCCTCTCTTTCTTCATCCGCCGCAGCATTAATTGCCACCTGCTGCATCAAAGCAGGCATATACCTGGAAGGCCATTTCCCCATTGGGGCACGTTTCATATTCAATTTCTTCAAAAGCAGCACTTCCAGTTCTTCTTCACTGATGCGGAGAAAATCACAGCGCTTTTCCCGAAATTCTGTTTCGTGTCCAGGACCGTTGATGTAATCAAGCAGATATTGGGGCATTCCGTTCCTGCAGCCCGCAGTTTCTTCATCAGTCTTTCCGTCAACCGCTTCCAGGTGTATCGCTTCTGACTCCATCCATTTTTTTACCATCTGCAAATCATTGGAAAAATAAGAACGGCTCAGACCGGAATAATTATTTTCTTCGTATGCTTCTTTTGCTGCCTCATCCTTAAAAAAGCAAACTGAAACCCCACAGCTATATTCACTTTCCAACGTACCAAGGTACTCGTTTTCCAGTCGGGCATAAAGCGCTTCTATCGCTTCCGTCTCCACTTCTTCCGTTTCCGCTTTTCCGTTCTCAAACTCATTTTCGAGAACGTCCCGAAATGCTTTGTCTATTTCATAGATCGTATTCTGATACTTTTCTAAAGACAATCCATCGGAAAGGCGGCCGCTTTCCTTGCCTTTTAGCTGGCTGATCGCCCAGACGATAGAAGAAAGTGAAAAAGAATAGGGAATATAATGGCCATTTTCGTCTATCTGAAAACTGGCCGCCACAATCTCATCATAACTTTTTTCCGGCATTTCTTCCATGTCAGCGCCGATATACCTTGCAATCTGGGCAATACAGGATTCTCTCTTTATTTTCCCAAGGTAAACCGTAATGGTTCCCCAGGTTTTCATCTGGCAGCTTTCACACTCGTCCTGAATGGCCTGGCAAAGAGACTGGCCTTTCTCCAGCTCCAAAAAAGCTTCTATCTGCTTCCCTGCCATCTTTTTCTTATACTCTCTCAGTTTTCTCCTGGTATCTGCCGCATTCGTACACATCTCATAAGAATTCTGGCTGAGAAATTCCATTGTAAACCAATAGTCTAAAATTTTAACCGCATCCTGTACCTTCTCTGAGATCATACGCGAAATCTCCTTACTTCTCCCTTTTATCCCTGCCAGATAGAATTTCAGCTTAGGCATGGGACTGGCTTTCTAAGAAGCAGTCTGCCTAAGCTGAGCAGAACTAATTAATTTTCTAAATGAACCGTTTTCCTTTGAGCAGCTAATGGCAAACTCGATTTTCTATGTAGTATTATACTATATAAAAAAGCAAAACTCAACAGGAATGAGGGGTGTTAATCAGTGTTAAAACTTTCAAAAGTAAATTCCACCGTCCGCTTATGCGGTGGAATTTACTCCCGCATAAGTAGAGTTTAATCTTTCATACATTCGTGCTATGCTTATGGAGACCTTCTGACAGCAGTAGAAGGAGATTCCTATGAGCAAATATATTCCTGGTAACCAGAAGCACCTTTCTCTTGAAGACCGTAAATACATTGAGCGTTCTCTAAACAATAGCAGCTCCTTTAAAGATATTGCCCGATTCTTATGCAAGGATCCTACTACTATTTCGAAAGAAGTGAAGTCCCACCGTGTAAGTGACTGGTACCATAAAGGTTCCTTCCTTAACGCTCACAACTTCTGTATTCACAGGTATCATTGCAGAAAAACTAATGTATGCAGAAAAATCATACTCTGTAACATTAAGTGTACTTCCTGTCCCACCTGTAACCAAACCTGCCCCGATTTTGTCAAAGAACAGTGTAACCGTCTTGATAAAGCTCCTTATGTCTGTAATGGATGTCCGAAAGCCATCAATCATTGTTCCATTGCTCACAAGTACCGTTACGATGCTATCTTTGCAGACCGCAAATACAAGGAGTGTCTGTCTTCATCCAGAGCTGGTATAAACATGACAAAACATGAGCTGCATCAAAAGGACATGGTCATTACACCTCTCATTTATCAGGGACAATCGCCTTATCAGATCATTACAAACCACCCTGAACTGGATATGTCGGTCAGAACTCTGTACTCCTATCTCAACGATGGCATTCTCACAGCAAGAAATATTGATTTAAAACGCAAGGTAAAATTCAAACCTCGTAAAGTTCACAAGACCCGGATCAAAGACCGGACTGTTTTTGAAGGCCGTATGTTTACAGATTTTCAAAAACTGGAACTCGATCATTTCGCAGAAATGGATACTGTTCATTATTCACAGGAGTCTAAACGCGTCATTCTTACCTTCTTTTTGACCCGTGAGAAGTTATTCCTGGCTTTCATTATGAATCGGTGTACCAAAGGTGCTGTACGGCTTATTTTTGACAAGTTGGAGCATCAACTGGGAACCTATGATTTTCTCACTTTATTCAACACAATTCTGACAGATCGAGGTTCAGAATTCGGAGACCCGGACTCTTTAGAAATAGGAACTGATGGTATTATCCGTTCCAATATCTATTTCTGTGATCCGATGAGGAGTGGGCAAAAAGGAGGCATTGAGCAGGCACACACCATGCTCCGCATGGTTCTGCCAAAGAAAACCAGCTTTGAATTTCTCACTCAATGGGATCTGAGAACCATTGTAAACCATATTAACTCCACTCCCCGAGAAAGTCTTGGCGGTCGCACTCCATATGATGTCGCACTTGAAAACTACGGTATTGACATTTTAAAAGCGCTTCAGCTTAGGCCGATTCCACCCGACGAGGTCAATCTGACACCTAAGCTGATTCGCTTTAACCACTAACTTAGCATAAAAATCTGCTGTCAGACCGGAACTTAGCAATTCACATTTTTTAGATGCGGCCTGTGGAATTTAGTCTTACACACCAGATATCCAGAGGTCTCTTTGCCATGTCATAAACTCAGATATTTTATGGGAAGTCAGCTTAATTATACCAGTTATGCAAAGTTTTTGCACACTATAATTCAATAAAATCAAGCAATTTTAATGTCTGGTGGAATTTACCTCTGCACTGGAATTTACTTTTTCAAGTCAGCTGTTAATCAGTGTACAGACGTATAATATAAAATCCTGTTTTCTTCATTCGTCCATTCTCTCTGTGGAAATATGGAAAAAAGTCCCTCGCCTTTCGACGAAGGACTAAACTTGCACCCCAACCATTTATATACCACATATCGGTCAGTGGTAAACTTTCTTTGCACTAATTTAATACACTTATCTATATCATCTTGTATTGATAATATAGATCTTTTCCACACATTTTTTCTCGTTTCACAATTTTTTAGTACCAATCCGGTACCACCATATATTACCATTATTGTGTGTAGTTCCGGTGGCTTGCAGGTTTATTTACTATTCCAAGAAACATCATCTGATAGTTTGCAAATCCACCTATGAAAATTATAATCTCCAGATAATGTTTCTGCAACGAGAAATTTTGTGGTACTAATGGGTAGTACCATATATCAACCCACATTTGGGACTTCACCTAACTTTCCATGAGCCTTTTCTATTAGTCCCAACTCTCTCAATTTTGCCATCATCTTTCAATTTTTTTATATAATACTTTAAGAATTAATTTATACCAAATGATGAGGAACTCCGGAAGCAGAGCTCATAATTTTAACTTTTTCTGTATCACGAATACGATCCGCCATCTTTTGAATCCGGTTTGTTATCCACATATATGCAGTGGTTCCTTCAGAATAATCAGCTTCTGCATACATATCTACACGTCCATTTTCACGCATCTGTTCTACTTGTTGCATAGCTTGTAAATCTCCTTTAGGATAAATAGCAAAAGTAGCTCCACCATTTTTCTTAACAACAGAAAAAGCCGGAATATCGCTAGGACCATCTGCTATATAAATCATGTTTTCAAAATGAACACGTCTATTTTCTTCCGGAATTTTAGAATTTACTTCAATACCTTCAATTTTACCGATTCCTTTATTAATTTCAAATATTGCTCTTGTTTTTGAAGTATTGTCTACAGTGTAAAGCACTTCGCTAATAACTAAATCTCCTTCTGAGTCCGGTGCTTCAAGAAGCTCACATCCCCAGATACCATCAACAAAAGGCATCAATTCAGAGCCTCGAATTATTTCTGCAAAACCTGTGCTAACAATATAATGTTCTACTTGGATACCATACTCAGCGTATTTTTTATCATCCTTAAACATCTTTTTTGTCTTTTCAAAAATTTCTGGAATACCTTTATAAAATCTCTGCTTTTTGCCGTATTCTCTAAGCTTGTGATTATTAAGCCCTTTTAAGGTTCCGTCATGTGCACACTTGATAAAATGATTCAAATAATATGTATCTTTATTTACACGAATACCTTTCTTTACATATTCCTCTGGCTTCATATTTACTTCTTTCCAAAAAGCTGAAGACTGTATACCATATTCTTCAAAAATTGGATCCTGCATATATCCATCCACAAGCGTTTTATCACAGTCCCAAATAACAGCAATAATATTTGCCATAATACCTTTCCCCTTTCTTTTTTCATTTTTCTCACATGGTGACAGTAGCTATACCATTTTTCTACAATATATTTTAACTCTATGGTAATTGGAGCTATATAAGAATACTATTTCTTTTACTGAAATTATAATATTTAATACTTCTGTTTCAAATAAGGAACAAACACATCATAAAATTTTTTGCTCCATTCAGCATGAAATTTTGCCATCCGGGTCCAGTCTGATTCATTTTCAATACTTACGTTTTCCAAATGAATAACAATATAAGAGCCCTTTGTGTTCTCGCTTCGCTGCCACTCAATCTGATTGCCTAGTCTTTCTTCGATTTCAGTTTTATGTCTGTATAAATAATCAAAAGCTTCTTTATTTCGCTTTTTATTGGAATTTGCAAGCATCAAATCTACTTTTGCTTTATTGTAATTTGCTATACAAGAAATGTTGAAACCACCAATACCAAAGAAACCGCTCAGCCAGTTTTCTTTTGATGTTGTGCAACTAGAAAAACAACTGCGTCCTGTCCCATCATCATGTGCCTGTTGAATATATGGTAAAGCAAATGCCCAATATCGCCGACGCAGTTCATATCTTGTTCCTGCTTCTCGCGTGTTGTTTCCCCCATTCACATCTTTAAGATAGAATATTAAATCTTCTTCGTTTGCCCCATATGCTTTAAAAAATTTATGCAGCATAGATATTTTTGTAGATGTATTGGTATTCTTTTCAATAAAAATATTTGTATCAATTTCAAGCGCATTTCTCAAATTTTGTGGTTTATTGCTAACATAAACGTCTTCATTAGAATAGGCCAGCCTAGACAGAACAGATTTATCCTCTGCGTGAAGGATTTTTAAAATTTTTTCAACCATATCAATCCAACTCGTAACTGGCTGCTCTGTATTTTTATAACCAAATCGAACAATCTCACGACCGCTAAAATCAACATCATCATACAATGAGTAAGAATCCATTTGTTTTTCCGCAGGTTCGAAAGATGTTATTGGTAAACTCCATATAGTCAATGCCCTCTGCATCAAAATTTGATTACGTGCTTCTAACTCTGCAAGTCTCCAATGTTCTTGCTGGCTTATCCAATTGTTCAAATATAGATGGCTGTCAGCAAAACCATCTTTCATATCACGTTTTTCTTTAAAGATACTATTGCTATATTTGGCATTATATCCGCTTAGCGTTAAATTTGCTATACGATGCTGCCACGTTTCATGTATTTGTTCATAATCTTCACCTAGTTCTTTAACCCATGCGGGAGTGAGGTGTTGTGGCATAATATGTTCAACAGAATATACACCATCATCGAATTTTTTGTAAACATCCTGTGCTTCAACTGTACCAAAATTTTCAAAGCGTTCCAGAATGTATATCTTATTTTTACTGTTCATCTCGTAAACGGGACGAACCTCAAACGCTTCTACAAATTCCGTATCATCTGGGAATCTACCACGTTCTGATTTTGAACTTAGTGCGTATTTAAATTTATCTAAATAATTTGCTTCTGTACCATCATACCTGATAATTTCACGATGCAGCATTAAAAAAATCTTATTTAATGCATTTGTTGGAAGTTCACAAATTGTTCTGCGGAACAAATAGTTTTCTGTATAAAGAAAAATTTCTTTTACATCTGCAAGTGAAATTTTATCCATTGCTTGCAGCCGAAGAACCTCAAGAAAAAATGGTCTTGTAACGGTTGTTTCTAAACGATTTAAGCGATAAATACAAAAATTCAACTCTTTATCTGCTGTCTGACCCTTGAGCAGGACTTCATACCATTTAGCATAGTTCAAAAGTTCTTGTAATAGTGGCTCTGTTTCCGTTCCGCTCTCCGCTACAAAAGCCTTGAATGTGAAGTACACCTTATTCATAGAAGGAATAAGCTGTTGCTTTACACTAAGATAATCACGTACAAATATGCTTACATCATAATTTGTACATAATTCAATTTTATTCCAATATTTCTCATAAAAGTCATTCTGCTGTTTCGTTGGTAACCCCATTAAAATGAAATTTCTAATTTTGTCTCCCTCACTTAAAGCAACCCCTGTAGAATTCAAACTTTCAAATATCAATTGAGGATTATCATCTTGATTTAATGTAATATTAATAATCTCCAACTTTGTAATTGCATCATAAAGTTCATCTAAAGTGACTTCTTCTTTTTGAATACGACTATAGAAATAATTATAGTTAATTGTTAAATTAGAGTCCGGAATATGCTCAGATTCTTCATCAAATAACTTTCTAAAGGCATGGCGATCATTCTTGACGGGTTTCAATTTAATCCTTGTATCATCATCCTGCCATTCATCAATCAAATAGGTCTTGTAGATTTTTTCAGCCAAATTATCCTTTGCTGGCATAAGAATGCCATTCTTCATTAAATTATACATTGCTAATAAAATTAAAGAAATCGTGGTCAATCGCTGCTGACCATCAATCACAAGATATTCATTGAATTCCCCATCATTATGTACGGATACAATACTTCCAAAAAAATGGCTTTTCCGCTTACATCTTATTACTTTAATCAAGTCATCATATAGCTGCTTACAATTCTCTGTTTTCCAATCATAATTTCTTTGATATACAGGAATAATGAATCTCTTATCTGCCCCTTGCATATAGGAAACTAATTTTGTTTCAGACCCTTTCATTATTTGTGCCCCCTTCTATTTTCTTCTATTATATTTCATTATACCATAGAACACACGATACTTCACAAGAATACCTTTTTACAATGCTAATATAATGCTAATAATAATTTTGTGCAGTTTTTTCAAAAAAATATCTTGCTATTTCGACTATTATCGCATATAATGAAAGCGTACCAAAGATAAAAAAGAGATTGTACTTCACTGTACAGTCTCTTTCATTTTTTACTAATGTTACAGCTACTTACTTTTAAAATCTAAAAATTGCAAATCTGAAAAGGAGTTTCCATGAACAGCAAAATGATGATTGTTTTGGATTTCGGCGGACAGTACAATCAATTGATTGCCCGCAGAGTCCGCGAGTGCAATGTGTACTGTGAAGTGCATCCTTACACTCTGGATTTGGAGAAAATCCGCCAGATGAACCCAAAGGGAATTATTTTTACCGGCGGCCCAAATAGTGTTTATCTGGAAGAGTCTCCGCACATTGCAAAAGAAATTTTCGAGATGAATATTCCGATTCTGGGTATCTGCTATGGTTCCCAGCTGATGGCCTATACTCTGGGAGGCCAGGTAGCAACGGCTCCAGTCAGCGAATACGGAAAGACAGAAGTAGAAATAGATCCAACATCGATTCTTTTTGAAGGGGTATCTCCTTCCACGATTTGCTGGATGAGCCATACGGATTATATTTCCCAAGTGCCGGAGGGATTCCGCATCACTGCCCACACTCCGGTCTGCCCAGCCGCAGCGATGGAATGTGCAGAGAAACATTTATACGCGGTGCAGTTCCATCCTGAGGTGCTTCATACCGCAGAGGGCATGAAGATGCTGTCTAACTTTGTTAAAAAGGTCTGCAAATGCAGCGGAGACTGGAAGATGGATTCCTTCGTGGACAACGCCATTCATGAAATCCGAGAAAAAGTAGGCAGCGGCAAAGTGCTGTGCGCCCTGTCCGGCGGTGTAGATTCTTCTGTTGCCGCCGTTTTGCTTTCAAAAGCAGTTGGAAAGCAGCTGACCTGCGTTTTCGTGGATCATGGACTTCTCCGCAAAAATGAAGGAGACGAAGTAGAAGCAGTATTCGGCCCAAATGGAAATTACGATCTGAATTTTATCAGAGTAAATGCCCAGGAGCGCTTTTATAAAAAGCTGGCTGGCGTAACCGAACCGGAGCAAAAGAGAAAGATCATAGGCGAAGAGTTTATCCGAGTATTTGAAGAGGAAGCCAAAAAGATTGGTTCTGTAGATTTTCTGGTTCAGGGAACCATTTATCCAGACGTCATCGAGTCTGGTCTTGGTAAATCTGCAGTCATCAAATCCCACCACAACGTAGGCGGACTTCCTGACTGTGTGGATTTTAAGGAAATTATTGAACCGCTGCGGATGCTCTTTAAAGATGAAGTCCGCAAGGCAGGTCTGGAATTAGGAATTCCGGAATACCTGGTTTACCGTCAGCCATTTCCTGGGCCAGGGCTTGGCGTCCGTATTATAGGCGAAGTTACGGCTGAAAAGGTGCGTATCGTTCAGGATGCAGACTACATTTATCGAGATGAAATTGCAAAAGCTGGCATTGCCCGCGATTTGAGCCAGTATTTTGCAGCGCTTACCAATATGCGTTCCGTAGGCGTAATGGGCGACTTTAGAACTTACGACTATGCGGTTGCCCTGCGTGCAGTCATCACTTCTGATTTTATGACTGCCGAGGCTGCTGACATTCCTTTTGAAGTTCTTCAGAAAGTAATGAACCGCATTGTCAACGAGGTAAAAGGGGTCAATCGGGTCATGTACGATCTGACAAGCAAGCCGCCTGGAACCATCGAATTTGAATAATCAGGGCATCGCTCTATGTAAAAAATCCGGAAGGAATCCTTTTGTTTCAGGAATCCTTCCGGATTTTTGCATCAGAAAATCTGCCAAAGCAATGGTAACCCTATCTCCCCACCAATCAGGCATTCTCCAGATACTTCTTTACATACTGCCCTGTATAGGAGGACGGCTCTGCCGCCACTTCTTCCGGCGTTCCGGATGCGATAACCGTTCCGCCGCCGTCTCCGCCTTCCGGCCCGATGTCGATAATATAATCTGCCGTCTTAATTACGTCCAGATTGTGCTCGATTACTACTACCGTATTTCCGCCATCGGAAAGACGGCGTAAAATCTCAATCAGTTTATGGACATCTGCAAAATGCAAACCTGTAGTCGGTTCGTCCAGAATATAAATGGTTCTGCCGGTTCCCCGCTTGCTCAATTCGGTAGCCAGCTTGATTCGCTGGGCTTCGCCGCCGGACAGTTCGGTAGACGGCTGTCCCAGACGGATATAGGACAGACCCACATCATAAAGAGTCTGAATCTTACGGGCAATGGTCGGCACATTCTCAAAAAACTTCAGTGCTTCTTCTACCGTCATATTCAGAACGTCATAAATACTTTTCCCTTTATATTTTACCTCCAGGGTTTCACGGTTATACCGCTTTCCACCGCAGACCTCGCAGGGCACATATACATCCGGAAGGAAATGCATCTCGATTTTGATGATACCGTCTCCGCCGCAGGCTTCACAGCGGCCGCCTTTTACGTTAAAGCTGAACCGACCCTTAGAATATCCTTTTGCCTTGGCATCTGTCGTGGATGCAAACAAATCGCGGATCAAATCAAACGCTCCCGTATAAGTCGCAGGATTGGAACGGGGAGTCCGGCCGATTGGAGACTGATCAATGGCAATGATTTTATCCAGATGTTCCGCTCCTTCAATCCGGTCATGCTTTCCTGGAATCGTGCGGGCTCTGTTCAGCTTCTTTGCCAGAGCCTTATATAAAATCTCATTTACCAGAGAGGACTTTCCGGATCCGGAAACTCCGGTCACACAGGTCATCACTCCAAGAGGAATTGTTACGTCAATATTTTTTAAATTATTCTCCCTGGCCCCTCGAATGGTCAGCCAGTTAGACGGCTTTCTCCGTTCGGACGGCACCGGAATCTTAATCCTTCCGCTCAAATAAGCGCCGGTTATGGATTCCTTGCATTTCATAATCTGATTTGCCGTACCGGCCGCAACAACCTGACCTCCATGCTCTCCAGCTCCTGGCCCAATGTCCACAATATAATCTGCCGCCCGCATGGTGTCTTCGTCATGTTCTACCACCAGTACGCTGTTTCCCAAATCCCGCAGATGCAGAAGGGTCTGAAGCAGCTTGTCATTGTCTCTCTGGTGCAGGCCGATGCTTGGCTCGTCCAGGATATACGCCACTCCCACTAATCCGGATCCAATCTGGGTCGCCAGACGGATTCGCTGGGCCTCGCCGCCGGACAAGGTTCCCGTCGCTCTGGTCATAGATAAGTAATCCAGACCTACGTCAATCAGAAACGTTACCCTGGCGCGGATTTCCTTTAAAATCTGGGAACCAATGGCCTCCTGCATAGGCGTCAGGGTCAGTCCGTCCAGAAAATCCCGAAACTTGGTAATGGACATATTGGTTGCTTCATAAATATTTTTATCTCCGACCGTAACAGCCAGAGATTCCTTTTTTAGTCTCTGTCCCTTACAGGTCGGACAAGGCGTAATCCGCATAAAGGTCTCATATTCTGCCTTTGAAGTCTCGGAAAACGTCTCCCGATAGCGGCGGGCTACATTCTGAATCAGGCCTTCAAATGCCACGTCGTAAACGCCCTCTCCCCGCTGGCCCTTGTAACGGACTTTGACCTCTTTTCCGCCGGTTCCATGGATAATAATGTCCTGAATCTCCTTAGGATACTGCTCAAAAGGAGTGTCCAGGCTGAACTGGTATTCTTCAGCAAGAGCGTCTAAAATAGCCCTGGTAAAGCTTCCCTTGTCGGTACAGGACTGCCACCCCAGAACCGCAATGGCTCCCTGGGCAATACTTAAGGATTTATCCGGAATCATCAGGTCTTCGTCAAACTCCATCGTATACCCCAGTCCAAAGCAGTCCGGACAGGCTCCAAATGGGTTATTAAAGGAAAAGCTTCGGGGTTCTACTTCCTCAATGCTGATCCCGCAGTCCGGACAAGCAAAGCTAAGGCTGAAATTAATCGATTCCCCGCCAATCACATCCACAATCATCAGACCGTCTGACAATGCCATTACCGACTCAATGGAGTCTGTCATCCTCTTTTCAATACCCTCGCGGATAGCAAGGCGGTCGACCACGATCTCAATGTTATGCTTGATATTTTTCTCCAGCTTAATCTCTTCTGACAGCTCATAAAGATTTCCGTCAATGCGGACGCGGACGTAGCCGCTCTTTCTGGCGCTCTCTAAAACCTTTACGTGTTCGCCCTTTCGTCCTCTTACCACAGGCGCCAGAAGCTGAATCTTAGTCCGCTCCGGCAGCGCCATCAGCTGATCCACCATCTGATCCACCGTCTGTCTGCGGATCTCTTTTCCGCATTTTGGACAGTGGGGAATTCCGATACGGGCGTATAAAAGACGCATATAGTCATAGATTTCCGTTACCGTCCCCACTGTGGAACGTGGATTGCGGTTCGTGGATTTCTGGTCAATGGAAATGGCTGGCGACAGTCCCTCAATGCTTTCTACATCCGGCTTTTCCATCTGTCCCAAAAACTGCCTGGCATACGAAGACAGAGACTCCATATAGCGTCTCTGTCCCTCTGCGTAAATCGTATCAAAAGCCAGAGAAGACTTGCCGGAACCGGAAAGTCCGGTCAGTACGACCAGCTCATTGCGCGGGATATTTAAGGAGATATTTTTCAGGTTATGCTCATTGGCTCCCCGAATCTTAATGTACTGTTTTGCCATCACAATGCTCCTTTTCTGTATCTTAAGAGTATTTCTCAAACTTGTGTTTTCTATGCGTTGCTTCATTGTATCACATCCGCTGGAAATATTCAACAGAAAAACGAACAAATGTTTTGTTTAGTCCAGATGAAAGACCGGCGTTAAGTCTGCCGCTACCGGACTGTTGTCCGGATTGGTCTCCATGATGTCTGCCATAAAATCCCACCACTTCCGGTTGATTTCTGTATCTGCAGATCGGGCCCACAATGCTTCGTCCTCTACTTCAATATACCCATACAGCACATGAGTCTCCTTATCCAGGTAAATAGAATAATTATGGCCGCCGTACTGGTGAATCATTTCTTTCATTTCCGGCCACAAAAGATTGTGGCGACGCTCATATTCCTGTTCCATTCCAGGATACAAAAACATTTTAAAGGCTTTCCTTACCATCAGACACTCCTCCTGTTGACGATTCCTCTATTGCCATATCCCTATTTTTCGTATAAAAATCTCTCCGGAAGCGTTACCTTGAAATCTTTTGCCAAATCCCGAAAGTTCTGCGGGGTAATGGTCTGCAGCTTATTGGGCTGCATGGACAGCATTTTTACTAAGATCTCCGCAGATTTTTCTACCGTATGCATCAGGCCGAAGGTCAAATCAAAGTCTTCTCCTGCCGCAAACATTCCATGGTGGGCCCAGACCGCTACGTCATACTGCTTCATCAGCTGGCTGGTTGCCACTGCAATCTCCCGTCCCCCTGGAACCATCCAGGGAACCACGCCGATTCCGGATGGGAATACGACCGGACACTCTGTGGCCATCTCCCACAGTTCTCTGGTAAATACTTCATCGCTTAATGGAAGCACAAACGTCAGAGCAATCACGTTGGTTGTGTGGGCATGGTAAATAACCCTGTACGTTCCATCTGTAGCCAGCATTTTTACTTCGTGATTCATCAGATGGGAAGGGAGCTCGCTGGTCGGTCTCCCTCCATTTACCAATCCCCACACAATCCGGTAACGTTCTCCGGTTTCATCCACTTCAATCATACAGATAGAATCTTCCGGCTTAATGATTACATTGCGGAAATACTTGCCGCTTCCGGTTACCAGAAAATACTCTCCCGCCAGCTTTGGAACCGAGGTTCCAATAGGCTGCCACTCCTTTGGAGCAAAGTGTTCTCTTACCTCATCGACCTCTTCTTTTTTCACGCGGTAAGACAAATTGCCGCCGTTTCTTTCGTGCCATCCCTGTTCCCAGCCGTCATTTGCCATACGGATAAATCCCTGTACAAACTCTGCATCTAAAAATTTCATAATTTCTTTCATCCTTTCCTTCCGGCTACGCCGGTCTGGTATTACCTATTTCCGGAATACCAATACTTCCTTTTCATACTTTTCTGCTTCTTCGAACCAGCTCTCATCTGCAGCTGTACCGCACTGGCGGCAGTATTCCTCCCATACGTCTCCAAACGGATACAGCTTCAATTCCTCCTGCATTACCATCAGACGGCTCATCTCATTTTCCTCCTGAAGCTTCTTTAACAGCTCATTCGGCGTGCAGAGCGCAGACAGCAGGGCCTTCTGGATTCCCCGAAATCCTACTGTCCATGCGCTGATCCGGTTAATGCTGGCGTCAAAATAATCCAGCGCAATATACACTCGATCCAAAGCGTCATTGCGGACAATCTCTTTGGCAATCTCTCTGGTTTCATCATCAAACAGCACCACATGATCGCTGTCCCACCGGACCGGTCTGGTTACATGAAGGGCAATCTCCGGAAAAAAGCACAATAACGCCGGTATTTTATCCGATACCACCTCAGTCGGATGGTAATGGCCATTGTCCATTAAAGGCAGCACCCCTTCGTGAGACGCCGCAAATGATAAGGCGAACTCAGCAGAACCTGCCGTATAGGATTCCACGCCGATTCCAAACACTTTGGACTCGACACAAGGTTTTACCAGATTTTTGTCATAGGGTTCGGATAAAATCTGCTCGATGGAATCTTTATACCGCATTCTTGGCGTCATCCGATCTGCCGGAATGTCTTTATAACCGTCCCCAATCCAGATGTTCATGACACAGGGGATTCCCGTTTCCTCTGCAAAATACTGGGAAATCCGGATGCAGGCCTTTCCATGATCGATCCAGAATCTGCGGGTTTCCTCATCCGGACTGGTAAGCGTCAGCCCGTCTTTTACCTTTTCATGGGAAAAAAACGTCGGATTAAAATCAATTCCCATCTGATGCTTTTTGGCAAATTCCACCCATTTTGCAAAATGCTTTGGTTCCAGTTTATCCCTGTCAACCTTCTCTCCATCCTCAAAAATTCCGTAGCTTGCATGAAGATTCAGTTTCTTTTTGCCAGGCATCAGACTGATGGCTTTTTCCATATCTGCCATTAATTCTTCCGGTGTTCTGGCCTTTCCAGGGTAATTTCCCGTAGCCTGGATTCCTCCGGTCAGCGGGCCGTCCTGGTCAAATCCTTTTACATCGTCTCCCTGCCAGCAGTGCAGGGAAACGGGGATGGTTTTCATTCGTTCAATCGCCGCGTCCGTATCGACCCCAATGGCTTTGTACCGTTCTCTTGCAGATTCATACCGTTCTTGTCTGTTCATCTTTCATCCTCCTTACTGTTCATTCCTTGTAAAGGAACGTTTTACACACGCCCTTGCTTCGAAAAGTCCGTCAAATTCCTGATTGGCTATCATCTGTGCCATCAGGTTTCCAATTGCCGTAGCCTCTGAAGGGCCGGCCAGAATCCGGCGTCCGGATGCCTGGGCCGTCAGCCGGTTCAGGTAAGAAGCGTTAGAACCTCCTCCTACGATGTGAATCGTATCATAGTGTTTTCCGGTCAATGCTTCTATTTCCTCTGCCGTCTCTCTATAGCTGTCTGCCAGGCTTTTATAAATGACCGCCGCAAGCTCTCCCGCAGTCTCCGGTACCGGCTGTCCTGAGTTTCGGCAGACTTCCTGGATGGCGGCAATCATCTGATCCGGCGCTAAAAATGCCTGGTCATTTACCGGTACCCTGGATGGAAAGTCTGTCTCCTCTGCCATCTGGCACAGCTGCCCAAACGAATATGCATCCTTTAATTCATGGCGCACAGACTGAATCATCCACAATCCCATGATATTTTTCAGATACCGGTACCGATATTCATATCCGCCTTCATTAGTAAAGTTCCGTTTCCTGCTTTCTTCGCTGCAGACAGCGTCAGGAAGCTCCGTTCCCATTAAAGACCAGGTTCCCGAACTGATATACAGACAGTCTTCTTCCAGACAGGGAACTGCCATTACCGCCGACGCTGTATCGTGGGTGGCCGGAAGCACCACCTGGCAGGAAAATCCTACTTCTTTTTCCACTTCTTCTAGAAAAGTCCCTACAAAGGTTCCTGGCTGGCATAACGGCAGAAACATCCTGTCCGGATATCCCAGCTGTTCGATCAGTTCCCAGTCCCAGTCTCTGGTGCGGGCATTTACCAGCTGGGAAGAAGTCGCGTTGGTGTATTCCGAACACTTTTTTCCAGTCAATAAGAAATGAAAATAATCCGGAAGCATGAGAAACGTCTCTGCCTGCTCCAGATATTCCGGATGATGTTCCTTTACTGCCATTAACTGGTAAATGGTATTAAACATCTGTTTCTGGATTCCTGTCCGGCGGTACAGCTTCTGCTCTGGAATGCATTCATAGACCTTTTCATCCATTCCCTTTGTCCGGCTGTCCCGATAACCGTAAGTTTTTCCTAAAATCCGGTCCTCTTTGTCTAACAGCACGTAATCCACTGCCCAGGTATCAATTCCCATAGAATACGGGATTTTCCCTTCCGCCTTGCACTTCTTTAATCCTGTCTTGATTTCCTCAAACAGATGGTTTAAATCCCAGCAAAGGCTTCCGCCCTGTTTCTTCATTCCATTGGGAAACCGGTACATCTCCTCCAGAACCATCCGTCCGTCCTCCAGATGGCCCAGAATATGCCTGCCTCCAGACGCTCCAATATCTACTGCCAAATAATAAGTTGTCATAAACCGCCCTCCTGTTTTCTTTATTGTACCGTCTGCACAGGAAGAAAAAAAGAACTGGTTTTGTCAAAAAAACTGTCCTTATTTGCAATTCTGTGATACCATATAAAAAAGCTTCACAGCGCCCGTATACAGAGACCGTACGCCTAAAAGGAGGATTTCCCATGAATCAGGAACTTTTACAGCAGCTTGGCCAGATAACCGAAGAAGAACAGCGGATTTTAGACGGATTTTCCATTGATCCTTCTATTTATTCAGACGATCCCTCTTTTATTATTGACAGCCGCAAAATGCTGCAAAACGGCAAGCTGATCCAGGTGCGCCCCCATACCCGTTTTGTTCATTTTCCCAGACATACCCACAATTATGTAGAAATGATCTATATGTGTTCCGGACAAACCACACACATCATCAACACCACTGCCCTGACCCTCCATGAAGGGGAACTGCTTTTATTAAACCAGCACGCGTCCCAGGAAATCCTGCCAGCTGGAAAAGAGGATATTGCTGTAAATTTTATCATCCTTCCGGAATTTTTCGACCAGACGCTGTCCATGCTTGGATCGGAATCGGGTCTTCTTAGGGACTTTGTAGTAGGATGCCTCCAATCCCTGGACTCTCCCGTATCCTTCCTTCATTTTCAGGTTTCCGGCGTTCTTCCGGTGCAGAATTTAATCGAAAACCTGGTGTGGACCATCTCCAACGGCATCCAGAATAAACGGCTGATGAACCAGGTTACCATGGGTCTGCTCTTTCTTCAGCTTTTAAACCACATGGACAAGCTGACCACGGGAGGAAGTTCTTATGAACAGGAAATCCTGATGAATGTGTTCCAATATATTGAAGAACATTATCGGGACGGCAGTCTGACGCTGCTTGCCTCCCAATTGGGCTGTGAGCTTACCTGGCTGTCCAAAACCATCAAGCGGCTGACCGGATCGACCTACACCCAGCTGGTACAAAAAAAGCGGCTGAACCAGGCCTGCTTTCTCCTGCGCTCAACCGCTTTATCTGTATTAGATGTCAGTATGGCTGTGGGCTATGATAATTTCAGCTATTTCCACCGCATTTTTAAACAGGAAACCGGAATGTCACCGCGTTCTTACCGCATCCTCTAAGATGCACTCTGCCAGGCCGGAAATGGAAAATTCTCCTGCAATCCTGTCTGCTGGAAATCCTGCCTGCTCCAGAACCTTGGCCGTTACATCCCCGATGGCGGTCAGGGTGGTTTCTTTTAACACGTTCCGGTCCTCTTCTGCCAGATTTTCTAAGAAGCTTTCTACTCCGGATCCGCTGGCAAAGGTCAGATAATCCAGACCTTTTATAGTCTCTGCCAGATCCCGTCCTTCCCGTCCCAGACTTTTTACGTCATAGAGCGGAACATCCTCGTAGGAAATTCCTGCCTGGGATAAAATCCTGGTCAAATCTTCCGATCCTCTGACCGCCCGCGGAATCAGAATCTTGTCTTCCGGCTTTAACTGTCCTGCCAGTCCATGAGCCAGGCTTTCGGTGCAATACTGCTGCGGAATATAATCAGCCCGAAGGCCATGAACCCGCAGTTCCCTGTCCGTCCCTTTGCCTACTGCCGCCAGCTTTACATGACCCAGACTTCTGTAATCTCTGCCGCTGTCCAACAGGGCTTTTAAGAAAATCCGGACGCCGTTGGCGCTGGTAAAGGCAATCCAGGTATAGGAAGACAGTTGTCTGAGACAGTTCTGCACAGGCGTCGTATCTGCCAGAGATACCACATCCATGACTGCAATCTTTTCTACCTGTGCCCCATAGTCTTTCAAAACGGTTTCCAGTCTTCCCGTAAAGGAAGGAGTGCCGGTAATTCCCACTTTTATGCCGGACAGAGGCCGCTTATAGGTACTTTCCATGTGAAGTTCTGTTACGTCTCCTACTACAATAATGGCTGGAGAACCGATTCCTTCCCTGCGGCATTTTTCCCCAATGTCTTCCAGGGTTCCCCGCACCGTTTTCTGCTCTGGAAGGGTTCCGTTCTGAATCACTGCCGCCGGCGTAGAAAGAGGCCGTCCCTGATTGACCAGGCTCTGGCAGATTTCTTCCAGATGGCTTAATCCCATTAAAAATACCAGGGTACCGGACAGTTTTCCAAACTCTTTTAAATCTTCCGGAACTCCGTTTTCCTTTGTATGTCCGGTCATAACGTGGAAACTTCTGCTCATTCCCCTGTGGGTAATGGGAATACCGGCAGACGCCAGGGCTGCAATGGCAGAGGTAACGCCGGAAACCACCTCATAGGCAATTCCCTCTTTCTGAAGTTCCAGAATTTCTTCCCCGCCGCGGCCAAATACAAAGGGATCTCCCCCTTTCAGACGCACCACGTTCCGTCCTTTTTTCGCCTGTTCCACTAACACCTGATTGATTTCTTCCTGTTTCATGAAATGGTGTCCGGCCCGTTTGCCTACGTAAATTTTTTCGCATTCCGGACGGACCTCATTTAACAGTTCCTCTGATGCCAGGGAATCATACACCACTGCGTCGCAGGCTTTCAGCGCTTCCATTCCTTTTACCGTAATCAGCTCCGGATCTCCAGGCCCTGCGCCTACCAGGGTCACAAATCCCGTCCGGTTCTTTAATGTATCCGCTACTGCTTTTGCCGCCTCTTTCCAGTCGCAAACAGCGCCTTCCCAGAATGCAGAAACGGTTTTGCCGCTCTCTCCCTGGTAGATTCCGCGGACCGTCAGTTTTCCATCTTTTATCTGGCTGCACACACCAATCGGCTCATGGCATCCGGCATTTAAAAGGCGAAGAATCCGCCTTTCCACCTGGAACGAAAGCAGGGTATCCGGATCGCAGATTCGTCTGGCCGCTTCATTAATCTCGTCGCCCTTTCTTCCTTCTACTGCCAGAATCCCCTGGCATCCGGCCGGAATCATCTCGTCCCAGTCCAGATAGCGGAAGCACAGGTTCTTCTCCGGAACCTGGACCTCGGTCTCCCGATCCGCCTCTGTCAGAATTTCCAGCCTCTTTAACCCAGCGGCTGCCAGAATAATGGCGTCATACTGTCCTTCTAACAGCTTCTTTAAACGGGTCTGGACATTGCCCCGCAGATTTTCGCAGACTGCCGGTACGCCCCAAAGCTTCTTTCCCAACGCTTCGATCTGGATTTTCCGGCGCAGACTGGAGGTTCCCACTACAATGGCTTCTCCTCTTCCCGCTTTTTCTTCTACAATACCGTCCATTCTGGTCACTACCACATCGCGGACGTCAGCCCGCTTCGGCACGCCTACGATTTCCAGGCCTTCTGCCAGCTCCATCGGCAAATCCTTCGCGCTGTGAACCGCAAAATCAATCTCTCCTTTTTGAAGGGCTTCTTCAAATTCCGATACAAAAACACCTTTGCCGCCAAATTCCAGCAATGGTTTATCTAATATCTTATCTCCTGTGGTCTGTTTCAGCACCAGTTCCACTTCCAGGCCAGGAGTTTCTTCTTTCATCCTGTCGGCAGCCAGGCAGGTCTGTTTTACTGCCAGCTCGCTTTTTCTGGTTCCGATCCGGACTGTCTGCTTCATTTTGATCCATCCTCTCTTATTTCGTCATCCATTCATTTTTTACCTGGTCAATCAGTTCCTCCACCATCCGATCATTCAGACTGCATCCATGGGCTCTTCCCACATCCACCATGCGTTTAAAAATGACTGTACGCTGGGAAAGATCCGGAACCCTTATCTTTACAAAATCCCGATATTCCCCTAACTGTCTGACCAGACGGCCATACCCTTCCGGAATAACGCCGCGGATTTTCTGTTTTAAATCCTGGGTTACCGTAGGGCTTTTTCCACCGGAAGAAATCCCGATGACAACGTCGTCTTCCCTTACGATGGATGGGAAAATAAAGCTGCATTCCTCTTTTACATCTACCACATTTACCGGAATCCGATTTTTTCTGCAGCTTAAAGAAATCTGCCGGTTTAACGCCGGATCGTCGGTAGCGGCTACCACAAAATCCGCCTCCTTTAGATCCTCCATGTAAAAGTCCCGTTCTTTTAGCAGAACGCCGGACTGTTCTGCCAGTTCCTTTAATTCCGGCGCAAACTCCGGAGACACTACCGTAATCGCAGGGCCATAGGGCAGAAGCACTTCCACCTTTCTGAGGGCTACCATTCCCCCGCCTGCGATCAGACACTTCTGATTTTCTATATCCACAAAAAATGGAAAATATGCCATAGGTTTATTCCTCTATCCATTCTCCAATGTGATCCATCACATTGAGGACTACTTTTAGTTCTTCGCTGCTTACATGATCCCGAATCCGGTACAAAATCGTATCCAGGGAATGGTTCTGGAAGGTTTCCTTCCACTGTCCCATTTTCTGGAAGCAGGGATGAAACAGCAGCTCTCTTTTGCATTCATCCAGCTCTTCTTCCATAATTTCCCTGGCCGCATCCAGTTCTTTCAGCTTCATCTGGTTATTGGTTTTAGAAAGCTGATCAAAAAAGTCAATATCGTATAACGTAACTCCGGAAATCTCTCCAATGGCCGGATCGATATCAATGGGCACTGCAACGTCGATAAACAGCCGTTTCTTGCTGGTTGTAAAGACCTGCTCCAGCTTTTCTGCGACAACCGTATAATGAGGGCTGGAAGTAGCGCTGATAATAATATCCGCATCTTCCATGTAAGCGTACCGGTCTGCATAATCTACCAGATGGATGTGGCTGCTCTTCCATTGGAAGGTCAGATCCGACTTGTGGCTGCGGACAGTTCCGTAAACTTCAATTCCGGATTTACTTAAAATATTCTTTGCAATGGTGCTTCCGATTTTTCCTGTAACACCCATAATCAGCACCTTTTTCTCCTGGGATCCTTCCTTTTCAAAATGGAATACCTCGTTTGCAACCAGAGTTGCAATAGAAACCGGAGTTCTGGACAAATTGGTGTCTGTCTTGGTCTTTTTCGCACAGGTAATGGCCTTCTGGAAGATCACATTGGTCTCGTAATCGGCCGCCTTTTCTTCCAGTGTCATCTGGTAAGCGTCTTTTACCTGTCCTAAAATCTCGTCTTCTCCTAAAACCATAGAGTCCAGTCCGCAGCATACCTTAAAAATATGGGCAACGGTCTGTTCCTCACTATATATATTTAAATACTGCAAAAGCTCTTCTAAGCGGATCTGTTTCAGATCTGCCACAGCATTCTGAAGAGTAGAAATGGCTTTTTTGCTTCCAGATACGTAAAATTCGCTGCGGTTGCAGGTACACAGCACGACTGCGCCGTTAATTTCGCTGCTGGCCAAAAGCCGTTTTAACAATGTTTTCTTTTCTTCCTTAGAAAATGCAAATTTCTCCCTGACTGAAACAGGCGCTTTTTTATGGCTTACGCTGATACAGTACATATTTTTCTTCTCCAATCTAATGCAATAAAAGGGCTGCCGCAGAATTGTTCTGCAGCAACCCCTCTTATTTTAAAAAATACGATTTCTAAACTCAGCACCCTGTTGACAATGCTTACTGCGGGCCTGCCTTATGATGCTTGGAAATTGGCTTAACATGGATGTTTGCTCTCTGCTCTGCCTCGCTCCAGTAAATCTCGTCTGCTACCTTTGCCTCTGGGTTCAGCTCAACGCCGTCCAGAATCATCTCTTTAAACTTCACATAACCAGCTCTGTCGATCAGGTGTCCGCCATGGAGATACTCTGGCTTGTAGTCCATTACCCATGCGGAGAACTTCTGCCAGTTTGCAAACATACCTAAAACAACATCCTCAGTTACCCAGTTTAAGAACAGTTTGCCCATACGCGGGAACTGCTTGCCGGAACGTCCGCCCAGGGTAACACGCCATAAGTGCTGGTCTCCTCTGGTCCATCCGCCGGTAGGACAAGCGATAACACACTCGCCGCAGCCTACGCAGCAGCAGGTATCTTTATCAATCTTACCGTGGTCGTTTAAGGAAAGAACGCCGGTTGCGTGATGCTCACAAGCCTTTACGCAGGCGCCGCATCCAATACAACGCTCCTGGTCGTAAACCATCTTGTAGATACCCATTACACCGAAGTCATTGAAGTTACCCTTTGCACAGTCGTTTGGACATCCTGCAACGGAAACCTTAATGTGGTAGTGGCTTGGGAATATCAGCTTCTCGATCTTCTTTGCCATCTCATGGGTATTGGCATTTGCCTTAATACAATGAGAGTTACCGATACAAGCCATAACGTTTCTGGCGCCGATGGTTGGATAACCCTGATCATCGGACTCCATATCGCAGTCGCACATATCAATGTTGACATCCTTGATGTAGTCTTTAATTAAAGCGTTTACAGCAGGAATGTTCTCATATTTGATGCCAGGCACGTTTAAGGTCTGACGCATACCCATATGGAATGTGCCGTTGCCGTACTTCTCGCACAGCTCCTGAACCAGTGACAAATGCTTTGCATCAATCAGAGCGCCAGGAACACGGAGCTGAAGCATGAACTCTCCAGGTACCTTGGACTGTCTGAAACAGTTAATTCGTGTCTTTTTAACGTCAATATCGTGATTCATTCTTGTCCGCCCCTTTCTTTAATCTACCAGATATTTAGCCTTGGTGTAGTTAAATACCGGACCCTCTAAGCATACGTAGGTCTCGTCAATACGGCAGTGTCCGCACTTACCAACTGCACAAGACATCTTACGCTCGAAGGATACCCAGATCTTCTCCTCCGGAACACCACACTTTACAGCTTCGATGCCGGTAAACTTCATCATTGGCGGCGGGCCAACGATTACTACTTCATAGTTGTCGCCAAAATCTTTAAACGGAACCTTGGATACTAACTGGGTTACGAAACCGACTTCCCATCCGTCAATTTTGTCTTTATCCAGAGTGTACATACAGTTGAACTTATCTCTCCAGCTCTCAAGCTCGTTGCGGAACACAATGCCCTCTTCGTTCTTGAAACCTGCAATCAGGGTTACGCTCTCTACGTAGCCTGGATTCTCAGCGAATAAACGCAGCATACTTCTTACAGGAGCAAGGCCTGTACCGCCTACGATTAATACCATATGCTTGCCCTTAAACTGCTCCTCTACCGGCCAGCCTTTGCCGTATGCGCCGCGCAGGAACAGGGTATCGCCTGCTTCTTTCTTGAAAATTTCGTCGGTTACTTTACCAACGGAACGGATTGTAAAATCAATCCAGCCATCGCCGTAAGCGCTGACAGAAATAGGAGCCTCGCCTACCTTCGGGATAGATAACTGTAAGAACTGTCCATGAGAAGGTTTAATATCGGTCTCCACCTTAAATGTATACTCAAGCTTTGTTTCCTGTTTTACTTCCAGAATCTTACAGGGAACTGGTTTTACCGGATTATTCATAGTAATCTCCCTTCCTCCTTATTTGTTCTCTTCAGCCACGATTTCAGCAATGGCCTTGTTCATCTTATCAACAGTAGCTGTAATGGAAATAAATTCCGGACAGCGGGAAATGCAGCGGCCGCAGCCTACGCACATATGGTAATCTTTGAAGCGTTCCTTGTAGTCATGGAACTTATGAAGGACTTTGTATCTCATACGATCGCCGGCAGTATTGCGGAAGCTGTGTCCGCCAGCCATATCGGTAAATCCTTCAATCTGGCAGGAAGCGCTGGTTCTCTTTCTCTCACCTACGCTGCCGTTTTCATTGTAAGCAATATCAGTAGTGGTAAAGCAGGTACAGGTACTGCAGGCAACGGTACAGCTGCCGCAGGAGATACATCTCTTATTGTACTCGTTCCACATCGGATGCTCTTTTAACTTGGTTAATACTTCCTTATTTGGAATCTCCGGAAGGGTTACTTTGGTCTTGTTTTCAGTTGGGAAGGAAGGAGTATAGTCTTCTGCAGTCTTGCCCTCAAAATAAGGAGCAAATACATCGTCCTTAACTTCAACCTTTAATGCGCCGTCCTGACATACAACTGCTAAGCTGTAGTTATCGGTTTTATTGGTTCCCATGCTTACGCAGAAACAGGTATCATCGTCTAAATCACACTGCATCATAACGATTTTAACCTTCTCATGCATTCTCTCGTAATACATATCGTTAAAACCGCCGTTGCCCAGGTAGATTCTTTCCTGACGCTGCTGAGCTGCGATATCACATGGACGCATAAAGATTAACAGCTTCTTGCTGGTAACCTTGCTCTCTCTGTACTCGTCTTCAGTAAAGTAGAATAAAGGCTCGGTAATCGGAGACAGAACTTCCTTTGCTGGGAAATCTGACTTTTCATCAAATACGATTTCCTCTACGGTCTTTACCTTGTCATAACGGATAATGTCCGTATCAGAATAGCGGCCCTTGCCTGGGAATCTTTTAGGCGCCCAGATCTCATACTCTTTACTTAAATCGGCAAAAATCTGGTTCACTTCATCAAAGCTTACTTTGTAGCCCATTGAGTTATCCTCCTTTTATCGTATATATAAAAAATTTAACATAACATTTTATGACCTGCCGCATTTAAAAGCAGCGGCAGGCTTTTTGTTATCCTTGTTGATTATAACATGACTTTAGCGGTCATGTCTATACATAACCGTCAAATTCCCCTCTTTTTATACAAGAACGGTAACTCCGGTTTCATATTTTTTGTCGTCTACTGTCACAGTAATTTCATATTCGCCAGGAATATTCTCTGTTCCGACAGGGAATTCAACTGCTCTTGCATCGTGCTCCAGGAAGGTGCCTACGCACATTGCAAGGAACGGACGCTTAGTAGTAGGAACGAAATAGTGACGGGTCGGAGCGCCGTTTTTCCCTTCGAAGTTCAGCATAACCAGAGTACCCTTTTCAAAGCTGGCCTTAAACACAATACGGTCTGCTTCTTTTGCAATCTTCGCCTTGTATTCATCCGGAATCATGCCTGCCGGCTCTGCCGGAGCCTCTGTCATAAATTCCTCTGTAGAAGTAATATGACCCAGAATCTGGCCTTTTCCAAACGTTACCCTGTCATTCTCGTCATATAAATGCAGCTTTTCTGCACGATAGTAGTTTGCCGGCAGGTGCATCTCATAGAGAACCTTATCGTTCTTTACTTCTACTGTAATGGAACTCAGCTTTACTTCTCCGCTTTCGATTTCATCGGTAAGCGCTGCTCCAGGGAAGTTTAAGTATTCGTCGCCTCTCTGGCCGATGCCGCCAGAATGTACCAGATAATGGCCTTCCTCATAGTATTCGCAGTTGCAGATGTAGCAGGAGAAGAACTCGGCTCCTCTCTCTTTTCCATACTGCCATACCTGGCGGATCGTCATGTCGTCGGTATTGATGCGGTAAATAACTCCTCTGGAGAAGTTGTCTTTTGCAGGAAGGTAGTTTTCTTTTACTTTGGATCTGTAATGACCGTTGTCAAAGCACATGATATCGCCGTTTGGCAGAACCATACAGGCGTGCTGCTCATACTGCCAGTCAAATTCTTCGCCTACCGGCTTAAAGAAATACTTCTGCATCTCTTCCGGCCAGCCTTCCGGATCGCCGATGATCCAGTTTAACTTGCCAGTCTCAAAATCACGATTGATAATCGCATCCTGATGACGTCCGGAGAAGGTCAGGGAATTGGTCTTCTTGTCATACCAGACTGCATTGTTGTGGAACCAGTCGTGGGCATCCTGGCTTCCGGAACCGCCTACCGGATACACTGGCAGTACGTCCTGATGATCCCAGGTCTTTAAGATTTCGCCGGTTTCCCTGTCTACCATAACGCAGTAGTCCTCAACGGTTCCTCTCTCTAAGATCTGGCTTAAAATCAGGATATTTCCATTTTCCATTTCCCACTCGTCATGGTGGTATCCGCCAGGAATACGGAATTCTTTATAAATCTTGCCAATCATACCCATCTCATAAATACCGGTGGTATGGTAAGGCGGAGCGACCAGACGATCGGTGCCGACTAACAGACGGCCGTTTTTTGCTCTCTTTAAGTCAAATGCCAGGTTTAAGGTATTGTACCATCTGGCATCTCCCGCATAGTCGTACGCAGCGGTCAGAGCCGGAGAAGTCGGGCTTACAAACATCATGTTGTCGCCGAAATACTCTGGAGTCGTCTGGATGCTGGTTGGCTTATGAAGTTTCTTCGGACGGGCTTCTGTCTGAATCTTTAATTCTTTCGTCTCTCCGGTGCTAAGCTCGATTACAACCGTATTCTCATATTCTGGATACAGGCCGTAAATCGGGAGTACCATGTGATACATATCGCTGGCCGGACGGTACATATAATCGCCGGCCGCCTCTTTTCCTTTTACGGTTACTTTTGCAAATGCCGGCTTTTCAGCCTCGAACATAACCAGGGCTGTCAGCGGTGCGATCAGATATGGATTTACTACTACATAAGGATGTTCAATGGTATAGCTGCCCTTTTTATACTCTGCCAGAAAAGCCTGCTCTGCCTTATCCTGGCGGTCGATAATGTGCTCAATTTCTTTAAATAAAACGCCCATTTTCTCTCCCCTTATCTTTTATACAATATGATCTGGGACTCCCTATACGGGGAGCCCCAGTTTGCTTGTTTTCTGCATCGGTCAATTAGCAGTGAATCTGGATTCCAGTCTCGTATTTCTTGTCGTCTACGATTACTCTTACATCGTAAGTACCCTTTAATCCTGCCTTATTTACGCTGGTCTTGGTGTTACGCTCGTCAGAATCCAGGAAGGTACCGCAGCACATTGCCAGGTAAGCAACTGCCGTAGTGGAGATAAAGTATCTGTGAACCTCTTCGCCCTGCTCTAACAGCATCATAACCATCTGTCCCTTTTCAAATCTGGAGAAGAAGGTAAATCTGTCGATTTCTTCTACGATTCTTGCGTTGCAGCTTTCTGGAAGCAGCTCGCCGCAGCTCTCCATTGGAATATCGGTTTCAAATTCTTTGGTATGTCCCATAGCGCCTAAGATCTGGCCCTTGCCAAGCTCTAAGTTGATGCCGTCGCTGTACAGCTTCAGCTTCTCGCCGCGGTAGTAGTTGCCTGGGCAGTCCATTTCCAGCATCTTCTTGTTGTCGCATACTTCAACGGTAATGCTGTGAAGCTCGCCGCCCATATCCTTTGCAAATGCGCCCAGAGCCTCAGATGGATTGCCGTCCTTGTCATATGCAATACCGCCGGAATGTACCATGTAGTGTCCTTCATTGTAGTACTCTACGTTACAGATATATGGAGAGAAGAACTCTGCGCCCTTATCTTTTCCGTATTCCCAAACCTGCTCAATGGTCATATCCTTGGTGTTGATGCGGTAGCGAACGCCTCTGGAGTAATTGTCTTTTGCCTTTAACTCTTTGTCTGGGCGATCAACCTGCTTGCAGCCATAGTGATGGTTGTCAAAGCACATTACGTCGCCGTTTGGAGTAATGACATTTGCGTGCTGCTCATACTGCCATCCAAAGTTGTTGCCGATTGGTTTAAAGAAGTACTTGTCTACCATTTCCTGCGGCCAGCCTGCCGGATCGCCAATGATCCAGTTTAATTCGCCAGTCTCAAAGTCAATATTTACCATACTGTCAATATGACGGCCGGAGAAGGTTAAAGAGTTGGTATTCTTATCATACCATACTGCGTTGTTGTGGAACCAGTCTTCCTCAGACCAGCTTCCGGAGTGGCTGACAGTCTTCGGATTTAAGAACTTCTTGTAATCCCAGGTCTTAATGATCTCGCCAGTGTTTCTGTCTAACAGAACGCACATATCCTCAACGGTATCGCTTTCCAGATCTTCGGTCAGGCACAGGATGTTTCCATCTTCCATCTCAAATTCATCATGGTGGTAACCGCCAGGTACGCGGAACTCTTTGTAAATCTTTCCGCATGGGCTGATCTCATAAAGTCCGGACATATAGTAAGGCATCTTGATCAGACGGCTGGAACCCATAATCAGGTTTCCGTTTTTCAATCTCTTTACGTCAAATACACAGGTAACGTTCATATGCCATCTTGCATCGCCGGCATAGTCAAATGCAGAAGATAAATCTTCGCCTGCCGGAGAAACTAAGATTACGTTGTCCTGTAAGTATTCAGGGGTAGTATCCATATAATGGATTACCTTCTTGCCGTCATATACATCCGGAACATCAATGGTAATCACATTGGATTCGCCGCGGTATGCACGGATTTCCACTTTGTTGGAGTAATTGGAGTAAAGACCTAATACCGGAAGCACGTGCTTCTTTGCCTTCGGGAAGGTATGGCTCATGTTTGCCTCTTTGGTCTTGCCGAATACAGTAATGGTAACCGCAGTCTCTTCTTCTGTCTCAAAGCATACGACTGCAGACAGCGGGCTGATAAAGTACAGATTGTACTTTACTAAAGGATTCTGGATGGTGTAGTTGCCTTCCTCAAATTCCTTTAACATTGCCTGCTCTGCTTCGTACTGACGGTCAATTAAATGCTCTTCATAGATGTAATTAACGCCCATTTCGTTGTCCTCCATAATTTGTTTTTGCTTTTTGGAATATACGTTTCGCAACAGTTTACCTGAACTGTTATGTTACATATTCTCTTTTACCATGTTTACAATAACCGGCTTCTGCTGTAATCCCTGAAGACGCTTTACCTCTGTTCCGTCCTTTAACAGAATCAGGGTCGGATAGCCTGCTACCCCATATTCAGCAGTTAATTCCTTGTTTTGATCAAAATCTACCTTTAAGATGGTTAAATCATCACCGAATTCTTTTTCTACATCCTTTAATACAAAGCCCAGCATCTTGCATGGACCGCAGGTGGTAGAGAAAAAGTCGGCCAGAACCAGGCCCTTGTCAGCCAGTTCCTTAAATTCTGCGCTATTTACTTCTTTTAACATAGTACGTTCCTCCTTGATTATAGATTTTTAACGTAATGGGATGCTTCCTGAGCAGCAATTGCACCGTCTGCGCAGGCGGTAATTACCTGACGCAGATTCTTGGTTACGCAGTCTCCTGCTCCGAAAATTCCAGGTACCTTGGTTGCCATGCGCTCGTCTACTTCTACATATCCGAATTTATTTAATACATCCAGATCCTTAAAGCAGTCTGTAGTAGGAGTTAAGCCAATGTATTCAAATACGCCGTCGCATTTTACAGTGGTTTCTTCCCCATTCTGGGTAGACTTAAAATGAACGCCTTCTACTTTGGTATCGCCTACAATCTCTAAAATATCCTGATATGGATAGATCTTGACATTTTCCATTGCGCGGAGCTTATCGCAGGCAATCGGATCGGCGGTCAGATCAAACATGGTAACAATGGTAAGGGATTTTACCATTCCTGCCAGGAAAATAGACTCCTCAACAGCAGAGTTTCCGCCGCCGATTACCACTACATCTCTGTCACGATACTGAGCGCCGTCACAGATTGCACACCAGCTTACGCCGTTGCCTCTAAACTTATCCTCACCTGGAATGCCTAAGCATCTGGGCTGAGTGCCGGTTGCAAGGATTACCGATTTGGTTGTAAATTCCTTACCGTCCTCTTCACATACGACTACTTTTTCGGCGCCGTTATCCTTTACCTCTTTTACAGTTGCATAATCAAATGTAATGGTGTCAAACTGCTGCGTATGCTCAAACATCTGATATGCCAGTTCAGCGCCATTTACAGTACCTACGCCAGTGTAATTCTGAATTTCATTGGTATTAATAATCTGTCCGCCTGGAGCCAGCTTGTCTAACATCAGAACGTTCATATCTGCTCTTGCCGCATAAATTGCAGCTGTCATACCTGCTGGTCCGGCACCAATAATTACTACATCATACTGTGCCACTGTCATCAATCTCCTTTCTTATTTAACAGCTATAGAGGACCCCTTCGGAATCCCCTACAGCGAATGTTTTGTCATTACATTAAAATACTGGTCAGCGGAATACCTACTACCAACATAATTACCAACTCAATGAGCACGATTGGCAATGTATACTGATATACATACTTAGTTGGAATCCATTCCTTATTGCTGTGCAGGATTGCAGCAAACGGAGATGCTGCCGGAGTAACTGCTGCAGATAACAATACAAACTGAATCATCAAAGTTACGATTGGTCTTGCGTCAGCACCAGTCTGAATACAATAAGTCATGATAATCGGCTGTAAAATCATACCAATAACCAAGCTGTTGCAGATGTTCGTTAATACGCCGCCCAGCGCCAGAATCAAAATAATAAAGACTGCAGGTGACATTCCCTGGAAAATCGGAGAAAGAATATATGCCAGGAATGCGGAAACACCCGTGGAAGGATTGGTTAAAACACTTCCCAGTAATACAGCTGCAACAATAATAAAATAGGAACCCCAGCTTACATTATTAGAGATTACCTTTGGAATATCCAAAATTGGCTGGCCTTTAATACGAATTGCCGCCATAATTGCTGCCATAATCATGGCAATGCCATAAACTGCCGGTTTTAAGGATGACAGAACCGGAAGAGTCGGGAATAAGGATGGAAGCATTAATCCCAGAATTACACCGACAAAGCCTACACAGTACAGTTTCTGCTGTAAGCTCATTGGAGGCATAGGATTCTTTGAAAAACTTTCTACATCAAAGTTCTTCATCTTGGAAACATCAGGGCGAAGAACATATTTGCAGAACAGGATTGCCGCAGTTACCATAATCATACCCAGCACAATGGCGGTAGCCAGATATGCGCCGCTGTTTACAACGATTGGGCCGCCAGGCATTTCTGAGGTAAGCTTTTCAAAGTTGCTGAGCAGAGCCAGGCCATTCTGTGCAAAAGGAGCCATTGGGAAACCAATCAGGGAGCCAATTACAATCATAGTCAGGGCAACTCTTGGGAATGCATCCCCTTTCTTGTAGCCTACTTCATCAAAAATCCCGTACAGAACCGGCCACAACACAAAGATTGGGGTAAATGCATTAATAAAACCTGAAATGAAATAGCAGCCTATACACAATACACCCAGGAACAGCCATGGCTTACCATTCGTAAATTTTCTGGTCAGGAAAAACCTTCCCATATAAGCGCTGATTTTATAATATGCAAGACCGCCGGACATAATCAGCATAAACAAAACCTGTACGGTTACAGGAGCACCAAATGCCTGGGACAGAATATCGTTCATGTTGCTGTAGTGCGAAAAACCAAGCATACCAATGGAAATTAAGCTGCCCCAAATTGGGTCTGCAAATGTCCACAGATACAATGTACCCAGGAAAATTCCCATAACTTCCATACCAACCGGTGTTACTTCCGGCAGACTGATGGGCAGGTATCGGAACAATAACATAATACCTACACCAATGAGTGAATGAATTGATAACATTCTCTCTTGTTTGTCGACTGCGTTAGCCATCTCATTTACCCCTTTTCTTATAAGTGATTGTTAAATATATAACTTTGTCTAATTGTACCATAAAAACCTATTTCAAAATATAACCTGTGTTAACTTTGTAGATTTTTTGTTTATTTTGTGATACAATGTCTAAAGATTATAACAAAGGAGTTTTTCATGGACTGCAACTTTTGGAACATGCTAAAAAAACATGGAACAAGACTGGAAGCAAGCAAAGGATACTATCTGAAGCTTTATACTCCTGGAGAGCCAGGCGCCTGCGTATACCTGCTGGACGAGGGCATTTGTTCCCTCAACAGCTTAACCAGGCGGGGGGATGAAAATATCTATCTTTACTTTCACGCCAAACGTCTGATTGGATTTAACCACCTGATGACCACTCCTGGAAAAAAATCACTGTTTCAATCCGGCTTCAACGTGACGATTGTAACGAAAACAGACTGTGTCTTATATCAGATTAAATTTGAAACCTTTCTCCACCTGCTTCATACCAATCAGGCTTTTAATTTATTTTTTATCCAGACTCTTGCGGATAATTATTCAGAAGCTTTAAACCATTTTCATTACATGCATGAGGAAACCCTGGTTACCGCTCTCTGCCAGCTGCTGTTATCCGTCAGCCGGAAAGGATCCGGTGAAAAGCCTGTGGTTCCCAAGTTTTATACTTATGAGGAATTAGCCCGCTACCTGGGCTGCCATCCGGTTACGGTTTCCCGCATCATGGCCAAATTAAAACAACTCGGATATTTAAAAAAATCCGGCGGGAAACTTGTAATTGAAGACGAACAGAATTTAATCCATTTAATGGAATCAGAAGTGGAATTTAAATATTAAAAAAAGCGGCCGACGGCCGCTTTTCTTCTTATCTTATAATACTTTACTTAAAAACAGTTTTAATCTCTCGTTTTTGGGATTTCCGAATAATTCTTCCGGACTGCCCTCTTCTACGAAATTGCCGCCGTCCATAAACATGACCCGATTGGCCACTTCCCTGGCAAATCCCATCTCGTGAGTTACCACAACCATGGTCATTTTTTCTTCTGCCAGTTCTCTCATAACTCCCAGAACTTCTCCAACCATTTCCGGATCCAGAGCAGAAGTCGGCTCATCAAACAGCATCACTTCCGGCTTCATCATCAGCGCGCGGACAATGGCAATTCTCTGCTTCTGTCCGCCGGACAGCTGGGCCGGATACGCATTGGCCCTGTCTGCCAGGCCAACCCGCTCTAAAAGCTTCATTGCCTGGGCATCTGCCTCGGCCTGAGCCATCCCCTGGAGTTTTACTGGAGCCAGGGTCATATTTTTTAAGATAGTCATATGAGGAAACAGGTTAAACTGCTGGAATACCATTCCCATTTTCTGGCGGTGACGGTCTATATCCGTCTTCGGATCTACAATGTCTTCCCCATCGAAAAAGATGCTTCCCTCTGTCGCTTCCTCCAGACGGTTGAGACAGCGCAGAAAGGTACTCTTGCCAGAACCGGACGGGCCGATCACACAGACTACGTCTCCCTGATGGATGTCTACGGTAATGCCCTGGAGAACTTTTAAATCTCCAAAGCTTTTGCCCAGATTTCTTACCTGGATTAATGCGTTTTCCTGATTAGCGCTCACTGCGTCTCAGCCTCCTTTCCAACAGTCCTACCAGACGGCTTAAAATCATTACCAGAACCAGATAAATCAGAGCTACCGCGATTAATGGCATAAATGCGGAATAGGTACGGCTCCGGATAATGTCGCCGCCCTTGGTTAAATCCTGCAGCGCAATGTATCCGGCAACAGAAGTCTCCTTTAACAGCGCGATAAACTCGTTGCACAATGTGGGCAGCACATTCTTTAACGCCTGAGGCAGAATAATGTAACGCATGGTATCCAAATAATTAAAGCCAAGACTCCGTCCTGCCTCCATCTGTCCTGCCTCTACGGAATTAATACCGCTGCGGAAAATTTCTGCTACATAAGCGCCGGAGTTAATACCGAATGCCAGAACCGCTACCGGAACCTTGTCAATTCTGGAGTTTCCAAAAATAACAAAGTACATAATCAAAAGCTGAACTACTACCGGAGTTCCGCGGATTACAGTCAGGTATACCGTACAGAAGAAATTCAGCACCTTTAATTTGTGAGTCTTTTCATACGTGGTGCGGATAATTCCTACAATCAGTCCAATGATAATTCCCAGGATTAATGCAAAAAATGTAAGCTGCAGGGTAACTACCAGACCGTCTGCTATATAATGCCAGCGGCCTTCTTCTATAAAATTCAAATAAAATGTGTCACAGAAATTTTTCCACATTGATATTCATCCTCTACCTGCCGGCCTGATTATTCAGCCGGAATATATTTATTGATAATTTCGTCAATAGTGCCGTCTTCTTTTAATTCTTTCAGGGCACCGTTGATCTTGTCTAACATCTCTGTATTGCCCTTCTTGACTGCAATTGCATATTCTTCCTGGCTCATAGCTTCTTCGCATACCTTTAAGCCTTCGCTCTGCTCTACGAATACCTTTGCAGGAGCGCTGTCGATAACAACTGCGTCAATCTTGCCCTGAAGCAGAGCCTGAACTGCCTCAAAGCCCTTATTGTAACGCTCTACGTTCTCGTCGCCTGCCAGTTCGCTGGAAAGCAGGTCGCCGGTGGTGCCTAACTGAACGCCAATCTTCTTGTCTGCCAGGTCTGCGGAACCTGTAATCTCACTGTCTTCTTTTACAATGATAACCTGGGATGCATTTGCATAAGTATCGGTAAAATCTACAGACTTCTTTCTGGTCTCATCTACCGTCATACCAGCAGCGCCGAAATCTGCCTTGCCGGAAGTAACTGCAGGAATGATGGAATCAAATGCCATATCTTCTACTTCTAATTCCATGCCCAGCTTATCCGCAATTGCCTGTGCAATCTCTACATCGATTCCGACAATCTCGCTGCCTTCATAATACTCCCATGGCTCAAACTCTGCGTTGGTTGCCATTACCAGTACGCCGCCTGCTGCTTCTGTTTCTTCTGTCTTAGCTTCTTCTGTCTTAGTCTCCTCTGCTGCAGTGGTGTCTTCTGCTGCGGTAGTGTCTTCTGCTTTTGCTTCTGTGCTCTCAGCTGCGCTTGCTGCAGTGGTTGCTGCGCTGTCAGAACTTCCGCAGGCTGCTAAGGATACTGCCATACAAGCTACTAACGCAACTGCTACTACTTTCTTCTTCATAATAAATCTCCTCCTCGATAAGCCCTTATTCAATAGGTATACACTAATAATGCATAACTATTCATTTGCATTCGATACTTATTATAGCCTATTTTTTAAATTTATCAAGTAGTTTTTTCTATAACCAGGATTTTTATTACTTTCTGCCTATGCAGAAGGCTTTCTTTTTCCAATCCTTTTGCACTCCATACAGAAATTGCCGGTTTGTTTCAACTGCACAAAGGCAGGACTTCCATCCTGCCTCCTCGATGGAAACAGAAAACCTTAATTTTAAGCCATTTCTTCCACTAAAATGTATGAATAAAGTAGAAATAATCTACACTCGAATACCTCTAACTACTTCTATATTGCTTACGCTTCATTTTTTCTGCTTTTCAACCATTCCCTCATTGCGTTTTCACAACAAGAAAAGTCACAATATGTACGTCTTACATTTTGTGTTTCTTTTTGATACTTATAAATTTTTTCCGCTTTTGTCAGTATTTTCTCCTTAATACTTAAGCAAAAAGCATATTCCTTTTCAAATAAGTCCTGATAACGTTCATCGCCCAACTCATCAAATACAGTTCTTTTGTAAGCGTCATCTGGAACAGGTATCATTTTTTTGATATCCAAGACTGACAGCACATGTATTTTTTTATCTTTGGAATATTCTTTGTATACATCACCCAAAATATTTACAGACTTATCTATCACTTCATATATTAAAAAATGTTCGTCACAACTATTTTTCCACTTCTTATGTTTCTCCTTTGCCGATGTTAAAGGAATAAAATATTTACATTCTGTCATGTCTATGATAATACCAACAAAAGGTTTTATCGCATTCCTATAAGAAGCATTATAATATACTTCTGAATTCTTGCTGTTTAGATATTCCAAATAATCAGCATCAATGGTATAGAAACCAAAATTTTCAAATTCGGCCATAATTCTCCTTAGTCAAAAAGTGGAGAAGATTTCTCTCCTCCACTAAGCTTTAATGTTCCACCTTTGGGATATAGGTAGCGGGACACCTTCTTTAATGCTCCACCTTTGTAATGGGTAGTGGGACACCCTCTTTAATGCTCCACCTTTGTAATGGGCAGTGGGACACCCTCTTTAACATTATCCTTCTTTCTACTTTTAATATACATTAGTATATGCGCAAAGTCAATAACTTTTTCCCAATCATCAAAGTTATGTAAACCGACTATTCGCACATCAAAATGCAGGAATGTCATATAGGATTCATGTATAAATAGTGTAGGAGTGACCCCTATTTGCCATAAAAAGTCACTCCCAAATTACTCTTAATCACTTCTAAAAAACGCTAAATACGGCTGTTTACTAAAATCTGCCTTCTTTTGCAGCCATTTCAATGGATTCGGGTTCCGGTTCTGGAATTACCCTTCCATTTTCATCAATTTCAACCCAGGAAATTCCTTCCAGATACTGATAAAATTCCTGCTTTTCTTTTTCATCTGTCAATTCTCTGGTATATCCTGCTGACGAAACGCCTGGAAGAACGGTAAGGACCGCCTCATTTCCTTCCAGCTGCACCTTTAAAAGCATGGTTTTGGGAATCGAACTTCCAAAAACGAAATTCCCCAGACTGTATACAATCGGCTTTCCTTTGTAGTATTCAATTCCCTGAAGCACATGGGGATGACTTCCGATAACTAGATCCGCGCCTGCATCAATGTACTGGCGTCCCAGTTCCTTTTGGTAATCTTTTGGAAATTCCTCTCTCTCCACTCCCCAGTGAACGTATACTACTACATAATCATTAACCGCCTTCGCTGCCTGAATCTGCTCCAGCAGCATCGTCGGATCATAGGTCGCAAGCATTCCCGAACTATATGCCGTAGCCGCCCAGTCTGCTACTGGTATCACTCTGGTTGCCCCCAGAAAGCCAATCCGATTTTCTCCGGCTTCTATGGTCTGCCAGCGTTTCGCTTCCTCAAGGCTTCCCGCACCTACTCGGAGAATCCCTGCGTCATCCAGAGTCCTGCAGGTATCAAGCAGCGCGTCTGTACCGAAATCCAGGGCGTGATTATTGGCCAGCGTGACAATATCGATTCCCATCTCGTGGAACATCGAGACCTTTTCCGGCGGCAGCCGGAACGTATACTGCTTATCCGGCGCCTGTTCCCCACGGCTGCTGAACGGAAACTCTTCATTTGCCATAAAAATATCTGCGTTCCGGATTTCTTCCAAAAAACCAGGGCCTACTACTCCGCCAATCCCGCCGCCTCGCTCATAGGCCGACAGCACATGATCCGACAGCAGAATATCTCCTGCAAATATCAGTTCTGCCGTCTGACTTTCCGTGTTTCCTTCTGCCGGAAGGTCTAAACTCTCCGCTTCAGGGTCAGCGCCTGCCGGTTCTTTTGTCACAATCGTAATCTCTGATACAGCTTCTTTTTCAGGCCTCGTTTCCTGCTCCATATACGCAAACTCATGCGTGCTGCCGGCTGTCATTTTAATAAAGCCGGCTGCCAAAAGCGCCATTGCCGCAGCTCCTGCAGCAACAGAAAACCACAAAAATTTCTGCTGTCTCTTTCTGCTTTTATTCATAGTCTCCCTTTATAATGCCATTACGATTCCGCCGTCTGCTGCATAAACCGTCGCTACGCCAGCCGTCTCGGTAATGACGACCCGTTTAAATGCGCCTCTTTTTTCCATTTCTGCTTTTACCAGTTCCGCCCTGGCTTTATTGTTGCAGTGGGCAATTACCAGCGTTCTTTCACTGGTTTCCCCGACTTCCTTTGCCGCAATATCGCACATACGCTGCAGCGCTTTGTTCACGCCTCTGGCCTGATCCAGTTTTACAATATGTCCCTTGTCTCCGCCCATAATCGGTTTTATGTTTAATGTAGTGGCAAAAAAAGCCTGAAGTCCGGATAACCGGCCGTTTTTGCGGAGAATGTCTAACGTTTCAAGAACAAAATAGGTCTTCATCTGATTCTTAAACGCCTCTGCCTTTTCAGAAATCTCTTCAAAAGACAAGCCTGCTTCGCAAAGCTCCTGAATGTATAAGGCCTGGTTTAACTGCCCTGCAGAAGCAGAATCAGAACCCATTACCAGAATCTTTTTATCATGGCCATGTTCCTCGTAATACAGTTCCATTCCCAGACGGGCCGCATTATATGTGCCGCTTAAATGCTCGGATAATGTAATGACATAAATATTATCTGCATCGCATTCATAAGCTTCTTTAAAGCGCTCCGGAGACGGGCAGGCCGTCTTAGGGCATTCTGGGCAGGCCGCTACCAGCTCCAGAAACTGTTTCTGGTCAAACGTCTCGTCATCAACCACGGATGCGCTGCCAACCTGAAGGGTTAACGGAATCATCTGAAAATGGGGGTCGTTTCTTAATTCTTTTGGTAAATCCAAGCAGCTGTCGCCAATAATTTTATAAGTCATGGTTATGCCTCCAACAATATTTATAACCTGATTCTGTATCAAGTAGTAATCATTACTACTTATTATAACATCATCTTTTTTGTTTTTCAATCTTTTCATACAACAAATTCTGTGGTATAATAGCAAAATATTAAAACTGCAGCACAATTGATTGGAGGGTATTATGGATTCTACATTTTTATTCGCATTTTTCAGCACTATTATCTTGATCGTTCTATTTGTAGTGGCAGTTACCGTAGGCACCATTTCCAGTGTATTGGGTTCGGTTGCAGACGATTTAAACGAAGATAAATAAGATGCAAAACGCCGCAGACCGTTAAAGCCTGCGGCGTCTTTTTTATTTTTAGTTTTCCCGCTTCTTTCCTGTCCGGAAATCCACAATTTCTGACGGATCATAATAGATCCGATCGCTTTCCTTGACTATCAGATGCCCTTTTGTACCCTCTGCCAGACTGACTGCACAGTTAGGCGGAACGTGTCCATGCCAGAAATCCTCTTTCTCTTCGTACACGCTATTCAAAATTGCCCTGGATGCGCATCCATGGGAAGAAATCAGAATCGTCTTATCCTGGTAATCTGGATTGGCCGTAATTTCTTCCAAAAACTCTCTGGTTCTCCTGCAGACTGCTTCTACCGTTTCCCCGTCTTTATCCGGCTGAAAACGGAAGGGGTCCGTATAGAATTTATCAAATTCTTCTTTCGGAACCGGTATCTGGAAATTTCCTTCCCTGCATCCTAAGCCTTCCCAGGCGCCAAATCCAATCTCCCGTATTCTGTCATCCTCCCAAATCGGAACCGGACGGCCGCTTAAAATAATCTCCGCAGTCTGTCTGGCTCTTTTTAACGGACTGGTAATACACAGATCAAAGGGGATGGTTTTCATCCCCTCTGCAGTAATCTGAGCCAGACGGATTCCTTTTTCATTTAACTGGGTATCTGCCTGTCCCTGGAGGCGTCCTGCTGTATTCCAGTCGGTTTCCCCATGCCGGATAATATATAGACGCATAATTGTTCTCCTTTATGCCGGAAGTCTTACTCAGCTAACAGCCCCATCAGCTCATTGCTTCTTGCAATGAATCTGGTCATTCTCTCAGGCGTCAGGGAACCGTGGCTTAAAGAAGCCAGGTCATAAAGCTGCTCGCAGATTTCCTGGATATGAGCGCCGTCCTTATTTGCCAAAATGTGCTGTACCAGCTTGTGATTGGCATTTAACACCAGGGTTTCCTGAGGTCCGAACATTCCAGGATCCATGCCGTACATATTATACATTTTCATCATATCCTGCATTCTTCTGGATTCCTCAGAAACCGTAATCATAGATGCAATGTTTTCATTTTTCAGTTTTTCTACCTGAATGGTCAGTTTGTCGTTGTTCAGCGCCTTTTTAAAGATTTCTGTCAGGCTGTCTGCCGTTTCTTTAAACGCTTCTTTTTCCTCTTCCGGAGTTTCCTCTTTGAAAGAGTCTGTCAAATCTGCGTCAATCCGGAGGAACTTCACTCCTTCGTTCTTCTGCTCTAAGTGGCTGATAAACGGGCTGTCAATGTTGTGTTTCAAAATCACAGCATCCATGCCTGCCTCTTTAAACATATTGATATACTGGCTCTGCTCTTTCTCGTCTGTTACATAGAATACCGTATTTTCATGCTTTTCTTTATTTTCCTCTAAGCACTCGGAAAGGGTCAGGTACTTGCCGTCCAGATTCTTAAAGATGATATAATCTTTCATCTTATCTGCAAACTTCTCATCCTTAATACAGCCGAATTTGATGAATGGATTAATGTCATCCCAGTATTTCTCATAGTTCTCTCTGTCGGTCTTGCACATACCAGACAGTTTATCTGCTACCTTCTTGGTAATGTAATCAGAAATCTTCTTTACAAATCCGTCATTCTGCAATGCGCTTCTGGATACGTTTAACGGCAGATCCGGACAATCGATCACACCTTTTAACAGCATCAGGAATTCCGGAATCACTTCCTTAATATTATCTGCAATAAATACCTGGTTGTTATACAGCTTAATGGTTCCCTCTAAGCTGTCGTATTCCATGTTCAGCTTCGGGAAGTACAGAATACCCTTTAAGTTAAATGGATAATCCATATTTAAGTGGATCCAGAACAGCGGCTCTTTGTAATCCATAAATACCTTATGGTAGAACGCCTTGTATTCTTCCTCCGTACACTCATTTGGATGCTTGTTCCACAGCGGATTTACGTCATTTAACGCAACCGGACGCTTTAAAATTTTATACTTTTCGGTGGCAGGAGAAACTTCTACCACTTCCTTCTCGCCGTTTTCATTTTCCTTTTCTTCCGTCTTTGCTTCTTCTACAATGGTCTCAACAATGGTGTCTTTGTCGGTCAGCTCGTCTTTTTCAATGGTCTCATACTGAGGGCCTTCGGCAGTATTGGTTAAGAAAATCGGCACCGGCATAAAGGAACAGTATTTTTCAATGACCTCTCTTGCCCGATATTCATTTGCAAACTCTGTGCTGTCTTCATTTAAGTACAGGGTAATGGTGGTTCCAAACAGTTCTCTGTCGCCTTCGCCCATCTCATACTCTGTGCCGCCTTCTGACTCCCAATGTACTGGCTTAGCGTCTGCCTTGTAGGATCTGGTATCAATGGTAACTTTGTCCGCTACCATAAACGCAGAGTAAAAGCCTAATCCAAAGTGACCGATAATCTGATCTTCGTTGGCTTTATCTTTATACTGCTCTAAAAATGCCTGAGCGCCGGAGAATGCAATCTGGTTAATGTACTCATCGACTTCTTCTTCCGTCATACCAAGTCCATTATCTGAAATGGTAATGGTCTTTTCCTTGGAGTTTACCGCTACCTCAATCTTATATTCCACATCTTCCGGCTTTTCAAATTCGCCCATCAGTTCCAGCTTTTTCAGCTTGGTAATTGCGTCGCAGCCGTTGGAAATCAGTTCACGATAGAAAATGTCGTGATCGGAATACAGCCATTTTTTAATAATCGGAAATATGTTCTCACTGTTAATTGTCAGACTTCCTGTTTTTGCCATGATTCATGCACTCCTTTTTTATTTAGCACTTTATTGCATATTGTAATACCGAAGTCTGGAAATGTCAATAAAAAATTAGCACTCATCAAAGTTGAGTGCTAATAAAATTTTTATAAACATGAAAACTCGCTGATTTCCAGCGGATCCCGATCGGGAATCCGGAAAGACAATCGCCACTCTATTTCCTTTTGCGGCTCAAAATACAGGCCCGAAGACGCATAGCGGACTGCCCCGCCAGACTGGCACATCCCAACGCCGCCTCCAATAACCGCAATTGCCGAACAGCCGGAAGATGTCGGTTCAAACTGGTTTTCCTGCTTCAAATAAGGCCGGTCTCCCTCCTGGCAGTCCCCTACAACCATCTGATCCGGCGTTAATACTGGATCAATCTCATATTCCAGAACTGCGCAGTGCTTGGGACAGACCCACCGGCTGTCCGTTTCTTCCATTTCAATCTGCTGCCAACCATAATCCCTTACCGTAAGGGTATATCTGATTCCGGTAACCGGATGGGAAAACGTTACCTTCTGGCCTGGTCCGGTTACTTGAAAATGAATGCCTGGAATCGTTTTCGGTTCCGGACAAAGTTTCATCGCAATCCTCCGAAGATTGGGCTTTCTTTTTGTGGCCCATTGGTAAAACCCTCTGTCAATCCGGTAGACCTTCGAAAGATCCATTCCATAGTGATTTAAAATATCTTCTCCATCCGGCATGACTGGTCTGTCTTCCAGCAGTCCTTTCGGAACCCAGCACAGCCCGCACCCCCGTTCCTGGCGCAGCTTTCTTCCATTTAAAAGAATCTCCGCCTGGAAACCAAGTTCTAAGGGATTTTCCAGTTCTATCTGCTCCCGCTCTTCCTGGGAAATCCTGCCGCCTTTTTTCTCTCTTTCTTCCAGGTCTTTGTGAGCTTCAAGAAAGGCTTTTTCCTTTTCGAAATCGACTTCTATTAAAAAATCGATTCCCAGCCCCTGCGTACAGACATAAACAGATGGAATGTAAACCGTTTCCTCCCCCCACAAAGCCTGCTTTCCTATTTTTATCTCTGTGCCTGGCCGCGAGCGGGCCTTGTGATGATCCCAGAAGCTTCCATTATAATATACGTTCCATTCCCGTTTCTTCCATGGAATCTTTCCATAGTCAAAGGATGCCTGCAGATTCTTCACATATTCGAAAGGCTGTTCCATCGGGGTAATGCCCAGATTGCGGTTTAACTGATCGATGACCTGTTTTTGCGCAGAAGTGACTGGATTTTCTTTTAAAAACCGGTCAAATTCCTGCTGATTCCAGCCATGAATCTGTTCTATCGCCGACGCATGGCCGCAAGCTGCCAGAAGACGCAAAAAATCCTCAAAATTTTCAGCTACGGGATGGACATAATCCCCTTTCCCAGCCATGGGATTTACGGAAAACACCAGATTACCCAGCTCTTTTACCGAGCAGAAATGAATCCCGTCTACGCCTTCCCAGCCCCAAACCTTTGCTCCCTTCGGAGTGCAGAAATAGCTGCTGGTTCTGTTTCCCCTTTCTACCCCCAGCGCCGTCAAATCAATTTTCCTTCTTCCAACATCCCCATAAGCAACCATCTGTTTCCTCCTAATTCCTGGAACACTTTTCTGCATCAATGGCCAATACCAGCATCAGCACGCATAATCTGTCTCTTTCATCTGCCACATCAATCACATAGGTATCCGTCCAATTCCAGATCTCTTTTGACACGGCGGCAACTCTGCCGCCGGAACTGTCCGTAATTTTATAATCCCACTCTAAAAAGTCTCCTTCCATTTTCCAGTCCTTGCAGTCGATGTGAAACCTGGGTTTTAAAAATGTGAATTCTTTGCTGATACATCCTATATACGTTTCTCCCAGGTACATCTCAAACTTCGGAAGCCAGGTCAGCACTTTTTCCTGAACTGTTCCAACTTCATTATGATACTGGTCAAAAATCTTCAGACAGTGCCCCCAGGAAAGCTGCCCTTTTACTTCATATACAGCAGTTCCTTTCTCATCATAAATATCGTAACTGTCAAACCAGGAGAACAATCGTTGTTTAAATAATAGTTTCATGCCATCATCCCTTTTCTATCACGGAATTATCTGTACCGGTTTTCCTATTTTCTTCTCCAGAAAGTCCCGAAATTCTTGCAAGGTTCCTCCCTGAATATGCTTTTTCTCATAAATCTGTCCGTGGCTCGTGCTGAATACAAATACGAAGTATTCTTTGCTCTCTGCTGCTAATTGGATTTTGTCATATTTCCACTGGGTTTTTCCCACCTGGGTTGTGGTACAGAACCCATCTTCCGAAAACACCGTTTCTGCCCGTTCTGTCCCAGGTAAAATCCGTTTTCTTGCCACATATCCATTTATTTTGTCTTCCATTAAAAGTGTCAGCAAAATCACCAGCACCGCAATCCCTGTTATCACTATCCGAAAAGAAATTTCTCCGTTTTCTGATAAATCAAACATACACATCAAAATCCCCAGTCCCACTACTGTCCATCCAAATATGTGGGAACGCTGACTTTTCTTTTTCCGGACTGTTTTTCTTAATGCTTTTGCCATAACAGCCATGGATTTTCCATTATATTCTGATTGACAGGTAAATTCCATCCATTCTTCTCCTTTCCCTCTCCTCTCTGGCTCCACTAATCTTCCAAAATTTCCAGAAGCTCATATACCCTAGCCTTTGTCAGTTCTGCTCCTTTCAACGCTTCTTCCATTGGCTGCAGGGTTCCTCCTTCATACTTCGCACCAGCCTCTCTGATAGCCCGCTCTTTTTTCTCAATCCATTCCCGTTCTTCTATGGTCAGCGCCTCCATGGTTTCCTGATCCAGAGTTTCTTTTAAAACGCTCCAAAGCAGGTTCAGAGTATTGTCCCATTGTTTGTATACCTCTGCCGCGCTAATGTTAAAATCCGTCTGAGTCATGGCCTCTTTCTGAATATACGTTTCCAATGCATCGGTACTGGTTTTGGTATCTTTGATCTGTTGTTTTATCCATTCTATGCTGTTATAACCGGCAAATCCAAACTCTTCCTGTTCATTATACAACCCATAAAATGACAGTTGTTCCTCTGGCTCTCCTGACAAAGAATTCTTTACCCATCCTTTAAATCCTTCTGGAAGCTCAGAAACCGGAGCTCCTTTTTTGTAAATCAAAATCGTCTCCCCCTCGGATAGTCCATATACATCTGAATAACAATAACGCACTCCATCTGCAATCTCTTCGTCTCCTGCTTCTCTCTCATAACCAATCGTTTGAACCTGTACCTGATAGGTATAGTCATTCCGTTTTTGGGGTTCTGTAAACTGCCCTTGAAAATCGCAGATATAAACCGTTCCATCCGGATAATTATCTCCGGTGTCCCCCATATTAACGTCCTGGAAACTCCCCTGAAAGCTTCCATCTTCTGCAACTGTCAGTTCCGTCTGCCAGGCTCCTGCTCCGCTGGAAAATACAAACCTGCTTCCTTTTAGTTCAGAAAAAGAAAAGATTTCCACGACTGCTCCGGATGATAATTCTGCAGAAACCGATTCTGCAGAGCCTTTGGATGCAGGCTGTGTCTGGATAGGCTCTCTGCTGTCACAGCCTCCTAACCCGAGGGATGCCAAAATCAAAATTATCATTCCCGCTATTTTCTTCTGTTTTCTCATAAATCCTCTTTTCTTCTCTTATCGCGTTCTTATTTACGGAATTGCAAAAACTGCTTCTTTTACTCTGCCATTGGGGTAATAGGTTACAATCAGATACTCGCCGCCTTCTCGGTTCCAGATGTCCTGCTCCTCTCCTGCCACATCATCCGGTTCTCCCCATACGCTTCTTAGCTGTCCCCTCTTATAACCGGCCAAATCTTTCAGTTCCTCTGCCTGCAGCGTTCCCAGACCTGGAAGGTTATCTGCATTCTTTGCATGACGATATGCATATCTCCATCCGAATATCAAGGCCAGCAGTGCGCCCAGCAAAATCACGCAGTTTCGAATTATTTTTCTCATTCCCATTCCCTCCTCATTACAAAATTGGTCAGAAGAATCCCCTGACGCTCCACTTGCTGTTCTTTTACCACCTGATACCCTCTTTTCTCAAAAAAAGGCCTGGCAGTAATGGACGCATGGGTCACAACCGGACCCTTAACGGATCTTTCCAGCTGGTCGCACAGTTTTGATGCAATTTTCTGCCCCTGATAGTCTTTATGAACATATAGGCGGTCTAAATATCCTGTATGGTCAATGTCTCCAAACCCAACAATCCTTCCATCTTCTACTGCAACCAGGCTGTAATGGTCCAGAAATGACCGGTTCCACTGTTCCAAATCTACCGTTCCCGTTGCCCATACATTCTGCTGCTCCTCACTGTAATCTTTTGCATTGACTGTATGAACCGTATCGTAAAACAACTGCGCTATCTCCCTGCAGTCTTCTGGCTGATACTTCCGGATTACCCGTTTCATTTTCCTCTACTCTCCTCTCCGATACTTTACGGCAAAATAAAAGGTACTGATAAACGCTATATAAGCCAGCCCCATGCAAGGATAATAAACCCCTTGGGAAAGCCTGCCAATATACGGATGGCTGAGCGTACACAATATCACAAATGTCATGCATACAATCAGACTGGCCAGACTATAAAACAAAGCTCTATTTTCTTTTAACTCCATAGCTGTTTCCCATTTTTGCGCTCTCTGAAGCTGCATCAGCAGCCCCTCCTCGTCTATATAGCCTTTTGGAATAATCTGTGTCCGTTTTCCCATCCTGCCGCCAGCATAACGCATCCAGCAGATAACCGAATAGCTGCTTTGCCGCTCTTTTATACCAAGAACTTTTAAAATTTCGTCTGCATCGGCAGGAATCCTGTTGCTCCTCTCAGCCTGACGCTGCACCTGTTCTGCTGCTTTCTGTATTTCCACGGACGTCTGGAAAAATCCCAATATTCCTCTTCTATATTGGACAAACTGCCTTATATCTGTCACAAACAGCCGCCCCTCTTCATTTTGAAAAAATATTACGGCATCCCGCAGGGATCTTTGGGAAAGCTTTGCGGTCAGGAAAAGAATAAAAGCCGTTACGAGAATCATACTGAAAAAAGAAAAGACTTTTCCACTCTCCCCCAGATAAATTGACAGCACGCTTGAACCAACAGTCAACAGGACTGCCAGGCTAACAATCCCTGTCACTCCCAGAATAGTATCCCATGCGTAACGATTTCTTTGTCCAGGACCGGAAGGCCCCCAGATTTGAATCTGCATACCATTCCCCTCTCTTCCTATAACACATCCTGCTTTTTTATTTTACCATCTTTTTTCTCTCTAATTTTTAATGTTTGCTTACAATTTTACGGAGATTCCTTTATCTTTTCTTAAAACCGGACATTTTCTTTCCACAACAAGAAAAGACCGGAACAAAAGCTCCCCCAGCTCTTGTTCCGGTCTTTTTTATTTGTCATCTTATCTGTCCGTATTTTGCAGATTGCGGACAGGCTCTACTGCTGCTGCCATCATATCTTTTAAAGCCTTCTGGAAATGCCACATATCGTTGCCCAGGATAATCATGTTATACCCCTCTGCAATGGCATTTTCAATGTTTTCTCTGGTCGGAGGAACGACCGGCCCCAGTACGCCGATCCCCTTTTCTTTTGCCTTTTTAACCAAAACCTGAAAAGCTTCTTTGACCTCGTCTCCCATAGAGTATCCGACCTTTAAATTTTTGGAAACTGCATAATCAATAGGCCCGAAATTTACAGCATCTACGCCTTCTACTGCTAAAATCTCGTCGATGTTGTCTGTAAACTCATAGTCCTCGTCCATAGGAATTACCAGAGTATCTCGGTTCTGCTGTTCCATATAGGAATTCCAGTCAAAATTGTGATATCCAAATCCTGCCGCCCGCACATTGCTCTCTCCGCCTCTTCTTCCCATAGGAGAGAACTTAGCCGCCTCTACGCAGCGCTTTGTCATCTCTGCAGTCTTACAGTGAGGAATTACCACTCCGTCCGCGCCCCACTCCAAGACTTTACGAATGGCCACTTCGTCATCATCCGCCATTCTGACTAATACGGAAATGTCGTGAAGTCTGGCCGCCATAATCTGCTTTTCAAACTCTTCGTTCAGCATCCAGTTGGTATGCTCCAAATCCAGATAGATAAAATCCAGGCCTGACATTGCAATATTTTCAATCACACAGGTAGTTCCTGTAAAACAGGCCATTCCGAACACAGGCCCTCGCTTCATTTTTTCTTTTAAGGTCATATTCTATCCCCCTCGCCAAAATATGGCTAAATCCTCTTGCTTAAATGGTATATCCAAGCAAAGAAGGCAGCCAGGTGGTCAGCGGCGCCCATAAGCTGATTGCAACTAACACGATAATGTTGCAGATAACGTAAGGCAGCGCCCCCTTAAATATTTCCACAACCGGCATCCGGTTAATTTTGTTGCACGCATTCAGACACATACCAACCGGAGGCGTTACCAGGCCAATCGCAAGACCGGTAATCATCATTGCGCCAAACTGCAGAGTAGAAAAACCGTAGTTCTGCATAACCGGAAGCATAATCGGAGTCAGCAGAAGGATAGCCGGACTTACATCAATAAACGTACCGATTAGCAGAATCATCACGTCAAACATCAAAGCAATTCCCCATGCCGGCATATTCAGCCCCATGAAGAACGCGGCAACTGTCTGCGGCACTTTCTGCATGGTCAATACCCAGGTAAAGATGGTGGTAAAACCAATAATAATCATAATAGAAGATGAAGAAATCAAGGTTTTCTTCAATGCATTCCAAACGTCTTTCCAGGTCAGTTCCCGATAAACGAAAAATCCTACTATCAATGCGTACAATACCGCTACGCCTGCACTCTCAGAAGCTGTACAGATACCGAAGGATACGCACACGATAATGAAAATCGGCATCAAAAGCGCCGGAATTCCAGAAAGAACCGCGCTGGTAAACTCCTTCATGACAAACGGAGTCCTCTTTGGATGCCAGTGTTTCTTATGGCTGATCCAGAATACCAGAAGCAGCTGGGTAAGGCCAATCAGGATTCCAGGAACTGCACCTGCCATAAACAGGGCTCCAACGGAACCGCCGGAGATCATGGAAAATACGATCATTGGCGTAGACGGCGGAATAATCATACCCATAGTAGAAGACGCTACGGTAATACCAGCCGATGCTTCCGGCGGATAGCCCAGATCTTCCATGGCTGGAATCAGGATACTGCCCAGCGCAGAGGTGTCTGCTACAGAAGAACCGGAAATGCCGCCAAAAATCATGGACGCTACAATATTTACTTCTCCAAGTCCTCCATGAAATGGTTTTAAAATCTGAAGACAGAAATTAATAATCCGCTTCGTAATCCCTCCTGTGTTCATCAGCTCGCCTGCCAGCATAAACAGCGGCATTGCAATCATCAGCTCACTGAATACACCGTTCCAGATACGCTGGGGCACCATCTGCATAAAAGTAGGTGCATTGGTAGAAATGTAAGTTACGCAGGATGCGCCGATGGCAAAAGCAAGCGGCACGCCAAGGGCTGCGAAAAAGATCAGCAGCACCAAAAGAATCAACATTGCCATATGGTTTCACTAACTCCTTTCCGTCTACGCTGCTTCTTCTTTCGTAAGCGCCTTATTTTTAGGTGCAAAGTAAGAAATATCTGTGGTAATAAACTCTACGATTTTCAGCACAATGCATACTGCGCAGATAGCGCCGCACACCGGCATGATTCCATACATAAATTTCATTGGAATTTCCATACCCTGGCTGATCTGCTTTCCTGCAACGCCTACGTATTTTACGCCCTGATAGGTAAAAATCACATCTACAATCAGAACGATGATGTAGTTTGCCACGCTAAGCCACCGTTTCACAGATGGTTTTACACTGTCGTAGAAAATATCGATTATTACGTGCTCGTTTTTAATTATGTTAATGCCCATTCCCCAGAATGTCGTAAATGCAAACAGTGTTACATTAAATTCTGCAAGCTGTTTCCAGCTCAAAGAGAAAAAGTAACGGGCAATTACGGAAAATATGACCAGCACTGCCAAAAGCCCCATGGCTACGACGCCGATTCCAAAGTAAATATCAAACAACTTCTGCCCTGCTTTTTTCAGCTTTTCCATGGCATCAGCCCCCTTTCTCCAGAAATGTCACCCTATTTTGCGTTTGCTACAATATCCTGCATTTCTTTTAATTCCTCTGCAGTCAGGATTCCTTCTTCAATACACTGATCATATACTACCTGAACGGCGTCCTGGAATGCTTTCAGCTCTTCTTCCGTTGGTACATAAACTTCACATCCAGCATCGATTACAACCTGTTTTGCCTTTTCCTGGTTCTCGTCAATTAACTGGTCATTGTAAGTTCCCATCTCGGTTGCACACTCTGTAATAATTTCCTGATACTCTGCCGGAAGGCTATTCCACCATGCAGCATTTACATAGAATGGGTCTGGATGGAACTGGTAGTTTACTTCGGTAAAGTATTTCTGCACCTCATAGAACTTCATGCCTTCTACGTTTACCCACGGATTTTCCTGTCCGTCTGCTACTGCGGTTTTTAAGCCCATGTACAGGTCAGAGTACGGAATGGTAGTGGTAGTAGCGCCCAAAGCGAGAAACGTCTTGTCGATAGTGTTCATACCATTGGTACGCATCTTTAAACCTTTCAAATCCTCCGGCTTGGTAATTGGGTGTTTGCTGTTGGAAAACTGTCTCCATCCGCCTGCATCACAAAGGTTAATAATAACCGTACCAGTCTCTGCTTCTGCCTCTGCGCAGACTTTCTTTGCTAAATCACTATTTAATAATGCAGTAACCTGCTCTCTGGTCTGAGCCAAAAATGGAAGTGTAAACATTAACAGACGAGGGCTGAAATCAAACTGTCCGCCTCTCATACCCTGAACAGTGCCTGCAACAACCTGCTCCAGCATCTCTTTTTCGGTTCCCAGCTGTCCATTGCCGAATACTTCAACGGTTACATGGCCGTTCGTCTTTTCTGCTACATCAGCGGAAAACTTTTCCATAGACTCATAACGGGGATTTCCTTCCGGCTGGGCGTGTCCAACTATCATTGTGAAATCGCCTAACGCTGCATATGGATCTTCCCCCTCTGCTGCTTTTGCAGTCGTCTCTTCTCCTCCTGATGCCGCTGTAGTCTCTGCTGCCGGAGCTGCTGTAGTTGCATCTGCCGGTTTTTCTCCGCCTCCGCAGGCTGTCAGGCTGACCGTCATTGCCATTGCTAATAACATTGCCACTGTTTTTCTCATTTTACACATCCTCCTTCACATCTTGTTTCCCTTGATTCTTGTACCTTTTCACTTCTTGTATACAAGCTTGTCTTTATGCTATCATAACCTCGCGCTGTTTTCAAGAGAAACTTTCATGCATTTGTGCTTTTTGTCGTATTTTTACATATTCATTTGCACTATTTTGTTCATTAATCCAATTTTAACACAACTATTTTCTGCATTTCCTTTTTTACTTCCCCATTCCTGTTGTATACATATTTTATTTTTGTTAAGTTTTTAATTCTTTTATTGCTATTTTTTCCATTAATCGTTATAATAACTCTTAGAAGAAAGCGTTTATTTTTTGTGCTTGTATACAAGCTTTCTTTTTATCTGCGGGCAAATTTCAGAAAGGATACCCCTATATGGAACATACAATCGAATATACTCTGAATAATGATGAAATTTATAAGATCTTAGAAGATGAGATCGTTTCCTTAAGAATACAGCCAGGTGATATTTTAAGTGAAAACAGTCTTTGCAAACGGTTCCACGTCTCCAGAACCCCAATCCGCAGCGTGCTGCAGCGCCTTCAGCAAAACCGTTTTGTCAATATCATCCCACACAAAGGAACTATTGTCACGCCTATTAACGTAAACATTGCAAGTCAGCTGATTTACCAGCGCGTTGCTGTAGAATCCATGGTTTTGCGCGACTTTATCCTCTCCTGTTCGCCCACGGATGTCGAGCGGGTACGATACTCTTTGAAAAACATGGAAGAGGCGGCTTCAAAAGCTCAGGATTTAGAACATTTTGACATTAATGATTTTTTGTTAAAAGACCTAGAAATGCACGAAATCTGGTTCCAGGCAACTGGGAAAATGTATCTCTGGAATCGGATTACTACCCCTCACGCAGACTATTCCCGTTTTATCCGTCTGGATATTGTAGGAGCTAAAAATGTTCCGGACGTCCTGACGGACCATCAGAATATGATGGCTCTCATCGATTCCAAAGATATCAGTAAAATCGAAGACTTAATGAGCCACCATTTGTACGGAGGCGTCAGACGTCTGGGAGGCAGTCTGTTTTCCGAGGAATACAAAAAATATTTCTTTTCGCCTGAAGATGTATAAAAACCCGTTCTGATTACAGCACCATTACCAGGGTTCCTGCCGTAATCAGGATCGCGCCGATTGCTGACTTTGCCGTAAACTGCTCATGCAGAAAAGCAAAAGCCAGAACCAGGGTAATCACAACGCTTAGTTTGTCAACAGGGACGACTTTCGACGCTTCCCCTATCTGAAGAGCCCTGTAATAGCACAGCCAGGACGCGCCGGTAGCCAGACCGGACAAAATCAGAAACAGCCAGCTTTTTTTGCTAATTCCCGAGATTCCCGACTGGCTTCCCGTCAGAAATACCATCCCCCACGCCATCCCCAGAACTACTACCGTCCGGATGGCTGTGGCCAGATTGGAATTTACCCCTTCTATGCCGATTTTTGCCAGAATTGATGTAAGCGCCGCAAATACTGCCGAACCAAGAGCAAATACAAACCACATATCTTCTTCCGCCTTTCTCAAAATGCTGTTTCTTTCACATTTTCCTTTAGTCTATCAAAATAATTCTGATTGTTCAATCTCTCCGGAGATACCATTGTCATTTTCTACAACTCTTCTGTTCTATTTGACATTTTTTTATCAAAGTTGTATACTGGACTTATATTCACAAATGAACGTGTTAAAGGAGGAACTATCATGTTACAATCACGAGCACAGATCGCAGTAGATTACTACGTGAAATACGGGTATAACTGCTCCCAGGCTGTGGCAGTTACCTACGCCGATCTTCTGGGCTTAGACCCAATGGTATGTTTTAAGGGAATGGAAACATTTGGAAGCGGTATGGGCGCCAGACTCGGAACCTGCGGCGCCATATCCGGAGCCATTTACCTGGCCGGCTTTGTTACCAGCACTGGACATATGGATGAAGATCGGACAAACAAATCCAAAAAGGCTTCTTATGACCTTGCCGGAAAAATCACACAGGCCTTTTACGAAAAGAACCGGACTGTAACCTGCCACGATCTGAAGGATACGAACGCTGATACCTTTCATTCCTGTCTGGACTGTATTGCAGATGCCGCCATTCTCGCCGAAACCTATATTTTTCCTGGACAATTTGAAGAACCAACTTATTACAAAGAAAAAGGAACCCGATAATACGCTTAAGGGGGGATTGTTATGACATATGTTATCTTTTTTGCAGTCAGCATTTTAGCTTCTGTAGTAGGCGCTATCTGTGGAGTAGGCGGAGGCGTGTTTATGAAGCCCGCTTTAGATGCGGTAGGTGTGCTTCCTGTCAATACCATTACGTTTTTATCCACTTGTACCGTAATTTCCATGACCAGCTATAATGTTATCAGTTCTGCCATGAACTCTAAAAAAGGCGGAAGCGACAACTTAATCGACTGGAATCTGACAACCTGGCTGGCAATTGGTTCCGCAATTGGCGGGGTAATCGGCAAATATATCTATGACATAATTAAAAATTCTTCTCCAAACAAAGAAATGGTCGGCGGATACCAGGCAATTGCCCTGCTTATTGCTGTATTCCTGACTCTTGTCTATACATTGAACAAGAAAAAATGCAAATCCTGCCATGTGACGAACCCTGCTGCCCTGGTTCTTCTGGGATTCTTATTAGGAACTCTTTCCTCTTTCGTAGGAATCGGCGGCGGCCCTATGAATCTGGCTGTGCTTTATTTCTTCCTTTCTATGCCTACCAAAACCGCTGCACAAAATTCCTTGTACATGATTCTGATTTCTCAGATTGCCAGCTTAATTGTAACCTTTACAAAAGGCAGCGTACCGGAAGCTTTCTACAAAGACGTAGATCCTGGTCTCTGGGTTATGTTAATCGGCATGATGCTCTGCGGCGTATACGGCGGCATTGTTGGCAAAAAAATCAACAAAAAAATCCCAACCAGTACCGTAGACAAACTGTTTGTCATTCTTATCTGCGTTATTATGGGATTATGCTGCTGGAATATTTATACCAAACTTGGACTTGGATAAACCATTCCTGAATGATCTGCGTGAAAGAAACTCAAGAGAAAAGCGTCTCCGGACGGCCATTATTCTGGTTATCCAAAGACGCTTTTCCTTTCTTATCAAGGCTTATTCTGTTAATCTGCTTTCTGTACGGAAACAACTGTTCCAGTAAACGCGTCTACTACGCTGAGTTCTCCTGTATAAGTTACCGTTACCTGGTCTCCGTCTTTTACCTCAGACAGGCCTTCCGGCGCAGTATCAAACGACATGGAATATGCATCTCCCTTATCATCTACGATAGTAAACATAAAATCTTTGATTTCTTCAATCGTTCCCGTAATTACTGCTGTTTCTCCCTCTGCTTCCTTGGAAGCTGTCTGGCTTGTATCTGTCTGGACAGACGGCGCTGTCGTTGCCGTTGTATCGGACGGCTTCGCGCCGCATCCCGTTGCCAAAACCAGAGTCATCATTAAAATCGCAGCAATATTTCTTTTCTTCATAGTCAAACCTCCATGCTAAAAAAATGTATTCAAATGCTTTTTCATTTTCATTACATTTCTTTAGACGTATCAGGAAAAAGAAAAGTTTCAAGGAGGTTAAAAATTTTTTAAACTTTTATGCATTCTGCTCCAGTTCTTTTATTATGAACTCATTCATATAATCATAGGATTTCCAGTTTTCTTCTCTCTGGTTAATCTGGGTCTTTTTGCACAAAAACTTAATCGTCCACAAAATTTCATCCACTGATTTTCCGGTCTTCTCCTTTACCCATTCAGGGGTTACCGATATAATGCTGTGTGCAGCAATATTGCGCAGTCGGCTCTCAACTTCTACCAGTACCTGAACCCTGTCTTTTAGCAATAAATCGCTGCATTTTTCCTTTACAATACAATTCAAATGCGACGAATATACAGGGCCAAACCGGAACGGTGCAAAGTTTTTCTCCAATATCCCCATTCCTTCGCTTCCCTCTAATTTTGATCGGCTCCATTTTTTTATGGATCTATCTGACAAATCATAATATCTGTGAATATCTATGCCGCAATACTGATTGATTACCAGTTCCAGCAAATCCACTCCCAAAGGCGTTATTGCCCTCAAGAAATCGGCATATTCGCCTCGTTTTACTCTCAAATCCAATGACAGCGTATATTCAAACAAAATCCTGTTGCGATTTTCTATAGAAACAGCTCTCAGCACTCCGCTATTTTGGGGAAGACAGCGGTTCATTCGTTTCCAATCCAGAGAAACTATAATTCTCTTATTTAGTATCTATCAATAAATTTTTTTGCTTTTTTCTTGATGATAATTTGGTACATCAATCAAGCCCCCATTCTTTTAAACACGCTTCTAGCGGAACCCCTTCCTTGTCTTCGTCTGGTGCATTCTTATAATTTTCTATCATTCTTTCGCAGAACAAGTCGTCAGCTTCTTCATCGGCTGTCAGTCCTTGTATATATGCCAATACATAGCCCATTTTATAATCTGGTACGTTATCCAATAATGCAACTATCTTTTCTTTATTGCTCATTTTTTCAACCTCTCTTTCTATTTCTTGCCTATCACTTTTTATAGGTTCATTATATACTCCTCAAAAATTGCACGCAAGTTATTTAGCAGAAATACTGCTGACAATCCGAAAACTGACAGCCTTTTTGAATGTTTGATGACTCTTTAAAATGAAATGGAAGTCATCCATTACTATCTGTTTTACCAACTTAATTTGCAAACCGTCCCCTTTCGGGGACTCTATTTCTTTATCTCCGTGCCCCAGAACCCTTTCCATTGCGGGGCTGATTTCCTGTTTTACATGGGAAACCAGAATCAAAGAAACAGAGTTTTTAATTTTAAGTAAAATCAGCAAAAAAGCCTTGTTTTAACGGTATCGGGGCAAAATCCGATGATTTTCATCTCGCATTGCCCCATCATATACTCTTTCCCCCTATAATGGGTACATTTTAAAATATGAGGCGACACTCCAAGCCTAGGATCCATGCCATGCTTATGCTCTCTTGGAACATTGGTTTTCTCAAAGATATCTTTTGTTATATGAATCGCTTCCTGTTCTCCATATAAAGCATAGACAATTGTTTTGGAAACGAATCCGCTTCCGCCGCCTAAAAAGACTGTATTGTCCGCTGCCCTGCCGGTTCCGGAAAATTTCTTCTGAAAAACGTCATAATAGGTGCCATAGAAAATTTCCACACTTTCCATAATATCTTCTGGGGAAAGCGTACATAATGTTTTGTCTATTGTTAGCATCAGTGTACAGGGGGAAATACGGTCAGAAACGTCCAGATGACGCGCCTGCTGCGTTACTTTCAATCGGTGTACGTCCAGTACACCTCATTCAAGTGCCTTGCAGACGCGTCATCTGACCTGTTTCTGACTCTTCTGACCTCAAGTGGAGAGAATTTCCCCATTTTTAAGGCAGACGAATGAAGCGTACTGGATGTACGCTGATTGAGGATAACGCAGAAAATGGGAAAATTCTCCCTCTTTGAGGCGTATTGCCCCTGTACACTGATGCTATGGTTGCTTTTATGACAGTTTCCGGCTTTATACATTCCCTCAACAGATTTAACGTCCTGGATTTTCCATCCGGATGTTTTTCCCATTTCTGGCAAAGGATGATATCTTTTCTGGACAACGGTTCACTGTCGCTGATTATCAAGCCGGATAAGCTGTCGCTTACCGCGTCTTTTTTCTTCTCTGTCCAGTTTAAGGAATGGAAACTTTTACTTTCGATTTCTTCGATATTTTCCAGGATTTTTCAGAATGTCCGCATATAAAAGAATGGTTCTCAGCATTCCCTTAATGGAATTTCCAGGAACATATGGATTCCCATAAGGATCAACGGTACAGGCCATGATGTGCATCTGCTTTTTTTCTAACTGCAGATCGCCAGATTCCACCACATAATTCACATTCTGTTTTAATTCTTCCAATGAAATCCTGTTTCGGATTGCCCAATGCTTCAGGTCTTCCCTGGAATCCCGAACCATAAATTTTTCAAAATTAACTTTATTATATCATGCTTATTGCTAATTTGCGATTCACCATCTGGCTCTTTTCCCTAATGGAAAACGCTTCAAAATACCGGTTTTCTCTTGGGATCCACTCTTTGCGGAAACGTTCTGCCATAACGTCTCCATTCCGGCGCCGAATTCGCAAAAGCTGCTCTTCTTCACAAATCTCACAGAAAAATCGGAGATCGTACACATCGCCAAAATACGGATGCTGGCTGTAAGAACCTTCGATGATATTCAAACATTTCCACGGAGTAAAAACCGGAGAACCCAGCGTCTGGCTTTTGCAGTCGTAAATCCGATAAGATAAACCTTCCTGCTGGCAAATATGATTCAAAATTTCTTTCTGAAACCGCTCATAATCCACATTGCCTCCCACCTGCGCCATACGCTCTGGCGTTCTCTGCTCCGGCCTTAAAAAGAAATCGTCCATGTGGAATAAATTGCAGTCGTATACGCTCTGCAGCAGCTGTCCCAGAGTTGTTTTTCCGCTTCCGCACATCCCGTCTATTGCTATTAAAAGCTGAGACGGATTGAACTGCGCACCCTTCTGCTTTTCTTTCATTCTCCGGTCAATGCAGCACAGAACCGGATAATATTGGGCAAATCGTTCTTCCACTACCCGATAAGCTGGGTGGTAAGCCTTTTTATAAGCCGGACTGTGGCTGACAGCCGGATACCCCTTTTTTTGGTATTCTTTTAAATATTCTTCTGCCTCTGCCTGATCAAACGGAAGTTCTCCCATCCTGCACCACTCTAAAAACTGCTCCAGCTTCTTTTTAAAGGATTCCATCGTTCCTTTTTTATTTGCTGCCGACTGGAGAAACATCTGGTTCATCGTTTCTGGAGAAAGCCCTTCCGAAAAAGCCTGAAGATGCATCCGGTACATCCCATTGCCAATATATTCACATACAGGAGAAGGAGTGCCGCAGCACTCCCCTGTTGATGTTTTTACAGTATTCCACTCTTTTTTTAAAAATTCCAGGCTTTTTTGAGGATCGGAAACCATATGTCCGCCGCCAAATTCACTTTGATACAAAAGTTTTACGGCATCCGTTATTTCCATTTCTGGATGATGCTTCCACTGTTCCAACAAGATTTCTTTCATTTTTTACTCCGCAATTATTTATTTTACTGTCTTTTAGTCCATGAATTTTGCCCGTCTTAACGCCAGAATGATGATGGGAATCAGAACCAGCTGCAGGATAATTCCAGGAACCGCGTTTAACAAAGCGCCGCCCAGGAAAATCTGCCATCCAAAAGCTTTTCCTGTAATTCCATACAGAATCATGCTGACAATGCCCCATACAATACGTCCTGCAATCATTGCGCCTGCCAGACTTACGTAAACAGACACCGTAGTTTTCGGGAGTTTCTGATAAAGAATCCCCGTTACTGCTCCGTATACTGCCAGTTCAAAGGCCATTGCGGCTGCTGTCGGCATCATCGGAGGCATAGAAAAAAGGGCGCTTCTCATAAGCGGAAGAACAAAGCCCACCAAAAGTCCCCACTGCCAGCCGCAGACAAAACCGCAGATGAGTACCGGAATATGCATTGGCAAAAGCATACTTCCGACTGTCGGAATCTGTCCGGTCAGAAATGGCAGTACAATTCCCAGCGCTAAAAATACAGCAGAGAGAGTCAGTTTCGTTACAGATGAGTTGTTTTTCATGTTTATTCTCCTTGTTTTTGTAATGGATAGCAGAAAAATCCCTGATCATGGAATAAAAAGGAGGTCGCTTGCGACATAATTGCATCTTTGCGCAAGCGCGCATCCTCGCTTTCCTGCAAAATAAAAATACCAGAAACACACCCAATCTTCTGATTGCCGTACCTTCCTGGTATTCTTGCTTTTAGTTTGCTTTTTATTTGCCTGAAACTTTATTTTGGATTTTTCTATCTTATCTTTGGAAGCTTTTGCTTCCTACAGCTTCTGCCATATCCAGCGCCTTCTGACGACCATTTCTTTTATTATACCTCTTTTTCTGAAATTCGTCAAACTTTTTGCTATTTTTCCAATATTTCTGTAAATTATTCCCTACGGATTACATCTTTTACAAGGATCATATCCCTGAGAAATCAGTTCTTCTCTGGTTCCGGTAAATTCCTGCTTGTTCGAATCCTTCATCTGCCCTACGGAAGAACATCCAGGTCTATGAAATTTTTTGGAGTCTATATTTAAAATATAACTTTCATTCTGGGATGCGGTCTCTTGTTCCGTTTCTCCTGCAGGCCTGCTGTTTCCCGTCTTGTAATCAATGGCAATTCCTGGCTGTACATTATATACATACACGCAGAACAGAACCCCTTCTCCGCCATCCTCTACCGATTTGCCTTCCATCAGAACGCCGGAAGCTACCAGGTTATCTCCCTCAAAAACCGGCGTCACACGATACATCACATGATTTCCTGTTTCTTTCACGTAATCCGCCACCATATTTTCAAATGGAAGCATTCCTTCTGTATTGAAATATCTGGTTCCTGTAATCAGATTTTCTTCATTGGCATTTTCTGCTGTAAGCTGATAACCAATCAGATGACAGCGGTTGTACAGGTATTTTCCATCTACATTGTCATATTTGACCGTATGCCAGCCGGTAGGCTTTACCTGTCCGATAGACCCCCGCTCTGCTGTCGGCATCAAATCCTGCCCCACGCTTGCAGATGCCGCAGTGCACCTGCCAAGAGAATCCAGTTCTCCATATGTTTCAAACGATTCTGTTGTCAGCTCTTCTTCATTGAAAAAAGGAACATTGTCGTTTACCGGCACATAGGCCTGTCCGGAATACTCTGGAACTGCCGAAAAATCAAACTGTGCAGATGCGGACATGGAAACCATGTTCCGTTCATTCTGTTTTGTTGACGCTTCCGTCTGTATCTGGGTGTTTTCTGTCTGGGTACTTCCGCAGGCTGAAACTGTTACTGACGCAGCCAGAACCAGTCCGGCCAGCCAAATTGTTACTCTTTTCATCGTCTGTATCGCTCCTTTGTAATCTTTTCATGGGAAGAACCGGCAAATTCCATTGTTTCTGCCATTTTCCAATTCGTTACGTCTATATCAAACCAGGTGTCTGCCGGATACGTCCGGTTCCATTTGTACAAGATGATTTCTTCGACTTTTTCTAAATATGGATTTACGTCCACGTTTTCTACCAGACAAAGCTCTCCCTTTCCAGCCTTTTTCAAAAAATCCTCAGCCACCTGGATCCGGCTCTGATCCTCATCGCCGAACTGTTTCGCACTATAGGCGTTCATCCAGATTTTGGAATTTCCTGCATCTGCCAAAATTTTCTCCCGAAGAATGCGGTCCTGGCTCTGCCGTCTGCCATTAAACATCATACCGTTTTTGTCATCCGCACAGATTACTATAATCATATCCGTCTCTCCCATTCATTTTCTTATCCAAAAAACAAGTCACAAAATGTACAAATATTTTAAATAGTTTAATTTATTTCATTTTTTGTAGTATATCACATTTTTCAAGAAATGGTAACACTATGTTTATCACTTATCGCCCTAACGCGATTACAAACCGCAATGTCTGCAATGGATTCCTGCCCATACAGCAAAATATCGTCAGCCATAACCCGACTGACGATATAACACTTATTCTTTGTATTGCCTTCTGCAGATAGCACAGACATCCTCTCGTAATTTATTTTATTGATGTAACTAATACATTCTATTCAACTAATCCTCTATAAAACTCAGGGAGATCGGAAGTTTTGCCTGTTCTCCATTTTACAGGAATCGGGAAATTTGTAAGCTTTCCTTTCCACAATCCACCATCAGGATTCATATACCCTTCAAAGCTCCAACCTTTGTCTGCTGTGAACGTACCATTTACACTTGTTCCATGTGCTATTTTACTCTCGTCTACTATCTTCCTAACCCCTAATTTTTAATTCTATAATCTGGGATTCGTCAAAATTATTTCTTATATTTTTTTCTGATTGCCAATGAGTAAACTGCTATAAAAACAATCGTTTCCATTACACTCCCCGCAGCCGAAAGTAAAATCCATTTGGAATGTCCTGAAATCAAAGGAAGCCCAAGCAAAATCCATACAATGCCATTTGCAACGTAGAGTTTGGACATTGCATGATTGTATTTTTTTATATCCGTTACCTCAATCATTTTCTCAGTTCTTCAGAAACTGGAAGTTGTTTATTTCTTCTTTTTCGGTTTTGGGGCTGGCAGTTCGTCATACATTGCATGAAACAAGCCTGTCAAAAATTCCTTATTATCAACTTCATCTACCAACAACATCTCTTTTGCTCCCTCATAGGGTAATTCATACGGAGCTGTCGGCATATAACTAATTGCTGATTTTACTGGTTTAACAAGTAATCTATCATCATAGATACCGCCTACAATCTTGCCACGATAATAAATAATAAATTCTCCCATCATAGCTCGATAAGTAATTTCTTCTAACTCAGATAACTGCCCTAAAATAAACTCTAAGTATTCCTTGCTTGATGCCATATTCCCACCTCAACTTCCTTTTGTGTAATATATTCACCATTAACTTCATATTTATTAAGTATCATAGAACGATATAATGGATATTCATTTAATATGAGTTTATGGTATATCATATCAACATCCTCTACCTCAATGGAAAAGTTAATACCACGCCCAAAAGGATATGACATTTCTGCAACATTCCAACCATTTTCATGCATCTCTTCAAACATCAATTGAGTTTCCTCAAAAGATAGAAAAATAAATCTATCTGCCTCTCTTTCATATTCTAATTTAAAACCCAATATGTTCAAATAAAATTCTTTCGTTTTATTTATATCACTTACAGTTAATTCAGGGATTATTTTATTAAATTTCATCTTTCCACCTCTCTTAAAATTCTAATTTATTTTTTTCATAATATCATACCTTGTAATTATTTACACCATTATAATCACAAAAATGACACCGATAATATCTCTACTATCTGCGTCATTCCTTTCATGTCTTCTTGAAATATTTACTCCATTTTCTTTCAATTTTAAAAATCTGTTACGATATTTTGCGTTATTCTGCGATACCTTTTCTTTGAAGAAAAATGTCTGTAAACCTTAGTTTTCAACGAACTTTTCAATATTTAACTGATTTGATAGAATAAGACAAGGCACTACATGAGAATGGTAGGCGGTTAGTCCTTCAACAGAGGGACTGAACCCTCTGATTACATAGAACTCCTGCTTGCAGAAAATCTGGGAAAGGAGGGCTTGACTTATAAGTGATTTTGAAATGCTCTCCATCGTACTAATGATATTTAGTATTGTTGTGGCGATTTTGATTGCGTATATAAATCAATCAAAAAAGTAACCGCCCCTCGCTCAAGGAATGCGGTTACTCTTTTGAGTAATTAAATAATTTAGACTAACCAACTATCAGTAGTACCTTTTTATATCCTTATTCTAACAAATACTTATTCAAATGTCAAATCTGACACTCTTAAAATTTTGCTATCAAATTTAATAATCCTTTCCGATTTACAGAATACCTGTCAACGAAACAATGGAGCAAGCACAAGCAAAAACACCCATACATAGAGAGGTGATTGCCCATTTCTTTTTCTTCTGTTTGTAGTATTCCAACGCATTATACAATTCTTTTACACCAAAAGCCAATACTACAAATTGAAGTATTTTAATCATATCCATTCAATCACGCTCCTTTGGCAAATTCCGAGTTATCTGTCTGTATTTCTTCCTCATCTTCTTGCCCTGCGGACAAGAAGCATCCCTCGCTTTGCTCGGTCAATTCAAAATTTTCTAATTCGCTTAACCTTTTGGCAAATCGGAAGCTTGCCCTCTTTCATCCGTTACAATATGTCTTATCCCACTATTCCTGCTGTTAAAATAAGTTCCCAGAAACGTTGGAAATGCCTTATATTGATCCAAGTCTTTAATCGGTATCCAACGCATTTCCTCTTTTACCCCTTGTGTCGTGCTGTTACTATGAAGTTCTTGCGTACCTCTCGGTTTCATCAAAAAATAAAAACTGAGTTCATGACAATTCATTCCCTTTAATGCACCATCATTTTTGTCAAAAAAATTTTCATGGATAACTGCCAAATGGTCTATCTCATAATGAACCCCTGTTTCTTCTAAAACTTCCCGACGCACTGCATCTTCTGCCGTTTCACCATGATGGACTCCGCCGCCAATAGAATAAAAATAATCATCTTTTTCGTTGCAGGCAAATAAAACACATTCATTTTCTACTATAATTGCTGCCGCACGATATCTGAACCATTTATTTTCTTTTGTAAATCCACAATCGCACATCCTCTTTTACCTCCATAACGTTCTCTGTCTACTAGAATTTATATGGCATTCCAAATAAAACAAAAGCCAAATACAATCCCCTAAAAAGAAGTGCTAAATGAGTGAAAAAGTATACATAAAAGTAATGCAAACAAAGCTTTCACGAAAAACCAGCTTAAATACGCCAGCCAGCTTTTCATTCCGTCAGCCTTTCAGCTGCCTTGTTTCTTATCAACTGCGGTTCTTAGTTCATTGGCATAATTGTTAAGAGCTTCACAAGGTTCGTATTTACACTTATAACCAACGCCATTAATGATAAAAAATGGATAGAATGCTGTAATTTGCATTTGAGATCCATCGGATAAATTCAGCGTAAACGTAACGTCTTGTCCAACATATCCTGCTGTATATGCGTCGGTCCTGCTATAGATTACTACTTCCCTGAGATATGATACTAATTCCTCTGTTTCTGTTATTTGAATGGTTGTATCGGGAGGTATTAATCGGACATTTGCCGAAAAAATATCTTCTGCTTTTAAATTTTTGAATGGCCTGCGGCCAGAGAAGAAAAAAATACTAATACCGATACCTATCAGACCTATCAGCATAATCATCAAAATTTTTTTATTCTTCATCTGGTTATCCCCCCTTTGTAAAATTTTAATTATCATTCGCATCCATCTCTGTGGTTTCTTCTGCCTCAAAAAGCGCAAAGCCATTGTCATATTTTACATATAATTTTTTCGGTTCTTCCGGATTATAGTAAATCTCCTGCCCCTGCTCTAAATGAGTACCACAAAAATCCTTGGTAGGCCATTCCAAATTGTTAACAGAAGCTACCTGTCCTAAAAGCTGCCAGCCCTCCTCTTTCGGAAGATCAAAGCCGGTAGCGTTGTACAGGTACAGGGAACCATCATAAAAAGCAGAGATTCGCTGCACCTCTTCAGAAGCATAACCGGTAGAGGGAACGGCGCTTGATTCTAATGTGGTCTCCGCAGAGAACTGACACCCGTACAAAAGGAAACAAATAAGTCCAAAAAATACGCAAAGCTTTTTTATTGCCATAGTCCCTCTCTTTCCTTTTCGTCCCCGAAACATTTACAATTTTCTCTCATTCGTATTATATCACAACTTTTTCGAATTATCATTCAATCACAATCCATCCAGACCAGATGCCTTCCGCAGTGAAGGCACTGGAAGAGATAGCACTGCAGATGCCCTCCATTGACGGATTCCTGGATCATTTCTTTCTGTTCCTCATCCCACATAGGATCGTCCAGCACCTCCTCCAGCACGCCCAGAGCCCGCAACTCTCTGACGCCCACAGAACCTAAATAGGCACAGTAATCACTACAGTGGGCGCGCCAGTATTCCTGCTGCCAGCCACAGTACCCAGGAGTTCGATGGATCAGCTCGTCCAGTTTTTCCAGATCGTCTACACCATCATCTACGGAGCAGTCATCCTGAAAGCTGCCGTCATATTTTCTGGCCGCCTCACCGCTGGCGATGCACTCTGGACACAGATACTCAATATCTTCCACGGAAAAGAACGGATTGGTATAAAAAATATGAGTCTCCTTGCCACAGCAGTCACAGACAACACCTGTTGTGGATTCCTCAAAAGCGCCAGTTTCCAGAGGGTTCGGGTGATACCGGAAGGTGGGCAGGCTCAGTCTGGCCTGCCGTTCCTTCTCTTTCTGCTTTTCCTCCAGCGTTTTGGGCTTAGGAATGGCGTAGTGGTTGCCCCAGTTTTCCGCATATTCCTTTAGGACTCCCAGCCGCTTAAGCGTTTTTTTATCGGAGCGATTTCCAATTTGGCAGAGCAGTTCATAAGCGTCCCTCTTAAAGTCCAGCAGATCATATACATCCACCAGCACCGCCTTGGCCTGCTTGTCTTCCGATTGCTCCAGGTTCTCCTTGAAAGCATAGAGAGCGCGGATGCTGTCCGGACCGCCTTCTGTCTCTCGAACCTGCCTTTGGAATTCAATATATTGCTTCCGGTATTCGTTCATGGTCACACCTCCCATCAATCCCACCAGAAGTACCACACCGTGGACTGCCGCAAGACATCCGCCAGATTGCCCACAGTGGGGTCATCCTGCTCCTGATCCACGATGTCAGGGCAGAAACCATATTGTTCTGCAGCAACTTTCATGGCCTTCTCCCTGGAAACAGGGGTCGGGAGCAGGAACTCCAGCTCGTCGTGGCTCATAGCGGCAGGGATGGCGCCATACTGCTTAAACCAGTATTTTGCCACTGCCATCAGCTCCGGCGTATCCGGACACTCATTCCAATTTCCAAATGGCAGATAGGCGAAGATCTCCCAGGGGTTCTTTACTGGAACTTTGGCCAGAATAAGGGGATAAGTCATGTGACGATCCAGAGCCCAGTAACTGGAAAAACGGCAGTTATCATAGCCGCCCTCTATCGTACCAAGAACTTCCTCCCAGTCCATGTCATCATCCTCTGCTTCGTCTTTGCGCTGGCCGATCAATTCTTCCAGAACGCCTTTCCCATCCTTTACAGGAGCTTCTATCATCTTTTTCCGGTACTTCTTCACAGCGTTTCGGTCAAATTCGTAGCAGTCCGCATCATGTTCCGGATCGGCATTCATTACCAGGCACTCCAGCAGCGTTTCATCATCTGCTCGAATAAGGATAGGAACAAAGCCATCATGGAGACTGTCCCGCTTAGCGTAGCTATACGCTGCCATAATGGGGTCATCATCTGCCATAGCGGGAAAATAAGTACATTCGCAGTCCAAATATTCCATAATCGCCTGGGCCGCCTCGGAAGGCTCCAGGGTATCCTCGTCAAAGTTCTGTCCCTTCCAGTTTTCAAAACGTTCTCCAATTACCTTTGCCATAGCCTGATAATCATCCTCGTCAAAGGGAATGAACAGATAGGCTTCGTCTTGAATCTCATCGGAGTAATTGCGTTCCTGCCCGATGACGCTGATTGCGTAGTTGTCAATGTCACTGGGGAAATAGGGACTATCCGGCTCCCCATAGTAGTAGGAAGCAAATGCTCGGCCAATTTTGTTGAACATAGTGCCGACCAGCTGCCCGTCCAGTTCATCTCGGATAAATTCCCTTAGACCCACGCTGTCAGGATCAGCCTTGACCTTTTCTACTACCTCTCCGTACTCCGCGAGGAATTCCTCGCCCATCAGGTCATGCTCCATGCACCAGCGCAGGTAAATAGCCATGTGGTTGTAGGCGTTGATCTCATCCACAAGAAGTTCCTTTTCCTCAATGGTTTCCAGATGCCAGCTGGCATCATCCATTTCCACTACACAGTCGTCATCACTACTATCATCTGGCTCGCTATCCAACGGTTCCCATCCGATTTTCAAAGTCATCTGCTCCTCTGGCAGAGAAACACTGGCGCTGCGGGTAATGGTATGTTTATCGTCTGCCGAAAAGCCGATGGTCTCGCCATCTTTTAACGTTACATCACACGCCAGCACATAGGAGGCAAGGCTTGCCAAAAAGTCCCGCAGATCCTCAGGCTCGGCATCAGTGTTCAGTACCTCCATCTCCTCCTTGCCGAACACATCCATGCCGTAAGTGTAACCGTTCAATCCGCCCTCGCTCCGGTACAGGCCGAACCAGATCCAGTTAAAAATGGGCAGTTCGTCCTCTTTCATCATATTGGCGAAGCCCTCGTAGAAGCGGGGTTCAAACACCACGCCGCTGGTGAATACGCCGGTAACATATTTCTGCTTACAGCACACTGCCATTGCCTTAGTAAACAGTTTGCCCCGTTCCAGCAATTTTTCCTCCTCGCCAAGTACTGCCACCATGATATGGGCCTTGTGTGCTTTGGCCACTTCTATGGCTTCTGGCCACATATAGTTGTTTTCGGCGTTAATCTCTGCTTCGCTATCCGGAATGTGACTATAAAAGAGTGTCGCAACCAGCATCATGCCGTTAACTTGCATTACCACAACATCGCTGCTGTTCTCATCATCTTCATCGTCCTCTTCCGGCCCATCGTCCACAATGCCCCATTCTTCCTGCAAATCTCGGATAAACTGCTCTTTGTCCCACTCTGCTTTGGAAAGGAGCACAGACCCTGCAAAGGAACCCTTACAGTCGGTTTCCTCCTCGTCAGCATCATCCTCTTCGTCAAGATCCCCTGCCTCTTCATCCAGATCATAGAGGGCTTCATGCTCCAGCCTGCGGATGAACTCCTCGAAGCTGTCTGCCAGATGAGTGATCTGGTAGTCGTTTTCCTGATCCACATGAACCACCGCAGGCTCTCCCTGAGGGCCGCAAGCACGGTAGTCCAGGAAAATCATATCGTGTCCGGCGCTTGGGCAGTCGCAGATAGCCACACCGATAGCGGGATATTCCCACTCATCGATCATAAACTGGCTGCCCAATTCCCCGCAGAGGGAATAGCTCTTTTCCCGTCCAATACCAAAAATTCCTGTAATGGCCACATGATCTTCCGCCCAGCTGGTCGGCTCATCACAGGGACAGCAGGTATTTACCGGAATGCCGCCGTTGTGCTGCTTCATCAGCCAGATGTAGGAGGCGGGCAGCTTGTAGCCCAGTTCCTCCTCCACGCTGGCGATCAGCTCATCGGAAGGCGGCTCACTGATATATTCTTTCAGTGCATACCAATTATCGTCCCAGAAGTTAGTAAGGTCGAAGTCCTCGAAAGGGGTGTCGCCAGGCACGAATTTTTCCTTCTTGTTTCGGCTGTGCTGGCGTTTCCGAATCTCCGCCTTGCATTCACGGATCACTACTGCAGCATTTTCGTCCTCTGGATCCAACTCTGCCCACCTCTGGGCGTAGGGGATAGCTTTTTGTTCCTGACCGTGAAGATACTGATATCCATAAGCCATCCGCATATTCCACTCTGCCTTGTCTTCTCCTTCTTCTCTGACGGACTCCAGCACCTCAATGGCGCGAAGCAGAGCCTTATCCCCTTTGTAGTTGGGAGTGTCCTCGTCGTGGTCGCCAATAATGGCGTAATTTTCCAGTGCCCTCGCCAGTGCGTAGGAAATGTGGTAGTTCCGCCACTCCCTCGGAATGGCATTTAATGCCTGAATACAGCGGGTGTACTCGTCCTCTTCGTTCCACTGTTCCAGCTGTGTAAAGAATGCCTCTTCGTTCTGCGGGGTGTAAGGAATATCGTCTATCTCCGTCAGTGTTTCGTCCAACTCGTCATCCTGATTCTCAGTTTCTGGCCCATCATCTTGTTGCTTTAGGGGCACAGAACCTGCTTCACGGCGGAAGGTGTGGAACATGGCCCATGGGATGTCTGTGCCTTCAAAGAACTCTTTCGCCATATTCAGTGCCTCTCGAATGTCCCAGGCGATGAAGTCCACATAGCCGCAGTAGAGGCCGGTGGCCCCGCCGGTAAGAGTAAGCACTTCCGAACCATCCTCGGCGGTAAACAATTCCTCCAACTTATCCCTGAAGTCGAAGATCCTCTGACTGCCTTCCTCTTCCCGCAGGGTATCCAGAGGATAACAGAAAAAGCCCGCCACTGCGCCGTCGGCATGGAGATCGTCCATAAAATCATTGTCGGCATTCAGATAGCCATTGATGAGCGGCACACAGCAGGTGGATCCTGCCATCACATCCATCCGCCAGTCGGCATCCGGATCCTTGTTGGGTTCCATTTTGTAGCCAAGGCAGCTCTCCAGATAGATTTCCGGATCGGTGGAGAGTTCCAGCCCCCGATTCTTTAGAGCGTCGGGAAGCTGAGACATAAGAATGGACGGCTCTGCCTTGGATTCCACCAGCACATCAAAGCTGTCTATGTATCTCATGTGGGGGATCTCGCCCAGCACCTGATCGGTAAGGGTGGTAAGCATCCACCAAGCCCTGCCTTCTTCCTCCCTGAGCATAGGCAGCAGCTTTTCGCAGTAGGCGGAGATGGAAAAGCTGTTTTCCCCCTGTTCCTCCAGCCAGATCTGCACATCCTCCCCTGAGATGTCCCAGCCATCCTCGGTACGCAGGCCCATGTTTCGGATGGGCTGACGGCCTACCAGGATGTTCCAATGCTCCAGCACCTCTTTGGGGGCGTGCTTTTGGAAGTATATCAGCTCAAACAGCTTGACCTTGTTGCCCTCTGGGGTAAGGATCAGCTCGTACTTCTCGCCGCCCACGCCCATCTCGAAAGAAATTTCGTCAAATACCTGATTCAGAATCCCTTCCATCCGGTTTATCAGTTTCTGGCCCTGAGTGTGATCCTTGTCCTCATCTATGATTTGGCTAAGCTGGGCCTCCTGCTTGGCAAAGTCCTCCCATGCCGTCTCTGTCCTCTCTCGGAAACACTCCGAGAACTGCGGCAGGGAAATGCCCTTCCGGCACCAGTCAATCAGTTTCTCAATGTCCTGTTGGGTGTTGAACTTCGGATCATCACCAGGATGCAGTTCCAGAGCTTTTTCAAAATACTGCAGAGCGCGGCCCTCCTGATCCAGATAATAGTAGGCATACCCCATACGGAAATTCCAGGAATAGGTATCCCCCAGTTCCTCTTCGTGGGATTGCATCAATTCCAGTGCCCGATGAAGCAGCTTTCTGCCCTCTGGATTTCCTGGATTTCCTAAATTGTTGTAGGCTCGCGCCAACTCCATATCGACTTCAGGGGTGCGCTCCTCAGTCGGAATAGCCTCCAGCGCGTCAATAATTTTACAGTGTTTGTCCTCCTCATGCCACTTCTGGCACTGCTTCAAAATATCCATATCTGGGTCCTCCTTGTCCTCATCCGGTTTCCAGTCTTTAATCTGCCGGAACACGCCATTCTCATCCCGTTCAAAGGCGCAGGGGGCGGGTGTACGCAGAAACGGAATGATGTCGGGATCGTCGTTGCAGATGGTGTTCAGCTTGTAGATCCCTGCATTGTTGGGGTCGTCCATGTACGCCTCGCTCTCGTCCCCTGCGGTAAAACGCCAGCCGCTGTCCCAGCCGCCATCCGGCTCCTCCCTGTAGCAGTAGCCAACCTTGCGGCCCTCCACCGTAATGCGGTTGGTTGCGATGCCGCCATCGGCACCTTCCCAGTCGGGAAGCAGATGTTTCACATCTTCTGCTTTTACATGGTAGTTCCGGTTACGGCCGGAGGCTTCATACAGCTCTTTCCGCAGCATCTCCACCTGATAAGCCATATCCGTGATCTCATCCTCTCCCATCATCTCGCTGAGATCGTATTCCAGCGGGGCATGAACAAAGTCCGCCAGGGCCTTGTCCATGGCCTCGTGTTCCTCTGGCGTGGCGGTAATGCGGATACGGCGGGAGAACGTGTTGTACTCGTCCAGATCCTGAAGATTCACACTGCCGCTGACGCTGCACTCCAGCAGGATGGCGGCCAGGTCAGTGACCACATCAATGGCGAAGTGAAAGTCCATCTCCACGCCATCGGAATGTGTAAACTCCAGATACTCCACAGTCTGGCGAAAGTCCCAGTTCTACTTGTCCAGCCCAATCTTGGCAAAGATCTCGCTGAGAGGAATTTCCTCCTTCTTCTGATCTGCCAAAAAGGCCACAAGGTTCAAGCTGTCATCGGAACCGCCAATAAAGTTGCCCCAGTACTTGTTGATATACATTTGTCTACCTCCTATTCCCAGGTCAGTTGCTTGATGAGCCAGTCCAAATGCTCTGACCACGCAGGATCGATTTTTCCGTTGTCCTCGTTCTTCCAAAGCTCCACAATCTCACGGATACCATCTTCGTCCGGTACCTCATTTCTAATATCAGTGAGCTGCCGCAGCAGGAAAGCAAGGGCTTCTTTGGATGCCGTAAAACCGGTAATCATTCTGGTACCTCTCTTTTTATTTTTATCAAGTTTCTGTTGTCACTCATGGTTCTCCACCCTGATGACAGGTCGGTAAAAGTCATAATCGCCATTCAAGTCATTCTCTTCCTGCACTTCCGGTTTGCAGTGGGGCGAACATGGCAGGAAACCGAGAAACGGCCCCAGTCCTCCGCAGATATTGCATCCGCCATCGCCGCCGCAAGTGGTAAGCTCATCAGCCTGCACCACTTCCCTCATATAGGGATGGTAGGAAATGGACAGACCAAAGAAGTTGGGTTCTTCCATATCGTAAGGCCTGTTTTCGTCCTCATCTATGTCCTCAAACCAGTGCAGACGCATGGAATAATCTAACCCATCTCCCCACGGCAAACTGCTCCCAGCCTAATGTAACGGTATCGCCTGGGACAAAGACGAACTCCCTGCTATCTTTCCTGAATATGCCGGTAGTACAGCTCTGTTTCCGTCAGATTTTTCAGGAAAATGCAGGATTCATTTGGGTATCCTCCTACAAACTCCATTTTTGGCATCCCGATCTGCTGTGAGTCGGTAATCCACAGGCAAGTTTTCCCGTTGCCCAAACGTAAGTCAGAGTAAGAATTTGACCGTTGTAAATTACTTTCTGTTCCATCCTCATTTCTCCTGCATTTTCCTCAGCAGCTTCACAATCCCGTGCGCTGCCAGCCATCCAGCCGCTCCTGCACCGCGTCAATCTTCCAGCCCTCGCCCACTCGCTTCATGAGGAAGCGGCGGTCAAAGCCGGTATTTATCTCTCTGGTGTAGATGTAGAACTTATTCTTTGTGATCTGCTCCGCGTCAAGAAATTCTTCCCCGTTGTAGGTACCCTGCGGGCTGTATGAGAGGCCCAGGGGCCGGTAGCCAGGACGGGGCGTTTCACTCACATACTTCTCCCAGATCGCCAGCAGACGGGGAACTGCCTCGGCATCTTCAAATCCGGCCTGCTCCATGTACCGCTCCCATTCCGTCATTTCTGCAAAGAAAGAGGACAACACCCTGCGGCATTTTGCCGCAGCCTGTTCGTCCAGCTGGGCTGACTTTTTGGCCTTTTCCCGTTGAAGCTGGGAGAAGTGTTCCATCTGCTCCTTAGTGAATTGCACATGGGCCACCGGATGGATGTAGTTGTTGCCGGCGACAGCCAGCAATCCATCATAAGTAACAGCAGTGTGGTCAATCCAGATATGGGAAAGCTTGGGGATGGAGGCTGCCTGGATCAGACCGGCATCATCCAGCCCTGTGCGGCTGAGTGTCAGAAGATCCAGCTTGCAGCCTTGCAAGGCGGACAGACCGCTGCCGCGGATGGCGGCGTTACTGTCCAGCAACAGATGACGCAGCTTGGGCATAGCAGAAAAAACAGGGAAACAGGCGTCGGTAAGCGCACCGTCCTCCACGCCGAAGTTGGCCATGCTTTTATGCCAAGCAAATGGGGCAAGCAGTTCATCGGTTACCGGATAGCCTTTCACATGAAAGCCCACCAGAGTGTAACCAGCCAGCTGCTCCATGAGTTCCACAGTCAGCTCCGGAACTTCAAACGGTTTCTCTCCGTCCAAAGTCAGAACGCCGTTTTCCCAGATTACTGTCCGCGCCCGTTTCGGTAATTTCATAATGCGCCTCCTTATTCCTGCTCCTTGTAGCTGGCTTCAATATTGATGAAGCGTACATACACGGCACAGACTTTGCCCTTGGCATCGTAGCCGAAATAAACGGGATAGTACCCGTCGCCCCAGCCAGAGGCAAAGATGGGCAGACTACAGTCCGTGTCCGGCACCGTCCAGTTGAGCCAGTCGCCCCACTCCCCCTGATATTTTGGGTGGGCTTTGGCGTTTTCCTCCAGAAGATCGCAGAACAGATCGTTGTAAGGGTCGATGTCCGAGTCTTCTTCCAGCCGCTTGGCCCAGTATGTCTTAAAGGCCGCCTGGGTCTGGATGTCCGCAACACAGCCCATTCCAGCGTCTACGCAAAAACCAAAATACTCGTCCTCGTTCACTTCCTCGTCCAAATTCTCTTTGCCCGTCATGCCCAGCTCATAGCGGACAGGTTTTTCCCGACTAATTTCCACCTTAACGCAGGCGTAGCGGTCGCCATATTGTTCGCTTGGCACCACACAGATCTTTACGGGATAAGTTCCAGAGGGGATTGTTTGAAGGAACGGCAGAGCGTCCTCCAGTTCCACCAGTGGGTCACAGGCGAAAATTGTTCCGCTAGGGAAATAAACGGAGCCGATGTCCAGTACATCCACTGCCATAGTTTCAATCATTTTTTTTGTAAAATAAGCATCCATATCCGTTTTACAGGCCAATTTATCCTTGATGGATTCATATTTATTCAGCCATTCCGTTGTAGGCATATCCGTCTCCTCCTGTTGATTTAGTTTCTTTATGTACTCGCTCTTTGAGCCGTCCCAGTAGCAATTCACACACCGGCCATTCTGGAAATGATGGAGACCATTCAAGTAGCCATAGAGAATATGAGCACATTCCTGGCATAGTCCCATCATCTGTGAGGAACCTTTAAAAACAGGCTGCCGCACTCATCACAAACGGGCCGTTCTTTTTCTGCCATGAGGGTTACCAGTCCCGTTCTCGAATGGCCTCTTCGATGTCAATGGGGATGTCAAACCACTCCAAAATGTAAGCCACGGTAACTCCAATACAATCTCGCGCCACCGTTTCGATCTCGCTGCCGTTCTCGTCAAATTCCTCCTGGAGATCATTAATGCCGCAGACTGCCTCGTCCAGCATCTCCTGCACCACTTCCGTGTTGGTTTCGCCGCTCTCCAGCAGGTCAATGATCTTCTGGAGTTCCCCCTTTACCTTGTCTACCAAAAAAACAGGATAATAATCATCCTGGTACATCTCGTCCAGCAGTTTATAATTGGGGGCAAATGCTTTCATCATGATTGCTCCTTTCTCATTCGAACATCAAACCGTATGATTCAGTCAGGCTTCCGTCGTCCTCGTGGAATATACACCGGTACACAGGCTCACGCTGGGTTGCTTTGCGGAACCGCTCCAGAACCGGAGCCAGCGGCTTACCGGTAGGAATGCCAAGCGCATCAGCCACTCGCTGCAAGCTGTCCGCATCCATATCTTCCAAGTTAGTGTTACGCTGTCTCTGCCCATATTCCTCCAGTGTTTTGGAATCTACATACTGCTTTGCGTCACAGCAGTCGTGCCAGCAGATACAGCTCACAAGCAGGGAAAAGAAAGCGTCCATGCTCTCGGCCAGACGGCCTGCCTCCCCTTCACTGCTGTAATACCCGATGGAGCCATCTTCCAACAGGTGATATTCTCCGCCGGAGCCATCTCTGGCAAACGCCATACCAGGCAGGGAAAAGGTGCATCGTCCTTCTGCATCATCCCGCGGGGATAACTCATCCAACAGGAAGAAGTCAAACAGAGCATCAAATTCCTCGGCCAAATCAGGGTTTTCACGCAATATTTTTAAATAGTCCATAAAAGTACCTCTCTCAGTAACACTGAAGGATCAGCCAGATCCGATCAAAGCGGCGGGCTGCCAGATCCTCTTTGGTAATGTAGAAATAGATTAGCCCATCGTCTCCGAACATGAGTTCAAAGTCATCACATTCCACTGTATCCAGCTGGAATAACAGTACCCAGCGGTCACAAGCAGAATCTTCCGCCTGCTGGCGAATCTCCTTCGGTATCTTGATCCAACCGTTCCCCAGATAGTAACCTTGGGTTACCAGGTCACACTCGGAAAACATACTGTTCTGGATGACAAAGGGCCACCCCAGCAGTTGGGAATTGTTTTCCATCTCTTTTGAATCATCTTCCATCCGTTCAGCCCACACCTCATCGAAGGCATCGTAGTCCTTCTCCTCTGGAAACACCTCGCTGAAGTCCTGCCAGGAAGGATAGGTAATTTTTGAGTCCAACTTAATCTTGACCATAGGAAATTTGAAGTTTTCCTCCATATCCGCAGGAAAATTTGCAGCGGACAACGCGGAAATGTCCTCAAACCAATAGACGCGGGCGCAACCCTTGTCCTTGGGGTCATAACCCCAGCACTGGGTATCTGTTTCATAGAAGAAGGAAAGCAGACCGTGGTCAGGAAGAAGATGCTCCTTGTCAAACTTGGCCAGCTCCATACAGTTAAACTGGGCCAGAAAAGTGAGGGGGCGCTCCTTTTCCACATGGTCATAGCTCTCGCCCTCATAGGTCGGCCACACAAAATCAGCCGGCACATCGGGCTGCCCTCCAAATCGAGTAGCTCCCAGTTTATAGGTTTCTTTTCCTTCTATTTTCAGCTCAATGCTGTTTTTGGCCAGCAACTCTAGTTTTTCTTTCATGTCCATAATCGTTCCTCCTCATGCCAATTCCGCATCCAGTATCTGGTCTTGCTTCCCAGTCTCGTTCTCTTCCTCTAGTTTTTCAATTTCAACATAAATCCCCAGATACTCACTACTATCAAAGCATCTTACAGCAGACTTTTTCTTTGATATAATAAAAACGCCTTGTTCCGCACCGTCATTATAATTAACAACAGCTTGGTACAAGGCATAAAAAGACCGCAAGAGAAAATCCCCATACACGGATTCGATATGGCTTCTTCTGCAGACAATACTCGCTTTTTATATTTAATCAACGCAATCGGGGGCTGTTTCCATGACTGATCCATGGGCAAAACCTCTCTTATATGTGTATTTTTGTCTTTTTATTGTATCATAAACGATTTTTCTTGTAAAACTTTTTCTTGCTTTTCTGATTTCCTGGTACGTTGTCGATAAAAATACGTCCATTATCGAACACAGCCTGATTCCTGGCCCCATCGGTCAATATGGGAAACGATTGAAACTCCATATGGAAATTCGTGATAAAGGAAGGAAAGCGGACGGCATTCCGCTCGTGTGGCTGACACGTAAAATCCGAAAGCCGGTACAAGGCGAATGGGCCGCACAAAAATATTTTTACAAAAAAGTGCGGATTTGCTATAATGAGCATAGGAAATTAAGCATTGGGATACGAATATTTCCATGGACGGGAGGGTTTTATAATGTGGATAATTATTTCAGCGGCTGCCATCACAGTACTACTCATTCTTTACATTAAATGCTACAACCGTTTGCGGCGGCTTTCCGTAAAGGTGCAGGAAGGCAGCGCAGGCATTGATGTTGCTTTGGAGAAACGCTACGATATGCTGTCAGAAGAAATTGAAGCAGTAAAAAAGTATCTGGCGCATGAGTATCAGATCTACACAGAAGTTACATCTACCCGTGCGGGAAAAGAACTGAACGAAAGCATCTTTCAGGAAAAGAAACAACTTTCTGAGGAAGCGGTCAAAGCAATCAGCAAGGCGATTGCCGAACAGCAAAAACAAATGGAAACCATCCGGCAGCAGTTGGATCAGCAGCAAGGTCAGGATCATTCTCTTGGAGCAGAATCATCGGATATGAGAGACGACGGGCTGATCGGACATCAGGTCAGCCTGGAACGGAAACTTGGCTTACTTACTTCTGCCCAACAGGGACTCTCTGGTGTCAGCTCTGCCATTCATGCACTAGCTGAGCAATACCCAACCCTTTACTCCTATGCGTCCATGCAGCATTTCCAGCAGGATATTTTTGACGCAGAGGAGCACTTACAAGCGGCGAGACGGCTGTATAATTCTAATGTATCCTTGTATAATCAGAGAATCCACACCTTTCCCTACCTGCTTTTAGCAAAACTTCATGGCATGAAAGAAGCAAAGTTCTACACTGTGGAAGAAAAGAAAAAAGACTTTAAGGTGCAGTTTTAAGAAGAAAGGGTAAAAGATGTATGAAAATGGCAGAACAGAATATCAGCGGCGTCAAACTGGAACGGATGCGGAAAGACGCTGCTAGAAAAATGAAAATTCAGTGGAAACTGATTCCCGTGTGCCTGATTTTGTTTATAGGATTGGCGCTGGTAAAAAACCGTTTTTTCTTTACCGCCATCAGCAAATATGGATGGAGCGACCTGGCAACTCAGGGATCTTTTTCGAGGCTGACAGGAGATCTGATGTTCAGTCTGGTTCTGGTGGCCGTCATCTTTGTTTTTTACTATATGCTGGTCTTTAAAAAAGCTTATGACCGCTTTTGTGTGAATTTCAAAAACAAATATGTGTTGGATACGCTCCGGCAACTGCCGGATTTTTCCGAACTGCGCTACAATGCCGAAGGCGGCCTTTCTTATGAGGAAATGAACCGTTTAAAGTTAATCCCAGGAGGCCAGGCAGCCTTTTATCAATCCTCAGATGAGTTGTCCGGCAAGCTGGACGGAGTCCCTTTCCGCGCTGTCAATGTCTGCACTGGCGAAAAAGCTTCCGCAAGAAGTTCTACCCCCAAAATTCTATTTGAAGGGCAGGTCATTGTTTTTTCCTATTTTGACAATCGGAAAATCAGCGAAGGTTTTGTCCAGGTATTTTCCAAAAAAGCCCTGTCTAAACTCAGGGAAACCAGAGTCCCGCTGTCAATTCAGACAGAAAACAGTGTATTCAATGAAAACTTTGCGGTGTTTGCAGAGAACGAGCAGAACGCTTTTTACATCCTGACTCCCCAGGTAATGGAGCAGATTACAGCTTTTCAGGAAGCTATGGAAGGAAACGTTTATCTTTCTTTTTCCGAAAAATCCCTGTATGTAACTTGCAGCCAGCTTCGCAATCCTTTTCATATTTACATTGACATCCCTGTTGAAGAACAGCGTCAAAGGATTGCTGGCGATACGGCGATTCTTTGCAGTGCAAAGGAACTTCTCATCAGAGCCGGACAGCAGTCCGAAATAAAAAGGCGTTCTTGAAAGGAGGTAGGTATTCTATGGGATGCACGATTGTGTTCGTTATCCTGCTTGTTATTGGAATAGGCATCCTCTGCTTTTTGACAGGGGATATGACGGCTTTTATCGCCCTGGCTGCTACTCTAGTCATAGGGTTGGGACTTGCCGGTATTCTGTATCGTATCTATAAATCAAAGCAAAGACGGGCGGAGAAGTACAATCCCCTATCTCCTACGCTGCGCTGGATGAATGCCGCTGGGTCGATCCTGATTGCCGCCAGTCAGCATACAAATTTCCATCTGTTAGCTGGCTGGCGGTACAATAACGAATCCGACAGAGAATGTATCAAAACAATGCTGTGGGATTATTGGGGCATTCAGGGACATGAGACAGCTATAAAAGAAATGCGCAGCCTGATCGACGAGGGAATGCGCGCCAGCTACCGGAGAAAAATGGAGTTCCTGTCACATAAATACCAGGATGATACAGAAGTCCAGCTCGTTGAGGAGGCACGTAAAACCAATCCACAAGCCAATGAGGACAGCTATCTGCCGAAAATGCTGACAGCATGGCGGCGTTACGGGGAAAATGCCCTGTTAGGCTGGGATATGGGACGCTGCGCGTATATCACACAATGCTGCTATCTGGCAGGATACATCAGTATGCAGGAAATGTTGGATTTGTGTGTAGATGCCGGAACAAAGGCGCAGGCTTTTTTCCAGAACTGGGAAGAAATGATGGAGAGCTATCTGCTGGGAGGACAATTTTGGAAACATGAGGATCAAAACAATCCAAACTCCATGACGGCAGAACGCTGGAAGTTATATGAACAGCTCTGGCAAGGAAGGAAACCATTCCTGAGTTCTCCATACCTCTCTGTCCCATTCGACCAGCCTCTTTCTAAAGAGGTTATGACCAACGAATACGGTGTTCTGCCAGAATACCAGAAATATTATAATCATCGATAGTTAGCATTGGATGCAGAATACATATTGCCAGGGCTTGTTTGCAAATACTTTGCTAAAGATGCCTCGCCGGCTGTTTCCATGACTGATCCATGGGCAAACTCTCTCTTATATGTGTATTTTTGTCTTTTTGTTATATCATAAACGATTTTTATTGTGAAAGCAAAACACACCTCTCAGCGTTACTTTATGAATGGTATCATTCTTTTAAGGTTTACTTTCTGCATGAGGCGGAACATTTTATTTCATAATCCGTATCCACTCGATCGGTATCCTGGCAGGCTGGTCATCGTGCAGCTTCCAGCTTGGTTTGATGATGACAGGTCCTCCACAGCCAGTCTTTTTCTGTTGATTTTAGAAAATTTGTGGTATAATAAAACCAGCATTAGTGTGCAGGCGTGTTGCCCCTGTATACTGATGCTATCATTTGCTGGAATAAAGGAGGTAACGCATCATGGCAAAAAAAGTAGCAGTCTTAGGCGGAGGAAACGGAGCCCATGCAGCAGCGGCAGATTTAACCTTGCGCGGATACGAGGTACATATGTATGAGGATGCCCGTTTTGCTCCAAATATGCAGAAGGTGTTTGACATAAAAACCATTGAATTAAAAGGCGCCTGCGGCAGTGGTACTGTCCATTTGGCAATGGTAACCACCGATTTGCAGGAAGCAATTGCTGATGTAAAACTGATTCTAGTCGCAGTTCCAGCCTTTGCTCACAGCATTTATGCACAAAAGCTGGCAGAGGTAATAAAACCAGGACAGATTGTTCTGGTTCTCCCAGGAACCTTTGGAAGCTTGATTTTCTGGAAAGAATTCAAGAACCACAACATTCAGGGCGTTGTGGTTGCAGAATCCCATACCCTTCCATATGCAACAAGACTGACCGGTCCTGGCCAATCTCTTATTATGAGCCGTTTTAATCCTCTTAAAATCGGTGTTATGCCATCATCCAAAACAGACGAGACTATTGCAGAATTAGAAGGTCTGTTTGAGGGGATTGAACCGGTAGAAAGCGTGATTGCCTGCGGACTTTCCAGCCTGAATCCGATTATCCATGTTCCTGGATGTATTTTAAATGCAGGGCGTATTGAATTGGCAAAGGGCGAATTCTATTTTTACACGGAAGGCTTTACTCCCTGTGTTGCAAGAGCGACAGATGCCATCGATAAAGAACGGATTGCCCTTTTGGAGAAGTTGGGCTATCAGGCAGATATTGCTGCTCATGGAATTGGAGGAGCTGTTCAAACCGATAATATTCAGGAGGCCATCTCTGCAGATCCCAACTTTGCAAAGATAAAAGGACCGGCAGACGTAAAGAACCGTTATTACTCCGAAGATATTCCCTTCGGAATCGCATCTTGGGCAAAGCTTGGTCATGCTCTGGGCGTAAAAACTCCTATTATGGACAGTATGGTAAACATGGGGAGTGTTATTTTAGAAAATGACTGCTGGAAAATAGGACATTCCCTGGATGATTTTGGCATTGACGGAATGGATCTTGAAACATTGAAGAACTATCTTGCAGAGGGCTGAGAATTTCCCTGCACAGGATAAGCAAGGATGGACGGGAAATGATGTGCTCCCTGTTATTTCATTTATAAAATTGTCCAATTAAAACAATTGGTTAACAGCAGTGGGTGGAGTACTCCCGTTATCAGACTCCAAAAACCGTTGAGCAGATACGAATGGGACTTCTTCGCTGTTCTGGAACACAACTCGACCCTGTCGCAGCCAACGGGCAATGGAATTTTTAATACCTGGATATGCTCTTACAGCATAGTTTTTCTTCCTATCCCAAAGACCGGTATCACTCATGAACCGGTCTTTTTTAATATCAATAAAACACCTAAATGCTCTTGCGGATTGAAACGCTCAATCTGTTTTTCTATCGTTTGTTTTAATTCAGCAGAGGGAACAACAATCCCATTCTCTATTTGATTAAAATATGTACGGCTGATACCACAGGAAATGGCAAATCGTCTTTGTGATACTCCATATTCTTCACGCTTTTGTCTTAATTCTTCTATAAAGTTTTTATCATTCATTCTTCAATTCCTCCAATCAAAAAAGGCAACTACCATTTATTGATAATTGCCTATACTTACATTTCCACAAAGAAAAAAGACAATCAATGTGTTAAATGAGTGCTTTTTAGTTAACACCTTGTCAAAAGCGGTTTTACCTTGTAAATACAGCGTTTTCCGCTTGTTAATGTATATTGTCTCTTGTTTTTTGTGCCCCCCCTTGTGAGATAACGGGGGCTTATAAGACTCGCTACGCTCGCCCAACCGCCGAAGTAAACCGCCCGCTCGCCGGCAAGTCGGCGTTGCGCTATGTCTTACAACCGCCACCGTTGGCGGATCACTCCGTCGATTGCTTAATTTGAGCCTTTCTAATTCCTTTTCTAGTTTTGTTGCCCCACTTTATGCTGGCTTTTATATTCTTTCAATAAAGCTACTGTAATATCTTTTGCAATCACAGAAGCCTTAACGCAATTTTCTTCAAAATTTTCGATACCATTATTTTCAGCGGTATCTGTAATACAACGGATTGAAAGAAATGGTATCTTGTTCACATAGCACACATGAGCGATACTTGCCGTTTCCATATCAACCGCCAGAGGTGCAAATTCATCATTGATTTCTTTTCGCCTTTCGTTAGTTATGAAAGATTCCCCTGTAGCAATCCGCCCCCAAAACACCTTGCCTTTTGGCTCTGTTTCTTTTACAGCTCTTTCAGATATTTTTATCAATTCCCTGTCTGCTTTAAAAAATATAGTTTTCAGCCACGGGTGAAATTCCGTTAAAACATCTTGTGCAACATCATGATAACAAACTTCCGTAGATATAACAGTGTCAAATATTTTCAGCTTCGAATCCATTCCTCCTGCTACTCCTGCATTGATAACGATATTCACTCCAAAAATGTCAATCAATATTTGTGTTGCTATGGCAGCGTTTACCTTACATACTCCCGAAAATAAGGCAACAACCTCCATATCACAAATTTGTCCCTCATAGAATTTTAGCATTGCCTTTTCTGTAACCTTGTAGCTATCTATCTTAGTTAAAAAAGGCGCAAGTTCATCATCACTGGCGCATACAATTCCGAATTTATCGTTCCATATAAACTGGAATTTGTTACTCTTTTGTATTGTAAATAATTTTGCCCGTAAAGTAAATTGAAATGTCCATTTGAACTAAATCTTCTGTTTCTAAGATAGATAAATAACCAGAATACAATACTTGATTATACCCATATAATTCATCTACAATTTCAAAGCTATAGTTTTTGTATCTCTTTATAAAGTGTTCCAGTTCTAATTTCTCACCGTTGAATTTTCCATAGTTTCCCCATTTGCTCTGCAACATCACGCAGGTACAATCAAAATCCACACCTTCGATTGTGATGTTTCCCTCGACCTGTTCAAAAGGTTCTGTAAGTTTTTCATATCCGTCCTCAAATTCAAGTGCTATTGTTTGATCTTGAATTATAATCTTTTTGACTCGCATATCATGCAGACTATATGGAATGGGCGGATTGTGTTTATATTCTGTCCTCATGAGACCTCCCCGGCAACTTCAAATTTATTGTTCTCTTTATATCAAATTATATCATGCTGTTATAAGCATTGTCATTTCTTTTCTTGCTTTTGAAAAATTACTCATCAGCCTATGATTTGTAAAGAGTGCTGTTTTACAGTATAGAATAAGAGACTCTGTTTCAAGTGTCGTTTTTTCATAACTTTCTATAAGTCGTTAAATAAGGCTCTTTCATTTGTTGTAAAATCGTTGTAAATTTCTTGATATTTTCTCTTTCAAATCTCTCTAAATGCTTTATTTATGCGATAATTTGCATTTTATCACTGTTTTGCACAAAAAAGAAGGACTGCTCTTTTGCATATCCTTCTTATACTTTTCCTTTTCTTTCGATTTTTTCCCTACACCTTTTCCAGATATTCCGGTTGTATGCGCTTCGTCAGCCACACTCCATTGGCCGATCTCCAGAATTTGTGTCCATCTCTTGCCATTGCTCTGGCTGCCACCTTATACACAACTGGCTCCCCATGGCGCTTCCCGACTTTCGTAGCCGTCTCCTGATCTCTGGACAAATGGACATACAGCCGGCTCTTTGGGATTAATCCCGTCTGATCGATGGATTCCACATACTTTCTCCCAGTACCATGAAACAGATACTCCGGCGGCTTTGCTTCTTCCAGTTCCACATCCACCTGTATGGAGTGTCCCTGATTTGCTCTGATACGGGTATGATCCTCGTTAAATGTGTATCGTTGTTTCTCATCCGTGCGGACAATTTCCTCCAGGATTTCCATGGTAATTGGTCTGGTTCGCCCGATACCGGCAAGCAGTTCATCTACATTGGCCCAGCCGTGTTCGTCCAGGCTGAGCCCGATTACTTCCGGCTTGTGCCGTAAAATCAGGCTGATAAATCTGCTTAAATCTTTGTAATTTGCCAATAGGTATCACTCCTCCGTATAAAAAAATATCATGTAATCTTATTGAATGTTAAACTGCGCAAAATAAACTGCTTTGTCATAATTACCACTGGCTCTGAAATCCATAATCTCTTTACCTATTCTATATTTTCCTGTTGGAAGTTCTCCATATAGCCATTCCCAGTTGACTTCCCATTCCACTGTATCCTCTTTTGGAATTATCCATGCTTCAGCTGTCCAGCCTATTTCACCGTCTATCACATATGGCATTTCTTTCCAGCCATTTTCCTGCGTCCAATTTTCTACAATATACCCGCTGCCTGTTTGTAATTCTCCTGTAGGTTTTCCGCTTGATTGCGTACATTTGATTGTTGCCCCCGTTGGAGTAATGTTTTCTGCCGTTAAAGTGATGCCCCAGTTTTCATCAATTATCACAAATTCTGGTGGGAAATAGGAGGATAACATCTTTTCTTCTTTGGATAATTCTAACCATTTTAATGTAGCATTACACAATTCGGATTTTTTATATTCTTTTCCGTTGTATGTAATGATTTCATCGGTTGTTTCTGGCTCTATTATCATTTGACTACTAGCTAAAGCTTTTTCAGTTGCAAATACCCACCATTTGTCATTCATAAAAATCTCAATTAGACCTTCTTGTGAACCATATTGATATCCAAAACCTGTACCAAAGTTGGATTGATCATTTTCAGTTGGCTGTTCACTTCCATCTACTGATGATGTAATCTCTCCATCCATCATTTCACAACGAGCTTCCACTGAACTTTCATGACCTGTATCCAGATATAATTCGCCGTTTACCATAACCATTGGAATTAAATCCCATTTCTCTGCTTCTTTCATAACTTTGATATCATAAACTTCTGTTATCTGGGCTGGATAACTTTCAGCAATTTCACCGTTATATTTGATTTCAATAACATCTCCAACTTCTGGTTCTAAAGATTGATCAAGCTTCTTTATTGGAACAGTGATTTTATCTGCACTTTTTAATTCTTGACTACCTTCAACTGGCTCTACTAAATAGCAGGTATCTTTAATTTCAAGAATGGTTGCTTGGAATGTTACTTCTGCTTTATCTGCAGTTCTAACTTCAACACCTTCTACTTCAACTGATACTGCAATCGGAAACCTGTCAGAGTCATTTTGTTCTGATACACCAATCACAAACCACTCGTCTTTTACATTATGTGTATCAAATTCAACTGGCATACTATGCGTTAAATAGGTTGCTGCATAACCAGTTTCCACATTTTCATTAACTGGTTTTAATATAACTTCTGTATCTCCTAAACCAGCACCAGACCATATGGTAATTTTGTTTCCAGTTGGGCGGATTTCCTCATCTGAGTACACAAATGCTTCTGTACTGCCAGCTGGTACTAAAATCCCAATTTCATATTTTTCTTTATGTCCACATCCTATGAATAATAGCATGCACATAGTTGATAAAATGATGAATATGTATTTTTTCATAATTAAACCACCTCGTAACATAAAACTATATCTTGGTTATTTTGAGTTTATCATGACGCAATTCCTTTGACAATATACTTCATGAAATTTTAAAAATAAATTTCACTATTATATACCTATATACAGAAAAATAGGCTTATTCCGTTTTTGAAACAAGCCTAATTGAAAAGTTTGGAAATAAAGGCGGAAATTTTCCATCTTGTATTTTTCAAGGATTTTTCATATAATAAGGGAAGGAAAGTGGAGGACATTCCGCTCGTGTGGCTGACACGCAAAATCCGAAAAACGGTGTCGGACAATGGGCCGGACGGTTGGCAGACAACGGAAAAATCAGTCATTAAGGGAGGCAGCTCAACGCTACGACGTTGGCAAAACCTCCCTTTAAATTTGAATAGCTCTTTGTAATGGCTGCTTGCATAGTGATGACCGCGAGTATTCAGAAATCATGTCACAAAAAATGAAATATTGGATTCGCTCAATCGTTGTTCAGCTCATTTAGAAATAGGCGAAACTATTTCTGAAGATGTAAGGATGGAGTTAGAAAAAATCTGAATCAATGACATGTAGGCTCAATCCATATCTTTGAGGAGCAAACTGTAAACTATGCAGAAACTGTTAAAGCTGCACTAGAAAATGCGGGATGCTCCCGCCACGAATGGCGCAATTCATCCTGGCTACAAATCTGGTAATCCGCAAAAGCTACTGTAATTTTCTTTTATCTTTTCCAGATTCATTACCCCAAATAGAATAATCCCCATCTGATTCCAGTCAGGCGTGAGCGGTTCAAGCTATTTTCTCAAGCTGCTCTTTCCTAAGCCTATATATAGGAAAATCCCCGTCATAGACGAGGATTTTTTCCATATTTGTATGCAGGATCCGACTCAGAATTAAAAGATTGTCCACAGTGGGAAGGCTGTCTCCGGCAAGCCATTTGTAGACTGCCCGTGGACTTTCAAATCCCATCAGCTCTTGGATGTCCCTGACGGAATAACCATGTTCCCCCATCAGCTTCCGAATCTTTTCTCCTGTTTCCTTTTGTTTGATCGCAACACAGACTGTTTCTCTCATATAGGTCTCCTTTCAAAGCTAAAAGATTCCCATCCAACTATACATATCCGTATTGTAGCACAGTATTTCGGAAAATGCTAAGGACAAATTTCTTACATTTTCACATTAACCGACTTGTCCTGCAAGCTCATAATTTTCATGCAGAGTTCTGGATAATCGGTATGTCCCATTAACAGCATCTTTCTTTTCAGTTTTTCCATCGCTTCCAAAAAGGCTGCTTCTTGTTTCCTTCGAAGTTTCACTTCGATTACCACATAAGGTGAATCCTTTTTTACGAATTCCCGTCCAAAATAAACGGGTATTTTCTTTTCTATGAAAAGCTGGTCTGCCAGATAGTCTTCTGTGTCCACAATAAAATAGGTTCTTCTCCACGGAACCCAACTGCGAAGTCTAACATAATTCTGATACTCCATATTTCTCCTCAAATGCGGCCTGAAACCATGCCATTGCCGCCGTCCGGAACCCATAAGTTCCAGATAATAGCTTTCGCGGACGGAAAAATGAAATTTTCGCTAAAATATCTTTTACAATCCAAAACTCTGAACCTTAACCAATACAGGATAACAAAGAAAAATAACGGAAAACTTTCACATTAAACCTTAACTACTTTCATCAATAAGTAGTTCCGCCCGTCTGGAAAAAGATCAATCGATCTCGATTTCCATTTCCATTGTTGTATTTACCAGATCCAGCGCTGTTTGAGCCTTTGCCAGCTCGTCGGATACGCTTTGATAATCAGCTTTTACAGCTTCAATATCATAATTGGCATACCGGTAGTCGATAATCTGGCTTCCAAATCCAGATACGTTTGCCCGTTCTTTTGGGAGGCAACTACTCATCATAGCCAGTTTTTGTTTTCTCCTACTCAGCTGCGGAATATAAACCAAAAGCTGATCAATGGTCATGCCGAATCCTGGTACTTCCGTAGTGGAGTTGAAACAATTCAGCGTATGCTTAACCATGCGGATTTTTTTCTCCAGATCTTTCAGCTTTCTCTGAGTATCTGCATAATCGTATGCGGGCCGTACCGTTTCGATATCCTCGCCGATTGCAGCATTAAATTCACGGCGTTTCGCCTCCTGTGCTTCCAGGTTTTCCACTTCTTCGTTCAGTTTTCGAAGCAGCTTTGCAGCTTCTGCCGATGTATATTTCATGACTTCCTACCTCCTTTTTTCGTGCCTTATGCTTTTAATCATACACCATTCATCCCATGGCGTCCATGAACCTGTAGTTCAATCAGTAATCAGTTTTTTGGTTAAATCTGTTGTTTTCAATTTTAATAGGAAAAAGTCGGAAATTCCAATTGACAAAGTTTTCTTGGTATTTATACTCATCATGCTCCTTTCAAGTACCTCTATTTTATCAATAAGCAGGATAAAAGTCATGCAACCGACAGGTGCAAAAAAGAATTAAACTGTTTCAACATCTGCACTTATTTTCCCCTGTAACAAATTTTACGAAACCTTTGTACTGGGCTGCCTTTCAGGCTATATTAACTTCTTTTTTATTGCATCCGTCAACTCGCCCATGGGCATGACTGTCTTTCGGATCTCTTCTTCCGTAAATCCGTCAAAATGCCATCCTTCATAATGTTTTCCGCATGGTCTTCTATTTTCCTTATAAATTGTTCTTTTAGATACTTCCGCTTTCAAAAGTTGAAAATTTTTTATTTTTCGAAAACGACTATATGATTGCAAAAGCACTCCCTGTTTCCGATACAATAGGAATCCGAAAATCGCAATTTTACCCTTTTGTTTCCGGTATAATGGGAATTGAGTTTTTTCGATTTCGGCCTCCTGTTTCCATTGCAATAGGAAAATATTTCGAAATTTTACACCCTTGTTTCTGATACAATGGGAAATTTTTCAAAAATGCCAATTTTCGTCCTTTTCCCATTTCAAACGGAAATAAGACGCATTTTTTGAAAAAATCGCATTTCCATTTCAAAAGGAAACAGGCGTTTTCTGAATTTTCGACTTTTCCTATTAGAAAAGAAACAAGCGGCTGTCTAAAAACACTTTTCCCATTTTTCGTACCTGCTGCGGCACAATATATTTTTTTGCTGTAGAAAAGAGAAAGACCACAGCCAGTCAGGGTTTTCCGACTGTCCATGGTCTTTTCCGATTTGTTATGACATATGTGTCTTTGCTCTTTATTTCCGATATAATGGGAATTACGGCCCTGAGTTTTTCGCTGCATTGTTTCCGATTGAAATAGGAAAAGTTTCCTTAAAACTGCCTTTTTTCAAATTTTCTGTTTCCGAAAAATATCCCTGTTTCCGATTGAAATAGGACCGAACACCAACTCCTACTTTTCTCCAACCGCATCGATGGCCTTGCCGATGTCATGGCGCATATACTTATTGGAAAAATCAATCCAGTTGGTTGCTTCATAGGCATTTTTTCTGGCTTCTTTTAAGTCTCTGCCAGTGGCGGTAACGCCTAACACTCTGCCGCCGTTTGTTACCAGACGGCCGTTTTCGTCAAATCTGGTTCCTGCGTGGAACACATAGTAGCCGTCTTTCTCTTTGAAGGTTTCCAGGCCTTTTACTTCAAAGCCCTTTTCATATTTTACCGGATACCCCTCAGAAGCCAGCACCACGCAGACTGCCGCATTGTCTTCAAATTCCAGGTCAATCTGATCAAGCGTGCCGTCTACACAGGCTTCAAAGACTTCCACAATATCGTTTTTCATGCGCGGAAGAACTACCTGGGTCTCCGGATCGCCAAATCTGGCATTGTATTCCAGAACCTTCGGGCCTTTTTCCGTCAGCATCAGGCCAAAGAAAATAATTCCCTGAAAGGTTCTTCCTTCTGCCTTCATGGCATCTACGGTCTTCTGGTAAATGTGTTCTTTGCAGAATGCGTCGATTTCTGCTGTATAGAAGGGGCTTGGAGAGAAGGTTCCCATACCGCCTGTATTTAATCCGGTATCTCCGTCTCCCGCTCTCTTATGATCCTGGGCAGAAGTCATAATTTTAATGGTAGTTCCGTCTACAAAAGACAGAACGGACACCTCGCGGCCAGTCATAAACTCTTCTACCACAATCCGGTCGCCTGCAGATCCAAACTGCTTATCTAACATTAAGGTTTTAACGCCCTCTTTTGCCTCTTCCCTGGTATTGCAGATTAGCACGCCTTTTCCAAGCGCCAGGCCGTCTGCCTTTAACACGATTGGCATATCGGCAGTTTCCAGGTATGCAAGAGCGTCTTCCGGACTGTTAAACGTCTCGTATGCTGCTGTGGGAATGTTGTACTTTTTCATTAAATCCTTAGAAAACGCCTTGGAGCCTTCCAGAATCGCCGCATTTTTTCTCGGGCCGAACACTCTTAAGCCCTCTGCTTCAAATACGTCTACAATGCCGCCAACCAACGGATCGTCCATCCCGATAACCGTCAGGTCGATTTCTTTTTCTTTGACAAAGGCTGCCAGCTTTTCAAACTCCATAGCGCCAATGGACACGCATTCGGCAAATTCTGCAATGCCGGCATTTCCAGGAGCGCAATAAATTTTATCTACCTTCGGACTCTGGGCTACTTTCCATGCAATGGCGTGTTCCCGTCCGCCGCTTCCTACGATTAATACCTTCATAATGAACTCTCCTTATGGACTGTTTACTGATTGGCAATCATGTTGATAGCCTGGGGCAGAATGATCCACTCTGCTTCTTCCATGACCCGACGCTGCAGGATCTCAGGAGTATCTCCTTCTTTGACCTCTACTGCTTTCTGAAGGATAATAGGGCCGGAATCCACGCCTTCATCGACATAGTGGACCGTTGCGCCGGTTACCTTTACCCCGCGCTTTAAAGCTGCTTCGTGAACCTTTAATCCGTAATACCCCACTCCGCAGAAAGATGGAATCAGGGACGGATGGATGTTGATAATCCGGCTGCGGTATTTTTCAATCATAGCGGCCGGAATAGTTACCAGAAATCCTGCCAGAACAATCAGATCCAGGTCGTATTCCTCTACTTTTTCCAGAAAAGCCTCATTAAACGCCCCTCTGTCCGGAAAATCTTTTGGAGACAGGCATACTGCCTCGATTCCGGCCTTTCTCGCCCGCTCTAATGCGTAAGCGTTCTGATTGTTGCTGAGCACAACCCGAATTTCGGTATTGGTAATTTTTCCGGTTTCAATGGCGTCTATAATCGCCTGAAGGTTGGTGCCGCCTCCGGACACCATTACGCCGATTTTCAGCATAATGTCACTCCCTTTTCTCCTGCCTCAATAGAACCGATTACATAAGGAGTATCTCCTGCTTTTCTCATGGCTTCCATAGCGGTCTCCACATCTGCTGGATCAACCGCTACAATCATGCCGATGCCCATGTTATAGGTGTTGTACATCATCTGCTCTTCAATCTGGCCTTTTTCTGCCAGCATCTTAAAGATAGGAGGAACTGGATAGCTGTCTTTCTTGATTACCGCTCTGGTGCCGTCTTTTAACATACGGGGAACGTTCTCATAGAAACCGCCGCCGGTAATGTGGCTGCAGGCCTTTACCTTTACGCCTGCTTCTTTTACGTGTTTCAGAGCTTTTACATAGATACGGGTCGGAGCAATCAGAGCTTCGCCAAGGGTTTTGCCAAGCTCGTCATAGTAAGTATTTAATCCCTCTTTCGTCAGTTCCTTTTCAAATACTTTACGGACTAATGAAAAGCCGTTGCTGTGGACGCCGGTAGATGCCATACCGATGAGAACGTCTCCGGCAGCCAGGTTTTCGCCGGTAATTAAGTCTTTCTTATCGACAATTCCCACTGCAAATCCAGCCAGATCGTACTCGTCTTCCGGATAGAAGCCAGGCATTTCTGCAGTCTCGCCGCCGATTAACGCCGCTCCTGACTGCTTGCATCCGTCCGCTACGCCGCTTACGATGGTTGCAATTTTTTCCGGATAATTTTTGCCGCAGGCAATATAGTCCAGGAAGAATAACGGCTCGCCGCCTGCGCAGGCTACATCGTTGACGCACATTGCCACGCAGTCGATTCCGACAGTATCATGCTTATCCATAAGAAAAGCCAGTTTTAATTTGGTTCCCACGCCGTCTGTTCCGGATAATAAGGTCGGCTCTTCCATATCTTTAAAAGAATTTAAAGAAAACGCGCCGGAAAATCCGCCCAGTCCGCCTAATACTTCTGGACGCATGGTTCCCTGAACAAATTTTTTCATTAATTCTACTGATTTGTATCCTGCCTCAATATCAACTCCAGATTTCTTGTAATCCATAACTTCCTCCATTGTAAATTCCTGATACGATTGACGGTTCTGTTTTCATTACTTTATTACTTCTTCATCTGTGCCAGATACTCTTTATATCCGATTTCATCCAGTTTTTCCGCCTTCTTTTCTACATCGCTTTTTAACTTTGCAGAATACTCTTTCAGTCTGCCAAGCAGCGCTGCGTCGGAAGTTGCCAGAATCTTTGCTGCCAGAATACCGGCATTGGCGCCGCCATTGATTGCGACGGTTGCCACCGGAATGCCAGACGGCATCTGAACGATGGAATATAAAGAATCTACGCCGCCCAGATCAGAAGTCTTCATCGGGATTCCAATTACCGGCATAGGGAAAATAGCGGCGCACATACCTGGAAGATGGGCTGCCTTTCCTGCTCCTGCAATAATAACCTGAAAGCCTTTGCTCTCTGCTGATTTTGCATATTCAAAAAATACGTCCGGCTCTCTGTGGGCAGAAATAATCGTCATTTCAAACTCTACGCCCAACTCTTCTAATACCTCTGCCGCTTTTGCCATAACCGGCATATCTGAGTCACTTCCCATTACAATTCCAACTTTTGCCATGTGTGCTCCTCCTTTTTCTGGTGCTTGACCTGGATTCATAATTTCCATGAATGTTTTTAATAAGTTCTTCTTATAAGTATGTTTTATGAATTAAATATCACTTATTAATTATAATACTAGGTTTTAAATCTGCCGTCAATAGGATTTTTAAGCTTCCAATGGTTCATTTAATTTTTCTGCTCCTGCCAGGGCAAAACGTCCGTTTTTAATAATTACGGTTTTGGTTCCGTCTGGTCCGATGGCCGCAATCTCTCCCAGCTCGTCATAGGGAATGGTAATATCGCAGTGGCAGTTAAAGTACGCCTGGGAAACGTCGGTTTTTCTTAAAATAGATACTTCATTGTCCCTGGCAATGACTTCTTTTCCATCTGGATTGTACATAGGCGCATCTTCGGACCAGCTGTAGCAGGTATCCCCAACTGCAAAATGAGGCCCCATTTTTTCTACAATCAGAATCGGAAGCTTGTCAATGATTCCGTATTTTTCTGCCATTGCATAGGCGGTGGTATTGGTTCCGATGGCAAATTCGCCCAGAGGCAGATTGTCATGGTTTCTCATAATGACCTGCTTTATCAGGGCTTTATTTTCCTCCGGATCTGCAAAATTATCGCACATATAGCCGGTTACCCGTCCGTTTTCAAACTGAACCGATAAATTTTTAAACTGGATGTCTCCGATGTATACGTTTTCCACAAACAGCTCCCCATCTGTGCCGGAAAGCAGCGGGGAGGTAAAGACTTCACCGACTGGAATGTTTACGTCTGCTACGCAGTTTTCAAAATTGGTCTGGGAAGCCGGATCCGTCAGGGTATGAAGATGCACCCGAATATCCGTCCGGTTGTTTCCCCTTCCCTTTACCGTCACATATTCTGCCTTATCTAAGGCGTCGATAATTACCTGCTGCATATCTCGGTACAGTTCATAGTCCAGGGTGTTGATTTTAATGATTTCCTGGAAAATCTCCGGAAACTGGTTTCCAATCTCCGGCTTTGGAAATGCAATAATGGTAAAGCTGGTTTCTTCGCCAGGCTGATACTGATCCAGAATCTGCATATATTCGTTGGAGTAGGTAATGTTTACCTCTTCCTGGTGGCGGCTCAGCAAAAGCGCCTCTTTTTTGTTAATTGGCGTAAATCCCGCTTCTCCAAAGGTCTCCACCACAGCCGGACCTGCATTTAATCTGGCCAGATCCTTATACTCTTCCAGGGCGCTCTTGATGACCGAAAGCTTCCGCTCTTTTAACGCAGTCCCCATATAAATGGCGCTGTCATAGCGGTGGTCATACTCATACTGCTTATTGGGAGAAGTCCCGTAAAATCCCAGTTTCCGGTTGGGATTGCGGTTAATGGACTCTACTGCGGCCCGCAGGATGATTACGTCTTTTCCCATCTCTTTAAAATTGGAAATGGCCTTTTTTAACATCCGCTCAAATCCCAGTTCATAGCGGATGGATACGGTTTTCTTAATGGAAAGATCTCTTCCCATTACCTCAAAGCCTTTAGAAAACCCTTCTGTATAAGTATCGGCCATTTTATCAATGGTTTCCTGAGGAAGGCTGTTTAAAAATCCGGCTATCTGAAGTTCGGTATCAGAAATATACTCGCCGAACTGATACAGATACCTGAGATCGGAAAGGTCTTCGCCTGTAATAATATCTGCCGCAAAGGATAAAGAAGGATCCAGGGATTCCCTGGTGCGGTAAGACACAGTCTGATCCGCATAATCGCTGACAAACCAGTACAGCACGTCTTTTACTTCCTGGGCTTTCGGAATCCCTTCTTCAAATAAATTGTAAATTTCAATAAACGTCTCGTTTAAGACGGTAATGTTCCACAGACGGCTCTCAAACGCATATACGATCTGCCCTCTGATTTCTGTATATAAAAACGCCAGAAGCGGGCCATACTCTTCGCCTAGCTTCTTTACCGCATAAGCAGGATTGGCGTAGCTTTCTTCGTAATGATCCGGTAAAATATCTGCATAGAAAGACTTATTTTCTTCTGCCAGTTCCTCCAGGCTGAATGAATGAATATACTTGCTGACTCCGTTCCGGTTCAGCTTTTCTGCCAGGTCCCCAATCCGGCTGATAAATCCGGAAACGCCTGCAAAATAGTCTCTGAACGGTTCTGTTACCGCCTGTTCGTCTTTTATCTGGCGGATTCTCTCCAATGACAGTTCATATCGTTCTAATACAGACTCATTTTCTTCTTTCCATAATTCGCGGTAATCCATTGTCTCAGCTCCTTATTCCAATTATAATCATAACCAGCCATGCAAGAACCAGAATTCCGCTTATCAGCAGGCTGATTCTGGCCAGTATATATTTTTTTTCCTTTTCCCGAAACGCGTGGACGCTGTACCACAATCCCAATATGGAAAACACCATACTGGAAAATCCCAGCGCGCCTGCATACATACCGCTTTGCCCCTGTTCTTTTACTGCAATATACATAGTTCCGGCAAATAAAAGCAGCCCTGCGGCTGAAAGCCCCAGGGACCATTTGCTGTGTTTTGCCAAAGGCTTCCGGATATATGACACCTTTTTGGGCTTATCTGGCTGTCCTTTTTTTCTTTTTCCTAACACGATGCTTACTCCTTACCATCTGCACAATCTGATACAGAATATAGCCAAGAACTGCTCCTGACACATTCAGCATAATATCATCCACATCAAAGCTTCCCACTTTAAACACAAGCTGAACCGTTTCCACTGATAAGCTGAAAAAAAAGCAAATCAAAAAGGTATTGTACCATTTTTTGCTTCTGCGGCTGACTATGGGAAGGAAAAAGCCAGCCGGCAGAAACCCTGCAATATTGCCGATGACATTCAGCAGAAAACTTTTGATTCCCACCACGTCCCGATATGTCCAGAATCTGCGGATTTCTTTAAACAATTCCAGATTATAGGCATAGGTATCCTGGGGCCTGGTGGTCCTTCCAAACTCTTCCGCAAAGAACAGGAAATAAACCAGTAGGATCAGGTAGGAAAGAAACAATACCCAACCCAGTTTCTGGTTCTTTGTCGTATTCTTAATCATGTAATGCCCCGCTTAAAACTCAATTTCTGATTTGCGCTTTAATAACAGCGCCCCATTGACAATGGCAACAACTCCAACTGCCAGGCCGGTAATGGCGATAATGATTCCAATGGCAATATTTCCTGCTCCTACATTGCGCATGGTCTTATAGACTCGCTCCATAATTTCTCTCCTTCCGGTATTTCGCGGCTGTTTTATTTTGCCCCGTACTGCTCATAATAAGCGTCAATCGCAGCTTTAATGGTATCGTCAATTACTACTTTGCCGCCGCACTCCCTGTTGTACAGATATTCGGTAACTTCCTGCATATTGACGATGGCAGCAGTTGGGAAACCATATAAATCCTGGATTTCTTCCAGAGCGCACTTTTCTCCCTTTCCTCTTTCCATACGGTTTAAGGAAACGATTAATCCCTTAATTTCAACATTTCCCTGTGCCTTTAAGATCGGGAAGGTCTCTTCGATGGATTTGCCGGAAGTGGTAACGTCTTCAATGACTACCACTCTGTCGCCGTCCTTAATCGGGCTTCCCAAAAGGATTCCGGTATCGCCGTGATCTTTTACTTCTTTCCGGTTGGAGCAGTACTTTACATCCTTTCCGTACAGCTCGCTGATTGCCATAGCGGTTGCAACGCTTAACGGGATTCCCTTGTAAGCCGGTCCGAATAAAACGTCAAAATCCAGACCGTAGTTGTCGTGAATGGCTTTTGCGTAGTATTCGCCCAGCTTGCGAAGCTGGGTTCCGGTTACGTAAGCTCCTGCATTCATAAAGAACGGGGACTTGCGTCCGCTCTTTAATGTAAAATCTCCAAACTTTAAGACATTGCTGTCTACCATGAACTCGATAAATTCCTGTTTATACTGTTCCATATCTAAACCTCCATCTGTAAGGACATGATTTTTTATCTCACCGCTCCGATTAATTCTCGGATGTCTTCAATCTGGTGCTTTCTCATGTAGCGTTCGATGCCCGCCGCAATCTCTTCCGTTGCGTAAGGATTGTGGAAATTGGCGGTTCCTACTGCTACTGCGGAAGCGCCCGCTAAAATAAACTCCATGGCGTCGTCAGCATTCATAATGCCGCCCATGCCGATAATCGGCAGTTTGACCGCCTGGGCTACCTGGTAGACCATCCGCACCGCTACCGGCTTTACGGCAGGTCCGGACATACCGCCGGTACGGTTTGCCACTGCAAAGGTTCTCTTATTGATGTCAATCTTCATACCGGTCAGGGTATTAATCAGGGAAAGCACATCTGCGCCGCCGGCTTCCGCTGCCTTTGCCATTACGGTAATATCCGTAACATTGGGGCTTAACTTCATAATTACCGGCTGTTTTGCGTATTTCTTCACTTCCCTGGTAATGGCCTCAACTGCCTTGGGATCCTGGCCGAAGGCAATTCCGCCTTCTTTTACATTGGGGCAGGAAATGTTGATTTCCAGCATATCCACCGGCTCATCTCCCAAGCGCTCTACTACTTCGATGTAATCTTCTGTGGTCTTTCCGCAGACATTGACAATAATCCTGGTATCATACTGCTTTAAAAACGGAATGTCTCTTTTTACAAACACATCAATGCCTGGATTCTGTAATCCGATGGCATTGATCATGCCGCCGTAAGTCTCTGCAATACGGGGCGTCGGATTGCCTGGCCAGGGCACGTTGGCAACGCCTTTGGTTACCACTGCTCCCAGCTTGTTTAAATCTACCATCTCTCCATATTCCGCGCCGGAACCAAAGGTTCCGGAAGCTGTCATGACCGGATTTTTTAATTCGACTCCAGCCAGGCTGACTCTGGTATTCATTACAGCTCCACCTCCTCTGCCCGAAAAACAGGACCGTCTTTGCAGATTCTCTTGTTATGGACGTGGGAATGCTCGTCTACGTCTTTGGACTTGCAGACGCAGGCCAGGCACGCCCCGATGCCGCAGGCCATCTTCTCCTCCAGGGATAAGTAACACTCTATGTTGTGTTCTAATGCGTAAGCCTTAATTGCCCGAAGCATCGGGGTTGGGCCGCAGGCAAATATTACGTCTGCTTCCAGGCCGTTTTCCCTGATTGCATCCATAACGTTTCCTTTTGTACCCACGCTGCCGTCTTCTGTAGCAACGTATACGGCTGCATATGGTTCAAACTCTTCCTTTAAAAACATAGCCGCGTCCCGATAGCCGAGAACCGCCTGTTTTTCACAGTCCAGTGCTTTTGCCAGTTCCAGCATCGGAGGCACGCCAATGCCGCCGCCGATTAAAAACGCTTTTTTTCCAGCCATCTGCTCCAACGGGAATCCATTTCCCAGAGGGCCTAAAATATCAATGGAATCTCCTGGCTGATAATGGGAAAATTCTTCGGTTCCAGCGCCCGCCACCCGATAAACCAGGCGGATTTTGCCCTGTTCTTTGTCTACTTCACAGAGACTGATGGGTCTTGGAAGCAGTTTTGCGCCGTCTTTGGAATATACGGAAACAAATTGTCCGGCCTTTGCCTGGGAAGCTACCGGCTCTGCGTCAATCCACATACTGTAAATGCCGTCTGCCAGTTTTTCCTGACTGGCTACGGATGCTGTTAATTTTACCTGTGCCATGTTTCCTCCTGGTCAATTATAATACGCTGTTAATGTCTGCTACCATGTCGATAACTGCCTGTCTGGAAGCGTCCGCAAAATGTGTTGGACCAAACTTCTCGTAAGAAGCGCTCTTATAAGCAGCAATAATGCCTCTGGAAGAGTTGACAATGGCGCCTAAGCCGTCTTCATTAAAGCAGTATTTTAAATCTTTAGCCGTACCGCCCTGAGCGCCGTAGCCAGGTACTAAGAAATAGGTGTTCGGCATTAATTTTCTTAAGATGCGGCTCATTTCCGGATAGGTTGCGCCCACTACTGCGCCTACGTTGCTGTAGGTTCCGTCCATGGACTCTCTGCCCCACTCTACTACCTTATCTGCTACCAGTTCATACACCGGACGTCCGTCTACTAACTTGTCCTGGAATTCGCCGCTGGAAGGATTGGAGGTCTTAACCAGAATAAACAGCCCCTTATCATTCTCCTTGCAGGCGTCTACAAATGGCTGAATGCCGTCTGTTCCAAAGTATGGATTAACGGTTACAAAATCTGTGCCGAAACCGGAACATACGTTGGAGCCTACTTTTACGTTTCCGATGTGAGCGGTTGCATATGCAGCGGAAGTCGAACCGATGTCGCCTCTCTTGGCGTCTCCGATAACAACCAGGCCCTTTTCCTGACAGTAATCCACGGTTTTCTTATATACTTTTAATCCTTCAATGCCAAACTGCTCATACATGGCGATCTGAGGCTTTACAGATGGAATCAAATCATAGGTAGCGTCTACAATCGCTTTATTAAACTGCCAGATTGCGTCAGCTGCACCTTCTAACGTCTCGCCGTACTCGGAAAAAGACTTCTGCAGCAAGTGCTCTGGAAGGTAAGACAGCATTGGATCCAGTCCAACACAGATAGGCGCTTTGGTTTTTTGAATTTTTTCAATTAATTTCTGAATCATAGGGAATTCCTCCTTAATCTCTCTATAGGCATACTGAGTATAGTTTATCATAATTTTACTAAATAGAACACCCCTATTTTCTCTGAAAAACAGCAGCCGTGATATTTTTCTGTTTTTTTCTTTAAAATCCTTGATAAACCGATGACATTTTGGAAACTTTATAGTATAATATTGAATTTGGAGCACTTAAGTAAGTTACAACTAATCCCCCATTCCATATATCGATTCACAGAAAGGTGGTATTTCATGTATTGTACCAGAAAAATAACAGACAGTATTCATTGGGTAGGCGGAAATGATCGCCGTCTTGCATTATTTGAAAATCTGTTTCCGATCCCCAATGGCGTCTCCTATAACTCCTATGTCATCCTGGATGAAAAAACAGTTCTTATGGACACAGCAGATCCTTCTATCCGCTCACAGTTTCTGGAAAACGTCCAGCACGTTTTAAACGGCCGTTCTCTGGATTACCTGGTCATCAACCACATGGAGCCAGATCACTGCTCCGCAATTGCCGATATCCTCGCCCTGCATCCAGAAGTTAAGCTGGTAGGAAATGCAAAAACGTTTCAGATCATGGGACAGTTTTATGAGATTTCCGACCTGTCCGACCGTTCCGTTATTGTAAAAGAAGGCGATACCTTAGAGCTGGGAAGCCACACGTTAGCTTTTGCCATGACTCCTATGGTACATTGGCCGGAAGTAATGGTAACCTACGAAACCTCCGAAAAAGTGCTGTTTTCTGCAGATGCGTTCGGTACCTTCGGCGCATTAAACGGCAATATTTTTAATGATGAAATCAATTTTGACAGAGACTGGTTAAATGACGCCAGACGGTATTATACCAACATTGTCGGTAAATTCGGCCTGCAGGTTCAGAATGCCATTAAAAAGTTAAGCACCTTTAATATCGAAATCATCTGCCCGCTGCATGGACCAATCTGGAGAACTAATATTTCCTATCTGCTGGACAAGTATCAGCTGTGGAGTACCTATACGCCGGAAGAAAAGTCTGTTGTGATCCTTTACGGTTCTATGTACGGCAATACAGAAAATGCTGCCAACGTCCTGGCTGCCATGCTGGCTGACAAGGGAATCAAAAACATCGCGGTATACGACGTTTCTTCTACCCATGTTTCCCAGTGTATTTCCGAGTCCTTCCGGACCAGTCACATTGTCCTGGCTGCCCCTACTTATAACGGCGGGTTATATCCGGCTATGGAACACGTTCTTTTAGATATGAAAGCTCTGAACCTGCAGAACCGCACCGTCGCTTTATTAGACAACGGTTCCTGGGCAAGCACCGCTTCCAAACAGATGAAGGCGATTCTGGAAACCATGAAAAATATGACGGTCTTAGAGACCAGCGTAAGCTTAAAATCTTCTTTAAAAGACGGCCAGTTAGAAGTTCTGGAAACTCTGGCTGGAAAAATTGCAGAAGAAATAGAGGCATAAAAAACAGCTGCAGAGGATCCGATCCGGAATATCCCTGCAGCTTTTCTTTTATAAAAATCCCTTTAATTTTTCTAAACTTTTCTCCTCAAACTTCTGGAGCTCTTCCATCAGCTTTACAGACTTTGGATCCGCGTCCGGATACTCTCTCACTTTTTTAATAGCGTCATTGATTCCCATTGTGCTTCCCTGAATCAGCATTTCTGCCATATGGGAAACGCTCTTGTCTGCCATGGTCTGCACGTTAATCATCAGGTAGGTCCGGAGTTTTTCAAATGTTCCCAGTCCCTTTTCATCAAATCCGTTTTCACAAAGCATCTGTTTGGCCTTTTTGTGAAAATTCCGGTAACCTTCCTGCTGCTTTCCCAGAAAACCAAGGAACTCCTCATCCTTGGTCATTCCCATGAACTGTTCCATGGTTTCTGCTCCCATCTGGGAATTCTGATAAATAAAATTCAGCAGTTCTGCATTTCCATTCATATCCGTATACTCCTCTCATCAGCGAAACTTTCCTTTTTATATCTGTAGATAGAATGTACGGATTTTCCCAAAATATTCTTTTGCACCATTTTAAAAGAACTGAAGATACCAGGCCGGCGGCAGAAACCATCGGATGGTTCCTATGACGTCCAGCCATTTTCCAATATCTATAAAAATCGGGCATATCAGGAAAAGTCCCAGAGCCAGAACTGGAATACACATGGCTATCCATTCTGGTTTTGGAACCGCCATACAGGCCAGACCGGCATAAAAAACGGCTCCCGCCCCGCAGACAGTAAGAGCTGCCATCTCCATAATCGCATTCTGGACTTCGCCGGCTGCCCACAAACCAGCCAGTCCGGACAGAGCCGCCAGGCAGACCGGCGCCGCCAAAGCTCCGATTCTGCAAACTGTCCGTTCTCCATAGGGAACTGCCAGAAACAGCCCGTTTCTTTCATCCTCTTTTACACTGCAGGCTGCAAAAAAAGCCGATAAAAACACAAAAATCCCAATCAGCCCCCGTACTGGGAATACGCTCTTTTTTTCCAGTACAGGCTCTTCCAGCGAAGTACGAAACTCAAATCCAAAGGTGCTTCCATTTTCCTGATACACCTGATACCAGGAAAGGGCCTCTTCTTTCAAAAGCTCTCCCTCTTTTCCCTGGTTTCCAATATAATCTGCAAACATCATCCCATCGTATCTGGCTGCTAAAACCGATATTACCACCTCTCCTGCCAGAGGTTCCAAAATGGTAGACGGCGCCGTATATACGAGAATGGATCGCCTATATCTGCCCTCATTCATTTTTTCTTCAAATCCTTCCGGAAACAGATAAGCGCATTCCGCCTGTCTGGTCCGGACGGCCTGTTTTAATTCTTCTTCCGTGTGATAGAGGACGAACTCAAACATACTTCCTTCTGTCCCCATGCGTACCAGATCTTCTGCCACTTCTCTTCCAAGTCCTGGATCCTCTGACGCTACCCCAATCCGGATCCGTTCTGTTTCCTCCGGCTCCAACCTGGAAATCCCCCACAAAAGGATGGGCATAACAAGCAGCATGACCGTAAATCCAGGATGCAGAAGCCATCTTTTTATAGAAAGACAAAACCAGACTGCCATTCTTCTCATGCCCGTCCTCCTTTCCTGACTCCGGCAATCACAAGGGAACCGGCGCTGACTGCCCACAGCCTGACAACCAGGCTCCAGTTTTCCCCGCTCTGGAAAAATCCTTTTATTCCGGAAAGCAAAGCAGTAGTCGGGAGATACTCCGACAGTTTTTGAAAGCTTTGAGGCAGAAAGACTTCCGGCAAAAATCCGCCGGAAATTACCATCATTCCGCAAGTTCCCAAAAACAGCGCCATCATCCCGCCAATCAACGTTCCTGACAGGCTATAGCAAAGGACAATGAGGGATGCCGACGCAGCAAAGACAGCGGCTGCCAGCCCTATCCGGAAAAATACGGTTCCTCTGCTTTTTTCTCCTATTTCCGCCAAGATCGAAGACAGCGCTTCTGACAAACCAGCATCTTTCAAAAAGAAACCTGCCATTGCCGCCGCTATCGCTAAAAATCCTGTCAATAAGAACAGCAATACCGTCATTGCCGCCGCTTTTGCCACGATCCGGCTTCCAGTTCCAATCCCTAAAAGTTTCAGTTTTTCCTGCCTGGAACGGCTGTCTTCCGCAAAAAGGCGGCCTGCCGGAATACCGGACAGCAGCAGAAAAAACACTGCTGCCGCCGCCATATAATGAACCTCTGTCGAAACATCTCCTGCCGAAGAAACCTGGCGTCTCCTAAAATATCCTTCCCGATCCAGGCTGTAAGATAAATATTTTGTATTCAGATACCGCTCTGCTTTCTGGATACTTGCCGGTATTCCATAAAGCCCGTTCATATGTCCGGCTGCATAGATCCCCGCCTGGGCGCTGGACAGGGTTCTGGCTCCCGCTTCTGCCAGTTCTTTAAACACCTGCTCTTCCACGCCTAATGGCCTTGGAAACCAGATGGTAACCGGATGGTTTCTCCCGTCTATAATGCTTCCTACAAAATCTTCCGGCACTTCCATCAGACAGGCAAACTCTCCTGCTTCTGTCCGTTTTTTTCCATCCGCTTCTTCTGTAAAGACAAACTGGCAGATACTTTCTACACTGTCCAGCGTTCCCAACATAGATACTGCTTTTTTTGCCAGCCCATCTTCTTCTGGTACAACAACGCCTACCTTTAGTTTATCCAGCTTGGCTCCGCTTTCCACCGTACGGAAGGCAAAAAGGGCAATGGAGCCCAGCAGTCCTGCCAGTACCATTGCCCCCGCAGCTATCCATGGAAGGAATCGCAGAGCCCTTTTCAGTTCTAATTTCACATATACCAAAAATGTCCGCATATTCCCTCCTGTTGCTTATTCAGACAAACCGCCTCCTAAAATCAGGGAGTACAGATTCATCATAATCTCATTCAGCAGCTCTTCCCAATCTTCTTCCGAAGCTGCCAGCACATCCATCTCTTCTCCTTCTGGAGCCGCAATCTCACTCTGAAGCTCTCCCACATAAAATGCGCCGGAAACTTCATAGAATACGCCGCTAGCCGGTTCTTTTACTACAAGGGAATCCATTGTATAATGAATCTTTTTGCCCTTTTCCAGCTCGTCTACGACTCCGTTAATGGTAATTTCCGTTTCATTTATGCCAAGTCCTTCGCTGCCGCCCAGGGTAATCTGTACCACAGAGTCTCCGGTAGTACGGTCATACGTATTTTCATACCCGATTCCCATGGTTTCCCCGCCGTATTCAATCTGGCCATCTAAACGGCTGTGGTAAGATGCGTCGGTATATTCTCCATTTTTTGTAAGACCGGCAACTATCGTATCGGTTCCGTCTGTAGTGGTAATGGTCAGGGTTCCATTCTGGGTCGGATAGCTTCCGCCTTCTAAAGCCGCCTTTACATTCATATCCAGAGTGGTCTCTTCTTCTGTAAACTTACAGGAAGCGTCCATGGTGGCAAGCTGTCCTTTTTTGGTTATATACACCCGCATGGTAATGTCGCCGTCCAGTATCTGATCCAGCTGCGCAATCGCCTGGTCGCAGGCAGTTCCCAGTTCTTCCCAGTCTGCAGCATCAAAAGAAATTTCGTCCATGACGCTCAGAGCCATTACGTATTCCATCACGTCATTTTTCAGGCTTTCGTCCTCCAGAAAGAAGCTGGATGTGGTTTTTAAAAACTCAATTAACGCGGCCTTGGGAACTACCACATCGTATCCGGTACACTTCTGTTCGCTTCCATTGTACAAAAGCTGGGCGCTGTCTGCCTTTGTTACGGTCAGCGCTTCCTTAAAACTCTCCATGGCCTGGCTTCCTTCTTTGTACCGCTGCCACAGCCCCTTCAAATCAAACGGCTTCTTTTCTCCGCTGTAGATGCTGGTCAGATAGGATACATAATTGTCGATGGCCTGTTTCTCTTCCTCTCCTATCTCGTATCCGCTCATTGCCATCAGCGGGGAATTTGCAATCTGCTCTGACAAATCCTCTGCATAATGTATCGTTAATACCTTTGTCGTCAGATCCGGAAGGGCGGCCATCAGGTCATTCTCGTCCCCATAAATTGTAAGATTTCCTAATTCCATTCCGCTGTAAAGAATTCCGATCTGCTCAGAAAATTTCCTATTTACAACGTCAGAAGCTGCCTTGACTGTAATTCCGCTTCCAGTAAGCATATCCAATATCTCGTCATTTGCCCCTGTATAGGTAAACTCCAGCCCCATTTCCCCGCCAGTGGTCTCAAACTGTTCGAAAAGCTGTCCAAGTCCGAACATTTCTTCTGCCGGCTTGACCCGATCCGCTGCATATACGCCTTTAAACGCATCGGTTACAACTGTCTTTGGATCCTTGGAAGCAACAGCAAAAACACCAATCCCCACTACTGCCGCTGCCGCAATGGCAGCGCCTCCAATTATCATCCCCTTTTTTGTTTTTAACTCCTTCATACTGCTTCTCCTTCCTCTCGACAGCGGATGCTGTCAGAATGTTTATTGTAAAACATCCGGAAAAGCTGCCTGTAACAGATTTTCCGGTATTAAAATCTGGCAGTAAGCTGTGCTACCGTCAGGCCGCAGGGAATTTCTTCTGTCATGCCGTTTTTTAACACATACATTTTGGAGCAGACTGCCAACTCCGCCAGCTCATGGGATGCTAAAATGATGATTCCCCCATCCTTTATGTACTGCTTCATATATTCCTGGATGATTTCCTTGCATACTAAATCCAGAGCAGCCCCTGGCTCATCCATAATCAGAATCTTCTCATGGCCTGCCAAAGCAGACGCAATTGATAAGCGTTTCTTCATGCCTCCGGAAAGCTTTCCCACCGGAGTGGTTAAAAACTGGTTAATTCCCAGCATGGCAGCCGGACCGTCTTCTAAATCCCTTTTCATGGCAGACCGGTCGCCTTTATACCACAGGCTTAAATTATCCTTTACGCTTAACTCGTCCATAAATGGATTCTCCTGAGGTACATAGGCAATCTTTGCCGCCTGGAGAGCCGGCTTTCCCAGAATTTCCATTCCATCTGCCTTTACGCTCCCCTTGTCCGCTTTTCTGGCGCCCGCTAAAATCGACAAAAGCGTCGTCTTCCCGCAGCCGTTTCCCCCAACAATCCCTACGCACTGTCCAGGTCCGGCAGTCAGAGAAACCCCTGACAACACCTGCTTTTTCCGATAGGTTTTACAAATTCCGTCTACTTCTAACATCTTGTACTCCTTAGTAGGACAACACAAACTCTGCAGTAACTGCCCAGCCTGTCCGGTTTTCTGCCCATATGCTTTCAAACTCCGAAACAGGCATTGGACAATCCATTTTTCCAGTTTCTACTGTAATGCTCGGCACTGGATTTTCCTTTAACTGAACCCAGTCTTTAAAACCGCCTCCGCCCCCGCTGTACAGCATCTGGTAGCCGCCAGTTGCTGCTGACATCAGCTGAGCCAGCTGCTGGGATTTTTCCTTCTCTTTGTTTCCTTCAATGTCCCAGTAGATTACCTTTCCCATGGAATGGTAATTCAATACCGCTGCCCACGGATAATTGCTGTTCATCAGATTGACCAGCGCCTGTGATTCCGGCTCTGATACCGGCGTCAGTCCCTTATATCCGGAAAATGAAGGAAGCATCCAGTTGCTGGAAGTATTGGTCCACAGCGCATCAAAATTGTGGTTCAAATCTACGCCTCTTGCATTGGATTTCCAGCGTTCCAGATATCTGGAAAACTCCTGGGTAGTCCGCCCTGCCGCCAGATCCGATGTATAAGCCGTCTGGACTGTCTGTTTTAACTGCTGGGAGTGAAGCGCATCCAGGCCAAACTGGCTTAACGCGACTCCGTCCGGATTTGCCATGGGTACAAAATGAATTGCTACCTGATTTAACAAATCTGAAATCGCTCTGCCATGGTAGGAACCCGTATCGTAAAAAGCCAGAATATCTTCTATCTGCTTCATCATCAGAAGCGGATTGGCGTATTCCCTGGCATGAATTGCCCCCTGAATTAAAATGTGTTTTCCGGCGTTGGGATTTCCGACCAGTATATCATAAATTTTCCGGCCGTCTGCAGAAGTGCCAATCACGGTTACCTGCATATGCGCGGTTCCATACCGCTTCTGCAAATCCTGAATATCTGCTTCCATCTGCTCATAAGAATATTTTTCTGCTACCTGCACAACAGGATTTTCCACTGTCATAGATGTAAATTCCTGGATGGACGACTGTGACGAACCGCCGCCAGAAGGCATTTCCATCCCTGGACCAATCTGGGAATAGTCCTTTGGGACTTCCCCTGTATGGGAGATCGTTCCCCCTTCTGTTTCTGACATTCCCTGTCCTGGTCCCTCTGTCTGCGGTGCGGACAGCGTCTCTGATTCCTTCTGAGCATCTGTTGCGGGCGGTGCTTCGGTCTCTGCTGGTAATTCTGATTCTGACGGTGCTTCGGTCTCCGACGGCGCCTGTGTTTCCGCTGAAGCCTCCGTTTCTGACGGCGCTTCCAGTTCGGGAAGCTGCGCCTCCGTTTCTGCAAATGACGGGATACAAGGGGATGCAAGTCCTAATACCAATCCCAGTCCTATCGCATATAATTTGTTTTTTCTCATGGATGTCTTCCTCTGCTGCAATCTGTTCTATGGGTGCAAAAAGGCCGCCGTCCATCAAGGACAGCGGCCCTGTCTATTATTTATTCTGCATCAACCGCATGTTCTTCCTTGGCTTCTTCATTTTTTGCTAAGTCACTTGGACGCATGCTTAAATTGATTCTACCCATCTTGTCAACTTCAATTACTTTTACAGTAACTTCATCTCCAATATTTACCACATCTTCTACTTTTGCAACACGGCGGTCTGCCAGTTTAGAAATGTGGATCATACCGTCTTTATTTGGAGCCAGTTCTACAAAAGCGCCGAAATTCATAATACGGGCAACTTTTCCAGTAAAGATCATACCAGCTTCAATTTCGGTTACAATGCTGTTGATGATATTGACAGCTTTTTCAATCATCGCAGCGTCTGTGCCGCATACGCTGACTGCTCCGGTATCTTCAATGTCAATCTTTACTCCGGTTTCTTCAATAATTTTGTTAATTACTTTGCCCTGTTTTCCGACTACATCGCCAATCTTCTGTGGATCGATGGTAATCTGACGAATCTTAGGAGCGTATTTGCTTAATTCTTTTCTCGGTTCGGAAATAACCGGAGCCATAACCTCATCCATGATGTAAAGTCTGGCTTCCCGACATCTTGCGATTGCCTCTTCGATAATCGGACGGGTCAGTCCGTGAATCTTAATATCCATCTGGATTGCAGTAATACCCTTATGAGTACCGCCTACTTTAAAGTCCATATCGCCGAAGAAGTCTTCCAGCCCCTGAATATCCGTTAATACAATGTAATCGTCATCCGTTTCTCCGGTAACCAGGCCACAGGAAATGCCGGCTACCATGCTCTTAATCGGAACGCCTGCTGCCATTAAAGACAGAGTAGACGCACAGATACTTGCCTGGGAAGTAGAACCATTCGACTCCATAGTCTCAGATACTGTACGGATCGCATATGGGAACTCTTCCTCGCTTGGAAGTACCGGAACTAACGCTCTCTCAGCCAGTGCGCCATGACCAATTTCACGGCGTCCAGGTCCTCTGGACGGCTTGGTCTCACCTACGGAGTAGGACGGGAAGTTGTAGTGGTGCATATATCTCTTAGCCGTCTCATTTTCATCTAAGCCGTCTAACTTCTGTGCCTCGGATAATGGAGCCAGGGTGCAGGCATTTAAAATCTGGGTCTGTCCGCGGGTAAACATACCGGAACCATGTACTCTTGGAAGCAGATCCACTTCTGCTGCCAAAGGACGGATTTCCTTAATTCCGCGGCCGTCAGGACGCTTGTGATCCTTTAAGATCATCTTGCGGACTGTCTTTTTCTGATACTGGTAAATGGCGTCTCCAAGAAGAGGAAGCCATTCTTCATTTTCTGCAAACGCTTCTTCCAGACGCTCGGTAATTGCGCGGATATTTTCTTCTCTTTTCTGCTTTTCATCAGTAAAGACTGCTGCTTCCATCTCCTCCGGAGTTACAATCTCTCTGATTGCAGCAAACAGCTCTTCCGGAACTGCACAGCTCTCGTAGGAGTGTTTTTCCTTGCCGCATTCTGCAACAATCGTATCAATAAATTTGATGATTTCCTGGTTTACTTCGTGAGCCTTGAAAATCGCGTCAATCATAACCTGCTCTGGAACTTCCTTAGCCCCAGCCTCGATCATGATAACCTTTTCTCTGGTAGAAGCTACGGTCAGCGCCATATCCGAAACCTTCTTCTGGGCGTTGGTCGGGTTGACAATAAACTCTCCGTCAATTAAGCCAATCTGCGTAGTTGCACACGGGCCGTCAAATGGAATATCGGAGATGGTAGCCGCAATTGCAGATCCTAACATAGCGGTCAGTTCCGGACTGCAGTCTGGATCAACGGACATTACCAGGTTGTTTAAGGTAACGTCATTGCGGTAATCCTTCGGGAACAGGGGACGCATCGGTCTGTCGATAACACGGGAAGTTAAAATCGCATTTTCAGATGCCTTTCCCTCTCTCTTGTTAAATCCGCCTGGAATCTTTCCTACGGAATACAGCTTTTCCTCATATTCAACGCTTAAAGGGAAAAAATCAATCCCTTCTCTTGGCTTATCGGATGCAGTTGCAGTGGAAAGAACGACGGTATCGCCGTAATGCATAAATGCGGCTCCGTTTGCCTGTGCTGCCACTCTGCCAACGTCTACGGTCAGAGTACGGCCTGCTAATTCCATACTAAAACTCTTATACATAGTGTGTCTCCTTTTTACTCTTAAATAATCACTCTTTGTCTGCGGTAAAAGATCCGAAACTACTGACCTGTACATGATTGGCAAAGTCCTGCCTGTCTGGGAATCATATATACGTCAGCGGTCTCGGTGTATCCTTCTGCCGCAGCGCGCCTGCCTGCGCAAAATTCCTTATGAAATAGAACAAATATAGGGCGGAGAAATCTCTCCACCCTAACAGCAGCAAAATTACTTTCTGATGCCTAACTTCTCGATCAGTGTACGATAGCCTTCCAGATCGGTCTTCTTTAAGTAGTCTAACAGACCACGTCTCTGACCTACCATCATCAGCAGACCACGTCTGGAGTGATGATCCTTTGGATTGCTCTTTAAGTGCTCGGTTAATTCAGTAATTCTTGCAGTTAAGATAGCGATCTGAACTTCTGGAGAACCGGTATCTCCTGGCTTTCTGCCATACTCTGCGATAATAGCTGCTTTCTTTTCCTTAGAAATCATGGTAAATATCCTCCTTAAAATAAATTGAAACCTTACCGTAAACCAAGCCGCGGTTGGAGTGTTCCTGCCGGCTGAGTTTCGGCGTTTACTCATACTCAGTAATGATAGCATAGGAATAAATTACTGTCAACGGGATTTTTCCTCTGCTTCTCTAATTTGCTTCCCTAATTTCTGCGCCTTCGTAAAAGAAGTTTAAAATTGCCTGGTAATCTTTTCCATCTTTTGCCATTTCCTGAGCGCCGTTCTGGCTCATGCCGGCTCCATGTCCATAGCCGCCGCCGTAAATATAAAACGACAGAATTCCATCGGCGCCGGTTCTTTTTTCAATGGAAATATAAGCGCTTGGCAAAATAGAAAATCCCGTCTGGGTACTTCCGTCTTTTTTGGCAATCTCTAAAGCAGAATCCCCCAGTATACTCCGGATTTGGTTCTGTCCCTCTATCTTCTTTTCTCCCGAAGTCCCATAAAGCGTCAGCTTCTGGGCCACTCCGCCAGGGCCGCGTTCTGTGATTTCCACATCTGTGACAGTCCCCAGCTCCGGTATCTTTTTCTCCAAATCAGAAGCCTGGATCCTGGTTTCCCACCGGTACATCGGATAGCTCTGGTCATAAGCCGGATAGTCCTTGTTTTTAATAAACTCGGAAAAAGCCGCATTGCTGGACAAATCCAACTGCTCCTTCCGGTCTCTTAGCTCTCTGGCCTTGAGATAAGGGGTTTTCTCTCCGCTTCCGCCCCAGGCGCTTCCGTCTGTGGTATGACCGCAGGAAGTAGAGAAATAAAAGGCCTCGATTGCATTTCCCTCGTAAAACAGCATCTGACCGTACGTTTCATTGACTGCTTCCGTTGTCCGTGTCGATTCTTCTGTATTGTTGTAGACCTGGAAATTGGTACTGTCATCCACGTGAGCTCCGTACTGGCTGTAGCTGTTGCCCAGAATCTGGCGGTAAGCATAGGTTCTGGCGCAGACTGCCTGAGCTTTTAACGCCTCCAGTTCATAGCTTGCCGGCATTTCGCTGGAAACTACTGTTTTCAGGTAATCTTCCAGATATAAATCATTGACAATGGTCAGGCCTTCCGTCTCTTCCTTAATTTCAATCGTGCCGCAATACGCAGGAGTGCCCTGGTTTCTGGAAATAGAAGAAATCAGGATACGCCCGTCTTCTGTTTCCGGCTGAACCTTTAAACGTCCTTCTTTCAGATATTTGCTTCCTGGCTCAATGGTCAAACTTTCTCCTGCCTCCAGCCTTTTTTCCTTTTTCCCATACGTAAGTACCGCACCTGTATCCGCAGTAAACGTCACAGAAGGATGAAAAATGGATTGAAATCCTGTATTCATCAGCAGAACTCTGATTTTCTCCGCGTCGAACTCTCTGGTAATCAGAGCCGCGCACAGCTTTCCGTTGCTGGTTACAAATTCCTGGTTATCATATCCTACTAAAATATCCGAAAGTTCCAGTTCTTGATACTCTCCATACACTTTATGGACCCTGAAATTTTTCTCTAATGGAATCAGACCGTAACCTTCGATCTCAATTCCATTTTTGCCAGCTGACAGCACCTTTCCGGTAATCCGGTCATTCTGGACAGAAATTTTTACCAGGTTTCCGGAATTTAATTCCAGATCAACCAGATTATTCCGGAATTCTTCCAGATTTTCGATTCCTTTTCCGGAAAACGTCCGGCAGATACTTCCCAGATGAACCTGGAAGGTTTCGCTGCCGCTGTCGTCCAGCCATACGTTTTCATACACGACATCTTCTGAAATCACCTTGCGGACAGCAATCATTTCCTCGTTCCGTACCATAATTTCCAGTTTGCAGTCTATGTATGCATCCAGAGCCAGCCCTTCAAACCGGAAATCTCCTTCACTGGTATAAGCCGTCCAGCTTTCTGACGGCTGAACGTTGGCAGGAGTTCCATACAGCAGGACTTCCAGTGTCCTGACGCCGTCTTCCGTCTCTGCTGCCCCTGTTTCTTCCAGCAATTTGTCATAAAACTGCCAGAAATCCTCTTCCGGATAAGGATGGCTCCGGTTTTTCCTCACCAATCCTACAGAAGCTTCCAGAGGTTTGGAAAAAGCCGCCGCTATATGGCTGACCTCTTCATAAGTAATCTCTTTCTGAGCCTCTGCTGCAGAAGGTTTTGTCAAATCTTCTGATAAAATTTTCTTTTCATACAGGTAATCCATATACGGTACATACCAGTTATTCTGCTCTTTCTGGGAAAAATAGGAACGTCCGCTCTCTTCTTCATATTGAAGAATCTCTTCTCTGGATTCCATCATAAGCGCCACTGCTTTCGCAGCCCGCGCCCTGGTAATCCCCTCATCCTTCCGTTCCGGTTCCAGAACAACAATAACGGTTATCAGTACCAGAATCAGGGACAATATCGCTGTGATCCGCGCAACGAATGCCTTTTTGCTCATAATTTCTTATAGCTCCCGTCTGTTTCCTCTACATAATCCAGTTCCTGATAGTCTTCTGTCCGCACAGACAGCTTCCGTTTTTTCAGTTTGCTGTTGATGAAGTCTCCGGTAAGGCGATAAATCACAGCAAAGGTCGGCACGCCAATAATCATACCTACAAATCCAAACAATCCGCCAAACAGCAGGATGGAAAACAGTACCCAGAAGCTGGAAACACCGGTCGAGTCTCCTAAGATCTTTGGCCCCAGGATGTTTCCGTCAAACTGCTGCAGAAGCAGGATGAAAATCAGGAAGTACAGACACTGGATCGGACTTACCAGCAAAATCAAAAACGCACTTGGAATGGCTCCGATAAACGGGCCAAAAAATGGAATGACGTTGGTAACGCCTACAATGACGCTGACTAACAGCGTGTACGGCATCTTCATAAAAGACAGGCACACAAAACACATAATTCCGATAATCAGGGAATCTACTATTTTCCCAATAATAAATCCGCCGAATACTTTGTGAATGAACCGAGCTTCTCTTACAATCCGGTTCGCCCATTCTACTGAAAAGAGACCGTAGGTAATTTTCTTTGCCAGCGCCACAAACTGATCTTTAATATTCAGAAGGTAAATCATAACGATGACGCCGATCAGCAGATTTTTCAGCCAGACCAACAGACTGATTACCCCTAAAGAGAGATTTCCTAAAATCCCTAAAATCTTATCTAAATTAGGTTCCAACACGCCCTGCGCCCACTCGGACAGGCGGTTTAAGGAATTAATTGCGATTGTCTCCGCTTCTGGATTATTTTCCAGAACCTGGGATACCCAGATTGACAAGTTTCTCATGTTTTCCGGAAGAGCAGCCACTGCATTCTGGATGCTTCGGATCACTTCTGGAATGACCATGGAAAATAATCCTACTACAATCACAATCAGAACGACCAGGCTGACAACGGTTCCCAGTCCCTTTGCCACAGCTTTTCCGCTTTTTTCCTTTTTTAACCATTTTTTTAATACCGGCTCAGCCGCTGCCACGCACCGGTTGTAAATAGGCGTTAAAAGATATGCCATGACTGCGCCGTAAATAACCGGAGCCATAATATCCGCCAGCAAAGAAAATCCGCCCTTTACCGTATCGAATTTTAGTATTACAAAACAAAATGCAATACTGGCTGCAATTACCAGAAATGCAGTGATCCCCCAGCAGATGTAGTGATAAAATTTTTGTCTGTTCATAAATGTTTTCCCCTTAACTTCCAACAGGCATTTTTGGTCTCTGTTTGGCCTATTTTTTGTATATATGCAGATAAAGCAGCGATTGCTCGCTGCTTTCCTCTTTTGTAACCCCAAAATGCCGGTTCTTACTAATTGACCCCTAGCAAAGCTAGGTGGGCAACCTCACTCAAACTTCTGCCATCCACTCAAAAGGAGGCCCGACATCCGTTTGAAAATATTGGAATCCCGATGTCATAGTGTAGGTTCAAATACGTAAGAGTGTCGAACATTCCAGGTGTTACAAGTTCACATAATTTTTACATAAGTAAGTATACAATAAAAGTATCATAATTTCAAGATACTTTTTCTCCCAAATGTAATCTTTTCTACATCCCATATCCCAGCAGAAACGCTTTTTTATTTAACTCAACCGTTTTAGGCGGAACGGTTTTTTCAATTACTTCCAGCCATTGTTCTTTTGCAAAATCCATGTGTTTTGCAGCTGCGCCCAGGACAATGACGTTAAACGCCCTGCTGTTGCCCAGCTCCATCGCTTTCTTCTCTGCCTCTACTGCATAAACGGTATGGGTTTTTCTCAAGGTTTCTAAAATCCCGTCCGGATATCCCGCTGCTCCGGTTACAACCGTAATGGGATCAATCCGCTGATCATTGACTACAATTACGCCGTCAGGCTTTAAAAACTGGATATACCGAAGCGCTTCCAACCGTTCAAATGCAATCAGCACATCTGCCTGTCCCTCTTCTACAATAGGTTCTGCCACCTTTTCGCCATATCGCACAAAGGTTACGACGCTTCCGCCCCGCTGTGCCATACCGTGTACTTCTGACAGTTTTACGTCATATCCTCCTGCTGTGGCAAGACCTCCTAAAATCCGGCTGGTAAGCAGCGTTCCCTGGCCTCCCACGCCTACAATCATTATATTTTTTGTCATCACGCTTTTACCTCCTCAATGGCGCCGAATTTGCACAACTTCATACACAGTCCACAGCCGTTGCACATGGATGGATGAATGGTAATGGTTCCATCTTCTTTTTTTGTAAGGGCCGGACATCCTGGCTTTAAGCACTGTCCGCACTTTTTGCATTTATCAGAAATTTCCCTGCACTTGTTCGGGAATGTCACTCCCTTTAACAGAACACATGGAGATTTGGTAATGATAACGGAAACCTCGTCCCGCTCTACTTCTCTCTTTACCGTTTCTGCCAGCGCATCAATGTCAAAGGCATTCACTTCGTATACGTGCTCAATTCCCATGGCTTTGCACAGATGATACAGGCTGATGGCATAGGTAGGTTCTCCTTTTAAGGTTTTTCCTGTAGCCGCATGATCCTGGTGTCCTGTCATGCCAGTGGTAGAGTTATCCAGAATCATAACCGTTCCGGCAGATTTGTTATATACCATATTCATCAGGGAATTGACTCCTGTATGTAAGAACGTGGAATCTCCAATAACTGCCACCCAGTTTTTGATATACTCTCTTCCCTTTGCCTTTTCCATGCCATGGAGAGAGGAAATACTGGCCCCCATGCAGATTGTGGTATCCACTACATTTAAGGGGGCGACTGCTCCCAGAGTATAGCAGCCAATGTCTCCGGCTGCATGAATCTTTAACCGGTTTAATACAGAATAAACGCTTCTGTGAGGACATCCTGGACAAAGAATCGGAGGTCTTGCCGGAACCTTTGCCGGTTCTGCCGCTTCAATCTTCTGTCCCAGCACCCTGGTCCGGATTAAATTGGCGCTGTATTCGCCCTGACGGGTAAAGAGGTCTTTTCCGATTACCTCAATCCCCCAGGATTTGATCTGCTCCTCAAATACCGGCTCCAGTTCTTCAAACACATATAGCTTTTCTACTTTTGACGCAAATTCTTCAATTAGTTTTCTGGGAAGAGGATGCACCATGCCAAGTTTTAATACAGAAGCCTCCGGCATAGCTTCCTTTACATATTGATAAGGGATTCCGCTGGTAATAAATCCAACCGACAAATCCCCATATTCTGCCTTGTTAACCGGAAGCGTCGACGCATCTTCTGCCAGTCTGTTCATCCTGTCCTCTACTGCCAGATGGCGTCCCTTTGCATTTCCAGGCATCATTACGTACTTTGCCGGATTTCTGGTATACGCTTTATCTTCCGGAACCACTCTGTCTTCCAGCAGGACAACTCCCTGGGAATGGGATAATCGGGTGGTGCTTCGGACAATTACCGGAGTATCATAATCTTCGCTTATCTGATAAGCCAGTTTGACAAAATCTTTTGCTTCCTGGCTGTCTGACGGCTCCAGCACCGGAATGTTGGCAGCCCGTCCAATCATTCTGGTATCCTGCTCATTCTGGGAACTGTACATACCAGGATCATCTGCCACAATCAAAACCATGCCGCCCCCTACTCCGGTATAGGCTGCCGTGTATAGCGGATCCGCCGCTACATTTAATCCCACGTGCTTCATACACGCCAGGGAGCGGACTCCGCTGATAGAAGCGCCAATGGCTACTTCTGCAGCTACTTTTTCATTGGGAGACCATTCTGCATAAACCTCTTCATATTTGGCAAGATTTTCGCTGATTTCTGTACTGGGGGTTCCTGGATAAGCGGCAGAGACTTTTACGCCTGCCTCCCATGCTCCTCTGGCAAACGCTTCGTTTCCCAGCATAATGTTCTTTTCGCTCAATTTCATATCCTCCTTCGCAGGGTTTTCTTAAAATCTGAAAAACTATTTTTATTATATCACATCAACGCGTTAAACACCAGAAGAAAAAAAAACGGCCTGCCTATTTATTCTGACAGGCCAGTTTTCTTATCTTTACTGGATATTACCGCTTAAAATGCGGGCCAATTCACTATCTGCATCCAGTACAATGGTTTTATTATCTCCTACCAGAGAAGCTTTTAACGCATCCAAAGAACGGACAAAATTATAGAAATCTGCCTTTGATTCATCATTATATGCTTCTGACAGGATTCTCATGTATTCAGCTTCGCCTTCTGCTTTAATCTTTTCAGCGTCTGCGTCTGCTTTTGCAATCGTTTCCCTGACAGTACGATCCGTTTTATTCATAATCAGTTTGGATTCGTACTCTCCATCTGCCTTATAACCGGCTGCAATGTTATTCCGTTCAGAAATCATTCTGGCGTAAACGCTCTCTTTGTTGGAATCCGGAAGATCCAGCTTTTTGGTCTCTACCGAGTAAATACGGATTCCATAGCTGTCCAGGGAGTCTCCGATATTTTCGGTAATGGTAAGCGCCAGTTTTCCATCCCTTCCAGTAATAATGTCTTCCTGATTGGTTGCCGCCAGAACATTTTTAATGGAGTTGTATACGACATTGCTGATACGGACCTCCGCATTTTCTTTGCTGGCATTTAAGGTCGTAAGGTATTTTAACGGATCCACAATGTCCCAGATTACGAAACTGTCTACCGTCATGACCTTTTTATCTTTTGTCGTAACGTCGCTGGGAACCAGATCCGAAATCATCTTGTATTTGGGAACGCTTTGTACTTCCTGAATAAACGGAATTTTAAAGCTGAGTCCTGGCTCGGAAGAAATCCGCACTACCTTTCCAAACTGGGTAATTAGTTTGTATTCTTTTGCTGTTGTGGTTACCATGCTGGAACCTAATACGACTACGGCTGCAATCAGAAGCAGCGGAGTGACAATCCATTTTACCGTCTTCTTCATAAACTAATTACCTCCATTCTGTGCGGCCTGGCCATCTGGCGCTGCTGTCTGTCCGGAAACGTCAGGCTGGCTGGACGCGCCTGCTCCTGATGGAATCTCTGCAAACGGCTCTAAAGGCAGAAGACTCTGGGTTCCGTCAGAAGCGTTGATGATAACCTTCAACTCCGGAAGGACGTCTTCCATCGCCTCGTAGAACATCCGTTTTTTGGTAATCAGCGGATATTTGCTGTATTCCTGATACAAATCGTTAAATCGGGCTGCCTGACCAGTAGCCTCGCTGATTTTTTCCTGCTTATAGGCTTCTGCATCCTGAATGACCTTATCTGCCTTTGCATTGGCTGTAGGAATCTGCTCAGACTGGTATTTCTTTGCCTGGTTAATTGCCGTATCCATACCCTGTTTTGCGTCTTCGACTGCTTTAAATGCATTGGTTACTTCTACAGTCGGCGGCTCTGCATCCTGGATTGTTACATTATAAATGCCATATCCGATGTTTTCCTGTTCCAGACGGTTAGACAGCTTTTCCTTTACCTTGGACTGAATCTCGCTTTTTCCTGTCGTAATTACATCATCTACATTATAAGTGCCGACAGTGTCCCTGATATAGGACTGGGCTAAATTTTTGATAATCTCCTGATAGGTATCTGCATGGATAAATGCCTGAATCGGATCCACTACCTGATATTCAATGTAGAAATCCACTTCTACAAAGTTAAAGTCTTTGGTAATCATCTCTGATTCTTTCGAAACGCTGACTGGGTTGTCTTCGCTTACCTCCGGATCTGCAGCGTCTTCCACGGAATATCCGATTGGCATCCCCATAATATTTTTTGTAATCATGTGGACTCTCTGGATAAACGGAATCTTAAAATGAAGGCCTGCCGTCTTTACTACAGACGGACTGCCAAAAGTCGTTACGACTGCATAGGTATTTTCATTCAGCATATAGAAGGAATCCCATGCACAGGACGCTACAATCAGAACTGCCGCTGCAATCCCTGCAACCCGTAAGATGGATCCGGCTTTTTCTTTCTTCTTTCCGTTTTCCTTCATTCTGGCGCCTCCTTTTTTCTTATTCTGAGAACCAGATTCTTTTTTCTCCTTCTTATCTATATCAGAAACTCCTTCTGCAAAAGAGTCTCCAGCTTTTTCTTCTCCCTGCTCCGGACGCACATTACTATAGTCGGCGTCTGGCCGCAGCCTCCCTGTACTGCTTTTTTTCTTATCAAACGTACGCTTAATCTTTTCGCCTAATTCTCCGCTTTGAGAGGCAAAGATCATAATGATGATAATGATAATTAGTAAATCCATTCTGTTCCCCCTTATCTTTTTTGTAATTCCAATTGAGTTTGTGAATAATGGATTGTTGTTCATTATATCATCCTTTTTATCTTTGTGCAATATTACCAGTTTTCTTTTTTGAACCAACCGTTAAATTTTCGTAAAAATACATTGTTAAAAATAAAACTTTTTTATTGCTTTTCTTTATGAATGATGTATAATACAATCAGAAGAATCGCTTTTTTGATTACTTCTGAGTAAAGCGTCTGATACTGGGCGTGATTTCACTATGAAAGAAAAGAGGTAAATGTATGATGTCAAAGATCGATTTAACCAAGTACGGCATTACCGGCACCACAGAGATCGTGTACAATCCTTCTTATGAGCTGTTATTCGAAGAAGAGACCAAGCCAGAACTGGAAGGTTTTGAAAAAGGCCAGGTCAGTGAGCTGGGCGCAGTAAACGTAATGACTGGTATCTATACCGGCCGTTCCCCAAAAGACAAATTTATCGTTATGGACGAGAATTCCAAAGATACTGTATGGTGGACTTCTGATGAATACAAAAACGATAACCATCCAGCTTCCAAAGAAGCTTGGGACGCTGTAAAAGAAATTGCATTAAAAGAGCTGTCTGATAAGAGACTGTTCGTTGTAGATGCATTCTGCGGCGCAAATAAAGACACCCGTATGGCAATCCGTTTCATTATGGAAGTTGCATGGCAGGCTCATTTCGTTAAGAATATGTTTATCCAGCCAACTGACGAAGAATTAGCAAACTTTGAGCCAGATTTCATTGTTTACAATGCTTCCAAGGCAAAAGTTGAAAACTACAAAGAGCTGGGCTTAAACTCTGAGACCGCTGCTATGTTCAACATTACCTCCCGCGAGCAGGTTATTGTAAACACCTGGTACGGCGGCGAGATGAAGAAGGGTATGTTCTCCATGATGAACTACTACCTTCCATTAAAGGGCATCGCTTCCATGCACTGCTCTGCAAACACCGATATGAACGGCGAAAATACCGCTATTTTCTTCGGTCTGTCCGGAACCGGCAAGACCACCCTGTCTACCGACCCGAAGCGTCTGCTGATTGGCGATGACGAACACGGCTGGGACGACAACGGCGTATTTAACTTTGAAGGCGGATGCTATGCAAAAGTTATCAACCTGGACAAGGATTCCGAGCCGGATATCTACAATGCAATCAAGCGCAACGCTCTTCTGGAGAACGTTACCTTAGACAAAGACGGCAAGATCGACTTTGCTGACAAGAGCGTAACGGAGAACACCCGTGTATCTTACCCAATCGACCACATTGAGAAGATTGTTCGTCCAGTTTCTGCTGCTCCAGCTGCTAAGAACGTAATCTTCCTGTCTGCAGATGCTTTCGGCGTACTGCCTCCAGTATCTGTTTTAACTCCTGAGCAGACCCAGTACTACTTCTTATCCGGTTTTACCGCTAAGTTAGCTGGTACAGAGCGCGGCATTACCGAGCCTACTCCTACCTTCTCCGCTTGCTTTGGACAGGCATTCTTAGAGCTGCACCCAACCAAGTACGCAGAAGAACTGGTTAAGAAGATGGAAAAGAGCGGCGCTAAGGCATACTTAGTAAACACCGGCTGGAACGGAACCGGCAAGCGTATCTCCATCCGCGATACCCGCGGCATTATCGACGCTATCTTAAACGGCGATATTTTAAACGCACCAACCAAGAAGCTTCCATACTTCAACTTCGAGATTCCAACCGAACTTCCAGGCGTAGATACCGGCATTCTGGATCCACGCGACACTTACGCAGATGCTGCTGAGTGGGAAGCAAAGGCTAAGGATCTGGCAGCAAGATTTATCAAGAACTTTGCTAAATACGAAGGCAACGAAGCCGGCAAGGCTTTAGTTCCTGCTGGTCCTCAGTTATAATTTCCATAATAACAGCGGCCGCCCCAGGTATTTACCTGGGGCGGTTTCTTAATCAATGACTTTTGAAAAATATGCCCGAAGCGCCTCTTCTATCCTCTCTCATTCCGTCGTTCCCAGATAGTTTATCCCATCCTCGCTAATCACATTCCGGCCGATAAATTCATCTGTTTCCTGGTTATACACAAAATCTGTAATCTGGTATCTGGCGGTCCGGCTGTCCCGAAGCGCCACATGGAGCCTGTCGTCTGCATCAATCCAGACATCTGCCTGAGGTTCTCCAAGCTGGACTGTCTCGTCAAAAAGCCAATACTCGCTTTCTCCTGAAGTCAGAGAAACTGCGAAACGGCACCTGTCATCCATTGCCAGCTCCCCATCTATCAGCATATCTTTCTGGACAAATTTCTGAAGTTCCCATTCCTTCTCTCCATAAGAAAACGGATACGAAACGTAAAGCGCCATATCATTTAACGGCTCTAAGCGTTCTGGCCCAACCCGTTTCTCCTGCTCTGACTGGCCAGGCTGCCTGCTGTCTGTCAGAAATACATACTGCGCTTCTCCGGAAAATCCCCGTCGCTCTTCCTCTTCTTTTTCCCACACAGCCGTCAGCGCATAGACCTTTCCTGCTTTCAATTCAATCAATGCCTCATGTTCATAGACAACCATTTCTTCTGCAGAATTCTCTACATCTCCCAGGGCAGAACGATCCCAACTGGTCAGCCGGATCTGATCCGGCATTACTGGACAGGATACCAGATACGGGTTTTGGGTTATCTGGTGATAGTCTGTCACATACAGCGGCAAAGCGTCTGCGTTCATTTCCAGCGGATGAGCGCCGCAGGCCACAACTCCCTCAAAATCCTCATTGCCCTTCATATTCCAGGTATAAGAACTGCACGAAACCAAAAACGGCTGATAACTGCTGGAAAGGGAATCTGACAGCCAAATGTCGGGAGGCGCTGTCAGAACTTCTTCCGTTTCGTCTCCAGCCGGTTTTTCTTCGGCTTCCAAAGACGGCTTCTGGCTGGCGTCTGGTTCCCTGTTTTCTGTCTCCTCGTTTTCCTCTCCGTTGCTTTCTGTCCCGTTAGTTTCTTCTGCACTGGTTTCTGTTTTTTCCGGAATCTTCTGGTTTTCCCTCTGGCATCCGCCCAGTCCCAGCGCTGCACAAACCGTCAGGATTCCTATTCCGGCCCAAAAATTCTTTTTTCTCATATCCAGCCCTCCTGTCCCTATCCGCATATCGCGTTTTCTTTTATCTTACCACAGAGACCTTACAGGAAATGCTGTTTTTTTCTTACAATTTTCCTTACAAATTTTCTAGCATCCGTGTACAGGGGCAACACGCCTCAAAGAGGGATACTTTCCCCATGTTCTGCGTTATCCTCAATCAGCGTACGCAAAAAAGGCAGCTGTTCCTATCATCTGACCAACTGCCTTTTCCTTTCCAGAAAGCTGTGTCACTCTTTTCACTGCCTGCGCAGATTAAAACCGTTCCACCTGATCCTTGGTAACTCTTGCGTAAATTAATTTCTTTTCAAGGGGCATCTCTGCTCCCAGGACATAAGCTTCTTTCAGCTTCCCAGCTGCATCTGCAAACAGGGATTCTTTGGAAGCGTACAGCACTGCCAACGCCTCCCCCTTCTTTACAGAGTCTCCGTATTTTTTCTTTAACAGAATTCCAGCTGACGGGTCGATTACATCGTCTTTCTTACTGCGTCCAGCCCCTAACATAACAGAGGCGATTCCCACGGATTCTGTGTCCATATGGGTAATAAAGCCGTCTTTTTCTGCCAGGACTTCAAACGAATAAGGCGCTTTGGGAAGTTTTTCAGGATGCTCTGCATAGCTCTTATCGCCTCCCTGGCCTTCCACCATGCGCAGCAGGGCCTCGAATGCGCTGCCGTCCTGAATCGCTGATTCTGCCAGGTTCCGGCACTCTTCAATCGTTCCTTTTTCCGCCATATACAGCATATTAGCTGCCAGCCCCAGAGAAACCTCCCGAAGATCGGAGGGGCCGCCGCCCTTTAATACCTCTATGGACTCTTTTATCTCCAAAGCATTTCCTACCGCATGGCCTAACGGTACGTCCATATCTGTAATCAGGGCGCAGCATCGTCTGCCAGCCCTGGTTCCAATGGCCACCATCTTCTGAGCCAGGGTAATGGAATCTTCCAGCGTCTTCATAAACGCGCCGCTTCCAGTCTTGACATCCAGCACGATTCCATCGCTTCCCGCCGCCAGTTTCTTGCTCATAATGGAAGACGCTATCAGCGGAATGCTGTCTACCGTCGCTGTTACATCCCGAAGCGCATAAATTTTCTTATCTGCCGGAACCATGTTGCCGGACTGTCCAATGACGGCAATTCCGGTACGGTTTACAATATCGAAAAATTCTTCTCTGGGAATGGAAGTAGAAAATCCAGGGATACTCTCCAGCTTATCAATGGTTCCTCCCGTATGTCCCAGGCCTCTTCCAGACATTTTGGCTACTTTTACGCCGCAGGCCGCCACAATAGGGCCGATAATTAATGTAGTCTTATCTCCAACGCCTCCTGTACTGTGTTTATCCACCTTGATTCCTTTGATGGCGCTTAAATCCACCATGTCTCCGGACTTTGCCATCTCCATGGTCATCGTTGTGATTTCTTCATCATTCATTCCTTTGAAATAAATGGCCATCAGCATCGCTGCCATCTGATAATCCGGAATATCCCCAGCAGTAAATCCCTGGATCATGTAAGCAATCTCGTCCTCTGAAAGAGCGTCTCCCCGTTTTTTCTCCTCAATCAGGTCATACATCCTCATAAGCTGCGCCTCCTTGCCGTTCAAACTGCGGATTAATAGCTTCCCTCTTCGATGGTCTCTGCCTTGGCAAGTTTGACAATCCGGCTGGTTCCCAGTCTGGACGCCCCAAGTTCAATAAACTTTTCTGCATCGTCAAAGGATTTAATCCCGCCTGCGGCCTTCATCTTTACATCCGGCCCTACGTGCTTTGCAAACAGCGCAATATCGTCAAAGGTTGCGCCGGCTGTGGAAAATCCCGTAGAAGTCTTAATGTAGTCTGCTCCCGCATCGGTAACTATCTGGCACATCTTAATCTTTTCTTCCTCTGTCAGCAGGCAGGTCTCGATGATTACTTTTAAAATCTTGTCGCCGCAGGCCTCTTTGATTTCCCGTATCTCGGCCTCAATCTTATCGTAATTCTGATCTTTCAGATCTCCGATATTAATAACCATATCGATTTCTTCGGCGCCGTTTTCAATGGCATCTCTGGTCTCAAATACCTTGGTTTTGGTGGTATTATAGCCATTTGGAAATCCGATTACGGTGCAGACCGGCATCTTATCTCCCAGATAGTCTGCCGCCCGTTTTACAAAAGACGGAGGAATGCAGACTGAAGCGGTACCATAAGCGACTGCATCGTCGCAGATTTCCTTAATCTCTGCCCAGGTAGCTCCCTGAGTCAGCAGAGTATGATCGACTGTTTTAAAAATTTCTTTCTTATCCATGTGTGTTCCTCGATTCTTTTTTATTTTTTCTGCTTATCTGCAGATTTCTTTTAAAAAGCTTTCTCCGGCAATCTCTCCCTTTACTCCCAGATAGTCCAGAATCGTTGCCGCCGTATCTGCAAAGGAAGATCTGGTTCCCAGATTTACACCTGCTTTTACCCTGGCGCCAGCTATGACTAACGGGGTATATTCCCTGGAATGGTCGGTAGACGGCGTAATGGGATCGCATCCATGATCCGCGGTAATCATCAGCAGGTCATCTTCTCTCATAGCGGCTAAAATCTCCGGAAGCCGCTCATCAAAATAGGTCAGCGCCTTCGCATAGCCATCTACGTCATTGCGGTGGCCATAGAGCATATCGTAATCTACCAGGTTAATGAAGCACAGTCCCTCAAAATCCTGTCCCAGGTATTCGATAGTCCGGTCGATTCCCTCTGCATTTCCTGCGGTTCTTACCATCCCGCTGATGCCCTGTCCGGCAAAAATATCGTTAATCTTGCCTACTGCCAGTACCTTCTGTCCGGCAGCGCAGATTGCATCCAGCATGGTTTCCTTTGGGGGAACCAGGGAATAATCGTGGCGGCGGGACGTTCTCTTATAAGGCCATTCCCCCTCAAACGGACGGGCGATGACACGTCCAACTCCATATCTGCCTGTACACAGGCGGCGGGCAATCTCACAGTAACGATACAATTCTTCAATGGGAACCACATCCTCATGGGCAGCAATCTGGAATACGCTGTCTGCGGAAGTATACACAATCAGCGCTCCGGTCTCTACGTGTTCCCTGCCGTAATCTTTGATTACCTCTGTACCGGAATAAGGTTTGTTGCAGATAACCTTTCTGCCCGTCTCTTTCTCAAATTCATCCAGAAGTTCTCTTGGAAATCCTTCCGGAAATGTTGGCAGCGGTTTTGGCGAAATCACGCCGGCAATCTCCCAATGGCCGATGGTCGTATCCTTTCCTTTGGATACTTCTGTCATTCTGGCAACTGCCCCTGCTGGATCTGCCTCTTTTTCCCCGCAGGTTACTCCTTCTATATTAAATAAGCCCAGCTTTTTCATATTCGGCATAGAAAAATAAGAACTGGTGGCCGCAGCCGCCAGGGTATTGCTCCCCTCATCCCCAAAATCTGCAGCGTCCGGCATCTCGCCGATTCCCACACTGTCCAATACCATTAAAAATACTCGTTTCATACACAAACTCCTTTCCGTACAGCAGTTCAAACTAGCTCATCAAGAACTGACGTTCCCCAGGTTTTACCGGAATTTCTGTAATGTCCAGATCTTCCACTTCCATATAGCCGTTGCCTTTGCGGATAACGTCTAAAAGCTCCGATAACTGAACCGGATCTCCCTGAAGTTCCATCTGAACCGTACCATCATAGAGATTTTCTACATATCCGGTAATCCCCATAGGCCTGGCTTCCATACACACGAAAAAGCGGCATCCTACATTCTGGACACGCCCTCTGGCAATCACATGATAGCGAATGGTTCTTGCCATGGAAACACCTCCCCAGTTTATGATGGTATTAGTCTACCATATTTTGACCGAAATAACCAGAGACACTTGGAAAGAATTCCCTCTATCTGGCACTTTATAAAAAAATTTAATGAAGACATTTCGCCGTTCCATCCGTTATAATAAATAGAACGACACCAAGAAGGGGGAGAACTTTGCTTGAATGATGAAGAAACGCTGGAACGGCTGATTCGGCAGTATCAGAACTTAATCTATTCCATCTGCTACCGCCTTACCGGCGATTATTTTGATGCAGAAGATTTAGCTCAGGACACCTTTCTTTCTGCTTACAAAAATCTGGATCATTTTGACGGGGCCAACGAACGGGCATGGCTGTGCCGCATTGCCACCAACAAATGCATCGATTATTTAAAACGCGCCGGCAGACGCAGCGTACCTACGGCAGACGATTATTTTACTGCGATTGCAGACAGCCATTCCTCCCCCGAAGACGAATGTCTGGAACGGGATGTAAAAAAACGGCTTTATGACTGCTGCTGCCAGCTTTCTCCTCCTTACAGGGACGTCGCTTTAGACTATTACTGCCATGAAATTGAAATCAGCGAGATTGCGGCCAGAACCGGCAAAAATATCAAAACGCTTCAGACCCAGATTTATCGTGCCAAAGGGATGCTGAAAAAACTCTACCGAAGGGAGGATCTGAAATGAGAAACAGCCCCAAATCCAGAATTTATCTCGAAACACTGGAAGAGATTGCAGATTCAGACCAGCTGATGGATGCATTTGCAGATGAAACGGAGCGGTATTATTTTATTCCTGCTCCAAATGGATTTTCTGAATCGGTATTAAAGAAAAGCCGCAGTCTGGATGTCCAGGTCACTGTGAAAACCCGTCAGGCATCCAGAAAACTGCAGCTTCTCCGTTACAGCCTCCAGGTAGGAACCGCTGTCGCCGGAGCTTTATTCCTGCTATTTTCTCTTTCAGAAAGTTCTCTGAAATCCATGCTTGATCTTTCTTATTATCTATTTAAGTGGAGGTAAGTTACTATGACAAAAAAGAAAAACCGCCTATTTACTTTTTTTTGCTCCCTGATTCCTGGAGCCGGAGAGATGTATCTTGGCTTCTTTAAACACGGAATCAGCGTAATGAGCCTGTTTTTCCTGCTTCTGTTCTGCAGCGGCATCCTGTTTCCTCCGCTGATGTTTCTTTCACCGGTTTTGTGGTTTTACAGCTTTTTCCATGTAAACCACCTGATTACCCTTCCGGATGAGGAATTCTATATGATCGAGGATGATTACTGCTTCCATCTGGATGTTCTGGTCAAAAATCGAAGCCTGCTGTTTACCAGATACCGGAAAGCCACCTCCTGCACCTTGATTTTTTTAGGCGCCGTTATGTTGTGGCGAATCTTCAGCGACTTTATTCAGACCTTTCTTGGACGCTACCTGGTAATTCCGGAGCCTGTAACCGATCTTCTCTTCTGGTTTAGCCGCCGGATTCCCCAGCTGGCAGTTGCTGCCGGAATTATTTTCCTGGGAATCTGGCTTATCCGGCAAAAGAAAACCGACCTGTTCCTGACAGATGGAAATGGGGGGGGTATTTCCGGAGAGTCTGATACCAGAAGGTAACAAAACCGCTGCAAATCTGTGCAGCAAACGCAAAAGACGGGAAATCCGCGCAACCGCTTTTTTCCCGTCTTTTTCTATGGATTAGTCTTCTTTAATCTTTACAATTACCTTTTTAATCGGAGCTGGTTCTCCATTGGCTGCCTTCGGCTTATGAGCGTCCCATGGGAAGAAAATCATGTACTGATCGTCTTTTGCTGCAACCTGCAGACCTGGATTGGAATTGTCAAAAAATACAACGTCCTTTTCCGGATTGTAAGGGGTTTTAACTGTCATCTCTCCTACCGGAGCATAGGTCATAATCTCAGTACCCTTAATGACATACTGGATATCGGTATAATGCTCGTGGGCTTCAAACTTTGCCTCTTCCCACGGAATCGTCGTGTATTCTACCACATTCGCATATACGTTCTTTCCATCAATCTCATGTTTGCCAGTCTCTAATGCAGCCAGATCCGTATTTAACAGGAAATCAACTGCCTTTGCATAGCGGCCCTCAATTCCTAAATTTCTGTAAAAATTTAAATTCTTCTTCTCGTCAAAAATCATATGGCGCTCTCCTTTTCTATGTAGATACTACATCTTTTTACAGACAGTATACGCCATACCTTCTAAAAACTCAATCCTTTTTATTTATAAAACTCATGTCCATCGTGGGCAAACAGATAGGTAAGCCTGGAATCAAAAAAGCTGACCGCTTTTGACTGGGAACGTCCTCTGTTCATAAAATACAAGGCGCCCTGGGAATAATCTTCCCCATCTAATGCGCGGTTTACGCATTCAACTGTCAAATCCGTTACCTCTACCTGATTAATCCGTCCATCGGATACTGGGGAAAACTGCCCTCTCTGATAAACCACTTCTGTGACTGAATTAGGGAAACGCTTGTCCCGTACCCGATTCATAATCACATTGGCTACCAGAATCCGGCCCCGTTCATCGCAGATTCCGGCCTCAGCCTGTACAATTTTCAAAAGCACCTGATAATCGGACTGGGAATAAGAAATCCGTCTGGCGGCTCTTCTTTCTTCCTCTGCCTTTTTTCTGGCCTCTTCTTCTGCAATCCGTCTGGCTTCTGCTTCTTTTTCCTCCTGTATCTTTGCCTGCTTAGCCGCAAGTTCCGCTTTTGCCCGCTCTGACTGTTCTATCTTTTTTTCTGTATTTTTTACCAGGTTCTGGCCTATCAGGCTGCTCTCCTGTCTGAAAGCGGCGAATTCGGCTTGTATTTTAGCTTCTGTAATCAAATCCAAATCTTCAGCGTCCGTTTCCTCTAAAGCATCGCTGCTCTCCTGGTAACGTCCCTCTGCAAATGCAGTCAGCGCACTTTTTCCTCCCGCTCCAAATCCGGCGGCGGTAAATACGACGACGGCCACTACCATGCAGCCGGATGTTAAAACAGCGGCCTGGCGGTGCATTCTTTTACTTACCTGAATCGCAGGTCTCATAAATTCCCGAACAAACTGCAGTGCTGCCTGAAGAAAAGAATAAAATGGAAACATAGATACTCTCCTTTTTCTCCCTCTTTTTGGCGCAGAAACAGGATTCATCTCCCACTTTCTGCTCGTTTTTCTGGTTAACATGGCAAATTATATGGGAATACGCACCACAATGTCAATGGAAACCGGACAACTTTGTCACTTATTCCAGGGCGAAAAAAAACGCTATCTCCATTTTTGTGCAGATAGCGCAAGTTTCCGGTCTATTTCTCCTATTTTTTTAGCCAGACTGACCTCCTTATTTTTACGATTTTATTACATTTTTGTTAATTATTTTGTGTCATATTCTTTGTCGAAATTTACTGTCGAATCCTTATGTCAACTCTTTTGCTAAATAAGAGGCGCAAAACTGCCTTCTGTATAGGCGCACAGATCGTTGGGAGACAGAAGAATCTGAACGCCTCTCTGGCCTGCGCTGACGGCAATTTTTTCAAACAGAATCGCTGTTTCTTCTATATATAAGGGAAACTTTTTCTTCATTCCAATGGGAGAACATCCTCCCCGAATATAACCGGTCAGCGGCAGCAAATCCTTCATGGGAATCATCTCTACTTTCTTATCGTGAGCCGCTTTTGCCACCTTTTTTAAGTCCAATTCTTCGTCCACCGGAATGCAGCAGACCAGGTATCCGGTTTTTTCGCCTTTTAATACCAGGGTCTTAAAAATCGTGTCGTGATCAGCTCCCATCATGTCCGCCGCATGGCTGCCGGACAGATCCTTTTCATCTACCTCATATTCCTTGGATTCATATGAAATGTTCGCTGCATCCAGCAGACGCATTACGTTTGTCTTTACCATGTTGTCTTCTCTCCTTCCGGAACCTGTTACCGTTCCACTGGCCCGTGATAATCCATGATTCCGCCGATATTGACCGCCTTTTCATAACCGGCTTTCTTTAAAAATTCTACGCCTCTTCCGCTGCGGGCGCCGCTTCTGCAATATACAAACAACGGCACCGACTTGTCATAATCAATGGTTTCCAACTGATCTAAGGGCAGATTTACGCTTCCTGGAACATGGCCTTCTGCATACTCTTCCCTGGTACGTACATCCAGCAAAACAGACCCTTCAACTGCTTTTGCCTCTTCCACTCCCTGATCCATGGTCATACCGTTTGATAAATTAAATAATGAAAATAATCCCATTTTATTTCTCCTTTTTTGTCATCTTTCTTAACTTCATTCTACCATTTTGGCATTTGGGTAAATCCGGTTCATCCGCTCGTCGTCAAACCGCTCGTCCATAATTTCCTGCCAGTGGTACTGAGCCGGAATCCCCTGGCTTCTCTGGCTGCTTCTGGAAAGCGCCATACAGGAAACTCCCATATCTGCGCACATAAATAAAATCAGGAACCAGATAATTGGTTTTCCTGGCTTCTCCGGAATCTTCTCGATCCATCTGGAGAATACCGGATAAAGGCCTTTAAACCAGACCACGGCTGCGATTCCCCAGAAAAAGCAGTACAGCAAATTAATACGGCCGCCCAGATTAAAAGGGATTTTGCTGTAATCCCAGAATATGGTTCCAAACATTATCTCTGTAAATACGCTGCACAGGTATTCGTAAGCTCCTCCCAATACCGTTCCCATCAGAAAGAGAAACCGATCGGACCGATCTCGGTACCGGTATAAAAGGACGGTTACTGCGGCAATGGCCAGTCCCCAGACAATGCTGAACTGCCCCCACACTAAGCTGCTGCGGCTCATCCATACGCCTGCGCTGATGCGGCAGAAAATGGTTTCTGTCACATCTCCTAAAAATGCTCCGATAATAAACAGCAATACGATTTTGTAGAAACTGCATCCCTTTGCGAATCCCTTTTCCTGCTCTGCCGCTTTTTCAGTTTCTTTTTCTCCGGCCTTCGGGTAAGCCTTCTGGATTCGCCCATTGATCCAGCCGGAAAGCCATTTTTCCAGGCGGACGCTTAATGACGCAAACCAGGAATCCATCGATTCCCACCGCTCGATTCTCTGGCTTTTTCCGCTGAGAACCACCAGGGTTGCCAGAATATCTGCAGACAGCGCGGCAAGCAGCGTCCAGATCAGAATCTTTCCCAGACTGGCTGGCATGAGATGATAAACCATTACCAGAATATGATTCCCCCATTTCAGGGTAACAAATCCCAAAAATCCCCACAGCAACGAGATCGGAAGGCAGATATAACCGTCCAGGTTCCATTTTACATGAGAATAGTCCCACCATCTTTCTTTGCAGAGCCACTCTAAAAGATGGCCGCCAATCCACTCTACTACCGTAGCCAGAACCGCAGAACCGATAAACAGCCAGATTCCGGAAAGCTCCTGACCAAATACTGCAATCGCAACGGCTGTAATGCCGTAAATCAAACAGAAGGGGCTGTTGACCAGACCTCTGTTCACAAAACGCTTCTGGCGGATTGCTCCGTTGACGCTTTCTAACACCCATCCCAGAAAAGAATATACAAGCAAAAGCCACAACAGTTCGTAACCGGTGTCGTTCACTCCTATGACCTCCTTTTTTCTGCCAAATCTGACTTATTTCTACTATTATATCAGTCCCCTGCCAATCTTGCAATTTTTTTCTATGATGGGTATAATGGATAGAAAAGAAGGAGGTCTTACTTTATGAAAGTATTGATGTTAAACGGCAGCTGCAATTTGCATGGATGTACCTATACTGCTCTTACAGAGATTGGAAACGTTTTAAATGAAAATGGAATTGAATACGAAATCTTCCAGTTAGGCAGCGCGCCTGTCATGGACTGCATCGGATGCGGACAGTGCAGAAACGGAAACGGATGTGCATTTTCTGACAATGATGTCAATGAATTTACCAAAAAGGCCATGGAAGCCGACGGATTTATATTTGGATCCCCTGTCTACTACGCCCACCCCAGCGGACGGGTTCTTTCGTTCCTGGACAGAGCCTTCTACTCCGGCAAAAAAGCATTCCAGGGAAAACCAGGCGCTGCAGTCGTTTCTGCCAGAAGAGGCGGAACCACCGCTTCTTTTGATGTGTTAAACAAATATTTTACCATCTCTTCTATGCCAGTGGTTTCTTCGACCTACTGGAATCAGGTTCACGGTTCCTACGCAGAAGACGTATTAAAAGATGCAGAAGGCCTTCAGACTATGAGAAATCTTGGACGAAATATGGCCTGGATGTTAAAATCCCTGGAAGCTGCAAAAGCTGCGGGAATTTCATTTCCAGAGCAGGAAAGCGGAAACCGGACCAACTTTATCCGATAACCCAGAAACGCACACTTGCCGCAGGCGCCTGTTCCAGCGCCTGCGGCAAGTTTTAAATCAACGCCTCTATTTTTGATTGATATAGTTGACCAGGCCGCCTGCCTCAATGATCTTCTGCATAAACGGCGGGAATGCCTGCCCCTGGTAGGTCTCATTTTTGGTCTTATTCGTGATAATTCCGCTGTCAAAATCAATCTCTACCACATCTCCGGCTTCAATGGACTTTGCCGCCTTAGGACATTCAATAATGGGCAGTCCGATGTTTATGGCATTGCGGTAAAAAATCCTTGCAAAGGTCTCTGCAATGACGCAGCTTACCCCTGCGCATTTAATTGCCAGAGGCGCGTGTTCCCTGGAAGAACCACAGCCAAAGTTCTTATTGGCTACAATCATGTCGCCCTTCTGCACGTTATGAATAAAATCCTTGTCTATATCTTCCATACAATGCTTTGCCAGTTCTTCTCCCTTTGTAGCATTTAAGTAGCGGGCTGGAATAATCACATCCGTATCTACGTTGTCTCCATATTTAAATACCGTTCCATATGCTTTCATAGCTGCCTCCTTATAATCCCAGTTCACAGGGACAGGAAATTTTTCCAGTCACAGCGCTGGCTGCCGCTACTGCCGGACTTGCCAGGTATACTTCCGAATCCACATGGCCCATGCGGCCTACAAAGTTGCGGTTGGTAGTCGAAATGCACCGCTCTCCTGCAGCCAGGATTCCCATATATCCTCCTAAACAGGGGCCGCAGGTAGGCGTGCTGACAATGGCTCCTGCCTCAATAAAAATCTCTAACAGTCCTTCCCGCAATGCCTGCAGATAAATGGCCTGGGTTGCCGGAATCACAATGCAGCGCACCCCTTTTGCCACCTTGCGGCCTTTCATTACCTGGGCGGCAATGCGGATATCGTCTATGCGTCCATTGGTGCAGGATCCGATAACTGCCTGCTGGATTTTTACCTCCCCTACCTGATCGATGGTTCTGGTGTTTTCCGGAAGGTGTGGGAACGCAACCGTCGGCTTTAGCGCGGATAAATCAATGGTAATAACCTGATCATACTCTGCGTCGTCATCTGCCTCGTATACGGTAAATTCTTTCTGGGAATGTTCCTTCATATAAGCTTTTGCCAGATCGTCTACTGGAAAAATACCGTTTTTTCCGCCTGCTTCGATGGCCATGTTGCAGATGGTAAACCGGTCGTCCATAGACAGATTGGCGATGCCGTCTCCCGCAAATTCCATGGATTTATAAAGGGCGCCGTCTACGCCGATCATACCGATAATATGGAGAATCACGTCTTTTCCGCTGACCCATCTGCCTGGTTTTCCCGTAAGGATAAACTTGATGGCAGAAGGAACCTTAAACCACGCTTTTCCGGTTACCATTCCGGCTGCCATATCCGTACTTCCTACTCCAGTGGAAAACGCGCCCAGCGCGCCGTAGGTACAGGTATGGGAATCGGCTCCGATTACCGCGTCACCTGCTACCACCAGTCCTTTTTCCGGAAGAAGGGCGTGTTCAATCCCCATCTCTCCCACGTCAAAGTAATTGGTAATGTCATGGCTGCTGGCAAAATCTCTGCAGCATTTGCAGTTTTCTGCAGATTTAATGTCTTTATTGGGGATAAAATGGTCCATAACCAGGGCGATCTTGTCTTTATCAAATACAGTCTGGTTATTCATCTTTTTCATCTCGTGAATCGCAACCGGCGAGGTAATGTCGTTGCCAAGCACCAGATCCAAATCTGCCTCTATCAGCTGGCCAGCCTTTACTTCGGCAAGGCCGGCATGAGCTGCCAATATCTTCTGGGTCATTGTCATTCCCATAGCGATACTCCTCCTTTTACAGCAAATAATTTTTATCAAAAGGTCTTGCTTTGCATTTTACCATATTTTTTGCTATACTAACAATACATATGAGGTATACTCACTATAAAATACAGTTATGGAGAATTTTTATGGAACAGCATCTTTCCCAGTACAAAATCTTTTACGAAGTAGCCCGAACCGGCAACATTTCCAAAGCCGCCAAAGAGCTTTACATCAGCCAGCCGGCTATCAGCAAAGCCATCGGAAAATTAGAAGAAAGTTTAAATACCACTCTGTTTTTCAGAAGTTCCAGAGGAGTACAGCTTACAGAAGAAGGGGAAATTCTTTACGAATACGTCCGGTCTGCTTTTGATTCCCTGACCAGGGGAGAAGAAGAATTAAAACGGGTTCACGAATTCCACATCGGACATCTGCGAATCGGGGTCAGCAATACCCTGTGCAAATATATACTGCTTCCTTATTTAAAGGGCTTTGTAGAGCAATACCCCCATGTGCAGATCTCCATTGAAAGCCAGTCCAGCAGCCAGACCCTGGCTATGCTGGATCAGTCCAGAATTGACCTGGGACTGGTGGCTGAACCAAAAAGCAAAAAAGGTCTTACCTTCACGCCGGTGCTGGACATTAAAGACGCCTTTGTTACTACTCCCCAATATTTAAAAAACCTCCGCCTGCGCGAAGGAGAAGATGTCAATGTATTCCAAAAGGGAACCATTATGCTGCTGGATGGTAAAAATATGTCCCGCACTTATATTGATCAGTACCTTTCCGCCCACGATATTGAGCCAAAGCAGATTCTGGAAGTAACGACTATGGATTTAATTATCGAATTTGCCAAGATTGGTTTGGGGATTGGCTGCGTCATCCGAGACTTTGTCCAGGACGAACTGGATGCCAACGAACTGGTAGAAATCCCATTGGCATCCCCAATCCCCAAACGAACCATTGGATTTGCCTGCAGAAGTGACGGACATTCCAAAGCCCTTTCGATGTTTCTCCAATTCTGCAGACAACAGGTATCTAATCAGCTTACTTTTTAAATTTAGAAACCAGCCATTTTAAGGCCTGAATAATCGGAAGCGTCAGCGCTGCCAGACCGTATACGGTAAAGAGCTGCTGCCAGGTCAGTGTCTGAACCTGGAAGAATCCTTCCAGAGCCGGTGCGGACAGAACCAGGTTTAATAACAAAAATCCTGCCAGAAACGCGCCCTGCATATAAATATTGTTGAAAAATCCTTTCTTTCCAACAACCGGTTCTACAGACTTGCAGTTATATCCATGAACCAGACGGGACAGGCACAGAGTTCCAAATGCCATGGTACTGGCAAGAACGGTTCCGTTTTCGCCTCCCTGGTTGAAACCGATTAAGAATGCGGCAAATGTTAAAGCTCCGATTACCAGTCCTTCTATTCCAACTCTTGCCAAAAATGATTTGGTCAGCAAAGATTCTCCGGCTGGACGGGGCTTTTCTTTCATCACAGAACTCTTATGGGGTTCTAAGCCTAAGGCGATTGCCGGAAGGCTGTCGGTCAACAGGTTGATAAACAGCAGATGAACTGGTGCAAACGGTACTGGGAGACTTAACAGGGAAGCTGCCAGTACTACCAGGATTCCGCCGAAGTTGCCGGACAGCAGAAACTGGATAGATCCCTTAATATTGGCGTAAACGTTTCGTCCGTTTTCCACTGCTTTTACGATGGTTGCAAAGTTATCGTCTGTCAGAACCATGGAAGCTGCGTCTTTCGATACCTGGCTTCCGGTAATACCCATGGCTACGCCGATGTCCGCCTGTTTTAAAGCCGGAGCGTCGTTGACGCCGTCGCCGGTCATGGCAACCACATTTCCTTTGTTCTGCCATGCTTTTACGATTCGGATCTTGTGTTCCGGAGATACTCTTGCATAAACAGAAATGCCTTCTACAAATTTCTCCAGTTCTTCATCGCTCATATTGTCAATCACTGCGCCTTCGCAGGCTTCGCTCTCATTTTCCAGGATTCCAATCCGCTTTGCAATGGCTGCCGCAGTCACCTTGTGATCGCCGGTAATCATAATCGGCCGGATTCCTGCGCTCTTGCAGGCTTTGACTGCTTCCATACTCTCTTCTCTTGGCGGATCCATCATGGCGATAAGGCCAAAGAAGGTCAAATCATTTTCGTCTTCCAATGTCAGCTGGCGGCTGCCGTCAAATTTCCGGTAAGCCACTGCCAGCACACGAAGGCCATTTTCAGAATAATGACGGTTCCACTGCTCCACCAGTTTTCTGTCTTCGTCTGTAATCGGCTCTGCTTTTCCATGTTTCTGGATGCTGGTTACCCGATCCATCATCACGTCTACCGCGCCTTTTGTAATCATGGTCCAGCCATCTTTTAGCTGATGGAAGGTGGACATCATCTTCCGGTCGCTGTCAAATGGAAGCTCGCTGATTCTTGGATAGGCGGCTCTTAATCTGGACGGCGGGACTCCTACAAACGAGCTTAAATCAATCATAGCCGTTTCTGTCGGATCTCCTAATCTCTGCCCATTTTCATTGGTGGAATCGTTGCACAATACAGAAAGACGAATCATTTCTTTATGAAGGGGATTTAATGGATTGACGGATTTGGCGTCTACATTTTCTCCTTCCATAAAATAATGCTCTACGGTCATCTTATTCTGAGTCAAAGTACCGGTCTTATCAGAACAGATAATGGATACGCTTCCCAGTCCCTCTACTGCCTGGAGTTTCCGGATAATGGCGCCTTCTTTTGCCATTCTGGACGTTCCAAATGCCAGCACAATGGTTACAATGGAACTTAATGCTTCCGGAATCGCAGCCACTGCTAACGCAACTGCAAACAGGAATGCATCGGCTGCATTTCCGCCCCTGAACACCTGGACGCCAAACAGGATTCCGCAGAAAATCAGAATCAGAATAGATAAGCTTTTTCCAAACTGGTCCAGACTTATCTGGAGAGGAGTCTTTTTCTCAGATGCATTTTTTAACAGCCCTGCAATCTTTCCAACCTCTGTCTCCATACCGATTCCAGTTACCAGGAAAGATCCTCTGCCGTAGGTAATAAAGCTGCCGGAATATACCATGTTTTTCCGGTCTCCCAGAGGAAGTTCCCCAGAAAGGGCCTGGTCTGTTTTTTCGACTCCAAGGCTTTCGCCGGTCAGGGCGCTTTCATCTGCCTTCATGCTGGCGCATTCCATAATTCGTCCGTCTGCCGGAACGCAGTCTCCAGCTTCCAGGTAGACCAAATCTCCAATGGTTACTTCCTTACTTGGAATCTCTGTCACATGGCCGTCTCTGAATACTTTACAGACCGGCGCCGACAAAGCCTTTAATCCATTTAAGGACTGTTCCGCCTTAACGGTCTGAACGGTTCCTAACACCGCGTTCATAGTAATGACGATTAGGATTACCACTGCGCTTTCGGTTTCTCCCAAAAACAGGGAAACCACTGCAGCCGCAATCAGAATCAATACCAGGAAATCTTTAAACTGCTCAAAGAAGATCTGCAGCGTCGTCTTTTTCTTTCCCTCGTCTAATTCATTTGGACCATGTTTTTCCTGGTTTTTCCGGATTTCTTCTGCAGACAATGGCGTTTCTTTGCCATTTACCTGTTTTCTTGCTTCTTCCGGTGTCAGATTATAAAATTCTCTGCTCATCCTCATGTCTCCTTTCCTCTTTTCGAGTTTTTTAGACAGCAAAAAGGCGAGGCCTTTTTGCATTCTAAGATGCAATAAAAGTCTCGCCATTTCATTACGATACGGATGAGCAATCTCATCGTGCTGACATATCGCAAACGCCTCCTACCTGGCTTTTAAACCCGATATTCTGACGCCAGCTACTCCCTCTTATCTTATGACAGATACTATACGCGATAAAAAAGAATCTGTCAAGAGTAAATTTTATTAATGGAACCATTTCCATTAATTGTTAATCAGCTTGTCTCCCTCGCTCCAGCTGTACAGCTTGCGCAGTTCTTTGCCTACGGTCTCCAGCGGATGTTCGGCCTCTCTCTTTCTCATGGCATTGAAGTGAGGCGCGCCAATCTGGTTTTCTAACATCCAGTCTTTTGCAAAGGTGCCGTCCTGGATATCGGACAGGATCTTCTTCATTGCCTTCTTGGTATCGTCTGTAATGATCTTCGGGCCAGTGATATAATCACCGTACTCTGCCGTATTGGAAATGGAATATCTCATGCCTGCAAAACCGCTCTCGTAAATCAGATCTACGATCAGCTTCATCTCATGGATGCACTCAAAGTATGCATTTTCCGGAGCATATCCTGCTTCAACTAAGGTCTCAAATCCAGCTTTCATCAATGCGCAGACACCGCCGCATAAAACTGCCTGCTCGCCAAACAGATCGGTCTCTGTTTCAACACGGAAGGTAGTCTCTAAGATACCCGCTCTGGCTCCGCCAATTGCAAGGCCGTATGCCAGCGCTTTTTCTTTGGCTTTGCCGGTAGCATCCTGATAAACCGCAACCAGGCATGGGGTTCCTCTGCCTCTCTGGTACTCGCTTCTTACCGTATGGCCTGGAGCCTTTGGAGCAATCATGGTAACGTCTACGTTCTTTGGCGGTACAATCTGGCCGAAATGGATTGCAAAACCATGAGCAAACATGAGCATATCGCCGTCTTTTAAGTTTGGCTCAATGGACTCTTTGTAGAGCTTGCCCTGCTTTTCATCATTGATTAAAATCATAATGATGTCTGCTCTCTTTGCTGCCTCTGCTGCGGTATAAACCTCGAATCCGGCTGCCTCTGCCTTTGCCCAGGATTTGCTTCCCTCATACAGGCCGACAATTACCTTCTGTCCGGATTCTTTTAAATTCAGAGCATGAGCGTGTCCCTGGCTGCCGTAACCGATAATCGCGATGGTTTTGCCCTCTAACAGCGCCATATTACAATCTTCCTGATAATAAATCTTTGCCATAACTTTTTCCTCCTCTAGTCCAGGTTTGTCCTGATATTTGAAACCTTAACCCTTGTACCTGTTCCGGTCAGGGAAGGTAACGGACGTCGTCCACACCTCTGGAAAGTCCGGTCAGACCGGTTCTTGCTACTTCTAAAATCTCGTAGTCTTCCAAAAGGTTTAAAAGCGCCTCCAGCTTTGACTGATCGCCGGTCAGCATAACCGTCAGGGACTCTTTTCCCACATCTACAATGGTTGCGCGGAAAATATTGGAAATCGCATTGACCGCCTGACGATCTGCGGCATTGGCCTTGACCTTTACCATAATCAGCTCTCTGTAAACCGAATGTCCCATCTTTAACTCTTTAATGTCCCTGACGTCTTCCAGCTTGCGCAGCTGCTTTTCAATCTGCTCTAAAACCTGCTGATCGCCAAATGAAACCACCGTCATTCTGGAATACCGTTCATCTGCTGTCACGCCTACGGTAAGGCTTTCAATGTTGTATCCCCGACGGCTGAACAGTGATGCCACCCTTGCCAGCACACCTGCCGTATTGTCTACCAGCAATGATAATACGATTCTATCCATAGCGTCCCCCTGTCTTTCATATTTAGCTTTAATCATAACAATCTATCCCTTCTTTGTCAATTAATTAAAAGGAATGGGTTCTATGAATATTGGTTATGGACTGGCATCAATTTTTCCCATTTTTATATATTAATAGTAATTGAAAACAGGAGGGTTTTGTATGAATCTTCTCCATGCAGCCCAGACAACCCCATCTCTTACTTCCCGCGGGCTTTTACAGGTCAATGTGGTCTCTGTTCAAAATAATTTTCCGGTTACAGATGCAACCATTTCTATTTCTTCCAAAAACAATCCGGAAACCATTATCGAACAAGTTTCCGTCAATTCTTCCGGTCAGACAGAGCAAATTTCCCTTCCTGCTCCTCCCCTGGATTACAGCTTTGATCCCAATGCCCCAACTCCTTACTCCGAATATGTGGTTTCTGTAGAAGCTACTGGTTTTCGCCCTCTTACTGTAAGCGGCACGGAAATTCTTCCCGACTCTACCGCCATCCAGCCGATCCGTATGACGCCGGAAAGCCAGCCTGGGGAACAGTCCCTCATTACCATCCCTGAACACACCCTGGTAGGCGATTATCCGCCGAAAATTGCAGAGTCCGAAATCAAGCCCGTACGGGAAAGCGGCGAGATTGTGTTAAGCCGAGTAGTCATTCCCCAGACCATTGTGGTCCACGATGGCCCCCCGTCTAATGAAAGCGCACCTAATTATTATGTGCCTTACCGAGACTATATTAAAAACGTAGCTTCCAGTGAAATTTACTCTACCTGGCCCAGATCGACCATAACCGCAAACGTGCTTGCCATCATGTCCTTTACCTTAAACCGTGTCTATACCGAATGGTACCGCAACCAGGGCCATGATTTTACCATTACTTCCTCTACTGCGTTTGATCATAAGTGGATTTTTGAACGAAATATTTTTGAAACCATTTCTGTAATTGTCGATGAAATCTTTGACAGCTACTTATCAAGGCCAGGCGTCCGGCAGCCGATTTTAACCCAGTATTGCGACGGAAAACAGGTTCGCTGCCCCAATTGGATGGCCTTTGGGAGTATGGATATTCATTTCCCAGTGACATGGGAGAAATTGGTATTTCATTGAAAAATTTAAATTTTTTAATTTTTTTGAAAAAGTGCTTGCATTTTTCTGCAATCCATGTTATTATAACCGAGGCTTGAATACGGCCTCATGGTCAAGCGGTTAAGACGACGCCCTCTCACGGCGTAAACTCGGGTTCGATTCCCGATGAGGTCATTTTAGAACTGTCGCAGTTGGTGCGGCAGTTTTTTTATTTCATAGGAAATGGCTTCCTATGAAATAAAAAATGCTCCGCGAGGATCGCCATGCGGCGGAAGGGAACTTTGTCACAGAAGCGACCCGCCGCAGGCAGAGAAGCTCGCAAGCGAGCTTCTTTCTTGTTTCATAGGAAATGGCTTCCTATCATAAGGATTAATAAATCCTTATGGGAAGGTGATTCTTTGTCTCTTCTCTCCCCTATCAAAAAAGCCGCTTTGTACATCCGCGTCTCTACTCACAGCCAGGAAGAGCTTTCCCCTGATTCCCAAAAACGGCTGCTTCTGGACTATGCGGATAAACACCAGTTTTTAGTAGAAGAACCCTGGATTTTTCAGGAAAACGGCATTTCCGGAAGAACAGCCCAAAAACGCCCCCAGTTTCAGCAGATGATTGCCTGTGCCAAATCGGAATCACACCCTTTTGACGCTATTTTGGTATGGAAATTTTCCCGCTTTGCCCGAAATCAGGAGGAAAGCATTGTATACAAATCCATGCTCCGCGGAAAATACGGGGTTGATGTAATCAGCATTTCTGAGCCAATCATTGACGGCCCCTTTGGCAGCCTGATTGAGAGAATCATTGAATGGATGGATGAATTTTACTCCATCCGCCTGTCCGGAGACGTATGCCGCGGCATGACAGAGAAAGCGCTCCGCGGCGGCTACCAGAGCCGTCCTCCGTTTGGATACCGGATTTCCAGTGTAAACGGCCAGTTAGAACTTGATCCGCCAGAAGCCCAGACAGTCCAAAAAATCTTTTCCTGGTATGGCTCTGAATCTTTAAATCCTTTTGAAATTGCCAGAAAACTGAATGCCCAGGGAATCTGTACCGCTCTGGGAAATCCTTTTGAAACCCGAGCTGTGAAGTATATTCTCCAAAACCCCCTTTACGCTGGAATTATCCGTTGGAACCGGACAGACAGCAAAACCGGACTTGTGCGGGACGCTTCTGACTGGATTCTGGCCGACGGGCACCATCCAGCCATTGTTTCCAGGGATTTTTTTGAAAATGTCCAGAAACGGCTGGCAGAAGAAACTTCCCGCTCTCTCCCTTACGCAAAACCCAGCCAGCTGGTCCATCACTGGCTGGGCGGCATATTAAAATGTCCCCGCTGCGGAAAAAGCCTTTCTTCCTGCAGACGCAGGCGAAAAACCATGCCGGATACCTTTTCCTTTCAGTGCAGCGGCTATCTGAAAGGGTCTTGTTCCAAAAATTGTTACGTATCCGAACGTGTAATCGTCCCTATGGTGCTAAAAGAACTGGAAACTGCCCTTCCTTCTCTTTACAGCCAGCTGATTGCTCCGGATTTTACCACGGAAGAAAAAAACACCGCCCTAAAACAGTCGGTAGAAAAAATCGTATATAAAAAAGAAGAAAACCAAATCCAGATTTATTACCATACGCAGATGCCATTTGGATGACCCAGTGGGGCTCTATGTCTTTGGGCGAACAGGGATACAGTCCCATTGAAATTATCCGGCACTTTTACGGGGATAATATGTATGTCAATACAGCGGAACAAATCTCCGGCATTCCGGCATCCTGGCCAGGTTACGACCTGACCATTGGTTCTTCCGGAAGCAAGGTACGGCAGCTGCAGGAACAGTTAGACGCCATTGCCACCGTTTATACTGCGATTCCGGATGTTACCGTTGACGGCATCTACGGCCCTGCTACAGCCCGAGCCGTCCGAGAATTCCAGTCAATTTTTGGTATGCCTCAGACCGGCGTCGTGGATTTTGCCACCTGGTACCGGATTTCCCATATTTATGTGGCGGTTACGGGAATTGCGGAACTGAATCCGTAAACTCATCTAAGTCAAAATCCCCCAGGCAAAATCATCCATCGAACTTTTTCTGATTTTGTTGGGGGATTTTTGAAAAATAATTATTTATATACTCTTTATGTGCTCTCTCTTACTATCAATTTAACCGGAAGCATTACCTTTGTTGGAATTACTTCCCCCTGAGCACTTTTAATCAGAAGGTCTACTGCCATATCTGCAATTTCCTTAACTGGCTGACGAATCGTTGTGATAGTCGGAGTAGTCAATGCTGCTACATTCACATCATCAAATCCCACCAGCTTCATTTTATCAGGTATACCGATCTCCAAGCGGGTGCAGACTTGAATTACCTGGGCTGCAATAATATCACTGCTGGCAAAAATCCCATCTACTTCTGGATGTTCTTTCAGAATTTTCTCTATATAATCGTGATATTCCATCATGTAATACTCATTTGCTTTGCTTTTCACAGAAAGTCCAATCACATTCCGTTGTTCGCAAGTCCGAAGAAATCCTTCCTCTCTTTCATCTGCTGGCATAGAGTTATTCTCTACTCCACCGAAATTAATAAGATACCGGCACCCCCTATCAATCAAATGGTTTGCTGCCATAACTCCACCTTGAAAATTATCGCACACAATAGATGCTGTCCCCTGTCCCAAATATCTCTCAATTGTAATAATTGGAATATTCAATTTTATTAGCGCTTCTGGTTCTAGTACCGGACTTCCTAAAATCACTCCCATCAACCGGTTACTAACACACATATCCAGATATTCCTGCTCTCTTTCATGTTCTTCTCTTGTATTGCAAAGAAGTATTTTATACTTTCTGTCAGAAGCTGCTTTCTCGATATTACTAATAAGTTTTGCAAAATACGGGTGTTCAATATGTGGCACAATAATTCCAATCGTATTATTCTTCTGCTTTGACAATGAACGAGCCAGCTCATTTGGCCTATAATTTAGTTTTTCTGCCGCCGCTTCTACCTTTCTTCTAGCTTCCTCACTAATATATCCCCTATTATTCATGATTCTGGATACAGTTGCCACTGCTAGTCCTGCTTCTTTTGCTACATCACTAATTGTTGCCATATTTTTCACTCCCAAACATCTTGTAAAACTTTCTTATAGTTTAACCTTTTATTCCCGTAGACGCAAGGGATTCTACAAATTGTTTTTGAAATGTAAGGAATAACAAAAAAACCGGAACAGTTGCTAATGTACCAAAAGCAAATACCTGCCCCCATAATGTCTGGTCGCTTTGAAACAATGAACGCAACGCCTGCGGAAGCGTTCTTAAGGAGTCATCTCTTGTTACCATCGTTGGCCACAATAAATCTCCCCATGCATGAATATAAATCATAATAGCTACTGTTGCACAAATAGGTTTTGATAAAGGCAACATAATTTTCCAAAAAATTCCTATATAGCTCTCCCCATCTACTACCGCTGCATCAACCAGTTCATACGGCATTCTTCTAAAATGATTATAAAACAAATAAATATACATAGGCATTGCCAGCCAGGGAACCATTAAACCAAACAGCGTATTTACCATATTTAAGTTATTTACCACTAAAAAGCGATTAATGATGATAGACTCATTTGGCACAATCATAAAGGCTAAAATAGCAGCAAACAATAACTTTTTCCCCTTAAACTGCAGCATTCCCAAAACGTATCCCATCATAGCATTTATAATGGTTCCAATCGCAACAGAGCAAAGTGAAATGGTCATAGAATTTGTAAAATATTTAAAAAAGTTTAGTTTTTCAAATACATCCTGATAATTTTGAACCGATAATTCTCCATATGGGATAAATGCCGCAATACTAGACATATCTTTCACTATCTGATCATCTGTTTTAAAAGAAGAAACTACCATATAGACAAGCGGGAAGATGAATACAATTGACAAAGCTATGCACAGGATATAAAATAGGACTTGTTTTGCTTTCTTTCTCTGCTTGATTTCCATACTATTTCCCATTTTAATCCTCACCTCCCAGATATTTATTCTGAAGAATGGAAATAATCAAAACTGCACCGCAGAAGACTACTGCCATTGCAGATGCATATCCTACTTGATTGTTATTAAATCCCGTCTTGTACATTTGAAATACAATAGAATTTGTAGCACCCATAGGGCCTCCGTTCGTTAATACATATACCTGTGTAAATAGTCTTAAAGAACTAATCGTATTTGTTACAATCACATATGTAATTGTATTACGTAATAGTGGCAGGGTAATGTAAAAGAACTCCTGAACAGAGTTACATCCATCTACTTTTCCTGCCTCATATAAATCTGGAGAAATATATTGGAGCCCCCCCAGAACGATAACTGCCTGCATTCCCAGCGCCTGCCAGATAGACATGACTGCAATGGAAGGCATTGCCTGATTCGGACTTTTAATCCAAAGCTGGGGTTCTATACCAAACAATCCTAAAAAAGAATTCAAAAGTCCGTTTTCTCCTGGCGAATAAATAAACGCCCATACAACTGCTACAACTGTCATAGTCACAACTTGCGGGCTGAAATAAATCATCCGAAATAATGCAATCCCTTTCATTTTCCGATTAATCAGCACTGCTAAAAGTACTGCCAAAACCAGAATTGATGGAACTATCATAACTGTATAAAATACAGTATTGAAACATGCCTGTCGAAAGGTCTCAGAAGTAAACAGTTTTATATAATTACTGAATCCCACAAAGTTCACTGTATTATCTTTTCCCGATACCAGCATCTTATCTGTAAAAGAATAACCAATCGACATAATAAATGGTAGTAGCATAAAGACAAACATTAAAATCAGCGCTGGTGCACCTAAAACCAGGGCAGCAAACCCCTGGCGTCTAACAGATTTGCTGCCTTTTTTATTTCCTACTTGTTTAACCATTCATTCCACCCATTTTCCTTAATAATAGCATCTACAGATGCTGCTGCATTATCAAGTTCGCTTTTAACATCTGCGCCTAACAGAATATTCGAAACCGCACTTTCTACTGCATCATAATTTGTCTGATGAGCCGGAGTTAATGGTCTTAAATAACTGATTCCAGCTTCCAGCTGTTCTCTATATAAATAAAGCTGTCCGCCTTCCACAAAACGCTCATCTTTTTCTAAAACAGATTTTCTCGCTGGAATTCCGCCATTGGCCTTTGTTATCTCAGCAATATTTTCCGGTGATACTGCTTCCTCAATAATACTCCAGGTCTCCTCTGCATTTCCATTCTCTACAGCAGCAGTTGTCATTGTCCATACAGTAGAGCCAGAACCTGTATATACGCCATTTCCAAAGTCTGGAATTGGAATCAAAACTGCATCTTCTCCTAACGCATTCGTAATATCAGTAGTAGCCCAGTGTCCAACTAAAGAAAGTGCATTTTCTTTCTTATTGTAAAATCCATCCTCATAATCACACAATGGATCAATATACTGATTATCAATCAGCCAAGTAATATAAGAAAATGCTTCTATAGTTTCCTGACTATTCAGCGTTCCCTCTGTAAGCATGGTTTCCCGATTCATAACGTCACCACCAAAGCTTTTTACTACAGGCAAGTAAGTATAATACAAGGTTCTAGGTGAATTCTGTCGAATATATAAAGGATATTCAACTCCATTTGCTTTTAATTTCGCTAAGGCATCCTCAAATTCCATTTTTGTCCACGCTTCTGTATAACTAGCAGGAATCCTTACTCCCGCATCTTCCAACATAGACTTATTCCCCCATAAGGATAATCCTGCATCAAACTGAGCAACTCCATAAAGCTGTTCTCCGTATGTGCATTCTGCTAATACAGAAGGAAGCAAATCATTTTTCAATTCATCGCTAATGTAGCCGTCAATCGGTGCAATCATATCCTGTGTCATAAATAGTGGAACCCTAAGTCCATCCACAACTACCGCATCTGGAGTATCCCCTACCGAAGGAGCCAGCTGTAGTTTATTAATTAGTTCATCATTTGGATAAATCTCATATTCAATAGTAAATTCTGAATGTTTTTCATCAATTTCTGCAAGCATAGTTTTATAAAATTCTGCCTCCGCGCCATCTGCCAGCCAAATCCGAATATTTTTTGTTTCTCCAGAACCTTCCACATTATTAACAGTACTTTCTGTCCCTGTGCTTACAGATACTTCTGCATCTTTGGAGCATCCCGCAAGAGTTGTTCCAATTACCACTGCTGTAGCTGTCCCGAGAAATAATTTCGCATTCTTTTTCATAAATTTTAAATCCTCCTTTATCATGATTATATTTTCATGCCATCATAGGCAATACAAACCTTGAATGGAAATTCTGTCCAGTTATTTACCAATTTTTCCAATTCTTCATGCGAACGGGTATGACTGTGACTAATATGGGTAAGATATACCTCTGAAAACCTGCCTAATGTTCCCTGTTCTTCCAAAACTCCCAATAATTTTCTTAATGCCAACAATGATAAGTGTTTATCTGTTTCCAAATTACAAGGATGTTTTTCATCCCAGGTACATTCTGTAATCAATTGATTAATTTGATATTCTTTTAAAAAGTTTATTGTGTCTGGAAAATAATAGCCTGTATCTGTTCCATAGTAAAGAACATCTCCTTCTGGCAATTGAAATAAATAGTTTGCAGAACGAGTTTCTACAGAACCAAAATGCCTTCCTGGTAGTGGAATTACTACATAATTTCCAATTTTTCTCTTTTCAAAAAATTTTAATTGTTCAAACCTGATTGCTCCGCTTTCTAAAGTTTCTTGAAATCCATTATGTAAAAGCATTTCATCGTGGCAAAGATAATTTGCCATTTCATAAGCTTCTTCTGTAAAATAAAACGTAACAGGGGCTGTTGGTAATATAAAACTTCCAGCAAACTGACACAATGCAAAGGACGAAAAATGGTCATAGTGGGTATGTGTGACTAACACATGGCGAAGTTCCATCAAATCCCCACCATTTTTCTGAGCCTGACTCACAAAATCAGGCCCAAAATCCAATAAAACATCCTTTGATACTTGAAAAGAACTCCTACTCCTAATGTTCTTTCCTTTCAATTTCCTTGCTCTTTCGCAAGCCAGACATCCACACACAGGATTTGGCAGGCCTTCTGCCGAACCTGTTCCCCAAAATATCTTCTCCATCACAGTTATCTCCTCTCACGCAATATATCAATCGATTAATCCTACAATTTTAGCTGATATTTCTCTATTTTTTTGTGTCTTTTTACCATTTCCGCTTATCAAACAGTATAATATAAGACGTAAATTATGTCAAGCGTTTGATATAATTTTCCATGCTTTTTACTCTTATTTTACAAATAATACTCCTAACTACGTTTCATTATTCAACAAAAAGGCAGAACTTCGTCTAACTAAGATAAGAAAGACTTCCGTTCTGCCTTTTTTAATTTTTCTTTTTTAATGGCAATTTTTCTCTGCTAGAAGATGCATTTCCAAAAAAGAACATAAAATCTTGTATTTCCGAATCCATCATACGACCATCTTCTATTTGCCTAAGCGCTTCTTCATAAAGAGGCTGCCTGTTATATGGGATTTGCTTCATTACTACCACTCCATTTTCAATGACCATGTAATGTGCCGTCTTATCCGGATCATCTGGTCTTCGGTACGATACGCTTCCCGAATTTATCCATTCCATATTGTTACCCAAAATATGGATACATTGTCTATGACTATGCCCAAAAATCATACGGCGTTTTGGTGCATCCCAATACTCTTCAGGGGTATATTCCCTCCAATAGTGTTCAAATTGATTTCTGCTTTCAATCACATCATAACTTCCCTGTACATACTGGTGCTGCATTAAATAGTACCAACCATCTGCCATAAAATATTGATGAAGTGGTAAATTCTTCAAATACTCTACCTGTTCTCTATCCATCCGTTCCAAATTATAATGAATCCACTTATATAATTTCGCAGGCATATTTCTAAAATCTTCTTGTTGCGAAACTTTTACTGCATGGAGATCATGATTTCCCTGTACCAGTAGTGCATTCGGGACATTTCTCAAATATTCGATAACCTGTGATGGAGCTATACCATAATCCACCATATCTCCTGCAAAGCACAACCGATCATATGCTTTTTCCTTCTCTATTACTTCCTGGAGAGCCCAAATATTTGCATGAATATCAGATAAGACCAGAATTTTCATAGTTCTTTATACTTCTCCTCTTCGCTATTAAAAAGTATCGAAAATGCTGTACCTGTCTCCTTGATAATTGAAAATTCCTTTCTTTCATAATCTGCTCTTAAACTAATTTTTTCCTTTTCTGTTGACCAGCATAAATCAAGATGTCCTCCTTTCGGTTCTTCCAAAGAAAATTTTCCATTAAAAGCATCTTCATTATTACGCAATTTCATTAGTTTCAAAAGCTTTTTTACCACAGGACGTTCCACTTCCCTGCCTAATTCTTCTGTCGTATAATAGTGACGGTTTATATTTCTTCCCTCTTTTGTTTCTTCTAAAAGTTTTGTATCATTCTTTCCCGCCAATAAGCCAACATAATAAATTTGAGGAATACCAGGGGCAAATAGTTGTGTAACCCTTGCAAGAAGATAAGCTGCATCGTCATCTCCTAATGCAGAATAATATGTACAATTAATCTGATATATATCCAGATTATTGTATTTTTCTGTACTATAAATACGCTTTACATTCGCCCCATATTGGAATAAATGTTCTCTTGTACGCTCAATTTCTGTATCAGGAAGCAACCCTCTTACATCTACGACTCCTATACCATCATGAGTATCTAATGTTGTATATTGATTTCTTGGACATATCTCTAACCAATGTTTTAAATATTTCGTTATTCCAAAATACAAAGCATGCAGAACTAACATTGGAAGAGCAAAATCATACACCCAATATCCTCTCTCTGCCAGCTTCAGTGCGATTGAATAATGTTCATGAATTTCTGGAAGAATATCACTTCCTTTTTCTCTAGCCATTCTTTGACATTCAGACAGCAGCTCCCATATCTCTGGTTCTACAAAAAAGCAGTTCGTATCTTCCTTTTTAACTGCATATGCAAATGCATCCAGCCGTATCAAAGATGCCCCTTTTTCTATCAACCCCTGTATATTTTCTTCTAAATATTTCTTTCCAATCTGCGAGCTTACATTCAAATCAATTTGTTCTTCTGAAAATGTACACCAAACCTTTTCACATGAACCATCCTGAAAATGAGCTATAGTATATGGAGCCTTTTCCTTCCGTTTATAAATCTTATTTTCTTGTGTTTTACTTGGATTCCCATTCGTCCAAAAATTTTTATATCGGATAAATAAATCTGCATATAACGAATTATCCTTTTTCTCTAAAAAATCCTGATAATATGAACTCCTAGCTGAAATATGATTAACCATAAAGTCAAACATCAGTTCATAGTCTTTTGCTAATTCCTTAATATCTCCCCAATCTCCAAAATCTGGTTCTACCTGCTTATAATTAATTGGAGCAAACCCCCTATCTCCTGAAGATGGAAAAAACGGCAAAATATGTACCCCTGAAATAGCTTCTGCAAAATACATGTCTAACATCCGTTTTAAATCCTTTAAGTTATTCCCCATACAATCTGGATATGTAATCAGCATAACCTTATTTTTCATACCATTCTCCTCTTCTTATCATATCACAATTGGTTGCCTTTATTATATATGATTCTTTTTTGTATGTCAACCGTTTAACATCCTGATAATACTAAGAAGCCGAATTTTCTTTTATAGATATTTTCCTAATTTGGTTCCCTATCTGCATCCATAACAACTGTTGCTTAAATCGGCGTCCCTGCCTTCCATTATTGTACAGGCGTTCCCACCTCGATTAAATTGCCGTCTAAATCATAAAAACGGATCACTTTTTGTCCCCAGCTATGTACCGTAAGCCTGTTGACATATTCTATGGCAGGGTACTGCTTTTCCAATTTTTCAGCAAAGGCTTCTATATCGTGTTCCTCAAAGTACAGCTCGCAGGAATTATTTTGTGGAATCCGGTCTTTTTTCAAAAATGTTTTCCATATTTTTTCATCTTGAAGCACAAGTCCTTCCGTTAAAATCACATTTCCATCATTGTCAAGTATTACGTCAAGGCCAAATAAATTGTGATAAAACTGCTTTGATTTTTCAATATCTTTTACAACAATCAAAACGTTCTTTAATTTCATGGTCAGTCCTTCCTCTAAATTCCATTACTGCAGTAATTCTCTGCACACCAAATCCAGATTTTCCCGAATCGCAATATGCTGTGGGCAGACCTGTTCGCATTTACCGCATTTCATACATTTGTCTGCCTGTGCCTTTCCATGTCTTCCTACCAGCCACCCTTCCTGACCTTTCGCTCTTTCCTTGCTTCCATACAGGGTCAGATAGTTCATGGCTGTAAAAGAACCAGAAATTCCAATATTTTGTGGGCATACTTTTGTACAGTAATTACAGGAAGTACAGGGAATGAGCGGCATTTTCGCCAGCGCTTCCTGCGCTTTTTCAATTGTTTCTTTCTGGACGCTGGTAAGCTTGCTAAATTCTCTCATATAAGAAAGATTGTCTTTCATCTGCTCGGTATTGCTCATTCCGGACAGCACCGTAATCACACCTTCCAGATCTGCTGCAAACCGGATTGCCCAGGATGCCGGAGACGAATCTGGTTCTGTCTCTTTTAAAATCTCCACTACGCTTTCCGGCGGGGTTGCCAGCATTCCTCCTTTTACCGGCTCCATAATTACCACCGGCTTTCCATGTTTTCTTGCCACTTCGTAGCAGGCCCTGGACTGAACGACCGGATTTTCCCAGTCTGCATAATTAATCTGAAGCTGCACAAACTCCATTTCCGGATGGGCGGTTAAAAGTTCTTCCAGTTCTTCCGGCGTCGAGTGGAAGGAAAAACCAATGTGCTTAATCTTCCCTTCTGCCTTTTTCTCCTGAATCCAGCTCCACATTCCAAATTCGTCAAAATATCTGGTACGGCTTTCCCCTAAATTGTGAAGCAGATAAAAATCAAAATATCCGGCTCCTGTTCTCTCTAGTGACACGTCAAATTGCGCAATCGCATCTTCCCTGTTTTTACAGTTAATCCAAGCTGCATTTTTCGTTGCAAGCTGAAAACTTTCTCTGGGATAACGCTCAACCAGTACCTGGCGGACGGCGTCTTCGCTGCCATTGTAAGCCCACGCCGTATCAAAATAAGTAAATCCCGCTTCCATAAACAGGTCTGTCATCTCTTTTACCTGCTCTATGTCAATTGCCCCGTCTTTTTCCGGCAGACGCATCATACCAAATCCCAGCTTTTTTATTTTTTCTCCTAAATATGGCATCGCTGAATCTCTCCTTTTTCCCATTTATTTTTCTGTTTTATAAATGATAGCATCAGTGTACAGGGGGCAATACGGTCAGAAACGTCCAGATGACGCGCCTGCTGCGTTACTTTCAATCGGTGTACGTCCAGTACACCTCATTCAAGTGCCTTGCAGACGCGTCATCTGACCTGTTTCTGACTCTTCTGACCTCAAGTGGAGAGAATTTCCCCATTTTTAAGGCAGACGAATGAAGCGTACTGGATGTACGCTGATTGAGGATAACGCAGAAAATGGGGAAATCATCCCTCTTTGAGGCGTGTTGCCCCTGTACACTGATGCTAGCTTTCCTTTAAAAATTTAAGAAGCCACTGACATCCGGCTGTTACGTCTTTCCAGGTCGCCTCAAAATCTCCTGTATACCAGGGATCCGCCACATCCGGAGAATTTTTTCCCAAAGCTGCTTTTTCTGGATGTTCCCAATCCAGGGCAAAATCCATCATTTTATAAATTTTCCCATCCGGATCCCCGCCTGTAATCCGGTTCATGTTGCGGATGTTCTGCTGATCCATTCCAATCAGCAAATCAAATTTCTGATAATCAGACGGTTCCATGTGCTTTGCGTATTTTCCTGCACAGGAAATTCCTGCCTCTTCCAGTTTTCTCCTTGCCCCTGGGTAAACCGGATTGCCGATTTCTTCGTATGATGTAGCCGCTGAATCCACCAGTATCTGGGAATCCAGGTAGTTTTTCTTTACCAGATCTGCAAAGTACAGATGGGCCATGGGACTGCGGCAGATGTTGCCGTGGCAAATAAATAACACTCTGACATATCGTTTCATATCCTGGTATAACCTCGTTTTTCCTTGTATTCTCTACATTTCAAAGCATTTGCCCTAATACTATATGTAGGCATAGTATAGCATATCTTCGCATATCTAGGCCAGCAAAAAAAGTAAATTCACAGGTAAATTCTCTGTCCATATGGATTTCAAGCAAAAAAGATTCCGGACTATGCCATCCGGAACCATTTTCCTGCCTGTTCTTTTTCGTTGATCTCCTTCATTGCCTCCAGCCGGTCTACTTCTCTTTTTGCGTCTGCCAGACCCAGATGGGTATACACATTCATCGTCACTTCAATCGAACTATGCCCCATCAGATATTGCAGCGTTTTCGGACTAATACCGCTCTTCGCCATATTCGTACAGTAGGTATGGCGGCAGATATGAGGGGTAATCTTTGGCAGCTTCCTTTTATTCTCTTTGTTGTGCTTCTCAACTGCACGCTGGAAACGCTTTTCCCACTGATACGATACCATTGCCTTTCCCCGTCTGTCCAGAAACAAAAATCCACTGTATCCGTCTATGATCTGCTCCACCTTTGGGGATTTCCGGTTCTCAAGCACCCTCTGAAATGCTTCATAAACCTCTTCCGTCATCGGCAGGATTCTTGTTCCTGCATTGGTCTTGGTTTCCTCGATGTACTTTCCTTTATGACCTGTGGTTTGCAGCTGATGGTTGATATTGATTGTACGCTCTTTCATATCAATGTCTCTCAATGTCAGTCCGCTCAGCTCTGAAACTCGAAGTCCGGTTTTAAACAGGATAAACATCCCGTCATAGCACTCACGATAAGTCTCGTCATTCTTCACAAAGTCCAGAAATCTCTTCTCCACGCTTGGCTCCACCGCATCCCGTTTACTGGAATCATTGATTAAGACCTCCTTTAACTCAAAGTCAAACGGGTTCTTTCTGATGAAATCGCTCTCTGCCGCCAGTGCAAATGCCGGACGAAGCACACCACGAATCGAATGAATGCTGCTGTATCCTTTTCCTTTTTTCTGTAAGCCTACAATCCATTCTTTGGCATCCAATACCCGAACCGTGTCAATCCGTTTTTCTCCAAACGGGTCTTTTTTCAGAAAGTTCACTACGGTACGGTAGCCGTTCTGGGTCGTTGGGCGTACCCCGTTTTTCGTATTCAGGTATTTTTCTACCAGCTCCAGAACGCTCAGATCGCCACCACGGTACAGAATCCCGTTCCTCTCGTTTTCCTTAAGCTTTCTGATTTTTTCCCTGAGGGAGAGATCCGTTTTCTTGCCGGACGGAACCCTGTCGTGGGGTTCCAGTTTCCAGCTGTATATATAACTCACTTTTCTGGTCAGCGGATCCTTATATGTATACATATAACGCCCGTCTGCTCTCTGCTGTTCTCCGTCACGCAGAATCCGTCCTCTATTATCTTTTCGTTTCTCACTTACTGCCATTGCTCTGTCCCCTTTCGTAATCCCTTATACACAGCTTGCAGCATCCATAAACTGCTCAAACTTCACTCTCTTAATCAGTACCTTTGTCCCATTATTCAGTATAAAATCCTCCTGTGGCTGCTCCTGTATAATCTGACGGAGCTTCTTTTCTCCCAGATTAAAATACTCGCTCGCCTCTCGGATCGTCAGGCTGTATTTATGCCACAGCGGCACTCTTTTTTCGTTATCCATACACATTTCCTTTCTGTCTGGGAGGGTAACGCTGACCCTCCCCGTCTGTCTATTGCCATTCTTCACAAATCTTTCTGCTAGTTTTTATTCGCTTTGCTGACTTCCGTACTCATTCGGATATAAAATCTTGCCTGAGGAGGAAGCTCATAGTTGACCCAGATAAACTCCTCGCCAATGCCTTTTTTCTTTTGATTGGAACAGGATTGTACCAGATCTGCCAGCTTATAACGCTTCCAGCCATACTCCAAGAGCCTGTCATACAAATCTCCGCCCTTTTTTTCACTGTCATAGTAGCCGCAGAGCATAATCTTGCACTTCGCTTCCTGCATGTACTCTAACATCTGGATATGTTCCTTCTCTCCCATTTCATTGTCATAAATCTTTTTGTTGCCTCGCAGGTTCAGAAGATAGGGTGGGTCTGCAAACACAAATGCATCCTCCTTGTCTTTTGCCTCTCGTATCAGCTCCACGCCGTCCTGACAACGAATGTCTACTCCCTGATACCGCTCGGTCACAGCGGGAAACTTCTGCTCTATCATACTGGTAAAATGTCTCCCCAGATAAGGCTGATAAAACTCTCCCATTCCGTTGTAGGATAATACGATCCTGAGATACTTACACATCGCCCATTCGATATCATCCTGCGCCTTTCCTTCATTCAGGATTCTTTTCGCCTTCAGAAATGCTTCCTCGTTCAGTTCCTGATGTCTCAACCGCCTTCTCAGTTCTCGGCTTTTTTCCGGATCGGACAACACCTTATGTAACATATACAGGTCTCTACTGTACTCGCTCACAGTCTCATGCCGGCATCTCTTTTTATTGATCAGCACCGCCCCTGAGCCGAAAAACGGTTCATAATAAGAAGTATGCTTTGGGAATAAATGATACAGCGTATCCACCACACGAAATTTTCCACCTGTCCACGGTACTAAGCTAATCTTCATCTTATGCTGCCTCCCCCTCTGTACCAGTGCTGTCCTCTGCGGATTTCTGCTCCCCATAGGAAAACTCTCCAGCCAGTAAACAGATTCCTCTGACTCCGTTCGACTCATTCTTATAATCATTCCGTCCACTATTGCATTTTAAATATCCACGCATCTTAAACTCCTGCACGATTTGCCGATAACTCAAGAAGTCAAACTCCTGCTTGCACAATTCCTTAAACTTTCCAGTCGGTATGTTATAGTATATTTTTTCGCCACACGAAATCTTCCAGCTCTTATGCTCTTTATTATGTTCTGCCAACTCAATCAGACGGTCTTTTATCTCCTCGATGCTTAACTCCGTCTCCTGAGTCTCCTCATATTCCATAGTAACCATCCGTTCCACTGCGTTCTCCTTGATACACGCCACGCATTCCCTGTCAAATCCGTAGTCGTAGAACTCATCAAACACGCTTCCTTTGCAAATGATCTCCTTCATACTAGAAGAAATGCCCGTATACATTCGTCCGCTTTTCACATCCTGAACGGCAAACCAAATTTTTTTGCGTCCGTTTACCTGATGCCGAATGCCATACATAAACACTCTCATTTCTGTATTCTCATAAATAAGGTTCTTATCTTTTCTATCTAATGTAATCATCTTGTCACTCATGTTCATTTTCTCCTTTGATGTATTCTGATTTTCTGTATTGTTAAAATCAACTGCCTCTGTCTGTTTCATCCCGTAATCCCTCCATTAGTTCTTTTCTATATTAAAGCGCAAAAGCGTTTAGCGTCTAATCATCCATATTCAGTTGTCAAGGTGCAGGTTTTTGCTGCTATCCCCTCCATTTCTGTTTGAATATTCTGTCTATTTATGATATTTCTATGTTATTCTGCATAAACAAGCCACTTTTACACAGACTTTTCCCACTTGAACACACCACTCCCCAAAATAAGTACTCTGCAATCGCCAAACAGGCGCACTTCTTCTAGGTTATGGGGGCGATTTCTAAGCTCTAGGGACTGTTTTGTGTCCCTCTCGCTTACAAGTATATACTAACATATTGGTAGTATTTCTTAAATATCAAGCACTTTTCTACTAATAGTCCACTCTTAATCGGTATACATATCGGTAATGTATTAGTAGTCTTTGCTTTTTATTGGAAAGCACCATGAAAAAAAGACGTTAGGTAAACCTTGCCTAACGCCTTTTTTCTCATATTTTTTTCAAATTTTTTTATTTTTTTCTCTTATCCGGCAGGAGCAACAGTGCCTGAACAAATGTTTGCTGTCTCCTTAACTCTGTCAGATAGTTTCTCAAAGGTTCCCCGTCCACTTCCTTCAATGCCTCATAATCCCATTTGCTCATTCTCACGGTCTCTTCCCGTACCCATTGCTGCATCGAACTTTTTCCGTCCCCAAACTTGAAGTAGTTCAGAACCCGATTGTATTCCCGTTCTCCCTCTCTGTCCATTCCAGCGGTATGCTCATAGTCCTCTCGCAGCTGCTCTATCAGAGTTCCCTCGATTTCTTTCAGCTTCTTAAGGAACGCCCGTTCTGCTTCATCTGCATCCGCTTTTCTTTTATTTGCTCGTTTTCTCGCCTGAATGGACTTACTTCCTTTTAACAGAAGATCGTACTCCTTACCAACGAATAAACCGGACAGATAATCTTCTGATATCCAAGTCGATTTAGACAACTGATATAAGCATAGCAGCCTCCGGTACTGAATCATAAGCTTCTCTGATCCATCCCTGCACCATATCTCATTTCCGTTCTGCAGGTCTGAGACTGCAATACGAAACTTTTTTCCAATCCGGTTAAATGTCTCCTTATCCAGAACGGTACTGCTTCCACTGGTATCCACGCCATTCCTAAGGCTCTGTAAGCGTTTCTCACTCATTTGAAGATCTCTTGCCAGCTTACTATAGTTCTCCTTCTGAATGTATTTACAAATCAACCCAAGCATCATCATATTGACGATGATCACTTCATTTTTCGATACCTCTTTTCGTGCTCTCCCGTTGCTTAACTCCAGCTTATCATTCAGTTCATAGATTGTCATACAACCACCTCCGGCTACTCGATAGTTCAATTTTAACATACACTTGTTAATTTTTCTATCTCTCTATGCCTATGATCGGAATCTGCCTGTCTCCTGTTTTTCTTACTTTTTTATCTCAATCGGATTTTCTATCAGCAACTCCAAATGCTTATGATTGGTTCTGCCTGCCTCCTGTTTTTCTTACTTTTTTATCTCAATCGGATTTTCTATCAGCAGTTCTAATTCGTCTACCATCTTAAAATCTCTATGCTTCCAATCCGTTCTCTCTTGCCGCCTTTTTCTTTGATTTTTTCCAACCAATCAACCATACCAAACAGCATGAAAAAAGCTGGACACAGGATTGACCCTGTCCAGCCTTTTTCTTACGCTCTCCTACCTCCTGTTATTCGGATACAGATCCACATACACCTCTTTGCAGTACTTCAACAGACGCTTTGCAAGATCCATGTAGAATCTATGCGTGATTGCCATATCCCCCTGCGGATAAATCACAACCTGAAGCACCACTCGGTTACTGGGACGATGGACAATGCTCAAAACATTTCCCCTCACGACCTCTGCATACACTTTACGGATCTCTTCCTCGGTTACTTTTGTATCAATCGCCATAGCCATAACCGTCCTTTCTCAAAAATTTATAAATAAAAACACCCATTCCACAATCAAAAGCTGATTTTCAGGCTTACAATGAGAAATCCAGATGTTGGACTCGGACATCTTCCAATGTCCATCCCCTCATACCAATCTGCCGCCATTTTTTCTAACTTTTTATCCCTTATCTCCTGAACCTCTGGCTGCCATGTCATTTTGATTCCATTTCCGGCTAAACAGGAAAACAAAGCCTGTCCTCCCATAGATACCCGTTCCGTCAGGGAATGCCGTTTTCTTGACATAACCTGTCTCTGACATTTCTTCTATTATTTCTGATATTCCGTTTTTTCCAGTTCTAATGTATACACCCACTCTGCACTCGGTTCTAATCCTTATGAATGTCAGCCGGATAAACTCCCAACCGCTCCGGCACGCTGTTCTTATATTGCCGCCTGTCAACCGGATTTCTTATTTTCTATCCACATTTTCATTATTGCATTTCACAATCAAGCTCCACTCCATTTTGAAAGCTATTGTTCACAAAATTTACAGGCAGATGATGGAGCAAGGACATCAAACAGAAACCGGACTGCTAAGCCGCTTTTCTCCATTATTCAATCCAACACAAGCTATCTATGGAACATTCATCCTCTTCCAATCCCTTAATGCCTATCCTCTTTGCTCTTTGCGTCATTGGATTCAAAAGCCAACACAGAACCAATGCTACCCAGACAATATTTCAACACGCATCCATTCCATTTTGAACCATGCAGGACACAGCGTTTTTTCCTTATTTTCTTACTTCACTCCCCTTGAAATAAGAAATTTTTCAAACCTTTTTCATACAAAGGCTTTTTAGCCCCGGAAAATCCCTCGTTTTCGCCCGATTTTCTCAAAAAAAATCCCCATAACACCTTATTCAAATAATTTGTAAGATTTTTTATATTTCAATAAGATTTTTCAGACCTTGACGGTTCCTCAAAAATCAAAACAAGCCAGACCTTGATTCTCCTCCAAGCCTGACCCGTTTTGATTTCATCCGTCCAGATAAACAGTCCTATCTTTACTCCATGCGTTCCTTTTCACAAATGTTCTCTTTCTCCAACAGCTCCCGTTTATATTTATAAAAGGTATTCCGACTGACTCCGGCTAATTTCATGCACTCTTTATCATTCAGATTGCCGTCAAAGCTTCGGGAATGCTTTTTTATCAGCTCTTTGGCTTCTATGCTCTTCTTCGTTTCAAGCTTCGCCCCCTTGACCTGTCCAATCTGTTTTCCATTCAGTCTTGCCGTTTCGATTCCCTCTTTCGTTCTTTGCCGTAAATCCATAACCTCTTTTTCTGACTGCTCAAACGCAATCCGGATCTGATCCTTCGCTACTTCCAGCAGATACCGTTTCACAGCCTCCAGAAGAATATCTGCTTTCTCTCCGGTCATTTGAATGTCAGGATTCATATTTCTACGATAAACATCTGTATTGATATGCGGCTCTTTTAAGAATACCAGATGAATCCCACGATTAAACAGCTCTTCATACAGTTCAAAGCCTTCCTTCGCGTTTCTGCTCATTCGGGAAACACTGTCAAACACAATCGTATCGTCATCCTTCACACGCCGGACAATTCCCTTCAGACGCTTCCGGTCTTTATAGTTTGTACCAGTAAACACTTCCTGTATCACAACCGCCTCTGGGTATGCACCCTTAATATTCCGGATCTGTCTCTCAATGTTCTGCCTCGGCGATGAAATACGAGCATATCCATAAATCATATGTATCAACTCCTTTTTATAAATGAAATAAAATATACCCATTTATAAAAAGAAGCCGGAAAATCAGTTCCAGCGGATTGCAGCAATGTTTCTTCCTTTTACCGACTTGCTGGCGTTTTCCCTCAAACTGCTACAACTGTCGCAGATCTGGAGACCGCCTGACTTACTACTTATTTTTCCCTCTATAAACCCAACTTTCGCACCTCGAACCTCATACCATCAGAATCGCTACTTTTTCAAACTTCGTCCCGTCTCTCAATCCATCTCCCACCACATACCTATCCGTTTTTTTCTCTCTCTTTTATTTTGACAAGCCAGAAGCGCAACGCACCCTAAATTTTCCGGTACTGCCAACCTTTTAGAAATTTCCACGCCATACTCCGATTTCCAAGCAGCATCCGACTTATTTTTTAGTTCGGGATTTTATTTGTCTCCTTCTTATATTTTCCAACAACTGCTCCTATTTGTTTTACAGCCTGTCCGGTTCTCATACGCACCCATAAACCCACTCATATGCTGTCTGCATTTTCATTTTCCACGCTCCAACTCAATTTCTTAGAAGCTGCCACCAGCACACAGAAACGCTGCATCCCCTAAACCAAAAGACAGGCGAGACTTTATGTCCCACCTGACTTCCTTTCGGTACAACTCTTGATTAAAGCCTTAACCGCTTTTATCGCTTGCTCTGACTGCGTATTCTGTATATAAACAACCAGCATTGACTTATTCACTTTTTCATAAGCATGGTCAATCATATTTCTAAAATACTTTAATACACTTGTATTCATAGATTTATCAAGCTCTTCTCTCGTTTCATCTGTAAGCAGCTTAACATTTTCGCCAATCTGAGCCATATACATTGCACACAAATCAAACGCCATGCTGTCCCGAACTACACTCCTGCTTCCATTAACAGAGAAGTCACATTCAAACCGTTTCGCAACATCCTTTATCTTTAGCTGATTTTGGAGAATATATGCCAGTACCTGTATATCTCTGCTAAGACTTTTCGCCAACCCAGATCACCTCTCTCATAATGCTCTTATAAACACTATCCAGATTTTTTCCCACTCCTATGCTGATCAACAGGTCATCCAATGCCGTATCTTCTTGTTTAAGCAAATCCGTAATCAGCACATCTGCCTTCATCGGAATAAAAGCATTTTTCAATTTTTCTATTGTCGGAATATCCAGCTCCTTTGTATCCACCACAATATCTATGTCACTGTCTTTATCATTTGTCCCTCTTGCATAAGAACCAGCTAAACCTAATATCAACCCTGTATTTCTGCTTATCTCTGAAAGTTTGTTCAGTATGCTTTCTTTGCTTATTATTTCCATAAAAGCATCCTCCTCTCTTTCTAATGCAACCATTCATCCTATAATGATTATAACGCACTCATTATGAAAATACCATAGATTTTCTGTGAACTTTTAGAGCCAGAGGGAAACAGACCTGCTTCCCCCTGAATCTATGTAAACTATCTCCATCTTGATTGCCAACAAGGAAATATATGCTATTATGTAATAGCTCTGGCTCTGTAAACTTTGTTCTGGTATCCTCTAATGCTTGACGAGGTATTAAATAAGCTACTAATCCCCAATCTCTCGATGCCTTAATCTTTACATATCCTCGCTCATTCCAATTCCTTTTGCCACACTCTTTACTACAGTATATTTGATTAGGTCTGCTTGCCTCAAACTCTTTTCCACAGTACTTACATATCTTATATGCCATGATAAACTTTACTCCTTCAATAAATTAAAATAAAAATTTATCACTACATATAAACAAGCTTATTTACAAGCTATAGCTTGTACTAAAATGCCCTTAAAATGCAGTTAGGAGCTGACCTTCCAGATCAACTCCTTGTAATGTCCATATTTAATTTTCAGATGTTTTGGCGACATATCAGTTTAAGCTTAAAAGTACTTGTAAGAAATATATGTCGCCAAAACATCTGCTTACTAGTATTACTTAGATAAATTAGTGAAGATCCAACCTACGAGCTGCTTCTTCATCCACACCTGTAATATCAGGTTTTTTACCAAATGACAATCCAGATTTTGAAGAAGTACCCTGATTTGTTGTTTGACTATTACCCTCAGGGGTAATACTCTGCCCTTGTCCTGATCCACTATCTGTATTGTTATCGCTCGGAATAGAAGGCAACTGTTTTTCAGCTATGCCTGTATTTCTAACCTCTGATAAACCAGATGTAATCGCTCCAAATGTTCCGTCGTGGGATTGATTAAATGTCAAATAAACATTCTGTCCATTGATAGTATAGGCTCCATCTGCTGTCAGCATACGCCCATAAGTGCCATCGTGATTCGTATTAAGCAAATAGGTCTTTCCTGTGCTCTGATCGGTAATCAAGCCACTAAACATAATCGTGTTGTCATCACCAGCACCAAGCAGATACCAGTCTTTTGTTATGTCATCTTGGAACCAACAGTTCTTTAAGTAACCACCATTGTTATCGGATACCCTCCAAGTGTTCTCTGAACCAACCCAACGAGAGGATTGGGTTAACTCTGCCGCCATACTTGGAATGACAGATCCTACAAACATTGCTACGGATAATACTCCAGTCAAAATAATTTTCTTAAGCTTCATTCTCTTTGCTCCTTCCTAAATGTAACCACTGATAAACTCCAACTACAAGCTCCAACTTAACTGCAAGTAACTTTATTCGCTGTAAATCTCCTATCCTCCCACACGCCTAATTCTTTCAATCTGCGTCTCATTCCATTTTCTGTCATGCTGTAATTCTCTGCTAACTGCTTTATTGACATTCCAGACTGATACTTTTCTATAATGTCCTCATTCTTTACATCTGTTCTGTAACAAGAAGCATTTGCTCCTTTTCTATCTCTATGCTTATATTCATCAGATTTAAGATACTCTTTACAGGCTATTTGTCCAACTGCTTCATCAACTCTGCTATTAAACACCCTCATATGCTCACTGATATTTTCTAATAATGCCTCGTTCTTTTCAACTGCTGATTCCAAAGATTTCTTTAATAACTGATTTTCCTCTTGTAACGCTGATACTTTTCCTTCTAACTGATTCTTTTGTCTCTTAACTGCCTCTAATTCATCTAGTACATCGGTCTTAAACTCTTTATCTATGCTATTCATTAAGTCTATCTGTTCGTCTAAAAAATGAAATGCACTCGCTATATAAACCAAATCTCTTTCACTGATTGCTTCCAGTTTTTCTATGCTATGACCTTTCTTCTGCCAATCACTTATATCCATGTAAACATACTTCAATTCCTCACGCATATCCTCTAATGACTTCAATGTAGAACTTATTATAAATTCAAGCGGCTTCTTTGCTTTCCACATGCTCCCTCTCCTTTCCTCTTATCCTAACTTAATCATTTCTCTTTCTCTTTACTTATACTATACCGCTGAATTTGACATTTGGCAAGGGATTTTTCTGATTTTTTCAAATTTCTTTTCACTTCGACACACTAAGTTGTGAAACTATAACAAATTATCTGACAGCTTACAAACAATAAAAAAGACCATACCAACATAAATATGATCTCAAACTTTTAATAAATGAGTTGTGCCTTTACTATCTAAGTAGTCCATCACACCTTTATTAGTAAGATGTTCTTGCTCCTTAATTCTTTCTAATGTCTCAACTAAAATTAGAGTAGCCGCTTCACTTATTTCTCTGTCTAACTTCTTACTCATGTAAACCTCCCTATGCTTAATGCTCTTCTATTTTAGTAGTGCTTCTTCTGTAGTTCTTGATGTAATCATGTACCACACAGCACACAAATAGTGTTGATGATACAAGTAAACTAATACCAGTTGTGAAGAATAAGCTAATGCTATCTGCATAAATTACAGTCGCTACAAAAGCTAAGCCAAATAAAATGTTTAATGCTATTACGATTTTTGAAAATTTGTTTATATGTTTGTTTTCCTCCTAAGCTTGATATATTATTTATTATGTATCACATGTTTTAATGCTCTTTATTCTTATGCCTATCCTTCCTCTTTTCTCTGCAAGCTACATACAAGTCATAACTGGCAAGACTAATAGATAATATGCCATATACATCTATGAAAATATGAGCTATGTAGTAAGATATTAAACCACCTGTAAACTTCCATATAAGTCCTGCAATAAGTGAAATAAGTGCCAATGAGAAAATACTATGAACCACCTAGGTCCAATATAAAAGTTATCTCCACCCATATGCTATGCCTCCTTCCTTGTGGGTTATACTGCTTAACAATGATATGTAAGGAAGCTTATTAGCCTCCTTACATATAAGAATGACTAGTTATAAAGATGACCCTTTGCTCCTGTACTCTCAAGGGGAGCATCATTTCCGCCAAACCATTTTTCAGTCATTTCCTTGCTCTTCTGTATTACATCAGTCTGATCCTGTGGAGCTGGTGTGGGCTGAGGAGCTGGTGAAGGGGTTGCTATCTCACCATCGGATACGTGCTGACTGCCGGATATGTCAGGAACATTGTCTACATTGACTCCAGCACCTCTTAATGCTGATAAGGTGGAATCGGTTAATGCTCCTTCATCATCTGCATTGGTGCTGGCTGATATGGTTATGCCTTGATAAACCTCTCCATTTTTAACCATATGACCATAATGCCCATCATGTAACTCTGATAAGAGATAATACTTACCATTGGACTTGTAAACTCCAGACTGCATTGTAGCGGATTCATCCATGTAATACCAGTTTTTGTCTACTTCATCTTGAATCCACCCAGAAGCATATCCACCTGTATTAAGCTTATACTTCCAACTACCATCTGCCTGTGTCTCCCAATAAATGGAGTAAGGAAGTTCTGCTGCTTGAACCTCCATAGAACCCAGAGGATTTGTCTGAGCTATGGGTGCTGCTGTTAAACACAACAAAGCTCCTGTTGTTAGGATAAGTCTGTTAAGTCTGATTCTCATTGCTTGCCTCCTATTGTAATCTCACTGTATCAATACACTTAAAAATAAATTTAATACCACCTATAAACAAGCTCGATTCTAAGTAGTAACTATCATAAAGAAGCAGGAGGGGTAGGAGGAGTTAAACCAATCCGGAACCCTGCTTACCTCATTTTAACAGTACACTTTTAATTGTTCAATGTTTGGTAATTTGGTAACTGCTAGGTTGATAACGCTAACTTGAAATATACGCAGAGGGCATCAGTCCTGTAAACTAATACCCTCTATGCTGTCTATATCCTCTATGCTGTCCCATTCAAGCTTTACACATAGTCAAAGCTGACCTTTTTGATATGATTACTAATTCCGCAACGCTGGAAATTATTGCAGTTCTAAATAAACCAGCAATGTTAATGTGCCGCTATCTGCTTAAATTTACAATCAATCTCATTTTAAGCCTGTTGTTCTATCCTCTGGTGCTACCATGCCGCCACCCCTTACAACGCTTACCCCGCCGCCAAACCTCTGCTCGATGCTTCTACAACTTGCTTCTTTTTCTAAATCATTCAAAAACTTCTTGTTTTCCATCGTCTTTGCAGCTTCTGTTATTCTTGCCAGTTCCTCATCAGACAAGCCCATGATATAGTTCCAATATTCTCTGTACTGATAAACAGTGCTGGTCGGTTTTGCTCGTTCAGCATTTGACTCATCCCAATTTGGACTTGGTGGAAGCTCTCCTGCAAGATATTTTTCGCCCTGGCTGTCAAACCCAAAACTTCCTTCTGTTTGAGGCACTTGTACTTCCGTTGTCTTTGTCTGTACAACTTCGTCTACTATCCATGCTCCATCTGCATTTACTGTATAACCATCTATGGTAGTATTCGTTACCAGATAGCCAGCCTCATTAAAATAATAGCTCTCTGATAAACCGTCCTTGTTTCCGTCAATCCATTTCCATGTAGAAACCGGATAAGAACCGTCATCATTCTGCCACCACCAGCCATTGGAGTCCTGCTTCCATTCGCCTGCAAACGCTGACATAGAAGATAAGACTGATAAACCAGCCACTAAACCAGCTATTGCTAATCCTTTACGCTTCATCACACTTTTTCCTCCGTACTCTTTAGATTTTAATGATTATAAAATGCTTTTGTAGTTGCTACCTTTTTACTGAAAGCTATTTCTTCCTATCTCGCAAAAGAACTATCAAATACACTAAGCAAACAAACAGAATCACCGCCACTGCTATTGTAAACGCCTTAAGTTCAGTACAAAGCTGACTGATGATTATATTGTCCAGCCCGATAATTGCAAGAATACAGGCTTGTGCTGATAATACTAAAGTCGCTATCATCAGAGTTATGTTCATTTTCTCTGTCGTTGTTATCTTTGATTTGTCTGACTTACAAGGTTCTTGCTGGGTTTCCACTAAACCAGAAAATGACTCGTCACACTTGCCTATGCCACTTTTCTGATCTGTTTGGGCTATGGGCTGTTCTTGTGCCTGTTCTGCAACCGTAACTATGTAGGTTCTCGTTTTACCTTCAGACTGCATCCCCTTTCAGACTGCCCTCCTAAAATTTTATAGGAAAACTAAAAAAGCAAGGTGTAAGCATCCAACCTCACGCCTCGCTGTCTTTTTGAGTACAACAAATAAACTCCTAGCCATTTTCCATCTTGTCTAAAGCCTAAACTTAGATTATAATGTAATGGCATAGTAGTGGTAGCAACCATTGCGAAAGGTGTTCTGCAAAACACGTTTCACACCTGGGAGAGTGTTCCAGCACTTTCCTAGGTGCTATGCTTTTTTAGTTTTCAAGCTTATTCTAACACAGACAGCCTTTTTATTCAATTAGATTAGTTCATTTTCTTATGCAATCATATTTTCTTATCACGCCTTTACTTTTTTGTATGCTCCCATTGTAACGCTAACGATCCAATTTGGCAGTAGACAATCTGCCGGATTTCACGCTATCCATTTATGGACTATGCCAGTTCTTTGCTCAGAATAGTCAGAATCATTTTAGATATGCCATATGTTTGTATTTATGTTGGGACTATTTTGCTTTCCAAGCTATTGCATTTTCTTATGTCAACCATTTTTAGACTTGCCATACATGGACTTGATATGTATAAATCCACACTGAGGAATGCTTTCCTACACCAGTCTCATGCTTAACAGGATTTGACACAGCTATAAATCTGGTAATTTGGTAATCAACTCGTCTATGGAATGTCAGCCTGAAACAGGAATGCTCTACTGCCATTAAACTTAAAGCATCACAGCAGTTCACATAGTATCAAGTCTCAATGCCCAATCTACAAGAAAAAGATCTCATAGCTCAAGCAGAGAGGAGATATATCTCAGATTTTTCTAGCACCTATTAGTCACTTAAAAGCTTGGAGAATGGTATTAAATTTTTTTCCTACTGCTCCCAGATTTTAAGGGAGTCTAAAGTAGCAGTGGCAAGCCAGAGCGTAACGGTAAGCCAAAGGAATCTCTTCTGAAATGTCAGCGGGGAGGAAGTAGAAGCTATAAGCTCCTATCCGAAGATAAACCAAACATCTCACTCAGCTCTCATACTCCGATATGTTATACCAGATAAACAGAAAAAGCTGCCGAATCCACAGGAACGCTTGCTACCAGCTCTCAGAAGCCATACCCGTTACAGCCTTATGCTATCCTGAACGATTATGCCATACTATATCAACCCAGAATGCCACTGAACCCACAGGAACGCTTACTACCAGCTCTCAGAAGCTATACCCTTAGTTCTTATGCCATACTACTCCGATATGCTATATCAGATAAACCAAACCAGCCAGCAAATTCAGTCCGAAGATTAGCTCTCATACGAATGCTACCTCAGAAAAATACATTTTTCCATATGCTTATGATAACATATCTATATGCTATACTGCGCAGATACGCTATACTACGTAAACCAGAACTGTCAAATAATTCAGTCCGAAGATTAGCTCTCATACGAATGCTACCTCAGAAAAATACATTTTTCCATATGCTTATGATAACATATCTATATGCTATACTGCGCAGATACGCTATACTACGTAAACCAGAACTGTCAAATAATTCAGTCCGAAGATTAACATCTGCTAACAGAAGCCATATTGCTTATTTTCTATGCTGTACTTATTATTTCTTGCCTCCTGCCCCTTTCAGCTGATTTAAACGATTCCTGATTGTCCGATCCGTCACACCAAAGTACTCCGCCAGACGCTTATTGCTCCATCCACATTTATATTTAAAGGTTTTTAACAGATCCATGTCTATATCCTTCATTGCAGGCTTAATCTCTCCGCTCCGTATCTTTTCCTGATATTCACGCATACTCGTAAATTTCAGCTTGCTCAGCTCGTCACAGCAGTCAAGTAAATAGCAAATAATGTCTATATTGCTAATATTATCACGCCTTGCTCTAAAAAGAAGAGCGTTCACTTGCTCTATCTGCTCTTTACTAGAAAAAACGCCTTTTATTTTTTTCCTCTTGATCTCTTCTGTTATTGCCATCAGATCCATGTCACTTAAATTGTCCCAATGATATTCCATACAACTCAACATGCTTATCTCTCCTTTTCTTTTTTCTCTTACTTATCGGAATGCTTACTTCAGCAGTCGGTTCAAAATCGGGATTTTTTGGAACAGACTGTATATGTAGTCCAAGTCTCCATCCTGTTTCCGTTTCTGCTCGATATATTGCTCCTTGTCAGTCATATAGCAGCAACAGCTCATAATATACAATAGAAGCTGCGTTTCAGTGATTCCCTGTCTCTCTGCCTGTTTTATCAAGTCCCAGATTCCACTCTTACGGGATAAACAATTCATATAGCTGAGCATTTCTCTATCTTTCTGCTTAATATCAGAAAGGATCTGCTCCTTCTCCTCTTCTGAAAGTTCTCGCCAGTTATACCTTGTCCGGATACTCACGCTCTCATCTCCTAACCTGCTATTTTTTGGTAATTTGGTAACCAATCCATTAACGATGCACTGTTAACTGATAAATGCTTGATAAGCCAGAGGCAATGCCCCTGACTTATAAACAATGGTCTCTATTTAATTTTTCTTGCTCCTGCGTCCTCTCCGCTTGCTGAACGGTTCGGATTCCAAAGAGGTCTCTGACGGCTCCAAGTGATCTGTCTCAGGTTCTGGCTGCTCCTCAGGACTCTCAAAGGGTTCATCTCCCATTACAGGCTGTTCCTCAGTTGGTTCAGATGGGGATTCCTCAATACCAGAAGATTCACTATGACCGTCCACAAGCTCTATTGCCAGCTTATCTGCATCCGGTTTTGGTAAACAAATCTCCGGCAAGACAGCTTGTCCCTCAGCTATGCCAGCGTCCTCACATTCTGTCAGGTTCGGTTCCAACTGTACTGCCGGGACATTAACAGAAGGGTTCTGTTCCCGTTCTCGAAGCATCTCTACCAATGCCTCAAGTGCATAAGTAGAAGTCCTGACTTCATCTCTCAGTTGCTCACTCAACTCCTGCACCTGAGGATAGATACTCTTCTCTGCATCTGTCAGCTCCAGCATATTGAATGTACACGCCCGGTCAAGGTCAAGCTGAAATCTGCGGCACACGTTATAGATTTTCTCAAACGTTGTGGATTTTGCTTTCCCTACGCCCTTCACATAGCACCCACGCCGAACCGGATAAATCTCTCCGTCTGCGGTCATCATTTTAATTGCTCCGGCGATTACTCCATCTGTCACACCATTTTCTATATGGGTCTGAACATACTCTACGATGTCCTTACGCTCTGCTTCTTCCTGTACCTGACCCATAAACGCTGCGATTAAGCTCTTCACTTCTGCTGTCTTTGATGTAAACATTTTCTCACTCATATCTTGATTGCTCCTTTATTTTTTCTTTTTTTGATACTACTACTCTAACGCTGATTTCACACGGTGTCTGCTGACATAATGCAAGAACATCGGCTCTCTGTTTTAGGGACAATCCACAGGAAACTGCCATTACGGTACTTTTATCATCTGAACATTGCAATCCATACACAAGATATTCACATCTTTTGTTGCTCTTACACTATTCCCACAGACAGGACATAGATATTTTCTGGTGCTGCTCGGTCTTTTCTTAGGGGATTCATCCCCATCTGTCCCCGGTTCATTGCCCGATCCACTCGGTCCGATACTGCCGCTATCCGGTTCTCCACCCAGACGATAATTCTCACAGGCAGCATCCAATCCCCAGTCCTGAATGTTCTGAATAAACTCCTCAGTCGGTTCTGTCACGCTCCATCCGATATAACCAGCTTTACTGATTTTAAGACCACGCCTCTCTGCCTCCGCTTTAAAGCTCTTGTTATGGTACCTGCCAGCATTGGACGTATCCTTGATTCCGTTCTCCATACAATAAATATGAACCATCTCGTGCATCAATGTAGCAAGTACATGTTCAATCGGTCGGGACAGATACTCGGCTCCCAAGTTTAACTCGTAATAACGCCCCTCTCCGGAAGCCCAGACTTTCTGCGTTGTACAATGTCCATACGCACCCCGGCTGGATTGAATGGTAATCATTGCAACCGGAAGACCATTATCAAAATATTCCTGATTAAATACCGCATAAGCATTCTCCAACTTTTTTGTATCGGCACTCAGCAAACGGAATCACCTCTCTCACAAATAAAATAAATATAAATATACCCTTCAACACTGCACAGTCAAAAAAAATGATTCTCCGTTCTTCAAGAATGCCCCTAAACGAGAGAACAGCCATGAGCTTACGGCTCACGACTGTCATCCTCGTTCTCGATACTTTCAACTATTTTCAAGCAGACCTTTTTCATCATACGATATCCGGCTAACACAACCACCGCATCCAGCATCACAATCATCACGATTGCGACTACCGCAACAACCTGTACCATCATCTCAGCACCTCCTAATTTTTAATGGTGCCATTCTAACGCTGGGTAATGCTTACGGCAATGGTGATGACGCACAAACTTACCCTTATGATTTTAGGGATATCCACGGATTTCCGCCCCATATCCTTCGGTTTTCCATCTTTACTTTTCTTCGGAATCAAACTCCCAGACCCCTCTGTGGCTTGCCAGAATCCCCATATTCCGGTTTTTATTCTCTTGCCCTACTCTCTTACCATACCGCATCTATACCCCCTTAGAGCTTGCAGCAAATCTGCACGATTTTTTGTTTTCCACTTTCAGACCTCTATCTTTTGGGGCAAAAAAATGAACCAGCGGCTTTTAAAAATCGCCTCTGGCTCTCAATCTATGATCCTAACACCAAAAGAAGTAAATTCCAAGTAAACTTTAGGCTCTATCCTTGATTTTCCCCATGTTTCCAACATTTTTCACTTCAAAAACCCGTATTGCCGTGGCAGATAAATAATACTTTTATCATTATATTTTTCCTCCTGTAATGCCTCGTTTTGCCCTATTTTACGCATTTTTTTGGATTTCTTCGTTTGAGACCAATCTCTCTATTTCAATCTTCTGCAATGCACGATACTATTCTTTTGAGAATCTGAATTTCACTTGCCCTGGCGTTCCGTTTTTCATTATAACTTCTGCTTCGTCTCGCCACTCCTTGTATCCCATAACATTTCCCCTATTTATCATAAGCAATCCTAAAATAATCCAAATCCCCCTTATATTTATCCTGTGCTGTCAAATACATATCTGTCAAATATCCTTTTTCATTGCTCCATTCTTTCACTCCACGATAATAGAACATTTTCAGATTATCCTCGATGATGAATGGAACGATATTATGTTTCAGGCATTCCGTAAGCATAATCAGTCTGCCCACATGGCCATTGCCGTCCTGAAATGGATGGATCCGCTCAAACTTTACATGGAAGTCCAGAATATCTTCAAAGGTCTTTTCTTCTTTTCCGTTGTACTCTGTCAGCAGATCTTTCATCTTATCGGCAACTTCTTCCGGAAGTGCAGTATCCATACCGCGACTTCATTCGGCATTTTTTATAATCGCCAACCGCAAACCAATCTTTTCTGGAATCGCTGGTTCCATTTTTTAGGATTAAATGAAGCTCTTTCATCAATTTCTCCGTCAATGCTGCCTTTTCGTTGTCAATGATCCTGTTAATACACCGAAAATGCTTTGCTGTTTCAATCACATCATCCACATTCAACTCAATCTGAGTTTTATGATAAATACCACTAGAATAAGCTGCTTTCCTTTCCTCCTGCAGAATATCCAGCAAGGTAATCGCCTGTTCTTTCTTTTTATTCGAGCGCTCCGGTTTTTCTGCATTTTCAGGGATATTCCATTTTTTCGTTATTTCATCTACTGAACGATACTGTATCCATATTCCTCCACTTTTCTAACGCTAAATCCAGTTACTCCTTTGTGTCCATCAAATCTTCCGTCTTAAACACATAATAACCTTCATAGTAATAACTGTGATCGATGCCCTTCCTATAAATTTCTCGATCATTTATATTATCTGTAAGGGCATTTTTCAGAAGAAATTTAATTTCGATATCTTTAATAGGACTTCTCTCCATGGCAAGCAGATAATCCTCTTTATCTACCTTGCTCCAGTCAACCACATAGCCGATTTCTTTTTTCAACATCAAGTCAAGCCATATTCTCGTGCTTCTCCCATTTCCCTCTCGGAACGGGTGAGCCACGTTCATTTCAACATATTTTTCGACCATTTCATCAAAAGTCGACTGTGGCATTTTGTCTATGCTCTGTAACGCTGCTTCCAAATACATCAGCGGAGCAAATCGAAAATTTCCTTTTGAAATATTGACCTTTCGTAATTTACCGGCAAAATCATAAATCTCATCAAAAAGATATTGATGGATCATGGCAAGACTTTTATAAGTGCCTGGTTCTAATGTCTCAAAGAAGCCACTCTCAAACATTTCGAGAGCTTTTTGCTTACTGATTTTTTCCTCTGCTCTTGCTAATTCTGTAGAATCTGTAATACCCAATTTATTTTCAAGCATAGCTTACCTCACATTCTTCATGCGATTACTTTTCAGTCACAAGTCTATTGTTATAAGTATCCCATCTCGACTATTGTCTCGATGGTTTTCTTGTCAAATGGCTGTTCGTGCAAGCACGACAGCTGCTTTCCTCGTTATTATATCACAATGTCGGCAATGACTCCAATTCTTTATAAAGCATCGTATTTTTATTTTGCCGCTTTCGGTATTCTCCATCGACTTCGCTGTTGTCTGCCTTACTGATGGAAACATCAATTGGTCTTAGGGTATTACCAACCCAAAATACCGTATCTCCCCCTATTCGTTTTATCTAAATCTTTTTCTTCTTTAGATTTCGAATGCGCTCTTCGTCCTAGGTACTCATCTTCTGCTGCAATAATCGGATCATACCAATCCGCTTTCTTTTTCGCCCATTCAATCCACTCTGCAGCTTCCGGAGTTATATCTTTTTGTTGGGTAACCGCAGCTATGTACTGCCTGATTTCACAAGCAATCTTATAATCCTCTGCCTGATTTAATAATTCCTTCGTCCTTCTGACTTCCTCTTCTTTTCGCTTTCGGATTTCTTCCTCCCGTCTTGCTTCTTCTTCCTGCTTACGCCGTTGCTCTTCCAAACGTTCCCTTTGGATCCGAGCTTCGTCCGACTTTTCATATAATCGTAATAATATATCTCCCAATCGGTCTTCCAACTTTTCTTTTTCACTATCCCTGATGTATTCGCCGTTATCAAAAATAATACGCAGCTTTCCATTATAGATAGAATCATACTTTCGGATTTGTGGCTTAGATGCCCACTTATTCCATTTTATCTGATCATTATATTCTACCAGTTCACGAGCCTCTTGTCTGGTTAGCTCATGTTTTACCTTATCCTGTCCTTCTGCAATTCGGATTCTTACTGTATCCGCCATCACACGCATAGAAAGGTCTGCATTCACTTTTCCACCCAGTTCCTCTACAGCACAAAATAATGCATCTAAAATCAAAAAGGCTCTCTGCTGTGATTGTTCTGATATTCCATTAAAAAATGCAGGTTCATTATCCGTTTTGTTATATCGCGAATGATATCCTCTTTGATTCTGAGTCTCTTTTTCTTTCCGTTTCCATTCGTTCATGGAATTTCTATATTTTATTAACTGTTCATGCAACCTCTTTTTATCACGGATACCAAGCTCAGAAGCAGTTTGTAATACACGTTTCTTTTCTGTATTGTCCAGAAATGGCAAAACTGCATCATCAACGTTTCTTTCTTCCGTAGTTTCCATCATGGGGACAGAGATGTCTTCATCCAAAATTTCTTTTACCTCTTCTTCCCTAAAAGCAGCCACTTTTTTCAAATCTTCTTCAGTACCGTCATCGGATTTTTCTGCAGTCGGTTCCTCTATAGGTTCCCTTAATATTGTTTTCTTTTTTTTCTCTAATTTTACTTCTGCCAGAAGCAATTCTACATTTCCGTTATCTGCCGGAGGCAATACAGCAGCTTCTCCACTAACATCTTTCCCCAGACTTTTTCTTGTCCAATATCCGGAAGAAGGAAACGGTATCTTTGCTTCTCTGCACTTTGCAATTAACTTTGCGTAATTTAAATTATATTTCCTGGCTACACCTGCAACAGATACTTGCCAATATTATGAACCTGAATTTCAGAAATCCTTCCATACTTATAGGCAATCATTCGCTCTGGGACGATATGATAAGACCAGCTCTCGCTCCATTGACTGCGATCACGTTCTTCATTATGTACTGCAAAACCAATCGGCAGTAAATTATTCCTCATTCCAATTCCTACAGCCATTGGAGAAATTCCAAGATACTCACCGGCAATTTTCAATGTAATCTTTGACATATTTCTGATTTCATCATCTGTATATTTCGGCATATTTTTACCTCCCTTATAAAATTATTATATCACACAAACGTTTTTTCCATCAAAAAATGGAGCAGGCAAACCTGCTCCATTTTTCTTTCATTTCGTCGTATTTTCTTGTATTGAAAGGCTTTTTACAGCTTTAAATTCATTCAATAGAAATATATTTCTTCTGCTCAACAGCAGGTTTGGCTTCCTTCTTCGGGATAAACAATTTCAAAATGCCATGTTTAAACTCGCCTTTAATATCTTCTTCGGTTACGTCTTCTCCTACATAGAAGGTACGTTCACAAGCGCCGGCATAGCGCTCCCTGCGGATGTATCTTCCGCTTTCTTTCTCTTGTTCATCCTTGTCCAGACCTTTTGCAGCGCTGATCGTCAGATAGCCGTTTTCTAAGGATGCCTTTACTTCTTCTTTGGCAAATCCAGGAAGATCCATCTCCAGCACATAGCCGTCGCTTGTTTCCTTAATATCCGTTTTCATCATGTTTTTTGCATGGTGGCCATACAGCTTTTTCTCTGTGTTTCTCATGGCGCTGTCATCAAAGAATGGGCAATCTTTCATAAAATCATCAAACATATTTTCTCCAAAAATACTAGGCATTAACATAAATCATCTCTCCTTTTTCTATGTACTTTTACCTTGTTTCTTTGGAACTGGGATGTTTCGGGGAACTCACAAAATTCTTTCTTTTTTCTTGTTTTTGTTTCCTTTCCTTTGTTCTAACTACGTTATATCACGTATTGTTAGCACTGTCAAGTAGTGAGTGCTAATTATTTTGTGAAGAATTTGTGAACTTTGGTAACAATATCACAGAACTTTTTTCTTCTCTATGGTATCCTAAAACCATCAAATTCGGGAGGTTCTGTTTTGGAAAAGAAACTTGGAAGAAAAAGACGGGCATTTGTCCATACTGAGGAATGTGTAGCCTGCGGCTGTTGTGTAAAGGTGTGTCCCAGAACTGCTATTACCATCTGGAAAGGCATCCACGCATCTGTAGACTTTGAAAAATGCGTTGGATGCAGGAAATGTGAAGCCGAATGTCCGGCATCTGTGATTGAAATTCAGGAGGTATTGGCATGAAAAAGCACTGGTACGATTATCTTTGGATTTTATCCCTTACTTATCTGATGCTGGGATTTTTTAACATTCTCTTTGCATGGCTTGGCCTGTTGTGTTTCTTTATTCCGTTAATCATTTCCCTTACAACAGGAAGCAAAGGGTACTGCAACCGCTACTGCGGAAGAGGCCAGTTATTGGGGCTGTTAGGCGGCCGGTTTGGACTTTCCCGAAAAAAAGAGATTCCAAAATGGATGAAGCAGTCCTGGTTCCGCTACGGATTTCTGGTTTTCTTTTTTATCATGTTTTTTCAGATGCTGTGGAATACCTATCTGGTATTTTCCGGAGCTCAGGATTTAAAACAGGCAGTCACTCTGCTCTGGACATTTAAACTCCCCTGGAGATGGGCTTACCATGGAACTCTTTTTCATCCAGGCGTTGCCCAGTTTGCCTTTGGATTTTATAGCGTCATGCTGACTTCCACCATACTTGGACTGATTACTATGATTTTATATAAACCCCGCAGCTGGTGCGTATACTGTCCTATGGGGACTATGACCCAGCTCATCTGCAAAGCAAAACAACATTAAACAGGAGGATTTTCCATGAGATTAGAAAATAAAGTTGCAATTATTACAGGAGGAAGCCGTGGAATCGGATTTGCCACGGCAGACAAATTTTTACAAGAAGGAGCCACGGTCATCCTGACTGCCAGCTCCCAGGAATCTGCAGATAAGGCTGTCGCACAGTTAAAGGAAAAATATCCAGACAAAACAGTTGCTGGCATCAGCCCGAATCTGGCCAGTCTGGCGTCTGTAAGAGAGTCTTTTGAAGCCGCTGCCAAACAATACGGCTGTATTGATATTCTGGTCAACAATGCGGGGATTTCCGAAAGCACTCCTTTTACGGAATATACGGAAGAAATGTACGACAAAGTAATGGATTTAAATGTAAAAGGCGTTTTTAATGCCACCCGCGCTGCCAGCGAATGCATGATTGCCAGAGGAAAAGGCGTGATTCTTTCCACTTCCTCTATGGTCAGCATTTCCGGACAGCCAACCGGATTTGCCTACCCTGCATCGAAATTTGCAGTCAATGGACTTACCGTTTCTCTTGCCAGGGAATTAGGACCAAAAGGAATCCGCGTCAATGCAGTCGCTCCTGGCATTACTGCTACCGATATGATGAAAGCGGTGCCAAAAGAAGTGATTGAGCCGCTTATCCGCCAAATCCCTCTGCGCCGTCTCGGTCAGCCGGAAGATATTGCCAATGCTTTTGTTTTTCTTGCATCCGAGGAAGCGTCTTATATTACAGGCGTTGTATTAAGCGTAGACGGCATGGCCAGAACCTGATGCGAATCATTTTCTATTAAAGGAGGTATTATTATGTCAGCAATTACCATTCACAAAGATAATTTTCAGGAAGAAGTATTACATTCCGACCGACCGGTTTTATTAGATTTCTGGGCAAGCTGGTGCGGCCCCTGCCGTATGGTCAGTCCGGTTATTGAAGAAATCGCCAACGAACGCACTGATATTAAAGTCGGAAAGATTAACGTAGATGAGCAGGAAGAACTGGCTGCCCAGTTCCAGATTATGAGCATTCCGACTCTGATGGTTATAAAAAACGGCAAAATTGTCAATCATTCTGCCGGAGCAAAATCAAAATCCCAGATTTTGGCAATGTTATAACATTGAAACAGCCAGAAACTGTATAGAAAATGGCAGGGCCTCTAAGCCCTGCCAAACTTGTTTCCTAGCATCCGTGTACAGGGGGCAATACGGTCAGAAACGTCCAGATGACGCGCCTGTACACGGATGCTAATACAGATTTTTTACTTTAAACTCCCGTTCCAGTTCCCGTCTCTGATCCTTTTTGGCAATATCCTCCCGCTTGTCGTAGAGTTTTTTACCTCTGGCCAGACCGATTTCCACCTTTACCAGGCTCCCTTTCAAATATACCTGCAGAGGTACTAAGGTAAAGCCTTTTTCTGCAATTTTTCCAGTCAGTTTATTAATTTCTGCTTTGTGCATCAAAAGTTTTCTTGGACGCAAAGGATCTTTATTAAAAATATTTCCCTTTTCGTAAGGGTTGACGTGCATTCCATAAATATAAACCTCTCCGTTCTGAATCCGGACAAACGCTTCTTTAATGCTGCACTTTCCCATGCGGATGGACTTTACCTCCGTACCAAAAAGTTCAATTCCGGTCTCGTATTTATCATCAATAAAATAATCGTGATACGCTTTTTTGTTATTGGCTATTAATTTAATTGCGTCTTTCAAATCCGTATTCCTCCGTTTCTTCGTCTTTTGCAGGAATAAAATCAATGGTTTTTAACAGCCTGTCCGTAGAAAGTACCTGAATCCGGATAGGCTGCCCCAGCTTAAAGGTCCTTTTGGTCATTTCCCCAACTAATTCGTAGCGCTGTTCATCAAAAATATAGTAGTCATCATCCAGCGTATTCATCCGGATCATGCCTTCTACCGTATTGGGAAGTTCCACGTAAAGCCCCCAGTTGGTCACTCCGGAAATGACTCCGTCAAACGTTTCTCCTATATGGCGGGACATATACTCGCATTTTTTCAGCTTTTCCGTCTCCCGCTCAGCCTCGTCCGCCCTTCTTTCCAGTGCGGAAGTTTTTACCGCTACTTCCGGCAAAATCCGGTCGTAATGGGCAATTCGCTTTTCTCCCAGTCCTGCTCTTAAATTTTCCTTGATAATCCGGTGAATCTGAAGATCCGGATACCGTCTGATTGGAGAAGTAAAGTGGGTGTAATACTTGGCGGCCAGGCCAAAATGTCCGGTGCACTCCGTAGTATATTTTGCCTGCTTCATAGAACGCAGGGTCAGACGGCTAATCAAAGTCTCTTCCGGCGTTCCATCTGTCTTTTCCAACAGTTTCTGAATCTCTTTTGGATGGATTTCTCCCTGGGAAGTGCGGAGAAAAAGTCCGAAATTGTGGATAAAAGTAGAAAGCTGCTTCATCTTTTCCGGATCCGGATTGTCATGGGTCCGGTACAAGAACGGAAGCTGCTGCCAGAAGAAATCTTCCGCTACCGTTTCATTGGCTGCCAGCATAAAATCTTCAATCATCTTTGTGGCTGTATTCCGCTCATAAGGCTTGATTTCCAATGGTTTTCCCCTGTCGTCCAGGATGATTTTGCTCTCCGGAAATTCAAAGTCAATGGCGCCTCTCTTCCCTCTTTTTTTCCGTAAAATACCGGACAATTCTTTCATCAGATGAAACATGGGAACCAGTTCTTCATAGGCCTTTTTCTCTTCTTCATCCTCTTCGGAAACGATTTTATTGACTGATGTATAGGTCATCCGTTTGTCTACCCGAATCAGGGTTTCCGCAATCCGGTGTCCTAAAACTGTTCCCTTTTCATCAATATCCATCAGGCAGCTTAGCGCCAGACGATCGCAGCCCTCATTTAGGGAACAGATGCCGTTGCTCAATTTATGAGGCAGCATGGGAATCACCCGATCCACCAGATACACACTGGTTCCCCGCTTGAACGCTTCCTGATCCAGGGGACTGTATTCTTTTACATAATGGCTGACATCGGCGATATGAACTCCCAGATGGTAGATTCCATCTTCTTTGCTGAGACTGACCGCATCATCTAAATCTTTCGCATCTTCCCCGTCAATGGTAACCATCTGTAAATCCCGCAGGTCCAGACGGCCTTTTTTGTCTGCTTCGTCTACTTCATCCGGAATATAGGATATTTCTTCCATTACCTCGTCTGGAAATTCTTCCGGCAGTCCATAAGCGCGGACAATCGATAAAATATCGGTTCCAGGGTCGTTGACGTGGCCGATAATCTCTACAATTTCTCCTTCCGGACTTCTTCTTGCTCCGCCGAAATCCGTAACGGATGCCACTACTTTATGTCCGGTTACTGCACCCATATCCTTTCCCTGAGGGATAAAAATATCCTGGGAAATTTTCTGATTATCCGGTATTACAAAGCCAAAATTTTTATTCTTCTGGTAATAACCAATGACACAGGTATTGGCGTGTTCCAAAATACGGATAACCGCTCCTTCTGCCCGTTTTCCGGAACGTTCCTGTTCGATGACAACCTGTACCTTGTCTCCATGAAGAGCGCCGCCTGTCTTTTCCTCTGGAATAAAGACGTCCTGATCCCTGCCCTCTACTGTCACAAAGCCAAATCCTCTGGGATGTCCGGAAAACAGTCCCTGTACGGAAAACGTCTCCGGCTTTCCGTATTTTCCTTTTTTCGATAATCCCGCTTTTCCCTCTGCCACCAGAAGATCCAGCACTTCCTGAAGCTCTCCCCTCTGGCTTTTGGGAATGTTTAATAACATTGCCAGTTCTTTTGCCTTCATCGGCACATATGCCTTATCCTCAAATAAGGCGGTCAACATCGCTTTTCTATCGTTTAATTTTGTCTCGTCCATGCTTCCTCTCTTCTTAAAACCTTCCATCTGTTTCACGCTTAGCATACCCAGATAAAGCAAAAACACCCTTGTCTCCAAGAGTGTTTATCATTGGCCTTTTCTCGATTAGTGCAGGATATTTAAGACCACTGCAAGAATTAAAAACAGGATGCATCCCCATTTGGTAAACTTTTCTAAGTTTCCTTCCATGGAACGTCCTTTATTTTTACCCCAATAACTCTCGGCAACGCCGGAAATAGCGCCTAAACCTGCAGACTTGCCTTCCTGCATCAGGATAATTGCAGAAATTGCAACACCTAACAGAACAAAAATAACAGTTAAAATAATCTTCAAAGTTGCCATTACATCCACCTCCTACGGTTAAACATAGCTATCTTACCACAGTTTTTCAGGAAAGGCAACTGTTTTCATCGCAGAAGCTGTCTCTTTTCCATCCGTTTCAGCACAGCCAGAAATCCTGCAAAGAATACGATGCCTTTGATGATGCTGGTAACCGCAAAGGCCCACCAGACGCCGTTAATTCCCAGGGCGGTAGAAGAAAGCGCCATTGCAATCGGAAGTCTTGCAGACGTAAATACAACGCTTAAAATAGAGGACGGAAGGGTTTTTCCCAGTCCGCAGAATGCGCCTACCGTACACAATTCAATACACATAAACAGCTGGGAACAGCCAATGATTCTCAAGTAATCAATTCCCAGCGGCACTACGTCCGGTTCGTAAATAAACAGGCGGAAAATCGGCCCTGGAGCCAGTACCAGCAAAGCAGTGCAGAATGCGCCCCAGGCTATCATCGTCCTGACTGCAGTCAGATAGCCTTTTTTTACCCTATCGTATTTCTGCGCCCCATAGTTCTGTCCGATAAAGGAATTCACTGCTGCGCCGAAGCCTTCTGCCGTCATCCAGGAAATGGATTCAATCTGGCTTCCAACCCTCTGGACTGCTACTCCGGTGTCTCCCCATCTGACTACCAGCTTGGTCATTCCCATAGAAATCAGGCAGTAAATCAACTCCTGGATTGCTGCTGGAAATCCAATTTTTGCCATGGTTTTAAAGTATCGCATCGGCGTTCTGGCAAAGATATTTACTTTGTCAAAAATAACCTGATCCTTGCGGATTACAATTAAAAATACCAGGGTTACAATTCCTTGTGCAGTTATTGTTGCAATCGCGGCTCCGGCAGCTCCCATAGCCGGAACTGGTCCGATGCCAAAAATCAGCAGCGGATCTAAGACGATATTGGCAGCCAGTCCGATTACATTTGCCTGGAATGATGTTTTGCTGTCTCCGGCTGCTGTCAGAATTGCCGTGAAAATTACATTCAGATACATAAAAATAATGCATCCGCAGGTAATCCTCATATACAAAACTGCTTCTTCCGCGGTATGGTGGTTTTCCAGGCCAAAAAATCCAATGAGCGGAGTGGCAAATATTACGGATACTGCAGCATAACAGAGGGCCAGAAAAATTCCAAGCTGCAGTGCGCCGCTGGCATATCTGGCTGCTTCTTCCTTATTCCCTTCTCCCAGGGAATGGGCCACTTTTACCTGTCCTCCCATTCTGGCAAACATCACAACGCCCTGGGACAGCCAGGTGTACATTCCCGCGGTTCCAACTGCTGTTACCGCCTCCGATCCCACTCTTCCAATCCAGGCCATATCCGTCAGGTTATAAGCCATCTGTACCAACGCCGTTGCCATAATCGGCATGGCAAGGCTGGTTAAAGAAGAAAAAATCGGGCCGTTCAGTAAATCAATGTTTCTTTTTTTCGTTTTTGTCTGATTCATATTCTTATTCCTATGTCCATTTTGTCTGCAGTTCTTATGAACTGCTCTCTTTATATTAAGGTTTTTTTCTATCTTCGTCAACCTCAACCTGTTTGCCGGATTCCCTATACCGTTTCCAAAAACTTCCGCATTTTCTCTCCGGCATCATCTGCATTCTCCTTATTTACTTCATGGCCGGCATGGAGAATCCGTTCTGCGTTTGCATGGGGAATTGCCTTTTCCAGCCGCCTGGAAGCCGGCCAGTTTAACCAGTCCTTTTCTCCGCAAAGGATAAGCGTCGGACAAGTTATCTGTTTTAAGTTTCCCGTAAGATCCAGATCCATCATGGACTTTGACAACTGGATAACTTGTTTTTTTCCAAATCCCATATTTTGAAATCCGCTGTCCGGAAGCAGCCGGAAGATTCCGTTCTGCAGCCGAAGCAGAGCTTTTGGCATCTTATACTGGGTTCCGATTACAATCAGGGACTTTACCCGTTCCGGATGGGCTGCGCTGTACTGCAAAGCCAAAATTCCTCCCAGAGAAAGGCCGCATAAATGAAAGGTTCCTCCTATTTGTCCGCAGTATGTTTCCAGTCCTGCATATAAACGGTCATAACATAGCTGGCTTTTTCCAATCCATTCTGTCATGTCCGGACAAAAAACCGTATCCTTGCTGTTTCTCTTTTCTAATTGTTCCCTTACTGTTTTCCAGTCTTCTGGTGTCTGGCCCAATCCATGAAGAATTATGGTATTCATTCTTTTTTCTTCCTATCGGGATGCCGTCTCTTCCAGACAGGCAATCCAGCCTTCCAGGGTCTGGCTGCAAAAATTGTGCAGCGCAGCCTGGTAGTGAAAAAAAGCATCTGGATAATTTTCTTCCATCCATTTCAGGGTTTTCTTTGGTCCCCAATACCGGTTTCCTACTGCATCACAAAAGATTTCCAGGCTGTCTGTCAGCACCCAGTGCCACCGGAACATCCCTTCTGCATCCTGCCTTTTTGCCCGCAGCGCCATTTTTTTGCACCACGCTACTTCTGCAAAGACTTCTTCTTTCCCTTTGACCGGCAGATGCTCCACGTAATCCGTTACCTGTTTTTTCAGCTTTTCTCCGATGTTTTTTGTATCCAGTACAATCCTGCTGTGGTAAATCTGAATCAGCTTCTCACAGTCCAGCGGCTCTTGCAAACCGGTTATCGGATATATAAACACGTCCAGCTGCACTCCGTTTACAACTGCCATGTCGTGAAAACAATCTTGGAAAAATTCATCGCTTTCCGTAACTACTAATGCGTCAAAATCGCTGTGTTCGCTGTTGGAACCGTCTGCGTAAGAACCGTATACCAGGATTGCTGCTGGATCATATTTTCCGGTTAAATAAGAAAGAATTTCGTCCATTTTGCTCCCCTTCTATCCTTTTTTTGCCTTTACTAATAACATCATGGGACGGCGCAGCTCATCCTTCATTCCTGGAAGATCCATCATATATTCCGGCGGTTCTGCTTCTTCTACAGCTTCTATCTGAAATCCTGTCTGAAGCAATCCATTTAAAATCTGAGTAAGGGTATGATGCTGCTTGACTACTTTTTCTCCTAAAAACAACGCTTCTCTCTGTCCTGGTTCATAATACCGATCCACTGGCCAGTATAAAGGAGTTTTGTCTTCTCCATAAATCCAGTCCTGCAGGACGCCTGCCGTAAAAACCGGATGTTCGATGTTAAACAGGAAAATTCCGCCTGGCTTCAAGGTCTGATATATGTTCTGATACGCCTGGTTCAAGTCTTCTATATAGTGAAGAGCCAGGTTGGAAATCACAAAATCATAGGCGGAAACCGGATAGTCAAATTCTTCGATTCTGCAGACTTTATACTGGATTTTTTTATCTGGATTTTTCTCTTTTGCCGTATCAATCATTCTTCTGGAACCATCAATTCCCACTACCTGATCTGCTCCCATTCGAACTGCATACTTACAATGCCAGCCATATCCGCAGCCTAAATCCAGTACCGTTTTTCCCTTTAACTCTGGAAATAGCGGCTTTAACTGATGCCATTCTCCCGCTGCTTCTAATCCGCCCTTGCTTCTTTCCATATTGCCATAAGCCTCAAAAAAACGCTCGTCATCATATATGTTGTCTGCTGATATTCCACCTGCCAAAAGATCCGGAACCTGTTTTCGCAGCTCGGAAAACCAGATTACCTCCCCTGGATTTTGGGTATGTTCTCCCAGGCTTTTTTCCATCCAGACCATATTGTACCAGGTCCCAAACTTATAACCGCATTGATGAAATTCCCCTGCCAGCCGGTATCCCATATGTTCATGGAATTGAACGCTGTTTTTCGTCAGATGGGCGTCTTCTTCTTCCGGATACCCGATACAGGCATTTAGATTTAAAATATTCTGGGCTTTTGAAATGTTCTCCAACGCTGTATAAAGCTGCTTTCCTACTCCCATACGGCGTCTGTTTTCTTTTAAATAGATGCTGGTCTCCGCCGCCCAGCTATAAGCAGCCCTCTTTCCAAAAGCTCCGGTATAGGCGTATCCCAAAACTTCCCCGTCCTTTTCTGCTATCAGATAGGGATATTTTTTTAAGGTTTTCCTGATTCTTTCCCTGAATTCTTCCAGGGAGGGAACCGTATATTCAAAAGTGATAGCCGTTTTTTCCACATAAGGAGCGTAAATCTCCAGTAATTTTTCAGCGTCCGCTTCTTCTGCAATGCGGATAACCATGCCGTTTATTGGTAAATCCATGACTCTGATTTCCCCTTCATCCTCTTAATTTCATCTTCTTAATTTCATCTTCCAGAAGGCTGTAAAAGATTCCAATCTGGCTTCCGTCCACCAATCCATGGTGGCATAAAACAGACACCGGAAGCAGCGTCTTTCCCTCTTGGCAGAAGTATTTTCCCCAGGAAATCCGAGGATTGCTGTCTGCCGGAATCGGAACCGGCTGAATCAATGAAGTATAAGAAATCCAGGGCAGAGTCGTAATAAAAATTTTATCCAGAATCTCGTCTTTTTCCTCTTCAATCGAAGGATTCTGTCTGGCCTTTTCCTGTTCTCTGACTGCATAGGGAATGTACTCTTCAAAGGATTTTTTCCCATCCAGACTGCAATAGCAATAGGTTCCATCTTCCAAAGCTACTGTATGAGAGGTCTGACACCAATCGAATTCAACGATTCTTCCGTCCAGAATTCTCTGGCGAAACTCCCTTACCCCATTGGCTGCCTGCGATACAAGGTAATTGATTGTCAGAAAAAATGGAAGCTGTTTTTCCTTGATATTTTCCGGCAATCCGGTAATATCCGCGTTTACTGTTACCCCTACGTATGGATAAGCCAGTCCTGAAAAATAGGCAAAGTGATCCTTACGCCGGTATTCTTCCATATCTAAATATTGATATCCCATTATTCCCTCCACTGGTACAGCTTCATGTCTACACAGCCATTTTCTTTTAATTCCACGCCTTCTTCCAGAAGTCTTTCCTTCTGGTCATAGAAATGGGGCGCCAGTCTTCCTTCATGATTGACGACCCTGTGGCAGGGATATTCTCCATAATATTCCGACATACTAAGCACTTTTCCAACCAGTCTGGCATTTTTATCCCTGCCAATCAGCCTGGCAATCTGCCCGTAGGAAGCCACCCTTCCTTCCGGAATTTCTTCTACCACAGAAAGGATTTCATAAATCAAATCCTCTGTCAGAATTTTAGACATTTTTCGCCTCCCCAAACGGCAAACTGCCGCAAAACGAAATCCGGCCTCTCTGCCAGGGCAGAAATCCTGTTTTCATTTTGCGGCAGCGTAAATTTTCTTACCGTTATGTTCCGATCAGCGCCTGTTTTTATATCAATTTTCCCGCTGTCCTGAACAATTAGCCCTCAAATATGCATCTATTCCCCTGGCTCCAGCCTTGCCTGCTTCCATAGCCAGAATTACGGTTGCCGCTCCGGTAACTGCGTCGCCTCCGGCAAAGACGCCTTCTCTGCTGGTCTGGCCGTTTTCCTCCTGAGCTACAATACACTTGCGCTTGTTAATCTCCAGACCTTCGGTTGTAGAAGAAATCAACGGATTGGGAGAAGTTCCCAGAGACATAATTACCGTATCTACTTCAATGGTATAGTCAGAACCTGGAACCTCTACCGGACGTCTTCTTCCGGATGCATCCGGTTCGCCTAATTCCATTTTCCGGACTACCATTCCAGTTACCCAGTCATTTTCATCTGTCAGAATCTCCACAGGATTGGTAAGCAAATCAAACACAACGCCTTCTTCTTTTGCATGATGTACTTCCTCTGCACGTGCCGGAAGTTCTGCCTCGCTTCTGCGGTAAACGACGTGTACCTCTGCGCCTAAACGGAGCGCCGTCCTGGCTGCATCCATTGCTACGTTTCCGCCGCCTACAACTGCCACTTTTTTGCCTGCTGCAATCGGAGTGTCGTAGTCATCGCAAAACGCCTTCATCAGGTTATTTCTAGTCAGATATTCGTTTGCAGAAAATACGCCATTGGCATTTTCACCTGGAATTCCCATAAATTTAGGAAGTCCTGCACCAGAACCGATAAAGACTGCCTCAAATCCTTCTTCGTCCATTAACTCGTCAATGGTAACGGACTTTCCGATGATGACATTTGTCTCAATTTTTACGCCTAATTTCTTTACATTGTCAATTTCGGAACGGACTACCGTATTTTTAGGAAGTCGGAACTCCGGAATGCCATAAGTCAGAACGCCGCCTGGTTCGTGAAGCGCCTCAAAAATTGTAACTTCATATCCCATCTTTGCTAAATCTCCGGCACAGGTAAGTCCTGCAGGACCGGAACCGATTACTGCTACTTTTCTGCCGTTGGTCTTCTCCGGAGCAGCCGGAACGAATCCATTTTCCCTGGACCAGTCTGCGACAAACCGCTCCAGTTTTCCAATGGCAACCGGATCTCCTTTGATTCCGCGGATACACTTGCCCTCGCATTGGGTTTCCTGGGGACATACCCGTCCGCATACTGCCGGAAGGGCAGAAGATTTTGCAATCACTTCCGCTGCACCCTTAAAATCCCGTTCTGTTATCTTTTTGATAAATGCCGGAATGTCAATGGAAACCGGACATCCCTGGACACATAATGGCTTTTTGCACTGAAGACAGCGTTTTGCTTCCTCTACTGCTTCTTCCTCTGTATATCCTAAACATACCTCTTTAAAGTTTGCTGCTCTTACCTGTGGTTCCTGTTCCCCAATGGGAACTCTCTTCATTCCGTCCATCAGTCGTCACCTCCGCAATGTCCGCATCCGCCGTGATGAGTATCGCCCTCCTGGGCTTTTAACAGATCCCTGCCCTCCTGGGTTTTGTACATCTGCTGTCTCTTCATAGCCTGATCAAAATCTACCAGATGTCCATCAAATTCCGGTCCGTCTACACAGGCAAATTTTACCGTATCTCCTACGGTTACACGGCAGGCGCCGCACATTCCTGTACCGTCTACCATAATAGGATTTAAGCTGACGATGGTTGGGATGCCCAGTTCTTTTGTCAGTTTGCAGACAAACTTCATCATAATCATAGGACCAATGGCTACACAGATGTCATAAGTTTTGCCTTCTTTTTTTACCAAATCTTCGATTACGGAAGTTACCATTCCCTTGCGGCCATAAGATCCGTCATCGGTTGTAACATAAAGGGTTCCAGCCACTGCTTCCATCTCTTTTTCCAGAATCAGCAGATCTTTGTTTTTAGAACCTACAATCACATCTGCTTCAATGCCGTGTTCTTTCATCCACTTTACCTGCGGATAAACCGGAGCTGCTCCAACGCCGCCTGCTACAAACAAATACTTTCTTTTTTTCACTTCTTCCAACGGATCTTTTACAAATTCAGAAGGATTGCCCAAAGGTCCGGCTACATCCTGGAAGCTGTCTCCTTCCTTTAAAAAGGCCATCCGGTAAGTAGACGCGCCTACTGTCTGGAATACAATGGTAATGGTGCCTTTTTCCCTGTCAAAATCGCAAATGGTCAGGGGAATCCGCTCGCCTGCTTCATCGATCTTTACAATCACAAACTCGCCTGGCTGACAAGATCTCGCTACTCTGGGAGCTTCCACATCCATCAGGTATATTTTATCAGCAAGCTGCTCTGCCTTTAAAATCCTGTACATCTCTTTCCTCTCCTATCCTATGTTATGATAATGTTGTAATGCGTTAAAGTTTTACCATGCGCATTTTTTCTAATATTATCATTGATTTGATTTTATGGCAACACTTTTTTTCCTGTTCTTTTATACATCCGGAACTCATAACACAGATTAAAATAGGTCTGCTCATCGCTTTCTGCCTCTAATGTCCACTGATCATCCTGATCCAGATTAGGGAAATACGTATCTGCGTCATATTCATAGTCAATCCAGGTCACATGGGCTGTATCACAGTAAGGCAGAAATTGTTCATAGATCTCCTGGCCTCCTGCCACATAAATATCATCTGACGGGTACGCTTCCAGCTCTTTTAATGCTTCTTCCAGACTGTGAACCACCACAGCTCCCTTTACGGAATAGGACAAATCCCTGGTCAGCACAAGATTGGTACGGCCATACAGGGGCTGGCCTCCTGGAAGGCTTTCCAGCGTTTTTCTTCCCATTACTACTACTTTTCCCAGAGTCTCATCCCGAAACATTTTCTGGTCTCCTGGAATGGAAACCAGAAGCTGGCCTTTTTTTCCGATAGCCCAGTGTTTGTCCACTGCTACAATCAGATTCATTCCTTGTTTTCCTCCTTATCCTCTGCAATAATCAGTTCTTTTGCATAAGGCAGCGTGGAAATCCAGTCGCAGAACGTATGCCATTCTGCCAGCTTGTGATTTCTTCTTGCATAATAAATATTTACCAGAGTTTCATAATTAAACGTACAGGTACGCATCTGATTGTAACTGGAAGGCAGCAGCTGAATCATATCATACCAGTCTGCTTTGTCTTTGGTCTCCAGATAGCGGCAGCGGATCTCCTCCAGTCTGGCAATCACTGTATCCATAAATGCCAATGTGGATTCCGTCATATGATCGGTACTGAAATCCTCCCGTTCAAAGGGCTTGCTGTGAATCTTATGCATGGTGCTGGTAGAATTTGCCACGGTTGCTACTTTATAAGTGTCATACTCCTTCCACCAATACAGAGGGGCCGTAATATCTACCGACACAAAAATCTGGCGGATAAATTTGCGGTGATCGCTTCCAGCCTTGCGGAGGCGGACTGCCAGACCTAAATCGTTGGGCCCCAGCACATACTGGCCGTTTTCATCATAGCCGCTGTCCATCCTTCCCCAGCTGTTCATTGGGTTTCTGGCTCCTCTCATGGCATTTTCCAGGTTCATAACGCTTGTTCTCTCTAATTGTATCATCTTATTATACTCCTTACTCATCGTGGGGACAGCAGATGCCGCCCCACGTCATTGTATCAAAGGCCGTTTTGGAATGCAACCTGGTTCGCATATCTGTCTTTAAATTTCTTTTATAACCGGATTTCTTTTCCAAGATGGAACGAGTAGATAACCGCTTCTTTTACCTGTCTTCCGGTTATCTGTTCCAGACTGCGCTTATAATACTCTAACTGGATGCGGTAACGCCGGATTAATTGCTGTTCTCCATTTCGTCCTGTCCGATCGGACTTGTAATCAATCAGAACCAGACCATCCTCTTCTTCTATCCAGGCATCAATCATTCCCTGAACCAGCACCAGTTCCTCTGACTGGGCGATTTCCATGTCTTTTGCCGGAATTCCTACCATAAACTGCTGCTCTCTGTGAAGCCGTCCCTCTTTTTGCGCCCGAATCATCCTGCGGCCCAGAGGACTTTGCAAAAATGCGGCCAATTGGGACAGTTCAATGGAATCTGCTTCTTCTTTCTGAATAGTTCCCCGCTCCTCCATATCTTTTATGGATTGTAAAAGAAAGGCCATTGTCTCTTCTCGATTCCCGTCTTCTGAACTTTTTTCAAATGGAAGGAGCTCTAAAATCCGATGGATACAGGTCCCCAGAGCCGCTCCGCCAATCCTTCTGCCAGATGTCCGGATAGAACCAGAAGACGGCTCTGAGCCAGACGGCTGACTTAAATCTTCCGGCTCTGTCCACTTTGGCGCTGCCCCTGTATCTCCCTCCCGTATTTTATCCTCCATTTCCAGCAGCTGCCTGCGCCTCTTGATTTCTGAAACCGAAAGCATGGCATATAAATCCATATCTGCCTGAAACGGGTACTTATAGGACAGCTGCTTCCTCAGAAGCTTTTGGAACTCTTCGTCGTAAGTTCTGGTGCAGTCCAGTCCCAGCAGGTCTTCTTTTGATGTTTTCCGGTCAATCTGCCTTAATACTTCCTCCCCTACCAGGTCAGAAGCAGGCACTTCTTTCATGGTAATCCTGCCTCCTGCGCCTGGGAGAGCCATCAGGATCCAGTCCAGGTAAGAGGACGCTCCCGACAGTACTGCCGACGGAATACCCGCTTTTTTCTCCTCTCCTGCTGTTCCCCATTTTTCCAGTTTCTTATCCAGCGATTTTTCTGAAGCTGTCAGAATCAGCTTTTCTTTTGCCCTGGTCATGGCCACATAAAGGATTCTCAATTCCTCTCCCAGCGTTTCCATATCCATCCGGCGTTTCAGCGCCTGCTTTTTTAAGGTCGGCACTTTTACCCGCCGTTCCAAATCCAGATAGTCGGAAGCAAGGCCCAGATCCGGATCAATCAGAATCTTATTGATTAAGTCCTGCTTGTTAAACCGTTTTCCCATTCCCGCAAGGATTACCACAGGAAACTCCAGTCCCTTGCTTTTGTGGATGCTCATAATCCGGACTACATCTGAATTTTCCCCAAAGGCTGATGCCTCCCCAAAATCCGTCTCAAATTTTTTCAATTTTTCAATATACCGGATAAAGTGAAACAATCCCTTATAGCTGGTATTCTCGTAAGCCGATGCCTTTTCTGCCAGCATATCCAGGTTAGCCTGCCTGGTCCGGCCGGCCGGCATGGCAGAAACGTAATCGTAATACCCGCTTTTTTGGTAAATCTGGTAAAGCAGCTCGTGAATAGGAAGCCAGGTAGCGAGAAGCCGATATTCCTGAAGCATTTCTTCCAGTTTTTCCAGTTTTTCGGTAATGTCCGGTTTTTCTTCCCTTATCTGGGAATCGTCTTCTCCGGAAAGCCAAAAACGGACTGCGCCGTAAAGCCCCCTGTCTCCATATTTATTTTTTCCGGAGTACTGCTTATAGTTTGCCATCAGCCACGCAAGCTGCTCCTCTGTCATCCCGATAATCGGGGATTTTAACACACAGGCCAGCGGAATATCCTGAAAAGGGTTATCCACAATTGCCAGAAGGCTCAATATGGTTTCTACCTCTACGGTATCAAAATATCCGGTCTGGGTCTGGGCCGCTGCCGGAATCCCCGCATTCATCAGTACGCTGACCAGGACTTCTGCCCATCCGGTCACACTGCGGAGCAATATCACAATATCTCCCAGAGCCGCTGTCCGGTAAGAGCCTTGTTTCTTATCCCACACGAAAAGCCCGTTCTCTTTATCTGTCAGACTGCGAATTTTTGCCGCAATCATCCTGGCTTCCAGTTCCCGTTCCGTATAATCCGCGGCGTCTTCTTCCAGTCCTTCCAGCACCTGACTGCCTGTTGGCACCACCAGCAGCTCCGTACCGGTATCGGTTCTGGACTCTGCTCCTTCCCGAGGAGGTTCAAACTCTGCCCCCGAATAAAGAGCCATCTCTTCTGTATACTGGATTCCTCCCAGATTTTTTCGCATAATCTGATAAAAAACAGCGTTTACACTGTGTAACACCGACGCCCTGCTTCGGAAATTCTGGCGCAGCTCAACTTTCTGATAAGCCCCTTCTCCCTCTGAATAAGATTCATATTTTTCTAAGAACAAATCCGGTCTGGCCAGGCGGAATCGGTAAATGCTCTGTTTTACATCGCCTACCATAAAAACGTTGGGCCGCCCCTCTTTTTCTTTGGAAATGGCTTTAATCAACGTCTCCTGCACCAGATTGCTGTCCTGGTATTCGTCTACCATGATTTCCTCAAACCGGCTCCCCACTTCGTAAGCAGCCGCAGAAGGAACCCGTTTTCCATCCTTGGTTTCCCATAACACCTCCAGGGCAAAATGCTCCAGGTCGTTAAAATCTACCAGATTCCGCTCTTTCTTTGCTTCCTGGAACCGGCTGGAAAATTCATCTGCAAGTTTTAACAAAAGCTCCGTCATCTCCCTGGTTTCTGCCAGAGTGTCTATTACCATCTCCAAAGACTGTCTGCCGTAATTTTCCTGCCAGCCTTTTACAATTTTTTTAACCCGATCCCGAAATGAGGTTACAAAACTCTTTTTCTCCGGAGACACCTCTTTGCTGCGGACAGGCGGCAGTTTTCCAAAAGAAGAACGGTTTAAAAGCTCAAAAAAGCGTTCATAGTCCTCGGCCTCGGCAAGCTTTCCTACCATATCCGCGTCTTCCAGAATGGTATCTCGGTAGACCGAAGGCCCGCCGTCCTCTTCGCAGACTCTGGCGCACACCAGCAGGTGGCGCCTCATTTCCTCAGCCTGCATATGAATGTCATCCATTAAGAATCTCATCCAGGGACTTTCTTCTGCCTCTTTTGCCGATGTTTCTTCTAATTCTTTCCTGCACTGCCGCATCCATTCGTTTGGCCAGGGATGGCTCTGGGAAAACCGCCATACCTGGAAAATCACATCTTCCAGACCAGAATCGCTTTTCCCTGACGCATAAGTCTCTGCAAAATGCAGAAACGCCGGATCTCCCGAAGCATACCAGTCCTCCAGAAGTTGCTTCATCACGTCTCCCTGCAAAAGAGAAAGTTCTCCCTGATCGCCGATACGAAAGGCCGGATCCATATCCAGATAGTTATAATATTCCCGAATCAGTCCCAGACAGAAACTGTCAATGGTGGTAATCTGGGCCCTGGGAACCAGAATGGACTGAAGCTCCAAATGTTTGTCCGTCGGGTTTTCTTCCCGCCGCTTATCAATGGCGTCCCGAATCCGTTCCCGCATTTCTGCCGCCGCCGCATTGGTAAAGGTCATAATCAACAGATGGTCAATGTCGACGGGATGGTTCTTCTCTGTAATCATTTCTACAATCCGCTCTACTAAAACTGCAGTCTTTCCGCTTCCTGCAGCTGCAGAAACCAAAAGATTGCCGCCTCTGTAATCAATGACCTGGCGCTGTCCCCTGGTCCATGCTACTGACATGATGATTCTCCTTTCTGCTGTCCCTCAATCTCATTCCAAATGTCCTCGGTCTTTAAAGAACGGAGGCGCCGGTATCCGTAACCGGCCGTTTTTTTATCAAATCCGCAGACCGCATGGTATGGACAGTAATCGCATCCTGTCCGGTTTCCCTGTTTGTAAGGATTTACCGGAATGGTTCCGGCCAGGATTTCCTGTCCTGCGCTTTTCAGCTTCTCATGGACATACTGTTTCAATGCTTTAAATCTCTGACGGCTGGCTACGGAAGATTTGGCTTCTACTATCAGTCCGTCTTTCATGGCCACCGGTATTACCTGAGATTCCTTCTCAATCTCCCGATCCATATGACGGATTACCTCCAGCTCGCTGTCTACCAGACCGCTCATCCGAAGCTTTCTTAAAATTTTTTCTTCAATACTTTCGTCGTCCTCATCTGTATCCGGATCCCAGTCCACTATCGGATCCTGGATATGGTAATAGAACATACCGGCTGGAACTACCTCTTTTTCCGGATGGCGTTTTTCTTCTTTTTCTACCGCCGCATCCATGTATACTACCAGCTGAAGCTGAAGGCCATAATAGAGTGCGGCCAGATCAAAACTGGTATTGCCGGATTTATAATCGATAATTTTTACATACACGTGGTTTTCATCTTCACACAGGTCCAGGCGATCGATCCGGCCTTTCAGATGGAGTTCCTCATCTTCTGATAAGGAAATCTTCATGGCCTTTAAATTATCAATGGCCGAAAATGACACTTCAAATCCAACTGGGACAAAATCCCCTTTTTTAATCTGTTCTGCCAGCGCCCAGATGGTTCTGTCCGTAATCCGTTCAATCCGGCTGGTCAGATACTCGTTGCGGGCGGAACTTTTTAAAATCGTGTTTCCATACTGCTCCGCTACCTGACGGACACATTGTTTTACCAGGCTGCGGCGCTCCTCTTCTCCCAGTCCTGCCCAGTCAATCTTCTGATCCCTGGCAGTCTGAAAGCACAATTCAATGGATTGATGGAACAGATTGCCCATATCGGAAGCCGCTACCTCGTACTCCTGGCGCTCCATCAGCTCTAACCCATATTTTAAGAAATGGGCATAGGCACAGGAAGCATACTGCTCCAGTCTGGTTACGCTGCCCTGTAAAATCCTGCCATACAAGGCTCTCGCAGCCGCCTTTCCAATCCCTCTTTCTTCGTAGGAAGTAAAAGCTGCTTCGGTAATCCTGCGGACGGAATCCTGCCAGTTTTTATCAGAAAAGAACCATTTATACAGTTCCAGAAATTCTGCGTCAAATTCCGTCTCATCTCCCGTCTGCCCCGCTTCCTGACTGGTCATCAAGCCTTTTATCAGCCGGCGGATGCCTTCCCTCTCAGACTGAATCGGCCAGCAGACTCCTTCTTTTTCCAGAATCTCCACCTGTGGAAACAGTCGGCGTACATCTCCAATCAGCACAGAAGGCCGTCTCGCCTGGCCGTCCTGGGACATGGCAGAAAAAGTTAAAACCAGACGGAATGATGGCTTGGAAAGAATCAGATACTGGTAAAATCTCTGGATACAGCCATCCTCTCTGGCTGTTGGAGCCAGTTCCAGATTATGGGCAGTAAAAAACTCCCTGTCCTGATCCGTCAAAATGCTTTGTCTGTCTTTTTTCTGGGGAATAATCCCCTCATTGACCCCTAAGAAAAACAAAATTTTCACTTCGTTGAGACGGGTTCTGGTCACATCGCCTACTACTACCCTGTCAATGGCAGCCGGAAGGGAGCCTACCTGGATTTCTGCAAAACCAGCATCCAGAATTTCCGCATATTCTTTCCTGGTTACCTGCTCTTTTCCCAAAAGAGCAGTCAGCCGTTCAAACAGCTCCTCCACGAAATCATAGGCCTGGCTGTACTCCTTTGCCAGACTTTCCTGCCCCTGAGCTTCAAACCGGCTCTGATACCATTCCAGCTTTCCTCTGGCATCTGCCTGTTCTAAATATTCCTTTAATGCCTGAGTAATGGACTCTACTGTGGCATCTTCTTCTAGAAATGCCTGACGGAATGGAAGAATCGACTGCAAAACAGCCTGACGGAACTGATTTAATTCTTCTAAATTAATATCTGCCGCCCCTTTGTAGGTCCGCTCCCACTGGGTGTTCCACCGGCTGTATCCCCGAATTCCCAATGCGCGCACATAGTTTTCCAGCCGGTCCGTCATCAGGGAATGCTTCCATGGAATCTGCTCCCTTTCTTCCAAATCCGGTTTTTCTCCCAGACTTTCTGACAATCCGCATTTTAAATAGCGGAACATACTCTCATAAGAAAAATCTTCGCTGATGACTGCTAACAGGGCGCGAATCCACTCAACCAGAGGATTTTCCGTAATCGTTCTCTTATCATCCAGAAAGCAAGGAATCCCCGCTTCTTTAAACTGATGGGACACCTCTTTTCCATAACCGCTTAAATCTCCCGTAATAACGCCTATCTCCCGATAACGCAGCCCCTCCTTTTGGATCGCCTGTTTAATCTGGCTTACCAGGAACCGGACTTCTTCCGCCGGATTAACTGCCTTGTAAATCCAGATCTGATCTGCTGCCGGACGTTCCCCTTTTGCTTCCTCATAAGGCACAAATCCACGGAACAGATTTTTTTCCAGAAACCCTAGTGCCGGCGCATCTTTAAATCTTGGATGGCCGTCCATACACAAGTCCGGCAGCTTGGAAACCTCCATCTTTGCCGCTTGTTTTCCAATTCGGGAAACCGTATGCTTTCCCATATAAAACAAATGCTGAATGGATTCTTCCTGATACGGGTTGGATCCAGGGTCAATGGTAATGCTGACCGTAACCTTCTTTGCATATTTTAAAAGGAGCCCGATAATCCGGTACTGGACCGGCGTAAAACCGGTGTATCCATCTAAATAGATCTGGCTGTTTTTTATGAACTCTGACCTTGGAAGAACGGTGCATAAGGTTTCCAGAATCTCTTCGGCTGTGGAAAACCGGTCTTTTATGTATTCTTCAAACCCCTGGTACATTACCAGCATATCCTGAAGCTTATGTTTTAATAAAGGCCGGTCTGTCTGCTTTAGAAGTTCTTCTAACTGCCCTCTGCTGATCCCATACTGATAAAACTCCGACAGCATGGACTTTAACTGGCTGATAAAACCGCTTTTATTTAACTGGCTCTGATACAGGCCCAGTTCCGCCTTTTTTTCTGCTGCTACTCTCCGCAGCACCATGGATTTTCCCATGTCATCCAGAACCGTCAGATTTTTTACAGACAGTTCCTCAAAAACCCTGTATGCCAGACGGCGGAAGCTCAGCACATCAATGTTCATCATTCCATGGTTGGGGTGGATGGTAATGATTTCCTTTTGCGCCTGCATCGTAAACTGCTCTGGAACCATAAACAGCACTGTAGTCTCCGGTTCCTGTACGGCCTGTCTGACTGCTTCTTTATATAAATAGTGGGTTTTTCCGGAGCCGGAGCTTCCAAATACAAACTGTAATCCCATAACGCCCTTCTTTCCTATCATAATTTCTTCTGGTTTCTAATAGATTGTAGTAAACTTATCCGGAGGTCTTTCTATGAGTTCCCGCACCAAAATAGTCGTACTTCGAATGAAAGAAATCATTTATACCGCCATTTTTATTGGCCTGGCTCTCCTGCTGATTATTTTATTTCTCTTTATGCTCCGCACCAGAAAAGCGGATTCCAGCCAGACAACTCCTTCCGTCTCATCCACAGAGCTGAAGACTTCTTACATATCGGGAGTCTATTCTGCATCCGTATCGTTAGGAAACCAGCACGCCAATGTGGAAGTTACCGTAGACTCTAACAAAATCACCTCTGTCTCCCTGGTAGCTTTAGACGAATCCATCGCCACCATGTATCCTCTCGCAGAACCTTCTATGAAACAGCTGGAGACACAGATTCTTAAAAATCAGAGTCTGGAAAATATCTCCTATGAAAGCAGTTCCCGCTATACCTGCCAGGTTCTCTTAAACGCAATCGAAACCGCGCTGTCCAAAGCCAGGGAAAAGACTGCCGGATAAGCGGTATTTCGTTTTGTTATCTCAAATTATAGCATGGCTTCGCACAAAAGTATAGATGTAAAATAGAACAAATGTTCTTTTTTAAGTTTCCCATTGCCTTTTCCGAAAAAGGAAGTATAATAATCTTATTTAAAGGATTTTTTTCAATCTATGGAGGGCAGTATGAGTCACAAAAGAGAATCTTCTATCTCCGTACAGAATCAAATTACTGAGGGCGTAATCTGGAAACAGCTTCTGCTCTTTTTCTTTCCCATTCTGTTCGGAACCTTTTTTCAGCAGCTTTACAATACGGTAGACGCCATTATCGTAGGCCGGTTTGTGGGAAAGGAAGGCCTGGCCGCAGTAGGCGGTTCTGCCGCTATGATTATCAACCTGCTGGTCGGCTTTTTTATCGGTCTGTCTTCTGGCGCTACGGTTATTATCTCTCAGTTTTACGGCGCCAGACAGCAGGCAAAGGTTTCCCAGGCAGTCCATACTGCAGTTGCCTTCTCCATTGCCGGAGGACTGGTCATTATGGCAGTCGGCCTTATTACTGCCCCTGCGGCGTTACGAGCCATGGGGACTCCTGAAGAGACTATGGCAGATTCCATTCTGTATCTGCGTATTTATTTTCTGGGCCTAATCGGAAATCTTCTTTATAATATGGGAGCCGGTATTTTGCGGGCAATCGGAGATTCCAAACGTCCTCTGTATTTTCTGATTGTCGGCTGTATGACCAACATTGTACTGGACGTGGTACTGGTACTGTTTTTCCACATGGGCGTAGCCGGAGCTGCCTGGGCCACCATCCTTTCCCAGTTAGCAGCCGCTGTTCTGGTCATCGCAACCCTTTTAAAAACGGATGATATGTACCGATTAAACTGGAGAGAAGTCCGGATCCATCCGGATATGCTTCTGAGAATCATCCAGATCGGCCTGCCTGCAGGACTTCAGTCCGTCATGTATTCGGCTTCCAACATTATCATCCAGTCCAGCGTCAACGCCCTGGGTACCAATGTAGTGGCAGCATGGACCGCTTACGGCAAAATTGACGTGATTTACTGGACCATTATCAACGCCTTTGGAATCTCCATTACCACCTTTGTAGGACAGAACTTCGGCGCAGGAAAACTGGATCGGGTGTACAAGGGAATCCGCGTCTGTCTCGGCATCAGCGCCGGAGCCACAATTTTCCTTTCCTTACTCCTTTATCAGTTCGGACAGTATATTTATCTGCTGTTTACTACCGACGCAGAGGTCATTGCAAAAGGCGTAGAAATCCTTCATTTCCTGGTTCCTACCCTGATTACCTATGTGTGCATTGAAATCCTTTCCGGCGCTTTGCGCGGAATTGGAGACTGCTGGATTCCCATGATTATGACGGCCCTTGGCGTCTGCCTGCTCCGCGTGGTCTGGATTGTAGTGGCAGTTCCCCTGTATCCGGATATTAAAACCATCTGTTTCAGCTACCCCTTAACCTGGACCGTAACCTCGATTTTATTCTTGGTTTACTTTAAGTGGTTCAGCAAAATCCGGAAAATGAAAGGCATTTCGTAACATTTGCAAAGCCCCGTCCTGAAGAAAAGCATTGTCTCCAGGATGGGGCTCATATTTCACATATATTTTTTTAATATCCGCTTAAAAACCATATGCCCGCTTACAAACTGAAACAGGATATATGCGCATAAATATAGAACAAATAGATTTCCATTCTCAAGAATTTCTAAACTGTCAAGCACCGCAAACACAACGCTTGATACAGCTAAAACGCAAAGTCCATACATATATACATAGCGGGCCGTAATCCCACGTACTTTGTCCTTTAGCTCATCGTGCAGTTCAATGTCTTCTGCCTCCATTTTTTCTTTGTACCGCTCCGCGTTATCTGCAGAATTCCAATAGAAATATTTATAAATCCTCATCATTCCAGGAACCATTCCAGCTCCGACAAAACCAAACATCAAACTGTCTAATTTTGTATCAGTAAATAGCCCGATCAATAAAAACAGAATTCCTGCAATTGTATACCCAATTCCATATGCCAGATTACTTTTTTTCACTCTTACTTCTCCTTTCATGGATAAAAATTTCATCAATTCTCTTTCCAAAAAAATCAGCGATTTCAAATGCCAAATCCAAAGACGGGTTATATTTTCCAGTTTCAATAGAGCTTATCGTCTGCCTTGAAACCCTGATTGCTTTCGCAAATTCTTCCTGGTTCAATCCTAATTGCTTCCTGAATTCCTCAACCCTGTTTTCCAACCATTACCGCCTCCTTTGACAAGGTTCCTTTACATTTTGATTCTAGCACCTTGAAACCATTTTGTCAAGTTTCCTTTACAAAATCAAGTAAAAAAATCAGGGCAGGAACGGTTCATATGAACCATTTCCCGCCCTGCTGCTTTCAATCACTCTTTCTGTTCCTCTGCAAATTTGCGGATATTGGACGCGTTTACGTACTTGGTTACCTGGCCGTCTTTTACCACGACTAAGGTAGGAGCCTGCATGATTCCATACTTATCAGACATCTCTTCATTTTCTTCCGCGTCTATGATCTGATAATCCACATCCTTTAAAAATTCTTTTGCCGCCTTGCAGTTGGGACAGGTCTTGGTGGTAAACAGGTACAGCCTGCTGCCTTCTCCTGTTTCCTTCCCTGTCTGCTCTGCCTCAATCCCTTCTGCTGCATGGGCAATGGCATGGCTTCTCTTTAATCTGGAGTGGATCGGATCGTAGGTCTTACGTGCCTTGTACTCTTCCAGCTTGCCTTCATTCCAGTTTTTAACCGGACGGTAATAGCCTGTAATGCGGCTGTAAACTTCTGCCTCTTTCCCGCATACCGGACAGCTGAAATGCTCTCCTGCCAGATAGCCGTGATCCTTACAGATGGAGTAGGTAGGAGAAATACTGTAGTATGGCAGACGGTAGTTTTCTGCAATGGTGCGCACCAGTTTTGCGGCCGCCTTCCAGTCTGGAAGCTTTTCCCCTAAGAACGCATGGAATACGGTTCCAGAGGTGTAAAGGGTCTGTAGCTCATCCTGAATATCCAGGGCATCAAAAACGTCAGAAGTATATCCAACCGGAAGATGGGAACTGTTGGTATAGTAAGGAGTCCCGCAGTCTCCATTTGCAGTCTTAATGTCTGGGAAACGCTTCTTGTCGTGCTTTGCCAGACGGTAGCTGGTAGACTCTGCCGGCGTTGCCTCTAAGTTATATAAATCGCCGTACTGTTCCTGATAATCTTTCAGTCTTTCCCTCATGTGGTTTAACACATCTTTAGAAAACTCCTGGGTCTCTTTATGGGTCATATCCACGCCAAGCCACTTTGCATTTAGTCCGGCTTCATTCATACCTACTAAACCAATGGTAGAAAAGTGGTTTTCAAACGTTCCCAGATAGCGTTTGGTATATGGATACAGGCCGTTGTCCAACAGCTTACTGATAACCTCTCTCTTAATGTGAAGAGAACGGGCGGAAATATCCATCATATAATCCAGACGTTTATAGAAATCTGCCTCATCCTTGGACAGGTACGCCAGTCTCGGCATATTAATGGTCACAACTCCTACAGAACCGGTACTCTCTCCGGATCCAAAGAAGCCGCCGGTTTTCTTTCGCAGTTCTCTTAAATCCAGACGGAGACGGCAGCACATGGAACGGACGTCGCTTGGCTCCATGTCGCTGTTGATGTAGTTGGAAAAGTACGGCGTACCGTATTTTGCAGTCATTTCAAACAGCAGACGGTTATTTTCGGTATCAGACCAGTCAAAATCCCTGGTAATGGAATAAGTTGGAATCGGGTACTGGAATCCGCGTCCATTGGCATCGCCCTCAATCATGGTCTCAATAAACGCCTTATTGACCATATCCATTTCTTTCTTGCAGTCCTTATACTTAAAATCCATCTCTTTTCCGCCTACGATGGCATTCATCTCTGCCATATCGTTTGGAACGGTCCAGTCTAAGGTAATGTTGGAAAACGGAGCCTGGGTTCCCCAGCGGCTTGGGGTATTAACGCCATAAATAAAGGACTCAATGCATTTCTTTACTTCCGGATAGGATAAGTTGTCAACTTTCACAAATGGAGCCAGGTAAGTATCGAAAGAAGAAAATGCCTGGGCGCCAGCCCATTCATTCTGCATGATTCCTAAAAAGTTTACCATCTGGTTGCACAGAACGGATAAGTGCTTTGCCGGAGAAGAGGTAATCTTTCCAGGGATTCCGCCTAATCCTTCTAACAAAAGCTGCTTTAATGACCATCCGGCACAGTATCCGGTCAGCATGGACAAATCGTGAATATGGATGTCTGCGTTGCGGTGTGCGTTGGCAATCTCCTGATCGTAGATCTCAGACAGCCAGTAGTTGGCAGTAATGGCGCCGGAGTTGCTTAAAATCAGACCTCCTACGGAATAGGTAACCGTGGAGTTTTCTTTTACGCGCCAGTCCTCTACCTGTACATAGCTGTTTACAACATCCTTGTAATCCAGGATCGTATTTTTCATATTGCGGATTTTTTCCCGCTGCTTTCTATATAAAATGTACGCCTTTGCCACATCTGTATATCCGGTCTGCTCCAGTACGTGCTCTACGCTGTCCTGGATCTCTTCTACGCTGATGGTGCTGTCTTTCATCTTTGGCTGGAAATCAGCAGTTACCCGAAGGGACAACAACTCCAGAATCTCATTGTTGTAATCCTTCTTGGTAGCCTTAAATGCCTTTTTGATTGCCTCTGTAATCTTCGTCAGCCTAAACTCTGCTACTTCTCCGTCACGTTTTACTACCTTAATCATCCTACCCATGACTCCTTTCACTTACCCTTTTTTTCTCATACCTGTATAGCCTGGGCTTCCAGGCGCTTCCATCCGGATCTGCCTGCGGACAAAAAGACAAGCGCCTTCATAAAACCCGTTTCTGCAGACTGGGGATAAAGTCGCTACGGGTTTTATTATAGCAGAAAGCAAAATAAAACACAATATCTGGGGAATGGAATATTTTCAAATCCAAATATTGTGTTTTATTATATTTGTTAATAAAACTTCTTTTGATCTCCCAAGAGCAGCCGGCCAAACAGTTCTGCCGGTACATAGGCCTTTACATGGATGCCGTCTTCCTCGTATTCTTCGGAAATCAGCGTCCCTGACTGCCTGATTTTCTGAATGATTCCAGCCTCCTGATAGGAATAAATCTGATCCAGATAGACCCTGCTGCTCTGGACTATCTTTTCCAGAATCTCTTTTAATTCATCCAGCCCCTGACCGTCCGCAGCAGAAATCCGTACCTGATAATCTGCCTGGATATCTCTTAAAATCACACCTTCTGTCAGCTTGTCAATTTTATTAAATACGGTCACAATGGTCTTTCCCGTAACCTCCAGCTGGCGCAGGGTTTCATAAACCACGTAAATCTGTTCTTCCATCTGGGGATTGGAGCAGTCTACTACGTGCAAAATAATGTCGCTGTATTTTGCCTCCTCCAGAGTGCTTTTAAACGCCTCTATCAGATGGTGGGGCAATTTCCGGATAAATCCTACCGTATCGGTAAGAAGGATCTTCTGTCCGCCTGGAAGGGTTAGTCCTCTGGTAGTGGGATCCAGGGTTGCAAACAATTTATCTTCTGCCAGGATTCCTGCATCTGTCAGCACATTTAACAGCGTTGACTTTCCTGCGTTGGTATAGCCTACGATGGCCGCCGTCATAACCTGACTGCTCTGCCGCTGTTTCCGCTGAATCTCCCGATGGCGTTTTACTTCTTCCAGTTCTCTCTTTAACTGGCCAATCCGGTCGTGAATCCGTCTTCTGTCTATCTCCAGTTTCTTCTCTCCAGGCCCCCTGGTTCCGATGCCGCCGCCCAGACGGGACAGGGAATCTCTCATTCCTACCAGACGCACTGCCCGATACTTTAGCTGGGCCAGTTCTACCTGAATCTTACCTTCTCTGGTATGGGCGCGGGCGGCAAAAATATCCAGGATTACCATCGTCCGGTCCATAATCTTTGTATCCAGAATCTGCTCCATGTTGCGCAGCTGGGCGGGAGAAAGCTCATCGTCGCAGACCACTCCGGTGGCGTCCAGTTCCCACAAAAGCTCTTTTACTTCCTGAAGCTTTCCCTTTCCCAGGTAGGTTCCAGGATGGGCCTGTTCCCGTTTCTGGATTACGGTTCCCACGCTTGCGGCTCCAGCTGTCCTTACCAGCTCCTCCAGTTCCAGAAGGGACTGTTCGGCATCGCTTCCGTCTCCCTGGCTGACGCCAATCAAAATAACCCGTTCTTCCGTTTCTTTTAAATCAATTAATTCTGCCATATATTCTCCAAAATTACCTGGTTCTTAAAAAGGCAATTTCATGTTCTGCCTGTTCATCTGAACCAAACTGAGCTGTATAAGCTTCAAATGCCTCCAGGGCCTGTTCATACTCTCCCTGATACTCCAATGCGACTGCATAATTAAACATCAGATCTGCTTTTGCCTTCCCGTCCGGTGCATTCAGCCCTGTCTGAAAGGCCTGTCCTGCTGCCAGGTATTCTCCCCGTTCTAAGTAGCACAGGCCTTTCTGGTTGTAAATGACAGAATCGGCCGTACCGTCTGCCTCTGCCTGTGCATAAAGTTCTAAGGCTGCATCGGTCTGGCCTTCTTCTTCCAACGCCTGCCCCATCTCTTTTAAGAGTTCTGCTGAAGCCTGCTGTTGCTGGTACAGCTTCTGATAGGCTTCCAGCGCCTCTTCTGTGTCTCCTGCCCGAATACTTAACAGACAGTGCAGCCCTGCATATTCCGGCTTTTCTCCATCTACCTGACTTAAAACATCGTAGGTATGGGCCGCCGCGCGGTAATCTCCAATCTTATACTCGGCCTCTGCCCTGTATTTTAAAATATCCAGCTCCATGCTGCCGACTCTGCCCTTTCCTAAATCCAGGGCTTCCTCCAGATCCGAAATCGCACCGGCATAATCTCCTGCGTCTAATTTTTCGATACCAGACATCCTGAGGGCTTCCCTGTTTTCGGCAGTTTTCAGGCTGCACCCGCTTATCATACCTGCTGCCAGGGCCAGAATGCAAACAGCCTTCACTTGTTTCCAGACACCGATTCTTTGTCTCATAGTATTTCCAGACCTTTCTTTTTTATCCAAAAGCCGCTATTTATCTGTGCTTCCCAGACCGCCGTTCCGGACGGTGTCGCAGTCGTCGTCTTCCGTAATCCCATACTGGAAAAAGATTCCCTGCGCAAAGGCAGTCCCCTTGCTTAAATCCACGATTTTGCCTTCTTTGGAATCATTGGTTACTTTAATAAACAGATGGCCTTCATTGTCTGAATTGAAGTAATCGCTGTCAATAACCCCTACCGTATTATTTAACTGCAGGCGGAACTTAAAGCCAAGTCCGCTGCGGGGATAGATCTGGAGTACCCAGCCTTCATTAATTCTTACCCTGATTCCAGTCGGGACTTTCACACTGTCTCCAGGCTTTAAACAGATGGCAAGCGGCAGATAAAAATCATAGCCTGCCGATCCGGAGGTCGCCCGCTTCGGAAGGGAAATGGTGTCATAAATCTGATCTGCCGCTTCTCTCTCCTGTTCTCCAAAGGTATCTGCCCAGTCTTTTACAAACTGCTCTCTGCTTACTTTATAAAACTTCCCGATTCTCTCCATTTTCCTCTTCCTTTCCTGAGCCCTCCAGCTCTTCTAACCTAAGCTGCAGTTCTTCTTCTACTTCGATTTTAATTTCTTCTTCCTGTTCCGGATTTAAATCCGGCAGATCTTCGGTAGAGCCTACGCCAAACCGACGCAGGAACTCTTCTGTTGTGGCAAATAAAGCCGGCTTTCCAGGGGCGTCCAGCCTTCCCACTTCATATACCAGATTATACTCCACTAATTTATTTACTGCATGATCCGACTTTACTCCCCGAATCTTTTCAATCTCCATTTTGGTAATGGGCTGTTTATAAGCAATAATGGACAAGGTTTCCAGCACTACTTCTGTCAGCACCTGCTTTTTCGGAGCCGACGCTACCCGAATGAGATTGGGGTAATACTCTGCTCTGGTGCACATCTGGTAGGCGTCTTCCAGCTCAATAATCTGCATTCCCCTCTTTTCTTTCTGATACCGTTCCTGAAGTCTTAATACCGCCTTTTTTGCAGTCTCCTGATCCGTTTCCAGAGCGGCGGCCAGCTGTCTTACTTCTACTGACTTTCCCATTGTAAACAGAACCGCTTCCACTACTGCTTCCTGGTCATCCATCCGCTTCATATCTGTTTCTCCATTCCATCCGCTTCCTTTTATCAGCTTACAAAATCTCCCAGCCCTTCCAGATTCAGATCTTCTGCTTCTCCTTCCGGCTCCAGGGTTTCCATCCGCATATCGTCAAACAGGTGCTCCTGGGTCAGGCTGATTTTTCCAATCTTCATCAGCTCCAGAATCGCAAGAAAGGTTACGACGATTTCCAACCGATCCGTCTGCTTTTCCAGCATCTGCCGGAAACTGAACGTTCTGTGCTTTCTGGCATAGTTCATAACAGACACGATTTTGTCTTCCAGGCTGACCGGTTCCTTCCGGATGACGCCGAAATTGCTGCGCACCCGATCGATTTTATCCTCCTGACGCTTTAAAACCTGCTCAAAAATTTTCTGAAGCCTTGCCAGGGTTAAATCGCCTAATAGTTCATCTAAATCCACTGGCGGTTCATATTTCGCCACTTCTTTTGGAACAGTGGGATCCTTGTAAAAAATAAGGCCGGCGTCATCCTCCCGATCCTGAAGCACCAAAGCCATATATTTGTATTTCTTATATTCCAGCAGACGGGCAACCAGTTCCGAACGGGGATCCTGTTCTTCTCCCGTTTCTTCGTCCACCTCTGCCGGAAGCAGCATCCTGGCCTTGATATCCAGCAGCGTAGCCGCCATGACCAGAAACTCGCTGACCACATTTAAATCTTCCTTTTCCATGTGGTTTACGTAGTCTAAATACTGCTCCGTAATCTCCACAATGGGGATGTCGTAGATATTAATCTTATTTTTCTCAATTAAATGCAAAAGCAGATCCAAAGGGCCTTCAAAATGCTCCAGCTTATAAGAAATCTCCATATCCTGCTCCCTGTTTCGTTTTCGCCTCTTGCGTAAAAGGATTGCCGTATTCTGACGGCAATCCTTTTAAGTTGTTTGTTCTTTTATTCGTCATCAATGTCTAAAAACTCGAAATCGTCATCATCTTCCAGATCCACTGCCGGACGTACAGGCTGCGCAGCCGGTCTCTGCGGACGGGAAGCTGCTGCCGGCGCCGGCGAAGGCGCTCCTGCCGGACGCATGGTTCTTGCCGGCTGTCTGGTGTTCATTGGACGGACAATGGTTTCTTCCATTTCCGGACGCGGAACCCTCTTTACTGCAGGCTGGCGGCGGGGCGCTTCTTTTACCGGTTCTGGTTCGTCCAAATCCTCGTCAAAAGATTCAAACTCATCGTCTTCTTCATCAAAATCCGGTTTCCGGCTTCCCCGACCTCTTCCAGATGGAGGCGGAGTCTGCTTTCCGTTTCCTTTTACAATCAGATATACCATAATCACAAACAGCACCAGTACTACTGCAATCAGCACAATCATAATCACTCTCTGAACCTTAAAATCTCCTAACAGTTCATTGTACTGGTTAATTACTTCTGCGTGCTCTTCCTGAGTAACTCCGGTATCCAGAGCCGGATCGCTGAAGTATCTCTGAATGGTTTTTTCTGTTAAATCATAGCGATAGAAATTCTTCTCTCCTGCTGCATTCATACCATAGAATACGCAGTACTGGGGATCGCTTTCGGATGCCCAAATCCATCCGGTCACTTTGTGGCCGTCAATATTGATGGTGGTCTCAGAAAATCCTTCCGGCACTTCCACGCCTTCTTCCAATGGAATAATGGAAATTGCCTTTGCAGCCGCCTCTAAGCTGACGCTTTCAACAGGGACGTCCGTACCCTCTGCGCCGCCGTCCTGGCTGGCGCCCTCTGCGCTTTTGAGAACGGTAATCGTATAGTCTTTTACGGTAGTGCCGTCCTGGGCCGTAACCTTGCAGACTACCGTATTTTCGCCTTCCTGCAAATCTTCATTGCCGGAAACTACATAAGATGCATTCGCGTCTGCTGTCGTTACATTGACTGTCAGACGGCTGACATCCAGTCCTACATGGACTGTATAAGCCTCGGTATCTGCAGAAAATTCCGGAGACAGGGTTCCTGGCGATACCTGCAGGGAAGACAGGGAGGCATTTCCAGAAGCGCTGGAAGCTGCCTGGACCTTTACCGTCGAATTTCCTACATGGTCAATGGTTACCATCTGGGAATTGGCGTCGTATACCTCCTGGGAGGTAACCGTAATCTGTGTAGTTCCCGCCTGCTTTGCCTGAAACTTCATGCTGAATACAATGACAGACGGACTGTTTGCATCCGGCGTTCCATGGGCCCGCAGCGCGCCGCTTCCGCCTTCTACGCTGTTTCCGCTGACAAATTCCAGCGCATTGGCGTCATATGCCAGCGCAATATCTGCTTTGCTTAGTCCTTCTCCTCCTGCTGAGGATACTTTTAAATTAACCGTTACCTCACTGCCTGCTGTGGCAGAAGGATCGCTGAACTGTATCGTTCCGTTGGCTGCCAATGCGGTTATCGAACCCACTGGCAGCAGACATATGCTCATCATGCAGGCCATTGCCAGAGCGGCAAATACCTGTTTTATCTTTTTATTCATTTTTCTCTATCTCCCCAGTCTAATTAATTACCGTAACACTGCTTCCTCCAGGACCGTCCGTATTTCCTGATGTCAGTCCGGATGAATCGGATACTCCTGGACCGCCGCCGGATGATCCGCTTTCTCCTGATGAGGACGGATTTGCTGAAGATACGTCCGGACCGCTTGTTCCTGATTGTCCGCTGTTATTTAAACTGGTGTCCGGCATAGGGCCGTTTGCTGACTGGACAATGCGGATGGTGTATTCTCTCACGTCGCCATTCTGGGCCTGAACTTTTATCTTCGCTTCTGTCGATGAACCGTTTAACGCAATGGCGCCGGTTCCGCTTACCGATGCAGTATCAGAAATTGCAGATGCCAAAATCTCTGCACTGGTTACGGAAGAATTTACAATCACATCATATGTATTGGTGTCCTTACTGAACACTGGCGTCATGGAAAATCCGGAAACGCCCAGAGAAGACAGCTTGTTGTTTGGACTTCCGTCTCCAGTCGGTTTTGCACACGCCTGTTCCGGCATATTTTTATAAACCGGTATCTTAAATTCCAATGCTGTCTGCTTCACTTCTTCGCTGTAAGCTTCCGCCATTTTTGCGCCTTCTGAAGCAGCGCCCTGTACATTGGTCATATACTGGTGCTTATACATATTGCTTCCCTGTACGTTAAACTTTTTTAAATAGAACGTATCCTGTCCGGCCTTTACGTAATTGTCCCCATAATTCATGGCGCCGCCGATAATGGATTTTTCTACCGTGTTCCATGGGCGGTTATAAGAACCAGACTGTGCGGCATAGAAAAGTCCTTTTGCCACTTTGCTCATGGTACTGGTCTCGTAAGTCTCTACATTAAAGAAATTATAAATCCCCTGGTAACCCGTTACGGTTCCGGAAATCATAGGGCTGGTTCCCTTGCTGCCCTGTTCCTGGATAATCATTGCCGCTAACACATAAGGATTTACTCCGGACTGTGCCGCTGCATCCATAATAATATCCACATAAGAGCGGCTGCCAGAAGACGGCGCGCTTCCCGATCCAGAGCTTTCAGAACCGGAACTGCCGGAAGAACTTTCCGAACTGCTTCCTGGGCCCTGGTTTTCTCCCGTATGAATCACTCCGCCGCCGGAAGGTCCTTCCAGCCCCACTCCAGGGCCTACTTCCGTAAGAAGAGCCGTCTTCTTCGGAGAAATAGAAGCCTGGGGGCCTACTAAAGACACATTCCCATTCCCGCTTCCGCTGCTGCCTGGCGCTTCAAAGCTCACATCGGAAGAACCGCTGCCTGAAGCGGAACCAGAACTGCCTCCTGCGCTTCCTCCGGAATTTTGCGGCGGCGTTACTGCGCTCCCCGCTCCAGGTCCAGTTTCCGTCCCTGTGCCGGAATCCGGACCGGATGGATTAGTTGTCCCTCCGGAATTGCTTACAGATCCGCCTGTACTGGCTGAACTTTCCAAAAAGGTTCCCTTTACCATGCTTTCCAAACCAGCAGTCGTATGGGCGCTGGCATTGTAGCTCTGAAGCAGGAACTGGAAAATATATTTCTCATTCAGGAAATTTCTAGGATCCATGTAATACCGGATAATATCCGGAGACGCCTGAACCCAGGAAGCCCCGTCAAATCCATTCCAGGTACTGGTGTCCCAGTTATATGCGCCGTCAGCTGTGGACTTCCAGGAAGAAATACTGCTGTTGGCCACCAGATTACGGGTAATAACGCTTTCATTTTCAATAGCAGAATTCCAGTCTACACCTGTATGCTGGGCGGTAAATACCCAGTTCGGGTACTGGCTGTGAAGCTCCCTTAATCCCTGCTTGTAAGATTCCGGAAATCCCTGAGCCGTTAAGTAGGCCTCAAAGTCAGAGTCCGCAGTATAGGACACTGGGAACTTAATATACTGGCTGGACGCATATCCGGTCTGGGACGTTCCGCCGCTTCCGGAAAAACGCACCTGATACCACAAAACGCCATCGCTGGCCTTTTTCTCTCCGATTACCGTAACTGCAGTCCCATAAGTCAGTCTGGCCACTACACTGGCATTTGTCCCTGCATCGCTCCGGATATTCAGGGAGGTAGCTTTAATGGTTGCGCTGCGCTCTGGATACGCATAAACCGTTGCCACAGGATTCAGCGACGGCAAAAATGCCGCCACAGGTGTCTGAAATGCCATTAAAAGACCCAGACCAAGGGCAGCTCCCCTTTTCTTTATGTTTATTTTCATAGTTATCTCCTAGCTTCGGCCAGTCTGCTGCAAAATCACTTTGCAGTGCTGAACCGACGTGTAAAAACGTACAACAAACTTATTATAATGAAAAAGGTCTTCCTGTGTCAACCAGATCAGAAAAAAGTTCACACAATTTACGTATTTTGTAAAAAAGTCGTAAGAAAAAAGGAGCTGCGTCCTTACTCAGCACGCAGCTCCCAGAATCCGGAACTTATACCGGATATGCTTTATTCTCTTTGTCTGCCACAGCCGGATCTACCTTGGTCTGCTGTGCTTCCCTGTACTCGAAGAATTCCTTTGCTACAGCTGGGAACAGGGCGTAGGACAGAACATCCTCATCCTGCTGCTTCCACTGTGCACATTCCTTTTCAAACTGAGGAAGCTGAGGAGCAATCAAATCAGCTGGACGGCAGGTAATCGGGGTCTCATCGCCGATAATCTTCTTCTGTACTTCTGGATTGAACGGCTTAACCGTCTGGCCGAATTCGCCTAACATGATCTTCTTGGATTCCTTTGGAACCATCTTATAACGCTCGCCGGACAGTACGTTCATAACTGCCTGGGTACCAACGATCTGGGAAGAAGGAGTAACTAACGGCGGTTCGCCGAAGTCTTTTCTTACTCTTGGAATCTCTTCCAGAACTTCCTGGTACTTGTCTTCCTTGCCAGCTTCCTTTAACTGGTTTACCAGGTTGGAAAGCATACCGCCAGGAACCTGATACTGTAAGGTCTTGATGTTTACGCCCAGTACCTTTGGATTTAACAGACCGCTCTTTAATGCTTCTTCTCTGATTGGAGCAAAGTAAGCGGCGATCTCAGCCAGTAAGTTTAAATCATAACCAGTGTCATAAGGGGTTCCTCTGAAGGTCTCTACCATAACTTCGGTAGCAGGCTGGCTGGTACCAAGCGCTAATGGAGACATTGCACAGTCAATAATATCGCAGCCTGCTTCAACAGCCTTCATATAGGTCATGGAAGCAACGCCGGAAGTATAATGGGTGTGCAGATCGATTGGAAGGCTGGTTCCCTCTTTTAATGCGTGTACCAGCTCATCTGCCTGATAAGGAGTCAAAAGACCTGCCATATCCTTAATACATAAGGAATCCGCGCCCATATCCTCGATTCTCTTTGCAATCTCTTTCCAGTAATCCAGCGTATAAGCGTCGCCTAATGTATAGCACAGTGCAATCTGGGCATGGCCTTTCTCTCTGTTGGTTGCCTTTACTGCAGTCTCCAGGTTGCGGATATCGTTTAAGCAGTCGAAAATACGGATAATGTCAATACCGTTTGCAATAGACTTCTGTACGAAATACTCTACTACGTCATCTGCATAGTGGTTGTAGCCTAAAATATTCTGGCCGCGGAACAGCATCTGAAGCTTGGTGTTCTTAAAGCCGTCTCTTAACTTTCTAAGTCTTTCCCACGGATCCTCTTTTAAGAAACGCAGGCAGGAATCAAAGGTAGCTCCGCCCCAGCACTCAACTGCATGGTAGCCTACCTTGTCCATCTTTTCAATAATCGGCAGCATCTGCTCTGTAGTCATACGTGTCGCAAGCAGAGACTGATGGGCGTCACGAAGGACGGTCTCCACAATCTTTACCGGCTTTTTATTTACCTCTGCCATTTTAATTTCCTCCTTTTATTCAACGCAACCGTTATTATTTAACCCCGAATATTGCCATAAACGTACCCGCTGCTACTGCAGTACCAATAACGCCTGCTACGTTGGGGCCCATTGCGTGCATCAGCAGGAAGTTGGTAGGATCTGCCTCAGCGCCTACCTTCTGGGATACGCGGGCAGCCATAGGAACTGCGGATACTCCGGCAGAACCAATCAGCGGATTTACCTTTCCTCCGGTAGCCTTGCACATAATCTTACCAAAGATCACGCCAGCTGCGGTACCCAGTGCAAATGCAACCAGACCCAGGATTACGATCTTAATGGTGGTTACCTTTAAGAATGCTTCTGCGCTGGTCGTTGCGCCAACAGAAGTACCTAATACGATAACGACGATATACATCAGTGCGTTGGAAGCAGTCTCAGCTAACTGGCCAACCACTCCGGATTCTCTGAACAGGTTTCCTAACATCAGCATACCAACTAACGGAGCTGTGGTAGGAAGAATCATACAAACGACTACGGTTACAATAATCGGGAACAGAATCTTTTCCAGTTTGGAAACCGGACGGAGCTGCTCCATCTTAATCTGGCGTTCTTTTTCAGTGGTTAAAAGTTTCATAATCGGCGGCTGGATAATCGGAACCAGAGCCATGTAAGAGTATGCAGCAACTGCAATCGGTCCTAAATACTCGGTCTGTCCTAACTTACCTGCTAAGAAGATAGAGGTCGGGCCGTCTGCACCACCGATAATGGAGATTGCAGCGGCAGCCTTGTCATTAAAGCCCATGAAAATCGCCATAAAGTAAGCGCCGTAAATACCGAACTGAGCAGCAGCGCCCAGAAGGAAGCTCTTGGGGTTTGCAATCAGGGGACCAAAATCCGTCATAGCGCCTACGCCCATGAAAATCAGGGAAGGCAGGATGCTCCACTCGTCCAACAGATAGAAATAGTGAAGAAGTCCTCCGATTCCGTTTGATGAATCTTCAACCGACAGCATAATGTCCGGATAAATGTTAACCAGCAGCATACCGAAGGAAATCGGTACCAGAAGGAGCGGCTCAAATCCTTTTTTTATAGCCAGATAAAGGAAAATGAAGGCCACGCCAATCATAACGAAATTGCCCCAGGTCAGGTTTGCAAATGCTGTCTGCTGAAGAAGATTACCCAAGGTTGTTGTAATATAATCCATGTTAATCCCTCCATGTAGGATGCAAATTCACTGCACCAATTAGTTTAAAGTAGCGATAGCTGCGCCGGTCTCTACGGTTTCGCCTACTGCTACATTAATACTTGCTACAGTACCATCCTGAGGAGCAACGATATCGTTTTCCATCTTCATTGCTTCCAGAACTGCTAAAACATCGCCTCTCTTTACTGCCTGTCCTGCGGATGCCTTTACAGCCAGAATCTTGCCGCGCATAGGAGCCGCTACAGTTACACTTCCCTGAGCGCCTGCTGCTGCCTTAGGAGCTGCTTTTGGTGCTGCTGGTGCTGCCTTTGGTGCCGGCGCTGCCTTTGGTGCTGGTGCTGCGCCTGCGCCCTCTTCTACGGTAACTTCATAAACATTGCCATTTACAGTAATTGTATAGTTTTTCATATTAAAAATCCTCCTAATGATTTATGCTCTTTTCCATTTGGAAACTGGCGCGCGCTTAATGGAGCGGACTACCAGACCGTCTGCAGACGTATTTTCAGAAGCAGCGATTGCTGCAGTAATTACAGCTACTAACTCTAAATCATCTGTCAGCTCTTCCTCTTCTGCAGGAGCAGGAGCCGGAACCGGAGCTGCTGGTGCAGGAGCGTTCTTCTGTTTGTTCTTTTCTTCCCATACGTGGATGTATTTAAACAAGCCGATCAGGAAGCTGATGAAAATCAGAACTGCAAATACGGTTCCCATACCCATTAAGGTATTTAAGGCAGCTTTGCTTAAACGCTCTCCTGTGCTGTACGCCGGATTAAAGGAAATGGCAGTGTAATGTGTCTTATCCTCGTCGATGGCAATATAAGCGCTCATGTTCCGTTTTTCAAAAGTTGCGTCAACGTTGGCGCCATAGCCGTCATCTGTGAGAGCTACATCAATGGTATCAATGGAAACCAGAGCGCCTAAATCTTCCTTTACTCCTATCCAGGAAGAAAGAGCTGCAGATAATACCGTATCCTTACTCTTTTCTGCGGCTTTCAAAGTCGCTTCCAGTTCTTCCTGGGTCATCATATCAAAGGTACGCAGCGTGCTGTCTGCCATCTGGGCCACATAGGTCTTTTCCTGCTCGCTGATTGTCTCTTCTGCTGCTTTCGAGCTTCCGCAGGCAGTCAGGGAGAGCATGGCCATTGTCAGACAGAGGACTGCAAGTGCCCGTCTCATAAATTGTTTCATATACCTGTCACCTCATTATTAAATCGTGCCATGCTTTTTGTCAGGACGATCCTCTCTCTTTGTGAACAACATCTCAAATGCCGCAATCACACGTTTTCTGGTGTCACAGGCCTCGATGATATCGTCAACATACCCTCTCTTTGCCGCTGCCAGGGCGCTGGACTGTAAAGCCCCATACTCTGCTGCCTTTTCTGCAATCAGGGCTGCGCCGTTGTCGGAAGCTGCAATCTCATCTGCGTACATGATTTTTGCTGCTGCAGATGCATCCATCATTCCAATAGAAGCAGACGGCCATGCATAAACAATATCTGCGCCGATGGACTTGCTGTTCATGGTCAGATAAGCGCTGCCGTAAGCCTGTCCGGTTACTACGGTAACCTTCGGAACGGTTGCGTTGGCAAATGCATAGGTCAGACGGCCTGCTGCCTTTGCAATCTTTCTCTCAGTATGTTTGTCAGCCTGATAGCCGGTGGTATTTACCAGAGTCAGAACCGGAATGCTGAACGCATCGCAGAAAGAAACAAACTCCGCTGCTTTATCGCATCCCTTAGAGGTCAGCTTATTCTCGTAGTCGCCGGTCTTTTCGCCCTCCGCGTCATAGCTTTCTGTACGGTTGGCCACGCAGCCTACGGTAGTTCCGTTTAAGCGGATAAATCCAGTTACCATCTCAGGTGCATATGCTTTCTTGACTTCCATAAAGAAATGGTCATCGGAAATGAAGGACAGCGCCATAGCAGTGTCGCCTGCGCAATTCTCTAAATCTGGGCATACTCTGTTTAAATCATCGTTGCACTCATCATAAGACATATCGTCTTCATTATTTGCAGGAAGAATGGATACCAGAGTACGGATGTTGTCTAAAATCTCGTTTTCTGTGCCGGTAAAGTCTACCAGTCCGGTATCTTCGCTCTGGAATTTTGCAGATGCGGTATCACACTTTGCAGCATCGTTGCCGTCTAATGCATTTGGAGAGTTTACAAATACCTTTGCTCCCTTTTCTTCCATAAATGTGAAATCAGCCATTCCTAATGAAACTGCCATACCGCCGCCGCAGGTGCCAAATACTGCGGAAATCTGCGGGATTACGCCGGAAGCCATCGTCTGGTTCAAATAAAGCTTTCCAAATGCGTCTAACGCGTCGGTTGCTTCCTGGAGACGTAAGCCTGCGCAGTCGATAAGGCCCACGATTGGAGCGCCCATCTTCATTGCCAGTGCATAAATATCAGAAATCTTTTTTGTATGCATCTCGCCCATGGATCCGCCCATCACGGAAGCATCCTGGCTGTATACATACACAAGATTACCGTCGATGGTGCCGTAGCCGGTCACTACGCCGTCGGCGGGTGTTTCCTTGGCAGTCATGTTGAAATCTGTATTTCTGGCAGTTACATATGCGCCGATTTCAACAAAACTGTTTTCATCAAGTAAACGGGTGATTCTGTTACTTGCTGAAGTTTGTGCTGAATTACTCATTTTGCAGTCCTCCATTTTTAAATATTTTCATGGTTTTCTGGTTTGTTAAATAACTAACAGCAAACCGTTAAACCAAAATTTCTGCCGATTTTAAGTTTATACCGCTTTGACAAAAATATCAAGGTTTTTTATAAAAAAAATGAGCAAGATTGCAGAAATCTAAACCAACGATTTCCATAACTCTGCTCACTTTTTCCTATATTTTACAAAAGTTTTGGGATAACCGTGAGGAAATGCGGCCAAAAGGAGCCTTCTACGGCTCCGTCCCTAAATCGCATATTCTCCAACTACCTGTTCCAGGCACCAGAACATCGAAATTTTTTTAACAGAATTCCGGACTTTTATAGGATCCCGCCGGATAATCTGACCGTCCAGAATATAACGGATTTCGCCAACCACTGTATTCTCCTGTATCGGAGCGTCAAACGACTCTGGAAGTTTTACCCTAACCTTTACCTCCTCCCCTTCTCTGAGCAGGACAGGGAACTTCTTTTCCCCTTCTGAAAACAGCTGCACCACTGCTGGCTCTGACAAATTTCCACTTTGTGGAATCCCGTCTTTTGCCGGAAGTTCCGGAAATTCCGGTTCCTGATAGACGTCACGGTAGAAAAAATGATTTTTTCCATACGCAAACAGTTTTTTGGCATCTTCCCATTTCCAGGTTTTGTCCGGCGGCCATCCGCAGCCCAACAACGCAATGGCAAAGATTCTCCCTTCTGTTTCCTCTGCCGCCACATAAGAATATCCGGCCCCTCCGGTAAATCCGGTTTTTCCTGACAGCAGCTCTTTGTCCATATCCAGCAGCGCATTGTGGTTTACGCAGGAAACCGTCTTCTTATTTCCTGTATCGGAAAAGCAGTAATTTCTCGTCCTGGTAATCTCCAGAAACCTTTCTTTTTCCGATGATTCCAATACGCAATACGCCATCATTCTTGCCAGATCCTCTGCCGTAGTCGAATGAACCAGCACTGTGCCATCCGAACCTTCTATCTGGGCATCCAGTCCATTTGGCGTAATAAAATAGGTATTCTGACATCCAAGGCTTCTTGCTTTTTCATTCATCATTTCTGCAAACCCTTCCGTCGTATTCCCAATGTGTTCGGCAATGGCCACTGCCGCATCGTTATAAGATTCTAACATCAGTGCATACAGCAGATCTTTTAAATAATAGGTTTCTCCTTCCTTCATTCCCAACCGGACTTTTGGCTGGGACGCTGCCTTTTGGGAAACCTGTACCGGATCCTCTAAGTTTCCCTTCTCCAGAGCCAGGATACAGGTCATAATCTTGGTTGTACTGGCCATGGGGCGCTGCAGTCCTTCTCCCTTTCCATATAATACCCGTCCGGTTTTCCCATCTATCAATACGGCCGACTGGGCATGAAGGCTGAGTTCTTCCTTTTTCTGCCTTTCCGGCTCTCGCGTTCCGGTCTCTTCTGTTATCTGTTTTCCTGTCTGGACAGCTGGCTGCTCCCTGACGGCAGCGTTTTCCTCTGACACAAAAATTGCCAGCAGCACAGCCGCCGCCATCCATGCAGCCCACATCCATTCTGTCTTTCTGCGCCTCATTTGCCCCGCCTGATAGTTCCTTACTGCATTTTATTCTTTCTTGCCTTTTTTATTCCTTTTATGGCTTTACAAAGAACGTATGTTCTGTTATACTAAAAGTACAAACTATCCGGAGGCGGTTTTATGGAAAGAGAACGATTGATTTTTCATATTGATGTCAATTCTGCTTTTTTAAGCTGGGAATCTGTTTACCGGTTAAATCAGGATAAAAATGCCGTTGATCTCCGCACGATTCCATCTGCCGTAGGCGGAGACGTCAAATCCAGACACGGCGTTGTCCTTGCCAAATCCACCCCTGCCAAGCGATATGGCATTACCACCGGAGAACCTCTGGTTTCCGCTTATAAAAAGTGTCCCCAGCTGGTAGTCGTCCCCTCCCGCTTCGACTTTTATATCCAGTGTTCCAACGCCATGATGGAGCTTTTGTCTCAATATACGCCGGATCACGAAAAATTCAGCATTGACGAGACCTTTTTAGACATGACGGAGACCATCCACCTGTTTGGTTCTCCATTAGAGACTGCCGACCAGATCCGCAGCCGCATTTACAAAGAACTTGGATTTACCGTCAACGTAGGCATCGCTCCTAACAAGCTTCTGGCCAAAATGGCCTCTGACTTTGAAAAACCAGACAAGTGCCATACCCTGTTTACAGAAGAAATTCCGGATAAACTCTGGCCTCTTCCCATACGGGATCTGTTTTTTGTAGGCAGTTCTGCCCAAAAGCGGATGAATGCCCTGGGGATTCACACCATCGGACAGCTGGCCGCCTGTGATCCCAGATTTTTAAAGCCCCATCTCGGAGAGAAATACTCCGTTCTGATCCACCAATATGCCAACGGCATTGACGATTCCCCCGTCGGAGAACGGGAGCCGGTCAATAAAGGGTATGGCAACAGCCTGACTTTGTCCAGGGATGTATCGGATCTGGAGACCGCCAGACAGGTTCTTTTGTCTCTTTGCGAGACGGTAGGCGCCAGGCTTCGGGCTGCCCATGTGCTTTGCAACTGTGTCTGCGTAGAATTAAAAACCTGGGATTTTTGTACCCAGTCCCACCAGGCCACGCTTCTCTCCCCCACAGACTCGACTTCCCAGATTTATGAAAAAGCCTGCCAGATTCTGGAGGAATTCTGGGATCTGACCCCAGTCCGCCTGATTGGAGTCCGGACTACCAAGATTGCCGAAGAAGGAAGCGGCCAGATCAGCTTTTTTGATACTGCCCAGGATCAGAAAAAACGGGAATTTGAAAAAGCCGTTGACGAGATCCGATCCCGTTTTGGCGTAGACAGCATTAAGCGGGCCAGTTTTTTAAGCAGTCATGCCATTGCCGATCACGCTTCCGGCAAACAGAAACATTTCAGTAAGGATCACACACACCATGAAAATACGAACGATTTCTTATCCGATTGATTCCCAGCACGCTTCTCTTTCTGCTGAGAGATTTTTACGTGACGAAGGCTTTTCCCACAGCATTCTTGTGGATTTAAAACGGCAGGAAGGGGCCATTCTTTTAAACGGACGGCCGATTCCTGCCAAAACCCTTATGCCGGAAGGAAGCCTTCTGACCATACATATTACAGATTCTGCCGCTTCTTCCTCAATCGATCCAGTTCCTATGGATCTTTCCATTGTATATGAGGATGAAGATCTGATGATTTTAAATAAGCCGGCCGGACTTCCTGTTCACCCTTCTATGGGGCACAGGGACGATACCCTGGCCAATGGACTTTCCTGGTATTTTAAGGAAAAAGGGGAGGACTTTGCCTTTCGTGCCGTCAGCAGGCTGGATCGGGATACGACTGGTCTTTTAATCATTGCCAAAAACAATGCCAGCGCCTGCCTTTTGTCCAGACAGGTCAGTCATCAGCTTATTGAGAAGGAATATCTGGCTGCCGCAAGCGGGTGCATTCCAGAATCTGGCACTATTGACGCACCCATACGCCGAGCCGACGACTCAGTAATTGAACGGATGGTGGATCTTTCCTGCGGCGATCCAGCCCGAACTCACTATGAACGGCTGTTTTATGACCCTGTATCCGACTTATCTCTGGCGCGGATCCGTCTGGAGACAGGACGAACCCACCAGATACGGGTTCACTTTCTCCACATTGGCCATCCTCTTACCGGCGATTTTCTTTACAATCCCGATTTTTCCAGAATTTCCAGGCAGGCTCTCCATTCCTGGAAGCTTCGGTTTCTCCATCCAATTACAAAGGCACCCATGCAGTTTACTGCACCGATGCCTGATGATATGATTGCGCTGTTTCCTTCCTATTCGGAAGCCCATCTCAATCCTTTTGGATAATGGTTTTTCAATATGCCTCCTGCCTGCTTCGTCCAGCCTAGAGAACAGCCGTCTGCTGCAATCAGGGTCCATCCCTTCTCATCTTTTGCAGAAAGGGACATTCCTTTTAAATAAGAGAGACTCTCCTGATAGTCTCCGAAGTCCGAAAGATTCAGACTGCGGCAGCTTTTTCCATCTTCTGGATGCAGATACAGAGCCAGGGCATGGGAAGGTTCCAGACGGTTTTTCTTAAATGTCCCCAGATGGAGTCCTGCTCTTAGCACTCTGAGACCGTCCAGGGCTTTCGGCCCCAGGATTTTTGCAACGCCTTCCGGCAAAAGATAAAGCTGATCCCCAAACAGGATCCCGTCTTCTTCCAGGCGGGACAGCAGCCTGTCCGCCTGTTGACCGGTCAGAGTCTCCCGCAGAAACGTTTCTGCAATCTGTCTTTGAATCTTGTCCAATCTGTCTTTTTTTCTCTTTTTGCCCCTTTCCGGACCAGCCGGTTCTTCTTCCAAAGCCTCCCGCTTTTTTAAGACCGCCATGTAGTGTCCCTCTCCGTTGGTCTTGTGAGGCCAGATACGGATGGTATCTTCCAGGCGATGCATTCTGGCATTCTCTGGATCCCTGGTCCACTCAGGACGTCCGGCTGAAAAACCATTCCAGAGATTTTCTGGTTTTTCTATTTTAAATTCCGGATGACGCTCTAAAAATGTCCGGATGCTCTCTTCATTCTCTTCCGGCGCAAACGTACAGGTAGAATACACCAGGCGGCCACCTGGCTTTAACATGGCGGCTCCATTGTCCAGAATCTCCGCCTGCCGGACGGCGCAGGCCGCCACGTGTTCTTCGCTCCACTGAAGTCTGGCTTCCTCATCTTTCCGGAACATTCCCTCTCCGGAACATGGGGCGTCAATGACGATCTTGTCAAAAACCGGACCAAACCATCTGGCCAGCTTTTCAGAATCTTCATTGGTCACAATGCTGTTTCCAATTCCCATCCGTTCCATGTTCTGGGATAAAATCTTTGCTCTGGCAGGATGAATCTCGTTGCAGACCAATACGCCTTTCCCCATCAGCTTTCCTGCCAGCTGCGTACTTTTTCCTCCAGGGGCAGCACACAGATCCAAAACCCATTCTCCCTGCCTGGGCGCTGCAAGTTCCGCTACCGCCATGGCGCTTGGCTCCTGGATATAATAGACGCCAGCCTCGTGGTAAGGATGCTTTCCTGGCCTTTCGCTTTTAGAGTAATAATATCCCTCCTCTGCCCAGGGGATTTTTTCCAGGTGAAACATTTTCTCTGCTAAAGCAGTGCCGTCTTCCGTTTTCAAAGGGTTGATACGAAGTCCCTGGGTTCTCTCTTTTTCATAGCTTTCTATAAAATCTGCGTATTCTTCCGAACCTAATAGCTTCTTCATCCGTACCGTAAAAGCCTGGGGCAATTCCATCATCTGTCTCTCTCCTATAAAAAAAGCTGCCGCAAAATGAACCGCTTTCATCTTGCAACAGCCGATCTAAGCTGCGTTACTTACAGCTCAACCTTAAACTCTGGATTTGCATCGCCGTTTACTACATAGTAAGCCATATTTTCTTCTGCTACAATGTACAGTTCGATGCTTTCAATCTCAGTCCCTTTGTGGGTTTCTGCATAAGCTGCCTCAGCCTTTGCCAGCACTTCTTTTGCTACAACTTCTTTGCCAGCGTACTGGAATACAACCGTTGCTTTTGTTTCTTTCTTTGCTGCCGGCTTCTTAGCTGCTGGCTTTACCGCCTTTTTTGCTTCCTCTGCTGCAGGAGCAGCGGCTTTTACCTCAACTGCTTTTGTCTCTTCTTTGACAGGTTTCGCTGCTGCAGTTGTCTTCGTTGTTTTTCTGGATGCTGCCATAATCCTTATCCTCCTCTTGATTTTATACATTTTTATTATAACTTACTTACAAGTATTCGCTTTAGATGTCATCGTCATTACTGGATTATAAGTCTATGTCACGAATTTGTCAATGTTTGAGACCCGTTCCTGCGCTTTGTACCTAAAAAAAGCCTATAATTCCTCTTCAATCCGCAAAAGCTGATTGTATTTTGCCACCCGATCCGAACGGCACGGTGCTCCGGTTTTAATCTGTCCTGCATTCAGCCCGACTGCCAGATCCGCAATCATCGGATCTTCGGTTTCTCCGGAGCGATGGGAAATAATAGCGGCATATCCAGCCTCCTTTGCCATCTGTACAGCGTCCAGGCTTTCGGTCAGAGTCCCAATCTGGTTTACCTTAATTAAAATCGCATTGGCAATCCCCAGGTCGATTCCCTTTTTCAGCCGTCTGGTATTGGTCACAAATAAATCGTCTCCCACCAGCTGTACTGAGGATCCCATTGCAGAAGTCAGCATTTTCCAGCCTTCCCAGTCTTCTTCCCAAAGTCCGTCTTCAATGGAAAAAATCGGATACCGTTCGGTCAGTTCTTTATAGTACTGAACCATTTCTGAAGAAGACCGGCGTACCTGCTTTCCCTTCATTCTGCTTTCTCCTGGAAACAGGTAATATCCGCTTTCTTCGTCATAAAGCTCGGATGATGCAGCGTCTAAGGCAAACCGGATATCTTCTCCTGGCTGATATCCCGACTGGATGACTGCTTCCATCAGAAAGGCCAGAACCTGGTCCGCATCCTGAAAATCCGGCGCAAATCCGCCTTCATCCCCTACTCCGGTAGAATATCCCTTTTTTACCAGCAGTCGTTTCAAAGTATGATAGACTTCCGTACAGATTCTTAAACCTTCTGAAAAAGACTTGGCCTTCCAGGGCGCAATCATAAACTCCTGAAGATCAACGGTATTGTCTGCGTGCTTTCCTCCATTTAAGATGTTCATCATAGGTCTTGGAAGTCTGCATCCATTGATTCCTCCTAAATACCGGTAAAGGGGAAGACCAAGGCTATCCGCTGCTGCTCTGGCAGCCGCTATCGATACGGCCAAAATTCCATTGGCTCCCAGCTTTTCTTTATTTTCTGTTCCGTCTGTCTCCCTTAAAATCTGATCAATCCGTCTCTGATCCAGGGCATTTTCAAACAGCAAGGCTTCTGCCAGCACGGTATTAACGTGTCCCACGGCTTTTAAAACGCCTTTTCCCTGGTACCGGCTGTCCTTGTCTCTGAGTTCTGCTGCTTCAAAGGTTCCTGTAGACGCGCCGGAAGGAACAGAAGCCCTTCCTTTTGCCCCGCACTCCAGCGTTACCTCTGCTTCTACCGTCGGATTTCCTCTGGAATCCAGAATTTCCCGTCCCTTTACTGACACAATCTCATATTTTTCACATTTCACCAGTTGTTCCTCCTTTTCCTGATAGTACTGACTCAACCATCAGTATGTGCGTTTTTGTGAAAAATATGGGGCGCCAGTTATTCCAGATTCAGTTTATTTTTCAAAATATAATTGGTTCCAATACTGAACAGAACCGTCTTAATGACCTGACTGAGCATCATCCCCAGACCAAGAACATGAATTTCCCAATATCCATTTTCCGGAAGAGAAATGGAAATCGGAAGATTCCATATGCTTCCCATGGCTCCCAGAAGATTTAATGTAAAAAATCCCAGAATGGCATTGATTCCAATGTACCAGGCTACAGACAGGGCCGCCTTATATTTTCTGGCCAGATGTCCCAGGCTGACAGCCAGATACACATGGTAGAAAAACGCAAAGCAGCCAAATACCAGCGTTGCCAGCAGTTCCAGCATAAAACATATCGTATGGATAACCCACACCCTGTCATAGGACATGGCAGTTTCATAAAGATAGCCAAGCGTATACGGAAGCGCGGACAGAATCTCTAAGAACTGGGCGCCCATTAAAATTCCAACAGACAGAACCGCCGCTGCCGCTGACAAAACTCCTATCAGAAACGATACCAGAGCCTTAGAAAATACCAGCTGCCAGGTCTTTACCGGAAGAGTAAACATCAGATACCCTTCTTCTCCTAAAAGCCCTTTATAAAACCGCTGGACTATAACAACCACTGTAAAGGCTCCCAGCGCCATCATTACTGCAACGTACAGGAAGATGGCAATTCCGCCAAATGATGAGCAAATCCAGTTCCACAACCCGAAAACGGGATTTTTGCTGTCAATTCCCACGTTCATAAACAGGGAATTAATGATCGAAACCGCAATTACAGCCGCATATACCGGCAGCATACTCCGGATCATAGCCGCCCATTCATATTTCACTAACTTTCTAAACATCTTTCGTCCTCCTGTCCCTGTTTATTGTGCCTCTGCCTGATGGTAACCAGCTTCCGGCACTGCAAAAATCCGGCGGAACAGCTGATCCACAGAAAGTCCTTCGGTTTCCCTGATGCGATCCACGCTGTCCTGGCGCACCACACGCCCATCCTTTAAGAAAATCACCTCATCCAGCACTTTTTCCACGTCGGCAATCAGATGGGTGGAAATCAGAACCGACGCGTTTTCCGAATAGTTGCTTAAAATCGTATGAAGGATAAAGTCTCTGGCCGCCGGATCTACGCCTCCAATCGGCTCGTCTAATATATAAAGCTTTGCATTTCTGCTCATTACCAGCACCAGCTGTACCTTTTCTTTCGTTCCTTTCGACAGGGTTTTCATTCTGTCATCCAGGCTGATATCCAGCCGTCCCAGCATATCTAATGCAGTATCTTTGCGGAAGTCCGGATAAAAGTCCTCAAACATTTTTACAATATCTTTTACCCGCATCCAGTCTGCAAAATACATTTTATCTGGAAGATAAGAAATCATAGCTTTGCTGGAGACTCCTGGCTTATTTCCTCCTATCCGGACCGTTCCGCCGTCCGGCTGTAAAAGGCCGTTCATCAGCTTAATTAACGTTGTCTTTCCGGAACCGTTAGGCCCTAAAAGGCCAATGATTTTTCCGCTCTCCAAGCAAAGCGCCACATCCTTTAAGACTTCTTTGCGTCCAAACCGCTTTGTCAGATTGCTGCATACCAATAATTCTTCACCCATATTCTACACTTCCTCCTTCAGCGCCTGTGTCAGCACCATTCCGATCTCTTCTTTTGTATAACCAAGCTCGCTCATCTGTGCAAGAAACTGCCGCACCTGTTCCATCGCCCGATCGGTTCTCAATTGTTTAATCGTTTCCATATCCTGGGTTACGCTCCTTCCTGCTGTCCGATTGGTAATAATTAGTCCTTTGCTCTCCAGGTCTGTAAGAGCCCGCTGCATGGTATTGGGATTTACCCCTGCGTCTGCGGCAAATTCCCTGACCGACGGAAGTCTCTGCCCTGGCTGATACACTCCGGATGCAATCTGGGCGGTCAGCTGTTCGGACAGCTGGATCCAGATTGGCCGGTCCTCTGCAATCTTCCACTCCATTGTGTTCTCCTTGTTCAATTGTATTATTGTATTAATGTCTTAATACAGTTATACGCATAGTTTTTCCATTTGTCAACCTGTTTTTATAAAAAAAAGAGCGAATCCACGTTCGTGAATTCACTCTTTTCTAAAATTGATATTATTTGAGTTCCCTCGTTGACTGCCCCTCTACCAGCCTTGCCTGAAAAATTTTCTGCTGGTTTTTCTTCTCCGAAGCTTTGCTGCGGATCTGATCAAACAGAATCCGGAGCGTCTCATACGCCATTTCTTCCACAGGCTGATGGATGGTGGTAATGGCCGGATTATAATAATGCGCCATATCCAGCCCGTCAAACCCTGCAATGGAATAATCTTCCGGCACTGATTTTCCTGCATCAAATACTGCTTTGCAGGCTCCAATGGCAAGACTGTCCGAAATTGCAAATACTGCCGTCAGTTTTTCTCCGGAAGCCATCAGTTTTTTCATTAATCCATATCCGTTTGCCATCGTATACCAGTTCATATTTTCCGGACTGTAAAAACACCAGGATGGCTCTGGGTCAATGCCATAATCAGCCAAAGCCTTCCGATACCCTTCCAGACGGAGACGCCCAATGCTCTCATCCTGAGGGGTTGCCGCCAGAATCCCGATGCGGCGGTGGCCCTTTCGGCATAAATATTCTACCATTTTGTAGCTTTCCTGAAAATCATCTACTGAAACACAGGAGAAAAAGGAGTTCTGCAAGGTATCCGTATTTGCTACCGTACTTAACACAAATGGGATGTCCAGTTGTTCCAGCTTCTCCTGATTCTGACAGAAATGACCTCCAAGAAAAATAATTCCTTTCAGCCGTTTTTCCTTGATCAGTTCAATGGCTACATCAACCTCGTCTTCTGCCTCTTCTACTCTGTGAAGCAGAAACGAATACCTTTTTTTCTGGATTTCTTCTTCAAAAATCCGGATCATACTATAGAAAAACGGATTGTCAATTCCTTTTATTAAAACCGCAATGGTCTTGGAAAACGAGCGTTTTAAATTTCTGGCGCTGTTGTTGGGAATATAATTGTTTTCCCTGATTACTTCCAGAATCTTCTTTTTCGTTTCCTCATTGATGTCAGGATGGTTGTTAATTGCCCTGGACACTGTGCTGACTCCAACGCCGCATATTTTTGCAATATCTTTTATATTAAGCGTATCCATTCCTTGTCCCCTTTTCTTTTTCCTGCTATACTAACTGCTCAGGAACTGATTGTCAACTCAGATTCTTCCATATAGCTGCGCCATGCTCCGGCACTTTTCCCTGATATCCGGAGTAAATGCATCTTTTTTCATCCGCCATGTCCAGTTGCTGCCCAGGGTTGAAGGGGTGTTGAGCCTTGCCTCGCTCCCAAGTCCCAGATAATCCTGAAGGGGAATGACTGCCAGATCTGCCACACTTGCCAGGGCCAGCCGGATAAAGTCCCAGTGAATCTCTGATTCCGGCGTTCTTTTGCTGTTCATATAACGGACTGCCATCTGTTTGTCCGCCGGTTTTAAGGATTCATACCATCCCCGAATCGTATCGTTATCATGGGTTCCCGTATACACCACACAGTTATGAGGATAACAATGGGGCAGATAATTGCTTTCTTCCCTGGAATCAAAGGCAAACTGCAATACCTTCATGCTGGGAAATCCTGTATCTTTTACCAGTTTCTGTACGCTGTCTGTCACAAATCCCAAATCCTCTGCAATGATGTTTACATTTCCAAACTTCTCCTGCATTTTCTGGAACAAGGCAATTCCTGGCCCCTTTTCCCAATGGCCATGTACCGCAGTCTGTTCCCCTGCCGGAATGGAATAGTATTCATCAAATCCTCTGAAATGGTCAACCCGAACCACATCATACATCTGGAAACAGTACGCCATCCGGCGCATCCACCAGGCATATCCAGTCGCTTTCTGATAATCCCACCGGTACAGCGGGTTGCCCCACAGCTGTCCGTCTGCGGAAAAGCCATCCGGCGGACATCCGGCTACTGCTGAAGGAAGATTGTTTTCGTCAAACTGGAACAGTTCCGGATGCGCCCATGCGTCTGCGCTGTCAAAAGCCGCATAGATCGGAATGTCTCCAATAATGGAAATCCCCTGGCTGTGGGCATATTCTTTTAACGCCTTCCACTGCTTTTGAAACACCGTCTGCTGGAATTCATAAAACAGGATTTCTTCTTCCAGCTCCTGTTCATAAAATTTTACCGCCTCCGGCTTTCTCCTCCTAATGTCTTCGTCCCACTGAATCCAGCTTTTTTCTCCAAAATGGTGTTTGATTGCCATATACAGGCAATATTCCCTGGTTTCCTCTTCCAGTTCTGCCTCCAGACATTCTTTTATCGCGTCCGGATCCTTATAGGCAGACTTCCATCTTTCAAATGCTTTATGAAGGATCTTTGGACGGGCAGAATATAATTTTCCATAGTCAATCCGGCTCTCGTCCCTTCCAAAATCTTCCTGTCCGCATTCTTCTCTGGTTAACAGTCCGTCCTGGATCAGCTGCTCTAAATCAATCAAATAGGGATTACCTGCAAATGCAGAAAACGACTGGTAAGGAGAGTCCCCATATCCTGTCGGTCCCATCGGAAGAATCTGCCAGCAGCTTTGTCCCGCTTCCTTTAATAAGTCTACAAATTCGTATGCCTCCTTGGAAAATGTTCCGATTCCGTACGGGGAAGGAAGACTGGAAACCGGAAGCAGTATCCCTGCCTTGCGCATCACGCTTCATCTCCTTTAACCTTTTACTGCGCCTGCCACAACGCCCTCAATAATGTATTTCTGGCAGGAGAGATAAAATACCACGATTGGAATAATTGCCAATACCAGAACGCCCATCATAGCGCCCATATCAATGGATCCATAACCGCCTCTTAAATACTGGACTGCAATCGAAATCGTCTTGTACTTTGTCATATCCAGAATCAGATACGGAAGCAGATAATCATTCCAGATCCACATTGCCTGTAAAATAGCTACGGTTACACAGGTAGGCTTCATAATCGGAAGCACTACTTTAAAAAAGGTGTGTACCGGCGTACATCCGTCCATCATGGCTGCTTCTTCTATCTCCAGCGGAATTGATTTTACAAATCCGGTAAACATAAAAACCGAAAGTCCGGCGCCAAATCCCAGATAGACGACTACCAGCCCCCAGGGAGTAGTCAGCCCCAGCATATCTGCAATTTTGGACAGCGGAAACATTACCATCTGGAATGGCACAATCATGGAAAAAAGACACAAGTAATAAATGGTGGAAGTCACTGCATTTTTTACGCGGCTGATGTACCAGGCACACATAGAAGTGCACAAAATAATTACCGCTACCGATGCAACCGTAATAAATAAGGTCCAGCCAAACGCCTCAAAAAATCCGGTCTTTTTAATACCATTTATATAGTTATCCAGCTCTACAAACATCTTCCCTGTCGGGATTTTAAAAGGATAACGGCTGATATAAGCCTTTTTCTTAAACGAATTCAGTACCACCAGCGCAATTGGGATCAGGTAAATTACAGAAATAATGGAAAATACGATTGTCAAAAATCTATCCGTGTTTTTTTTCTTTTCTGCCATATTACTGCTGAACCTCCTTCCTTCTTGTCAGCCTGTTCTGGGCCACGGCAATCACTGCTACCAGCAGGAAAAATACCACTGCTTTTGCCTGCCCCACGCCTTCCCATCCGGTACGGCCGTAAAACGTATTAAAAATATTCAAGGCCAGCATTTCTGACATATTAGACGGTTCTCCGTTGGTAAGAGCCAGGTTCTGGTCAAACAGCTTGAAGCCATTTGTTAAGGTCAAAAAGGTACATACCGTAATGGACGGCATAACCATTGGAATGGTAACGTTTTTTAACAGCGCCCACTTATCTGCCCCGTCAATCTTGGCTGCTTCGATTAATTCTCCAGGGATGTTCTGGATTCCCGCAATATAAATAATCATCATATAACCGATCTGCTGCCAGCACATTAAAATGACCAGCCCCCAGAAGCCATATACGGAAGAAAAAGTCAGGGTCTTGTCAAAAATCTGGAGAATACCATTGAGCAGCAGGTTCCAGATATAACCCAAAATAATTCCGCCAATTAAATTCGGCATAAAAAATACCGTCCGGAACAGGTTCGTTCCACGAATCTTTCTGGTTAAAAGCAGCGCGGCGGCAAATGCAAAAAAGTTAATCAAAATCACGCTGACAATGGTAAATAATGCCGTATACCAGAGGGAATGTACAAAGGTTCCGTCTGAAAAAATCTTTGTATAATTCGAAAATCCGATAAATACTGCATCATTGATTGTGGTAAATTTACAGAATGACAAATAAACTCCTACCAAAAATGGAGCGATAAATCCCATTGTAAACGCCAGCAATGTCGGCAGTACAAAAATCGGAAAATATCGTTTAATCGCTTTTTCCATATAGATTCCTCTTTTCTGCAAAACAAATGGGGCGGGTGCAAGTCACCCACCCCATAAAAGCTATAGTTTTAATTGTTTGCTGCCTGGTATTCAGATGCCCATCCATCTACAAAGGCAGTTTCTACTGCAGCCCAGTCGCCTGTACCCTGCGCATATTCCAAAAGGGCGCTGCCCAGCTGGTTCTTCCACTCTTCAGACGGCATGGTAGTGAAATTCCAGGTAACCACGGTATTGCCTTTCTTCACGTCCTCATCTGCTGCTGCCACTAATGGGTTCTCTGGTAAGTATTCTTCTGTAAAGGTGGTAAATGGAGTTACAAATCCCATATCTGCCAGACCTCTCCGTCCTGTCTCACTTTCTACTACCCACTGTAAGAAATCCAAAGTTGCCTGGATATCTTCTTCAGAAGCTTTGCTGTTTACACACCAGTAGTTCTCTGATCCTGTGCAGAGTCCCTGTTTCTCTTCTCCCTCTACGCCAATGTAGATTGGAAGCATTCCCAGATCTTCATCTGCAACTTCATTGTCTTTAATGTCGTTATAAGCCCAGGTTCCGTTCTGATAGAACACTGCCTCGCCTAATGCAAATTCAGAAGAAGCATCTTCTCCGGTCTTTCCGGAAAGCAAAGTCGGTTCACAAGTAGAATTGTTGATATACAAGTCAAAAATCTGCTTATAGTTATCTAAGTACGTACCCTTTACCGCATCCGTAGAGGTAATTCCGTCTGCCTGATACTCATAATACAATGGAAGATTTGCCAGATGGGTCTTAAATCTCCAGTCGGAAGAAGCATCAAAACCAGCAGAAGTAAATGCGCCCATAATACCTAAGTCATCTTTCTTTGCCTGCAGATCCTCTGCAACTGCCTTTAAGGTTTCAAAATTATTAATCTCATCTACGGAAGAAATGACTGCCCCATCCATAGCAATGTAGTCATTTAAAATCTTTTTATTATAAATCAGGCCGTAAGTTTCAATTACATATGCCACGCCCTTTACTGCGCCAGACTCATCAATCAGTGCAAAATCATCGCTGGATAAGTCTTTATACACTGCGCTGTCCTTTAAATCGTAGCAGTAATCTTTCCAGGATGCCAGACCCACCGGACCATTTACCTGGAATAAGGTAGGTGCATTGCTCTTTGCCATCTCTGACTTTAACGTCTGTTCGTAGGTACCGGAAGCTGCAGTTACTACGGTAACCGGTACGCCGGTTTCGTCGGTATAGGATGCTGCTAAGTCTACCCACTGATCTGCCTGCTCTGGCTTAAAATTCAGATAATAAACTTGGCCTTCTCCCGCCGGCTCGGCTGCCTCTGTGGTCTCCTCTTCAGCCTTTGTCTCTGTCTCGTCTGCTTTCGCAGTTGTACTTGCTGCTGTCGTCTCTGCAGGCGCATTCTGCTCAGAACTGCCGCATCCGGTCATAGCTCCTGCTACCATAGCTGCTGATAACGATACTGCTGCTAATTTTTTTAATTTCATAATAAACCCGTCCCTTCTTTCCATCTTCTTTACCTCAGCGTCTCCGGAACAGCAAATCTTCTGTTTGCAGTCTACATCATTCATTACCATTCCGGCAACGTTATCGGTAACGTTTCCAATCTGATGAAATCAATATACCACACTTTTGTTATTAATTCAAGTACTTTCACCGATAATTTTATTAATTTTTACCAATACATTTCCTTCCAACGCCGTTTTTATTCCAGATACAAACTTTATCCTCCTGCAATTTCCGCTGTGATTCAGCAATTTTATACAAATATCTTTTTTGTCTGACAGGCCTGTGCTGACCGTTTTTCCGGATTTCTGACAAAAAAAGAATGAATCCATTCCTATCAGACGCGTACCTGCTTCAGACGTGCCCTCCTCTCCTGGTAATCCGGCATGATATATTCTACTTCTTTCCAGAAATCAGAGGAATGATTCATTTCTTTCCGGTGGCACAATTCATGTACCACCACATAATCCTGCAGTTCTTCCGGCAGACGCATCAGCTGACAGTTAAAATTCAAGTTTCCTTTGCTGCTGCAGCTTCCCCAGCGGGTCTTCTGGTTGCGGATGGTAATTCTTCCATAGGTTACCCCTATGATCCTGGCATAATGTTCCACTTTTTCCGGAAGCACCTGCAGGGCTTTTTGCACCAGTTTTTCAATCTCCTCTGAGGATAATGGTTCCGGCTGCTCTGCTTTTGTCTCCTCAATCCGCTTTAAATGTTTGAAAATCCATGATTCTTTTGATTTTACAAAGTTCTGGATTTCTTTTCTGGAAACCTTATACGGAGCCCGTACCTTTAGCTGTCCGTCCCGTGTAATCTCCAGGGCCAGGGTTTTCCGGCTGCTTCTGATAATCTCATAATTCATGGAAACGATTTCCTCCTGATGGAGCTCTTCTTTTCTGTATGTTCAGTTAAAAGGTTACAGACTATGAAACGTTGGTTCCATCTTATTATAGGTACAAAAAGAATGAAATCCTAATTCTTTTAACTGCTCCTTTGCCTCCTGAATATACCTTCCTAAATGTTCCGGTTTGTGGCTGTCACTGCCAATGGTAATAATGGTTCCGCCTAAATCTCGGTACAGCTTTAATAATTCTGCCGATGGCATAGAATCCTTTAACCCGTACCTGTGTGAAGAAGTGTTGATTTCAATTCCTTTTCCATCTGCAATTACAATCTTTAAAATTTCAGAAATCAAGGGTTTCACTTTTTCAAACGGATATTCTCCTGCCTTATCATAGCGATTGATTAAATCCATATGGCCCAAAACACTGTAGTCTTTATAAACTTGGACTACTCTCAGCATTTCTTCATAATACCGTTTCTGATACTCATCCTGGGTTCTTCCTTTTTGAAACTCCTGGGTCCAAAATTCTTTATCCTCCACCTGATGAATGGATAAAATAATAAAATCAAAGGGATAGCGGTCAAATAGTTCCTGAAACTTCGGTATCGTATGGGTTTGTACACCAAATTCCATACCTGTTTTAATCGTAATTTTTTCCTGATACTGATTCCGGATGCGATTTATCTCTTCCATGTAGAGAGGGTAATCTACATTGGCTAAAGGCTCCCCATTCCGGTATAGAATCTCGTTCCCACTATCCCAGCCGTCCTTTACTCCATAATCTACATGATCCGTCATGCAAATCTCATCCATCTGTAATCCAACAGCATCTTTGACTACGCATTCCATCGGATAAATGGAATCATCACTAAATGCTGTATGTACATGGTAATCTGCAAACATAAAACTCTTCCTCCGCTTTTCCTATGATCTAATAAACCAAAAGCGGCGAACTATGCCGCCGCTTTCTGGTATTTATGCTCTCAGTTCAATTCCCATTCCCTGAAGGCCATTTAAAATTTTGTTCATTACACTGGTAATTTCTTTTTCTTCCAGGGTATGATCCTGTGCTCTAAAGGTAATGGAATAAGCCATGGACTTATATCCTTCCTTAATCTGACTTCCTTCGTAAATATCAAACAATTTGCACTCTTCCAGAATCTTTCCGCTTCTCTGGACAATCATATCTTCAATCTGGCCTGCCAGTACGGATTTCGGAACCACCATACTTAAATCTCTGCTTACCGCAGGGAATTTTGCCAGTCCGGCATACTTTCTGTCAAAGGTGGTAAAGTCTAACATAGCCGGCATATCTACCACTGCCACATAAGCCTTTTCCCCAATCTTATAATTGTCTGCCACATCCGGATGAATCTCACCTAAATAGCCGATTACAGTATTGTTATATACAATATCTGCCTTTCTTCCTGGGTGCAGGTACGGATGATCCCCATTGGGATCGTAGTGAAGGCGTCCGGTCATGCCAACGCTTTCAAAGAATTCTTCTACCACGCCCTTCATGGTAAAGAAATCGCCGTCTCCGTACATTCCTAATACAAACTGCATCCGCTCGTCTGGAAGTTCGGTCAGAGGAAGGCTCTTTGGCAGATAAACCGTTGCCATCTCATAAAGACGGACGTCCTTGTTTCTGCGGTTGTAGTTGGTAGACAGAGAAGTCAGCATACCGTTTAACGGCAGGGTACGCATGACGCTGAAATCCTCGCCCAGCGGATTGGAAATCACAACGGTCTGGCGAAGCCTGGAGTCTGCAGGAATTAACAGCTTGTCAAATACCTTAGGACTTTCAAAGGAATAGGTCATTGCCTGGGAGAAACCGGAAAATTCTGCAATTTCTCTGGCTTTTTCCTCGATCCGAAGCTTGTAAGACAGCTTTCCTGTGGTAGACTCTCCTGCCGGCAGAGTAGTTGGAATCTTGTCATAGCCAAAGAATCTTGCTACTTCCTCTGCAATGTCTGCCTCTCTCTCCAGATCCTGTCTCCAGGTTGGAGCAATCACTTCGCCTGTCTCTTCGTCGTAACCAATCTCTAACGGTCCAAAGTAGCTTAACATGGTTTCTTTGGAAAGGTCGGTTCCCAGCAATTTGTTAATGCGATCCGGATGGAAGGGGATTCTCTTCGGTTCCTTTAATCCGGCGCAGATGTCTATCACGCCGCCTACTACTTCTCCGGCTCCCAGCTCTTCGATTAACTGGCAGGCGCGGTTTACCGCTTCCATGGCCGTATTGGGATCCAGACCTTTTTCATATTTGCCGGAAGCATCGGTTCTTAATCCGGCCTTCTTGGCAGACAGACGGATATTGGTGCCGTCAAAGCAGGCGCACTCAAATACCATGGTCTTGACATCATCGGTAATCTTGGAGTTTTCGCCGCCCATAATTCCGGCAATGCCGACTGCCTTTTCCCCGTCATTAATCATCAGAATCGTATGATCCAGCTTTCTTACCTGTCCGTCTAAGGTCTGGAACTCATCGCCGTCTTCTGCGCATTTTACCACAATCTCATGGCCTGCCAGCAGATCATAGTCGAATGCGTGCATAGGCTGGCCATATTCTTCCATAATGTAATTGGTAATGTCTACCAGGTTATTGATTGGGCGGATGCCGCTGGCAGCCAGACGTCTCTGCATCCACTCCGGAGACGGAGCCAGTTTAATATTCTTTACCATTCTTGCACAATATCTTGGGCAAAGTTCCTGATTTTCTACCGTTACCTTTAAATAATCGTGAATATCCTCATTGTTTCCGCTCTTTGTCACAACCGGAGGAATAAATGGCTTTCCAAAGGTAGCGGCTGCTTCTCTTGCAATGCCAAGCACGCTGTAGCAGTCTACACGGTTAGAAGTAATTTCGTACTCAAATACCACGTCGTGAAGGCCCAGTACCTCTACTGCATCTGCACCTACCTGGGCGTCTTCCGGAAGAATGTAAATGCCGCTTTCCGGAGCCAGAGGATACATATCCCTGTTAGAACCCAGTTCTTCGATGGAGCACATCATACCGTAAGAATCAACGCCTCTTAATTTGCCGCTTTTAATCCGGATTCCATCTTCCGGAAGAGGGCCGCTGTCATGTCCGCCTGCTACTTTTCCTCCGTCTAATACAACCGGAACCTTATCTCCTTCTTTTACATTTGGAGCGCCGGTCACAATCTGGATGGTCTCGGTTCCTACGTCTACCTGACAGATAATCAGCTTATCTGCATCCGGATGCTTTTCAATTTTTTTAATCTGTCCGACTACAATCTTTTCCAGATTTTTGTCCAGACACTCATATCCTTCTACCTTCGTTCCGGACAATGTCATAGCGTCGGTATATTCCTGAGCTGTCACATCTAAATCCGGAACGTATGCTTTAATCCATGATAACGCTGTATTCATAATCTAATCTCCTTTTCTTCCATTCTCATCCTTGCTTAGAACTGCTTTAAGAAACGGGCGTCATTCTCGTACAGCAGTCTCATGTCGTCAATCTCATATTTTAACAGGGCAATTCTCTCCAGACCAACGCCAAATGCAAAGCCGGAGTATTCATTTGGATCGATGCTGCACATCTCCAGAACTCTCGGATGCACCATGCCGCAGCCTAAAATCTCAATCCAGCCGGATCCCTTGCAGAACCGGCATCCCTTTCCGCCGCACTTAAAACAGCTTACATCTACCTCTGCACTAGGCTCGGTAAATGGGAAATGATGAGGACGGAATTTTACCTTTGTCTCTGGCCCAAACAACTCTTTTGCAAATTCTGCCAGGGTACCCTTTAAGTCTGCGAAGGTCACGTGTTTGTCGATTACCAGACCTTCAATCTGATGGAAGGATGGAGAATGGGTTGCATCGACTGCATCGGAACGGAATACACGTCCAGGAGCGATAATACGGATCGGAGGCTTGCGGTTTTCCATGGTACGAACCTGAACCGGAGAAGTCTGGCTTCTTAACAGAATATTCTCGTTAATATAGAAGGTATCCTGCTCGTCTCTTGCCGGATGTCCCTTTGGAATGTTCAGTTTTTCAAAGTTATACCTGTCATATTCGACTTCCGGACCTTCTACTACTTCGTATCCCATGCCGGTAAAAATACGCTCTACTTCTGCCAATGCAATGGCGTTTGGATGGCTGTGTCCCATTCTGCCTCTGTTGGCTGGAAGGGTTACGTCAATCACTTCGTTTGCCATCTGCTCTTCTCTGGCCTTTCTTGCCAGAGAAGCTCTGGTTTCTTCTAACTTCTCTTCAATGACAGCTCTTACTTCATTGACCATCTGTCCTACTTTTGGACGTTCTTCCGGAGCCACATCCTTCATGCTCTTTAATACGGTGGTCAGCTCGCCTTTCTTTCCCAGGTAAGCAACACGGATTTCGTTTAATGTGTCTAACTTGTCAGCGGCATTCAGCTTTGCCAGGGCTTCTGATTTGATTTTCTCTAACTGCTCTTTCATAATATCTCCTTCTCTTGATTTTTTTAAACGGGTTCTGGAGAGATATTGCTGGGGGAGTTGATTAAAAAAAGCTCCGTCCCTCCAAAACGAAGGGACGAAGCTTAAGCCTCGCGGTACCACCCTGATTCCTGTCTGAACAGGCTCTCATCCTATACGTAACGTGTACGAAACGTCACTGCCTAGCGCCAGGAGACTTTTGTCCCATACCGGTTTCAGCAGCGCGGCTCCTGTGGGAAATTCGGCCAGTTATCGGAACCCAAGGAAGCTTACAGCCGGTGGCTTCCTCTCTCTGTGGGAAAAATAAGGGCTTACTGTCACATTCACAGCCTTTTTTATAAACTATTTAACATTCTAATCACTAATACCGGAATTGTCAAGTCTATCTTGCGCCCTCTGTATTACAAGTCATCAATCAGCGCCGTACTCTTGGCATAAGCCGTACTCTTGGCCTCAAAGAAATCTGTCTTTACCATATTGGCGTTGGAATACTGGCTGACCCAGGCCATGCTGGCCGGTTCTTCCCTGTTTTCTTCATACAGATAGCCAAATCCCAGACTGGACCAGCGCAGATTTCCCAGATAGTGGATATAATCGCGAATCATTTTTTTGTTCAGTCCTGAAATCTCATCCCCGATCACATAATGTCCCCATGCGATTTCCTGACGGACGCCTTCTTTCAGCATTTCCTGCAGTTCTTTTACCATTTCTTCTGTAAACAGCTCCGGTTCCTCATTTTTCAGTTCCAGTAAAATGTTGCGGAACAGCCATAAATGGGTATTTTCATCTCGGTTGATGTAGCGGATTTCCTGGGCTGATCCAGGCATCTTTCCATTTCGGGAAAGGTTGTAAAAAAACATAAAACCGCTGTAAAAATAAATGCCTTCCAGAATGTAGTTTGCCATCAGCACTTTTAAAAGAGCTTCCGGCGTCTGGTTTTCCTGAAACTGATTATATAAATCTCCAATAAACGTATTGCGGCGCATCAGATGCTCATCCGTCTTCCACTGATAAAGAATCTGGTTGCGCTCTACCGGACTGCAGATAGTATCCAGCATATAGCTGTAGCTCTGACTGTGGACGCACTCCTGGAATGCCTGGATAGACAGGCACAGGTTTACTTCATTAGCCGTTACATAAGCGCCGATATTCGGCAGATTGGCGCTCTGAAGAGAATCCAGAAATACCAGAAAGCTCAGGATCTTGTCGTATGCAGTCCGTTCTGCCTGTGAAAGTCTGGGGTAATCTTTTACATCCTGGGACAGATTGATCTCTTCCGGAATCCAGAAGTTATTCATCGCCTGACGGTACCAGTCGCTGACCCATGGGTATTTTAAATTGTTAAAGTCATTTAAGTTGGTAGTATTTCCCCCTATCATCCGGCGCTTAATGACTTCCGTATCTCCCTGGGGATTAAATAAGGATTTTTTGACAAGTGTTGTCATGAAACCAGTCTCCTTCTGATGATTGATATTTGTTAAGAGGAACAGCTCTCGCACTCTTCCACTTCCAGGGATTTGCTGCGGACATAATAAATAGTCTTTACCCCCTGTTCCCATGCCTGCAGGTAAAGTTCCAGCACCTGACGCAGAGTATACTCATTGGTAATGTATAAATTCATGCTCTGGGCCTGATCAATGTGACGCTGCCTGATGCCGCAGGCTTTTACGCTCCAGGTCTGATCCAGAAGATGGGCGTTTTTATAATACCAGAAGGTCTCCGGCGATAAATCCGGAGCCACTCTTGGCAGCATACCGCCCCGTTTTTCCTCCAGGAAGAACTTATTCATAACCGGATCGATTCCTGCCGTTGTCCCTGCTAGAATACTGGTACTGCTGGTAGGTGCTACTGCAAGAAGATAGGAGTTTCTCATTCCCTGTTGATGAACCCTTTCCTTCAATTTCTCCCACCTGGGACTATCATATCCTCTCTTTTCAAAATAAGAGCCATTATCCCAATCGCTTCCCTTAAAACAACTGTAAGAGCCTTTTTCCTCTGCCAGACGGCAGCTTGCCGAAACCGCAGCATAATTGATGGTCTCAAACACCTTGTCTACAAAGGTTAAATGTTCCTCGCTCTCCCAGCGGATACGGCGTTTTGCCAGCATATGGTGGTAACCGCTGACCCCTAAACCGATGCTGCGGTAGCGCCGGTTAGTAATCTTGGCATAAGGAAGCGGATAAAAATTCAAATCAATAACATTGTCCAATGCCCGAACGGCTGTGTCAACTATGTCTTCCATTACCTCTTCCTCTTCAACTGGAAGATTTCCCAGAGAAAGGCTGGCCAAATTGCACACTACAAAATCTCCTGGTCTGGTAGTGGTAACCACCACCGTATCTCCTTCTTCTGTCTGGATTTCTGTGCTTACCGTCTCAATCGGAGCCATATTCTGGGCAATTTCTGTACATAGATTGGAACAGTAAATCATCCCGCAGTGGCCGTTGGGATTGGCCCTGTTTACTGCATCTCTGTTAAACGTAAACGGCGTTCCAGTCTCTACTGCGCTTTTTAATACCAGACGGACAATCTCTTTCACTGTCACGGTTCGTTTGGTAATCCTGGGATCCTCTGCACAGCTTAAGTAACGCTTTTCCCATTCCTCTCCCCAGTAGTCTTCTAAGGAGTACCCTTTCACTGTCAGAATCTCGTGAGGACACATCAGATACCAGGAAGCGTCTAAATCCGTGCGGGCCAGTTTCCAGAATAGATCCGGCCAGCATACGGCCGGAAAAATATCATGGGCCTTCATCCGGTCATCGCCATTATTGGTTCTAAGCTGTAAAAATTCCGGCAAATCCTTATGCCATGCATCCAGATATACGGCTGCCGCGCCCTGACGCATACCAAGCTGATCCACTGCAACTGCCGTATCATTTACCAGTTTAATCCAGCGGATAACCCCTCCGGCGGCGCCTTCAAATCCTCGGATGCTGCTTCCGGTTGCCCTGACTTTTCCAAAATACAGTCCCATGCCTCCGCCAAATTTGCTTACCCTGGCAAAGTTATCAATGCTGCGGTAAATTCCCTCCAGGCTGTCCGGCACCATATCAATAAAACAGCTGGACAGCTGATGATACGGCTTTCTCGCATTGGACAGGGTGGGAGTTGCCATAGTTACCTGCTGCAGGCTTAACATATCGTAGAATTTCCGAACCCATTTCATCCGGTCTGCTGTCTCATTCATGGCAAGATGGAGGGCAATTCCTAAAAACATTTCCTGGGGCGTTTCCAACGGTTCATGCTGACGTGTCTGGATCACATAGCGTTTTAAAAGGAGATCCAGACCCGACCAGGTAAACTGCTGATCCCTGCTGTCCTCTATAAAAGAAGCCGCCAATTCCAGGTCTTCCCTGGAATAGGAATTGAGAATATAATCCCCGTACAGCCCTTCTTTTGTCAGATAAACGATCTTCTCATAAAAACAGCTAATTTCCAGGCGGTTCAGTTCTGCTGCCAGACGGCGGCGGAATCCATAATTCAAAAAACGGGCTGCAATTTTTTCCCAATCCGGCGCCTCTGGGCTGGTCAGTTCAATGGCTGCCTTTGTCAGCGCTGCAATCCGTTCTTCCATTTCCATACCTGGTTTTATAAAACCGGAAAGCCGGACAGATAACGTATGAAGTGAATATAAGGATGGATCAAACTCCCTCTGGATTTCTGCCAGACACTCCTCTAATCCGCTGTCTTCCACAACCTTCAAAAGCCCTGCCGCTGCAGGCTCATTACGAGTTCCTCCTGCAGTGACAAAGGCTTTTTCCATGGTTTCTGTTATCTTATGAGGCGTAGAATCCTCCAATATACCGCTTTGTTTTTTAATCTGCATATCCACCTCCACATATTGTGCTTCGATTAAATATCATATACTAGATTTCGTATTTTTTCAAGATGATATGCAGACTTTTTTATACGGATTCTGTTCTTACTTTTTCGCAAACTGATTTAAAAAGAAGGACGTAAAAGCTTCCAGTTCTTCTTTCTGCGATACATATACATATAGCTTTTCATCTTCCAGCCATTCATAGGCATTGATTCCGATATAGCCCTTTTTATCCGGATAAATGACAAAGGCATCGGTAGGATATTTGTTCCGGTATGCCTTTAAAATATCGGATCGGCGGTAGAAAACTGCCTCGCCGCAGCCTGAAAGATCCGGAACGGTCGGAACCACTACAATCGTTGGGTCTGCTTCTTTCCATCCCACAATCAGATTGCCGATTTTCGTCTTGCTGCCATGGACAAACCCATAATTAAACCGGCTTACATCCTCCGTATATCCAAAAATCAGCCGGTAATCGTCCCCTCTGTCCACCTTTTGGTTAAATAACGCCCTCATTTTTTCCGCATTGGCCCTGCTTTTTTCCATGTCTGGTTCCGGTCCCTTAAAAAGTTTGCTAAAAAATCCCATAGTGTTATCCTCCTATTTGTTTATATAAAGACATTTTAAAAAATTTGTCTTTATTTTTTGTGTTGATAAGTCCGTCTGATATGAATCCCTGCTGCATATAAGACGGACTTACATGGCTTTATTGTGTTCGAAACCCTTCTAACGTATCGACAATGGCGTCTATCTGAATCTCAATGGTTTTGTCTGCTGCTTCCGGAACAAACAATGGAAGCGTATCGGGAATCGCCCTCCGGATTACAAGCACCGTCAGGCACAAATTGGTAAAGACGGCAATTCGTTCCGGTTCTGCTTTTATCCCAAAGCTTTCCAGGATGTTTCCAAACAGGCATCTCTGCTTTTCCCTAAAGATCTGTTCCTGGTCTTTGGATAACCGGCGAAATATCAGCTGCTGTTCTTCTATCGTCAGGACTGCAATTCCGTTTTTCTCGCCATAACAGCAGGAATGCAGAAATTTCTTCACTGCATCGCGCCAGCTTAAATTTGGATCGCGCATCAGTGTTTCCGTATACGCAATGATCTTTGGCTGCTGGACGTACAGCATTTCAACAACAAATTCTTCTTTTGTTGAAAAAAACGTATAGAAAAACGTACGTGAAATTCCCACCCTCTCATAAATCTGCTGAATGGTGGTATGCTGAATCCCCTGCTTTGCCATCAGATCCAATCCGGCCGCAATGAGATTTTTCCGGATATCTGCCCGTTCTTCCTCTGAATAAGCCACTTTTGGCATTTCGTTCCCCTTTTAACAAAAACCGTTCTGTTATCTGCGCTTTTCCTGATTCCGGTACTTAAAGTTCGGAATCACGTCGCCCCAGTTTTGAATGCCGATAATGTCTTTTGCAAAATCGGTCACTTCCAGGGTCTTATTGACTTTATCAATATAGCGGTATACTTCCCAGATCTTTTTCTGGCCGGTTGGCACAACTCGGTTTCCAGCCTTCATATCGCAGCTCCAGAGCCCAAACGCACAGGAAAGCTCTGCCTCCGATACGGCGTCAACCTGACGGCTCATAATAAACGCATCGATGTGCGGATTGCTGTCTGCAATATAGTAGGCATAGGCAAATGCCGCGGCCTGAAGATCTTCGCACTCTCCTCTGCTGGCGCTCTTAGAAGTAAATCCCTGTTCCGACAGGATAATCGGACGGACTTCTCCTTTGCTGTCCAGCAGATGGCTCTGGCTGAAATAGTTGGTCAGAAGCTCCAGATTGGCAAAATTAATAATCGGAGAATTGTAATCCCAGGTAATCAGTCCGGTCTGGCTGTCGTCCCAGAATTCCGGCTCCGTCAGCGGAACCGAATATGGGTGGTACGCCAGTCCCCAGTCCATCTGTCCTTTTGCCTGTACCAGGTTGTTGAACGTGTCCACAACTTCCTTTCCGCCATACTTGGTTGTCCCGTTAATCTCGTTGTTCCAGTTGTAATCCAGGGAAAAGTATACTCGGTCATTGGCATTGGTGCTCTTAATGGCAGTATAGAATACGCGGAACGCCCGCTCAAACTCTGTCATATAACTGGTTACGTCCATAGGACCGATGTAATTCCACTGCTGGTTGTTAATCTCATTGCCGATAATCCAGTTGGAAATCTTTCCATAGGTTCCGTCATAACGCTCTGCCAGGAAGGAAGCCATGGCCTTAATATCCTCATAACCGGCCTCCGTAGCAGCATTGAACATATAATAATTTGCAGATGCATTTTTCTTGGTTCCAGGATAAATTAAATCGGGAGTCGTCTCATTCCAGCTGTTTAAAATAACGGCGGTAACCGAAATCCCCTTTGCCGAGAAATCAAAAATCGTCTTGTCGTAAATATCAAAAAACTCTTTGCTGAAATGATAGGTTTTGCCTTCATATTCATAGTCAATACCAGTACCCAGCATAGCCTGGAACGGAATGTTGACAATGGTATGCTTTACGCCAAGGGCAAAGGCATCATTTAACATATCGTGCTCAATCAGCAGGCCTTTTTTGCTTAACGGATCGTGAAACGGATTCTGGTTCTTTGCAATCTTTTCCGGATTGGTAATGTAATGCGGCTGGCTGACCGCTACGTAATTGGAGCCGTCCCATACTGTTACCACAAACTTGGAATACAGACGGCTGTCTGCTGTACCGGCATTTAATGGAAACGTAAATGTCACTTCATTTCCTTTGTCCACTGCCTGTACATATCCTCTGGTCCGCACAGAATCCTCATAGGGTTTTAACTCTTTCAGATAAAAGTGATTGTCCTCTCCTGAAATCGTCCCTGTATTCACTGCGGTAATCCGGACATTTCCATCATCTGTAATCTCACACGAGGTAATCTGTACGTTTTCCGTTGCCTGGCCGCCTTCGGTGTCTGCATAAGCTGCTCCCGCGTTAATCAGACACAATATGGCTGCCAGAACAACCCAGACTGCCGTCTTCATCCTCGTAATCATTTTTGTTGTCACAATTCTGCCTCCTTATGTTTTCTCTTCTTCTGGGTCATCCCATACCGATCGTATCTATTATACTGACGAATTAAAAAAAAGAAAAGGTTCTATCCTCTTACATTCTCTTACAATTTCCTTAACTGGCAATTTTTTTCATTTGGGTACTTTCTATTTTTCTTCTTTTATGGTATAATCTGGTTGTTCTGTTACGGGGCATTGGCGCAGCTGGGAGCGCGTTTGAATGGCATTCAAAAGGCCGTGGGTTCGAATCCCATATGCTCCACTGATTGATCTGAAAATCCGAACCGGTTTCCATCTGGATTCCGGTTCGGATTTTTGTTTCTCAGTCTTTACTTTTTCAAAGTTTTCAGATACTGGATTAAAATTCCCTGTTTGATGCCGCCGCGGATCTTTTCTTTCACTTCTTCTTCATGTTCCGGCGGGCAAAGGGGTCTTACCCTGGCCCAGAGCATTTCATTGGTAAACCGATTATCGTATGTGTGGGGAACGACATCGCAGGTCCGCTGGTACCAGCGCATCAGCTCTATCTGCATTTCCATCCGTTTTTCTTTATAGACCGGATTCTGGATCTGGTTGTGCATTTCGTCCGGATCCTGTTCCATATCATAAAATTCATCTTCCCCAGTAATCCGGCTTACATATTTATACCGTTTATCCCGAATCATGGTTCCTTTTGCATGGGCCGTTCCGTCTGACTGGGCTTTCATCTTCGGCCAGTATACAAAGGATTCCGGAGGACCAGCAGGTCCGGAACTGTGGAATTCATCGCAATGTGTCTCTTCCGGCAGCCTCCCGCCTTCGCAGAACACATAGGAACGGTTTTCAGAGGTCTCCTTTTCCAGAATTGGCCGCAGGCTTTTTCCGAAATGCGTTCTCTTTGGATCCGCTCCTGCATAATCAATGGCAGTTGCATAAAAGTCCACCAGCTCGGTAAGAGCGCTGCAGACTCCCAGAGCCAGCTTGGGATCTTCCTTCTCTTTTGGCGGCTTTATCAAAAACGGAATCCTGGTCAGGCAGTCTTCAAAGGTATTCTGGGCCTTTTCCGTCAGGCCGTAATCTCCTGCAAAGTCTCCATGGTCGCTGAAAAAGAAAATCAGACAGTCGTCATAAATCCCCTTTTCTTCCAGCGCCTGGCACAGGCGGCGAAACTGGCTGTCCACTTTCGTGCACATTCCCAGATACGTTGCCCGAAGTTCTCCCCAGTCTTCTTCTGTATAGTCTCCCATATCTTGATACTGGCGGATCAAATCCAGCATTTTCGCCTTTCCGGTACATTGCTTTGCATCAATCCGTCTGGGAAGCTTCGTCCGGTCAATGGCCGAAAAATAGGGCTCTTCTATCTGATAAGGCACATGGGGATCGTTTAATCCCAGAAACAGGCACAGCGGCTGTTCTCCCTGGTATTCCTGAATCTTACGGACAGCGGCATCTACGTCTTCGTCATCTCTGCTGTAATTGCGTCCATTTTGATCAAGCCCCAGCTTTCCTTCAAAGTGGGAATACTTATCTTTTCCCTGATGGTCTGCCGGATGGACGGGGCCAGGCGCCTTGGGCGCGGTTCCCCCATAAAAAATCTCATCCGCATTGCTTTCTGCCCACCCTTCTATCTGTCCGGCAAATAAGTCGTTTCTTGCATTCATCCACACATAATATCCGGCATCCCTTAATTCAGAAAACAGATTGCTCTCTCCTGGATGAAGAAGGTGGCTCATGGTCCTGTGTCCGTTGACATGGGGGTACAGTCCGGTAAAAAAGCTGCACCGGCTGGGGACACAGACGGTATTCTGACAAAAAGCATTGGAAAAAGAAACTCCTTCCCTGGCTGCAAATTCGTCTAAAAACGGAGTAACTGCCGCTGGATTGCCCATATGTCCCATGGTATTCCAGCGCATTTCATCTGGATTAAAAATAATAATATGGGGTTGTTTTCTCAACTTTCTCCCTCCTAAAATCTGGTATCCCAGGTTCCGCACCAAACGCTTTCGTCGTATGTCCCTTCAAACGGCTCGATTCCTGCAATTCTTTTTATAGTTTCTTCGATGGTATCCGGACGGTTGTTATAGGCATTAATAAATGCCGGAACTCTGGATACATCAATCAAATGATTGGTATAATTAAAAGACGTAAAAACCGTCGGAACGTCATGGATATACCACGGATAACAACTGGACATGGGATCCGGCCACATAAGACGGACCGAATTGGTCTGGGCAAATCCGCTGATGTCTGCAAAAATCATAATGGCGTCGTATTTATTCTTTAACGCTTTAACCGGCCCTTTGTTCATAGAAGATTCCATTAATTCCGGCTCATACCCGTATTTTTTCAGTGCTTCCAGAATATGCCCCGTTGTAGCGCCGCTTCCTCCTGACTGCACGCCCTGGCCGTAAATACTTCTCTGGTTTCCGACATTCCCAGAAAAGACAAACACGCCGATTTTTTTATACCGTTCTGGTAAAAGCGGAATCTGGCCCTTTGTGTTTTTAACCAGGGTTACTGCTTTTGCGGCCGCTTTTCTGGCAATTTCCTGATGTTTCGGACAGCCAATAACCTGCAGCGCCTCTTTTCCAGCATAAAACTGATGATTCTGTTTCTTTTTATGCAGCCCAATGGCCGCTTTGCAGGCCAGAATCCGTTCCAGGGCATCCTGCAGACGCTGCGGAGAAATGATTCCGGATTCGATGCCCTGTTTCATGGCCTGATAATCTTCTTCCATATCATTGATTCCTAATATCATATCACATCCGCAGGCAATGCTCCAGGGAATTGCTTCCAAACGGCTCATTCCGTAATATCCCATCATCTTGGTCTGATCCGTTACGGCAAGGCCGTTAAATCCCAGCTGTCTGCGCAAAAGCCCGTCTACCAGTTCTTTGGACGTACAGGCAGGCTGCATATCTTTGTCTTCTAAATCCGGATTCAGCTTTCTCTGGTAAGACGGCATTGTAAAATGCGCTACCATAATGCTTAATACCCCATGTTCAATGGCATTGCGGTAAATTTTTCCGTAGGTGCTGTCCCATTCTTCACAAGTCAGCCCGTTGTTTCCAATGGCCAGGTGCTGATCCCGTTCCTCCCAGCCATCTCCTGGAAAATGTTTTAAACAGGGCGCCACTCCGTACTCCATACATCCCCTGTTATATTCTTCTACGCACTGGCTGACAAAGTCTGCGTCTTCTCCATAGGCCCTGGTGTTAATTAAACTGTTTCTCCAGTTCAGCAAAATATCGCCTACCGGTCCAAATGACCAGTTATATCCAACCGCAGAAGTTTCTTTTCCTGTAATACGGCCTACTTCATAAGCATAGTTCGGATCTCTTAACGCCCGTACCTGGGCTCCGCAAGCTACTAACGTCCCTCCTTTTAACGCCCCGTTGGGACCTGATTCACAGTTTCCGGCATACAAATACGGAATCTTTGCACATTCCTGGAGATCCGCCATAATCTCCTGTGCCTCTTCATTTCCAAAAAGGGCTGCGCGGAACGGAATCCCTCCAATCGGGTATTTTTCTAAAAATCCAATCAATTCTTCCCTGCTCATCCCCATCAGCGGATCTGCAAACAGCTGACAAATCTTTTCATGCCGGCTCATTCCCCGAATAGTATCCTTTACCCAACAGGCTCCTTCCTCATCCAGATAAAACGGATTTCCATATAAGTCAACCATAAAACCCCTCCATTTTTAATTGCCTATATTTTTTATTTAATTTAATTAAATATTAATATAGCAAACTTTTTCTGGCTTGTCTACCTGTTTTTCCGGATTCCTGGTTTCAAATTTCTCTTCGTACAGGCACCAAGTCATTTTTTCCCAATAAGATAGATTATAACATCTATTAAAGCGAGGTCTTTCTATGGCTGAATCTACTTACACAGCTATGGCTGTTGGAGATGGATATCCGGTACCTCCTCTGCCAAACCCAGGAGAAGGCGGACCAGTTCCTGATTTTGATTTTCCTCCGGAACCGGAACCAGGGCCAGGCCCAGAGCTGGATAACGGAAACGTACCGGTTATCCCCCTTCCAAATCCAGGTGAAGGCGGGCCTCTTCCCTCCTTCCCCAATCATAACAATACCGGCGGCATTACCGGAGGTATCCTTGGATCGATTATTACCGTTATTCCCCGCCCCATTATTCCATGCTACTTCTGCAATTCTACCCAGTATGGCACTGTCCGCTTCTTAAATGCTGCCTCTGGATATAATCCATTTCTTATCTATATCGGAAACCAGCTGGTTGTCAACTCTCTGGGCAATTCAGAAATCAGCCAGTATGGCAGGGTCTCTGCCGGAAGGCAGACGGTTACCGTTTCCGGTCAGAATGGTTATGTATACATCCAGAAATCCATTACCGTCCGCACCGGTCAGGCTATGACCATCGCCATTTTTAACACTGCATCCGGACTGGACTTAATGGAAATCACAGACAATTCCTGCCAGGCCGGTTCCGGTTCCGGATGTTTCAGAGCCTGCAACCTGTCTGTTACCAATCAAAGTCTGAACGTTTCCTTAAACCGCAATTATATGACCTTCCAGGGTCTGGCTTATAAGCAGATTACCGGCGCCGTATTCTTACCCATGGGTTCTTATCTGATTCAGGTATTTAACAATCCGTCCTTCAGCGGAAACTCCCTGGTGTCTTCGTCCCTGTATGTGCGGCCAAACACGTCTTATACTCTTTATATTTTCAACTGGAATTCTTCCAGGGATGCCATCCGCACCCTGGTGGTAGAGGATCGGCAGGCTTAAAAGGCAGCGCCTGTAAATGTTCTTATAAAGCAAAATCCAGAACCTTCCTGTTTTAGGATTGGCTCTGGATTTTTCGCTTTATTACATATTAAGAACCTGGTTCCACTTTTCTTCAATCACTGGGATTCCATGTTCTTTGTTGTCGCGGATACTCCGAATGACCCGTTCTCCAGGGTAGAGGACTTCTCCGCCTTCTTTTTCCGGAGTGGAAGATTTTATATCTACTACAATCTGATCCACAATGCTGTCTGTCAGTTCTGACGGGTTCGCCTTTCCTGGGTCGATTGCAATCATAATCTGGTTCAGTCCTACTTCGTCCTCAAAGGTTCCAATGGTCTTCACCGAATTTCCGTCAGAAAGGACCGTAGCAATTAAATCCAGGGCAATGGAAATGCCGCTTCCCTTCCAATATCCCATCGGAAGTACTCGTCTTGTCTGTTCGATTTCTCCTGGATCGTCCGTTAAGTTTCCCTCGCTGTCATATCCACCTGGAACCGGAAGCTTTTGTCCCTTTAACCGGCAGTCCTCCATTTTTCCATAAGAAAACTGGGACATAGCGCAGTCTACGACTACGTGCTCGCCATTGCTCCTGGGAATCGCCATAATCAGCGGATTATTGCCCAGCTTGCAGTCTTTTCCTCCCCAGGCCGGCATATTGGGACAGGTATTGGACCAGCAGATTCCGATACAGCCTTCATCGGCAGCCTGCCATCCATACGTACCTCCCCGCATCCAGTGGTTATTGTTGCCCAGCGCCACAATGCCAATCCCGGATTCCTTTGCCAGTTCCACTGCCCGTTTCATCGCCTGCCGTGCATTTAAAGGGCCAAATCCGCGATGGCCGTTCCACCGCTCAAAGGCTCCAAACCGGAAGGTACATTCTGCCTGGATATTGGGGTCGATCTCGCCTTTTTTTAAATACTCTACCACTCTCGGAAACCGGTTTAATCCATGAGAATATACGCCCGCCAAAGAGTTCTGCGCAAAAATCTCCGCCGCTTCTTCTGCACGTGTTCCTTCAAATCCATACTTTTCCAGCACCCGCTTAAACTCGCTTACCATCTCTTCATATTTTACTCTCATTGTCCGTTCTCCTTTTTGATACTTCCATACTAATCCATACTTCCGGAGCGGAAGCCTTCCAAATCCAGGGTAATATACCGGAATCCCAGATTTTTCAGATATGCTGTCACTTCATTCTGGATCTCCATTATCTTCCCAAACTTTTCTTTATCCAGTTCCAGCCGGACAATCTGGTCGTGAACCCGCAGCCGGATATTTCCTCCGATTCTTTCCCGGAGCCACTCCTCTCCCTGGGCGATTTTATCTAAAAGCCCATAATCCAGTTCCGCCCCATAAGGCAGCCTGGTAGCCATACAAGGCGTAGAGGGGCGGGAAGCCACTGAGATTCCGTAATCAGAAGCCAGCGCTTTTACCTGGGCCTTGGTCATTCCAAGACTGGCAAGAGGACTGGTAATCTCCAGTTCTTTTAATGCCTGGATTCCAGGCCGGTATACATGGAGATCATCTTCGTTCGTTCCTTCTAAAATCACCTTTATATTCCGCTCGTCTGCAAATTTCTTTAATCGTTCAAACAGACTGCGTTTGCACAGATAGCACCGGTTTTTAGGGTTCCTATGAATCTCTGCCTGGGAAAGTTCATCTACCTCAATAACCTGGTGAACCGCTCCCAGTTCCTTTGCCACCCTTTTCGCAATCTCCAGATCGCAGGCTGGATGCAGACGGGTATGGAAGGTAACTGCGTAAACCTTTGTACCTGTTTGCTTTGCAGCATCACAGGCAGTTTTCAGCAGCAGACTGGAATCTACTCCGCCGGAAAATGCTACTGCAAGATCCTGCTGTGCATAGGTTTCCATCTGTTCTTCTAATCTGCAGCAAATTTGGGATAGTTGCTCCTTGTTTCTTTCTTCCACTTCCTCTTCCATTATCTTCCTTTCCGTTTCATTAGTCAAGAGCCGAATGTTTTACCTCATCGCAAACTGCAGCAAACGGCAGTTTCTTCTCTTTTGCAATCTTTTTTACACTCTCATATTCCGGATAGACCCGTTCCGACTGCCCTCTTCTGCATACTTTAACATCTGCCGCACCAAACTTGGTTTCTACGGTTCTGCACTCCCGCTCTAAAATAGTTCGTTCCATTACATTCCTGCGGATGCCGATGGTGGTTGTATGGGTAAAAATAATCTCTTCCAGTTTTTCCCTGATGTTCCGGCTGCAAAGCACAGACAGCAGATATGCCGGACGATTTTTCTTCATAAAAATCGGGGTATACCATACATCTGCTGCTCCGGCTTCAAACAGTTCTTCCATTACAAAACCTAATGCTTCTCCGGTACAGTCATCTAAATTGGTTTCCAGCTTTACCATGGTATCTGACGTTTCAGAAACGCTCTCTTGTGCATCTTCCAAAATCAGCATAGCACGGAGAATGTTGGCATTTTTAAAATCTTTATTTCCTGCTCCAATTCCGATTTTTTCAATCTGATAATACTTTGGAAGCGGCTGTCCGCAGTGAAGGGCAGCGGCAATGGCAGCTCCAGTCGGCGTTACCATTTCCCCTTCATTGTCCGTAACCTTCATTTTCAGATTCCAGGCAGATGCAATATTGGCCGTTGCCGGAACTGGAACCGGCATAACCCCATGCTGGCACCGCACATATCCCTGACCTTCTGCCAGCGGGGAAACGATTACTTTATCCACATTTAAATCATAAATGCAGAACGCGGTACTAATAATATCCACAATGGAATCAATCGCCCCTACCTCATGAAAGTGGACTTCTTCCAGCGGGATTCCATGAGCCTTAGATTCTGCCTCTGCCACAATCTGAAACATCTTTGCCGCCAGATCTTTGATTTCCTGCGCCCCGTCCATCCGGTTAATAATTTCCAGAATATCCGGCAGATTCCGATGTACATGGGGATGCATATGGCCGTGATGGTGTTCATGATCATGGTCGTGGGAATGGTCGTGGTCGTGATGGTCGTGACCATGGTGATGCCCGTGCCCGTCTTCTTCTAAATGCACATCAAAATCAAAGGCATCAATGCCGCATTTTTTTGTTCTTCCAAAGTGGAGATGATAGCCGCCTACTCCCAGGCTTTCCAGCAGTTTTTCTAATTTTCCCCTGTCTGCGCCTAAATCTAAAAGCGCTCCTACAGTCATGTCTCCACTGATGCCGGAATTGCACTCTAAGTACAAAATCTTTTCATTCTCATTCTTTTGTTTCATATTCTTTCACCGCCAATCGATTTATTTGTGTTGCAATATAACCTGCCCCATAGCCGTTGTCAATGTTGACTACGGAAATGCCATTGGCGCAGGAGTTTATCATGGTTAAAAGGGCAGAAAGGCCGTGAAAGCTGGCTCCATATCCAACAGAAGTCGGGACTGCAATAACCGGATTTTCTACCAGTCCGCCAATTACGGTTCCTAAAGCGCCTTCCATACCAGCTGCCGCGATCACGCAGTTTGCTTTTACAATCCGGTGGCGCTGGGACAGCAGCCTGTGGATTCCTGCCACTCCCACGTCATAAATCCGGTCTACCCTACATCCGAAAAACTCAGCCGTCTGGGCCGCTTCTTCTGCTACTGGAATATCAGCCGTCCCTCCGGTACAGACTGCAACCAGTCCGTTTCTCTCTTTTCCCTCTTTTTCTACTTTTAAAATGCGGGAAACCGGATCGTAGACCACCTGGGGAACTGCCTGCTTTACCAGCTCATACTGCTCTTTTGTGGCACGGGTTCCCAGGACTTCCCCGTCCCGTTCTGCTAAAGTCTGGTAGATGTGAACCAGATATTCATCCGGCTTTCCCTGACAGAATACCGTCTCTCCAAAACCAGAACGCAGACCTCTGTGGTGATCCAGTTTAGCATACCCCAGATCTTCGTAGGGAAGATCCTTTAACTGTCCTTCTGCTTCTTCTATGGAAAGCCTTCCGGACTTTACATCTTCCAGCATTTGTCTTACGTCCATGCTTTCATTTCCACCTTTCTCGTACATATTTTATCAATCAATGGCTGGGAATGACTGACTGCCAGAAGGCCAATCTCTCTCCTTTTTGTTTCTTCCAGCAAAAACTGCCAGATCTGACTCTGGGTAATCAGATCCAGCATGGTAGTAATCTCATCTGCCAGAAGAAATCTGGTTCTCTCTCCCAGCGCCCTGGCGATACAGAACCGCTGCAGTTCCCCGCCGGAAAGCTCTGACGGAAACCGGTTCAGCCAGTCTTCCTCAATTCCAAGCCCCTGTATGATGCGGTCAGAAATGTGATCGCCTTCTTCTAAAACGGTTTTCATTCTCCGTCTGGGATTGACGGCAAACTCCGGATGCTGCCAGATCATCTGTACCGGACAATAAGCCCCATACTCTTTTAAGAGCTTTCCATCTAACAGCACTTCTCCGGCATCCGGCTTTTCAAAACCAGCCAGAATTTTGCAAAATGTAGTCTTTCCAAAGCCGCTGGGGGCAATCAGCCCTACCCGCTCTCCGCTGTCAATTTCCAGGGAAAACTGGTTTAAAATCTGTCTGGTTCCGCTGCGATAGCGAAATGATATTTCTTTTGCCTCAAGTTTCAACGCGATTCCCCTTTCTGCACCGTACCCAGCCGCTTTCTGTTTGTCTTACCGGAACCGGTTCTCTCCAGCACACTTCTTCTGCCTCCTTGCACCGGTTAGAAAATACGCATCCGGTACCTCTGTCCGTTACGTAAGGCTGGATGCCGGGAAGAGCTTCAAATCCATTCTCCGGCATTGCCCGAAACAGCGCTTTGCTGTAAGGGTGGCACAGCAGATTTTCGCTTTGAAAATGGCTGGCTGGCATTTCTTCCACCGTTGTCCCTGCGTAAAATACAGCAATCCGGTCGGCCACTTCCAGCGCCAGTTCCAGATCGTGGGTAATCACAAGCACTCCTGCCCCCTGATCTGCCAGTTCCCTGAAATGCCCCAGTACCCGCTTTGCCGCAGATAAATGAAGACCTGGCGTCGGCTCGTCTGCAATAATCAGCTTCGGATGTTCCATAAGCGCCGTGGAAATCAGCACCCTTCTGGTCATTCCGCCGGACAACTCAAAGGGATACTTGTTTTCCGTCTCTTTTTCCAGTCCGTATCGTTCCAAAAGCCTCCAGCAGCGGCTTCTGGAATCGTCAGAACGATCCCCATTTCTGATCTGCTCTCCTACCTTCATCAGGGGATCCAGGTAAGAAACACTCTGGGGTACCAGAACGATTTCTTTTCCCACAACCTGTTTCCGTATTTTCTCCGTCAGTTCCTGCCCCTCATATAAAATCTGTCCGGACATGGATCCATTGTAGGGAAGAAGTCCCAGAATTCCATGAGCCAGAAGGCTTTTTCCGGAACCGCTGGATCCCACCACTGCCGTCATTTCTCCGGCTCTTACCGTCAGATTCAAATCTTCTATCACCGGCAGGATCCTTTTTTTCAGTCCCCTTGTATACTGTTCAAATGAAACCGACAGGTGTTTTACCTGCAGCAGTTCCCCTTTTTCCATCATTCCTTATCCTCTTTCTTCCTAATACCGGTTATTCATGGACGCTGGCCGGATCAAGCAGCTTGCAGACGCTGTCTCCTAATATATGAAACAGCAGCACGCAGACCATCAAAAGTCCTCCCGGAAACAGCGCCAGCCACCATTTTCCCATGGCCAGGTATTTCATACTTTCTGATAAAATCACGCCGATTGCCGGTTCCTCCGGCGACAGCCCAAATCCCAGGAACGTAATGCTGGCCTCGTGGAGAATGGCATGAGGAAACAGCAGAATTAATCCGGTAAAAAACTGGGGCAGCAGATGGGGAACCATGTGTTTTACAGCAATCTGGAATTTTCCCATACCTAAATGGGAAGCAATCCGAATGTAGGCGCTTTCCTTAAGCTGCATCACTTCTCCCCGTATCAGGCGGGCCAGGGAAGTCCAGTGGGTCATGGTAATTCCAATCACTACGCCCCAGAATCCTTTTCCACAGGCATAGGAAATCAATATCAGCAGCAGAATATGGGGGATTCCCATTACTAAATCAATGAGAAAGGTAACTGCTGAATCTGCCTTTTTTCCCATTACCGCGCCGCAGATTCCAAGGATTCCGGCAAACAGGGCGCTGGCCGCCGCCGTTATCACACCCAGACGGATGCTTAGGGACAGTCCGGTAATCGTTCTGACAAACATATCCCTTCCCATAAAATCTGTTCCGAATAAATAGTCTCTGCAGGGAGCCAGGTTCTTTCTGGAAAAGTCCGTTACCAGCGCTTCTTCTCTCCATAAATAGCCAGACCAGGTGACCGCGCTTAAAAATACCAGTGATAGGATCAGCCAGCCTATTGTCTGAATTCTCCGGTTTTTCTTCATCGGCCGCTCCCCCTTTTCATTCTTGGATCAATAACGCCATAAAGGAAATTTGCCAGAGCATTCCCTCCAAATACAATGACTGCACTGAATACGGTAATTCCCAGAAGAAGGGGGACGTCGCTTCCCAGTCCGGCATTGACAGCCGCCTGGCCAAGCCCCGGATAAGAAAATACCTGTTCCACCAGTACCGAACCGCCAAAAATTTCGCTGATAGAAGCAAACTGCAGGGTCATTGCCGGAAGGATAATATTGCGCAGACCATGACGCCGGATAATCGCGCCTGTTTTTTCTCCCCTGGCTCTGGCAAACAGCACATAATCGCTTTCTAACACTTCGATCATTTTTTCCCTGGTGTGAAGGGCAACATTGGAAATTCCAGTCAGGCTTAAAGCCGCTGCCGGAAGAACCGCGTGTATAATCCGGTCTCCCAGCGTAACCGCAGCGGTCTCCTGGCCGATGGGAACTGCAAATCCCACCGGCAGGATTTTCAGCCATACAGAAAACACCATCAGCAGCAGTAACGCCAGGAAAAAAGCCGGCGTACTGGCCATTAAAAGGCAGTATCCAGTTACCAGCTTATCCTGCCATTTTCCCTTATTCACTCCGGCTATAATTCCCAGAATAAAGCCAAACGCTCCGGAAATCATCCAGGCCATTGCCATCATCCCCAGAGAGCTGGCCGCCTTTTCCCAGATTACTTCTGCTACCGGCCTGCGGTACAGCAGGGAAGTTCCCATATCTCCCCTGATAAAATTGGATGCCCATGTAACAAAACGTTCCAGCATCGGCGTACCGGTTCCCCAGTATGCCTGCAGTTTTTCAATCTGTTCCGGACTCATGGCTCCTAAAGCGGCCTGTCCTACATTACTTTGCAGCGGATCTATGGGGGAAATGGCAAGTAAAAAAAACGCCGCCCCGCTGACCCCGAAAATCAGGAGAATAACCCGGAAGATTCCCCTGATTCCCTTACCTATCTGTTTTTGCTTCATTAATTCTCCCAACTCCACAAATCAACATTATTTACAATAGACCAGCCATGTCCATGTGGATGAATCTTCTGCTCTGCCACAGAAAGTCCGTCCCTTACCCAGTACAGATGATCCACATTAGCCAGCCAGATCCAGGGAATGTCGCCATCCTGGGTAATTCCCGTTGTTCCGTCCCACTGGGCTTTTTTCCACAATTCATAAGATTCTTCCAGACTGGATGCCGCCAGGGCTTCGTCCATATACTGATCCACTGTTTCATTGGAATAAGGAGAATACTGGGCCGTTCCTGTTTCTTTATCTGTGTGGTAAATATTGAAAAGCTCCATAGGCGTATGAGCGCCCCAGCCCCACATTAACGGTTCTGTATAAGCAAACGTGTAAGCCTCATCCCAGCTAAGTCCTTTTGTAGACGCGTCAATTCCCAGATTTTTCAGCTGGTTGGCAGTTTCGGCTGCCATCGCCTGGCGGACAGAATCTTCAGATGGATAGCCAATGGTAAGAATCGCCTTTTTCCCGTCTTTTTCCCTGATTCCATCACTTCCCTCTGTCCAGCCGGCCTCTTCCATCAAAGCCTTAGCCTTGTCCAAATCTGTTTCTACCTTGCTTCCTTCATAATACCATGGCATTTTATCGCAAACGCTGTATGCCGGAGTTCCATATCCGTCCAATACATTGGCAATCAGCGTTTCCCGGTCAATGGCCAGATTCATGGCTCTGCGCACATTTACATCACAGGTCAGATCATTTCCCACTTCCTGCCCATTCTCCAGAGTCTGTCTGGGAACTGCCGGAAGATTGATTCCCCTGTTGTCTACGGTTTCGCAGTCTAACAGGCGATAGCCTTCTACCGGACTTCCCGCATAGGAAGCTGCTGTATAAGCTAAATCTGCCTGTCCAGACAGAACTGCTGCATAAGCGGCGTCCTCTTCCATGAAAAGAACGGTAACTTTCTTCATCTTCGGCGCTTCCCCGTAATAATCCGGATTAGCCTCAAAAATCACCTGCTGCCCCTTGTCCCACTGTTTTAACACATATCGTCCCGAACCAATGGGATTCTGTCCGTATTCCGGCCCGTAAGCGTGTTCTGGGACAATTCCCACAATCGCCATCGTATACGGCCAGATGGAATAAGGACGGTTCATATAAAATTCTACCGTATCTTCATCGATTGCCGCAGCTTCTTTTAACATTGTAAAGTCATTAACCGAACTGGTGTCCCTGAGGGTATTGTATGTAAACGCCACATCTTCTGCATCCAGTTTCTCTCCATCTGTAAACACTGCGTCGCTCCGGATGTCTACCGTCCACTTCAGACCATCTTCGCTGCAGACCATATTGGTTGCCAGGTCATATCCGATAGACAAATCCGCTGTAGTTACAGTCAGGGTACTCTGGATCAAAGGTTCATGGACGTGCTCTCCTGCTCCCCATCCATAAGCCGGATCAAATCCTGCTTCCGGCTCGGAATTAGCCGTCATCACGACCACCACACTGTCCTTTTCTTCCTCTGGCTGCTGTGCCGCTTCTTCTGCTGTACTCTCTGCAGTCTGCTCTGTATTCTGGCATCCTGCCAGTACCATCGACGCTGCCGCTGCCAGCGCCATAATGTTCATTCCTTTTTTCTTCATATCCGTTCCCTTTCCTATGAAATAAAAAATTACCAGAAAAGCACCCCATCCTTTTAAAGAATGGAAATACCTTCCTGGTATCATTATGGTTTTATCTGGAGCTGTCTCTGGTTTATCTTAATCTGTAATGACTTCTGTCATCGGTTATCGCTATTTTACGCAAATTTTCCACAAAAATCAAGGAATTTTTGCACAAACGTTTGAGTTATCTGCCGTTTCCCTGTGGTTTTAAGTCTAATACCAACAACTGCGGCTTGTTATTAATCCGGATATTAATGGAGTGGGTTCCCAGTCCGCGGCTGACCACCATCTTTTTTCCATCCTGCTCAAAAGTTCCGGCGCACCAGGGCAGGAAAAACTGGTACTGGGGGGTCATAACCCCTCCAAGTCCCGGAATCCGGATTGTCCCTCCATGAAAATGGCCGGACAATGTCAGATCCGCTCCCCATGCCGCTGTTTCCTTAAAATACATAGGAGAATGAAGAAGCAGAATCTGAAAACGGCTTTCATCCGCTTTTCCCAGCCGGTTCTGGAAATAGGTTTTTGGAAGAGGCTCCGGCTTTTCAAAAAAAAGCTTGCGGTAATACTTTTTTCCCAGATCCACACCGCTGATCACAAGGTCGTCTCCAAAACTGCGGGAATCATCTTCCAGATACACAACGCCCATGGCTTTTAGCTGATCCCGGTAGGATTCATATTGATTTTTGTAAATATGGCGTTCCCAGACCATGCGGTTTTCATGGTTTCCATTGCCATAATAAACCGGATAGCGCTTCGAAAGCGTCTGGATCAGCCGTAACGGAACTTCGGTCAGGGCGTTTCCCTTGCTGACCATCATATCGCCGCCGATTAGAACTGCATCTGGTTTTACCTGGTCAATGGCAGACAGCAGCCGCTGGTTTTCAGGGCCAAACTCCTTGTTGTGAAGATCGGATAAAAAAACCAGTTTTTTCCGGCTCTGAATCTTTAAAGAGGAAACCGGAACCGTCTCCACAGACAGACAATCTTTTTCATATTCGGATCGAAGCCAGAACGCCGTTCCCACCCCTGCTGCCGCCAGTCCTGCCGCAGTAAGTTCTGCTGCCGTCACACCTTTTTCCATTTTAACTGTTCCTCGTTTCTTTTGTTGTTTACTCTGCCTTTGTCCAGGGAGCCAGGCTCATGCGGATAAAATACCCCTGTTCGTGGCTGCACACCGGACACTTGACAGGCGCCTCTTTTCCGTAGTGAATATGTCCGCAGTTTAAGCACACCCAGCCCTCTTCTGTATCAGATACGAATAACCTGCCTTCTTCCATCCATTTTGCAAGCTGTTCAAACCGCTCCTGGTGGTTTTTTTCTATCTTTCCAATCATCCGGAATGATTGGGCAATCTGCAGAAAGCCTTCCTGCTCTGCCATATCTCCAAAAGACTGGTAGATAACCTCGTGTTCTTCTTTTTCATTATGGGCAGCTTTTTTTAATTGTTCCAGAATCTCTTCTCCCAAGTCTACCGGATAACCGCCGGTAATCTCAATGGTCTCTCCGTCCATCTCCTGGAGAAACTTGTAAAAGATTTCTGCGTGTTCTTTTTCCTGATCTGCCGTATAAAGAAAAATTTCCTGCAGCGCCGGAAGGTGTTTCTGCTTTGCCATTCCTGCCGCAAACGTATACCGGTTTCTCGCCTGGCTCTCTCCGGCAAATGCCCGCATTAAATTCTCCTTTGTTCTGCTGTTTTTTAAATCTGTCATGTAAGGTTCCTCCTTTTTGCTGTTTCCTGGATTTCCCTTTCAGTATACCCGACAGCCGAACAAATCATTCCTTCCCTGTCATTTCTTTTGTCCTTTTAAAACCTGATGCACCTTCTGCAAAAGCACATCCCGATACATAGGAAACCGCTCCCTGGGAAGCATTTTCCCCTGTGCCCATAACTGGCAGACCTCTTCAAAGGTCACAAACATGGCGTCTACGACCTCTTCTTTCTGAAGACGCAAATCCTCTCTTTTTACATCCTGGACTGTCACATAGGTATCTACAAACCGATCCGGACGCATGGTAGTATGAATCAGACTGACTTCTTCTGGAGCAGGATGAATCCCTACCTCTTCGGAAAGCTCCCTTAACACGCTTTCCAGACTGCTTTCCCCCACTTTTGCAGAACCTCCGGTACATTCCCACCATAATCCAAACGTTTTGTCCGGATGGCGCTGGGTCAGAAGCAGCTTTCCTTCCAGGTTAATCGTCCAGATGTCTGTTACAATGTGGTACTCTCCCTCTGCCATCGGCACACCCCTGACATGGGTTTTTCCGGTTTTGTTCCGGTTTTTGTCATACACATCCCACAGTTCCATAAGCCCACCAGCCTTTCCTATTTTTGCTTAAATACCGGATCTGCCGGATAGCCTCCGGTAATTTTCTGCATAGTTCTTGGCACCGCGTCTTTTGAGTTTTTCCAATCTGCGTCTTTATTGCGGTAATCATATTTTTCCACAAACCAGTCAATATCTTCCTGAATTCTGGCCAATTCCCGTTCCATCAGACTGCACAGCAGCTCTTCCATCTTCTGTGCCTCTTCTGGCCTGCATTTTTCCCTGCAGCTATTTAAAATATCGTAAAAATGCGGCAGGCAGAAGCCTTTTGACTCCTTTAGCATCTCGAGAAACGCCGGCTCATTCTTCATCAGATGGACAAAGGTATTGCGGATCCGCTCGTAAGTATCGTCTATCTTCTGGCAGATATAACAGCTTTCCTTCTCGGATGGCGTCCCGCTTCCAGAAGAACCTTTTTTCATCCAGCCAAACAGCGCGCTCTTAGAAGAACCGTTCTTTTTGCCGTCTGCTTCCACCGTTTCCTTAAAATGTTCCCGTAAATACTTCATCCTGGTTTTTAAAATCCAGGCATTTCCAAGATAATTGCCGTAATCGTACATCATCTTGGTGTGCTTTCTGCAAAAGCCGGTCCGATCCGTCTCCGCCCGTATATCATCTTCCATGTAAGAAGAACCCAGGGCAAAACTGACCGCATCCTGTTCCAGCTTCCGCTCCAGATAGCAGCAGGGGCACTCATCTCCTGCCTTCATCGCATCCATAACTTCTATCGTATATAGTTTTTCCTTCATGCCTGCCCCTCCGTGTCCCTATATTTCTTCCATCATACACGCTGGCAGGGCCGCCGTCAAGTGGGGGAACTGCTAGGAAACAGAATCAAATTTTGTCCGATCTAACGCTCCGTCCTGCTTTGCCACAATGGCGGTGCAGACTGCGTCTCCCGTAATGTTTACCGCTGTTCTTGTCATATCCAGGATCCGGTCAATTCCCATAATCAGTCCAATGGCTTCCACTGGCAGGCCGACAGAATTAAATACCATGGATAAGGTAATCAGTCCTACGCTTGGAACTCCGGCTGTTCCGATAGAAGCCAGGGTTGCCGTCGCAATGACAGTAAGAAAATCAGCCATGGTCAGGTCAATATGAAAGGCCTGGGCCGCAAACACAACCGCTACTCCCTGCATAATCGCGGTTCCATCCATATTAATGGTAGCGCCCAGAGGAATCGTAAAGGAAGAAATCTTTTTTGATACTCCCATTTTCCGGTGCAGGGTATCAATGGAAAGAGGAATCGTAGCGTTAGAGGTGGCGGTAGAAAATGCAAACGCCATAACCGGAGCAAATTTTTTCAAAAACTTAATGGGACTTAATCCGGTAAAAACTTTTAAAAACACCTGATATACCACAAGACACTGTACCGCTAACGCTAACAGAACTGCCCCCATATACTTTAACAACGGCAAAAAGGCGTCCAGTCCAAGGCCTGCAAAGGTTCTGGCAATCAGGCAAAAGACTCCGATGGGGGCCAGCTTCATAACCCCTGTGGTCATATCCATCATAATATCGTTAAACTGGCTGAAAAAATTGGCAACCGTATCGGCCCGCTCCCCGCGATGGGCCAGAATGACGCCGATAATCAGGGCAAATAAGATCAGAGGAAGCATTTCCCCATTGGCTAATGCCGCGATTGGATTGGTTGGAATGATATTTAAAAGGGTTTCCGCAAAGCTTGTCTTTTCTACCGACACTGCCTCCGCCGTCTCCATGGTTCCCATATTCAGTCCAACTCCTGGGTTGATGCAGAAGGCAATAAAAATTGCAACGGAAACGGCGATAGCGGTTGTCAAAAGATAAAAGCCCATGGTTTTTACTCCGACTTTTCCCAGCTTTTTGGTATCTCCAATGGCCATGCTTCCGCATACCAGGGAGCAGAAGACCAACGGTACGACTAACATCTGCATCAGCCGGATAAATCCCTGCCCGAATACATAAAAAATCCCCTCTACAAACACCTGATCCCTGACAAATCCTGCCGGAACCCAGAGGTTCAATACCAGTCCTGTTATGGCTCCTAACAGCAATGCAATAAAAATAACTGTTGTCAGACTTAATTTTTTCTTTTTCATACCGGTATCTTCCCTCTACCTTTCCATCATATATTCATTCAGCGCTTCTTCCCAGTTTTTCGGAAGTTCCATTCCTTCCAGGCGCAGCATCAGATTGTCTAAAACCGCATAGGCAGGACGTCCGTCTTCTACCTTCTTGGCGCCGGACACTGGCACGATTTTGCTGGATTCTCCTGCAAGAGCAAGGATTTTTTCTGCAAATTCCCTGCGGCTGCATACTCCCTGGCAGACTACATGGTATAATCCGTAAGCGTCTTCCATTAAAAGACGGTAAATCGCCTTCGCCAGCTCGTTGGCGCTGGTCGGGGAACCGAACTGATCCTCTGCCACGAAAATTTCTTTGGATTTTTTTGCCTCCTGCAACAGCCAGGTTACAAAATTTTCTCCCTTTCCATATACCCAGGAACTGCGGATGATTAAATATCTGGGAGCGATGGTCTTTACAAACTCTTCCCCTGCCAGCTTGGATTTTCCATAAATACTGACTGGCGTCGGAATGGAAAATTCGTTATAGGATTCGGCTGCCTTTCCGTCAAAAATATCATCCGTTGACAGCTGAACCATTTTTCCATGAACGCTGCGGGCTGCAACGCTTAAGTTTCTGGCTCCAATGGCATTGACCTTATACGCCAGGTCGCTGTGCTGCTGGCAATATTCGATTCCGCCGATTCCCGTACAGTTGATAATCACATCCGGACGATTCATTTCTGCGTATTTGCGTACCTCGTCCATATTGGTAACATCCACATCGGATTTGTCTGTCAGCAATACCTCCAGCTCTACCGTATCTAACAATTGTGCAAAGGCGCTGCCTACCTGGCCCTGCGCTCCTGCAATCCATATTCTCTCATGATTTAACAGCATTTTTCTCTGCCATCCTTTCTTTTTATTATCTTAGAGGAAAAAAAGCTTTGACCGCTCCAGTCTGAAGTGTGTCAAAGCCTTGTTTTCTTATTGCACCCACACGCCGGAAGCATTTACGTAAAAGCCATCCGGAGTTGTAGTGTTTTTTAACATTTCGCCGTTTGAACCAACATAAAACCACTGTTTCTGGCTGTTCTGCACCCACTTGTTCTTAGCGAGAGAACCGTCGTTTTCAAAATAGTACCAGATACCGCCGACAAACTGACGCCAGCCTGTCGCCATATACTGGTTAGAATCAAACCAGTATTCCTTCCCGTCAATGGTCAGCCATTCATTGGCTGCATTGGTTCCATTCTGCTTGACGTAGCGCCAGCCATTGCTGTCTTTCTGCCAGCCGCTCTGGCTTCCGTTCTGGGAACCGCCTGGCGTTGTACTGCCGGAAGAACCGGACGTCAGTCCAGCCTCTGCCAGGGCAAATCCATAGTCAAACAGCGCCTTGGTATCGGTATAATGGGTCTGCTTTCCTTTCATGACCACTGCAATCAGTCTGACCCCGTTTTTCTCTGCACAGGTCGCCAGCGTGTTGCCCGCCTTAGAAGTATAACCAGTCTTACCGGCTACCACTCCCTGGTAATATCTGGAATCGTTGGGATACAGCATCTTATGGCCCATGGAAATGGTCCTTGCCGCCGCCTTTTTCGTGGCGGGAATCTGATAAGACAACGTAGAGGCCGCCTTTACCACCGTCGGATTCTGAAAAGCCGCCCTGGCAATCAGCGCCATATCCCTTGGGGTCGTATAATGCTGCTCATTGTTCAGACCGTTAGGATTTACAAAATGGGTATCTGTACATCCCAGTTCCTTGGCCCTGGCGTTCATCTTATCGGCAAACGCAGACACGCTTCCAGAGATATGCTCTGCCAGTCCATTGGCCACTTCGTTGGCAGACTTTAACATCAGTGCATACAGACACTGCTCAACCGTCAGTTTATCTCCTTCAACCAGATTTAAGGTAACGGCTCCGGACTCTAAATTGGTCGTAGCGCTCTTAGAAAAGGTAACCGTATCGCTTAATGCACAGTTTTCCACTGTCAGAAGAGCCGTCATCAGCTTGGTAATGCTGGCCGGATAAAAACGAGACGTCCCGTTTTTCTCAAACAGCACCTCTCCGGTACTGGCGTTTAGCAAAACCGCTCCTTCTGAAGCAATCGTTGGCTTTGTCACAGAAACGCCTGGGGTACTGCCAGTATTTCCCGTACCGCCTCCATTGACAGTCCCGCTTCCGCCAGACGGCCCCGCTGTCTGGCCATTTCCGCCTGCAGGCCCTCCGGATCCAGACGTATAATTTCCGCTGTTTTGTCCTTCCGGTCCTTTAAAGTCAATAATCTGGCTGCCAAAGGCAGTGCTGCTCCACATCATGGCCGCTGCCATTCCCAGGCAGACGATGCGCTTCCACTTTATCATTTCATCTTTCTCCCATCTCGTCCGTAAATCTCATTGCACATAGTAGAAAGTATACCATAAATTACTCCCGCCGGAAACCCGAATTTTCGACGAATTTCTTACAACTTTCTGTCAGGCCCAAGAACCAGAAAGGCCGCCTCTAAGACAGGCGGTCCTTAAAGTCTTTATAGCCAAATTTTTTTATCAGACGGATATTCCCCTCCAGGTCCCGATACGCAATGGACGGAAGCGCCATCCCGTTAAAGGTATTGGTCTTTACCATGGTATATAACGCCATATCTTCAAATACCACATAACTTCCCTCTTCCAGCGCCTGATCAAACGAGTAATCTCCTATCACATCCCCTGCCAGGCAGGTGGGGCCGGCCAGCCGGTAGGTATGCGCCTTTTCCTGGGGCTGTCCGCTTCCCATTACCGGAGGACGGTAAGGCATTTCTAAAACGTCCGGCATATGGCAGGCGGCAGAGGTATCTAAAATGGCAATATCCATGCCGTTGTTCACCACTTCCAGCACCCCTGCAATTAAAAATCCAGCGTTGAGCACCACTGCTTCTCCCGGTTCTAAATACACCTCTACGCCGTAAGTTTCTTTAAAATGCCGGATAACCGAAACCAGTTTTTCAATATCGTAGTCTGCCCTGGTAATGTGGTGGCCGCCGCCCATGTTTAACCACTTCATTCCCTTTAAATACGGGCCGAATTTTTCTTCAAAGGCCTTTGCCGTTACCTCTAAGGCATCGGAATTCTGCTCGCACAGCGTATGAAAATGAAGTCCGTCCAGCATAGGAAGGATGGTCTCGTCAAAATTAGCCGCTGTCGTGCCAAGTCTGGAACCAAAAGCGCAGGGATCGTAAATTTCATGGCCTTCCTGGGTAGAACACTCCGGATTGACCCGAAGGCCGATGGATTTTCCAGCCGCCTTTGCCCTGGCGCCGTACCTCTTTACCTGGGCGGGAGAGTTAAACACAAAATCATCTGCATAAGAAAGCAGTTCTTCAAACTCGTCTTCCCGATAGGCAGGGGAAAACACATGGGTTTCCCCGCCAAACTCTTCCCATCCCAGCCTTGCCTCATACAGGCCACTGGCTGTCGTTCCTGCCAGATAGTTTTTTAACAGCGGATAGCAGGAAAACATGGAAAATGCCTTCTGGGCCAGCAAAATCTTACATCCGCTTTTCTCTGCCACCTCTTTTAAAATCTCAAGATTATGAATCAGCCGCCCCTCATCTACCAGAAAATAAGGGGTGGCAATCTGTCTGGTCTGTCCCATTAGTCCACCAGCACTGGATCGTGGCTCTCTCTCCATGGAAGTCCCCACTTATTTAATGCATCCATAAATGGATCCGGATCAAACTCCTCAATGTTGTGAACGCCTGGTTTGTTCCATACGCCAGTCAGAAGCATCATTGCGCCAATCATGGCCGGCACGCCTGTGGTATAGGCAACTGCCTGGGATCCCACTTCTTTGTAGCACTCTTCATGGTCACAGATATTGTACAGATAATAAGTCTTGTCCTTGCCGTCTTTCTTGCCCTGGAAAATACATCCAATGTTGGTCTTTCCCTTGGTTCTTGGGCCTAAGGTAGAAGGATCCGGCAGAACTGCCTTTAAAAACTGCAGCGGAATAATCTCTTTTCCTTCAAACATAATGGGTTCGATAGAAGTCATGCCTACATTTTCCAGGCACTTTAAGTGGGTTAAATAGCTCTGTCCAAAGGTCATAAAGAAACGGATTCTCTTAATGCCAGGAATGTTTAACGCCAGGCTTTCGATTTCCTCATGGTGAAGCAGGTACATATCCTTTTCCCCTACTTCTTCAAAGTTGTATACTCTCTTGATTTCCATTGGCTCTGTCTCTACCCAATGACCGTCTTCCCAGTAAGATCCCTTTGCGGAAACTTCCCGGATGTTAATCTCTGGATTGAAATTGGTCGCAAATGGGTAACCATGGTCGCCGCCGTTGCAGTCTAAAATATCAATGTAGTTGATTTCATCAAACTCATGCTTTAATGCATAAGCGGAAAATACGCTGGTAACGCCTGGATCAAAGCCGCTTCCCAAAAGAGCGGTAATTCCCGCTTTCTCAAAACGCTCTCTATACGCCCACTGCCAGCTGTACTCAAACTTTGCAGTGTCTTCCGGCTCATAGTTGGCGGTGTCTACATAATGAGTCTTGGTTGCCAGGCACGCGTCCATAATGGTCAGATCCTGATAAGGAAGGGCCAGATTTAATACCACCTGAGGCTTTTCCTTCTCGATTAATGCGATCAGCTCCTCCACGTTATTGGCGTCTACCTGCGCTGTGGTAATCTTGGTCTTGGTGGTTGGCTCTAATTTTTCTTTTAATGCGTCGCATTTGGACTTGGTACGGCTGGCAATGCAGATTTCCTCAAAGACATCGCTGTTCTGGCAGCACTTATGAATTGCTACTGAAGCAACGCCGCCGCATCCGATAATTAATACTTTTCCCATTTTCATTTCCTCCTGATTATTATGATTTGGTAACAATTCAGCCATGCGAAAATTCAGACAGAAAAAAGCGTTGAAAGCTTGTTTTCATAAGAATTTTTCTGTCTGAATTTTCATAGGGCGGATGCCCGACGCTTCTTGCCCGCTTGTAGCGGACAAGAAGATGCATGGCTGAACTGTTACATTAATTTGTGTAAGGCAAGCAGCATTTCCCGTACAATCTTGCAGGCTGCTGCTGTCGAAATTCCGCTTGGATCATAATGGGGGCTTAATTCATTGACATCACAGCCCACAATGTCCGCAGTTTCACATACGCTCGTTACGGCCTGGCGCAGTGCATCAAAGCTGACGCCTCCCGGCTCCGGCGTTCCGGTTCCTGGAAATACGGAAGGATCTAAAACATCTAAATCCAGCGTAAAATATACCGGTTTTCCCTTTAACTGTTCCAGAGTTTCCTTTAATCCGTCAAAGTTAAATTTATTAGTAAAAACATGGTCTTTTCCCCAGAGGAATTCCTCCCTGTCTCCGGAACGGATCCCAAACTGGAAAATCTTTCCGTCTCCCACCAGATCCCAGCACCGTCTTAACACGCAGGCGTGGGAAAGCTCTGCGCCAAGATATTCCTGACGGAGATCGGCATGGGCATCAAAATGAATGATATGGACGTCTGGAAACTTTTTATATACTGCCTCAAACGCTCCCAGGGTTACCAGGTGTTCTCCCCCCAGCATAAAAGGGCGCTTGCCTGCGGATAAAATCTCTTCCGTCCGTTCTTTAATCTGATCCAGAGCTTTTCTGGCATCTCCAAAACAGAGTTCCAAATCTCCGCTGTCCATGACGGACACATCTTCCAAATCCTTATCCTGATAGGGACTGTAACACTCGATTCCATAAGATTCGTGGCGGATGGCGCCTGCGCCGAAACGGGTTCCCGGACGATACGAAGTAGTCGAATCAAAGGGCGCTCCAAACAGCACCGTATCTGCCTCGTCAAAATCCGCTTCACAGCCCATATAAACTTCAATATTCCTGTTCAACATTTTTCAAAAGCTCCTCAACATATGCAGGGATATAAAACGCCCCTTTGTGCAGTGTAGTCGTATAATAGTTACAGGATAAGCTTCTCATGTTCCAGCGCACTTCATCTAAATCCCGAAGAGGGTGGTATTTTTTAGAAGCAAATCCAAACAGCCAGTGGCCGGACGGATAGGTAGGAATGTGGGCCTGGTACACTTTGCTGATTGGGAAAGACTCCACAATGCGCTTGTGTGCCCGCTGGCAGGCTGCCGCGTCCTGATTGTAAAATGGGCTTTCATGCTGGTTGACCATAATGCCATCTTCTCTTAACGCTTTGTAGCAGTTGCCATAAAATTCCCTGGTAAACAGCCCTTCTCCCGGTCCGAAAGGATCCGTTGAATCTACAATAATTAAATCGTAGCAGTCATTGCAGGTACGGATAAATTTTAGTCCGTCTTCATAATGAATCGACAGCCTTGGATCGTTTAAGCGGCAGGAAGTCTGGGGAAGATATTTTTTGCAGACTTCTACTACCAGGGGATCAATCTCTACCATATCAATGGTCTCAATCTCCGGATAGCGGGTCAGCTCCCGGATAACGCCTCCGTCTCCAGCTCCGATTACCAGTACGTTTTTCACTTTTGGATGGACTGCCATCGGGACGTGGGTAATCATTTCATGGTAAATAAATTCGTCTTTTTCCGTCAGCATCATATAGCCGTCCAAGGCTAAGAAACGCCCAAATTCCGGTGAATCGAACACGTCAATCCGCTGGAATTCGCTTTGTCCGCTGAATAACTGCTTGTCAATGCGGATGGACAGCTTCACATTTGGAGTCTGAAACTCTGAAAACCAATAATCCATATTGCATTTCTCCTTTAAAAGCCTGTTTTCAACACATTCAGCCGTTCAATCCCCGCATCCTCCGGACCAGTCATGAAACAGCCCTTTTCCTTGGCATATAAAATATAGTCTAAAATCTCGTTTGTAATCTGTTCTCCCGGCGCCAGAATGGGAATTCCAGGTGGATAGCACATAACAAATTCACTGCACACCCGTCCTGCCGTTTCCCGTATCGGAAGGGATTCTTTTTCTGCGTAAAACGCTTCCTGGGGAGAAACCGCCACCTTGGGGTCAATGTATTCCTGTTTCATAAGGCCGGTTCCAGCGCCTCCAAACCGGCGGCGTACCTCGGATAAGGCAGAGACCAGACGCTCAATTTCTCTTGGCCGGTCCCCGATAGACAGATACGCTAAAATATTTCCCAGATCTCCAAACTCAATCTGGATATCGTACTCATCCCGCAGCAAATCGTACACTTCTATCCCTGCAAGCCCCACGTCTAAGGTATTGACCGACAGTTTGGTTACGTCAAAATCAAAGATGCTGTCGCCATTTACCAGTTCTCTGGAATAGGCGTAATAGCCGCCAATGGCATTGATTTCTTTTCTGGCGTACTCTGCCATCTCAATGACTTTTCCAAAGGCTTCTTTTCCCCGAAGAGCCAGGTTTCTTCTGGAAATATCCAGACTGGACAGCAGCAGATAGGATCCGCTGGTGGTCTGGGTCAGATTGATAATCTGGCGCACATGGCCTTCTGACATAGCCGGGCCGGTAAGAAGAAGGGAACTCTGGGTCAGGCTTCCTCCAGACTTATGCATGGACACTGCCGCCATATCCGCTCCTGCTGCCATGGCAGAAACCGGAAGCCCTTCTCCAAAATAAAAATGGGTTCCATGGGCCTCGTCTGCCAGACAGAGCATTCCGTGGTCATGGGCAATTTTTACAATGGTTCTTAAGTCTGAGCAGATGCCGTAATAGGTCGGATTGTTGACCAGAATGGCTTTTGCCTTCGGATGTTCTTTTACTGCCTTTTCCACAGCCGCAACGCTCATTCCCAGCGGAATCCCCAGCCGTTCGTCACATTCCGGATTTACATATACGGGAACCGCTCCGCACAGCACCAGAGCTCCCATTACGCTTCTGTGGACATTGCGGGGAAGAATAATTTCATCTCCCCGTTTTACTGTAGACAAAACCATACTCTGTACGGCAGACGTGGTTCCTCCTACCATTAAAAATGCATGGGCGGCCCCAAATGCCTGGGCAGCCAGTTCCTCTGCTTCCCTGATTACGGAAATGGGGTGGCACAAGTTGTCCAGAGGCTTCATGGAATTGACGTCCATGGATACGCAGGCTTCCCCAAGAAGCCTGGTCAGTTCCGGATTGCCCCGTCCTCTTTTGTGTCCTGGCACGTCAAAGGGAACTACTCTCATCTTTTTAAATTCTTCCAGCGCTTCATAGATTGGAGCGCGCTCCTGGGATAAGGATCTCATAACATTTCCTCCAAATCCAGACCTCAGTAAACATTTCGTCCGCTGAAAATCTCTATCATTTCTTTTCGTAAATTATTCATAATCTCCAGCCGGAGAGCCGGCGGAAGTTCATAAGCATCGGTCTTAAACAGATAATCCTGAAGATTAATGTCTTTTACCATCATCTTCGTATGGAACATATTTGCGCCGTATACATTAATATCTACTGCGTCGTAGCGGTTTAAAATATCCCTGGAAATGTAATCCTGGATAGAAGTTACCGGATGATCCAGAAAGACCTTTTCCCCATTGACATTTCTGGTAAATCCCCTGACTCTGTAATCCATGGTAATAATATCGGAATCAAAGGATCCAATCAGATAATCCAGCGTCGATAACGGCGTAATCTCCCCGCAGGTCGCTACGTCAATGTCCACCCGAAAGGTCGCCAGGCTTGTCTCCGGATGGTACTCCGGATAGGTATGGACGGTTACATGACTCTTATCCAAATGGGCCAAAATCGTATCTCCCGCCGGTATCATGGAACCTTCTGCAATCAGAATGGTAACCGACGCTCCCTGGGGCTCATAGTCCTGCATGGCAATATTTAACACCTTCGCCCCAATCATATCGGTCAGATTGGTTAAAATGGTCTTTAACCGTTCCGAGTTATACTGGGAATCAATATACGCGATATAGTCTTTCTGCTCTCTTGCCGTTTTTGCATAACAAACGTCATAAATATTAAAGCTCAAGGCTTTGGTTAAATTATTAAATCCGTAAAGCTGTAATTTTTCCCCCATGCCTAAATCCTTTCTTTTCCCTTCAGGCAGTCTGCTTTGCACAACCCTTTTTTATTGCATAGGAAGCAATTTCTATACGATAAAAAAGCAAGTATCATGCGCACGCACAATACTTGCTTTTCTCTCGTCAATGAAACATTTATACATCCCAGAGTCTATATAGCAAATACTTACTTTTACTACTCTTATTGACCGTTTACAAGTTGTGGGTGCCTTTTAAGACGCCTGGTTATAAAGTAACCAACTTATAAATTTGAGCGCTTTGCTCAATCAATAATGGCAGCATCTGCTGCCCATCGGCAGTTGACCCGCTGTCCGTATGGCCTTAACCCTAAAAATAGAGTGGTCAGAGAAAATATTTGCTGGATAACCCTCATTCGCTTATTCACAGCATTTTAAGTTTAGCTGATCTCCCATATAATGTCAATAGGATTTCTGGAAATTCCGGCAAATATCATGTGAAATTTCCAGTTGGCATCCGTGTACACAGATATTATCTTCCCCTTCTGAGAACGGCCGCAACCTGCTCCATCCTCGGCAGTACAGCGTCGTAAAACATCTCGTAGGATTTGCAGAAATAATTATCTCCCATAACCGTCCCGTCTCCTAGCGCCCTATGTCTGCGGCATCCTCCGCGGCATACCGCAAAATACCGGCACTGGCGGCATTTTTCTGACCGATCCAGAGATGCTTTCACAAATTCTTCTCCTGCCGGAGCCTTGTCAATCTCTTCAAATCCCGTTTCATTTATATTGCCCAGACGGAACTGATCCAGTACATAAAAATCGCATGGGTAAACGGATCCGTCTGCCTCAACCACGTGCTGGACAGAACAGATTCCCCTCTGCTCGCAGGATTCCGGCGCATATCCTGCCAGGATTCCTATGGCGTTTTCAAACTGGCGGATGTAAGGCTGCGTGCCATGCTGCAAATCCAGATACCACAAATCAAACAAATCAATTAAAAACTGGCCGTACAGTTCCGGCGTCAAAGAATAGTCCCTGCTTCCAGGTTCTTCATTTAACGGATCCAGGCAGGCAATGTATTGCTGGTAATGGAAGCCGTTTTTCTTATAAAACTCGTAGATCCTGCGGATTTTTGCCGCTGTCTTTGCATTGACCACAGTCAGGATGTTATACTCCACTTTATGCCTGTTAAACAGCTCGATTGTCTTCATAATTTTGCCGAAGCTTCCTTCTCCATAGGCATCCGGCCTTAAGGCGTCATGGGTAGCCTTTACCCCATCCAAAGAAACACCTACTAAAAACTTATGTTCTGCAAAAAATTCTGCCCACTCTTCTCCCAGATTGTAACCGTTGGTCTGGAGGGAATACGAAACCGCAATCTTTCTGGTATTATACTGTTCTACCAAGCGGATCAAATCCTTATAAAAATCCAGTCCTGCCAGAGTTGGCTCGCCTCCCTGAAATGCAAACCCGCAGGATCCTTCTGCGTAAGAAAGCGATTTCTGAACCAGATTTTCCAAGGTTTTTCCAGACATCATCCCATAATTTTCCTGTTCCCTGTTTTGTGTTACATCATAGTAAAAGCAATACCTGCAGCGGAGATTGCACATTCCTGACGCAGGTTTTATTAATAATTGCAACGGCGGCATACCGGTTCCTTCCTTTTTTGTCTATTTTGGCCTGAACAAACCAATTTCTACTTATACTTCTAGCAGAAAACAGCCCCCATGTCAAGAATCGCTCTCCTACTTTCCGGCCGGTTATTCAATATAATTCCGCTCCAGTTTTCCGATAAATTTTCCTAATACTTCATATTTATCAGAATCGCTGACTGCAACCGGCTCCATGGACGTATTAAACGGCATCAGCATGATCTCATTTTCTACATGAAACAGCTTTTTAATGTGAATTTTTCCATTTACCTGAAACAGGCCAATCTCATTGTGAGGAACGGGTTCTTTTCGGAATAAAAGAACGTCTCCCAGACGGAACATCGGTTTTGCCATATTGGAAACCATCTTCACACAAAACTCTGCCTGTTCATTTACAGATGTCGGAACTATTTTAATATGTTTTGGCTTGGACGCAAGCACATATCCTTTTGACTTCATTACCGGCGTATACATCATAATGTCTTTTAAATTTCCGCTGTTCAGCCATTCTGCCGCACATTGGTACTCTGCATCCAGGATCACTTTTACCGCGTGTTTTCCATGCTTGTTTAATTTGCGGAATTTTTCAATAATCTGATTTTCTTCTTCCGACATTTCTTTTGTATGATCAAGAGCAATATAATCCTGATAAAAATAGTTCGCATCGCAGTCCAGGGCGTCCATCAGGTCAATCATGACTGGAAATTTCGGATAATTTAACCCGTTTTCATAATTTGCAATCGCATTCACGGATACGCTGACCAGGCTGGCCAGTTCGCTTTGAGAATACTGTTTTCCCTTTCTAAGTTCTCTTAATCGTTCACTAAATCCCATTTTTACTCCCTAAAACTGTATTTTTTTGCACGGATTTCCAATTATATCACAGAAAAACTGTATTTTCAACAAAAAAACATAGTTTGGATTGACTATATAATAGAAATACGTTAAATTATCTTGGTAATAAAAAGGAAAAGAGGAAACACAATGAATCAAAACGAAATCGAAATGACATTACTAAAGATGGGGATTCCTGGATCCGTAAAAGGATTTCGCTATATTGTTGACGCTATCATGCTGTTAGATCAGGACGATTGGAAAGATCCGAAGTGGACCGCTTTGTATCACACTGTTGGAAAAATGAATAATACCACTGAATCCCGCGTTGAACGGGCTATCCGCAGCGCCCTGGAATCAGTGCGCGGAAAGAACGGAAACGTCGATGAAGTAAACAAATATATTGGTTTTATTAACTGCAACTCTTCCGCATCCCTTATGAGTCTCTACAAAAACATCAAAGCAGAGCAGACTGCAACTGAAGCCCGAGCCATGACCATTACAGAAGAATATTTAAAACTTATGATTCGCAGAGAATTGAAAAGTCTGTTAATTGGAATGGCATAAATTCTAACTGGTGATTACCTACCATTCTCTCATTTTTCACAATGTTTTTTCCGTGTTTTTACACAAATTCCCTACCTTATTTTCTTTTTTTGTGGTACAATTTATATATTGGTATCAAACTATACTGATGCTAGTATTTATACATATCAGGGAGGAAATGAAATGGCAAAAGAAATGATTGCAATGCTTCTTGCCGGCGGCCAGGGTTCCCGTCTTTATGCGCTGACCCAGAAGCTGGCAAAACCTGCAGTTCCTTTCGGGGGGAAATATCGTATCATTGATTTCCCGCTGTCAAACTGCGTAAATTCCGGTATCGATACCGTTGGGATCCTTACCCAGTATCAGCCCCTTGTTCTTAACGAATACATTGGCAACGGACAGCCCTGGGATCTGGATCGCCTTCACGGCGGCGTCCATGTGCTCCCACCTTATCAGCAGGCCTCTGGCTCTAACTGGTACAAAGGGACTGCCAACGCTATTTATCAGAATATTCCATTCATTGAACGGTACAATCCCCAGTACGTTATCATCCTTTCTGGAGACCAGATCTGTAAACAGGATTACAGCGATTTCTTAAGATTCCACAAAGAAAAAAATGCCGAGTTTTCCGTAGCTGTCATGGAAGTTCCCTGGGATGAGGCATCCCGTTTCGGACTGATGGTTGCAGACGAAAATGATAAGATTACGGAATTCCAAGAAAAGCCGAAAAATCCAAAATCCAATCTTGCTTCTATGGGTATCTATATCTTTAACTGGGATATTCTCAAAAAGTACTTAATCGAAGACGAAGCAGATCTCAATTCTGAAAATGACTTTGGAAACAACATCATCCCCAACTTGCTGAAAGACGGACGCAATATGTACGCATACCACTTTGACGGATACTGGAAAGACGTTGGAACCATTCCCTCTCTCTGGGAAGCCAATATGGAAGTTCTGGATCCGGAAAACAGCGGCATTAACTTATTTGATGAAAACTGGAAAATTTACAGCCGGAACAGCGGTATGACCGGACACCGGATTACGGGAGATGCCGTCGTAGAAAATTCCATGATTACCGACGGATGCCGGATTGCAGGCAATGTAAAGCACTCCATCCTGTTTGCAGGCGTTAAGGTAGAAGCCGGCGCCGTAGTCGAAGATGCCGTTGTTATGGGCGGAACCGTCATCAAGGCCGGTGCTGTGGTACAGCACTGTATCATTGCGGAAAATGTCGTAATTGGAGAAAATGCTGTAGTCGGCGCAATGCCTTCTGGAGAAGAAAGCGGCGTAGCAACTGTAGGCGCAGGCGTATACATCGGAGATGGTGCAAAGATTGGCCCGAATGCAATGGTAAATGAAAATGTAAAAGGTGGTGAAGAACAATGGTAAACTCCAATGCAAATGCTCTTGGCATTATTTTCCCAAATAGTTATGACAGTCTGGTACCGGAACTGGTAAGCGAACGTCTGATGGCGTCTATTCCGTTTGCCGGACGTTACCGTATGGTAGATTTTATTTTATCCAGTATGGTCAACTGCGGCATTGACAACATCTCCATCATTGTCCGCAAAAACTACCACTCTCTCATGGATCACTTAGGATCTGGCCGCGAGTGGGATCTGGTCCGCAAAAACGGCGGTTTAAACATTGTTCCTCCTTTTGCAGAAAAAACGGTTAAGGTATTTAACGGACGGGTAGAAGCTCTGGCAAGTATTCTGGATTTCTTAATGGATCAGAAGGAAAAATACGTTGTAATGTCCGACGCGAATATTGCCGTCAATTTTGATTTCAAGTCCATGATTGACGCTCATATTGCCAGCGGTGCAGACGTAACCGTTGCCTATAAAGCGGAAGAACTGCCAAGAAGCGTGATAGACAGCAAAAATATCCATCAGGATTTGTACTATACCTTAGATATTAAAGACGGACGGGTAACCGAACTAAACATCAACGAAAAAGCAGACGGTATCCAGAATTACTCCATGAACATCTATATCATCGAGCGTACTCTGTTAATCGAGCAGATCCGCAATGCCTATGTCCACGGCTATGTTTACTATGAACGCGACATTCTGACTCCGCAGATTCAGACATTAAATGTCCAGGCCTTTGAATTTAAGGGATATACCGCCCGTATCTGCGATATGAAAGCATATTTTGACGAAAATATGAAGCTTTTGAAAGATGAAAATCTGGACGCCCTGTTCAGCCCGAATCCCATTTACACCAAAATCCGCGATGACAACCCGACCCGCTATATTGAAGGCGCAAAAGCTAAAAATATCATGGCTGCAGACGGATGCGTCATCGAGGGCGAAGTCGAAAACAGCATTCTGTTCCGCGGCGTCAAAATTGCAAAAGGCGCAGTGGTAAAGAACTGTGTCCTGATGCAGGATACGGTTATTGGAGAGGGAGCCCATGTGGAATACCTGATTACCGACAAAAATGTTACCATTTCCGCCGGCAAGGATGTAAAAGGCTCCGATACGTACCCATTCTACGTATTCAAGTATCAGGTAATCTAAATCTTTTATGAACCTATAAACATTCAGGCAGGAAGCCCATCTTACGATCAGTTTCCTGCCTGTCTGGTTTCAATCATTTTTATTTGTTATTTAATAACAATTGCCTGGGATAAGTGTCTTGGGGTATCTGCATTTAATCCCTTTAATTCTGCCAGATAATAGCCCATCATCTGACCAATAAATCCGATCATTGCAGCATTCTGAAGGCTGTCATATCCATATCCCATATCCAGAGTATAATCCGCATCCTTAAAGTCCTTAGAAGCGGTATTTCCAATTGCCAGCGTTACTGCTCCATATTCCTTCATCTGTGTCAGCAGCTTTGCGTCTCCATCTACGGTATCTTCATTTCCCAGAAGGATAATCAGGGTCTTGTCGTCTACCAGACTCATTGGTCCATGGCGGTACTCTAATGTATAATATGCTTCGGAATTGCTTAAGCTCATTTCTTTCATCTTGTTCATGCACTCATTTGCAATGCCGTAATAAATTCCCTGGCCTAATGTAATAAACAGGTTTAATTCCGGATGTTCTGCAACCAGTTTCTTTGCCAGCTCGTCGGTTGCCTTTAAAAATTCTTCAGACTGGGAAGCATAGTTCTTCATTTCCTCAATCTTCTCTTTCTTTCCGCCTGCATAGAATGCTAAAATTGCGGACAGATAAATCATACTGGTAAAAGAACGGGTCATAATAACGCTGTCTTCTGCAGTTTCTGGGGAAAGAATCATGTAATCATTGTACTTTGCGCTGTCTGGATCGCAGGTAATCGCCAACGTCTTTACGCCTTCAAAGGTTCTTACCTTGTCAATTGCCATACGGACTTCTGTGGTATAGCTCTTTCTGGTAATTGGAAGCACCAGAACCTTCTTTCCATTGCCGACATAAGTCTCTGGGAAATAATATAATTCTGAACAGCACATTCCCTTTGCAGGAATCTTGGTACAGGTTCCAAATGCGTGGGCAGCAGCCTGTGCCAGATACAGGGACGTACCGCAGCCTGTAAAGATTAATTCATCATACTCCTCTGCAAAAACTTCATCCAGAACTTTATAAATATCCTCTAAAGTATCGTTAATTGCCTGAAATGAAGCAGGCTGGCCATAAATTTCTTTGTAAGTAAGTTCACTGTTTTTCATCGTTATTCCTCCTGGTTTCCTTCTTAAACTCTTCCTTCTGATCCTGCGAGACGAATGATTTTTCTTACGTCTTCCTGAAGTTTTTCATTTGCATACTGGGACAGCTTCCATGAGTGTCCCTGATGGTTCAGCGTCTTTAAGCCTTCTTCATAATGCTCAACATATTTATAACGAATTTCAGTACCAAAGTTAATCTTTGCTACGCCCAGCTGAATCGCTTCTTTAATAATTTCTTCCTTCATACCGGTGCAGCCATGAAGAACCAACGGAATGTCCGTAAACTTCCGGACTGCCTCCATTACTTCCAGATGAATATCCGGCTCCCCTTTATAATATCCGTGAGCATTGCCGATTCCAATTGCTAAAGAATCCGGTGTACATAATTCTAAGAAACGGCGTACTTCTTCTGGATCTACAATATTTTTGTTCTCCATAACCGTCCCCATATTGTCCAGACGGAGAAGCTCGCCAATCTCTGCTTCTACCGGAACACCAAAGCACTTTGCCACTTCCAGTACCTTATTGGTCATAGCGGCATTCTCTTCGATTGGCTTTGTAGAACCATCAATCATAAGAGAGGTAAATCCCAGTTTTAACGCTTCCATGCAGATGTCAAATCCATCGCCATGATCCAGATGAATTGCCACCGGAACAGACACCTTATCCGCACACCATTTGCACACATTTACAAACCAGTCATGGCCAGAATATGCGCCTGTGCTTACATAGTGAGCAAGAATAATCGGGGAATGCAGATCCTCTGCTGCTTTGCAGATCGCCCAGATAATATCATAATTTCCACCCTGCGTGTTAATTGCCGGAACTGCATAACCATTTTTCGCTGCGTCTAACAGCATTTCTTTACTTGTTGTTAACATATCTTTCCTCCTTTTTTCTACCCTTACCCCTTTACTGCTCCTGCTACCAGGCCTTTTACCATGTATTTCTGGAAAAATACAAACAAAAGCACCATAGGTAATGCACCTACTACAGAAATAGCATTTACCAGTGACCAGTCATAAGACAATTCTCCTAAATATCTCAAAGCAATTCCTACAGACAATGTACGTAAGGAATCCGTTTGAATCAATGTTGCTGCGTGCAGATAGTCATCCCATGTCATCAGGAAGGAATAAATTCCTACTGCCACAATTCCTGGTTTTACTAATGGAATAATTACCTTAAATAAAGACTGGAATCTTTTTGCACCATCTACTGTTGCTGCTTCTTCCAATTCTCTTGGAATAGAATCATAAAAACTTGACATCAGCATGACGCAAAATGGCACCTGGGCTGCTACTACAGCTAAAATAAGTCCTGTTCTGGTATTGATTAAATTAACTTTTCCCAATAACCCATATAAAGAAATCATTCTGCTGACTACTGGAAACATCTGTGAAGACATCAATGCGGCCAGAATCCATTTATTCCATTTGAAATGGAAACGGGATAATGCATAGCCAGAAACCAATGCAATAAATGTAGAAATCAATGCAGCTACGCCCGCTACTATAAAGTTATTTTTATAATATACAAAGAACTGGTTGTTGGTAGTCAATAAACTTTTAAAACTATCTAACGTCGGTTCTTTTGGTAAAAATGTAGGCGGATATAAATACGCCTCCATATTTGTTTTCAAAGCCGTTACAACCATCCAATAGATTGGAAACAGCAAGAAAACCATAATTAGCACTAAAATCAGATATTTGAAACAATTTAATGCAGTCTGTTTCTTTTTCATGTTGTTTCCTCTCTTTTCATCGCTTTATTAAAGAAAAATGTTACAATAATCATCAGCAGCATCCATACTGTAGTTACTGCTGCTCCAGAACCCAAATCCTGGCTGACAAACGCTTCTCGATAACTCAGAATTGCAAGAGTTGTAGTTGCTCCATCCGGACCGCCTCCGGTCATTGTCCAGAACAGTGGGAACTGCTTAAAGTTTTCAATAATAGACATAGAAACGGATATTGCAATTACACTTTTCATACTAGGAAGTGTAATATGAAAAAATCTCTGGATTCTATTAGCACCGTCTACAGTAGCTGCCTCAAAAAGTTCTTCTGGAACGTTCTGAAGCCCTGCTAATAAAAGAAGGGTCATTAATGGAACCTGCTTCCATAGCGATGCAATACTAATACCCATTAAAGCTGTTTTTGGATTGTTCAGAACCGCCAGATCGGTAACTGCTCCTCCTGTTACCAGCGATACTAAATATTTTACCAATCCATACTGCGGCTGGAACAGCCACATCCAAATCAATGCAGAAATTACAGTTGGAATCACCCAGGGCGTCATCATAACGCCCTGAATGATCTTTGCTGCTTTTACTCCGGAGTTGAGAATTAATGCAAGAATCATCCCCAATATAAATACGCTGATTACTACAACAATAACATAAATAAATGTATTCGAAATTGCCTGGGGAAGCTTTGCATTCTGAAACAGTTTTGTATAATTTTCAAAATTATTCCATGTTCCAGGCTTACCACTGATAATATTTTTAATCTTGTACTCTGTAAAGCTTTTTATAACTGAATCCACAACTGGAACCAGAATAAAAATCACTGTCATGATAATGGCTGGTGATGCCAGGAGCAGCGAAAAAAGCTTATCTTTTCCCGATTTTGTCATCATACTCTGCTTCATGTAATTCTTTCCTCCGTCCTGCGGTATGCGTAACGTAACGCCTTACTAATTTAAAATTCCCTCTGCTGCTTTTTTGAAATCTTCAATAGCAGTGTCTACATCCTTATCAGATACGGTAACAGCCTGTGCCAATGTACATAATTCCAGGTTTAAATCGCTGATAGTTGGAACAAAAGTCTGTGCTACTACATTTTCTGCAGAACCTGCTGCTCCTTCCAGTACCGGATTCATCTCTACATCTTCCATAGCAGTTTTAGCCGGATATGCAGGAGTAATATCTGCAATATAATCTCCTAATACATCTGTCGTAATCAAATACTCTGTAAATTTCTTACAAGCTGCTCTTTGCTGCTCGCCATTATCTGCATACATCAGACACTGTGACTGTAATAAGCTTTCGCCATTACCAGAACCGCCCTTTAAAGGTTTTGCAGAAGCAGTAAATTCTTTTGCATCTGGATTAATAGAAGATACTCCATTGAATCCCCATGTCTGGTCATAATACATAGCCAGCTGTCCTAATGCAAACAGATTTCTTAAATCCTTTAACTTTGCGTTCTGAGGATTGTAACCTTTTTCATCTAATTCTTTCAGCATACTGATTGCCTGTTTAAAGCCATCATTATCAACTGATAAATTTCCTTCAGCGTCTAATAAGGTGCCTCCAAAGTTTAAAATCATGGCATTAAGAGATGCGCCGGATACTGGAACAGACGCGGTGGTCTGACCAAATGCATATACCTTATTGCCATTTGCATCTGTCAGCTGAGAAAGTTTCTCTGCACACTCCAGCATTTCATCATAGGTTGTTGGCGGGCTGTTTGGATCCAGGCCTGCCTGTTCGAATAAGTCTTTGTTGTAATACAATACATATGGAGAAATATACATTGGAAGGCCATAAATCTCCCCATCAATCTTAAATGTATCTAATACAGACGGATAAAAATCTGCAAGATACTCTTCTGAAAGAATCTGGGTAACTGGAACTGTAAGACCAGAATCTGCTAATCCGGCAATCCAGTCAATCTCGCCAAAGATCATGTCCACGCGGTCGCCGCCGCCTGCCATATTAATAACCTGGTTTACAATCTCGCCATACGGTGCAGTTACATACTCAATGGTAATATTCGGATTTTCCTTTTCAAAATTTTCCTTAACGCCTGTCCAGAACTCTTCGTATCCCTGTTCCAGTAACGCATAGTTTGCAAACTTAATGGTAACAGGTTCCGTAATTTCTGCATCGGCAGCTTCTGTCTTCTCTCCGCTTTCTGCTTGTGCGCTTTCCGTCTTTTCCTCTGCTGCCGGCGCCGCAGTCGTACTCTCTGCACCTCCTCCAGAGCAAGCAGTAGTAAACGCCATCGTAGCCGCTAACCCCAGTGCCAGTAATCCTTTTTTCTTCATAACCCTTCCTCGCTTTCTTAATTGTTTTTAACCCCGATTAATATCGACGCTATATTTCACACAGAAATTTCTGTGCTTTTTATAAAGTATTCTGCCCCATATCCCTGCCTATGGTTTTTTCATGTACACTCGTGTGTACTTTTTGAGAAAAAGCTCTGCTACAAAATAAATTCCGTAAAATTTATCATACAGCAGTTTTTTCCTTTTAGTTTCTTGTGCTGTCTCTTTCTATCAGTGTGGTATCAAAATCCACATTCTCCGGCTGGCTCCCGCCAATCATCTGGGTCAGCATATCAATCGCCGTCTTTGCAATCTCTGCTTTTCTTAAACTAACCGTACTCAGCTTCGGCGAACAAAATCTACTGATACTGGAATCGTCAAACCCGATCACTTTTATCTCTTCCGGAACTTTAAATCCAATCTGGGATGCTGCCGTCATCGCAATACAGGCAATCATATCATTCCGGCCGAATATCCCATCTACCTGAGAACCTGTCCGAAGCCTGCGTTTTACATCTTCTTCCAGCTCTTCCCTGCTGCGGCACCCGCAGATAATATTTTCCGGACCTACCAGAAATCCATTGGCCTCCATCTCATCTACAAAACCGCCAAACCGCATATCATCCGGAGGGCTGATGTGTCCCCTGGCGCTGATCCGGTCAATATAAACAATATTCTGGCAGCCTTTCTCAATCAGATGGCTGACTGCCGATCTGGCCCCTGTATAAAGGCCTGTTCCTAAATATGCAACCTGTTCAATTGTCTTCTGATGGCGGAGCCGTCTGAATACCACTACCGGAATCCCAGCCTGGGTAAACTGCTCTACATATTCCGCTGGGAAACTGGCAGAACTGACAATAATGCCATCATATTGTCTGCTGATTACCTGGGAAACAAATTCTTCTGTATTGCGGTTTGCGCAAAGAGAAATCAGATACCCCGAATTATATGCATATTTATCCATCTCACTAACAATACTTGCAAAGTACTCGTTGGTAATGTGATCTGCAATAAATAAGATTTGGTTACTCTGCTTGCCCTTTAGGGCCCTGGCAATATTATTGGGACGGTAATTTAAAGCCCTGACTGCCTCTTCTACCCTTTTGCGCTTATCCATTGCTACATAGCGGTTATTATTAATTACATAGGAAACAACTGTCTCGCTGACTCCCGCCATTTTTGCTACGTCTGCGCGGGTAACCCGCTCTTTGTTTTCTGCCATTCTGGCAACTCCTTATTGTCCGCGAATTCAGATATACACTCGTATGTATTATCTAAATAGTACAACATTAGAGATATTCTGTCAAGTGATTTTGTCAACTTTTTTATTGTCTTTTTCCGTTTATAATTCAATTACCGGAATCTGAAGTAGCTGGCATACCTGTTTTAACTCTTCTGCCACATCTGCCCATACCAGGCTGTAATGATGGGGGACGCCTTCTTCAATAATCTGTTCGATTACTTCCCTGACTGGACGCTCCACTTTCACATTTGCCATAATTCCTCTGGTATAGCGGTCCATATCAATCGCCGTGCCTTTCATCAAAAACAGCTTATACGCTCCGTCAATGTTGCAGAATCTGGCAATGGTTACATCTCCTGGCTTTAACGCTCCCCAGAATGCAGTCCCCTGCCCTGCTAACGGATGATTTCTCATCAGCAGCTCATAGTTTGGATTTGCCAGGGACGGAGCAGCATTTCCGCAGTGCCAGAATGTCATGGTATTCTTCTCTTCGTCGATATTGATCATGTCTGTAATAAAGGTAGGAAGTCCGGTGAGATAGTTTTCGGCAATCTGAGCCAGTTCTGCGTCCACGTCTCCTTCGCATCCGATGTTGACGCCGTCATCTGCCAGCCTTCCTAAAACTGCGCATGGAGTGGTGTGGAGATTTCCCATCTCCGGCCAGCATTTGATTACCCCATAATCATAACCCTGCGCTGCCATTACGTCTTTTAATGCCAGGTAAAGCTTAGAATGGTTTTCCAGATGTCCGTCCGGAAGCGTATCCATATTATAGGTCTTTTCCATCTTCTCCATATCGACCTTCCAGGATTCTTCCGGAAGCTCTGCCATTTTATCAAAAACTACTTTTAAATCAGTCTCTTCAATTTTCACTCCAAATGTCCGGCGAATCAGGCCTTCATCAAATGCGCAGTTATAAAATGCAGTCGGTCGGTATCCCAACAGTCCTAAATTGGTATTTCTCATAGCTTTTACAGTATGGTATGCCAGAATCAGGGATCGGATCTTAGAAGCGGCTCTCTCATCTTCTTTACTTCCGTATACTGTATGATAAACAGCTCCTAATCTGCGCAAAGATGCAGCATTCATGGTCATGGAACAAAGGGCATTGGCATACAGTCTGGTATTTTTCTCAAACGGAACCTCATACGGCGCCCATAAAATAATCGGAATATTTAACGTCTCCGTCAGATATGCAGCCGCGTCGTCCCCTGTAAACGCACCGTATACCAGTACCATGATATCTGCAGAGGCCTGTTTGAACTCTCCTGCAATCTCTTCCAGAGCTTCTTTCGTGCAGCCAATCTGGGAAGCCTTTACCACATTGATCTGTGGAAACTGTTCCTCCAGCCAGGCTCCATATTCCTTGTCCCGCTGCTCTGGCAGTTCCTTTGGCCAGCGCCCTGAGTAAGTTGTCACAAATCCTACATTTAATTTCTGCTTCATCTTTTCCCCTCCGTCAAACCATTATTTGTTTTGTACAACTTTTCCTTTGTAAACACGTATGTATATAGCTATATTATCATTCTTTGCTGATTTGTCAAGATTATTTTAAACTATCGCTCCCATTGTTTTTAAAATAACTCCAGCCGTTAACACCACGCCTACCAGGCGGTACATATTCCATTTCCGGATCTTTATAAAGTAAAATAAAAGACCTGTCAGGATTACAGCCTCCCCTCCTGGAAAAATAACGTCTGCCATCTCCTGGAACGGAAATGCTGCCAGTTCTATTTTTACGCTGGTAACAACAAGTCCGGCAATTATCGACGTTCCAACCATACGGGCTGCTCTGGAAACCGGAAGTAAGCTGCCTTTCATTTTATCTGCCAGGGAAGTGCTCAGACGAAATCCCAGTTCTTCGTTTAGCAGTTTCAAACCTAAAATCAAGGAATTCATTCCCAGTAAAAACACAATCGGACCAGCTATCATCCCTTTCTGGGCCATTTCTGCTCCAATTGTCGAAAACACTGGCGCAAAGCAAAACTGTACCAGAGAATCTCCGATTCCTGCTAAAGGCCCCATCAATGCAAGCCGTATATCATTCGTCGCTTTTGCAGGCATTCCTTTGTTAAAAGAAACCAGATGGAAACTCGTTAAAATAGGCAGAAAATTCGGATTTATGCTACAGTACCCCAGGCTGTCTTTTAATTCCTGCCGGAGTTCTCTGTCATTTTTACACATCCGCTTCAACGCCGGATACAAAATCTCTGCATAAGCCAGCCCCTCATAGTTACCGTAGTTGTATCCGTTTTGAAGAAAATAAGCCTTTAGCGCCGTCTTTCTGGAAATACGGCGGAGTTCTTTTTGGGGGATCCGTTCCGGATATTGACTCTCTCTTTTTACGAATTCGGTTTTTGATGGTCTTTTACCGGTTCCATCATCACCTTTTTTCTTTTTCCAAAAAAATGTTGCAAAGACCGCTGCGCCTAAGGCAATCAGGAAATTTACAATGACCGGACTGTTTAAATATGCGGCCAAAACGTATCCTAGCACTGCAAACAGTCCAATATCCGGCGTCATCATTACGCTTAAAATCACTGCAAATCCTACTGCCGGCAGCATCTTCCCCGCTGTTCCCAGGCCTTCTGTCAGCCATGTAGGAATCATCTGGATCAAGGTTTCTAAATTCCGGTTCTGTGACGCAGCCACAAAACCAATGAGAAATCCTGCTGTCAGAAACATCAGGATCGTACTGTTGGCAGCCAGATGAAATTTCTTGTAATTTCCCTGTTCGACTGCCTCTTCTGCCTTTGGCACCAGTCCCGTTGCCACTGTATAAATTCCGGTAATCACAAATTGAATCAGTATGGCAAACGGTATAGAATAAGCCAGCGCTGCTTCCACGTCCATCCCCTGATTTTTCATTGTAACCGCCAGAATTGCGCCGATAATGCCTGGTCCGGCCGGATTAGGCGGAACAGATCCACCGGAAGAAACCCCAAATCCTAAAAAGGCCAGTTCCCCTACCGCCCCCATAAGAAGTCCCGTCTTTACATCTCCCAAAATCACTCCAACCCCTGCAGCCATTACCAGGCAGCGGGTAAGATACGTCCCCATCAGCATTCCTGTCATGCAAAAAGCCGTCCACACTCCTATCAAAATACATTGAACGAACGTTATCTCCATTGTTTTGTCCCCTTTTCTCCCCTGCCATACACACGAGTGTATGTTATTTCCTGTTATTTACCTTAAAACTTTGTTTCTGTCCAGCTTCTATTCTTTTGGATCTTTTGTATCTTCAAATCTGGCATAGCCTTTTTCATATTTGACATAGATCCTGGACGGTTCCGATGGATTCGCATAAATCTCCTGTCCAGCTTCTACCCTGGTTCCGCCATACTCGCTGGATGGATACTCCTTCGTAAAAACTTCTTCGACAGTTCCAGCCAGTTCAAATCCCTCTTCTAAAGGATTGTCAAAACCATCAAACTGATACCAGTACAGCCTTCCATCATAATAAACTGTCTGCCGCTGCACTTCATCACTTGGATAGCCAGTTGGTGTCTTTGCAGCAGATTCCGTCCCGGAATGTTTCGGACTGCAGGCGCAAAGCAGAATTCCAAGTCCAAAAACAGCCAGAATATATCCTATATTTTTCATTCTCTTTGTTCTTTCCTTTTTCTTCATAGTTTGCGCCCCTTTCCGGCCTCTTCCGCAAGTCCTGTTTTCCTATAGTTACTATTTATCTGACTTCTACCAGCTCAATCCGGAAGTTTAATTCCTTTCCTGCCATTTCGTGGTTTGCGTCAAAGGTAATGGTTTCTGCATCTTTTGCTGTTACCTTTACCGGGAATGGCTGGCCATACTGGTTGGTCAGATATACCTGCTGGCCTACCTCCAGATTTTCGGAGCCTGGAAGCTGTGCAATTTCCACTGCAAATATAGCGTTGGGATCTGCCATTCCATAAGCCTCTTCCGGCATCAGATGAACATCTGCAATCTGTCCTACTTCCATATCTGCTACTGCTGCGTCAAATCCGCGAATCATCTGGCCTGCGCCGCAGATAAATTCCAGCGGCTCTCCACGGTCATAAGAAGAATCAAACTGTGTTCCATCATTGAAGGTTCCCCTGTAGTGAGTCCGGCAGGTCTTTCCTACATTCCGTCCGCTTAATGCAGGACGGGAACCGCAGGAACCTCCGCAATGGCCTCCGCAGGAATGGCCGTCTTCATGGTGGCCGCAATCATGACCATCCTCATGGTGGTGATCACAGTTGGCGCCGGTAGATACCAATTCGCCAGATAAATAAGCGCAGACTACCTGATCGGTGTCACCCTGGGCGCCAGCGCACAGTTCTACTCCTGCTTCTGCAAGGGCTGCCTGGGCGCCGCCCCCAATACCTCCGCAAATCAGTACGTCTACGTCCTGCTCAGCCAGAATACCAGCCAATGCTCCATGACCGCTGCCATTGGAACTAATTATTTCGCTGGAAACCACCTGATTGTTTTCCACCTGATATATCTTAAAAAATTCGGTCTTTCCAAAATGCTGAAATACATTTCCGTTGTCATAAGTTACTGCAATCTTCATTTATGTCCCTCATCTTCCATATTTTCTAGGGCTTAATGCCTCTCTTTATTATTATCTTGATTCCCGGTGTTCTGTCAATAGTTTTTTATAACGGCTGCGCTGTGTCACAGGAGGCAGCGCAGAATCCAGCAAGCAGTATCACAAACGGCTGTGTAATCGGTACCGAAATATTTACTAAGGAAATGGCCGTATAAACCATAATCCCCACAGCGGATGCCATTTGAATGGGCTTTCCTTTGAAACCTTTTACACAACAGCATATCAAAAAGCCATAATAGCCGGCAGCTCCCAGAATTCCCATGCATACTATGTATTGGAGCAGTTCGTTATGAGGGGAATCATAAAATTGACCAGATATTGACACCATTTCTTCATAGCAGTTTTTTTCCATAAGGAGTCCAAACGTTTCTGGCCCTGTGCCAATCAGTTTTTGCCAAAATGGGAATTTGTCAAACGATTCCCATGCCAGCCTCCAGACCATCCCTCTCGCTGTCCCCCATTGGTCGTTGAATATCAGAAACCGGCCCAAAGCGCCATATTTATCTGGATTTTTTCCAAAATTAGCATCATAAAGTACCAGTAAAAAGCACAGGCCGCAAACAAACAGCAAACCGCCGTATCCCCACAATACAATTTTTTTATTCCAGGATTTTTTATATTGATAAATACAGACGGAAACAAAGAAACATATAGCTGCTGCTCCTGCATAATACTTTAAGCCCCCTATCGAACAAAGCCTTAACAAAACTCCTCCCTGACGATCTATGTAAGGACTGCCGGAAACAATATTAATCTGATATACGATTATAAAGATGCAGCAAAATATAGCCGCTAACAAAAAATACCTGCCAGAGCTTTCTTTCTTGCGGAATGCAAGAAAAGGCAGCAGCAGGAAAAATGCCAGCACTCCAACTGCAGCATTATCCGAACTTCCTATAAACATTGCTGTACCAGAAAGGATAAAAGAAATGATACAAATAATATCTGTATATTCAAATTTTTCCTTTGCAGCAATAAAGTATCCACCTGCTGTCGAAAAATAGATCCCTGCCATAGCTGTAAATGTATTGATATTTCCAATAGAGGACATAAACATTGCCCTTTGCCCCACTTTTACCTTTTTATGCCACTCAAACCAGTCATATCCCAGATAGTCGAAAATCCCCCAGGAACAGACCACCATTCCGGCTAGTAAAAATATGGCAAAATCTATTTTTCCAGGTCTGTAGTACAGCAAAATACATAAAAACGCCGCCGCATACAGGAGCCACATATATAATCCCTGATATCTGCCTGCTTCCCCTGTCCATGCCAGCAGTTTCCACTCAGAACATACCGTCGAAAAAGCAAATACAAGTAAAAACAGTCCCAAAAAAGCCAATATCGTTTTATTATTCTCTGCCTTTTGCCTGATATGCCTTAGAAAAACAGTTCCTTGTTTTTTTATCTGTATGATGCAAAAAACAGACAAAGCCAGTATCATCAGGCTTGTACAGTACTTAAAAAATTTCGTCCTGTCCGATAAAAGGGAAAAATACTGATTCCTTTCATAAAACGGAAATATAACAGTCAGAACAACTACATACACCCTGACAACCCATTTGGGAAAGGAATCTATTACTGCTTTCGTTCTTTTCTTCCGTTCGTTTACAGCCATGTCTTTTTCTCCTTGAATTTTGCTACGCATTCCATTTGTAATCTAATATTATTCAAAACCCGTACTGGCGCACCCATGACCCGTACTATAAAAAGAGCAGATCATACATTCTGTACGATCTGCTCCTAAAAGGCAATGGATGTTATCGGATAGTTAGCATTGACCGCATTCCTTTCTCCATACGGCAGCGCCGCTTTTCACTAATTGTTTTTCAAGCATACGTCCCTGCTTCCCATCAGAATCCTCCTGGAAGTAATACCATTTTCCGTCGATTTCCTGTTTTCCAGTCAGCATTCCCTTATTGATATCCACATAGAAGGTTTCTTCTGCCTTTACATCCCTGATAAATCCAGAAAGTGCGTGTCCATCTGATCCAAATGCATACCAGGATCCATGGATCTGCTCCCAGGCAATCTCATTCATAGCAGAGGAGTGTATCATGCGGCCTTTCTTTCCATCGGAAGCTTCCTGGAAGTAATACCACTGTTCATTGATTTTCTGCCATCCTGTCAGCATACCCCGATTAATATCTACATAGAACGTTTCGCCTGCTTCCACATCCTGAATGAATCCGGCAAGTGCATATCCATTTGCATCAAATGCATACCAGGATCCATTAATCTGCTCCCAGGCAACCTGCTCATATACAGTGCCATCTTCTCTTGTTTTCATCTTACCGGAAGCAAAGGTTCCGTCTGCATATTGGAGCTTCCATACCTGAATCTCTTCTTTCTTCTCTAGATCCGTATGTTTTTCTGAAATCCAGGAAGAATAGCCCTTTCTATTCCCTGTAATGATACCAGTAGCCGTATTCACATAACCTTTCTTAGCGTCTACTCTTATTTCATCTGCTTTCTGGCTTCCACTATCCGATCCGCCATCACTGCTTCCAGAATCGCTGCCGCCGGAATAATCTGGCTTATCCGGAGTTACTGGCTTGTCTGGCTCTGGATCCACCGGCTTATCTGGGTCTGGATCCACCGGTTTGTCTGGCTCTGGATCTACCGGTTTGTCTGGGTCTGGATCCACCGGCTTATCTGGGTCTGGATCCACTGGTTTATCTGGGTCTGGATCTACCGGTTTATCTGGGTCTGGATCTACCGGCTTATCTGGGTCTGGATCTACCGGCTTGTCTTCTTTGACAAGCTGTGATTTTGCCTCTTTTAAGTTCTCCAGCGCTTCCTTCCTCTGACCGTCTTCTGCTGTACTGCTGTTTAATACTGACTCTGCATCAGCCAGAGCTTCTTCAAATACCTTCCAGCTTTCTTCGCTGTATTCCTGTCTTTCTAATTTCCGCGCCTGTCCTACTTCATAAGCCAGCTCTAATTCTGACGCACTGCGGGCTCTATTGTAAATCTCAATGTTGTCAAACGCACCAGCAAAATACTTATCTCCGCTGTAGAACGATTTTCCCAGATAAATAATCGGGTCTGTGCCAAGATCCGCCATCAGGATCGTCTTGTCCACTGTGCTTACCGGTACGCCGTCCATATAGGTAACCAGCTGTTCCGGAGTCACTACAATATCAATATGCACCCATTTGTTCAGGGTATTAACCTGTGCAGATGCTCCCTGTTCTGCTCCCCAGCTTCCTTTTGTAATAGTCGTATAGGTTTCATTTTCTCTGGTACGTAAGAACAAATACTTCTGATCGTTCTGACCGATCGCCACAGTAAAGAAGTTTCCGTCTGCTGTTTCTGACTTAAGGTCAAAACTCATGGTCATGTTTTCATATCCCGTTATGTTCACAGATTCCGGATCCAGCTGGATGTAGGTCGTTCCGGCTGCATTCATATGAATTACTTCTCCCTGTTCCGGATCCTCTCTGTTGACAACGGTTCCTTTTGTAATCAGACCATCCCACTGATTGTCCTCGTTCGAATGGAAAACAGGACTCCAGCTGGCTTCTGTATCCGCATCAACGGAAGCAACTGCCAACCAGCTGATAACCGGAGACTGGCTCTTTGTCTTGGCTACCGTATAAGTAACAACTGCATCTTCTGGAAGGATGAATGAGACTGTTCCGGTTGCTTTTCCTCTTTCTCCAAAACTTACCGAATCTCCATTTACCGTCTTTTCTGTTCCATCAGACAGGGTGTAGGTAATCGTCTGGCTCATGTCTCTTCCATATCCCCACCACTCTGTAAATCCAGCTGTTAATGTATAGATTCCTGCCTCCAGAGGGAGTTTATACACAATCGGTTCTGTATCATTGTAAAGTCCTGTATCTGTTTTATCCAGTGCATTTGTATTGCTCTTTACAGCGCAGGTGGAGTTTCGTCCCCAGCTTCCATCTGTGAAAATTTTATCCGGCGCTTCATTTTTAAGTTCCGGAGATACTTTTTGGTACGCTGAATAAATGCCTGTATCATCGGTACCAGAATCAATAAAGTATACCAGGTTGTCCGGAACTGTTTCTACTGCAACGGTTACGGACAGATTTTTTCCTCCAACAACGGTACCGGTTGCAGTAATACTGCTGTATGCTGTGTTGGTATTTCCGGAAAGTTTCCAGGAAATCTCTGCAGCATCATTAGTTGTGCCATCCTGATTTTTAACTGCAACTGTGGATGGAAGTTCTTTTCCTACGATGTCTTTCAGGGTGCTTCCTACCGGAACTGCCAGAATCTCAGGAATCTTCTCCGGAGAGATAATCTCTATCGGCGCATCCTTTTTCAGCAGCTTATCCTGCAAAGTTTCATAATATGACGTAATTTCATTTATGGTTTCCTGATCGGCTCCATAGCTGACTGGATCTGCCAGAATTTCATTTACCAGTTCGGTTGTCCAGCGTCCTTTACTGGTTAATGCCTCCTGGTAGTCATTCCAGGAGTCTGCATCATAGTCTTCCTGCTTCAGCTCTTCGCCTTTTTTGATTACCTCCAGAAGGCTGCTGGTGTCGATCTGGCTGCTGACGGTCTCACTGGCGCTGATATAGCCAATAGAATCTACATCCAGTTTTCCGCTTGCCAACGTTACCGTAATGGTATGTTCGCCGTCTTTCAGACCATGGATAACCAGATACGGCTGATGGGAACTGGTCTGGATGAGCGATACGTTCTGGTACAGAGTTTCTCCATCTACAGAAACATCCACTACTCCATTTGAGCTGTTCTGTCCAATCAGAGCAAAACCGGTGCCGGTAAAGGTATAGCTTACGCTTGCTCCCGCCTGGCTGGTGCTGGAAAGGCTTCTCTGGGAATACTGGGAACCTTTCTGATTCACATGGCTCCAGCTTCCTTCATAAACCAGTGTCTGTTCGCCTGCATTTTCTCCATCCCATGCGTCCATGTGAAGATTATCATGTACCATAGTAAAGTAAGGAGTATAGCCTGGAATTGTCTCGACTTTTAGATTGTCAAATCTTCCTCGCTTCCATGAAGCGCCTGGCATTCCTACGCCCAGCATGACTCTTCCTTCCAACTGTGGGTTTTCGTCTGTGTACGTATATACTTCCTTTCCGTCCACATAGGCAGTAATGGTATCTTCCGCTGCACGTATTGCTACATTGCACGCCCCTGGATCTGTGATTTCTGCCTCTCCTCTGGCTATTTCTGTGCCGTATCTGCGGAAAATCCATTCGCCGCTGCTGTTTACTCCAATATTGTAGGCAGACATGGAAACTTTATTGTCTCCGCCGCCTGCAGCTCCTCTCTGACGTACTCCAAGAAGTAAGTGTTCGCTGGTTGAAGTCAGATCAAAGTCTACGCTTGCTTTGTAATTCGTCCAACGATAATCTCCAACGGTCGTAGACGGTTCGCCGCCGTTCCACCAACCGCCGCCTGTCTGTCCGGTCATTTCCAAAGCTCCATTACCAGTTTCATCCATGACAACCTCAAACGTTCCGTTGGTATCCTGTGTGTAAAGAGGATAAAATCCATCTTTTCCGCCTCTGCTTTCAATGAAGCTCTGATCCGATTCTACAATCTGCCCGTCCTCATAAGTCATTACGTTGCCCATATCCGCGTAATTATAGTCATCCACATACAGATAGGTATCTTCCGTGTTCTGGGTCTTTCCTGTTTCATCTGTATCCAGAACGTATCTTCCATCTTCTGTAGCGGCCGGAATCGAAAGTTCTTCTTCCATTCCTTCCATATCTAACGTCGTTACGGTTACAATTGACCACGGCTTTACGGTCAGCGTATAGCTTCCGTCTTCTGCCGCAGAAAGATTTCCAATATGTTTTACGTAATTTTCATTGTAAAGCTGTCCATCCTCTGCCGCTCTGGTTTCCCATACTTTTAACTGCATTCCTTCAGCCAGATCCAAGTCTCTCGGTCTAATGGAAAACTCCTTGGTTTTTCCACTGTCATTGCAGATAACAACAGAAAAATCTTTCTTGTCCGGAGATGCTAAGGTAATATAATTGTCTCCTCCGTTTCTGCCATTTACCGGATTGGTTCCGGTTGCTTCACTCTTGCTTGCGCTTGGAATCGCTCTCCATACTACGTTTTCATCCGGAGTATCGTATTCCCAGCCTGTTACTGCAAACTTGGAGAAATGCTGCATGACGCTTAACGCTCCATCATAGTTTACATAACCGGACCAGGGATCTCTTGCCGCCATAACGTCTTTATAGTTGTACTGCGTTCCTTCATAGAATGCTCCAAATGTAGGCTGATAGACGAAATGGGTTCTCCGTGAGTTTACAAAGCCCTTAATAACCGTATTGGCCATTTCCAGCGGACTTCCGTTACCGCCGATTCCGGTGCCTGGATCAGCATTATCCACCATATTGTTGTTTGGGCGATCTGCCGTTGAGCCAAATGTTGCCTGCGCTTCGCTGTTCCAGATTTCTTTATCGAATTCCTCTGCCAGACGCTTAAAGCTTCCTGCGCTGTCGTCGTCTGTATTGTAATGATATCCTACAATATCGACTGCATTTCTAAGCTCTTCATCTGAAGTCATCTGCGGGCCGCAGGATGCAATTCCAACCTCATCCGACATCAATACCTGAATCTGATGGAACAGTTCTGCTTCTCCATCCCGAAAGCCGCTTACAGAATCATCGCTGCTTAACATACCTTCGGTATCTGTTTCTACCCAGTTATTAAACTGCTTAATCCAATTCGGATCGTCTTTCTGTTCGTTTACGCCAGGACTGATAATATCGATCATATAGCCATATTCACGGTATGCTGCAAGAGTCGTATTTTTCAGCCATTTGTAAATATTATTCCAGTCAGTTCCAACCCACCCAGGAGCACACCAGTACAGCAGACTTACTTTCACATCTGGATTGATCTTTTTCGCATCGGCAGCCAGCTGGAAACCGGTTACTCTGGTTACATCTGGATATTCGTCTTCATAACGCATGGTGCAGGCCTGGGAACCAGTAGAGGTGTTCTTATCATTTCCCATTTCAATCTTAATGTGCTGCATAATGGGACGTTCCCCGCCAAACAGGATTTCCAGCATCTCCCAGTACTTTTCCGGATGCTGCGCCTTATAATCCAGAAGAAGGGCGTTGGTACTGTTGCAGTCCAGCACTCCGAAACCTTTGAAAGTCAGGCCGTTCATATTCTCTGCTGCTTTTTCTACATCAGCCCCGTTAATCACAATTCCCGTTAAATTCTGGTTATGACTATTTTTTTCTTCCAATCTGGCTTTGGTTTCTTCTGCCGCCTCCTGGCCGTCTGCACATCTGTTCAGGACTACAATATTATCATATTTTCCATCTCTCATAAAACCGGTTTTATAGGTAATACCGTATCCTGCCGTAATGGAGTCCTGATCACTGAATTTAAAACCGATTTCTACGTTATCCAGGACTTTTTTGCCATCTGCATATAATTCCACATAGCCCTGGCTGTCGTCTTCCGAATAAAGAACTGCAACGGAATGCCATGCTTCTTTCTTCATAGTTTCTTTCAGCGCATAATCCTGTTCCGTTCCTCCAGCTGTTACTCTTAAAACAGCGCTGTTATCATTTTTTGCCGGAATCAGACGAATGTGGTTTTCTTCATTTCCAAGCAAAAATGCTGATGTATTATCATGAGTTCCATTAAATGAAAAATCTGTATACCAGGTAAACTCTTCTGCCTGGAATAAAGATTCTGCATCCGTAATAATGCCGCCGCCGTCTTTCGGGCTGTCTCCGCCTGAAATCCAGCCTTCTTTTACGTTCAGCATATATCCGTCGCCATAATCCGCTTCTAATGCAGCTCCATTTCTCGCTTCAACTCTTCCGCAATCTTCCAGAGGAACCTGATCGACTTCGTCTTCATCCGCCTCTTCTACCGCCAGCCAGCTGATAACGGAGCCTTGATTTGCAGTATTGTTGATTTCATAGCGAACCTCTTCCGGCTGCTCTAATGTGAATACATACTCATTGATTCCGCTTCCATTTAAGGTACCCGCATTTAACACCGTATCGCCATAGCTGATTTGAATCTGCATCGGCCGATCCTTATTCCACCAGTCTTTATGGCAGGATGTGATTTTATAGGTTCCTGCATCTAACGATAAAATGTAGGAAACTGGATTATTGGCAGCATTGTGACCATAAAATCCGGTGTCATCTTTATCTTCCGTATTCGAGTTCCCTTTATCCTTATCTTTTCCGGTATATCCCCAGCCTCTTTCCTCTGTCCACTCTGCATCTGCTGCATCATTTCCCAGATTTCCAGTTATCTGTGCGACTGCCTCATAAGCAGGCGTACTTTCTCCTGCTCCGCTGTCAATAAAATATACAATATCTTTTGGAACAACTTCAACTTTATACGTCTCGCCTTCTACGGATTTTATGGTAACCGTACTATATGGCTTTTCAAAATCATCAGCCGTTACAGTCTCATCCCATTCTACCCCTTCTGCTTCCGGAATTTCTCCAGTAAAGACAGCCAGATGGGTCTGCTGCTGCTCTGCATTCGACATCGTGGCAGTCGGTACTTTCCCTGGTTTGGGTTTTTCCTGATTCTGCTCTTCCATCTCTTCTGCGTCAGATGGTGTTGCCAGAGTCCCTTCTGTATCCGGTATTTCTTCTTCCTCCCAATCCGGTGCTTCAAAGTCTTCTTCCGGCTCTTCTTCCTCCCAGTCCGGTGCTTCAAAATCCTCCTCCGGCAATTCCTCATCCTCGAATTCCTCGTCTTCGAATTCTTCCTCTGCATCTGATGGTGTCGATAAATTTTTTGCCCGTTTGAAACTGGTTCTCTCTGTTTCCTGCGTTTGCTTGCCATTTACTGCATATGCTGGCACTGCCGGCATTACACTGGTCAATGTAACGCTAACCCCTAAAACCACACTGGCAATCCGCTTTTTCTTCCACATATGTTCCCCTGCCTTTCTGCACTGCGCGTTGTGATTTGCTACAAAACACTTCCTTTTATCGGAAATTTTATCAGCAAATTGTGACCTGTAACATTGATAATTCTCGTATAAAACTGTACTATTTTAACAATATATCCTCAAAAAAAACTTACTATATGTATTTTTCTACGCTTTTTTTATACATTTTTATCTTTTTATTACAATAGACAAAATTTATGCTATACTATTTTGTTATATTTTCAGCAGATAACGCATCTCTTGTCAAAAACTGCGGCATCATACAACGTACAGACAGTAAAATTGGGCAAAAAAAAATCGGCTGCTCTGTGCCGATTTTTTCATTAATGCTATTCCTCCACGAAAGAATGACTCATAATATAAAATTCATCCTGGCTTGGAAGATACTTTTTTTCCATCGGTTCCAGTGTGGCATCGTAGCGTTCTGCTTCTTCTTCACTGATTGCCATAACTGGACTGTCATGATAAATCCACTTATGACCGTCCAGTACATGAGGACACAGTTCTTTTACCATCATTGCGGCAGGATATTTTCCATTTTCAACACAGACACCATACTTTTTGCAGCTTTTAAAACCGCGGCTGACATAGTTGCTGGGACTTCCAAAGATAACAATCACGTCGTACCCCAGCTGCATGGCTGCCTGAAAGGAATGTTCCATAAGCATTTTCCCATAGCCCATTCTCTGGTAATCCGGAAGGATGCTGACCGGTCCGAATGTTAAAATTTCTTTTTCAATTCCATTTTCATCTACTAATTTCGCTTTTGTGTACATGATATTGCCAATCACATGGCCATTCCGTTCCAAAACAAAATCCAGCTCCGGAATAAAATCTTCATGTTCCCGCATGATGTGTACCAAGTAATGTTCCACACATCCCTCCACATAAAGATTATAAAAGGCTTTCCTTGTGAGTTTCTCCACAAGGTCATAATCTTTTTGTTCTTCTCTTCTGATAATAATATTCTGTTCCACAATTGTTCTCCATTCTGTTACCGTTTGATCGGCATTTTTTTAATCAGTTTTGAAATTTCTTTTTCCCGCTTTCCTTTTGCAATCATGTAGCTTTCCCTATCTTCCATATAATCATTTTCAGCCTTTAGCTTCTGATAGGACTGCCAGCGGTCTGTCTCCAATTCTCCCGTTGTCAGCGCTTTCTGAATGGCACATCCAGGCTCATTTGTGTGGGTACAGTTGCGGAATTTACACTGGGCAGCCAGTTCTTCGATATCTGCAAAGGTTCTGTCAATTCCTGTATCGTTGTCCCACATTCCAAATTCACGCATCCCTGGAGTGTCGATTACCATGCCGCCTGAAGGAAGCAGAAACAATTCTCTTCGGGTAGTGGTATGTCTGCCCTTATCATCATTGCGAAGTCCGTTTGTTTTTAGATACTCTTTGCCCAAAAGCCGATTGATCAGGGTAGATTTTCCTACCCCTGAAGAGCCAATGAATGCTATCGTTTTTCCTTCTGAAATAAATGGTAAAAGTTCCTTGTACCCATCTTCTTCCATTGAGGTTGTAACCAGAATATCTACGCCAAACGCAATCGAAGATACTTCTGAACATTTGTTTTCTAAATCATCACACAAATCCGATTTTGTCAGTACAACCACCGGACTGGCTCCGCTGTCCCATGCAATGGAAATATATCGTTCTAATCGCCTGAGGTTAAAATCATTGTTTAATGCCATACAGAGAAACACCGTATCAATATTTGCAGCAACAACCTGCTCCTGCTGCGGTTCGCCGGCCGCTTTCCGGATAAACGCGCTTTTTCGCGGCAGCAGCGACTCTATGATCGCGCTGCTGCCGGACTCGTTCCAATTTACCAATACAAAGTCGCCAACGGCAGGGTATTCGGAAGAAGCCTCAGCCTGGAAGCGGAACTTTCCAGATAATTCTGCCAATTTTTCCCCTTTATCTGCTGCAACTCGATAGAACCCTTTTTCCTGTGAAAGAACACGAGCCGGTTCTAATAGACTGTCTTTTGGAATTTCGTTTGAAAATGCTTCGGAGAATCCGTATTTTTTTATGTTAATCAAATTTTTCACTATTCATTCCTTTCTGCTGTAGTGTTTATGAAAAATATTTTCGAAAGAACTCGTCGATGTAATACACATAGCTTCTGGCTATTTCATCTTTTTTCTCTTTACTGTCTGCTCCATCTGACATACTAAGCAGAAGATAAAAGGGGGAATAAAACTCGACTGCCAGCGCATGGGGGGATGGCAGCGGTTTTCCCTGTTTCTTTAATATTTCACGAAACAGATTTTCGATATAATCCAAAGGTCCGCTGACAAGAACTTTTTGATACAAAGCGTTCATTTCCAGAGATTTGTATTGTTCCAAAGTAAGCATTTTACGGAAATTGCAGGCAATTTCATCTTCGCTCCAATAGTAAAATTGCTCTTTCATATAGTCTCCTAAACGTTCTGCTGATGCATTGGAAAACGCTTCCGGCATTTCCGAATAATCCTTTTCCGGCACGCCGTTTTTCTGAGAACGCTCTACGTCCAATTGACAGACGTATTCAAATATGCAATTAAAAATATCTCTTTTGTTTTTGTAATGCTTATATAACGCGCCTTTGGTTATGCCTAATTCTCCTGCAATCTGACTGACAGATACTGCCTCGTATCCATTGACAGCAAACAGCCGCAAGGCAGCCACCAATATCTTTTCCTTCGTATTCATCATCGTACCTCCCTCTAGTAAACGATTGTTTACCAAGATAGTATAGAAAACAATCGCTTCCTTGTCAAGCAGAAACCTATTGAAACAGCAATCACATCCCCCTATCCGAATTGCCAGAAAGCAAAAAACGCCGCCTGATCGTCAACTGACAATCAGACAGCGTCTTGCCAAAGTCTATGGATTCACCCTAACATCCTTACCATTCTTTCGCCGCAATTCTATCTTCTCTATAACACATCCGGAGTCTATTGGATTTAATGTAATTTCGTGATATCCTGCCGATGAAACAGCTATCTCTGTTTCCAGAACTTCTACATTTTCCAAAACGCCCTTTGTCCATTTTTCTGTACCAGTTACTGCATTTCCAAATAGCGTTTTGCCGTTCTGATTATCCAGTCCGATTTCCATCCGCTGCATTCCGCGCTCATTTAACGTTGGCAGACGGTAGAGTTTTAGCTGATAACTTCCTGACAAAGCAAACCAAACAGAGTATCTTGCCTGAGATGCAGATACTGCTTTTCGGCCATCATCATCTGCAAACTCTGCCTTCTCTGATCTCAGGGAAATCCCCATTCTCCCCAGATCATGCTGTATTAACCACAAAACTTCAGCATCTGGATCCCTAAAAGTCTGTGACGGCAAGGCTGCTGGAATTAAAATCTTTCCATCTGTCTCAAAATATGTTTTCTGTGGAAATTCTTCTATCCGGATATTCTCCACATGAAATACCTCTATCTTTTTGCAAAGACGTTTTTCACTGTTATACCAGCAGATTGCAATTTCGGTATCAAAACTGCCCTGCGGAACCCGTTCCCAGTCCAAACTAATCCAAATTCGCTGATCCCGACATACAATTCCCTGCCTTTCACTAAACTTTAACCACTCTGGCGCAGACTCAATCCACCACTCTACAAATCCGCTTCCCCTATTGTATAAATCCAGAAATCTTTTCTCAGCAGCACCTCGAAAAACATGAAATGGTTTTTCCGAAGCTATGCCAAGATCTGCATAATCAAGGGATGCTACTCTGCCTGCTGAGAGAAGATTCGGTAAAACCGCTCCCCGTTTTCGGAAGGCTGACTGCCATGGATCCATGATCCAACGCCACTTTCCCTGACGTTGCTTCTCATATTGCAGCGTATCCTGTACAGTTCTATAATATGCAGCATCGCTCTCTGCCGCATACCAGTTCACACAGCCGCCTCTCTTCTGTTCCGCATAAAGCGCAGCCTTATCTGCATAAATAAACTTTGCAGCCGTATCTGCACAGGTACGAAGAGGATACAACTGAAGCTGGAAAAAGGCAGCTTTCGCATCTTCCTCTAAGCTTTGCTGAAGAAATTCCGAACGCCGCGCCAGTGTCTGATACGCATCTATGTAACGCTGGCCTTCATCTCCATTCTCTTCCAAGAGAAACAGCCCATTTCGAAAATGCTCCGGTTTTCGCGCAAATACCAGCTGCTGAAAACCAATCTCAATATCAGCAAATTCCTTTGCCTGTTTTTCGGAAAAATCAAAATCCCGCATTGCTTTTTTACTAACCCAGTTCCGCAGATCCTGTCCAGCAAAGTCCCTCATATCCCAAAGCAGTTTTACAGCCTAGGCAGTGATATTCTATTCTTGTAATGGTTTTCATACAGACACCCACTTTCAAAAGTCGAAATTTTTTTCATTTTTTGAAACCACTTTATTGCTTTACTTGAAACGACTCCACGGAATTATGACAAAGTACCTTATGGAAACACCTTGAAAATTTCGTTTGGGTGACGAAGGTGTTTTCAACGATGACCCATGTATCTTCATAGCTCCGCCAGCCCGCCTCGTACCACAGCTGACGGAAAATCTGTTCCGTTTACAGATGGCAAGATTGTGGCATACTGCTATTCTGGCAAAGAGGTTGATAGGCTTATTTTGCCTACCAACCTCTTATCAACATAAACTTATAATCCTTTTCACCTTGAACTATATTACTTATATTTATCCGGCATTGCAGCCCTAACGTCTTCTGGATAAAACTGAATCATACGAATGCCATATTCTGACAAATTTTCATCTTTGGCCTCATCAATGATAATCTGCTTTGTCTTTTCTGACAGCCCCTTAGTTAATTTTATATTGTAGTAATCGTATTCATACCATTCGCCGTTTACATACCAAATTGGTATTCCAGTACCATAATAGCCATGGGAACCAACAATTATCTTTTCATAAGATGAGGTTCCGTTTCTTTTCAGAAGCGGTTCCACATAAGACCATAGCAGCCCAGTTTTCCAGGCATTATACTCCTCCTCTGGCAGAGAAAATTCTCCCCGAAGCCATGCCAGTTTTTCCGAGGTTTCTGTATAATACCAAAGCGCATTCATGTACTGGGCGTAATGAGACTCATCCGCAATCGCTGAATATTTTGTAAAGCCCTGCGCATTAGGATCAACATGCGGACGGTACGTGGCGTCTATCTGATTGACCAAATAAGCGAACTGTTCTACCGGCTGGGAAGAACTTTTCAGGCTCTCCGCCAGCAAGGTTTCCTGCATGGAGTTCTGTGTTGCAAACAGTTCATTTGAGAGCTTATCACTTTTCTCCTGATACTCTTCCCACAGCGCCAGCTCCCCCGGATATTTTCTTGCAATCTCCAGATAGCGTTCTACCCCTTTCCACTCATAAGTTACTTCCGTAATGATACTGCCCAATTCGTCGCTCCAAACAGGGCGATAAAATGCTGGAGTGGCCGTTTCATATCCATCAAAAAGACGCAAGGTCTCCCAGATTCCATCGCCGTCTTTATCGAAAAGCTCAAATTCCTTTGTAGTCTCTCCAATGCTTTTCAATTCTTCCAGAGAGATTTCCTGTATCATCGACGTGTCCAAACTATCTGCATACACCATCATCTGCACATTCATTACAGTCGCCGCCAGAAGCGCAAGAGCCGTGCCTTTTCTTATCCATCTATGCTTTTTCATAGAATCATTCCCCTTCGTTATTAGCTATTTCTTTTGTTTCTTACTACTGTATCATTGTATCACGAGTTCTTATCCACCGCAAGACAAAGAAAAGGATGCTCTCTGGGAGCATCCTCTTCGCCATATTATTTGCCTTGTTACCTTTACAAAATTACCTTTGTCGGGCACTTTTCTGCACACTTTCCACAGTTGGTACACTTTTCGTAGTCAATAACCGCTACGTTGTTATCCATATGGATGGCGTCAAATTCACACTGCTTGGTGCACAGGGTACAGCCGATACAGCCGTTGTCACATTTTGCTTTGACCTCCTTGCCCTTATCATGGGAGTTGCACTGTACCAGATGCTCTGCATTGTAAGGAACTAAAGTAATCAGACCCAGCGGGCACGCTTCTGTACACTTGCCGCAGGCAACGCACTTTTCCTTGTCTACGACTGCAACGCCATCTACAACGTGAATTGCGTCAAACTCACAGGCCTTTACACAGGAGCCATAACCCATACATCCGTAAGAGCAGGCTTTTTCACCGGTTCCAGGAACTACAGACACCTTGCGGCAGTCGTCGATTCCGTAGTAGCGGTACTGCATTCTGGTCTTGTCGCAGGTACCTTTACACTTTACAAAGGCTACTTTCTTTACGCCAGCGCCTGCTTCTACTCCCATGATGGAAGCGATTTTTTCTGCTACCGGAGAGCCGCCTACCGGACAGGCGCCTACATCTGCCTGGCCTGCTGCAATTGCTTTTGCTAAAGCGTCGCATCCTGCATAACCGCAGCCGCCGCAGTTATTGCCTGGCAGCTCGTTTCTGACCAGAATTTCTCTCTCATCTACTTCTACTTTAAACTTTTCACTGGCAACGCCTAACAGCACGCCAATTACAATACCGATAATTCCTACAACTGCTGCTGAGGCAATTACGATTCCGATAATATTCATCCTTCGTCTCCCCCTTTAAATTAATCCGGAAAATCCGAAAAATGCAATTGCCATCAGTCCGGCGGTAATCAGGACAATGGGAGATCCCTGGAAGTTATAAGGAATATCATTGTTCTCAAGCTTTTCACGGATACCGGCTAACATAACAATCGCAATGGTAAAGCCTACGGAAATACCGATGCCGTTTACCACGCTCTCAATGAAATTGTACTCTTTCTGAACGTTGGTTAATGCAACGCCTAATACTGCGCAGTTGGTGGTAATCAGAGGAAGATATACGCCTAAAGATTCATACAGGGAAACCATATTTTTCTTTAAGAACATCTCCACAAACTGAACCAGGGCTGCGATTACCAGAATAAACGCGATAGTCTGCAGATATTCCAGTTTTAAAGGTACCAGCACATAGCTGTAAATCAGGTTGGTTGCAATACAAGCCAGTGTAATAACGAAAATAACGGCTGCGCCCATTCCGGCGGAAGTCTCTACCTTTTTGGAAACTCCAAGGAAGGGACACAGGCCTAAGAACTGGCTCAATACAACGTTGTTTACCAGGGCGGAACCAATGGCAATCAATAATAATTCTTGCATCTAATCCTTCCTCCTATTCATCCTTCTTAGCAGTTGCTGCTTTTAATTCTGCTTCTTTTGCTGCAAGGGCTGCTTTCTTCTTTGCAAGGGCTTCTTCCTCTGCCTGTCTCTGACGGGTCTCTAAAATATCATGGTTTGCCATGCAGGAAGAACCGCTGCAGTGGGAACAGTCTCCGCCGCAGGCCAGCTTGGATCCAGATACAGAACCATTGGTAGCGGAAGGAGCTTTAAACTTGTTCTGCAGTGCAGTCAGCATTGCCAGTACAAAGAATGCGCCAGGAGCCAGTACAAAAATAGAGATATGGAAGGATTCCGGAATAATAGTCATTCCAAAGAAGGAGCCGGATCCTAACAGTTCACGGAAGATACCGATCAGGGTTAAACCTACGGTAAATCCAAGTCCCATACCGATACCGTCAAACGCAGATGCAAGAGGGGTATTCTTGGATGCATAGGACTCTGCACGTCCCAGGATGATACAGTTTACTACGATCAGAGGAATGTAAATTCCCAGCGCATCATATAAGAACGGAAGATACGCCTGGATCAGAAGCTGAACCATGGTTACCAGGGATGCTACAACTACGATAAACGCCGGAATACGTACCCGATCCGGAATAATGTTTCTCAGTGCTGAGATAAGCAGGTTGGAGAAAATCAAAACCGCGGTGGTACTTAAGCCCATGCCCAGACCATTGACGGCAGATGTGGTAACTGCCAGAGTCGGACACATACCAAGCATCAGGACAAAGGTAGGATTTTCTTTGATAATACCATTGTAAATACGTTCTGTATACTTATTCATCGCGTCCCACCTCCTAGTTCGCTGCGCAGTTATTTACAAAGTAAATGGCTGCATTTACTGCGTTTGTAACTGCCTCAGATGTAATCGTCGCACCGGACATTGCCTGAATCTCATTTTCTGCCGGAGCGCCTGTTTTGGTGACTGCTAAGGTCTCTGCATTCTTTCCGGTAAACTGTCCCTTAAACTCGTCGCCGGTTGCATTCATACCAAGACCAGGAGTTTCAGACAGGGATAAAAATGCAATGCCGCTTACCTTGCCTTCGCCGTTAATACCTACAGAAAGTTTTACTTCGCCGCCAAATCCGTCTTTAGAAGTAGAAGAAACTACATATCCGACCGGATTGCCGGATCCATCTACTGCCTGTGCAGCAGAATCAATGTACACATTGCCGAAGCCCTGAGCCATTAACTCTTCTGCAGAAGCGGCAATTTTGTCTGCCATACCGTCTTCTACAAAATCGTTGGCTTCCGGAAGGACCTCTTTATAGGCTGCAATCTTTGCAGCAGCTTCTGCCTTGGCAATCGGCTCCTTAGTAATGCCGTAAACGCCGCCCAGGCACAGACCTGCAATCAGGGTAATGGCAAATAAAATTACCGCGTCTTTCATAAATCCGCCTTTTTTCATCATTATTTGCCCTCCTTTCCAAATGCCTTCGGAAGGGTTACCTTCTCAATTAACGGCACCAGGATATTGCTCAGAATAATTGCATAGGATACGCCTTCTGCAGAACCGCCGAATAAACGGAACAGTCCGGTCAGGCATCCCATTAAAATACCATATACGATCTGGCCGCTTGGCGTAATCGGGCTGGTAACATAGTCCGTTGCCATAAAGAACGCGCCAAAGATTAAACCGCCGCCGCATAAGTGTGCTAACAGGTAGTTCATATCCAGTCCGTGGCCGCCGAAGATCACTACAAATAAGCTGAAGGAAATCAGGTAAGCCGCCGGAATCCGGATGGTAATAACCTTTTTCCACAGCATATAAGCTGCGCCGATTAACAGGGCGATTACAGATACCTCGCCGATAGTTCCTGGAATTTTACCAACAAACATAGCTGCTACGTCTACGCTTCCGCCAGACTTTAACACTGCTAATGGAGTTGCTCCGGTCACGCCGTTTAAGGAAAAGGTCGTCATCTTACTGGTAAAGGAAATTAACAGGAAACATCTTGCTGCCAGAGCAGGGTTCATAAAGTTCTGTCCTAAACCGCCGTATAACTGTTTTACTACAATAATTGCAAATACGCCGCCAAGCATAGGGATCCATACTGGAATGTCGGCAGGCATATTCAGCGCCAGAATCATACCGGTTACCAGGGCGCTTCCATCCGCAATGGTAATCGGCTTCTTCATGCCTTTTTCATATAAATATTCACTTGCTACGCAGGCTAAAACGGTTCCGATAATAATCATCAGAGCCTTTAAGCCAAACTGATATACGCCGAATGCAGCTGCCGGAAGCATGGCAATCGCCACATCAAACATAATGTTGCTGGTGGTTACCTGATCCCTTACATGAGGGGATGAGGATACGTTTAATAATCTGTTCATTCTCTTCCGCCCCCTTACGCTTTCTTTCTGCGGTTTGCAGCTACCTGTCTGCGCATATCCTTAAATGCCTGGGTCAAAGGTCTCTTTGCCGGACAGACATAAGCGCAGCTTCCGCATTCCATACATTCCATACCGTTTAGTTTTTCAAATGCTTCACAGTTGTTCTTCATAGCCGCATTCATCATAAGCGGAGGAACCAGGTGGCTTGGACACGCAGAAACGCAGCGTCCGCAGCGGATACATGGAGTCGGCTCCTGGGCTGCTACCATATCTTTGGAAAAGCAAGTCAGGGCAGAGGATGTTTTGGTTACCGGAAGGTCTAAGCTGAACAGGGCTTGTCCCATCATAGGACCGCCGGAAATTACTTTTTCCGGATCATTTTTAAAGCCGCCTGCTGCTTCTAACAGTTCCTGATAATTGGTTCCCAGTCTTACGCTGAAGTTCTGCGGATTTACAATGGCGTCGCCGGTAACCGTGATAATCTTGCGAATTAATGGAGTCTGCTTGCATACTGCATTGTAAATGGCAATTACCGTATCAATGTTGTCTACAATGCATCCTGCGTCTGCTGGAAGCATGGAAGAATTTACCTTGCGTCCCGTAATTGCATAAATTAAAGAACGCTCGCCGCCCTGCGGATACTTGGTAAGAAGCGGACGCACCTCAATACGGGGTTCATTTTTTACTAACTCTTCCAGTTTCTTAATGCCTTCCGGCTTGTTGTTCTCAATGCCAATCACGCCTTTGGCATTGTCAAACAGACTTAAAATAACTTTCAGACCGCCTACAATCTTTTCCGGTTCTTCTAACATCATGCGGTAGTCAGAAGTCAGGTACGGCTCGCACTCTGCTCCATTTACTAAAATGTAATCGATCTTGCTGTCATCCTTTGGCGTCAGCTTTACATTGGTTGGGAAGCCTGCGCCGCCTAAGCCTACGATACCTGCTTCTTTCACAATGCTGCGGATCTCGTCCTTAGACAGTTTTGTATAATCCCTGTCTTCGCCAAAATGTTCAATCTTCTCATCCAGTCCGTCATTTTCTACAATTACGGAAGTTACCATGGTTCCGTTTACCATCAGACGAGGCTCTACCGCCTTTACGGTTCCGGATACTGAGCAGATTACATTGGCAGAAATGAAGCCGCCGGCTTCCCCGATTTTCTGGCCGACTAATACTCTGTCGCCCTTTTTTACCAGTGGTTTCGCCGGTGCGCCGATGTGCTGTGCCATAGGGAATACCATCTCTCCCTTGGGAATCAGCACCTGTACTGGCTTGTTCTCAGACATTTCTTTTCCCTCATAGGGATGAATGCCGCCTTTAAATGTAGCCAAACCCATCAAACTAACCCTCTTTCTATAAGCATTTTACTGAAGCAGAGAATCACTCCAGTTTATCTTTGTCATTATAACATAATTTGATATTGTATACAATTGTCTTTTCCTGCCGGAACTGCGGCAATTTGCAGGAATTCGCTGTATTTTTTTCCATACATTTTATATTTTGACGAAAAAGTCCTTATATTGTCCGTTAAATTTTTGACACTTTTCTCTCTTCTGTTCCAGACAGAAAGATTCACAAAAAAGTTTTCCCCTTTCTCTCCACTGATTTCATCAAAGAATTTCCTCTTTTCTTTTGATTTTGTTTTGTGAAATTATTATCAAATGAATCTTATGAACTTTATAAGAAATTATAATAAATATTTTCAATTCTGTTCTTCCATACAACCGTCCGATATGATACCATCAAATAGTCTATTAAAATAATCAAAGGAGCGATTTTATGCATCATTCAAATCCCAAAAAACAAAATATAATTGGTCTGGCCGTTATGGCTGTTTTCTCTGTACTGGTAATCCTGATTTCTACTCCGGCTTATTCTGCGATTCACCGAATGACCAGAGCCGATCTTCCAGAGCCGGCCATGGAACTGACAGACGGAACTTATACCTATGTCGATACCGAAGCGGACGAGAGCGGCTTTAAAAACCAGGTATCATTAACCGTATTTGACGGCTATATCACTTCCGTTACCTGGGACTGCATCGGAGCGGACGGCACGACTAAACGCCAGCTGACCTTAAACGGTCAGTACGTCATGACAGAAAACGGCCCTACATGGACGGAGCAGGCGGATGCGGCGGCATCTTATGTCATTTCCAACCAGAGTATTGACGGACTGATTGACGAAAACGGCTATACCCAGGCAGTGGCTTCTGTCAGCATTAACCTGTACGGATTTTATAATGCTGTCAACGACTGTCTCGCACAGGCTTCTAAATAATTGCCTCTATGAAAAAGAACCTTCTTGTTAATTACAACCTGCTGCGGATTCTGGCTATTTTTTTCGTCATTGCGACTCATATGCTGGCGGGCGTCTGGATTGCAGACGCCCAGACCCAGCCTATGGCATGGCATATGCGGGAGATTATCCGTACAGTGACCTTAACCAGCAACGGCCTGTTTTTCATGCTCAGCGGCCGGTTTATTTTAGAAAAATTTGACGGGAATATTCCTGGTTTTTACTGGAAACGTCTGGTAAAAATCGGGATTCCCGCCCTTTTTGTTTCGTTCTTCTATTACGCCCAGAACCATGGTCTCTCCCTATCGGCTGTTTATGTAAAAGACTTTATCAAAGGGTTTTTACAGGCCCAGATTGTTGGATACCTGTGGTTTATCCTTGCCCTGGCAGGTTTTTATCTGGCAGTTCCTTTTCTCTGGCGTATGTTAAAAGATATGACTAAAAAAGAACTGTGGTGGCTGCTAACAGTCAGTCTGGCTTACTTTGTCATTCAGAACCTGTATCAGATTTTTCACATGGAGCAGATGCTTACTTCTTATATTTTATATAGCTGGGTCATCTACTGCATCCTGGGATTTGTTTTAGACAAACTGGAACTGAGCCGAGCCCAGGTATTTCTTTTTTTAGGGTTGGGCGCAGCCGGACTGTTCCTTTCTTCTATTGAAGAAATCTTCTTTACCGGACAAAATCCTGCCCTCTTTAACTATGCGCCGTCCATGATTTTTATGTGTATGGCCATTTACCTTCTGGTAACCCGATATGGAACGGTTATTACCAGACATCTGGAGAAGCCTATTCATTTTATCAGCAGGTATACGTTTTTTATCTATTTGTTCCATGGACTGACGCACAATTTTATTTTCACTTATCTGGTAGAACCTGGAATTGCCGGATACGGGGCCTGGCTGCTCCTTTCCCTCCTGTCCTTTTGTCTGGCTCTTGGAATCTCCATTCCCATCTACCATTTGATTTACGAGCCTTTATGCAGACTGCTGTTATCGCTGCCTGACAGGTTCCAGCGCAATTAATTTCAAAAGGTTGGTAGCAACATGAATAAAACTAAACCGGCGGCCGCAGATTTCACTTCCGGCCGCCCTTTCACACAAATTCTTCTGTTTTCTCTTCCCCTGGTATTCGGGACATTATTCCAGCAGCTGTACAGCTTTGCAGACACCGTAATTGTCGGACGCTTTTTAGGGGTAGACGCCCTGGGAGCTGTTGGAACCACCTATTCCCTGCACTTTCTGACTCTGGGATTCGTCCAGGGCGCCTGCATCGGTTTCGGCATCCCCATTGCCCAGAGCGCCGGCGCAAAATCTCCTGAACAAATCCACCGGTATCTGTGGAACGGCTTCTGGCTCTGCTCTTTTATGGCCCTGCTTCTTACCCTTGTTATGGTCAATGCGGCCGCTCCTCTTCTGTCCCTTATCCACACTCCGGAAGGAATTTTTCCAATGGCTGTGGAATACGTTGTGATTATCTTCTGGGGGATTCCGGCCAGCATCTTATATAACTACTCTGCCAGCGCTTTAAGAGCTTTAGGGGACTCCAGACATCCGTTTTACTTTCTTCTGTTTTCCAGCGTCTTAAACATCGTCCTGGACTATGTGCTCATTGCCTGTTTCCACATGGGAGTGGGAGGAGCTGCCTGGGCGACGGTTGCCAGCCAGCTTGTAAGCGGACTTCTCAATTCCTGGTGGCTTCTTTGCAAAACCAGGGAAATCCGGATCAAAAAACAGGAAATGAAACTTTCTAAGTCTCATCTCCTGCGTCTTTGCATCGTCGGCCTTCCCATGGGGTTTGAATATTCGGTTTCTGCCATTGGCGCTATCGTTATGCAGAATGCCATTAATTCTTTAGGAAGTCTGGCCGTTGCCGGACAGACTGCAGGCGAAAAAATCCGCCAGATGTTTACACTTCCCATGGAAAGCGTGGGAATGGCCATGGCTACCTATGTGGGGCAAAATTACGGTGCCGGCCGGATTGACCGGATTAAAAGCGGCATAAAAAGCGGCCTGGCCATTCAGGCTCTTTATTGTGTCTTCGCCTGGACTGCCATCTTTTTCTTAAAAGGGGCTTTTGTCCATCTGGTATTAGGCGATGGTTCCCCAGAAGTAACTGCCATGGCAATCCAGTATCTGACCATTATGAGCGCCCTTTTTATTATCCACGGGTCGCTGATGATTTTCCGCAATACCCTGCAGGGACTGGGCTACAGCGTCCACGCCGTATTGTCTGGCGTAGGAGAACTGTTTGGCAGAAGTTTCGGCGGCTTCCTGGCTGTGGCCGGATTCGGCTATACTGCCGTATGTTTTGCTAACCCTATCGCCTGGGGGACTGCCCTTTTATACTGTATCTTTATGGTAAGAAGGATGCTGAAACGGTTATCCTGATTTAGTCTAACTCCTTCATTCCCGTATACAGCTCGTAGTACCGGCCTTTCATGGCAAGCAGTTCATCGTGATCGCCCCGCTCGATAATCCTTCCGTTTTCCAATACCATGATGGCGTTGGCATTGCGGACTGTTGACAAACGGTGGGCAATCACAAAGGTAGTACGGTTTGTCATAAGCCGATCCATACCGTGTTCAATATGTTTTTCTGTTCTGGTATCTACCGAGCTGGTAGCCTCGTCTAAAATCAGTACCGGAGCTTTGGATATGGCGGCTCTTGCAATGTTTAAGAGCTGCCGCTGTCCCTGGCTTAAATTGGATCCATCTCCTTCCAGCATGGTGTCATACCCCTTTGGCAGACGCATGATAAAGGAATGAGCCGACGCGGTTTTCGCAGCTTCGATTACTTCTTCATCGGTAGCATCCAGTCTTCCGTAACGGATGTTTTCCCGAACCGTTCCTGTAAATAAATGAGTGTCCTGAAGCACCATAGCGATGTTGCTTCTTAAATTATCACGGTTTATGTGGCGGATATTCACTCCGTCAATGGTAATGCTTCCGCTCTGAATATCGTAAAACCGGTTAATCAGGTTGGTTATGGTAGTTTTTCCTGCGCCTGTGGATCCGACAAAGGCAATCTTCTGACCTGGTTTTGCATACAGGCTGATGTCGTTTAAAATCACCTTATCCGGATTGTATCCGAAGGTAACGTGATCTAAGATTACATGGCCTTCCATTGGATTTAAAACTGCTGCGTCCTTATCATCTTCCGGTTCCGGCTCTTCATCCATGACTGCAAACACTCTCTCTGCTCCGGCAAGGGCGGAGAAAATGGTGCTGACCTGCATGGACAGCTCGTTAATTGGTCTGGAAAACTGTCTGGAAAAGTTTAAAAATACCGTCAGGCCGCCGACGTCAAATCCTTTTAATACGCATAAAAGTCCTCCTACGCAGGCAGTCAGCGCGTAATTGACCTGGCTTAAATTGCCCATAACCGGCCCCATAATTCCGCCAAAAAACTGGGCCCGAATCTGGTTTTTCTTCAGTTCATCGTTTAAATATCCGAATTCTTCTTCTGCAATTTTTTCATGGCAAAATACCTTAACTACCTTTTGTCCGGTAATGGTTTCCTCAATGTAACCGTTGACTGCACCGAGAGCCGACTGCTGGGCAGAGAAATATTTCTGGCTTCTCCCTGCCACAAAGCCGCCTGCCTTCATCATCAGCGGAATCATAATCAGGGTAATAATGGTCAGCCAGATGTTGGTATACAGCATCAGAGCCAGGGTTCCTACCAGGCTTAAAGCCCCCGCAAACAGCTGGACTAAAGTGCTGCTCAGCATCTGTCCTACCGTGTCCACGTCATTGGTAAACCGGCTCATCAAATCGCCGTTATTATTGGTATCGTAAAACCGTACTGGAAGTTTCTGCATTTTTGTAAACAGATCTTCCCTTAACTGTACCAGCGCTTTCTGGGCAATGGTCAGCATAATTTTGGCCTGGAAATAGTTGGCCAGTACTCCCAGCACGTAAACAATTCCCAGAACTATCAGGGCTCTCGCCAGGCCTGCCGCATCTCCCCTGCTTCCGTCCGTAGGCGCAATATAAGTGTTAATAATCGGCCGCAGCATATAGGATCCTGCCAGGCTGGCAACGGTATTGATAATGACACAGAAAAATGCAAGTCCCATGCCCAATTTGTATTGTTCCAGATAAGACATCAGGCGTTTTACGGTTGCTTTGGTATTCTGGGGCTTTCCTGCCATTCTTTGCGCTCCATGTCTGTGTCTGTGTCCTCTTGCTCCCATAGCCGGCTGTGAGGCAGATACATGGTTTCCATAACGCCGTTTCAGGCTTTCTACTCGTCTCTGATCCATCATGCCTTCACCTCCTGAGCCTGCGCTTCTTTCTCTTTATCTCTCTGTGAATAGTAAATCTCCTGATAAGCAGGGCTGTTTTGAAGCAGTTCCTGATGGGTTCCGATTGCTTCGATTTTTCCATCGTCCAGTACAAGAATCCGGTCTGCATTTTCTACGGATCCGATTCTCTGGGCAATGATGATTTTCGTCGTATCCTTTAAAGAAGTTTTAAAGCATTCCTGAATTCTGGCTTCTGTAGCAGTATCGACTGCGCTGGTGGAATCGTCTAAAATCAGGATTTTCGGCTTCTTTAACAAGGCCCTTGCAATACAAAGCCTCTGTTTCTGTCCTCCGGACACATTAACGCCTCCCTGTCCCATCTCTGTTTTATACCCTTGCGGGAAGGAAGTGACAAATCCGTCTGCCTGGGCGCTGTCTGCTGTCTGACGGATTTCTTCTGTGGAAGCGTCTTCATTTCCCCAGCGCAGGTTTTCCTCAATGGTTCCGGAAAACAGCACATTTTTCTGCAGAACCATACCCACGCCTTCTCTTAAATGCTCCAGCGAATAGTCTTTCACATCTATTCCATCTACTAACACCCGTCCGCCAGTCGCATCATACAGTCTTGGAATCAGCTGTACCAGACTGGTTTTTCCGCTTCCTGTTGAACCGATAATCCCAATGGTCTCGCCTGGATTGGCCGTAAACGTAATATGCTCCAGAACCATTCCCTTTTCTTCTTCTCCATAATGAAAACTGACGTCCTGAAATTCTACTTTTCCTTTTGTAACCAGAGCGTCTTTTCTTGCTGCATGATCGTCCGTTAAGTCAATCTCCGTATCCATCACTTCATTGACACGTTTTGCAGATGCCATGGCGCGGGAACTCTGAAGAAATACCATAGAAAGCATCATTAAAGACATTAAAATCTGGACAATGTAGGTCGTAAATGCAGTCAGATCTCCTACCTGCATGGTTCCGCCGATGATCATGTTTCCGCCGTACCAGACAACTGCCAGGGTGGTAATATTCATCGCCAGCATCATAACCGGCATAGTCGCAATGACAATGTTCATCGCCTTTAAGCTCTTATCCATCAGGTTGCTGTTATTTGCGGCAAATTTCTCTTCCTCATGATCTTCTCTTACGAATGATTTAATCACGCGGACATTGGTCAATGCTTCCTGAATCCCTGAGTTTAACTTATCAATGGCCTCCTGCATAACCTGGAATCTTGGAAATGCAGTTCTTAAAATCACAACAATGGCTGCGGTCAGAAGCGGAATTACTACCAGAATGACCAGCGCCAGCTTGGCATTCATCACAAATGCCATAATCAGAGCGCCAATCAGCATTCCAGGCGCCCGCAGCATCATGCGCAGCGCCATCATAATCACGTTCTGCATCTGCTGGATGTCATTGGTCAGACGGGTTACCAAAGAACCTGTGCTGAAATCATCAATATTTTTAAAAGAAAACTGCTGAACCTTGGCAAATACGTCTCTTCTTAAATCAGTCGTAAAGCAGATCGATGCTTTTGCAGCAAAATAGGCAGCTCCAATGCCTCCGCCTGCCATGACTAAGGCTGTTAATACCATGGCGATTCCCATCCAGATAATGTAGCCCATATCCTTGTTTGCCACGCCGTTATTAATAATCAAGGACATCATTTTGGGAAGCGCAATCTCTCCCGCCACTTCTGTCAGCATTAAAATCGGGCCGCATATAAATGCGCTTTTATACGGCATAATATACTTTTTGTAGCGTTTCAAGCTAATTCCTCTCTTTCTGTCTTCCTATTCTGTCATTTTAAAATCCGTTCCAGATTTTCCCTGACCTTTTCTAAATATCCCATCAGGCTGCTGAAATCCTCTTCTGAAAATCCGGAAAACATCTCTTTTTCCACCTGGCAGAAAATAGACTGGCTGATATCCACAAGCTTCCGCCCTTTTTCCGTCAAATCGATCTGATTATACCGGTTATCCTTTTCGTCTACTTCCCGAAGGATATAACCTCCTTTTTCCAATTTTTTCAAGGAAACGGCAATTGCCGCTGTCGATACCTTATACTGCTCTGCAATTTCCTTCTGGGAGGCGTTGGGGTGATCCGCAACATACATCAGAATCTGGTGCTGGCTCCGGTATACTCCAGTATTGCTGAAGCGGTGTTCCAGAACTGTACGGTGAAGTTTTACTATTTCCATATACTTCCATACGCACTGGTGACTGGCCAACGCTTCCTCTCCCTGATTGGAATCTTTGTAAGGGGTTGTCATAGCTTCTCCTTTCTATCTACTAGTTAATCGTTAATATGGCAACTGTTAATTAGTTAACGGTCAGTATTATAATCTGGTTTTTTTGAAATTTCAAGATGGCAAATTGTGAAATTTTTGTGAAATATAGGAATGGATATTGGCAGCAAAACAGCTTGACTGCAGTTTTATGGCAGGGCGGCTTGCCTCCAGCCGTCATAACCGTTTTCCGCAGTTTTATAATGTCGAAAAGTGTCGTTCGATTGGATCTTGTTACCTTCTCCTTCCAGTGCTAAACTTTAGGTAGCATCAATAACACTGATGCTAAACATATCAACGTAAAGCATATATTTCTTCTATCCTTTTCTGGCCATCTGGCCGTCTTGTTATTCTTATTTTTTCAGAAAATCTATGCTTTTCCTTTCTTGTGAAACAGCAGGAGATTTTCCATGTCGCTCCTGCAAAGGAGTGCCTATGAAAAACAGAAAAAACAAACGCAAAAAGCACGCCCTTCTTCCGGCTAAACGCAGCTATAAGGATTCTCTCTTCCGGATGCTCTTTCAGGAACCCAGACAACTGCTGGACCTGTTTAATGCAGTCAACGGCACCGATTACCAGAATCCCCAGGACTTGGAAATTGTCACTCTGGAAAATGCCATTTATCTCAATATGCCGCTGCGGATTCTCCTATATGCTGCAAGGGAGTATCAGAAGTTAATAAAAGACGATTCTCTTTATGCGTCCGCACTTTTAAAACTTCCCACTCCCCACTTTGTAGTCTTTTATAACGGGGAGCGGAATATGCCGGAACGGACGGTATTAAGGCTTTCCGATGCCTATGAAAAGCCTGCAGAAAAGCCGGACTTAGAGCTTTCTGTTACTGTTCTGAATATTAATTCCGGCTTTAATGAGTCCTTAAAGGAAACCTGTTCCCTGATGGGAGAATATATGCAGTATGTAGAGAGGGTCAGACACTATACGAAAACCATGCACTTAGACCAGGCTGTCAGCAAAGCTGTAGATGACTGCATTCAGGAAGGGATTCTGGCAGAGTTTCTGACTTCCTGGAAATCGGAGGTAATTGCCATGAGTATTTTTGAATATGATGTAAAACGGGAAAAGAAAAAGCTTTTACAGACAGAGCGGAAGTATGCCCGTCTGGAAGGATTAGAGGAGGGAATACAAAAAGGTCTTGCCCTGGGCATTATCGAAGTCGGACGGGAAAGCGGCTGGGAAGATGACCGGATCTTAGAAAAGCTTGAGACGAAGCTGAAAATTTCCACTGACGAAGCCAGACGTTATGTTTCCCAGGCGTCGTCTTAACCAGAATCTATCAGGTCCCCTGCCGGCGGCTTTTCCTGGTGACGGACAGCGCAAAATCGGGGATGCCTGCGGTTTCATCCCGCCTGACATCCCCGATTATTAAAACTTTTAAATCTGTAAATTTCCTTCCATTTCCGTATAGTCTACGGTCATGGTTCTTCCATCCTTCATTTCCAAGGTTACAGGACCATAACCGCCGCAGTTTTCCGGATCGGTATAAGAAATCTTCTGAATGCTGAAAATTTCATCTTCTGTAAATTCTTCAAAACTTTCCCTGGTAAGAACCTGACTGATAAATACAAATGGTTCATATGCATACAGCTTATTTCTGGAAGCCTCAGCCACAATTACCAGACTGCTTTCCGAATCTGGATTTGTATCTTTGCTGGACACAATCCGGATGGTTTCCCAGCCGTCAAATACCGTCATTGCCATCTGTTTTTCTCTTCCCTGAGAGTCATGGCCTTTTAACAGAACTGCTTTTGCTCCATCTTTTTCCAGTTCCCGTACCGTTACGTCTCCCATATCCGGAAATCCGTAGGAACCTAATGAAATGGTAAGCCCTGTTTTATAGGTACGGAATTTATCCACACGGACCAGACCTTCGGCTACCGGAAAATCAGCCAGATCCATCACGTGCATCCAATGGCATTCTTCCTCATTGTCATAGTGGAAGAAATTTCTTCTGTACAGCACGCCGTCCCTGCTGCCATGCCACAGCAAAGCGTTTGGACGTCTGTCAAAATCAAAGGTCTTATCATGGACTACATACATCTGGGACTCCTGGTGTCCTTCCAGGCTGGCTTCCCATGGATATTTGGTGCTGTAGCTTAGTTTTGCATAACAGCACAGGCCATTGTTGTCATCCCGTTTCCGGATGACCTTTCCAGTGCGCAGCTCTGTCGTCCCATTGTTCTTATGATTGGCCATGCAAAGACCAGGGCCATTTAATACAGTCTCGGAAGTCTCTCCTTCTTTCATCTCATCCCAGACGCCGTTTTCCTCTGTTGCGGTCCAGAATGGATGATCTTCCGGCAGATGAAGGCACATAAACGCTTTTGCCAGCCAGAAGGGGCTCTCTGCACAGCTATATCCCTGCACTAACGGAAGGAACGATTTATAAAATCCCAGGGTCGGCACTCCCTCATACATCAAATCGTCTCTGCCTAAGAACTGCATTAAGGCTCCGGAAGAAATTCTTCTTGCAAGTCCTGGATTTGCAGTATGGTGTTTTAAGAACAAATTGCCGTCAAAGCTGGAGGTTGCCGCATTCCGATAAATGTTGCTTCTTCCCCACATATTTACCCATCCGTCTGCATCAAACATCTGAGGATACGTTTCCATCAGTTTGTTGGAATTTTTTTCAAACTGTGCAGCCAGATACGGCTCGTTTTCATACCCATACCACAGACACCAGATTGGCGCGTAAACCTGGAACGCCCATGCAGAATAATAGTCCATTGCATGACCATCCCGATACCAGCCGTCTCCAGTATAATAATTTAAAATTACCTGGGCATGATGGCGCATAATGTTCTTGTCGATCGGATAACCATTCATATGAAGGAACGCCAAATCCAGCATATTAAACAGGCGCCAGTTCTGAGGTACTGTATTTTTATGAGCATATGGGGTAAGGAAGTCTGCAATTACATCCTTTTCCTCTTTGGTATAGGTATCCCAGATCTCTTCTTTACACATCCACAGACAGATTACCAGTGCACAGGTCTCAACCGTCTGCTGGTAGGTATTTAAGGTCTGTTTTGGCTCTTCGGTCTCTACCATCTCATCATACCCCAGTACATAATTGGGATCTCCTGGAGTACAGGCTTTTAAAATCTGCTTTTTATAATATTCCCTCAAAGGCATTCCTGCCACTTTCACATCTTTTTCGATATGAATTAAAGGAGCGGCTAAAAAGAAGCTTCTTGCCAGACCTTCAAAAATCTCAGCCTGGACTTTCCATGCCGGCGTATGGGCATTGGGATAGGTAATTTCCGTCTCATAACGAGGTACGATTACCGGATCCTCTATGCTCTTAATATGCTGGAAAATCCCTTCCAGCATATATTTATCTGCGTCAATCCAATGTTTTCTGGTAAGTCCGGTATATGGACTTAACTGATAATCCAAATTTTTCGGCTCAAATTTCATGGCTGTCCTCCATTACCAGTAAATCTTCCAGTCTGGTGTCAGAACTCTGTGAAGCGCTTCCATATAGAAGTAGTCTCCCCAGATTACGCATTCATCTACCCCTTCCGGAGTACAGGTGTTGTATGGAGTTTTCTTGGAATATGTTCCGTGAAGCAGCTGCCCGTTGCTTTCCCTGCTGTCTTTTACTGCATAGAGATCAATCATTGCCTTTATCAGCTTCTTTGCAATAGAAGTATAATAGGCGGCATCCTCCGCTTCCATATACTTGCTCATCTCCAGCATACCGCAGGCCGCAATGACTGCAGAAGAAGAATCTCTCGGCTCTTCATCTCCTTCGCCAAACGTCAGATCCCAATATGGGCATAAATCAGACGGCAGATGCTCTAAGAAATATCTGGTCACTCTCTTAAAATACCCAATATATTCTTTTCTTCCAGTGTAGCGATAGCCAACGGCGGTGCCGTATACGCCCCATGCCTGTCCTCTTGCCCATGCAGATCCGTCCTTATATCCCTGACAGGTTGCACCATGATCCGCAGCTCCGGTCTCTGGATTCATGAAAAACGTATGCCAGGTAGAATCATCCTCGCGGATTACATTTGCCAGGGCGGTATGAATATGCTTTTCTGCAATTTCTCTATATTTGGGATCGCCGCTTTCCTCTGTTGCCCAGTAAAGAAGCGGTAAATTTAACAGGCAGTCAATAATAAAACGGTAGTTATCTTTTGCCCCCATGGTTCCCCATGCCTGGATAAATTCTCCTACTGGCTGGAAACGGCTGATTAACTGATCCGCTGCTTTTAAAGCGGCTTCTTTTCCTTCCTTTGAACCAGTCAGTTTATACGCTGCCACACAGGATGGGCTGTAAAGGAATCCCATATCGTGGTGATCCACTTCTACATGATTAAGGATTCTTTCCATAAACGAAGCTACCTGGACATCTCCCGCCTTACGGAATGCTTCTTTCTGGGCTTCATTGCCTGCATTTTCGTAAGCCAGCCAGATTTCTCCCGTCCAGAATCCGGTCGTCCAGTTTACGTTTGCTCCTGGTTTATAAAAATTATCAAAGCTATTCGCGCCAGGAAATTTGTCAGTAAATTCCGGAAGATTTTTCTCCACCTGGGATACGGCAAATTTCATTGCTTCTCTCATCTCAGCTTCATTGGCTTCCGGATAGTTTGCAAGATCTTCCATTTTGATCCATTTGCTCATAGGTCTTTCCCCCTGTATTCGGATTATTTGTAAAGCATTTTTTCATTTCTTACTAAATTTATCACAAAATCCTGGCTTTTTACATATATAATTTTCTATATTTCTTGTTATTTTTTACTCTCTTTGGAAAAGAACCGGTCAAAAAGAGCTTTCTTTCCAATAATAAATGCACAGACTGCGCCAAAAAGTTCTGCTGCCGGAAAAGACAGCCATACTCCGTCCAGGCCGATTGCGGCAGCCAGTCCGAATGCAAAGGCCGGTACAAATACCAGCTGACGTAAAAAAGTAATCAGAAGGGAATATATTCCCTGTCCAAACGCCTCAAAGACACCTGAAAGTACAACTGCAAACGCGGATAATACAAAGCTGACGCTGATAATTTTCAAAGCGGAGACTCCCATGGAAATCATCGCCTCTTCCTGGCTGAACACCTCCATAATCGGCCGGCCAAATCCGATAAACAGCAGCATTCCGATTGCCATAATTCCCCCTACAATGTTTAAAGAAGCTTTCATTACCTGACGAATCCGGTCTTTGTTTCCCGCTCCGTAATTATAGCTGATAATTGGACGCATTCCCTGAATCAGGCCGGAAGCCGGCATATTGACAAAGCTCTGAAGCTTAAAATAAACGCCGAATACCGCAACGGCGGTCTGGGAAAACTGCATCAGAAGGCCATTTAAAATTCCTACCAGAGTAGACGGCACTGCAGTTACAACAGCGGATGGAATGGCAATCATATACAGTTCTTTTACTTTGCCTTTTGAGAAATGGAAATTTTTCCAATCTACTTTTACTGGAAGATTACTTTTTCTCAGCCAGATAACGGCTAACAGGCAGGCGCTCATCTGTCCGATAATCGTCGCAATTGCCGCGCCCTGTACCCCCATTGCTGGAATTCCGAAATAGCCAAAAATGAAAATAGGATCCAGCACGATGTTAATGATGGCTCCTACTGCCTGAAGAACCATTGGAACTACCATATTTCCTACTGCCTGGAAGATTTTTTCGATTGAAATGTGGAAAATGCTTCCAAAGGCAAGGCAGATAACAATACGGCAGTACTCCGTTCCCCACTGAATTACCTGGCTGTCTGTGGTAAACATCTGGATAAACGGCCTGGTAAAAAACAATCCCAGAATTACAAACAGCAGAGAGTGAAGTCCTGCTAACAGCATTCCATGAGAAGCGCTGGAGTTGGCATCTGCCTTCTTTCCTGCCCCCAGGTTACGGGCAATGCTGGCATTCATGCCGACGCCTAAGCCTACCGCCAGGGCCAGTACCAGATTCTGCATCGGAAATGCCAGTGAAACGGCTGTCAGTGCATCTTCTCCCAGCTTTGCTACGAAAATACTGTCCACTACATTGTACATGGACTGAATCAGCATGGAAATCATAGGCGGAAGCGACATAGTAATCAGCAATGGGTAGACTTTTCTGGTTCCCATTGGATTTGCCTGGGCATCTTGGTTCATAATCTTTTTCTCCTTTCATCAAAAAAAGGCTTTAGATTGTGTACCATTTAAATCAGAAACGGTATAAATCTATAGCCTTTTAAAAAGCGGTTTATTTCTTTTAACTAAATGCTACTGGATTTTAACACTCATTTTCCTGAATGTCAAGAGTATTGTCCATCCATGTTTCAAACTCCTCTGCTGTTAATGGTTTTGAATATACATATCCCTGAATCAGGTCGCATCCCATTTCCTGCAGGGCCGCAACCTGTTCTTTTTCTTCAATTCCTTCTGCTACCACACAAATCTGTAAGCTGTGGGCAAGATCGATGATTGTTTTCACAATTTTTCTGGACTTTTCATTTTCATTCATAAAAAAGGTTCTGTCCAGCTTTAAGGTATCAATCTCAAACTCCTTTAACAAAGAAAGGCTGGAATATGCTACTCCAAAGTCATCCAAGGCTACCCGAAATCCGCAGGCCCGAAAGTTATTTAAGATTTCCCTGAACATTGCCGTCTGGTTTACGTCCATAAAAACCGTTTCCGTCAGTTCAATTTCAATGATTCCGTCCGGAATCTGATACCGTTCTTTTATCTCCTGATACTGCTTCCAAACATTCCCGCCAACGCTCTTTAAGTGAAAACGGGAGATGTTTACAGAAATTCTGGATACGTTTTTCTTCTCTTGGATCCATCGTGAAATCAGTCTGCAGACTTCTTCAAACACATATAAATCCAGCTTACAGATATTCTCATTTTTTTCAAATAACGGGATAAACTGGGCAGGCTGGATTAGTCCCCGCTCTGGGTGCAGCCAGCGGACCAGAGCTTCTGCCTGGCAGGTTTCCCTGGAGAATGGTGCAGCCTTGGGCTGAAAACAAATGTTAAATTCCTTATTTTTTATCGCTTCTTCAAACTGATGATTCAGTTGAATTTCTTCGTCTATTTTTCTTTGAACCTCTTCATTATAAAATTCGCAGACATTTATTCTCGTATTCTGCTTTTCTGCATAAGAAGCATTGCTAAGAGCCAACGACATTTCCTTAGACGTGTCCAGCCTGCAGCACCCGATAGTAAAATTCAGGGTGTAACAGCCAAATTTCTTGCTAATGGTATCGTTCATGGTTCCAATCATATCTGCTATCCGTTCTGCAATGCACCGATCTGAATTTTCTTTTAAAAGCAGCATAAAATGATCCATATTGCTCCGGCATACCAGCTCGCCCTGTCTTAATTTTCCAGATACGACGCTGTGAATAAACTGCAGGGTTCTGTTTCCTGTCTCTTCTCCCCACAATTCATTCATATACCGGAAGTTGCAGACATTCAGGCAGACAATGGCATAGTTTTTCCGGTTATTTTTATTCATGTACGAATTTCCAAGTTTCAAAAAACCTGCCCGATTATAACCGCCTGTTAACGGATCTTTTAAAAATACCTGCTCTCTCTTCTTTGCATTCCTTTTTAAGAAGTAAATGCTCGCGGCTAAAATTACCAGTTCTGCCAGAATCAGTCCCAGATAAATCTGGATATATCCGGACATCCGGCGCATCAGAGTATCCAGATGAATCAATGAAATCTGGATCCATTCCGTCTGTTCAACCGGCTGGGCGCAGGCAAATTTTTTACCAATTTTAATATTTCTTTGATAATCTGCTTCTTTCAGTTCTTCTAATAATTCTGGAATCTCCTGTCTCTGGATAATCGACTTTACTCCCTGCTCCAGCATCAGAATCTCTTCCTTTTCCGGATCCAGTAAAATGCGGATTCCCGTTTTCCAATTATCCGATTTTTTAACCAGGGAATGAAGCTCCCGATAGCTCTGAGCTCCAATTACTATACGCTCTGCCTGTCCATTCTTCCAGACCGGCGCAGAAAACAGGATGCTCTTTGTTTCCAGAAATGACACCATGGGTTTTACCCACACTTCTGGATTTTTCTCTATCCACTGTGTCAGTTCTGAACCATCTCCCAAAATTTCCAGACGATTATCTGCTGTTTTTGTAACTACAACCAGATGATCCAGTTCCATTGCTTTCGCTTTTCTTTCCAGCATTTCTTCTGTCAGAGGGATTTCCGGCATACGGCTCAAAAATTCTGCAAAATTTGTCACAAATTCTTGTCCCGATTCTAATTGAACGGAAATATGATTGGCTAACTGCTCATTGTCATTAACAATATACTGCTTTACCAAAGCTTCCATTTTACCATTTAATACCATTGTATTGGTAAAAAAGCCGATTACAATAAAAAATACGGCTATGATTGCCGCCCATGCAAAACCGCTCTGCTTTTTTACGTATTTCATCGTTCTCATTTTCCTATTGCTTTGTTCTGCAAACTCTTTCTTTTCATACCATTATAAAGGGGGTGTCTCCACCCCCTGATACGGCTCTAAATCCTCTGCTTCATCCAGCTGACTGCGTCTCCAATGACTTCATCCCTGCAATATTCATTAAAAATTTCATGAAACAGACCGCCGTAAATCTTCATCTGTTTGTCCTTTGACGCCGCAGTCTTAAAAAACTGATAGGTATCTTCCACGCTTACCAGTCCGTCCTTCTCGCCGTGAAGCATTAGTACCGGATAAGCAAATCCGGCTTCTTTTTCTTTGAACCACTCCAGTCCATCACAGATTGCATAGCACAATCCAGTAGTAAACGTCTGGGTATTATACGGATCTTTTCCATACCAGTCCACAACTTCTGCGACTGAGCATACGCCTGCGCCCAGCTGGTTTGGAAGCTTCGTATGTGGATCCAGTCCCTTTTCTACGCCCCTGATTAAATTGCCGTTGTCATGGGTCAGGGCGCCGCTGGTAATGATTCCTTTCAATTTTTTATCTGGATATTTCACTCCATACAGGGAAACGGTAAAGCCGCCCATGCTGTGTCCCAGCAAAAATATTGGTACATCCGGATTTTCTGCAATGGCCATATCTACCACTACATTGGTATCGTCTAACAACTGGTTAAAATCGGAATAATACGTTCTCTCTCCCTCAGATCTGCCATGTCCCCGATGGTCAAACCGATAAGTCCCGATTCCAGCATCATGGAATATCCCTGCCAGATAATCATATCTGCCCTGGTGTTCGCACAAACCATGCACAATAACGGCCACTGCCTTCCGGTTTTTTGGTACTTCTTTGTTTAAATACAGTTTCATTCCGTCAAATGAAGTAATCATTTCTCCCATAAATGTAACCTCCTTTTTAATAAAACCCCATTTTTCTTTATTATAAATCGTCCGTTTTCCATAGTCAAACAGATTTGAAGATTTCCGTTTTCAAGAAAAAAATAGACTTTTCTCCTGAATTATGGTAGAGTAAATCAACTATTTTAATCAAATAGATTTATCAAACAGAAAGGATTTTTTATGGGTTTTCAAATTGAAACAAATATTTCTGCCCTGACAGTATTTCTTCAGGGCCTCATCAGCTTTTTATCCCCCTGTGTCCTTCCCCTTCTTCCTCTATATCTCGGCTATCTTTCATTAGGCGCCAAAACAGTAGATGAAAATGGAGAAACCCGCTACCGCCAGGGAAAAGTGCTGTTTAACACGCTGTTTTTTGTACTTGGAATCAGCTTTACCTTCTTTCTCTTAGGCATGGGAGCAACCGCTCTGGGACATTTCTTTTCTGATTACCAGGTGTGGATTTCCAGAATCGGCGGCCTTCTGATTATCCTTTTCGGACTCTTTCAATTAGGAGTATTCCGCTTCCGTTTTTTATCTTCGGAAAAGCGGGTTTCTCTCCCATTTGAGAAATTAGGGCAAGGGCCTCTTTCTGCACTGCTTTTAGGATTTACCTTTAGTTTTTCCTGGACTCCATGCGTTGGTCCTGCCTTAGCTACTGTTTTATTAATGGCTACCAGCTCTGGAAGCACTGCTTCAGCCTTTTTATTAATCGGAGTTTACGCAGCCGGTTTTTGTATTCCATTTCTTCTGGTCGGGTTATTTACTGCCAGACTGTTGGACTTTTTCAAAAAGAACCGGAACGTGGTCGTTTATACCACAAAAATCGGCGGTATTCTGATGATTCTTATGGGTGTTCTCATGCTTACAGGATGGCTTGGCGGAATCAGTGCAAACCTTGCAGGAACTCCTGCCGCGCCTCAGGCCAACGAAACGGCTCTTTCCAGTGAGAATGTTCCTGCTGGCAGCAGTGTCCCTGCCGACAGCAGCGTTCCTGCCGACCATAGTATTCCGTCTGAATCATCTGCTCCAGACGCTGCATCTGCCCAGATGCAGGAACTTCCTGATGTACCAGACGTTACCCTGACGGATCAGTATGGCAATACCCACTCCTTTTCCGACTACAAGGGAAAAACCATATTTTTAAACTTCTGGGCAACCTGGTGTCCTCCCTGTCAGTCTGAAATGCCGGATATCCAGGCTTTATATGAAGATTGGGGAGAAAATACCGAGGATTTAATCGTTCTTGGAATGGCTGCCCCAAATTCCGGAAAAGAAGGAGACATTGCGCATATCACTGCCTTTCTGGAAGAAAACGGCTACACATTTCCGGTATTAATGGATGAAACCGGACTCTGGTTCTATCAGTTCGGCATCCGTTCCTTTCCTACTACATTTATGATTACTGCAGATGGAAAGATCTTTGGATATGTACCAGGCGCCTTAAACCGTGAGATTATGGATGATATTGTCGAACAGACCATGAACAGCGGATCAAACGAATAAAATAACATTAAGGACTCTATTGGAGGCCGCAATCCATGGTATAATAAGATATGTCGAGTAAATTAAAATACCATAAGAATGATACCAAATTTGGCGAGCCTTATCAGGAAGTTATCTTTTCCCAGTAAAAGAAACAACAAAAAATGGAGGCTTTTTAAAAGTACGCCAAAAATCCGAAAGAATTCCCAAACGAAAAGAATTCTCTCTGGATTTTTTCATATATATAGCGAGGGCATCGCTCAATCATCTAATTTGATGATTTTGCGACACCCTCTTTTACATATCGACTACTTAACTTTAAAATGTAGCTGACATTAACTCCGGTGCAAACAGAGCAAAACGAAGAGCCGACACTCCAACGGCAAAAACAAGCATGGCACCAAATACACCAAACATGTGACAAACCTTCATCATTTTCTTTTTCATATTCATAGTCTTCATAATTCATTCCTCCTACTATGTAATTTCACTTTTGTCCTTTATCACTGCCTGCATTAAAATTGGATTAACAGGCAAAAATTAGAATTAAGGCTTTGTTAAAACTCAAGCCCATCCAAACATCCAGGTCATCGGCAAGGTAAACAGGGTGGTTGCTGCAGTAACCGTCATTAAAATAAAAAGCGGTATGCCAATAAACATGGTTAAAAGAGAAAGATACGGATGAAAAAAGATTAACTTCTCTGCTCTATTATCAACTTTATCTTCATATCTTTGAATCGATCTTACTATCTTCGTCATAGTTACTTCCTCCTTATGTCTATACAATAGCACACAAAAAATTAAGATGGGAAAAGGAAATAGGAAAAAGAAATTAAGATTACCTATATAATGAAATTAGCGATCATTTAAAAGATACTTATGGATTGGAAACTGAAAGCGCATATTCAAATAACAATTTTCTGCCTTGCGTTTTCGAAAATTATGCATATAATAAACATGTACCAGAAGGTTCCGTGTAGCGTCACGTAAAAGCTGGACTCCGGTTGGGGAGGGTAAGTACCAACACTTTCAGATACTCGAAAGGGCATTCAGGCTGACAACCAGCATGAAACCGTTCACTTTAAGAATACGCTGGATGATGTTACATTGTCCAGCGTGGTTTTTACCTGTAAATCATTATTACCTTGCATTTTTCAAGAAATTTGCCTGTAATAAAAGAAGAAAATCTGGCGACATTCCACTCATGTGGCTGACACGTAAAATCCGAAAACAATGCAGAGCGTATGGACCTGAGGCTAGCAAGCAGCGATAAAACCTGAAAGCAATGCTGGACTTTGGGCATGACGGTTGGCGGACAACGGAAAAATCAGTCATTAGGGTGAGGACGGACAGCATCAAGGTGTTGCCGTCTCCTTTTTTAATTTGAAGAAATATAGTAACAATGCTTCTGGCCGAAATCAGAAGCATCATTACTCTTTATAATGGCTACTTGCTTTTCGAAATTTCACCTATTCGGGAGAGTGAGCCGAACTCTCATTTGGGAACTCTAGCCGTGAGCCGAACGACCACGACCTTCTTCGTTCAAATATAGTATAACAAAAAACTAGGGCTTCCCCCCGCGTGCAGGTAATACACTTAGAAATCTCTTATTTTAAACCCTTCCTACTTTGAAAAATTGGATTTCCATTTAACATCATTGCCACTTGCACCCAATCCGTCCTTCTCAATTATGGGATTTTTTAAGCTCTTATTGGTTCAATCTTTCTCCTATTCTTCTATCTCCACTGCCACATACTCGAAATTCTCCCCATCGCCGTAATCTTCCTCGTAGTCGAACGGATTGCTCAGTTTGAGAATCTCTGCACCTTGGGTCGCACAGCCGTTTAAGTAAGAGGCATACTCCTGTGCTTCCTCCTCATCGTGAAAAATCTGGTAGTCCACCATATCTTCACATTTCCAGTGCATTTATTTACCATCTGTACCTTGTATTTTTCCATTATAATTTCCCTTCTCGTTCACTTTACATGATTCTTTCGTTTCTCCGTTCCACGACACATGGCACTATCTGCCTTTTCAGGGCAATCCCCATCGCTGCCAGCAGAATGTTGTCCAACAGATCCCGTTTTCCGTATTCTGCCAGAAAAACATACGCCAAAACGGTCATTACACACAATACTTTTGCTACTTCACTCTTTTTGCAAAAGACATAAGCAAGATATAATTCTTAGTACGAATATTCTGTTCCATTTGCTTTCTCCAAAAAGTTTTCCTTTGTTGGTCATGACATATTCCCCGTCCGGCTACCGTACGGCAAATCCGCCTGCAACAAGCATTTTGTTTATCATCTGAGCGGAACACAGAATTTTGTTTCCTAAATTCCTGGCCGTCAGTCTGTTTCCGGTAAGATTTTCCAATATACTGCTGTCCACCAATTCTGTCTGTTTTGCCACAACAGGCACCACTTCCTGCGTTACGCATTCCAATATGTCCGTGTCTTCAAAAAGTTTTTGATTAAATCCCAGTTTTTGACCAGAACGATTCCTCCAGCCACTGTAAATGCAGCGACGCACAGTCTCTTTTTGTTTTTTTTACTCAATTTCGAATCTTCTTCTCTTTTGCCATAAGTTCCTTCTGGTTGTGCTTGATTATACTTCAAACATTATTGTAGCAAATCAATTCGGAGATGTCGCTCACGGTGCGTGAGGCTCACATATTGTGAGTTTTGGCTCCTTCCAGACACAAAATTAAGCTGACAGCATACCTGTTCTCAATTTCCCGTAAACTCCACAGCATCTCGACTCCCATCATGTGGTTAGTTTCTTCCGACTTTCCGTTGTCCACGAAATCAAGCAAATATCGCATTTCCATATAATAGTCCGCAAGCTCAGAAAAGGCATTGACGCGTTTTAATTTTTTACCAGTTCCAGGAATAATTCGTTGAATTCTTTTAAATCTTTCTTTAATTCCGTATCGTCGCTGTTTTTCAAAAGAAAGCTTTTTAGCAACGCTTTCAGCTTCTTTAAGACTGTTTTTAGAAAGGTTACTGCGGTAATTTCATGTCTTTTGGAATCGGGCAGACATACGTTTCCCCATTCATCATTTCATCAAATTCTGCTTTTGCTTTTGCCCGCAAATCTGGATCTTTGGCCAGACGCACGCCTGCTGCTGCCAGCGTTTTTGCTGCATAAATCATGCCTTTTAACCCAATGGAACCTCCTGATGCAGAAGTAATCTGCCAGCTGTGTCCAGGCGCTCCCAGACTTGCTGCCGCAAAGTTTGGCATTGCGGTCGGAACAATATGGGCAACATCTCCTACGTCTGTGGAAGCATAAATAACTCCTCCCTGCATTGGCGCAATTCCCGTAAATAACTGGGTATCCGGATCCAGCTTCAGCCTTTTTACCACATTCTGCCTTTGCATTTCTACCGGCTCATTCATGGCTCTGGCCCACTGGATTTCCTCTTCTGTCCACGGCTCCTGTCCAACTTCTTCCATGGTCTCCTTCATCACACCGGATAACACTTCATTTCCGACCATAGGATAACATCCGCCCATATATTCGATTTCCAACTTCGTTTCCGTCATCATGGCTGCGCCTTCTGCCGCCTTTACCAGACGGTTGTAGACTTCTTCTACTACTTTTCTGTCTAATGCCCTGACATAATACCAGACCCCTGACTGATCCGGCACAATATTCGGCGCTCCGCCGCCATTTAAGATCGCATAATGCAGACGGACCTGAGGGCTTACGTGCTCTCTCATAAATTCTGCGGCCATATTTAACAGCTGGACGGCATCTAAAGCGCTGCGGCCATTCCAGGGATCATTTGCCGCATGGGACGTTACCCCTGTATAATGGAATTTTACACTGCTGCAGGCGCTCATAAGGGAGATATTCGCCTGGTTAATCGAAGCTGGATGCCAGGTCAGCGCCAGATCCAGCTCAGAAAAACAGCCTTCTCTTGCCATAAATGATTTTCCGCACAGCAGTTCTTCTCCAGGACAGCCATAAAAAACGACCGTTCCTGGCAGACCCTTTTCTTCCAGCTCTGCTTTCATTCCAATAGCTCCTCCTGCTGCTGCAGCTCCCAAAAGATTGTGACCGCATCCGTGGCCGCAGGCCCCCTCCATAACTGCTTCTTTCTGGCTGCTAACTTTCTGGCTGAGTCCTGGAAGCGCATCGTATTCTCCTAAAAATCCAATAACCGGATGGCCGGATCCCCACTCTGCCCGTATAGCAGTAGGTATTCCTCCTGCTCCGGTTTCTACTGAAAATCCAGCGTCTTCTAAGACCTTTGCCGTCTTTTCACAGGCAATTTTTTCTTTAAAACCGCTTTCTGGATGTTCCCAGATTTCCTTTGCCAGACCTTCCAGGATCTCTCTGTATTCTTCGACTGTCCGAACTGCTGTACTGATTTCTTTGCTTTCGTTTGTCATATGAAATACTCCTTCTTTTCCATCTTATTCTGCCTTCTATTTTACCATCTTTTTGAGGACCCGCAACTATCTTCTTTTCCTGCCTGGCCAATTTCTGCTTTTTATGTTACAATACATGATTGAATCCATTCTTGATAAGGAAGTATGTACCCATGAATCAAACTCTCACTCGAGGCAATATTGCAAAAACGATGCTCTTATTCGCCCTGCCTATGATGGCAGGCAATCTTCTGCAGCAGTTTTACAACATTACCGATACGTTTATTGTAGGAAAATTTTTAGGAAAAGACGCTCTGGCAGCAGTTGGATCCGCCTATACGCTGATGACCTTTTTAACGTCCATTCTTCTCGGACTGAGTATGGGAAATGGTGTTTTTGTCTCCATCTGTTTTGGAAAAAAAGAAGAAGGCCGTTTAAAAACCGGCACCTTTTTATCCTTTCTTTTTATTGCTGCCATTACTATTCTTATTAATATCCTGGTCTTTGCCGGAATGGATTTTCTTCTTGTGTTTTTAAATATTCCTGCAGAAATCCACGAAATGATGCGGCAATACTTATGGATTATTTTCTGGGGGCTGGCGGCTGTTTTCTTATATAATTATTTTACTGCCCTGCTCCGTTCCATCGGCAATTCTATGGTTCCGCTGCTGTTTTTGGTCGTGTCTACCATTGTCAACATTGCCCTGGATCTGTTGTTTGTCATTACCTTCCGCATGGGAGTTGGAGGCGCAGCTCTTGCAACGGTAATCGCCCAGTACATCGCCGGCATCGGCATTGCCCTGTATACCATCTTTAAATGCCCCGTATTTCATATAAAGCGGATTCATATGCGTTGGGACAGCTCTATTTTAAAAGAAATTTCCCAGCTTTCCATCCTGACCTGCCTGCAGCAGTCGGTAATGAATTTTGGTATTTTAATGGTTCAGGGACTGGTTAACAGCTTTGGCACTGCAGTGATGGCAGCTTTTGCAGCTGCTGTTAAAATCGACTCCTTTGCCTATATGCCAGTCCAGGATTTTGGCAATGCATTTTCCACTTTTACTGCGCAAAATTACGGTGCAGGGGAGTATGGCCGTATCCAGGAAGGCATCAAAAAAGCCCTTATCACGGTTACCATATTCTGCCTTTCCATCTCTGCCCTGGTATGTATATTTGCCAGACAGCTGATGCTGATTTTTGTCCAGCCCCATGAGACGGAAGTGCTGGCAGTAGGCATCCAGTATTTAAGAGTAGAAGGCAGCTTTTATATCGGAATCGGCTTTTTATTCCTTCTTTACGGTTTTTATCGGGCTGTTAAAAAGCCTGGAATGTCTCTGATTCTGACCATAGTTTCCCTTGGAACCAGAGTTGTTTTAGCCTATGCGACTGCCGGCACATTCGGGGTTATTGGCATCTGGCTTGCCATTCCAATCGGATGGTTTCTGGCTGACCTCCTGGGATATATTTATTACAAAAAGTCCTGTAAATGGGCAGTTGAAACATAAAGGGTTACATATGTGAAAGGAGCGGCTCAGACGAGCCGCTCTCTCTTTTTTATCAGGTATTGGTTTTTACATCATCCCAGTCTGCAGCATTGTCCGCGTTAATCAGCCAGTTTAATGCTTTATGGCGTTCCATAACAACGCTTCCATCCATTCCTGCAGGCATCGGAAGTTTATGGATTCTGGCATCTGTACAAGCCCAATCCAGGCAGAATATTAAGTCGCAGGCATCTAATAATTCCTTTTTGCTTCTTGGATTGGAAATCTTTACAATATCCTCAATGCTGTGGCAGTCTTTTAACAGTTCTACTGCTTTAGACACGTCGCAGGTTTTGTTTGGAAATGGCAGTTCCGGAGTCAGTCCCAGAGCCCATTCCATGACTGCCAGACACTCGTACTGCCAGGAAAATTCAATCTGTCTGGACTTTCTTGGGGAACGGCTCTTTAAATATTTTTTCTCATTTGGAGAAAATACATTTTTTCCCATCTCATCCATTAACTCCTGGATAAAATCAGATGCCTGATCCCTGGTCTGATTTTCACTGAGCATACATTCAGAATACAGAGATACCATCAAAAGAGCGGCAGCGCGCTCTGCAATCTCCTGCGGAGTGCGGATCTGGGTATGAAGTCCAGACTCTAAAAATGGATAATTGATTGGAACGTAAATGCTCTTTTCTCTCAGAACCTGCCAGCTCTGATCCCTTCTCTTAATCTGCCCTGGATGAATACTGTCTGCCGGTACCATTGGTCTTCCTGGATAGGGCATAAACTCTTCCAGCTCTGTCTTACCGTCAAATGAAAGAAGCAGCGCTTTTCTTCCATTGGCGCTGCAGTAGATTCCTTCCTGCTCTGGAATCCACATCACTGCCTGAAGACGTCCCATCATTCCAAAGAAGGTCTTTTCAATCAGTTTCTGATTTTCTTCTGCTCCTTCTTCCGGAAAGCTGTACTCAATCAGCGCAATGCCTCTGGTTCTTCTGATCTGGTGCAGCAGATTAATCTTAATATCTGTGTTCTCTGTTTTTACTGCATAAATGCTGTCGCATAACTGTCCGGTCTGTTCTACAATACGCTCCTGGGCACCTTCTCCCATATCGGTGCACATTACGGTAACTGACATGGCAATCTCTCCATTTTTCAGTTCCAGCCGATTGGTTCTCCGTCCCTTTTCGATTCCGAAACTGCGGCACATACTGGCCATAACGGCGTCTACGGAATCAACAAGCGTATATAAAAACATCTTTCCTTCTTTCTGCATTTTAAAATTTGCTCCTTTCCATGTTCGCTAATACTCGAAAGCAGGCTGTTCGTCTTTCGTATTTCTCTCTATTCTACCATATTCCGGCCAGAGAAACTACTATTTTTTTAAGGAGCAAATTTAGCGTCCGTGTACAGGGGGAATACGGTCACTGTACACGGATTCTATCCTGTATTTTAATTGAAATTACTTATTAATTAAAGAGTGTCTTTTAACCCTCCATTTACAAGACCTTTCGATAATCCATCTTTCAGTCCATCTACGAGGCCGTTTGTAAGGCCACCCTTTAAACCGTCCGGCAGACCGTTTACAAGACCATTCTTTAAACCATCTGCAAGTCCGTTCTTTAAGCCGTCTGGCATTCCATTTACAGCACCATTCTTTAAACCGTCTGCAAGACCGCCTACAAGACCGTTCTTTAAACCGTCTGCAAGTACAAATGCCTGCTTTTCAGATGGTACTGCCTCTGCTGCAAAAACAGAAGTGGACATTGCCATACACATAGCGGCAGCAACTGCTAAAGAAGTTATTTTTTTTGTCATTTTCATAGTAATCTCTCCTTTAATTTTTGTTTTGGAACCTTTCTTCTGTTCCATGTCAGCATTGTACTATAAGACCTTGCGATAATACGAGGGTAAAACTGCGGCAATCTTGTGGCAAAGCTTTACCTGCCATATGCAAAATGTTATGATAGCATCAGTGTACCGAACTATTCCAAATACAGCTATATAAGGAGGATTTTATGTCTCAGTCTATATATCTTGCAGATGATGAAAAAAATATTCGTGACTTAATTGAACTCTTTCTCTCTCAGGAAGGCTTTTCCGTTCAAACTTTTTCAACTGGGGATTCGCTATTAGAAGCTTGCAAAAATTCCCTGCCTGATTTAGTTATTTTAGATATTATGATGCCTGGTTCTGATGGATTGAGCATCTGTTCACAGCTTCGCAGGAAAATTCCGAACTTCCGATCATCATTGTTTCTGCTAAAGATAGTCCCTTCGATCGGATAACTGGTCTGACTCTGGGCAGCGATGATTACTTAATTAAACCGTTTCTTCCCCAGGAATTGGTTGCCAGGGTTCGGGCACTTTTACGCAGAAGTCAAAAGTCCTCTTCTGCTGCAAGTCCCTCCAAAGATCTGACCTTTGGAGCTTTAACGCTCTCTCCCAATTTCCACACTGCTGTGCTCAATCATGAACCGCTGGCTCTGACTCCAACCGAATTTGATTTTCTTTCCTATATGATATCCCATCAGGAACGGGCTGTCAGCCGGAATGAGCTTTTAGAAACCTTATGGAAAATGGACTGGCAGGCTGATACCCGCGCCACTGATGACCTGGTAAAACGGCTCCGGCGTAAGCTGCGGGCTCAAAAAAGCAATGTCCGTATTGAAACGGTCTGGGGATTTGGTTTCCGTCTTGCACTGGAGGATGAAATTTTATGAAAAGACAGTCTATTTTATGCCGGATCTTATTTCCGATTATAGCAGCTCTGCTCCTTTTGCCTCCGCTCTCCTGCATTATTTTCCGTCATACAGCTGAAAACTATGCATATCAAGAGGCTGCCCAAAATCTGGAGCTTCTCCAGGAACAGATTATTCCTATCATGAATCAGACATTGGATCCAAAAGCGGTCTCTTATTCTCCCGTACAAAATCCAGAACGCTCAGGCGCTATTGCCAATCTTTCGGAACCCGTCGGCAATTTTCTGTTTCAAATCAGTTCTTTCATGCACAAGACAGATAAAACTGCCAGGTTAATGATTTTCGCATCGCGTATGAACTTGATTTATCCTCGTGATGAGCAGGAACGGAAAGCCCTGACTCCTCTCGCCCTTGACTTTACCCAGTATATCCAGGAACACAGAGAGCTTTGCAATGGGGAAACAACCAGTCTGGTCGGCAGCGATGGCCAATCTTACCTGGTCAATATTTATGAAGCTCCTATCCAGTCCGCACAGGTAAAATATATCATTGCCTATAGCGCAGTCTCTGATATTGGTGCCTGGATAATGGATGCCAGTATTCTGGTTCTTATTATTTCGCTGGTTTTTGCTTTCCTGATATTGGTTATTCTGTGGTTTGTCATCCAGAGTATTACGCATCCTCTTCATCAGCTGTGCCGCAAGGCAGAGCAAATTGGCAGAGGCAATTTTTCCGAAATCACACCGGACTTTACTCTAAACGAGTTAGAAGATTTACGTCTTGCCATGAACCGGATGGCTCAGGAGCTTCGTCATTCCGAAGATGTCCAGAGGGCTTTTTTCCAGAATGTTTCCCACGAACTTCGCAACCCTCTTATGTCAATCAGCGGATATGCTCAAGGGCTTGAACAGGGACGTTTTTCCTCTCCTGAGGATGCCGCTCATACGATTCTGGCAGAAAGCGGGCGGCTTACCAGATTAGTCAACAGCCTTCTGACGCTTTCCCGCATGGAAGGCGATACCGCTCCTTCCTCCCTTCATTCAGTCCCCATTATTGATACGATTGAAGACTGCCTGGATAGGGTCAATGGAATCGCCATGAAAAAAGGGACTGCTATTTCCCTTCTTCCTTTTGATGAATCTCTTTGCGTATATGGGGAAGAAGAATTAATCTGCAAAATTTTAGAGAATTTTTTAACCAATGCCATTCGTTATAGCCATTTGGCTGTTACCATTTCTGTAGCAGTTGACAAGGATCAGCTTATTCTATCTGTTGCGGATGACGGAGACGGAATATCCCAAAAGGATCTGCCTCATCTTTTTGAACGCTGCTACAAAGGAAACGGCGGCAATTTTGGAATTGGACTTGCAATTGCCCGTTCGGCCGCACAAAAAATGGGTGGAGTCCTAAGCGCTGCAAACTCTGAATCCGGCGGAGCTGTCTTTACCCTGCAGTTAAAAAAAGTATAATTTTATGTAAGAAAACAGCAGCATCCAGGAGAGTGCTTGGAATGCTGCTGTTCTTAATGTAATGCAAAAAAGTTAGATAATCATCAATTTTTTCAGTCGCAATGTAGTTATTAATCTCATAGTCTACACCGTCTACTTCTACCGTTCCGCTTTTCTTTACAGAACCGCTGCGGTTTACAATTACCTCTGTCCCTTCCGGAATTACGATTTCTATGCCATCGTCATCCGTAATGTCCGCCTCTGTCATATACAACATATACGTACTTCCATCTTCTGAATCTACACGCTTTCCTTCTGCATCGTAAATCACTCCGCTTACCAAAGCATTGGTATATGCCTGTCCGTTGCTCTTGAAATAATAAGTAACCGATTCGCCTTCGTCGTCGTATTCGGTCTTTCCTGTCTGCATCTGACCATTTTCAGAACCATCATCTGTACTGAAAAAGTAAATTCCGCCATCTGCCAGCTTGGTTCCTCCAGAACGGTACGCTTCTCCTTCTAACTGGAGAACCCCATTTAATACCCGCCCATTTTCATCAAATAGATACGTTTTACTGTTGATGACTTTTGCTGCAACATTATAATACAGATCTCCTGTATATAAGTCTTCTGCGGTTACGCCTTCTGCATTCTGGGCCTTGGCATCCTTAGCTTCATCGTTGAACGCCTCTCCCTTGCTGCTTAAATAGTACCAGTATTCTCCGTCTTCCTGATCCACATCATCAGGATCGTAGGTGTAAATCCAACCGGTTCTGCGGTATCCGGTATCTTCTGTATAAAATGCGGCTGCGTTAGAGGCAATCTGGGCCGTTGCGTTGGAAATTCCAGGCGTACCTAATACCCAGGTATCATCCATAATGCCATTTTCATCAAATGTATAGTAATATCCATTAATGTATTTGGTCTGATCCTTTACTGCTCTTCCATTTGTCCCAAAATAATACCAGGCTTCGCTGTCCTGCGGACTTCCATCATCCTCATAGTCTTCTTCCGGAATCTCCAGATACTGCCAGCCAGTTGCTGACCACCCTTCATTTTCTTCTCCAAAATAGTAAGTAACCGTATCGCCGCTGGACAATTCAACATCCTGCCAGCCGCTGAGCATATGTCCGTCTTCATCGAAGGCAAAGGTGCCTTTTTCACTTCCATCTGTGCCATACGGGATGCCAGTAAATACTTTTGCACCATCTTCCGAACGTTTTGCTTTTCCTGTAGAATCAAAGTAATACCAGACCGTAGAAATATCTTCCTGATCAGAGCATTCGTTATCGCCTTCATTATCAACAGATACCCATGTATTCACTACCTTCGCTCCATTGGCGTCTACGTAATATTTATCATCGTTCGAGCCTGAGATAATAACAGCATCTTTTGCCATATAGCCGTCGCTGTCCAGGTAAAACCAATTACTTCCGCTCTTTTTCCAAGTATCTGTCACTCTGTCTCCATCATTGTCTAAATAGATCCAGTCTTCTCCTTCCTGTTCCCAGTGGGCTGTTCCGGCAAATGCCAGACCGCAGACTCCAATACTCATCAATGCACTGGCTGTAAGAACTGATGTTAATTTCTGCTTCCTTTTCATAATCGTCTCGCTTCCTTTTCGTGAATTTTTCTGTAATTCCTTTTGTAAATCACGTGTGTACTATAGCATATAGCAGCAAGGCAATTCCAGGGTAAAACTGCGACAAAAAAGCGGCAATTTCTTTCGGCTGGTAAAGGATTACGCCGACAGGCAAGGCGTTATAGAACAGTTAAAAGCCGATAAACCGCTTGAATGGGTACGCCGCATAAACAATATCCGAAATGCGGTTGGTCGAGAAATCAAGATTTATGGTATAATGGTAAAATGAAGAGGTTCACAACATGGATGATCTGAGAATCATAGAACTCTGCTTTGATGGAAACAACAGGCAATTACGGAGACAGATACAAAGTACGGCAAACTCTGCCACAGTATCGCCTACAAGACCGAATCCTTTTATGTCTTATCTGTAAGGCCGCAAGAAATTTGTCGCTTAAACGGTTAGGATTTAAGAATCGAGAGAAACGGTCGGCAGAGGTAAGGTTATTCTTGGATGAGCTTGCGGCGGTATTGCCGGATGGCCGGTACGCTCCCAATGTGAGCGGCAAGGATGCAGGCAAGCTGCTCGATAAGTTTCTCATCAGTCAAGAAAAATATGTGGTCCTACACCCGAAACAAGCTGAAAGATTACTTGATTAAGGAGGGCGTTGAAATATGAAAACACCAAGAATTGCAAATGCCATCGGGCATATTGATGATGATCTTGCCGCCGGTGCAGCCGAGTGCAAGAAGAATAGGAATTATTGGTTAAACTGGAGGTCCCTTGCAGTCTGCTTTGCAATTCTTGTGGACGATTCTATTCTGTGCAAGAATCCGGCAGACGGTGTTACCTACAAAGTTCTGCTAAATGACCTTCGAATCTCCCGTTATGTAGATTATGGAATGGTCAAGGTTGGCGATACCGTACAGATTTCCTATGAAGGCGAAATTAATGAGACCAATGTTAATACCATTACGAGCGCAATTTCGGCATCCAAAGCAACTATCTCCAGCGGAGATGTATCAATTCCTGAATAAACCATCTACCCCCTGCAGCTTCAATTTTTCTTATTATATCAGCTAAGGAAACTGGAAATTATGCGAATGACAGTTCAATCTCATCAAGCCCCTCTGTGATCGCATGAATTCTACCTGTTTCTTGAAATCCCATTTTGTGATACAAGCGTTTTGCATTGGTATTGTTTTCGAGTATCCATAAAGTAGGGATACCAGTACATTGCTCCATTGCGAATTGCAGTAACTTCGTACCATAACCCATTTTCTGTTTATCCGGCAGAATATAAAGATCTTCAATTAGACATTCTTTGACGGAAACAACGCCAACCGGTATCTCTTCAACCAGCATATAAAACCTGCTTCCGCAGTTCATCTTGTTTTTCATATATTCCTTCTGTCTTTCAGGTGTGTGCATCTCGACAAAATCCGGCACACAGAAAGAACGATGTGATTCTTTCCATGAGATTGAATGTATCTTTGCGGCTTGCAACAAGTTCGTTCTGTCCACTGTAATAATCATGGTTCCCTCCACAAAATCCGAATTTATCGTTCCATATAAACTGGAAGTTTGCCAACGCTAGTATTCTTTCAGTTCGTAACACCCTCGTCCCTTTTTAATCAAAATATTATTATCGCATAAACTCTTTAACACCCTCTGAAGTTGACGGCGACTACAATGCAGAACTTGCAAAGTCTGACTGACCGATAAAATTTCATGATTTGGCTCAACATTACTTAAATAAAATAATAATTTTTCCTCCAATGTCTGTGTAATTACATCTAATTGGGAAGATAATGATAATTTTTCAGCTAACTGTGTTAACACAAATCGTAGAAAAATTGGATCGTTTTCCAACATACTCCTATTTTCCTGAAATGGTATGGCAAGGCAGATTACTTTTTCTGCTGCTTCAACATAATACAGTCCCTTTTCCATACCGCTAAATTCCATATCCCCCAACAATATACCTGTGCCAGCTTTTGAAATAGGTCGAACAGAAGCATCTTCCGTTATATAATAGATAGATACACTTCCTTCAACGACTATATAAAAGCTTTTAAGTGGATGCAGTGGTCCGGTTAACAATTCTCCCTTTTCAAACTGTACCAGCTTTAATAGTTGAAGAGGTTGCTGAAAATGTAACCGCTGTTCTTCTAAATATATTTCCAACTTTTTGGCATCTTTTATCTCTTTCATGTTCTTACCTCCTTATAATTGTGCCATATGACATATACTTTTTCAAGTGTTTGTTATATACTAAGCACCTATGGAGGTAAAAATATGGATTCTACTTTTGATACAAACCACTTATATCGCAACTATTTTAAGATGGCGTTCCCAGTTGTTTTTGGACTCGTTGTTACGCTTATCTATAACTTGGCTGACACTTTCTTCGTTGCCCAGACCAATGACACCAATCTCATAGCTGGCGTTTCTTTGTGTTCGCCTGTATTTACAGCTTTGATGGCATTCGGCAATATCTATGGACAAGGCGGAAGTTCTCTGATTTCTCGTCTACTTGGTCAGAATAACGTCAATAGCGTAAAATGTGTCAGTTCTTTTTGCTTTTACATTGCAATAGCTACTGGTTTTATTCTTGCAATTATACTGTCGGTTTTGCATAAGCCTATCCTGATCATGCTTGGTGCAGACTCAGCTACATTACCACACGCATTTGACTATTATATTATTTTGGCAGTCTGCGCACCTGTTATTGTGCTCAGTTTCATCCATTCCAACCTGATGCGTTGTGAAGGAATGTCCACCGAATCAATGATTGGCACAATTCTTGGTGCAGTCATTAACATTATCCTTGATCCCATTCTTATATCTGTTGTCGGAATGGGTGCGATGGGTGCTGCTGTTGCTACAGTTATGGGATATTTTTGCAGTGTACTCTATTTCCTTTGGCTTCTGCATAAAAAAAGCAAGTGTCTTTCTGTAAAACTATCTCATTGCCATATAAAAAGCTCTGAATTCCGCCAGATTTTTGGTGTAGGCACAACCGCAGCACTAAGCAATTTAATGCAGAGCCTGTGCATAATAGTAGTTAATCAATTCCTTCTGCTCTATGGAAATGATAAAATTGCTACTATGGGAATCGTGTTAAAAATCATTATGATTGCCCAACTGATATTAACCGGTTTTTCTTTTGGTGGTATCCCGATGTTTGGTTATCTCTATGGTGCCGGACAACGTAAAGAACTAAACAAGCTGATAAAATTCTGTCTTATTTTTATATCCGCATTATCTTTAGTATTAACAGCGGTTCTTTGCCTATTTGCCACACCTCTCATGGGGATATTCATCAACGATGCAAGCATGATTGCTACTGGCTCTGTTATGCTACGCTGGCAGGCTGTGACAACAATATTTGCCGGAATTGTTCTTTTGCTTACAGTGTTATTTCAAGCTACTGGAAAGGTTGTTCCATCATTTGTGCTTTCCATCAGCCGACAAGGTGTTGTTTTCGTAATTGTACTGTTAGTCTGTGTTAAACTTTTTGCGTATAACGGAGTCCTAATGGGTCAGGCTGTTTCTGACATTATCAGCTGCATAATCGCTATCATTTTGTTGATATTCTGTAATCCTATAAAGTCTTAAAATTATCTACATAAAGCCAAAGTCAATTAATATTTCCATGACTTTGGCTTGTTTTTTATCCCTACAATAAAGAATCAGTTAATAATTTGTCCCACCTATAAAATTATAATGGATTATTTGAGCATCACAGTATACCTCATAAATTCCATTTGCTAGTTTATTACTGTTCAGTAATTTTCTTTGTATAAAACATACAAGTTAAAGGGACTTGCTTTTTATCCAAGTCAAGCACAACTTGTCGTTCTTCTGAACGTTCAAAACCTCTATGCTCATAAAATTGATAAGTGCAAGCATTATCTGTGTATAAATAAATAAGTTTTCCGCTTTCATCTTTTTCAAATGCAGACAATAATGCTGTTCCAATACCTTTAATTTTGCAATCAGGGTCAGCGGCAAGAAAAATTATCTCTCCATCAGGTCTATTCTTTTGACAAAAAGACTTATACATATCTTTATTCGCTTCATCATATTCTTCAATACCTTTTCCCGCCACAAGATGCTGAAGCCAATCAAATATCTTCACATAAATCGCTTTTGACACGCTGTAATAACGTTTTGGCTCATTCTTTATTTCTGCAAGTAAAACACCCACAAAAATATCATCAGCATAAGCACCATAAACTTTTGTTGCACGATTTAGTTCCATATACCAGAAATATTTTGCGTACAAATCCAAAATAACTTTGCTATCTATATACCAATCTAAATGCATTCCCTGAATTGCAAATTTTTGAGCTTTTTTGTAATCTTGTCTGCAAACTTCTTTTATCTCAATCAATAGTTTCACTCCTACCACTTCCGATTTATCCGTTTCTTCATCCCCATATTATAACAGTTCCAAATATTTACCACAACAAAAAGCAGCATACCCCTTAATATTTTTCTGTCTTGGAAAACGCGCATTTTTTCTTTCTTCCTCTTGGTTACGCACCACAGAAAAGGAAACGCCGATATAGGAGCAAACTCCTCTCCTCCGCCCAGGCCTCCTCGAAAAGCTTTGCTTTCCTCGGTATTTGGCTTTCGCCAAATAGAAATCAAAAATAGCAGTCCAGCTTGTGAGTAAACTCACGCTGACCTACGCAATGCAGCATTCGCAATCCGCTTCGCGGCTTACTCATGTACGGCTTTCGCCGTATATCATCCATAAGAAAAAGTCGATATCGTGAGCAAGCTCCCATATCGACTTTCCTTATGTCTGCTGCATTGCTCAATGCTCCAGCATATTTTCAATAAATATCCCATACCCTTTTGAAGAATCCTGGACAAAGACGTGGGTGACGGCCCCAATGAGTTTGCCATCCTGTATGATGGGGCTGCCGCTCATGAGTGATTGTCATTAGGGACAACCGTTTTAAATGGAAAACAGCCATGTGCGATGAACACATGACTGCTGCAATTAACCTTTATCTTTTTTACATTGCTTCAATTGCGTGTACAAATTCCTCTTCTGTATCAACAAAATGATATGGTTCGTATTCACCATAGGCAGAAGGTCTGCTAATCGTCACAAGCTGAATCTTTTCATATCCAACTTTGGCTTCAATACTTCTTTTGAATTCTGAAAGATGCTTCCCATGTGTTGTTCTTAAAGCAACACACCCAACATCATCGATGTTTTTGGCTATCAGATAACACATACTTTAAAGCCTCCTTAAAATCTTGTTCTGTCTGAATTTTAGCATTTTCATACATTTTTCGCAACTGTAATCCTATGCTGTTTTTGTAATTCTTTTTATAAACATACTTATGAATCCAGTTGTTAAACTGTCTATCATAATAAGTATTATATTGTATTTCAATCGGGTAATGACTTCCATCTAATTGAAAATACACATGAATTCCTCTATATCCATCATCATTAGCCTTTCCTTTTGACATATCAGCAATTCTTAATTTCGGAATCTGGCCTAACTCTAAAATATCTTCATAATTATCACACAAAGAACGAAATCCCAGCAAATCATCAAATACTTTACGTGCTTGATGATCCGGATAATAGCGATCATATTTCAAAATTGCTGATTGAATGCTCTTGATTCGATAATCCAACGCTAATTCATGCAATTCTTCGAACTCATCATACCATTCATTTATTTTTATAAGTTCTGCTATAATTACTTCTCTTTCAAAGTAGTGCAGATTTTTCTTAAGGTTAATTCCCATCTCTGATTTATATGATAATTTTTCGAGCAATTCTATTGTCAATCCATCACGTTGAAGAATATTGGACACTATACACCTCTTACCTTCCATTTTTACTTATAGGTACTTATGGCATATTCTCAATAAAGATACCGCCCCATAATTTTCCCATTCTGAACACCAATTTTTATTGTAAACAACCATAACATTAAAATATATGACTGTTATGTATCACTACTATTTCGTTCGTGAAACTGGAATTGAGTTTATTTATCTGATTTTGAAAAAACGCCCCATAAAGAAAATGTGATACCTGTTGCCAATAAAATAATTCCTATTATCAGCACAGGGAATAAGCCCATATCAAACACTGTTTGCCAATATACTCCCAATTCCGTATTCCACTCTGTTGTATTTTTCCATACTCATACTTGCAATTAAAGAAGAGCATAACAACATCAATGTCCCTGTAAGTTCAAATCCTATTCCCGCAATTATTTTCTTCATACTTTAACCTCACAACTTCAAATTTATTTGTTTGGGCCTTTCTTCCAAACCACAAACATACAAACAAGAAAATACACAGCAGTCATAATTCCCAAAGGTACTTTGCTGATAACTTGTCCTGTGCTTGTGTACTTATATACAGGATATGAGCAGCGGGGAGCAGGGCAAATAGACCACCCCATACTTTATCCTTGCTCAGCATAAATCCTCCAAGCCACAACAAAACAACCCAAACATACTATAGGGGAGAAAATGTCTTGAGAATTATGTTTAAGGCAATTACCGCAATCGTATATATAACTGCAGGTACATAGAATAATACTTTTTTCATTTATTATCCCTCCAAGACAACTTCCGAGTTATCTGTCTTTATTTCTTCCTCATCTTCTTGTCCTGCGGACAAGAAGCATCCCTCACTTTCAGCTCGGTCAATTCCTGTTTTTTATTTCATTATAGCATAAATACTCAAAATTTTACAGATAACGAAACTCCAAAGAGCCGACAACATAATAAAAAGCACTTACAATCAAGCTTGCAGCGCCTCTTTATTTTTCCATGTCCCACCTGCTCCGCCCAGGCCACCTCGAAAAGCTTTGCTTTCCTCGGTGTTTGGCTTTCGCCGTATATCATCCATAAGAAAAAGTCGATATCGTGAGCAAGCTCCCATATCGACTTTCCTTATGTCTGCTGCATTGCTCAATGCTCCAGCATATTTTCAATAAATATCCCATACCCTTTTGAAGAATCCTGGACAAAGACGTGGGTAACGGCGCCGATGAGTTTGCCATCCTGGATAATGGGGCTTCCGCTCATGCCCTGGACGATTCCTCCGGTCAGAGAAAGAAGTTCCGGATCGGTTACTTTAATAACCATTCCTTTGCTTTTATGATCCGTAGAATAATCCACCTTCAAAATTTCGATTTCATAGTCCGTGACGGTTCCGGAAACGCTGCTTCGAATCAGGGCCGGACCTGGATGGACGTCCTGACGGTAACCGATTGGAAGAGCTTCAGCCTGAATCCGGTTCTGCAGCTTTTCTCCTGCTGTTCCGAAAATTCCTTCTTCGGTATTCCCATTTATGGTGCCAAGCTGGGATTGTGGGCCATAATAAATGACTCCGCTCATGACCCCTGGTTTTCCTATGGTTCCTTTCTCAATTCCCATAATCTGGGTCTCATAAAGGGTTCCTCCCTCAATAGACACCACCTGTCCGGTATCTGCATCGCTGATGCCATGTCCCAACGCCCCAAAGTGGCCGTTTAAATCCATATAGGTCATGGTTCCGATTCCCTGGGTATCGTCTCTGACCCAGGCTCCCAGCTTATACGTCCCATCCTGATCCGCCACGGTTTCCATACTGACATCCATTTTCTGACCGTCTCGGCGTATTGTTAATTCAACCGTTCTCGTTCCGTCCCTACCTGCCTGATTAACTGCTTCTATCAGCTGTTCTTTGGTATCTAATGGTTCTCCGTTTACTTGTTCGATGTAATCTCCGGACTGTAATATCCCATTTGCCGGTTCGGTTTCCTGACCGTTTCCATCGGTAATCTTTCCTGTTCCTATGACCATAACGCCTTTGGATTTCAGATAAATTCCAACCGGAATCCCACAGGGAACCGCATAGTCTGTATCCACTACGTTGACCTTCATTTCCTTTAATTCTAAAAGTCCAAACAGCTTTACTCCCACCTTATAGCTGCCCTGGGTATCGGAATAAAACGACACTGGCTGGCCACCTGTAATTCTTACCTGACCTTTTGGAATATTCGATTTTCCACCTACTACCACCTCTTTGCTTTCGCTTTCAAAACTGGTGCTTAACGGCAGATTCAGATCGAAAATTTCTTCTTCACTGGCAACAATATTGACCTCATCCGGTATTGACCGCTCTATATAATACCAGGTAAAACCGGATAAAAAGAAAAGTGCTGCACAGAATAACCGGCGCAGCACACGATAAAAATGGTTCCGTTTTGTCATGCCCATACCTCCTCTTTGTGTGCGTACCGCTTACATAAATCTTAGCGTCTCCACACTTAGTATGGGTCAAAACAGAAAATGTAATCTGTCAGAGTTTGTCATCTTTGTTTGGTTTCCTCTGCCAATTTTTTCATCTCTCTGGCATTGTTTAAAACCGTTTCCGTAATCTCCGCACCTCCCAGAAGTCTGGCCAGTTCTCTTACCATCTGATCCTCTCCCAGGCGGCTGATAGTTGTCACGGTGCGGCCGTCTTTTGCACTTTTTGAAATCTCAAAATGGCTGTCCGCCATAGCCGCAATCTGGGGCAGATGAGTAATACAGATTACCTGATGGCTTTTTGCAATATAAGAAAGTTTTTCCGACACTTTCTGTGCCGTCCGGCCGCTGATACCGGTGTCAATTTCATCAAAAATCAGGGTTGGAATCTGATCCGTATCTGCCAGAACTGCTTTTATCGCAAGCATAATTCTGGAAAGCTCGCCTCCGGAAGCCACTTCTTTCAACGGCCTTGCCGGCTCGCCTGGATTGGCCGAAATCTTAAACTCTGCCTCATCATACCCATTAGCTGTAAAATAAGGCAGACGGGCAATTTCAATGGTAAATGAAACATTTAAAAAGTTTAAATCCTGCAGGGCCTGGTAGATTTTTTCACTTAATTTTCTGGCTCCTTCTCTTCGTATCTGAGACAAGTATTGACAGGATTCTTCTAATTGATTCTCGCTTTTTTTCAGTTCTTCTTCCACTTCCTGCCGGACTTTGTCGTAATTTTCCAGTTCTGCCAGACGGCTCTTTTTTTCTTCCAGATTTTTCTGCACTGCCGATACGGTACCTCCGTATTTTGCCATCAATCCACGAATCAGATCCAGCCGTTCTTCCGTCTCCCGAAACGTCTTCTCATCAAAGGACATTTTTTCCATGTAAGAAGAAATCTCCCATCCAGCGTCGCTTAACAGGTTTTCCAGGTCGCTTAACTGGCTTTTAATACTTGACAAACCTTCTTCATCATACTGGACGACTGCGTCAATCTCTCTCAGCGCCCTGCTGATTCCATCGTTCTGGACTGCCTCATATGCGGTAGATAATCCTTCCGTAATTTTTCTGGAATGAAGAAAACGGCGGTATTCCAGAGCCAGTTCTTCTTCCTCTCCTTCTTTGAGATTTGCCTGCTCGATTTCTTCAATCTCAAACCGGCAGAAATCTGCTTCCCGAAGCTGACCTTCCTTGTCCAGCTGAAACTCTTCCAGCTTCTTTTTCAGCCCCTGGTAGTGAAGGTATTCTTCTCCTATTTTCTGTTTTATCTGGTGGGTTTTCTCGCAAAGATAGGCATCCAGAATTTCCAGATGTTTTGATTTATGAAGAAGGGATTGGTGTTCATGCTGCCCGTGAATGTCTAAAAGCAGTCCGGTAATCGCCTTTAAACGGCTACTTGTTACCGTCTCATCGTTGATTCTGGACGTGCTTCTGGACGGTGTGATCTTCCTGGAAATAATCAGGGTTCCATCTTCGTCCGGTTCTGCATCCAACGCTTTCAGCGCCTGGATTTTCGCTGGATCCGTAACGGAAAACAGCAGCTCAATATACGCATTTTCCGCCCCTGTGCGGATGCTGTCCCTGGAGGTTTTCCCGCCCAGGGCCATGTTGACGGATCCTATAATAATCGACTTTCCTGCTCCCGTTTCACCAGTGAGAATGTTCAGGCCTTCTGTAAATTCAATGTCTGCTTTTTCAATCAAAGCCAGATTTCTCACGTGCAGTTCCAATAACATATGAAGCCCCCTATTCTGCAATCAGCTTCCGAATCTTGTCCATAACAAGAATGGTGTCGTCCACGCTTCTTACTGCGCACATAATAGTGTCGTCCCCTGCAATACAGCCTACAATCTCATGGAAATGAATGGCGTCCAGAGCGGCGGCAACTGCCATTGCCATACCAGACACGGTCTTAATTACCAGGATGTTCTGAGCCATGTCCATGCTGGAATATCCGTCCCGTAAAATCCGGATATACTTATCGCTGAACGTTCCCTGGGGCTTTAAAACTACGTATTGCTGTCTTCCGTTTTCTCCCTGGATTTTCGTCAGCTTTAATTCCCTGATGTCTCTGGATACGGTCGCCTGGGTTACGTTAAAACCGGCTTTATTTAAATACTCCGCCAGTTCCTCCTGGGTTTCGATGGAGTATTTTCCAATTAACTCTACAATTTTGCTGTGTCTTTCTACCTTCATCAACGTCCTCCTGCCTTTTTCTTATGTCAGGTTTAACATGGTGCTTAAATTCTCCAGAAATGAAATCTGCTTTAACCGTACCAGTCTGGTTACCTGGCTGGACTTGCGGATCACCAGCTGATCCCCCTGCTCCAGATTTACAATGGTATCTCCGTCAAAGACTGCCGCCTGAAGTCCTTCCTGAACCTCAATACAGATTTCATCTTCTGCCGAAAGTACAATACTTCTGGCATTTAACGCATGGGAACAAATGGGAGTCAGAACCGTCATCGCTGCATTCGGCGCTACAATCGGACCGCCTGCCGACAGATTATACGCCGTTGATCCGGTAGGCGTCGCCACAATCAGTCCGTCCGCCGTATAATGGTTTAAAAATTCTCCATTGACATATACGGTAAACCGCAGAATCTGAATCGCATTCTGATGAGTCAGAACAATCTCATTCAAGGCAATGTCTGATGCAATGGCCTTTCCCTGGCGGAGAATCGTTCCGTCCAGCATCATCCTGTTTTCAATCTGATACCGGTCCGCCAGCAGCGCATCTGCCATATCCGGAATATCCTCTTTGCGTCTTACCTGAGTCAGATACCCCAGATGCCCCTGATTGATTCCAATCAGGGGGATGTCGCGGTCTGCCAGATCCCTGGCAGCCTGAATCAGGGTTCCGTCTCCTCCTATCGTAATCACGCAGTTTACGTTTTCCGAAACCAGGGAAGCATCGGTATAGCGGCCAGAATCCTTTTTAAAGTCGTTATCCTGTACCTGACAGAATGCTCCGTGACGTTTTAAATATCCCTGAGTTTCCTCTACCGTCTTCCAGATATGGTCTTTTTTATTTGAATTTGCTATGATGTAAAAGTTGTTCATAATCTCCAGCCCTTGTTCCCTCTATGCTGTCTTACAGATTTTCGTGGGATTGTTCTACCACATCCCGCGGACAAACCGGATGTTCCGGTACAAATGGATCCTGTCCTTCCCGCCGGTTTCCTAAGTAAAGAAGGTATTCAATGTTTCCTTCCGGACCGCGGATGGGGGAATACTCCAGATTTAAAATATCAAATCCGATGCTTTCCGCATAGGAAATTACCATCTCAATCACTTCCAGATGGACGTTTTTATCGCGCACAACGCCTTTCTTCCCTACCTTTTCCCTGCCAGCTTCAAACTGGGGCTTAATCAGGCACACCACCTGACCGTCTTCTGCCAGCAGTTCTTTGACCGGCCCTAATACCTTGGTAAGGGAGATAAACGATACGTCTATGGAAGAAAAATCAATGGGATCCGGAATATCTTCCCTGGTTACGTAGCGGATATTGGTCTTTTCCATGCAGACTACCCGCTCGTCGTTGCGCAGCTTCCATGCCAGCTGTCCATGGCCCACGTCTACTGCATATACCTTGACTGCCCCGTTCTGCAGCATACAATCGGTAAATCCTCCTGTAGAAGAACCTACATCCATACAGATTTTTCCATCCAGGGTAAGGCCGAAATGGGTCATGGCCTTTTCCAGCTTTAATCCTCCGCGGCTTACGTATTTTAAAGTATTTCCCCGTACTTCGATGGAAACCGTATCTTCAAAAGCCGTCCCTGCCTTGTCTTCTTTCTGGCCGTCTACATAGACGATTCCGGACATAATAATGGCCTTTGCCTTTTCCCTGGATTCTGCCAGATTGCGTTTTACTAATAGTACATCTAATCGTTCTTTCATTCTTTCCGCTCCGCTGCCAATAATTTCTTTACAATCGAATCGCTGTCAATCCCTAGTCCGGATCGAAGAAGCGATACATTTCCATGCTCTACGTATGCGTCTGGAAGGGCAATATTTACCACTTTTATTTCCGGATAACGGCTGCTCATATATGCCGCTGCTGCCAGACCGAATCCTCCCTGGAGAACATTCTCTTCCATTGTTACAATCGTCCTGTGATTTTTTGCCAGTCTGTCCAAAAGTTCCGTATCTATGGGCTTTACAAACCGCAGGTTTGCCAAAGAACAGCTGTGTCCGGCTGCTTTTAGCTTCTCCCTGACGTGTTCTCCGGTGCTGACCATGCTGCCGGCTGCTAAAAGGGCAATTTCCTGTTCTTCAAACAGCATCTCTCCCTTTCCATACGATACGGGGCTGCGAAACTCTTTTAAGCCGTCATACGCTTCCCCTCTTGGATAACGGACTGCAATAGGGCCGTCATAGTCGACTGCAAAGGAAATCATATCCTCCAGTTCCCATCTGTTTTTCGGCGCCATAACCGTCATGTTGGGAATCATGGTTAAAAAGCTTAAATCAAAAATACCCTGATGGGTCTCCCCGTCGCTTCCAACCAGTCCAGCCCTGTCTACCGCAAATACGACCGGCAGGTTCTGAATACAGACGTCGTGAAGAATCTGGTCAAATCCTCTTTGCAAAAAGGAAGAGTAGACTGCTACTACCGGCTTTAATCCTCCGGCTGCCATACCGGCGGCAGACGTTACTGCATGAGCCTCGGCAATTCCGACATCAAAAAACCGATCTGGAAACTTTTCGCCAAATTTCTTTAAGCCTGTTCCATCCGGCATTGCCGCCGTTACGGTTACCAGATTGGGATGGGTTTCTCCAAGCCGGCAGATGGTTCTGGAAAAAATATCGGTATAAGACGGCTTTGTCTTCTTTTTCAGAGATTTTCCAGTTGCAATATCAAAAGGATCTACCCCATGGAAATGGGAAGGATTTTTCTCAGCAGGCCGGTAGCCTTTTCCCTTTTTGGTAATTACGTGAACCAGCACCGCATGATCCAGCTTTTTTGCCTCCTGGAAGGTGCGGCACAACTGTCTGATATCATGGCCGTCAATGGGCCCCAGATAGGTAATTCCCATATTTTCAAACAGCATTCCAGGAATCAGCAGCTGTTTAATTCCATTTTTGGTACGCTTAATCTTATCAATAATCGGCTGACCGCCAGGAATCTTGTCCAGCGTATCGCTGACCCATTTTTTTAAATCGTTATATCCCTCATCTGTCCGCAGGCCATTTAAGTACTTGGACATCCCGCCTACGTTTTCTGAAATTGACATTTTATTATCGTTTAATACAATAATAAAATTTTTCCGGATTCTGGCGGCATTGTTTAAGGCTTCATAGGCCATTCCTCCCGTCAGCGCTCCGTCTCCAATCACAGATACTACCGTATAATCTTCATCCAGCAGATCCCTGGCCTGGGCAATTCCCAGCCCTGCAGAAATCGAGGTGGAACTATGGCCGGTATCAAAGGCGTCATAGGGGCTTTCTTTCCGCTTAGGAAAACCGCTTAAACCGCCATATTGGCGCAGCTCGTCAAAGGCGTCTTTCCTTCCGCTCAAAATCTTGTGGGTATAGGACTGATGCCCCACATCCCAGATAATCTTGTCCTCCGGAAGATCAAATGCCCTGTGCATGGCAATGGTCAGTTCCACCACGCCCAGATTTGACGCCAGATGCCCCCCTGTATGACTGATTTTTTCAATCAGAAACGCCCGAATTTCTGCCGCCAGGGTAATCAGTTCTTCCTGGCTCAGATTTTTCACATCCTGCGGGCTTTTTATCTGTTCCAGTATCATGGACGCTCCTTATTTTTCTCTGGTAACCAGCATGGCTACCAGTTCTTCTAAAAATCTATTTTCTCCTGGAAGTGCTTTTATATCCTCAATGGCGGCCTGGGAAATCTTTGCCACGTCTTCTCTTGCCTTATCCAGGCCTTCTAAGGTAACATAAGTGGTTTTGCAATTTTTTTCATCGCTTAAAACCGGCTTTCCCAGCACTTCCTGACTGCTGGTTACATCTAAAATATCATCCTGAATCTGGAATGCCACGCCAATCTCTGACGCTGCTTTCTCCACCAGGCGGACGCTTTCTTCATCTGCGCCGGCCAGAACGGCTCCTATCATCATGGAAGCCTCTAAAAGCGCTCCTGTCTTCAGTCGGTAAATGAAGTCCAGTTTCTCTCTGGGAACCGGCTGGTTCGTAAGCTCCACATCTACGGTCTGTCCGCCGATCATACCGTAAATTCCGGTTTTTTCAGCCAGAATCCGTATGGCCTCTCCCACCCGTCTGGGGTGTTCCGACAATGCAAACGCCTGGCAGGCTGTTTCGAATGCATAAACAATCAAGGCATCTCCAGCCAGCACTCCCATATCTTCTCCAAAGGCTGCCCAGGTGCTCTTTTTTCCTCTGCGGTACTGGTCATTGTCCATACAAGGCAGATCGTCATGGATGAGAGACGATGTATGAATCATCTCGATAGCTGCCATAAACGGTTCTATTTCTGTTAAAGAACCGCCGAACAGCCGGCAGACTTCCTGCATCATCAAAGGTCTCAGACGTTTTCCCCCTGCCTTCATGCTGTAGTTCATTGCCTCAAAAATGGTCTTCTGATGGCCTGTTTCCCTGGGAAGGTAGCGGTAAATCTTCTCCTCTGCTTCCCTGGTCCGTTTCTCAAGCTCCAGGTTCATTTTCTTCATCTCCCTGTTCCTCGCTCAGTACAATTATCTGTTTTTCTACTTTATCGATTTTATCATTGCAGGCCTTTACTAACTTCATCCCCTTTTCATAGCAGGCGAAACTTTCTTCTAAGGAAATGTCCCGCTTCTCCATCTGGGTAAGAATTTCTTCTAAAAGCGCAAAGGTCTCTTCAATGGTTAATTTTTCATTCATTTACTGCTCCTTACGGCTGTCTGTACAGGCCGCTTCTGCGGATTTTACCTCAGCGGTAATTTTACCGTCCTGTACGTAGACGAAAATCTGGTCGTCCGGCTTTACCTGACGGATGGAAACTACCTTTTTCCCGTCCTGTCCGCTTACAAATCCATATCCCTGGCTCAATTTTTCCAGAGGGGACATACCGGAAAGGCGGCCGGAAAAAATGGCCAGCCGGTGGCGGTTTTCCAAAAGCTGTTCCCTCATCAGCCGGTTCATCTTATCTTCTATCTCAATCGCCCGCTGCCTCCTGTCGTTCAGAAGTTTCTGCGGGTCCTTTAATCCCAGTCGGTAATAATATTCTCCGGTGCGGTATCGGGTTCTCTCTGCCTGCCGCTGTACGGATCGGATCAGCGCCTGGCGGTATCCTTCTATCTCTTCTGTAAACTGACGGTAGTCAAACACTGCCAGTTCTGCCGCCGCAGACGGTGTCGGAGCCCGCATATCTGCCACATAATCGGCTATGGTCACGTCCGTCTCATGTCCTACGGCAGAAATTACCGGAGTTTTGCAGGCAAAAATGGCCCTGGCCACAATTTCTTCATTAAACGCCCACAAATCCTCGATGGAACCGCCTCCCCGTCCCACGATCAGCACGTCAAGATCCATATTGTCCAGGATCTCAATGGCCTTTACTATGCTGTATTTTGCCTGTTCCCCCTGAACCTGGGCCGGACACAAAACAAGCTGCACAAAGGGATTGCGCCGTCTGGCAATATTCATAATATCCCTGACGGCCGCTCCGGTGCTTGCCGTCACGATTCCAACCTTTGCAGCATAGCGGGGAATCGGACGCTTATACTGGGCGTCAAACATTCCCATTTCTTCCAGCTGGTCTCTCAGCGCTTCAAACCGTTTAAATAAGTCACCAGCCCCGTCCAGGGTAATTTCCCTGGCATAGAGCTGGTACTTTCCGTCTCTTTCGTAAACATCCACATTTCCGCTGGCCACCACCTGCTGGCCGTCCTGCATCTGGAAGTTCAGGCCTTTTCTCTGACCTGCAAACATGACTGCAGAAATCGCGCTGGAACCATCCTTCAGAGTAAAATAAATATGGCCGGAAGTATGGTACTTGCAGTTTGACACTTCTCCTTTTATGGAAATCCTGTTTAATGCAAAGTCCTGTGCAAACAGGTTCCGGATATAGCTGTTGACCTGGGAGACGCTGTAAACCCCTGTCATCTTACACCAGCTTTGCTAAAATACCATTTATAAAGGCAGGCGCGTCGCTGCCACCAAATTTCTTTGCCAGTTCCACTGCCTCGTTAATTGCTACCTTTTCCGGAATCTGATCGTCGTATTTCATTTCATAGACAGCCAGACGCAGAATTGCCAGCTCTACCTTTCCCATACGTCTGGTTTTCCAGCCTTCAGCCACCTGATCGATCTGCTGATCCAGCTCCGGAATCTTACTCATAATGGATTCCACTCTCTGAAGGATCTTCTCCTGGTCTGCCTCTTTTAATTCTACACAGTGCACAACTTCTTCGGCGCCTTCTGGATTTGCATCTTCTTCCTCCGGAGCCAGAAAATACTGTCTAAGCTGATCTTCTTTTTCCTCTGCTGGGTAAAATTCCGATCCAAACAGCATTTTAAAGCAATGCTCCCGCAATTCTCTTCTGGTCATGTTTTATCCTCCTGCACGTAATATTCTATAGGCATTTGGAGTTATTATAGCAAAAGCCGGCTGGTTTCACAAGATCCCAAACTCTTAATCCGCTAAAAATGTCCGGATATTTGCTAAAACTTTCTGGCTTAACAGCACAAATGCCTGGCTTGTCCTGCCTGCAGATATATTTGCACAGGACACCTGGGGAAGGTCAAAAAATGCTTCGTCTACTGGGCCTGCCGCTGCCTTCGTATCGCAGAAAAAGTAGTTTCCTTCCCGTTTTACCCAGTTTTCCAGGGCTTTGGAGTCAAATCCTGGCCCAATGGACGTATTAAAGAGGATTTTTCCGTCTCCCAATGCTTCAAATTCTTTTTCCTGAAGCAAAAGGACGTTTTTATTTAAACAGGTAAAGACTGCCTGGCTTTCTTTTAAAAGCTGATCCAACGGCTTATAAATCATCCCATGTGCTTCTGCATCTTCCTTGCGGCTGCGGCTGTAATAGGAAATCTCTGCCCCCATGAACTGCAGGGCGTCTGCAATCATTCTGCCGGAAACGCCCAATCCTACGATTCCCACTTTTAATCCGGTAATTTCAAGAGGCTCTTTTTTCCACATTGGACGCCCAAATCCATGAAGAAGCCCAATCAGCTGATGAAGAACGTATTCCACCACGCCCCTGTCTCCGTAATCGCGGATTCCCAGTACCTGGATGCCCAAGCTTCTGGCACAGGCAATATCGACATTGGCGCTTTCTTCCGAATACAGGCTGCAGCACATTCCGATATAGCGGATAGAGGGACAGCTCTGTATCACTTCTCCTGAAATCCGCGACGTATAGCTGACCAGTACGCCGTCCGCATCGCCAATCCGTCTGATAATTTCAGCATCGTCTGCCGGAATATCCGGATATAGTACGACTTCTTCTGCATACTGGCCAAGTTCGTTTTCTGCTTCCGGCACCAGGCTGACCGGCTCAATGGCAACTAACTTTCTAAACTTTTTCATTTTCTCCCCTCCTACTGGAATACAACCGGCGAGCTGATGTTGCGGAGCAGGGAAATGATGCTCCAGGCTGCCATCTCCGCAGTACTGGAATAAATATCCACGACTGCTTTGATGCCGTCGGTTTCCATGGTAATTCTGTGATCGTCGCCTACAAATCCAGGCACGCTGGTAATGTTCACTTTGGTGTCCTCCGGTCCCATGCTTGCCAGAGCGGCAGCAACCGCTACATTTACCTTTGTCGGGAATAAAGCAATGGCCTCTTTTGCATTGCCGGAAAATACTTCTGTCTCATCGGTATCAGTCATTAAGCTTTCCGTAAAAATCGGGGTTCCCTTTAAAGAAGCCGGACCTTTATGGGTAGAAATACCAGAAACTGCTTTCTGACCCTTTGCCTGGCTCATTAACGTGATGGTGCGCAGCGCGTCAAAGCCTCCGATAACGCCGCTTGCCAGATACAGCTTGGTTCCGGATTCCAGGGCTGTCGTCTTTAATTCTTCAAACAGCGCAGGATCTGCAAATGCTCCCATAGATAAAACCACCAGATTGGCTCCAGAAGACAGTACCTTTTTTCCAATCTCACTAACTGTCTTAGGAGACGCTGCTTCTGCCACAAAATCCGGCTTTAATTCCAGCAGCTCGTCTATGGTTTCGCAGGCCTTACATCCGGTAATAGCCGCTACTTTTTGTGCAGACTCCATGGTACGGCTTGCTGCTCCTACAAATTCATAATCTTCTAACAGGCCGTCTTTCCACGCCTGTGCAATCACAACTCCCAGTTTTCCACATCCTACAAGAGCTAATCGTTTCTTTTCCATTTTCCTGTCCTCCTATAAACCGAGAAAGCCTGCTGCTGGAGGCTTTTCCGGATGCTTCGCAATAAAAAAGCTGCTCCGTCTCAGATAAAAACGGCAGCAGCTTGTTGCATATTATTTTTCTTCTTGCATATTAACGCCGGCAATCTTGATATTTACCTCTAAAACCGTAAGCCCTGTCATATTCTCAATGGCATTTTTTACCCGATCCTGTACCTTCGCGCTGACCTCTGGAATGTTATATCCATATTTTAAATACAAGGAAATATCGACACATACGTGTTCTTCTGTCACATCAATCTTAACGCCTCTGGACAGATTCTTCATTCCTAATTTTCCTACCAGCTCGTTGGTAATGTTGCCTGCCATAGAATCTACTCCGTCTACTTCTGTAGCTGCAAGGCCTGCAATAATAGCGACTACCTCGTCTGCAATCTGTACTTCGCCTATTTTATCTTTTTCGTATACTTTATGCGTATTGCGATTCTCTGCTTCTGCCACAATCCTTTCCTCCTGTCCATTTGGAATTGTCCAGTACGGCTGCCTTCTGATCCGGCCGTCCTGAACAGTTATACTCATTATAGCAAAAAGAAACCCATTTGGAAAGGTTTTTCCGCGTTTTTGTTGGGATTGTTTTGCTGGCATCCGGCTGTTATTCTTCCAGGTCCAGCAGGGTAATCACGATTTGATCGGCTCCTACTTCTGTTTTTCTCTTTACAATGTCTTCAATCTGGGCTCTCTGGGGATCCGTAATGCTTGAGGCGTTGACAACTACGTCCACCTTGTCGCTGCTGATGCTGACGACTGGATCGGAAAATCCCTTTGCCATCAGCAGGGTTTCCGCGGCGTTTTCTTTTTCTGCTATCTCCGTCAGCTCCACCATACTCTGGATGGCCTGCTGCTTGGCAGATTCTTCAATGGCTGTATTATTGACAATCTCCATCAGCGCTTCTTTATTTTTAGCCCGAATCTGTTCCCTGTTTAACTGGACATTGGCTATGTAATCCGAAACGCTGAGTCCGCTGGTCAGCACTGCTTCTCCTGGATTTTCCAGTCCGGTCTGGGAAACGTCTGTGCCTTCTGATTCTGCATCTGTATCTTCCGGCATTACCGGTTCCGTCTCCCCAGTCTGTCCGGCGTCTGCCAGTTCTTTGCCGTCCAGTTGATCCAGATCGTCCCCGTCCTGATCCAGACTTGCGATTTCCTGAAACTGGCCGTCTCCGGCATAGTTTCCTGCCGCCTGGTTTTCTGCCAGCAAATCTTCTTCCGAAATATCGGTCAGGCCGGCTTCGTAGGCGCCGCCTGCTCCCAGCTCCTCTTTGCCTGCATAGTTTAAATATCCGGCCGCCGCAATCATAATCGCCAGCGTGGTAATGATAATTTGATTTCTCCGAAACAGACGTTTCATATTCGCCTCTGTTTTTGATTTCGTAATATCCCGTTTTTTTAGTTTCATTTCCCTCGCTCCTTTATTCCACCCGCTTTAACACTTTTATTTTATGTGGCGGCAGGCCAAATAATGCTTCCATTGCTTCCGAAATTTCTGCTTTTACTTTTGGACTTCCTCCTCCCTGGGCGCTTATGATGATACCGGACAGTTCCGGACAAATCTCTTTTTCCACTATGGGCCGGTTCTGTCCGCTGCCTCCTTCCATTACCGTTGTCTCTCCTGTCTCTGACTGGGAAATCTCCCGTATCCCCCCATTGGTATCCTGTTCTTTTGTAACCGATGAAGACTGGTTCTGATCCACCCGAAGAACCTTTTCTTCTGAAGTTTTCAGGACAACCATGACCTCTACCTGCCCCACTCCTTCTACGGTCTTTAGAATTTTGCGGATCCGCTCCTCCATCTGGGCTTCATATAAGCCGTTTGGATCCAGATAAGCCGTTCCGTTCCCGCCAGTTTCCCTGGATTCTTTTAACATCCCCGTTTCCGTATCCACACCTGCGTTGTCTTCCGTTTGTCCGGTCTGACTGCTTTCATAAAAACTTCCTGTCCGGTCGGTTTCTTTGGAAGGCGGCGCAGCCAGAATCATCAGCGCTGCCCCAGAAAGAATCAGCATCAGCCACTGTTCTTTTTTAATCTTTCCAATAAATTTCCACATTCTGTTCCTCCACGCCATAATATTCTGAAATCCTGCGCTTCAGCGCTTCTGATTTTTCCAAATCCACCTTTTCGGGAACAGCCGACGCCGGCTGTCCTTCTTCTGGAGCCCCGCCAATTTTTATCGGTTCTACTGGCGATACCAGAAACGTTTCTTCTCTTTTTCCTTCTATCTCCATGGTAATCCGGCAGACGCCTCCATAAGAACTGCTTTCCGGATTCGTTTCTATGCGCACTTCTGCATTCTCTGCCTGAAGTCCTGCAGCCTGCGCCATCTGGGTTACCTCTTCTTCCACCTGTTTCTCGTATTCTTCTGTCATTTTATCGAACCGGTTCTGCTCCATCTGGGATAACTGCCTGCGAAATTCCCCTGCTTCTTCCTGAAACTGGATATTCTGAAACAGCGCCGCAATTTTATCGTCCAGATCCAGACTTTCGGTTACCGGCTTTAAAATCAGAAGAATCAGCACCATTCCGGAGAAAAGCCGGATATACTTTTCATAACCGGTTTTGGGCAGCAGATTTGACAGTACCGTAATAAAAATCAGGCAGCAGATAATCTGCCAGGCCCATTCCAACAGATATTCCATGATTTACCCCGCAAAATACATCACATTGGTAACCGCACAGAGAATTGCCAGACTGACGGCAAACAGCACCAGAGACGTCCAGACCAGACGGATCAGGAGCTGATGCGCCAGCGAAATCCCATGAATACAAGAAACAATCCGTTTGTCGCAGACGGGTTCCAGCAAAGCGGCACAAAAGTGGTACAGCACTGCCAGAATCCCCAGCTGTATCAAAGGCAGGGCTGAAATGACCGCTAAAATCACTACGGCAGCAGCTCCAATCGCGTTTTTGATCAAAACGCCGGCTCCTAAAACCGTCTGGGTTACGGTTCTTGCCCCTTGTCCGATTCCTGGAACTGCTTCTAAAAAACGGAACAGACTGCCTTTTCCCAATGCGTCCACACTGGGAAGCACCATTCCCTGAATCAGCTGAAATCCCAGCAAGACTGCCGTCATGGTTTTTAACCCCCACTGGACGCACTTTCCAACCAGAACGGTAAGCCTGGATAAACTGTCTTCCCTGGTAATTTTTCCTGCCAGAGTTAAAAGAGCATACATTTTTACCATGGGAAGAAGCCCGTTTAAACAGATCCACTGAAATACAGCAACCATGCCCAGAGTGGTTTCATAAAGGGCGGCGCCTGTCCCGCTTCCTCCGCAGAACGCTACGGATAGAAAAAAAGAGGGCAGCAGCGCTTTCATAAATTCCAGCAAATGATTTAACACTCCTGAGGCGATCTGGATGCTCTGGAAAAAGCTGGCAGACAGGCAGGTAAACAGCGTCAGGTATGTAACAAAAAATCCGGTTTCCGACAGCTGACCACTGGGAAAAATCCCTGCAAATCCAGAAAATACGGCTCCCAATACCCCCAGCAGAACCACCTGCCCCAACATCCTGCTTCCCGTTCCAACCTGGGAAACCAGGGCCTGTCTGACTGCTGCTCCGATTTTTTCTGCCGCCTGTTTTCCCTCTCCTTTTCCCAGGTGAACGACCAGATCCGTAAAGGATAGTTCCACTCCTTCCGGCTGGTTCCGGCTCAGATACTCATCTACCGAGTCCGTATCAAACTGTTCCAGAGCCCACTGGGACTGATCGCTTTTTTCTGCTGCAAACGCCATGCCGGCCGCTGCCAGACTGATCCCCGCCCCTGCTGCCAGACTGAATAAAAACGCTCTGCCTTTCATGCCAGAAATCCCTCCATTGTTTCCAGAAGAGCCAGAACTACCGGCATACTGACTGCCAGAATCGATAGCTTTCCGAAAATCTCGATTTGGGCGCCAATAGAAGAATAACCTGCGTCCTTACAGATTCCGGAAGCAAATTCTGCGATATACGCAATTCCAATCATTTTGACCAGCACAGTCAGATACACCGGATTCACGTTGATATATTCCTGGATTTTTCTGGCTGCCTCTAAAATTGTTTCCAGTTTTAAAAGGCCATAGGAAAAAATCACAGCTCCTGCCGCTGCTGAAAGGTAAGTTCCATACTCTCCTTTCAGGCCTTTAAACTGGACCGCTAACAGTACCGCCACAATGCCGAGAGCCGCTGCCGCCGCTGTTGTCATGATTTTCTCCTTTCCGGAATCTCCTATAATGCAAATAGATTTTTAATGGTTTCAAACAGCTCATAAATATAGGGAACCATCCAGAAAAGCACTAAAATCAGGCCTGCAAGGCTGGTTAAAAACGCCTGTTCTTCCCTGCCGCTGTGTTTTAGAATCTGGCAGATTACAGAAACTAAGATGCCTACTGCAGCAATTTTAAAAATCAGATTAACTCCCATAATCCCTCCCTGTCTTTCTTCCTGTTACAACAGCGTTATGGTTAAAAACAGGCCTCCTATGACCCCTAAGCTCATGTACAGACGCCGCCGTTCCCTGCTGTGTTCTTTTAAAAACCCTATGGTTTCATCCAGTTGTTCCAGATATAACAGGATGGTTCTCTCCTGCATGGTCAAATCCAGATACCCCAGGTTATTTCCCAGTGCAAAGAACTGTTCCCAGTCTTCTTTTGTAAGGGGAAGATCCATCCGCTTCTCCCCTTCTTCTTTCCATATCTGGGAAAAAACCGCGCCGTCACGCAGATTCAGCCGGCCGGCCGCTTCTTCAAATAAATCTCCAAACGGGCCTCCCCCTTTTTTCCCTGCATGGGAAAGCCCTTCTGCCAGAGTCGCATGACTGTATAAAATTTCTCCTTTTAAGAAATAGACTAACTGCCTAAGAGACAGCAAAAGCTCCAGTCTCTGTTTCCACAGGCCGGCCATATGCCAGCCGAATCCGGCAGTTCCCAGCAGCACAAGCCCTGCTCCCAATCCCTTCATCTTACTCCTCCAGCTCATGTTCCCTTTCATCGTAAACTGCCTTTATCGTACCTGGATGGGGATCGGCTCCCAGCACCGCGTACCGGCGGAATGTGCGTTCCCTTATCAGCCGGTTTAAAACCGGCTTTTCCTTAATATCAGCAAGAGAAGAACCATGTACGGTCGCAATCAGACAGCAGCCGCAGTTTCTGGCATATTCAATGGCCTTAAAATCTTCTTCGCTTCCAATTTCATCTACTGCCAGGACTTCCGGCGCCATCGTTTTTATCAGCATCATCATGCCGTCTGCCTTAGGACAGCAGTCCAGCACGTCTGTCCGGATTCCCAGATCATTCTGTGGGATTCCCTGATAGCAGGCTCCCAGCTCGGAACGTTCATCCACCACTCCTACCGTCCGTCCTCTGACCGATGAAGTGCCATCCGAAATCATCCGGATCAAATCTCTCAAAATAGTGGTTTTTCCACATCTGGGCGGAGAAATTAATAAAGACGGCAAAATTTTGCCGTCTTCACACAAAAAAGGAAGAAGTCCGGCGGCACAGCCCTTTTTCTGGTGGGCAATCCGTACATTTAAAAACGAAATGTACTTTAATGTCTTTACCTGCCGTATTTTCGGCTCCTTCCAGCTCTCCAGCACCGCCTGGCCTGCAAGGCCGACCCGATGTCCTCCCTGAAGAGTCAGAAATCCCCGCCGTACTTCTTCCTCAAATGCATAAAGGGAATAATTCCCCATATATTCAACCATTTCCTGTATCTGCGGACCATGAAACACTGCTGCTCCATCTTTTGTTGTCCTAAGCGCTCCGGACGGAGTTAAAAAATACTCCCGATTGTTCCGGATAATGATTACCGGTTGTTCTGCCCGAAGGCGGATTTCCTGGATTTCTTCAAAATTACCGGAAACCTGTCCCAGAATTTCCCGCAAAATTCCTGGAAACAGCTTTAAAATTTCTTCTCTTCCAGCCATATAGCCTCACTCCTTTACCCTAATATATGAGGCCTTGTCTGTTTTATGACTGGACTATCTTTCTTCGTAAGTAATTGCAATCTGACTGCCGGTTACCTGCACCTTGGCATACCCTCCGCACACAATCGGCATCATCGGCGGCAGATGGCCGATATCCAGATCCATAATGACCGGAACGTTGTATTCTGCCAGCAGCTCCGTTACGGCCCTGTACTGGTCTAAGCCCATGATTTCCTGTCCATGGCAGTAAGGTCGTCCGATTAAAAAGCCTTTTACGTAACGGAACCATCCTGCGTGCTTCATCTGCCAGATGGCTCTCCGGATAGAAAATACATTTAAATCGCAGGACTCTAAGAACCAGATCAGTCCGTCTTCTTTGTAAGTTTCGTTAAACGTCTCCGTCTGATCGTAAACCGTTCCCAGAAGATTGACCAGACAGTCCATACAGCCGCCAATCATTCTTCCGGAAAACTGAACCTCTGCCTGTTCTTCCAGAACTTCTTTCCGGCCAAAAAAGCTTCTGATTTTTGCCGGTTCTGTTACATGGTAAGGTTCCAGTGGATGTTCTTCGTCTTTTAAGGATTCTTTTTCCCATTTTTCATAACCGGTTACCCGATGGATTGTCCCCCTTAACAGGCCGTAGGCGTCTTCAATGGCCGGATGCCAGGGTTCCATGCCAAATGCCGCCGCGCACGGGCCATAGATTGCCGCAGTATCGCATAAGGTTGCAGACAGATAAGTAAAATTGGTATTGTCCGAATACCCCATGTACCACTTAGGTTCTGCATTCCGGATTGCTTCAAAATCCACATAATCCAGGATTTCGCACATCAGCTCTCCGCCGCCGCAGGAAATCAGGACGTCGCTGTCTGGACTTAAATAGCTTTCCGTCAGTTCTTTTCCGCATTTTTCAGGAGTATTACTGATTCCGATTCCAGACGCTTCATAACAGTTTGGCCCTAAAACAAGGCCATGTCCCTTTTCCCGAAACGTTTTCTGGCAATTTTCAAACGCAGTCCGGTAAGGCTCTGTCGCACAGCCAAAAGACGGCGCTGCAAAACCAATGGTTCCATGTTCGGTTAAATGTTTTGGATAACGCATATATTCTCTCCTTTATGCTTTGACAGCCCACCGCATCTTAGTGGATCTGGCCCTGCTGTTCATGGCACATTCTTCTGCAGACGGCCGGATCACATCTTTTGCAATTTCTTTATAAAGTCCCTGTCTGTAAAAGTCTTTAAATGATTTTTTTACCAGACGATCTTCTCCGGAATGGAAGGTTAAAATCGCTACCCTTCCTCCTTCTTTTAACACGCCTGGAAGTTTTTCTAAGAACTGGTAAAGCACTTCAAATTCATTGTTAATATCAATTCTAAGCGCCTGAAAGGTTCTCTGGCAGGATTTTTTCACTGCCTCTTTCCTGTCTTTTTCCGGCAGGAAGGACAGCGCTTTTTCTATGGCTTCTTTTAATTTCACTGTGGTGTCCACCGGACGTCCTTTACGGATTTCGGCAACAATGGTTCTGGAAATCTCTTTTGCATAGGGTTCATCTGAATTTTCAATCAGCATTCCGCAAAGCTCCTGCTGGCTGATGGTTTTTAACCGTTCTGCTGCTGAAATTCCCGTTTCCGGATTTAACCGCAGATCCAAAGGCCCGTCTGCCTTATAGGTAAATCCCCGTTCCGGATTGTCGATCTGCATGGAAGACACGCCTAAATCTGCCAGTACAAAATCAAATGGCCCGTATTCTTGTGCCAGCTGATCAATATTGGCAAAATTCAGCAGTTTTACGGTCACCATATCCTCGCCAAATCCCTGGCGGGCCAGACGCTCTTTCGTCTTTGCCGACTCAATGGGGTCTACATCCAGTCCATAAATGTGTCCCTGATCCTCCAGACGCTTTAACATGGCCAGCGTATGGCCGCCATATCCCAAAGTCGCGTCCACCCCTTTTTGTCCAGGCTGAATCTGGAGAAACTCCAGAATCTCGTTTACGCAGATCGAAATGTGCATTCCTGCCGGAGTGCTTCCTTTCCGGATTACTTTTTCAATGGTATCTCCGTATTTTTCCGGCTGCAGTTCCTTATATTTTTCGCTAAAATGTCTGGGATGGGTTCCGCTGTAGCGGACACGGCGCTTGTGAGGCCTCCCAATTTCCTCTTTCTTGTCCTGATTTTCCATCGTTTTCTCCTTAATTTTTCTTAGCGTCAGTGTACAGGGGCGAAACTGCGCCTGATAAATTGGCATCAATCCACGCTTTTACATACGCCCCTGTTTCTTCGCAGGTCATATTGTCTGTATTCAGCACATCGACACAATCCATATGGAAAAACCACTCTCGTTTCATAGGAAGCAGATACTTCAGATGATGCTCAAAAAACTCCCTGGAACGGGTACGATCCCGTTCTTTTCTCTGACGAAGCACACTGTCGGACGCGTCCAGAAACAGAATCCGGTCTGGGAAACACCTTTTCACGGCTTCCAGTTCTTTTCTTAAAGGCTCTTCTACCTCCCAGTTTTCTCCAATGGTTCTGGGATAATGAAGCGTGTAAAATTCAATCTCCTCTGCCCCGAAATCCATAATCGTGCAAGGATAGCTCTCTGCCTTTTCCCAGCGCCTTATTTCTTTTTCCAGCCAGAGTTTCTGAATTTCCAGATAATCCTCGTATCTGGTTTTGATCAGACCTCTCCGGCGTATTTCTTCCAACACGTCCCGATTGTCCTCATAACTGATGTGGACGTAGGGAGCGTGTGTTTCTATGTAGCGGACTACTGCAGTCTTTCCAACTGCCATGCATCCCTGAAGCGATAGTATCATATTTCCCTCATTTATGGTATGGCGCACCGGAAATAATCCGGTAGCTGCGGTAAATCTGTTCCAGCAAAATCACCCGCATCAACTGGTGCGGAAACGTCATTTTGGAAAAACTCAGCTGATAGTCTGCCCGTTTCAATACAGAGTCGGACAGTCCCAGAGAGCCGCCGATTACAAAAACCGTATGGCTGACTCCGCCAATTCCCAGGGAATCGATTTTTTTTGCCAGCTCCTCTGAAGTCAGCATATTTCCTTTGATAGCCAGAGCAATGACGTACATTCCTTCTTTGATATGGGCCAAAATCCGTTGTCCTTCTTTTTCTTTTATCTGCTCTTCTGCAGAAGCGCTGGCTCCATCCGGCGTTTTTTCATCGGTGACCTGGATAATTTCCAGTTTACAGTAACGTCCCAGGCGTTTGGCATATTCCGCAATGGCCTGCTCCAGATATTTTTCCTTAATTTTTCCTACTGTAATCAGGGTAATTTTCATCCTTTGTCCTGACCTTTCCCAAACTCTAATATCATGTCATACCAGACTGCTCCGCCATGGACAGAAGCAGACACGCCCAGATTCCGGTAGCCGAATTTCTCATAGTAATGGATCAGCCGGTCCTTGCAGGTAAGGATTAATCCGGCGCGGCCTTTCTCTTTTGCATCCTCAATCATCCGGTTCATCAGCGCGGCTGCCACCCCCTGGCGTCTTTTGGATCCAATTACATCCAGCCCGAAAATACTTTGATACCGTCCGTCTTTTTTATGCCATCCGGTATCTTCAAACATTTCATCGCAAATCGTCTGCTGATCCACAGCCGCTCCATTGATAAAGCCGATAATTTTTCCGAAACCGTCTTCCGTTTTTTCCTCTGCTACAAAAAAGCATTCCGGAAAAGCCGTCATCCGCTCCTTTAAGGATTCTTCATCTGCCGCCTCAGCCGCCGGAAAGCAGGCTGCTTCTACCTCTGCCAGGTCTGTTACATCTTCTAATCTGCCTTGTCTTATCTGGTAAGCCATTGTTCTTCTCTTCTTTCTTTTATTCTGTAATGCTTTCATTTCGTAATTCGTCTATTTTCCCAAACGCCTTCATATATTTTCATAAATCCATCCATGAGAAGGATTGTCTATGAAACATTCTTTTCCGAAAAAGCACCTGACCGCGTTTGGAGTGGCCGCCCTGTTCTGCTTTTCCTTTTTTGCAGGTCAGGCAGCCGCCTATTTTACCTCTGACCAGCCTGCATCTTCCCAGATTCTCCAAAAAGCGCCGGACGGAAACTGGGGATTAAGCTTTCAGACAAAAGGCCAGACCCCCGTAGGCAATGCCACTTCCGATTATCTGAAGCAGTATCGGGCCTGTTATGCGGCGCCGCCGGATGAAAATGTCATCTATCTTACCTTTGATGCCGGATATGAAAACGGCAATACGGCTCCCATTCTGGATGCTTTAAAAAAGCACCATGCTCCGGCCGCCTTTTTCCTCGTAGGAAATTACCTGGAAACCAGTCCGGATTTAGTAAAACGGATGCTGGAAGAAGGCCACATTGTCGGAAACCATACGTACCACCATCCGGATATGTCAAAAATTGCCACGGCCGAGTCTTTCCAAAAAGAACTGACCGATCTGGAAACCCTGTTTTACCAGGTAACCGGCCAGGAAATGCCCAGATATTACCGTCCGCCCCAGGGAAAATACAGCGAAGCCAATCTTCAGATGGCAAAAGACCTGGGCTATACCACATTTTTCTGGAGTCTTGCTTATGTAGACTGGTATCAGGATAAACAGCCGTCAAAAGAAGAAGCCTTTGACAAGCTGTTAAACCGGATTCATCCAGGCGCTGTAGTGCTTCTGCACAGCACTTCCAGCACCAATGCAGCGATTTTAGATGAACTTCTTACCCGATGGGAAGAAATGGGTTACCGGTTTGAATCCATTGATAAACTGGCAGAAACCCTATAACCTCAGCCTTTCGCAAAATCAAAGCGGCAAAGAAAATTGGGCTGCCTGTTTCTGGCTGTCCATTTTATTTGCCGCCTTTTCCTCTGCCAGGGATTCGGCTTTATTTCGCCCGAAAATAATATCCCACGCCCCACTTGGTATGGACATATTTGGGGTCGCTGGGACTCGGCTCAATCTTTTCCCTCAGTCTTCTGACATGAACGTCTACGGTACGGACGTCTCCGGTATCCATTGCTCGGTTGCCCCATACAAGAGACAGTAACGATTCCCTGCTGTATACCTTGTTTGGATTGCAGACCAACAGCTCCAGAAGGTCAAATTCCTTTGCCGTCAAATTAATCTCTTTCTCGCCGATGAACACTCTGCGGCCATCCATATCCAGCTTTAAATCTCCGGCAATCATAACATGGCTCTCCGGCCCCTGGTTTTTCTTTTTACTTTTTGCGCTGCGGCGCATGATTGCCTTAATTCTGGCCTTTACCTCTAAAATGTTAAACGGCTTGGTAATGTAATCGTCTGCCCCATACTCCAGCCCCAGGATTTTATCCATATCTCCGCCTTTGGCTGTCAGCATGATAATGGGCACCTCGGAAAATTCCCGAATTGTCTGACATACCTCGTAACCATCTGCCTTTGGCAGCATCACGTCCAACAAAATGATGTCATATTCTTTCTGACGCGCTTTTTCAATGGCTTCTTCTCCATCGTATGCACAGTCTACCTCCATATCATCCTGTTCCAGACTGAAACGGATTCCCTTTACAATCAATTTTTCATCGTCTACCACTAATACTCGCGCCATCTTCCACCTCTGATTTATGTAATCCCGTTTTAAACGGTAATATCGTCTTTTATCTTTTCAAATACGGCATCTTTAATGCCTGGTACCTGTTTAATTTCTTCTATGGACTGAAACGGACCATTGGCATTCCGGTAGTCCAGAATATCCTGTGCCCTGGATTCCCCAATTCCGCTAAGGGAAGTGAGTTCCCCGACCCCTGCGGTATTGAGATTTACCTTGCCAGAAGCCTCCGCTGAAAGAAGGGTCTGGGACAGAAGTTCTGCCTCTGACTCGGTCGGAATCTGGATTTTCATACCGTCTTCTACTGGCTGGGCCAGATTCAGCGCGTCCTCTGCAGCTTCTTCCAAAAAACCTCCGGCTGCTCCAACTGCATCTAAAATCCGGTCTCCGGCCGATACCTCATACACTCCAGGTTCTTTGACCGCTCCACACACATGAACCAGCAGCCCTTTTGTCTCCAAAGGTTCTGTTTCCTCTTCCAGAGCGGCTTCCTCCCTGTATTCCTCTGTCTGATCCTGGGTATTTAAGACCAGTTCTTCTTCCTGGCTGCCGCAGCCGGCCGCCAAAAACAGGACGGGCAGCAATACCGCTGCCCTCCGGCATTTTTCTGTTAATTTTTTCAATGACATCCTCCTTTACCGGATGCCGCCTCAGCCTATCTTCTATTCTACCCAATGCCCCTTTTAAATACAAGCACTATTTTTCAAAAATTATAATCCCCAAAATTGCGACTGCAGCCCCCAGAAGTTTTCTCCACTCAAAACCTGTCTGCTCTGTGCCGAACAGTCCAAATACTTCAATCCCATAGGCCACAAGAATCTGGGCAACCACAATCAGGAGCGCCGACTGGGCAGGCCCCAGGCTTCCCACGCTTTTAATAACCGTATAGGTAATCAGAGCGCCTAAAATCCCGCCGGTCAGCATATATTTGGGTTCCACCTGCCACAGTCCTCCGATTTGCCCTCTTCCGGTAAACAGCCACATGGCCAGGCAGGCCCCAAATGCCGTCAGCTGGACCCAGCCGGCTGAAACCCAGATACTGGTCTGCTTGGTTACCTCTGTGTTAAACACTCCCTGAATACTCATCAAAGCGCCTGAAACCAGCGCAATTACAAATCCCATCATATTGTTTCCGCCTCTCTGTAAACGATTTCTTCTGGTGCTTAGATTTCCCTGAAAACAGATTCTTATTCTCCTACATCTTCTGTCATTCAGAATCATGAAGAAATTCTATCAGGCTGTAAAAAATAATAGGAGGTCTGACAGCCCCCTATTTCATTTCAATATTGACTTTTCCAATCATTGGCGTTATACTCCCTGGGAATCAAATTATACAGACACGCTAGGGGAGCTTATGGCTGAGATTGGGACTGTTTGACAGTTATCCTGACCCTCATTACTTGAACCGGTTAATGCCGGCGTAAGGAAGCATCAAATACTTTTTTGTTTCATTTTACGGTATTTGACCAAGCCGCCCCTCCTGTCAGACAAGGAGGTTTTTTTATGTTTAATTTTCTGGTAACTGCAGAAGGCGGCCTGACAGCCGCCGGTTACGGCGTTTCCATTGCCGCCGCGATTCTTCTCTTTTTATTAGGAGGTCTGGTAAGAGGCCACAGCAAAAAAGGACAATCTATGTCCACCAAGCAGCTGGTATTCTGCGCCATGGCTATGGCTCTCTCTTTCCTCACATCCTATATCAAACTCTTTTCCGCACCCTGGGGAGGTTCCATTACCCTGTGCAGTATGCTGTTTATCTGCCTGATCGGCTACTGGTATGGGACACGGGTCGGAATTTTAACCGGACTGGCTTACGGAATCCTTCAGTTTTTGCAGGAACCGTTTGTCCTTTCCTTCTTCCAGGTATGCTGCGATTATGTGCTGGCATTTGCCGCCCTGGGATTGGCCGGACTGTTCTGCAAATCCAAAAACGGACTGTTAAAGGGTTATATCGTCGGCATTCTTGCCCGCGGCGCTTTCCATTCTTTAGGCGGTTATTTGTACTGGATGGAATATATGCCGGAAAATTTCCCACAGGCTCTGCGCCCTGTCTATCCAATCGTTTATAACTACTCCTACATCCTGGCAGAAGGCATTATCACGATTGTTATCCTCTCCCTTCCGCCGGTCAAAAAAGCATTGGCCCAGGTCCGCCGCAGGGCAGCCGAGGCTTAATATACTTCCGTCTGTCCCGCCCTTCTGCGCTGTTTTGCAGCCTTTACCAGATGCTTTGCCAGCACAGAAGTTGTGACAGCTCCTACGCCTCCTGGTACTGGAGTGGCCATGGATGCCACTCCTTCCAGAGAAGCAAAATCCACATCCCCGCAAAGATTTCCATCGTTATCTACATGAATTCCCACATCAATCACAACTGCATCTTTTCCAACATAAGAAGCGTCTACCATCTTTGCTTTTCCGGTGGCTGCCACTAAAATTTCTGCATTCCGGCAGGTTGTTTCCAGGTCTTTTGTACGGGTATGGCAGATGGTTACGGTCGCGTGCTCCTTTAGTAAAAGCATGGATAACGGACGTCCTACTACCATGCTGCGGCCCACTACCACGGCCCTTCTGCCTGCGATTTCAATGTCATTGGCCTTTAAAACTTCTACAACTGCCTCTGCCGTACAGGGCGCAAACCCCGTTTCGTCTCCGGAAAATACCTTGGCAATATTGACCGGACAAATTCCGTCCAGATCCTTTTGAGGATCCATTAATTCTGTAATTCTCTTTTCATCCAGCTGTTTGGGAAGAGGCCGAAGCAGCAAAATTCCATCTACCTGGCTGTCCTTATTAATTTTCAAAAATGCCTGTTCAAATTCCCTGTCGGCAATTTCCTGGGGAAACGCATACACCTGAGCCGAAAGCCCCAGTTTTTCCATCCGTTTTAACGCGCCTCTTTCATAGGATAAATCGTCTGGCCGTTCTCCTACCCGCACAATGGCAAGCTTTGGCACGCTCTGGTTTTTCTTCTGCATTTCCTGTAATTCTGTTTCCAGCTCCCGCTGGATTTTTGCGGATACTGCCGCTCCCTTTAATACAATCATCCCTGTAATCCCTTTCTTACTGTCTCATAGATCTGGTCTGCCTTTTCCAGCCCCTCTGCAAGCATTGCATCGGCTTCTTGATTCAGCGTTTCTGCCGCCTTGCGGTCTTTCATCGACTTGGTATTGATATACACATTCATTACTGCTCCGGCCAGGGCCGCCCGTATCAGCTGTACGCCGACCCCTACGTCGCTGACAGCCATACGGCTTCCCTTTTCTCCTAAAAATTCTAAAATTTCCAGCATTCTTAAGGCTTCTTTCATCATTTCCGCTGGTACGCTGCTGGCTGCCAGCAAATGCTGTTCCATTGCCTGTTCTTTATAAGCCTTCTCTTCTTCTGTTTCGGACGGCAGACGGTAGCAGGCGGCCAGAGGCTCAAATACCCTGGCGTCTTCCTCTGCCAGTCTCAAAAAGCGCTCCTTTCTCTGTTCCATCTCTTCCAGAAGTTCCTTTATCTCTGGCTCCACGTCCATATATTTCTTCTTCCCTACGGTCAGATTTGCTACCATCTGTCCCAGAGCGGTTCCGAAAGCCCCTGCCAGGGCTGATGCTCCGCCCCCTCCTGGCGTCGGCGCTTTCGAGGATAATTGTTCTGTAAATTCTTCTATTGTCTGTCTTCTGATTTCCATTCTGCATCCCTTCCAAAATTGATTTGTCTTATTATATCCTATGAACGGCAAGATAACAATGAGGAAATGAAAAAAGCCGCTCTTCGCAATTTTCATCACAAAGCAGCAGCTTTTTGGGGTTACGTACTGTTTCGAACTATGATCTCCGGCTGTATCGCCAAAGACGTACTGACGCCTCTGTTCTCCAGCAAATCCTGAAGCGTCCTGGCGCAAAGCGTTCCCATTACCTCTGTTTTAATATCTACCGTAGTAAGTTCCGGCTCGCAGACAACCGTATCTGGGGAATTGTCATATCCCACAATCGCTACATCTTCCGGAACCTTGATTCCCCTGCGTTTTAATTCTTTCATCGCCCCGATTGCTGCAGAGTCTTCTCCCACAACAAGCGCGGTAAACGGCCGTCCCAGTTCCAGCAGCTTTTCCACTGCCAGAGTTCCGCCTTCCATGCCATACCGGCAGGCAATAATCCTGGATTCGCCGTCCTCAATATCGTGAAGCTTCATCGACTCTAAAAAGCCTTTTTTCTTTTCCTGTCCGCTGTCTGTCTCCAGATCGCAGAGACAGAAAATCTCTCTGTGTCCCTTTTCATAGAGGAAATCAGCAGCATTCCGGAATCCCTTTAAATCATCAATCAAAATGGAGTGGAAGTTTGGCAGATCCAGATGTCCATTCGCCATTACAACTGGTATCCGGCTTACCTTTCCTGTAATCTCGGTTCTATTTTTCAGCTGGTTAAAGGTGGAACCAATCAGAACCACGCCGTCAACTTGTTTTTCCATCAGCAAATTGATATAGCGGGCGCATTCCTCCAGCTTTCCCTCAGTGTTGCATACCATTACATTATAACCCTTCTGGATAAATTCCCGTTCAATAATGTACACCTGTCTCGCGTGCTGGGGAACCCTCAAATCCACAGTCAGAATCGCTATGGTTTTCATCGTCTTGGAAACCATGCCTCTGGCAATGGCGCTGGGCTTATAATCGTATTTTTTTAGTACCTCTTCAATCCGTCGTTTCATTTCCGGATTTACATTCCCTTTTTTGTTCATCACTCTGGAAACCGTGGAAATAGAAACTCCGGCTTCAGCGGCAATGTCGTAAATATTCATTCCATGCCTCCATTATTATCACTACCCTGGTTTCTATTGTAAAACAAATAAAAGGAATTGTCACTAGATAAAGCAGAAAAAATTTACAAAAATTTACATTTATTTCCCAATTATTGTTAATAGTCTGGAAATCATTTCATCGATGTCTTCTTTTTCTGCAATCAGCGGAGGAATCATCCGGATGGTATTATTCGCCGCGCTGATTAACACCAGATTTTTTTCCAGAAGCGCTCTTTTCACCACTTCTCCCGCTGGCAGATCGGCCGCCAGTTCCAGACCCTGAATCAGGCCCATTCCCCTGTGATCGGCAATCTGAGGATTCTCCATTTTGACCTGTTCCAGCTGTTCCCACAAGTACTGTCCCATTTCCTGGACATGAGCCAGCAGATTTCTCTTCTTAAAACTGTCAAGTACTGCTGAAGCTGCCGCGCAGACAAGGGGATTTCCCCCATATGTACTGCCGTGATCGCCAGGAACCATAGCTGACGCTGCCTTGCCGCAGGCCAGAAATGCTCCAATCGGAACGCCGTTTCCCAGGGCCTTTGCCACTGCCATCACGTCTGGTTTTACTCCGTAATGCTGCCATGCAAACATCTGTCCGCTTCGTCCCATTCCGCACTGGACTTCATCTAAAATCAGCAGCATATCCCGTTCATCGCACAGCTTCCGGATCCCTTCCAGAAACTCTTTTTTTGCCGGATAGATTCCGCCCTCTCCCTGGATGGTTTCCAGAATTACCGCACAGGTATTGTCTGTCAGAAGTCTTTCTACACTCTCCAAATTGTTGTATTCTGCAAACCGGATTCCTGGAATCAGCGGCTTAAACGGCTCCTGATACGGAGCGTTTCCAGTCACTGACAAAGCTCCCATACTGCGGCCATGGAAGGAATGCCCCATGGCAATAATCTCTGCGTCCTTAGAAGGTTTTCCGTCTTTGTGCTTCTTATTATACGCATAGCGGCGGGCAATCTTTAACGCTCCCTCGATGGCTTCTGTTCCGCTGTTGGTAAAAAATACTTTATCCATTCCGGAGACTTTCAGCAGCTTTTCTCCCGCTTCTATCGCCGGTTTATTGTAAAACAAATTGGACGTATGGGTTAATTGATCCACTTGCGTTTTCAACGCATTGTTAAATTCTTCGTCGCCATAGCCCAAGGCCATTACTGCAATTCCAGCGCCAAAATCCAGATATTCTCTGCCGTCTGTATCGTACAGATGCATCCCTTTTCCATGGTCAAATACCACTGGAAATCGGTTGTACGTCTTATAAAAAACCTGTTCTCCTCTGCTGATCATCTGCTCTTTCTCTGTCATAGCTGCCTCTCTTCCCTGCTGTTTACAATCGCAGTCCCGATTCCGTTATTCGTAAAAATTTCCAGCAGCAGGCAATGGGGAATCCTGCCGTCTAAGATATGCACCCTGTTTACTCCATTTTCAATAGCGTCAATGCAGTTTTGCAGCTTGGGAAGCATCCCGCCTCCCAACATTCCGCTGTCTACAAACTCTTTTGCCTCTGCTGCCGTCATCTCGGAAATCAAGGAATTTTTATCCTCGTAGTCTTTATAAACGCCTTCCACATCTGTTAAAAATGCCAGTTTTTCTGCGTTGACCGCCCTTGCAATGGCACAGGCCGCATCGTCTGCGTTAATATTATAGCTGACATAATTGCTGTCATATCCAATGGGGCAGATAATCGGAAGGAAGTCTTTTTCCAGCAAATCATAAATAATCTGGGGATTAACCTCCGTAACATTTCCTACAAATCCAATGTCCTGACCGTCTGCAAGCTTCTTTTCGCATTTCAGCAGGCAGCCGTCTTTTCCGCTGATTCCGACCGCCTGGCATCCCAGCTCATTGACCATCTGTACCAGGCTTTTATTTACCTTGTTTAATACCATTTCTGCTATTTCCATAGTCGCTTCATCGGTAAAACGAAGGCCGTTTACAAATCTGGGTTCCATCCCCACTTTGCTGACCCAGCGGCTGATTTCCTTACCGCCTCCATGAATGATAATCGGCTTAAATCCTACCAATTTCAGCAGAACCACATCCTGAATCACATGGTGTTTCAGTTCTTCATCTACCATAGCGCTTCCGCCGTATTTGACTACAATAATCTTGCGGTTAAACCTCTGGATATAAGGCAGGGCTTCTATTAACGTCTCCGCTTTCTGCATGATTGTTTCATCGAGTTTCATCGGTTTTTTCTCCCCTTCCTGTCAGATTATGAACGGTAATCTGCATTAATTTTTACGTAATCAAAGGTTAAATCGCAGCCCCATGCAGTAGCAGAAGCGTCTCCCATTTTTATGTCTGCGATAGCGGTAACTTCCGGCTGGGACAATATCTCTGTCGCCTGTTCCTCACTATAAGGAAGGGCTACCCCGTTTTCAATAATCTTTAAAGTTCCGGCAGAGCTTTCAAAATACAGGTCTACCTGTTCCGGATCAAACTGCGCTCCCGAATAGCCCATAGCGCATAAAATCCGTCCCCAGTTGGCGTCGTGTCCGAAAATTGCCGCCTTGGTAAGGGAAGAGGTAATAATGGATTTGGACAGGGTAACCGCCTGTTCCTTGCTTTCTGCCCCCACTACTTTTACCTCAAATAATGCTGTACAGCCTTCTCCGTCTCCTGCCATCTTCTTCGCCAGAGTCTCGTTTACGTAATTCAGCGCCTTGCAGAATTCCTGGTAATCTTCGTTTTTTTCCGTAATGACCGGATTTCCTGCCTGACCGTTTGCTAAAAGCAGCACCGTATCGTTGGTAGAGGTATCGCCGTCTACGGAAATCATGTTGTAGGTGTCTTTAATGTCTTCCCGAAGGGCTTCCTGCAGCAGTTCTTTGGAAATTGCCGCATCTGTGGAAACAAAGCTTAACATGGTGCACATATTCGGATGAATCATGCCGGATCCTTTGCACATCCCGCCGATGGTAACCGTTTTTCCTCCTAGCGCAATCTCCACAGCCACCTCTTTTTTCTTGGTGTCTGTCGTCATAATTGCCTTTGCTGCATTGGTTCCCGCCTCTTTTGTACTGGATAAAACAGGAGCCATTGTTTCAATGCCTGCCGTAATCTTATCCATGGGAAGCTGCATTCCGATGACGCCGGTAGAAGCCACTAAAACGCTGTCTTCTGGTATATGAAGCGCCTTAGCAGCCGCCTTGGCAGTCTCCTTACAGTATTCCATTCCCTCTGCTCCGGTACAGGCATTGGCAATTCCCGCATTGACCACAACTGCACGGGCGCTGTCCCCGCTTGTTACCTGATTTTTATCCCACTTGACAGGAGCCGCTTTTACCAGATTGGTCGTAAATGTTCCCGCTGATACGCAGGGGCTTTCGCTGTAAATCAGCGCCATGTCCTGGCGGTTCTGGTACTTGATCCCCGCTGCTGCCGAAGCTGCATAAAAGCCTTTTGCTGCCGTTATTCCGCCTTCTATTATCTTCATAATCCGTCTCCTTTTATCCGATAAATTTCGTAATATTTTCTTCGTTTAAAATAAAATCATAGAAATTGACGTCTTCCCGTTCATTCCAGCCCACTCCCTGCCAGAATGCATTTCCCACCTGGTTAGATTTAAAGGCAATCAGGCTGACCTTGTTGATTCCTTCTTCTCTCAGCGCGTACATACACCACCTTGCCATTTCGTGTCCTATTCCGTGTTTCCGGTAGCTTTTTTCCACGCACACGTGATAAAAATAACCGGTTCTTCCATCGTGTCCGCAGAGAATATTGCCGATAATCCGCCCATTCTGGACCGCGACAACGCTGGTAGAAGGATTTCGTTTCAAAAACCGTTCTACCCCTTCTTTTGAATCATCTATGGAGCGGATTCCAAACCCTTTAATGGTCTGCCACAGCTTAAAAACCTGGTCATAATCTTCTAGTTCCATAGGGCGGTAAAGAATCTGCATGGTACCTGACATACGCCTTTTAATCCTTTCTTACTCATTTTTCTAAGCTTCCGGTTCCATTAAGGGAACATAGGAATCTGCTTTAATCCCGTATTTTCCGGAAGACCAAACATCAGATTCATGTTCTGGACGGCCTGGCCTGCCGCGCCTTTTACCACGTTGTCGATAGCTCCCATCATCACAATCCGGTTGGTACGCGGGTCGATTTTAAAGTTCACATCTGCAAAATTGCTGCCTTCTACAAAACGGGTCTGGGGAACCATATCCTTTTCCAGAACGCGTACAAAATACTCATTGGCATAGTATTTGTCATATACTGCTTTTACTTCTTCATAAGACACCTTTTCTGTCAAAGAAGCGTAAGCGGTTACTAAAATTCCCCTGTTCATAGGAACTAAATGGGGAGTAAAACTGATGGTAACCGGCTGTCCGGACGCATAAGAAAGCTGCTCTTCAATCTCCGGCGTATGTCTGTGGGTGGCAACGCCGTAAGCTTTGATATTTTCATTTACCTCACAGTACTGGCTGTCTACTTTTGCCCCTCTTCCTGCTCCTGAAGTGCCGGATTTTGCATCAATAATAATGGTAGACATATCAATCAGCCCCTCTTTTGCCAGCGGATATATGGATAAGAAGGAGCAGGTTGGGTAGCATCCTGGATTTGCAATCAGTCTGGCTGTTTTCACTGCTTCCCTGTTGATTTCCGGAAGGCCATAAACGGCTTCCCTTATAAACTGGGGGCTGGCATGAGGGATTTTATACCACTGTTCATATACCGAAACATCTTTTATCCGGAAGTCCGCGCTTAAATCAATGATTTTTACCTTTGATAAAATTTCTTCATTTATTAAGGAAGCGCACAAGCCTTGGGGCGTTGCCATAAAAATCACATCCACCAGGTCTGCCAGCTCTTCTATGTCGTCTGCCCTGCACACGTCTTCGGTAATCTGGAACATATTTTGATAAATAGATGCATATTTTTTATCGATATAACTTTTGGAACCATACCATTTAATCTCTACGTCTTCTCTCTGGAGCAGCAGTCTCGCTAATTCTCCTCCTGCATAACCGGTAGAACCAATAATTCCAGCTTTTATCATAAATACTGCCTCCCATCTTTTCATCGCGTTTTGAGTTTTCATAATTATACACTTATATTGAATATTATGCAAGCGGTTTTTTTCACAAATATTTGTGATGGATTTCTTTCTTTTTTTCTAATTTTGCACTTGCATTTTTTTACATAGTGTTGTATATTTATAAGCATCACTTACGCAAAAACAGATTCAGGAGGATGTTCATTATGAAAGAGAAAGTAGTGTTAGCATATTCCGGCGGCTTAGATACCACCGCCATTATCCCATGGCTGAAAGAAACCTTTGATTACGAAGTTATCTGCTGCTGCATCGACTGCGGACAGGGCGAGGAACTGGACGGTCTGGACGAGCGTGCCAAGATGTCCGGCGCTTCCAAGCTTTATATTGAAAATATTATTGATGATTTCTGTGATAATTATATTATGCCATGTGTAGAAGCAGGCGCTGTTTATGAAAACAAATATCTGCTTGGTACTTCTATGGCGCGTCCTGCCATTGCCAAGAAATTAGTAGAAATTGCCCGAAAAGAAGGCGCAGTTGCCATCTGCCACGGCGCTACCGGAAAGGGAAATGATCAGATCCGTTTTGAGCTTGGCATCAAAGCTTTGGCTCCGGATATTAAAATCATTGCCCCATGGCGTATGACCGATGTATGGACCATGCAGTCCCGTGAAGACGAGATCGAATACTGCAAGGCTCATGGCATTGACCTTCCATTCTCTGCGGATTCCAGCTACAGCCGCGACCGCAACTTATGGCATATCAGCCATGAGGGACTGGAATTAGAGGATCCGGCAAACGAGCCAAACTACAAGCATCTGCTGGTTCTTGGCGTAACTCCGGAAGACGCGCCGGATCAGCCGGAATACGTAACCATGACCTTTGAAAAAGGCATTCCTACCAGCGTAAACGGCGAAAAAATGAAGGTTTCCCAGGTCATTTCCAAGTTAAATGAATTAGGCGGAAAGCATGGAATCGGTATCGTGGACATTGTAGAAAACCGCGTCGTAGGAATGAAGTCCCGCGGCGTCTATGAAACTCCAGGCGGCACCATCTTGATGGAAGCCCACCAGCAGTTAGAAGAGCTGATCTTAGATCGGGCTACCATGGAAGTAAAGAAAGATATGGCAAATAAATTTGCACAGATTGTCTATGAAGGCAAGTGGTACACCCCTCTGCGCGAGGCAGTCCAGGCATTTATCGAGTCCACCCAGCAGTATGTAACCGGCGAAGTAAAATTCAAGCTGTACAAGGGCAATATTATCAAAGCCGGAACCACCTCCCCATACTCTTTATACAGTGAGTCCCTGGCTTCCTTTACTACTGGAGATTTATACGATCACCACGATGCAGACGGCTTTATTACGTTATTCGGTCTGCCGTTAAAGGTCCGCGCCATGAAATTGGCAGAAGTAAAAAATAGTCAGAAAACGGAATAACCCCTACATTTTTGCAGCAGTCCAGCCATGCATATTCGCATGGCTGGACTGTTTCTATTTTTTTCTTACAATACTATGAATATTATTGAACTCCCTGTGCTGGTTCTGATATAATAAGAAAAAATTTGTTCAGGCAGCGGCCCTGGACGCCTACAATCAACAAAGGGGGACACTCTATGGAATCTATGAACTTAAACGGACAGCCTTATACCGCCAGTATGAATCAGACGGAATCTCTCGGACGCTACACAGCTAAGACCTTTGGCTGGATGTTTGCCGGCCTGATGCTTACCTTTCTGATTGCCTTATTCGGCTATTCTACAGGTGCGGTTATTTATGTATTTGCAGTTCCGTACCTGTACCTGATATTGGGAATTGCAGAGCTTTTTGTTGTAATCTTCTTGTCTGCCCGTATCCAGAAGCTTTCCGTGGGCGCAGCAAGAGCGTTGTTTTTCACGTATGCAGCATTAAACGGCGTTGTTTTTTCCGCCTATTTCTTAATCTATGTCACTGCAGACCTGATTCTGGCTTTTGGCGCAACCTCTGTGTTCTTCGGTGTTATGGCGCTTATCGGCTACTTTACCAACGCTGACTTAAGCCGCCTGCGCAACTTCCTGATGGGCGGGCTGATTTTCCTTCTGGTCTTTTGGATTTTTGCCATGTTCATTGATTTGAGCCAGTTTTCTACCATTGCCTGTACGGTAGGCATTTTCATCTTCCTGGTATTTACCGCTTACGATACCCAGAAGATTCGCGCTTACCACACCTACTACGCCCAGAGCCCTGATATGCTGGCAAAAGCATCCATCTTCAGCGCTTTGGATCTTTACCTGGATTTCATCAACCTGTTCTTATATCTCATAAGACTTCTTGGAAGAAACCGGAATTAACCAGATATGCAGTACGCCCATGGGTTTTCCATACGGAAGCCCATGGGCGTATTTTTTTCTTATAGATACTCCTCTAATTCTCCTATGCTCCTCGGCATGGGAAGAGAGGGATCCAGGATATTTTTCTGACATAAACGGTTAAACAGACGCATGACTGCGGGCTGAACCAGGTGGGTTTCTTCCAGCAGTTTTTTATCGGCAAACACCTCGCAGGGAGGCCCCTGACGCAGCACCCTTCCCTCATGGAACACAGCCGCTTCATCTGCCCAGGCAAAAGCATAATCCACATCATGGGTTGCCATCATTACCGTAATCCCTTTTTCGGTCATCTGGTCTACGACGCGGTTTACCATCTCTGTATGTCTGGGATCCAGCGCAGAAGCAGGCTCATCCATAATCACAATTTCCGGTTCCATAACCAGCACGTCTGCAATGGAAACCAGCTTCTTTTGTCCTCCTGACAGGGCATGAACCGGCTTTTCCCGAAACGCGCTGATATTCATCTCTTCCATCATCCGTTCCGTCGCCTCTTTTGCCTGTTCTTTTGACGCTCCCAGGTTTAAAATCCCAAAAGAAATCTCCTGATACACACTGGCAGAGAACAGCTGATTATCCGGATCCTGAAAAACGATTCCGACCTTTCTGCGCAGATCTAAGAGTCCTTTTCTGGAATAATCCACAGGTTTTCCCTCATAATACAGCCTTCCCATACTGGGTTTATGAATCCCGTTGCAGCACAAAAAAAACGTGGATTTTCCGGAACCGTTAGAGCCTAATACTGCTACTTTGCTCCCTCTTCTGATCTGGATGGAACATTTATTTAACGCCGGAGTCCTGCTCCCGTCATAGGTAAAACAAAGGTCCTCTGCCTCTAATATCATCTCGCTCATCTTCTTTTCCCCACTATCTTATTTCTATCCACAGCATTAGAATAACGGCCAGTTCAAATGCGGCAATTCCCATAATTTCTTTCCTTTTTGGAGGATATTCTTCTTCTAAAACCTGGATTTTGCCGTCATAACAGCGTGCTTCCATGGAATCATACAACGCTCCCGAACGCTTTATAGAACGGACAAACAGATCCGCTCCCAGCATCCCAAATGACTGGAGACTGGTTTTATAATTCCGGTATCCAAGCCTGGAGTGCTGGGCCGTAAAAATTGCATGGGCGCTGTCTAGCAGCACAAAGATGAACCGATAAATCAGAAGCATTAATTCTATCAGCACCTTGGGGCACTTCATTTTCCGAAGCAGGATCAGAAGATCCGGCATGGTGGTATTGCAGGCCAGAAAATACATACAGGAAACGGCTCCCATGGCTGTGCAGAATACCTGAATCCCATATCTGGCGGTCTCTTTTCCGGCTGTCACATACCATCTTCCAATGGAAACTTCAAAAAGTTCCAGAGGCGTTTCCCGAATGGATATTCCCAAAACCAGAGCGTTCATTATTAAAAATACCAGAGGGATTGCTAACAGATTCCGATAATCAGAAAAGGGGATTTTGCCCTTTCTAACTGTCAAAATCCCCATAACCATAAATACCGCAGCAGATACCAGAACCGATCTTCCGGTCACGCAAAGCGCCAGAGTAATCATAGAAAAAGCAAACTTTTCTCCTGCATTTACATACCTCAGTTCCGAGCTGTAACTCAGCCGATCTATGGTAATCATTTAAATGTCATCCTCATCCTTCATCCATTTTTTCCGTTCCACAAAGCGTCCCATAAAAAATGCAATAATTCCAACTCCAATTCCAGTCTGTACGCAAAAGAGCATACTTTCTACTTCACCTGGAAGCTCGCCGCCCAGAATCGTTTCCAGAACTGGAGCCGCCCATGGCTCATAGTCCGGATCGGTTGTTTCAATTAACGTATTTCCTTTATCGTCTGCTCCGCCAAACTCAGCATCTTTTAATAAAAACAAGGGAGCAAATGCAATCACTGCTGCGGTAATCAGCAGTATGATTACCAGTTTCTTACTGCTTTTTTTGGTACCTTCCATTGTTATCTTGCCTCCCTTCCATATCCGACTGCCCGAAGTTCCGGTCTTGCATAGCTTTCCAGTCCGGTTATAATAACTACTGTCAAAAGACCTTCTACAATTGCTAATGGGAGCTGAGTTCCTGCGAAGATAATCAGGTTTTCTTTTAACGCCATCCCAAATGTTGTCGCAGAATTATGAGCCAGTGCAAGCTGGAATGCAGTCACACAGTAAGTAATCAAATCTCCTAAAAATGCGGCAAAAAAGACGGATACTTTCCGGTTTACCTGGAAGCGGTTCAATAAACGGTATACCAGATAAGAAACAAAGGGGCCGGCAATGGCCATGGAAAACGTATTGGCTCCCAAGGTTGTAAGACCTCCATGGGCCAGTAAAACTGCCTGGAACAGCAGCACAATCAATCCCAGAACCGATACTACTGCAGGGCCAAATAAAATGGCTCCCAGGCCAGTTCCTGTCATATGGGAGCAGCTTCCGCTTACGGAAGGAATCTTCAGGGAAGAAATTACAAATACAAAGGCTCCCGACATGGCAAGCAGAGTAATGGCCCGCCTGTTTTCTCTTAAAATTTTCTGGATAGCCAAAAATCCGGCAGCCAGAAACGGAAGGGAAATGGCTCCCCAGGCCAGACAGGATCCAACCGGCAGCGCCCCCTCCATAATGTGCATGGCATAAGCAGTGGAGGGAAATCCAAACGCAGCAGCGGCTACTATGCCTGCAGTCAACAGTGTCTTTTCTTTTTTCGTCATACTGACTCTCCTTTCATTCTTTGTGCGTACCCATCCCGCACCAATTTTTAACAGCAAAAAACGCTCTTTCATTACAGACTGGTCGTTTTGGAAGAGCGCTGACGGCAGGGTATACGCCGTCCGCACAAAAAGCCGTCTTTCGCAGCTTTTTGTGCAAATTTCCTATGGCGGGCAGTTCTTCTGGCTCAAGCGTCATCGCTTCTCTCCGCCTTCCCTGACCTTTAAGCCCAGTGGCATCTGTAGAGAGAAACTCTTCTATTACAGCGGCGTGACCGCGGAGGATTTTCACCTCGCTTCCCTATTCTCCTGCGGAATGAATCGCAGGCACCGCACCACATTCAATTGTAGGTTTATTATAAAAAATCCTTATCCTGCTGTCAATCTGATTTCAAAATATTATTAAATCAGCCCCATCAGCGCCGGCAGACCGGTACTGATAACTGGCAGATAGGTAACTAAAACCAATCCTGCCAAAATTGCTAAGTAATACCACAGCATATACGGCATGGTTTTCTGCAGAGACGTATCTCCAACTTTAATTGCCACAAACAGGGTATTTCCAACTGGCGGAGTAATGTTTCCAATACATAAGTTGTATACCAGAATCAGACCAAAATGAACCGGATGCATCCCGAAAGTCTGGACAATCGGCAGGAATAATGGGGTAAAAATCAAAATTGCAGGGGTTACATCCATAAAAGTACCCGCAATCAGAAGAATCAGATTCATAATCAGCAGAATCAGATACTTATTATTGGTAAGCCCCAGCAAAGCTGCGGAAACGGCCTGGGGAATCTGGGTAAAAGCCATTACCCAGCCTAAGATATTGGATACGCCGATTAAAAATACTACCATGCCGCTCATCTTAGCGCTGTCTACTACGATTTCCCAGAAGGATTTTAAGGTAATATTTTTATACAGAACCCCCAGGAGCAGAGCGTAAACCACTGCAATCGCAGCGCCTTCTGTAGCAGTGAAAATACCTCCTACAATACCGCCGATAACCACTACGATTAAAGACAATGCCGGAATCGCCTTGTAAGTGCAGACCCAGAGATTCTTCCAGTCATATCTGCCTTTTGAACCCTTATAGCCCATTTTCTTTGCAAGGAAAATTCCAACGATAATACAGCAGATTGTCCACAAAATACCTGGAATATATCCTGCCATAAACAAAGCAGCAACCGAAGTTCCTCCGGATGCCAGGGAGTAGGTAATTAACGCATTGGAAGGTGGAATTAACAGTCCGGACGGAGCGGATGCGCCATTGGTTGCCGCGCACAGCGCCTTGTCATAACCCTGTTCTTCCTCGCCGCCTTTTACCATGCTTCCGACTGCCGCTGCTGCTGCAGAAGCAGAACCGGAGATTGCTCCAAACAGGGCGTTTGCTCCTGCATTGGTAACCAGAAGCGCTCCTGGAAGCTTTCCTAACAGAGCCATAACAAAATCAACCAGGCGTTTTGCAATACCACCCTGATTCATCAGATTTCCAGCCAGGATAAAAAACGGTATCGCTGTCAGGCTGAATTTGCTCATGCCCACAAAGGTTCTCTGCGCGCCTGTAACCACTGCAACATCCAGGGGAATTACCTGTAAAATTGCGACCAATGAAGAAATTCCGATGGAGTATGCAATGGGTACTCCTAATGCCAGAAGTCCCAGCAGAACTATCAGAATAATCATTAACGACTGAATTGCCATTTACTTCACCTCTCCTTCTGCTTCCGTTCCTTTTACAATTTCAACTATATTCATAACCGTATAAATCATATTTAAAATGCCGCACAGGGGAAGTACAATGTAAAAAATACCAATGGGAATTCCTAAGGAAGAAGTCATCTGTCCCATAGCCAGAGTGGAAATCTGGATTCCTCCGTATACCAGGATAACGGCCGAGAAAATAAAAGCAATCAGTTCACACAGGCAGTTCAGTACCTTCTGTCCGCTTTTGCTGCACCGCTCTACCAGAATCGGGATATTCATATGCCCTCTTTCACTGGTAACGATGGCGGCTCCCATCAGGCTGGCCCAGGCAAACAGGTAGGAAACCAGCTCCTCCGACCAGGTAGAAGGGGATTTTAAGATATAACGGGTAAACACCTGCCAGCAGGTCAGAACAACCATTGCTAAAAAACTGATGCCTGCCAGTCCGCGAAGTATGGTATTTAATAAGTTCCGCAGTTTTTTCATCTCTTTGCACCCCCTACTCTGCCGCCGATGGATACTCGGCATTGTATTGTTGAATCTTCTCGTAAATCGGTCGAATATCCGGATGGCCGCTTAAAAAATCTTCATGCATCGGCATACAGATGTCCTGGAACGGCTTGGTGTCTGGATACAAAAACTGTACCTTCTGCTCATTTTCAGCTTTTTTCTTTGCCTCTTCTACTGCCTTGACCCACTCTTCCCGTTCCACCTGGTTGACCAGATCAAAGCCTTCTTCAAACACAGCCCGATCTTCTGCAGACAGTTTTTCCAGAAAGTGATTGTTGGCAACTAAAATATCCGGAATCATCTGGTGCATATCATACGAATAAAACTTGCACACGTCTCCATGTCCATTGGAGGTCAGCGCCATCTCATTATTTTCTGCTCCGTCAATTACTTTTGACTGCAGTGCCGTATACACCTCTCCAAATCCCATCGGAGTAGCAGATCCGCCTAACAGACTCATCATCTGGACATTAGTAGGAGACTGCTGGACACGGATTTTTAATCCTTTTAAATCAGCCGGAGTCTGAATGGGGGTGGAAACTGTATAAAAGTTTCTGGTTCCTGCATCAATCCAGGTAACTGCCTGGAAACCAGCGTCTTTTGTGGATTCAAAAATGGGAGACGTAATGCTCTCATCATCCATAGCTGCATGGTATGCCTCTTCTGATGCAAACAGGTATGGCATATTAAACAAGGTATAATTCTCGGAAAATGTCTCCAAAATAGAGTTGCTGGCTACACAGATATCAATGGCTCCCGTCTGGGTCAGCTGAACCATATCCGTCTGAGAGCCCAAAAGCTCGCTTGGATAAACTTCTACATCATACTTGTCTCCCAGCCTGCTCTCAATAAACTCTTCAAATGCAAGCAGCGCAATATTGGTAGGATGATCCGAAGCCTGATTGTGTCCTACGTAGATAATATCTTTTCCACCGGCAGAGGAACCGCATCCGGCAGTCAGGACAACTGCTCCGCAGACAATGCCTGGAAGCAGCCATTTTTTCTTTTTCTTTCTCATTATCCAAGTCCTCCTTTTCTATTATTTCTACTCATTATATCAATTCTTCGCCCCTATGGCAGTTGAAGAACTATCCTTTCCATAATTTTATTCCTTATTCTGTTAACTCTTTTGCACTTGCAAGATAATAGTGGCGTCCGTTGGCGCTGGTGCTGATTTCTCCCAGGGCCGTCAGCCCTTTTGCCTTTATCTTTCTGGCTTCCTTTACAAATTCTCCTGCCTCTATCAGCAGATCGGAAAGCTGGAGAGCCATCTGCCACTGTCCTTCTTTCAGCTTTGCTTCTGCCTCTGCCAGTACCTTTTCCGCTCCGGCCAGGCTTACCATTTCCGCTGAAAATACCGAGTCCGGAAGACGGCTTAAGTTCGTGGCATTTCCATCAAACCAGCCAAAATATCCATGGTAAATCGAGCGGACAGACCACTCTGCTGTTCCATAAAATTCACCCAGATACGGCAGATTTTCATATTCTTCTGGAAGTTTTACCGCCTCTACTGCCTCGCTTTCCGTCATTCCCTGATTCATACAGTCCAGAGTCTGCAAAAGGATGGATTCGATGGCGCCGGAAAAGTTTTTCAGCACTTCCTGTACTGCTTCTGCTCCAATTACCGGCATGGTATGACCTGGCAAAAGCGCCTTTGCCGGATACGTCATAATCATTCTTAAACTGTCTACCCAGGCAGCAATGTCTCTGTACTGGCTGCCGCGGATGGCGTAAAGATTTGGCCAGCAGCCATAGTAGTTGTCTCCGCAGCACAGGATCTCATCGTCTGGAAGCCAGAGAAACAACTGATCGTCGGTCTCTCCTACTGCTGAAACCAGTTCTATCCTGACTCCGTCAATGACCCGTTCTACCTGTTCTTCCTTTTTATAAACGGTTGTAGGCGGCAGAAAATCGTATGTTCCGTCTCCTACTGCATTCCCTTCCCGAATTCCGATTCCCTGGGTAATGCATTCTTCTTCCGTCAGCCGGTAGCCAAACTGACGCACCGTCCGCCGCATCAGTACATCATTGATTTTTTCTGTGTACTTTAAAACCGGACGTCTCGGAGCAAACGCAATGATTTCTTCTGCCGTATCCCGAAACGCGCCGGAACCTCCTCTGTGATCCGGATGCCCGTGGGTATAAATAATCGTCTTTACCGGCTTTCCATAAGTTTCGTCCAGTTCTGTTCTGAGGCGCTTTGCCCGCTCGTCGGAATCCAGGGCGTCCACCAGAATCAGAGAATGTTCTCCCTCAATTACAATGCTGTTGCTGTGGCCGTATCCTACGTAAATCACAATCCGGTCATTGATCCGGATTGCCTGTCTGGTATAAGATGCCTTTGCATGGCTGCGCAGAAGCTCTGCCGCGTGTTCCTGAAACATATCCATTCCTCCTTTTTCCTTCCATTGTAGCCCAAATCCTCACTTTTGCAAAGAAGGCACAAAAAGGTAACTGATCCTGTCCCTTACAGTCTCTTCACAAACAGCGCCCGAATGGCGTTCAGAACTGCAAGAATCATAACTCCTACATCGGCAAAAATGGCAAGCCACATATTGGCAATGCCGAATGCGCCTAAAATCAGGCATACCGCCTTGATTCCCAGGGCAAATACAATGTTTTGGTATACGATTCCCAGACATTTTCTGGAGATCTTAATTGCCTTTGCAATCTTTAACGGATCGTCATCCATCAATACAATGTCGGCTGCCTCAATTGCTGCGTCCGACCCCATTGCGCCCATTGCAATTCCAATATCGGCTCTGGACAAGGCAGGCGCATCGTTGATACCGTCTCCCACGAAAACAATCTTTTCTTTCTGCTTATTCCCTGCCTGCTTTTCTTGTAACAGTTCTTCTACCCGTTTTACCTTATCGGCCGGAAGCAGTTCGCTGTAAACCCGATCAATTCCCAGGTCTTCTGCCACCTTATCGGCTACCCGTTTGCTGTCTCCGGTCAGCATTACCGTCTCTTCTACACCGGCTGACTTTAATGCCTGGATTACCTGTTCTGCATTCGGCTTGATGATGTCGGAAATCACAATATGGCCTGCATATTTTCCATCAATGGCCATGTGTACAATCGTTCCAATGGAATGGCATTCGATATAAGGAACGTTCAGCCGCTTCATCAATTTGTCATTACCGGCTGCAACCTGATGGCCATCCACAACAGCCATTACGCCGCTTCCGCTGATTTCCTCAATGTCTCTTACACGCGAGCAGTCCAGCTCCTGTCCGTATTCCCTCTGGATGCTTTTGCTGATTGGATGGGAAGAGGCGCTCTCTGCCAGAGCTGCAAATTCCAGGATTTTCTGGTTTTCCAATTCGTTGTGATGGATACCGTTTACTACAAATACGCCCTGGGTTAAGGTTCCCGTTTTATCAAATACCACTGTCTTTGTTTTCGATAAGGTCTCCAGATAATTGGATCCTTTTACCAGGATTCCCTCTCTGCTGGCTCCGCCGATTCCTGCAAAAAAGCTGAGCGGAATACTGATTACCAGTGCGCATGGGCAGCTGATTACCAAAAACGTTAACGCTCTGTACATCCACTGGCTCCACTGCGGATCCGCTCCTAAAAACAGCATCTGCACAAGAGGAGGAACCAGAAGCAGCGCCAGGGCGCTGTAGCAGACCGCTGGTGTATAATACTTGGCAAATTTTGAAATGAATTCCTCTGATTTTGATTTTCTGGAACTGGAATTTTCCACTAATTCCAGAATCTTGGAAACCGTGGATTCTTCAAATTCTTTGGTTGTCTGAATCTTTAATACCCTGGTCATATTCACACAGCCGCTGATTACTTCATCCCCAGTGCTGACCTCTTTGGGAAGGCTTTCTCCTGTCAGGGCGCTGGTATTCAAGCTAGAATTTCCTTCTATAATGACGCCGTCAATGGGTACTTTTTCACCTGGATGAACTACGATTACCGTTCCTACTGGCACATCGTCCGGATCGACTTTTTTCAATTTTCCGTCTTCTTCTAGATTCGCATAATCCGGCCGGATATCCATCAAAGCGCTGATATTTTTCCTGCTTTTTCCCACTGCATAGCTCTGGAACAGTTCTCCGATCTGGTATAGCAGCATAACGGAAATCGCTTCTGCATAATCGCCGCTTTCTAATAAACCGATGGCCATTGCGCCTACTGTAGCAACTGCCATTAAAAAGTTTTCGTCAAATACCTGGCGGTTTAAAATACCACGGAACGCTTTTCTTAAAATATCGTAGCCGATGATTCCATACGGGATCAGATACAGGGCAAACCGGCCGTAGCCTTCTACCGGAACAAATTCCAGCCCTATCATCAGGATTGCAGTTACGATAATACGAAACAACATCTTTTTCTGCTTTTTCGTCATAGTTACCTCCTTATTGTATCATATGAGCATTTATTCATATGTGTATTACCGCTGTTATTATACTTCCCCAAAAAAGAAAAGTCAATCAAAACTTTGTGCCGCACCAAAAAACTCCCGTCTGATTCTGAGACCATGCTCAAAACCAGACGGGAGTCTCCGACTTTTCTATGTTTTATTCCATGACTTCTGACGCCATTTCTACCAGCTGTTCTTCCGTCATAGGAGTTTCAAACGACATCAGCAGATAACTGATACCGTCTTTCTGCCATTGTACGCTGCTGTAGCTGGTTCGTTCTACCGTATCGCTTCCATATCCCACCTGCAAGGTACCAGCTTCCTCTGCCGCCTTCTCCTCTTCGGTCAGTTCATAGGACGGAGGTACAAACATACAATCCTGTTTTGTATAATAATAAGAAATTCCTTCTTTTTCATGGGCTGTTCCGGTTATCTCTTCTCCTGCCCTGCTTGCATATTCATTTAAGGTCACTTCCGGCATTCCGTCTTTTTCATACTGAAGGGTCACTTCTGTCGGAAGCTTTGTCTGGTTTCCTCCATCATCTACTCCGGAAGTATGAAGAGGATAACCTTTTGCAAATTCATATCCGTTGGAAAACGTTTCCGGAGCATTGACATTGAATGGAATCTGATAGTCTTTTTCTGCCTTCTCCAGTTCCTCGTAAGAAGAAAATTCTTCCTGCACAGTACTATGTGTGATAATTCCTTTAAACTGTCCTGCCGCCATTACGACTGCGCTTCCTAAAATGCACATGGCTCCTGCTGCAACTGCGATTTTCTTAAATTTCCATCCTGTATGCTTCATATTTGTTTCCTCCTTTATTTGTGCGAAAACCCTGTTTCTCAAGGCTTCTTCCCGTCCCAGATCCTCGTTTTTTCCATAGTTGAGAGGTTCTGCCTGACAATCCAGGGCGTCTCGGATCCGGTTGTCTATCTCCTGGTCCCATAGTTCTTTTGATTCTCTAAAATCCCATTGTCTCCTTCTCACAGCAGTACCCTCCCTTCTAAATCCGTACTGTAAAGTTCTTCTTTTAATCGTTTTCTTGCCCCATAAAGTCTGGATTTGACCGTACCTTCCAGACAGCCGGATAATTTTGCAATTTCTTTTGTACTCATCTCTTCAAAATAGTACAAAATTACCATGGTTCTCTGTTTGACAGGCAGTCTCAGAATTGCCTGATACAGTTCTTCGGCTTCTTCCTTCCGTTCCACAACCCTGAAAACCGAATCTGCCAGGTCTTTGGCCTCCGGATTACATGTCTCCATGGTATCTCCTGCCGGATGCTCCCTGCTTTTCTTTTTTAAATAACGCCAGGCAATTCTGGTCATCATCCGGAGCAGCCAGGTCCTAAAATATTCCGGCTCCCGTATGGTTTCTTTTTTTAAATAGACCTGGACAAATGTTTCCTGGACAATATCCTCGCTGTCCGCGTAATTTCCGGAAATCAGGTATGCCAGTTTCAGCAGATCCCTCTGGTTTCTTTGCATCAGTTCTTCCAGGGCGTCCAGGTCATTTTTTTGCATACGCAGAACCAGTTCGATGTCTTCCATCCTCATTTCCTCCTTCCTGTTTGGTGCACCTATCCTATAGAGACATGGTTGATACAAATGGTTCAGTTTTTTTCGAATTTTCTTTTAATTTTTTCCGGATTGCAGGAATTCTGGCCAGAGTGTATTCATAGCCGGCTTCCATTGCTGGTTCCATAATAGAAAAATCCAGAAGTCCCCCTCTTTTTTCCATCTCCGGCCGTAAAATCAGCCGATCCCTTTGAGAATGGCATCGTTCCAGACTTTCCCCCCTGATGGAAAATGACCGGAATATTTCATCCAGCATGGAACTGGTATCATTTAATTCCAGGCTTTTTCCTACGTCTGCTCCCATCACGGTTTTTACTCCGGCAGCAGACAGCAAATCCACTGGCAGATTATAGGTAATCCCGCCATCTGCAAGCAGCCGTCCATCTAAATTTCTTGGCCTAAATATCGCTGGGAAACTGCTGCTTGCCATCATAATCTGGCACAGCATTCCCGTATCTTCCCAGATAATCTGCTCCCCCGCCACTTTGATCGTGTCTTTTTTTCTTCCATATCGTTCCATAAGATTGGTATAAACTACGGTTCTTCCGGAATACAGATCGACTGCCGGAATTAAAATTCCTATTTGGGCATCCTCAAGTTTCGCCCCTTTTGTAATCCGGCACAAATGCCCCAGCAGCTTTTCTCCTTTTAAAAGGCCTTTCATACTGGCTGGCCGTCCTTTTGCAAGCTGCGGCAGCAGCCGGAGCATTCCCCAGTAATCCGGATCCAGAAAACGGCGGCCATTTCTGCTTAAGTAACGCACCTCTTCCTCCAGAGCAGACACCGGCATTCCGGCTGCCAGACAGCCGGCTACAATACTTCCGGAGCTGGTTCCCGCCACGGCGTCCGGCATCATTTTTTTTTCTTCCAATGCCTTTAATACGCCTACATGAACCGCGCCTTTTGTGCCTCCTCCAGACAATGCTAATCCATAATTCATCCGTTTTCCTTCCTGGTTTTTGACTACTATAGCATCAGTGTACAGAAGGCAATCCCCCTGTACACTAATGCTATTCAACGAATTGGATAAAAATTCCCCTATATACAAAATGTTGGGATATGCCTGCATCGCATATCCCAACATTTTATTTTTTACTTTAACTGTTCTTTATAAACTGCAAGAACCTGCTCCATTGCGCTTCGTCCAGGAGCTCCAATGGTAACTCTCTTTTCTACGCAGTTCTTCATGCTGATAGCTTCGTAGATGTCTTCTTCAAAAACCGGACTGATGGCCTTATACTCTTCTAATGTCATATCATCCAGAGCAATTCCCTTGTCGATGCAGAACAGCACCAGCTGGCCTACAATGCCGTGGGCATCCCGAAACGGCACTCCCTTTCCTACCAGGTAATCTGCCGCGTCGGTAGCGTTGGTAAAACCGTTTTTTGCACTGGCTTCCATCACGTCTTTGCGGAATGTCATAGTGGAAATCATACCGGTAAACAGAGCCAGGCAGCCTTTTACCGTATCAATGGCGTCAAATGCCAGTTCCTTGTCTTCCTGCATATCTTTGTTGTAAGCCAGAGGGATTCCCTTCATGGTCGTCAGCAGGGAAACCAATGCGCCGTACACCCGTCCGGTCTTTCCGCGGATCAGCTCCGCAATATCCGGATTCTTTTTCTGGGGCATGATGCTGCTTCCAGTACTATAGGAATCGTCAATCTCTACAAACCGGTATTCATTGGTATTCCAGATAATAATCTCTTCGCAGAACCGGCTTAAATGCATGGAGATTGTAGACAGGGCTGACAATAGCTCGATCAGATAATCTCTGTCTGCTACAGAATCCATGGAATTTAAAGTTGGTCCGTAAAATCCCAGAAGTTCTGCCGTATACTCCCGATCCAACGGGTAAGTAGTTCCTGCCAGGGCGCCGGATCCCAGCGGACAGTAATTCATCCTCTCATAGATATCGTGAAGTCTTCCCCTGTCTCTGGTAAACATTTCAAAATAGGCTCCCATGTGGTGGGCCAGGGTAATGGGCTGTGCCTTCTGCAGATGGGTAAACCCAGGCATAAAAGTATCTAAATTTTCTTCCATAATGACCAGAAGTTCCTGAAGCAGCGCCTTTACCAGGCTGTCAATTTCCTTTATTTCATCCCTGGTGTAAAGCTTCATGTCCAGAGCTACCTGATCGTTGCGGCTTCTTCCTGTATGAAGCCGTTTTCCTGCTTCTCCAATCCGTTCCGTCAGCGTTTCTTCTACAAAAGAGTGGATGTCCTCTGCCCCTGGGGCAATCTCTAATCTGCCGCTTTCCAGATCCTCTAAAATGCCGGACAGTCCTGCTGTAATCTGCTCCTTGTCTTCCTGGGAAATAATCCCTTGTTTTGCCAACATTGCCACGTGGGCCAGACTGCCCTGAATGTCCTGGCGGTAAAACTTCTGATCAAAGGACAAGGATTCATTAAAATTGTGTACTAACTGGTTGGTTTCTTTGGTAAAACGTCCGCCCCATAATTTCATAATGGTATCACTCCTCTTTTTCTTCTATTGTTTCAAAACGGACCGGCTGGCTCTTCCGTTTTTTCAGCGTTTCCAGAATCACGATAAATGCAATCAGAATCACACTTCCTAAGGTAATCAGGATTCCTTCTTTTAATCCCTGCGGCTGGTATTTCATGGAAATAGTATGGCGGCCTTCCGTCAGATCCACTCCTAAAAAGGTATCAAACAGCTTCCTGTCTTCCACTGGCTTTCCATCGACCCGAATCTCCCATCCCTTATCGTAGGGAATGGAAGTAAACAGCGTTCCCGCATATCCTGCCGTAATCTCGCCTTCTAACTCTGTGTCATTCCATCTGGTCAGATTCCACGGCATCCGGTTTAAAATATCGCAGGTTTCTGCCAATCCGGTTTCGTCAAACCGATAGACCCGCACATCCATAATCTGGCTGCTGTCGCAGGTCATGGACAGATTCTGGCCGCTTTCCAGATAGCCAAGCTCTAAGAGATACCCTCTGTCCACATTTTCAAAGGTTTTGGACTCTTCCCCCAGGTTTACCGTTACTTCTTTTAACTTTCGGTTCATCACAAAGGCGTAGTATTCTCCGGATTCTTCTATGGCAACTTCATACTGGTTTCCAAATACTTCCCCATAGGTTTCTAAAAGTACCGGACTAGCTCCTACCGCCATACACAGGTCGTTCTGCACATCGGCTGGATTCGCCATATCAAGCTGCCAGTACTCCTCTAAACTGCTGTCAATTACAAATCCCAGAGGCAGGGTGTAATCGTTCTCATACAGATAGGTTTCTCCTGACTCTGCCACATAGGACATATGAGTTTCATACACCGGTTTTTCGGAATATAAGGCATACCGGATGCTGAACAGGGCGTCTACCAGGGGAGTGCTTCCCGTAATGCTGTACGCATTGGTAGAACTTTCACATCCTATTTTCTTGAAAAATGCAGACAAATCGGCATTGGCTGTAGAAGAAAACAGGGAGACGGAAGGAAAATTCATCCAGGCGCCGTCATTTTTCGTCTTTCTCGTTACCTTTTCCACTCGGAAAAAGCTGTCATTTGGAAGCAGATCTCCCACTAATTCCCGAACGTCTTCATTGTCTTTTACATAACTGGTACGGCTTGTGGTCGTAACGGACGTAACTGCCATATTTACCGCTGATTCTATGGATACCAGGCCCAGCGTCATCAAAATCAAGGTATTTCTGCCGACGCGCCGCTTCATAAACAGCCACATCAGCCCTGTGTAAGCAGCCAGGAAGATCAGCGCCACATAAAATACCGCAAAATGGAAGTGCTCTTCCGTAACCAGTTTTTCTGCCAGAATCACAAATCCGGCAGATGCAAAAAAGGCGGCTGACAAATGACGGACCGGCATTTCCCTTAAATGCACATAAGCCCGATAGCAGATGACCAGCATCAAAAAGATGTAAATAAAGGACTGACGGCAGGGAAGGCTGTTGGGATAGTGGAACCCATGCCAGATAAAATTTAATACGTTTACGGAAAAGCTGGCGTAAAACATAAGGAGCATTCCCGAATATACGGCCTTTTCCTTTAAAGAGATCTGCCTGCAGCCCAGATACAGCAAAAACAGCAGAAATACGGCTACTCCGCAGTAAATATTCGGCCAGTGATCCAGACCGATTTCTGTCTCTACATTGCCGATATGACGGGCAATCATATCGAATATGGAAAAATAGGAACTTACGGTCTTTGGAAAGTTAAAGTCTCCGGAAGCCGTCGCCTGAAGGGCAAAAATCTCCGGAAGCAGCACTGCCGCTGCCAGACCTCCTGCAAGCAGCGAATAAATGGTAAACTGCCTGACTGCTGTAAACAGGCGTTTCCATCCATTCCACCCTTCCAGAATCAGAAGAGCCCCAAAATAGATAACCATAAAAATACAGACCATAATGGAGATATAGTAATTGGAAAGGATGGACATTCCCAGGGCAATACAGTACAAAAGACCTTTCTGCTCTTTTACCAGGCGCTCCAGCCCCAGCATTACGATTGGGAACAGCACGATGCAGTCCAGCCACATAATGTTCCAGCTATAAGCGGCCATATAACCGGACAAGGCATAAAAAATTCCAAAAAAGGCGGCTCCGAAATCCCTGGTGTTGCAGTGTCTGCGCAGATACCAGGCCATAGAAAGACCTGCAAGTCCCGTCTTTAAGACAATGGAATAGGTCATAAACTCAATAATCAGGTTCTTTGGACACAGAACCAGAAGCCAGTTTAAAGGACTTGCCAGGTAATACGCGTACAAAGCAGCAAAGTTTACGCCCATTCCCACATCCCAGCTGTAAAGCAGACTTCCTCCATGAGTCAGCTTATACTGGAATTCTGAGAAAAACGGCGCATACTGGTGGTACATATCGGTTCTTAAAAAACTTTCCTCTCCAAATGGGAAAATTCCCCTTTGCAGGAAAATAATCAGCATGACCAGAACCGGAACAAGAAATGATGCTATCAGTCCGTCTCCTGGACGGATAAAGCTCCTGATACCGGTTTCTTCCGGAAATTCTTCAAACTCTTCCTCGAACTCTTCTTCAAATTCTTCCTCTGGTTCATTCCCTATTTCCCTCTCGATTCTCTCAGAATCTTCCGGTTCCTCCACAAACAAATCCTCTTCCATCAGACGGCTGTATTCTTCCTGAGCGTTCTGCAATGCCTCCTTCGCCGGAAGTCCTTTTGTCTCTCTATCCTGCATATCCAGCAATTCCTCCAATTCTCTGGAAATCCGCTCTACTTCCTCGTGATCCATGGTTCGTCCCCTTTTTTTCTGGTATCTTTAAAAATCCAGAGCTTGCTGAATACATAGTTCATTACCAGATTTACTGCGGATACAATCAATTTTGCCACATAGTTGTTCCAGTTCATCCATCCGACCATAACAACCATCATAACCCATGTTAAGACGCCTGAGGCGCCTCTGCAGGCTACAAACGCAGAAAATTCTTTCCACAGATACGCCGGACGGAAATTAAAATTGCGGAATACGATCAGCTTGTTTACCACATAAGCAAAAGCCACTGCAGCAAGCCAGGACACTGCCTGGGCAATTTTGTAATCAATTCCGGACTCACACATCCCTGCATACACAACCCAGTCTACCAGGGTTGTCAGCACGCCGCAGACAATATAGGAAACCGTCTCATAATTCACGAACTTTTTCCATAATTTTTCTATCATGTTATGTTCTCCCTTTATTTTTATCCATCACATTTTTCTATTCTACCGTTAGTTTCCCTACTTTGCAAGCAAATCCTTTGCCCCTTCTGAATAGTGGATTTCCTCATCCTCTGTGATGAAAAAAGCGTATATCCCTTCCAGGGAGTCAATCAGCTCCATTCCCTTTTCCAATCCCAGGGAAAAACAGGTGGTGCTGAGTCCGTCTCCGTCTACAGAAAGAGGCGACACGATGGTCACATCCGTTAACCCGTTCTGATAAGGGTAACCGTCTCTGGGATTTAAAATATGATGGTAATTTACGCCGTCTTTGATAAAATTGCGTTCGTAAACGCCGGAAGACACGACAGACTGATCTCGGATTTCCAATACTGCCGCCTGTTCATACTGGTCTCCAAACGGTTTCCTAAGGCCAATCCGGAATGGCTCTCCACTTACCTGTTCTCCCAGGCAGAGCACATTGCCGCCCAGATTGATTACCGCGCTTTTCACGCCCTGTCCGGTTAAGTATTCCTTTATCCGGTCGGCAATATAGCCTTTTGCAATGGCTCCTAAATCCAGCTGGACCTGACCATCTTCCAGTTCTATCTGATTTCCCGTAACCGTAACCGCCTCATACCCAACTTTTTTTACCGCCTCTTTTATGGCGGCTTCTTGCGGAATCTGTTTTTTTCCGTCTGTAAACTTCCACAAATCTGACAGCGGCGCAATGGTAATATCAAAAGCTCCGTCTGACAGTCTGCTGTAATACAGGCCTTTTTCAATCAGCTCTGCAGTTTCTGTAGAAACCTCAATTACCCTTTCCTCCGGACTTCTGTGGTTAATCCGGTAAATGTCGCTTCCCTCTTTGGTTTTGCTGAGCATATTTTCATAGTACCGGCACAGTTCTTCACACCGGTCTAAAATAGCCGTATTTTCCGTATCGTATAACGTAATCGTAATAAATGTATCAAATGCAAATGCAGAACGGGTAATCGGTTCTGTTTTCTTTCTGGTTCCTCCTAAGAAGCTGTAAAGAAACAGGGCCGCTGCTGCCAGGACAACCGCCAGCATCAGTCCTTTCTGCCATTTGCTTTCCTGCTTATTTTCTTTTAACAACGCTTGCTGCCTTTCTATCGCGGAAAGAAAACCAGGGGCGTACCAGACCAATCCGGCAGTGCCCCTAATCCTTTGTCTTATCCGTATTTTTTTAATTATCCTTCCAATTTGCCAGCAGTTTCTCCACACTTACCAGCTTTACGCATAAAGAGAACAGATTCATTGCAATCTCCAGGTCGTTTAACGGCGGATAGGTTGGGGCAATCCGGATGTTGCTGTCTTTCGGATCCTTTCCATATGGGAATGCTGCTCCTGCGCCGGTCATGGTTACGCCGGCCTTTTTACATTTTGCCACGATCTCTTTTGCACAGCCGTCCATTGCTTCAAAAGAAATAAAGTAGCCGCCTTTCGGACAGGTCCACTCGCCGATGCCTAAACCGCCCAGTTCCCGTTCCAGGGTCTCTTCTACCAGTTCGAACTTCGGCCGCAGAATCTCTGCATGGCGTCTCATATGTTCAACCATGCCATGAATATCTTTAAAGAACCGGACATGACGCAGCTGGTTTACTTTGTCATGACCAATGGTCTGGTTCTTTAACTGATGGCGGATGTCTGCCAGGTTATTTAAAGAGGTTGCAAGCGCTGCCATACCCGAACCTGGGAAACTGATCTTAGAGGTTGAAGAGAACTTATATACCAAATCCGGATTTCCGGCTCTCTTGCACTCTGCCAGGATTTCGATTAAATGATCCTGATCATGGTCGTACAAATGATGAACGCCATAAGCATTGTCCCAGTAAATACGGAAATCTTTTGCCGCAGGTTTTAAACGCGCAAAACGGCGGACGGTTTCATCTGAATAGGAAATGCCCTGGGGATTGGAATACTTCGGCACGCACCAGATTCCCTTAATGGCCTCATCTTCGGATACGAGCTGTTCTACCAAATCCATATCCGGACCGGTTGGGGTCATTGGAATATTGATCATCTCAATTCCAAAGTACTCGGTAATGGCAAAATGCCGGTCATATCCTGGAACCGGACATAAAAACTTAACCTTATCAAGCTTTGCCCATGGAGTGCTTCCCATAACGCCGTGAGTCATAGAACGGGCAATGGTATCATACATGACATTTAAGCTGGAGTTTCCATAAATAATCAGATTCTCCGGATTTACCTCCATCATATCGGCCAACAGTTCTTTTGCTTCGCGGATTCCGTCTAAAACGCCGTAGTTGCGGCAGTCTGTGCCATCATCACAAGTCAAGTCCGAACTGCTGTTTAATACGTCCATCATGCCCATAGACAGATCCAACTGTTCTACGCATGGCTTTCCCCTGGACATATCCAGCTTCAAATCTTTTCCCTGGTATTCTCGGTACTGGGCTTTCAGGTTTTTTCTTAATTCCATCAGCTCTTCTTTTGTCATTTCAGCATATGGCTTCATCAGTATTCCTCCTTGCATTTGTATGGTATGGGGTGTTGGGGATGCCTTCCTTAATAAATATAGAGGACTTGGCATAATTGTGAATATGATAACACAAATTTTTCAAATATACTACCCCTAATTTTTACATCAGCAATTGACTTTTCCTGAAAAATCGTGTATATTTTACTTTATTAGCAAAATACGTTAATGCATTAAAGTAAGCAGAAGGAGACTTATTATGCCCATTACCGAATTGTTGGAAAAAAACTGCCGTCTGTACGGCGATGACATCAGTCTTGTGGAAATCAATCCGGAGCTTCCGGAAACGCGCCGCGTTACCTGGCGGGAATATAACTTAATTGAACCGTCTCCCGCTCCTTATTACCGCAGGGAAATTACCTGGAACGTATTTAATGAAAAGGCCAACCGGTTTGCCAATCTCCTTTTAAGTTCCGGAATTCACAAAGGGGATAAAGTCGCCATTCTGCTGATGAACTGTCTGGAATGGCTTCCGATTTATTTTGGCATTTTAAAGACAGGCGCCCTGGCAGTGCCGTTAAATTTCCGCTATTCCTCTGACGAAATCGCTTACTGTCTCAGCCTGTCAGAAGCTGACGTACTGGTATTCGGTCCGGAATTTATCGGTCGTGTCGAATCCATTGCAGATGAAATCAGCCGCAACCGCCTTCTGATCTTTGTCGGCGAAGGCTGTCCGTCTTTTGCAGAAGATTACCGAGCCCATGCGGCAAACTGTTCCAGCTCTTCTCCTAAGATCGACATCCGCGATGAGGATGAAGCGGCTATCTATTTTTCTTCCGGTACTACCGGCTTCCCAAAGGCCATTCTCCACACCCACGGCGCTTTGATGCACGCTGCCTTAGCCGAGCAGAAGCACCACGGCCAGACCAGGGATGATGTATTTTTATGCATTCCTCCCCTTTACCACACAGGAGCCAAAATGCACTGGTTCGGCAGCCTTCTTTCCGGAGGTAGGGCGGTGCTTTTAAAAGGCACCTCTCCTTCTGTTATTTTAGACGCGGTTTCTAAGGAACAGTGCACCATTGTCTGGCTGTTGGTTCCCTGGGCCCAGGATATTTTAGACGCCCTGGATCGGGGCGATGTCAAACTGGAGGATTACCAGCTTTCCCAGTGGAGGCTGATGCACATCGGCGCCCAGCCAGTTCCTCCCAGCATGATCAAGCGCTGGAGATCCTATTTTCCTCATCACCAGTACGACACCAATTACGGACTCAGCGAATCCATCGGGCCTGGCTGCGTGCATCTGGGCGTGGATAACATTGAAAAAGCAGGCACAATCGGAAAAGCAGGATACGGCTGGGAAGTGAAAATTGTAGACAGCTCCGGCGCTCCGGTTCCAAAAGGCCAGGTAGGAGAACTGATTGTAAAAGGGCCTGGAGTGATGGTCTGCTATTACCGCGATCCCAAGGCTACGGCTGACGTTTTAAAAGACGGATGGCTGTATACCGGCGATATGGCCCAGGAAGACGAAGATGGATTTATTATGCTGGTAGACCGCAAGAAAGACGTGATTATCAGTGGCGGGGAAAATCTGTATCCGGTTCAGATTGAAGATTTCCTGCGCACCTATGAACCTGTTTACGATGTGGCTGTCATCGGACTTCCGGATAAGCGTCTGGGGGAAATTGCGGCCGCCGTCATCTCTGTAAAACAGGGCTTTTCCTGTACCGAGGAGGATATTAATCAGTTCTGTAAAAAACTGCCCCGCTACAAACGCCCCCATAAGATCATTTTTGCAGACGTTCCCCGCAATCCAACCGGCAAGATTGAAAAGCCAAAACTCCGGACACTTTATGGCAGCAGCCGTCTGGTGGAAGCGCAAAACAGGGCATAAAACGCCCTGTTTTTTCCTTTCGTAAGAGCTTTCAACAAATCTTGACAGAATTTCTTCCAGGCGATACAATAATTAGCACGCTAACTATTAAGAAAGGGGATTTTCTATGTCACAGACAGAAAATAAAATGGGCACAATGCCTGTTTCAAAGCTGCTCTTTACCATGTCCCTGCCAATGATGATCTCTATGCTGGTACAGGCTCTTTACAACATCATTGACAGTATTTTTGTCGCTCAAATCAGCGAAGCTGCCCTGACTGCAGTTTCCCTGGCCTTTCCGATCCAGAATCTGATGATCGCCGTTTCTGCCGGAACCTGCGTCGGCGTAAACGCCCTCCTGTCCCGTTCCTTAGGCGAGGGACGTCGGGATGCCGCAAACCTGACCGCTGTAAACGGAGTCTTTCTGTCTCTGTTAAGTTATCTGGCCTTTGCGTTTCTGGGGCTGTTTTTCTCCCGCATTTATTTTTCCTCCCAGACAAGCAATCCTGAAATTATCGAAATGGGAATTGAATACTTAACCATTTGTACCGTCTTAGGATTTGGCATTTTCGGCGAAATGATGTTTGAACGTCTCTTACAGTCTACCGGACGTACCATTTACAATATGTATTCTCAGGGCGCCGGCGCCATTATCAACATTATTTTAGACCCAATTTTAATTTTTGGTCTTTTTGGCGCGCCTGAAATGGGCATCCAGGGAGCGGCTCTTGCTACTGTTATCGGTCAGATTATTGCCATGATCCTGGCATACCTTTTTAATAAGAAGAAAAACACAGACATTGAACTGTCCTTCCGAGGCTTCCGGCCCCATGGCCATACCATCCGCACCATTTACGAAGTGGGCGTTCCCAGTATGATTATGCAGTCTATCAGTTCCATCATGCTGCTTGGTATGAACAAAATCTTAATCGCCTTCTCTGAGACTGCGGTTTCCGTTCTGGGCGTATACTTTAAGCTTCAGAGCTTTATCTTCATGCCGATTTTTGGTCTGAATAATGGTATGATTCCGATTATCGCCTATAACTACGGAGCGCAGAAGAAGCATAGAATTATCCATACCATTAAGCTTTCCATTATCAGCGCTGTATCGATCATGTTAATTGGACTGATTATTTTCCAGATTTTCCCAAGGGAACTTCTGCTGATGTTCAACGCTTCCGAACATATGCTGGAAGTCGGCATTCCCGCCCTCCGGACTATCAGTCTCAGTTTCCTGTTTGCCGGCTACTGCATTATTGTAAGTTCTGTATTCCAGGCTCTCGGAAACGGCGTATACAGCCTGATCGTATCGGTAATCCGCCAGATTTTAGGAATTCTGCCTTTAGCATACCTGTTTGCCAATGTCTTCGGGCTTCATGCCGTATGGCTGTCCTTCCCTCTGGCAGAGCTGCTTTCCGTACTGTTCAGTACCATCCTGTTTATCCGTATTTACCGGCTGAAAATCAAGCCGATAAGCGACCATTAAGGAGTTGTTATGACCTGTGAATATCTGTTAGTGGATGGCTATAATATCATTCACGCCTGGCCGGAATTAAAGGAACTTGCAGCAGTCAATCTGGACGCTGCAAGGACTTCCCTGCAGGACATTCTCTGCAACTATCAGGGCTATAAAAAATGTAAGGTCATTGTAGTCTTTGACGGCTATAAGGTTAAAAATAATCCTGGCACTGTCATCCAGTACCACAACATCCATGTAGTGTTTACAAAGGAAGCGGAAACCGCCGATCAGTACATTGAAAAAGTTACCCAGCAGATGGATCGGCAATACAGTGTGGCAGTGGCCACTTCCGATAAACTGGAGCAGGTCATTATTTTAGGAAAAGGGGCCATGCGGCTGTCTGCACGGGATTTAAAAAAGGAAATTAAGGAAACCAGTGTAGAAATCAAAACCGTTCATCTGGACCACACGCCTTCCCGAAAAAACTGGCTGTTTGATCACGTAGATGCCGAGCTGTTTGAATATCTGGAAGACATTCGTTTAAACCGTACCGAAACTCCGGATGCAAAAAAGGCCTCTTCTGCGGCCGCCTCTCTTTCTTCCGCAAAAAAGAAGAAGAAAAAGAAAAAACGTTAGTTTCTAGGAGGATTTTCATGTCTTTATTTGAACTTTTTCTCATCGCTCTCGGACTTTCTATGGATGCCTTTGCCGTATCGGTCTGTAAGGGCCTGTCCATGCCTTATATGCGCTGGAAGCACGCTGGTATCATCGGACTCTGGTTCGGCGGATTCCAGGCGCTTATGCCTGCCCTGGGATATTTTCTCGGATACCAGTTCCGCACCGTCATTACCCGCTATGATCACTGGATTGCATTTATCCTTCTTGGAATCATTGGTTTTCATATGGCAAAAGAATCCTTCAGCAAAGAGGAAGAAGTCTTAGACTGTTCCATCGCTCCAGGCAATATGGTTCTGTTAGCCATTGCGACCAGCATTGACGCCCTGGCCATCGGCGTAACCTTTGCGTTTCTGAATGTGCAGATTATTCCGGCAGTCAGTTTCATCGGCATTACGACCTTTTTTCTGTCCGTAGCCGGCGTACGAATTGGAAATGTTTTCGGTATCCGTTATAAATCCAAAGCCGAACTGGCCGGCGGGATTATCTTAATGGCTATGGGCCTGAAAACTTTAGTTGAGCACCTGTTTTTCGGAGGCTGAAGGTGAAAGACTGAATTTTAGGCTGAGCGTCAGAAATTTGTCAGAAAACCTTCATAGAAGTTTTATTGGAAATCCTTCCTTTATATGGTAAGATAAGTACATCAAATGAAACAAACGCTGCTGATTTTCCCGTAGCTTGGCGAGGAGGATATTTCTATGAAGAACTTAAAAAAATTATTATTTGCATTAGGAACTGCTTCTATTTTAGTAACCGGCGGTGCCATGACTGCTCTGGCAGAAACCAATATCGCTGCTGAAAGCGACTTCGTTTATACGCCTATCCGCGTTTACGGAACTGCCCAGAAACTTACAGACGGCCGTCTCCATCTGACCAATTCCAGTACAGACTCCATAAATGATATTGTTGTAACCACTCAGAATTCCCTGATTTTAGACGCTGTTTCCGGTATGCCGGTCTCTTATGAGGATATCCAGGAAGGCTCTTTCGTTTACGCTTACGTAGGTCCTGCTATGGCGTTAAGCCTTCCTCCAATCGCGAATGCGGACATCGTATTAGTCAATATTCCGGCAGATTACAAGGTTCCTTCTTACGTTATCGTAAAATCCCTGGATATGCACGAAGACGGTTCCGCTACCCTGACTGCTAACGACGGCCAGGTCTATGACATTCCGGCAGACTGCAGTGTAATTCCTTATCTGACCAGACAGATGATTTATGTAGACAGCCTGACCCCAGGCAGCGCCTGCCTCATCTGGACGAACAGCGATTCCAATACTGCAGACCGCGTCATGCGTTTTAACTCCAATCCGTCTGACCACTCAGAGTCCTCTGAATCTGCCCAGAATACTGATACTGAAACCCTTAAGCAGTTCGGATGGTCCAACCAGGATGGAAACTGGTACTACTACAACGCTGAGGGACAGCTTCACAAAGGCTGGCTGGAACTGAATGGAGACTGGTATTATTTAAATCCGGACAATGGCGTTATGGCTACTGGTTTTATCCAGGTAGACGGAAAGACTTATTATATGCTTTCTGATGGAAAAATGCTTACTCAGCCGATGACCTTTACTCCAGATGCTTCCGGCGCATTAAAGTAGTTTCTTCAGACCTGCCTGGCATAGGTTCTATGTCAGGCAGTTTTTTTTGCCGGAAACGCCTTTTTAACAGATACTGCCAGCAGCACTAAGGCAATTACGATTGCCAGATAGTCTGACGCCGTCTGGGTAATGCTGATTCCATCCAGCCCGAATTTCCTGCCAAGCAGAAACAAAAGTGGGATAAAAAACAGGCCCTGTCTGCAAAGAGACAGCATGGTTGCTGGAAACGGACAATTAAGCGCCTGCATACTATTAATGGACAAAAACAGCAGTCCTAACACGGGACCTGCCAGGGAAGCAGCAATCAGCATCGGCGCCCCGTACCGGATAACTTCCGGATTGTCCATAAACAGCCTTACGATCTCTTTGCTGAATCCGACATATCCTACGGTCAGAATACTTCCGCACACAACTGTTAAAATCCCGCTGAATTTTAAAATTCCTATGAACCGGTTCCGGTTTCCCGCGCCATAGCAATATCCTAATAACGGCTGAATCCCATTGGAAATCCCCATATGGATAAATACGATAAATAAATATACTTTTGTCACTATTCCCATGGCAGCCACTGCAGTGTCCCCATATGGAACCAGGGAATTATTTAATACTACCGTCGCAATGCTCATCAGGGCAGAATTAATTCCGGCAGGTATCCCAATGGCCATTACCTGTTTTGCAGCCGGACTGCAGCCCTTTAAATACTGGATATGGCAAGACATAGACGGACTCTTTTTCGTTAAATAATACAGGTAATATACACAGCCAAAAACATTACCCAGAACCGTTGCAATAGCGGCTCCTGCCGTTCCCATCTGGAAGGTCAGAATAAACACAGGATCCAGTATAATATTTACAACGGTTCCAATCATTCCTCCTATCATAGACGCTTTGGCCGCCCCCTCCCCTCTCACGGCATGGCCAAAGGCATTGGCAAGCAGAATAAACGGCGCTCCCAGCGCAATGTAGAAAAGATAGTCTTTCGAATACTGCCAGGTTTCCCCATTACTCCCCAATAAGGCGAGAATCGGATCCATAAATACAATTATTACCGCTCCGGCTGCTGCCCCAAACACAAGTGAGCCATAAAAACAAAAGGAAGAAACGGCTTTCGCTTTTTTATGTTCTCCTTTTCCCAATACGATTGAAGTCATGGCGCTGCCGCCGATTCCAAACAGCTGTGCAATCGCCATATACATAACGAACACTGCATTGGTCAGCGAAACGGCCGCAACCTGCTGCGGATCGTGGGTCTGACCAATAAAAAAGGTATCTGCCATATTATAAATGACTAATACCAATGACGAGATAACACTAGGAATTGCCATCTGGAACACAGAGGTTCCGATGGGTGCATTTTGAAATAATTCTTCTCTCTTATCCATATCTTGTTTCCTCCAAGTTTTTCTTTTTGTTTGCAAGCAAACTATTTAAAGAAAAAAATACGGCAGCTGACATTTTATCCTTACTCCATATGTTCTAACATTTTGGAGCAGATTTTTTTAAATGCCTCTGTCTCTTCTTCTGTCAGACAGGATGTCAGTTCTTGTTCTATCTCTTCTCTGATATAGCAACAGACCTTTTGAAGTTCCAATCCCCTTGGCTCCAACTTTATCTGCTTCAAGCGGCTGTCCGTATCCGACGTCATCCTCCGGATCAGCCCTTTCTTTTCCATGAGGGTCAGCATTTTTGACGCGGTTGCCCGATTAATAAAGAACTCTGCTTCCACATCTTTCTGAAATACCGGTTTTTCCTCCAGTTCCATATGAAACAGGTAATCTGCCACCCACATATTCATTAAGGAACACTCCTGAAATTCCTTCCGGTTATACAGCCCATGGATTTTTCGCTGGATATGATTGTCCAGCTTCTTATTCAAAAAACTAATATCCGTATTCTGAATATAACTGTCCTGCATAATTTTCTCCTTTAATAAGTTTGCTTGCAAACTATTATAGGAATCTTTATCTGGTCTGTCAAGAGCAGGATTTGGAAATGAAGAGCCTGACAATTAAACAGCGGTACCGATGATTTCCATCCATACCGCTGTTTCTGATTTTCTCTATGCTGATTACTGTACAACTACTCTCATAAAGTTCTTTTTCCCGCGTTTAATAATGATTCCTTCGCCGGAAAGTTCTTCTTTTGTGTAGGTCTTTCTGGTGTCTTTTACCTGCTCGCCGTCTACAGAAACACCGCCTTGCTCTACGTTTCTTCTGGCGTCGGAACGGGAACCGCAGAGACCGGATTTGTGAATCAGACTTAAAATGTCGATTGAACCATCTGTAAAGTCTTCTTCTGTCAGTTCATAAGAAGGCATATTGGCAGCGCTTCCGCTGGTAAACAGCGCCCTGGAAGCTTCTTTTGCTTTGGAAGCTTCTTCTTCGCCATGAACCAATGCGGTTAATTCATATGCCAGAATCTCTTTTGCTTCATTTAACTGGCTTCCTTCCCACTTATCCATCTCGTCAATCTGCTCTAACGGCAGGAAGGTCAGCATACGCAGGCATTTTAATACGTCTGCATCTGCAATGTTTCTCCAATACTGGTAGAATTCAAACGGGCTGGTCTTGTTTGGATCTAACCAGACTGCTCCGGACTGGGTCTTGCCCATCTTCTTGCCTTCTGAGTTTAATAACAGGGTAATGGTCATTGCATGGGCATCCTTGCCTAACTTGCGGCGGATAAGTTCCGTTCCGCCCAGCATATTGCTCCACTGGTCATCGCCGCCAAACTGCATATTGCAGCCGTAATTCTGGTACAGCATATAAAAGTCGTAGCTCTGCATGATCATGTAGTTAAACTCTAAAAAGCTTAAGCCCTTTTCCATACGCTGTTTGTAGCACTCTGCACGCAGCATATTGTTTACGGAAAAGCAGGCGCCTACTTCGCGAAGCAGTTCTACATAGTTTAACTTTAACAGCCACTCTGCATTATTGACCATCAGCGCTTTTCCTTCCGAAAAGTCAATAAAACGGCTCATCTGCTTTTTAAAGCAGTCGCAGTTGTGCTGGATCGTCTCCGGAGTCATCATCTGACGCATATCGGTTCTTCCGGAAGGATCGCCGATCATACCGGTGCCGCCGCCGATTAAGGCAATCGGCTTGTTTCCTGCCATCTGCAGACGCTTCATTAAGCACAGCGCCATAAAATGACCTACATGAAGGCTGTCTGCTGTCGGGTCAAAGCCAATATAAAAGGTTGCTTTTCCTTCATTTACCATTTTTTTGATTTCTTCTTCATTGGTTACCTGGGCGATTAAGCCTCTGGCAACTAACTCTTCATAAACTCCCATTTCCTACTCCTTTTATCACTGATTTTATTGTTTCCGGAGCACTTTCAGTTTGTTTCAGACAACTGTCTTTCCAAACAAAAAAGCCCCGTCCTTAAAAAGGACGAGACATACTCCCGTGTTACCACCTTCATTCGCCATGCGCTCACGCTGCAGGGCCTTAGCAGGTACATCTGAATCCAGCTGATATGCAGAAAATAAACTATCAGAAATACCCCGACGCGATAACGTGCGTCCAATCCGTCACAGCCTACTTGGAAAATCCCATACTTATCTGGAAACCGGCTTTCCGTTTGGTATGAAGCTCAAGGATGTATTCGCTATCTGCTTTCCACGCGCCTCTCATCATCCGGCTGCTTTCTGTGTGCTTGTGCAGACAGGTACTTGTTCCCATCATTGCCTATGAGTGTTGAAATTACTTGGTATTATAGGAAAAGAAACCTTTTTTGTCAAGGACTTTTTTTCTCTGTATTTTTCTTGCATATATATACATTTTACTTGCTTATTCGAACATTTTATACTATAATTTAGCCTTATAAATTAATACTGCACTACATTAAACTTATGGAGGTACACATCATGGGATTCAAATTTGTTCAAAAGCTCCCAGATCCATCCGAAATCCGCGAGCAGTACCCGCTTTCTATGGAACTGGCTGCTATAAAAAAAGAACGGGACGAAGAAATTAAAAAAGTCTTTACCGGAGAAAGTGATAAGTTTCTGTTAATCATCGGTCCCTGTTCTGCCGATAACGAAGACTCTGTCTGCGATTATGCCTGCCGCCTTGCTAAGGTACAAGAAAAAGTTGCAGACAAAATTATCATTATCCCCCGCGTCTACACCAATAAACCCCGTACCACCGGAGAGGGCTACAAGGGAATGGTGCACCAGCCAAATCCAGAAGAAAAACCGGACATTTACGAAGGACTGATTGCTATCCGCAGCCTTCATATGAGAGTTTTGCGGGAAACCGGCCTTTCTACTGCAGATGAAATGCTGTATCCGGAAAACCTGCGCTATCTAAATGATATGATGTCCTATATTGCCGTAGGCGCTCGTTCCGTGGAAAACCAGTTCCACCGTCTGGTTGCCAGCGCCTGTGACGTTCCGGTAGGAATGAAAAATCCAACCAGCGGCGATTTATCTGTTATGCTGAATTCTGTAGTCGCTGCGCAGCATGGCCACGACTACATTTACCGCGGATGGGAAGTCCAGTCTTCCGGAAATCCTCTTGCACACACCATTTTAAGAGGAGCTGTAAATAAACATGGGCAGAATATCCCCAACTACCATTATGAAGATTTAAGTCTCCTTCACCAGCTTTACGCTGAACGGAACCTGGCAAATCCGGCCTGTATCGTAGATGCCAACCATTCCAACTCCGGCAAGAAATATCTGGAACAAATCCGGATTTCCAAGGAAGTCCTTCATAGCCGCCGTCACAGCGACGATATTAAAACTATGGTAAAAGGTCTGATGATTGAAAGCTACATCGAATCCGGCAGCCAGAAAATCGGCGATGGCTGCTACGGCAAATCTATCACAGATCCATGCCTTGGCTGGGAGGATTCCGAACGGTTAATTTACGAGATTGCAGAAGGGCTGTAAAAAATTTACCAGGAAACCTGAGCAGACAGCTAAAAGACCGCGGGAAGACAGATGAACAATCCATCTGCCGTCCCGCGGCTCTTTTTTGTTTTCTATATCTTTTTTAATCTTCCCTACGCCATCAGAGCGGAGATCCCAAAATAAGCAAATACGATGATACCCAGAACGATCCGGTAGTAACCGAAGAACTTAAAGTCATTTTTCCGGACATAGCTTAACAGGAATTTGATGGACAGGATGGACACGATAAACGAAGTGACCATGCCAATCAGCAGGTAACCAATCTCCGGCCCTGTAAACATCCGGCCAAACTTCACAATTTTTAAAAGGCTGGCGCCAAACATAACCGGAATTCCAAGAAAGAAGGAAAACTCCGCTGCCGCCCCTCTGGAACAGCCTAAAATCATGGCGCCTAAAATTGTTGAACCAGAGCGGGAAGTACCAGGGATTAAGGACAACAGCTGGAACAATCCGATAAACAGCGCAGTCTGATAGGTAATCTGACTGGTTTTCTGTATCGGAAAGGTGGTGTGGGCATTGTGGTTTTCCAATACAATAAACAGGACGCCGTATAAAATCAGCATGGACGCAACTACGTAAGAATTCATCAGATAGGCGTCCAGAATATCGTCAAAAGGAAGTCCTACAATGGCTGCCGGAAGGCAGGCAATAATAATTTTTGCCCACAAAGATAACGTTTCCTGCTTCTGCGACCGCTTTTTTCTTGGCGAAAACGGATTCAGTTTGTGGAAATATAAAACCACAACTGCCAAAATTGCTCCTAGCTGAACCACAACCATAAATACATTTTTAAAATCCTCATTTAAGTGAAGAGGAATGATTTCTTCTACCAGGATCATGTGTCCTGTGCTGCTGATTGGCAGCCATTCTGTAAATCCTTCTACAATTCCTAAGACCAAAACCTTTAATACTTCAAAAAGTTCCATATTCTTCTCCTATCCTCTTACATTCTCAATCTGCCAGTCAATCGGCTCCAGTCCATGCTGGATCAGATATTCATTGGTACGGCTAAACGGTCTGCTTCCAAAAAATCCCCTGGATGCAGAAAAAGGACTGGGATGAGATGATTCCAAAATCAGATGATTGGGATTGGTCAGCATCTCTTTTTTTGCCTGGGCCGGCCGTCCCCACAAAATAAATACCAGCGGACGCTGCTGCTCATTGAGAATCCGGATTGCCGCGTCTGTAAATTGTTCCCAGCCGATCCCCTTGTGGGAGTTAGCCGCATGGGCGCGGACTGTCAGTACCGTATTTAAAAGCATTACTCCCTGATCCGACCATTTTTTTAAGTATCCATTGTCCGGAATGTAGCAGCCGCAGTCATTGTGGAGTTCCTGGTAAATATTCATGAGGGACGGCGGAATGGCCACATCTGGTTTTACAGAAAAGCACAGGCCATGTGCCTGACCATAGTTGTGATACGGATCCTGCCCTAAAATCACTACCTTTACCTTTGATAAAGGGGTAAAGGCAAACGCGTTAAAAATATCGTCCGGATCCGGAAAAATCTGTCTTGTCTCGTATTCATGCTTCACTGTCTGGTACAGCTTACGGTAATAGTCTTTCTTAAACTCCCCGCTTAACGGCTCCAGCCAGTCATTGTCAATCGCCGCCATCTTATGTATGCCTCCTATTGTCTCTAAAATGTCTTTTTCTGCCGGCCCCGCATCATTCTTATTCCAGCGCTACAGCCGGACTGCCACTCCTTTTTCTGCCAGATACCGCTTTAAATCCATGATTTCCAGCTCTTTGTAATGAAACAGGGACGCAGCCAGGGCAGCGTCTGCCCCTCCTTTGGTCAGCGCATCGTAAAAATGCTCTTTTGTGCCTGCACCGCCGGACGCAATGACCGGAATGGAAACATTGTCCGCCACCAGCCTGGTCAGCTGGTTATCATAGCCTGCCTTGGTTCCATCGCAGTCCATGCTGGTCAGAAGAATCTCTCCAGCTCCCAGCTGATCTGCTTTCATTGCCCATTCTACTGCGTCAAGTCCTACGTCAATCCGGCCTCCATGCTTGTAAACATTCCAGCCGGATCCATCCGGACGTTTTTTTGCGTCAATGGCCACAACCACACACTGACTTCCAAACTTATCTGCTGCTTCTGAAATCAGGTTCGGAGTCTCGATAGCAGAAGAATTAATGGAAATCTTGTCTGCTCCTTCTCTTAAAAGGAGTTTAAAATCTTCTACGCTGCGAATTCCGCCGCCTACGGTAAAGGGAATAAATACCGTCTCTGCCACCTGCCGCACCATAGAAACTACCGTATTTCTGGCGTCAGACGAAGCCGTAATGTCCAAAAACACCAGTTCATCCGCTCCGGCCTTGTCATAAGCAGCCGCAATCTCCACTGGATCGCCGGCATCCTTTAAATCTACAAAATTGACTCCCTTTACTACCCTTCCGTTCTTCACGTCCAGGCAGGGAATAATTCGTTTGGTAAACATCCGGCACCTCCTATAGATGGATAAAATTGTTTAAAATCTGAAGGCCTATGCTGCCGCTTTTTTCCGGATGGAACTGGCAGGCAAATACATTGTCCCGCTCTACTGAAGCATGGATGTGGGCGCTGTACTCTGTGGAGGCCGCCACAATGGATTCTTCCTCTGCCTTACAATAGTATGAGTGGACAAAGTAAACATATGCGCCGTTTTCAATTCCGGAAAACAGGCGGGCTCCCTTTGTAATCGACAGGGAATTCCATCCCATATGGGGAATCTTTAAACCTTCACAGTCTGGTAACCGGAGAATTTTTCCTGGAAGAATCCCAAGTCCCTGTACTCTGGGACTTTCTTCACTGCTCTCAAACAGAAGCTGAAGTCCCAGGCAGATTCCCAAAAACGGCTTCTTTGAATCCGCTATCTCCTTTATCACAGAAACCAGACCATACTGGTTCAGCTTTTCCATGGCATCTCCAAAGGAACCGACTCCAGGCAGGATTACCCTGTCTGCTTCCATTAACTGTTCTGGATCCCTGGATATAACCGGCGTTTCTCCCAACGCTTCCAGGGCTTTTGCAACACTTCTTAAATTGCCGGCATCGTAGTCAATAATCCCTGTCATAGGCTTCCTTTCCCTAGGCCTCTTTTCTGCCGCATTCTGCCAGGCGGCATACAAAAGAAACCGAGTCTTCTTTTATTCCTTCTGCCTTTTCGTTCAGTTCTTCACTGATTTGGAAAAATTCCTGGTGAATCCGGTAAAACCAGGCCTGCTTATTGAAAAATACAGTTTTTTCAAAAGGCCACCGGATGACTGTAGGAGTGGAAAATCCTTCTCCCAGCTCCAGAACCGTCAGTTTTTTGTTCAGGGTTCTGGCCAGCCATTCGGTATATTCCTTCCACTGGGGAAGGTATCCTTCTTCAATATAATGGCCGTTTTCTACCGTATTCGGAACCAGAAGGCCGCCGCAGTGGGGGCACTTTCCATCCGGTATTTCCCCGTCTTCCCAGATGTCTTTGGTACACCCATGCTCACACTGTTTCCAGGTAATGTTTCCGCAGGGCGCTACAATCCGGCTTTTCTCAAATGGCTGTTCCCAGATCAGTCCGTCTGTCACAGTCGTCACAATAAAATAATCCTTTTCCTTTATCAGCTGATACAACGCCTCATATCCCTTCGCTACTTCAGGGCGGGCAATGATATGCTCTATCTGCTTTTTATCCGGATTCTGCTTCCACTCTCCGCCAATTCCGATTAACAGCTTGTCGCTTTCCTCAATCCGGCGGTAAATCCGGTTCATCTGTTCGGTATTCATTCTATTCTCACTCACTGAAACTGCTTCCTTTTCTGAACAATTTTAAATGTCAACGTCTACTACATAAGCCTCATATCCATTAATCACAATGGTATCTTTATACTGCTGAAGGCGTTTTGCCCTGCCGCCGTAATTTAAATGCATATGGCCATGGATAAAATATTTCGGTTTATATTTATCCATTAATTCTAAAAAGCACTGGAATCCGGTATGGCACAAATCGTCTCCGTCTCCCAGATCTTTCGCCGGAGCATGGGTCAGCAGAATGTCAAACCCTTTTTTCCGTTTTAACTGCCACCACAAAAGGGAAATCCTCCATTTCATCTGTGATTCCGTGTACTGGTGCTCTCCCCCTGGCCTGTAGCGCATACTTCCCCCTAATCCTAAGATCCGAAGACCCTTATAGGTATAAATCTGATCTTCAATGCAGATACATCCTTCCGGTTCCTGGGAATCGTGATTTCCATATACATAGAGAAGTGGCGCGCGTGAAAATGTAACCAGAAATGACAGATACTTGGGAGAAACGTCCCCGCAAGAAAGAATCAAATCAATCCCCTTTAGTTTGCTCTCATCGTAGTAATCCCACAGTGATTTGGATTCCTCATCTGAAACTACTAATATCCGCATTCTACTCTACCTCTTCATTCCCTTTCCCGCTGCTTCTGCGTTTTCCATGAATCTGTACAACCGCCCTGGCTTCTTTTGTCAGCTCCTTTGGCTCCGGAATCCGTCCGATTACATTGTCTGTCAGCCAGTCCATCGATACAATCTCTGCCGGCGTCAGAATTTCTCCCTGCTTGCACATAACGGTTCCGTCCTGTGCAGTGACGATTCCTTCAAACGGATAGAAATCATTTCTGCAGATTGCCCGTTTTAAAAGGGAAATCAAATGCTTGGTTCCTTCCGGTGTACGGGTGCTGTAAGCTACGTCAATGACGCCTGCAGACATTCCCCAGTAATAATTTAACGCCTGCTCTTTTTTTGCCTCCCCTGCTGTCCATCCTCCGTTTAAAATCTGACGGATGATTTTTTCGTAGTATTTTCCCCAGTTCCAGATAGGAGCCGCCAGGTTTTCTACCTCGCCATTCTGAATCCGGTAAAGGCCAAATACCCTGTTTTCTTCAATCGGAGTAATGCTGTCCTTGCCTGATATAATCTGGATTCCCCGTTCTGCCAGGGCTGCTATGGCATCGTGTTTGCGGATGGTCGACCATTCCAGATAGACTTTTGCCCTGGGATTAATCATTCTGGCTCCTAATGCAAATGCATTAATGTTGGCCATCATCCCATAAATCGGATAATCTGCCAGATACCCCAGTTCATCGCTTTCCGACAGACTGGCAGCAATTGCTCCTATTAAAAACTTTGCCTCATACATCCTGCCATAATAGGTGCGGATGGCTTTATGGGACGCATTCACGGAGCAGTTCAGGATCTTTACCTCCGGATGAAGAACCGCGGCCTTTAAGCTGACAGTAGCCATCTGGGGCGTAGTCGTAAAAATAACCGTATTTCCTGCTGAAATTGCCAGTTCAATGGCTTTCATCGCCTCTTCGCTGGTATTGGCATTGTCAATATGGGTTGTCGTAACCTTCCCCTCCAACGCCTGTTCTACATGAAGACGGCCCAGTTCATGGCTGTAAGTCCAGTTGGATGTCTCCGGATTTTTCGCATTGATAAAGGCAATTTTTAAATTCGATGGTGCTGAAGAAGGAATCAGAAAATCCCAGAGTTTTGCCGTTCCCTTGCTGTTTTCCTTTTCCGGCTCTTCTACTAAGTTGACTGCGTTATCCTGGTAGGACAGATGAATTTCTTCCCAGAATCTTCCCAGTTCTTCTCTCAGGGTGTCATCTGAAACCCGTTCTAAATGATGCATTCCAAAGGTCTCCAGGTACACCAGCATAGCGTCTGCAGGAGTAATGGGAAGGCGTTTTCCTCCCTTTTCCTCAAATGCCATCCGGAATCTGGCATAGGCTCCCTTGGCGCGAACCCGCTCTTCCTGATCCCAAGGCACATCTGTCCCAAATCCAATCGCTTTTAAGAATTTGCGGAAGCTTCCTTCTTTTGTAAACCAGACTTCATTCATGCCGGTAATTTTATAAAATTCCAGAAATTCATAATAAATTTTATTTTCCAGGGAATCGCTGCGCTTTGGAATCAGCCTGGTCACATAGCCATGGATACTGGCTGCCCCAACGTATTTTAAAACGCTGACACGCTTATTTCCTTCCTGGATATAAAATTTATTCATAAATTCATAGGCTTTAATCGGATCCCGGATTCCTTCGTCTAACTGGGCCTGATACAGATTGATCCATTTGCTTCCAAACTCGCTTTTTGGAGGAAACAACGGCAGAAATCCATTGGAAAATGCATTCTGGCGGCTCGCCGTCTTGGTTCCTGCAATCTGATCCAACGGAATGTCTACGATTCCCAGATAGCTTTCTGATACAATATCTTCATAAGGCAGCATATCGTCCAGCGCTGGAAGATATGGATACTTGCCTGCTGACACGCTGGCTCTGTACTGCTTCTGCGCCATTTTTCTTGCTTTTTCATATTCCTGTAATGGAGTAAAAAATTCTTCAGGCATCGCTGCACCCCCTGCTCTTTTCTGTTATCCACTATTATACTGGAAAATGGCTGTAACTTACAAGCCTTTTCTCACTTTTCGGCAACTCTGGATCAGCCGGTACACCTGCTCTGCAGTATCGGAAAGATTTGCTTTTGCCGCATCTGGTTCCATCGCTTCTTTTAAGGAAACCGGCCCCCGGACAATGGGAAACAGCGCGTCAATCCCGGATTCGTTGCAGACTGCACTGTCTCTTGCAACGCTTCCTCCAAGGGCCACTACCGGAATGTCATACTTTTTTGCCAGTTTTGCCGCTCCTATGGGCGCTTTTCCCATCGCAGTCTGACTGTCCAGCCGCCCTTCTCCGGTAATCAGAAGATCGGCATCCTTCAGATCCTGTTCCAGCTTCGTTTCTTTTAAAACAATGTCTATGCCGGACTTTAATTCTGCATTTGGAAGGATAAGAAATGCAAATCCCAGCCCTCCGGCAGCTCCTGTCCCAGGTTTCTCCGGATCTGCATCCGGAAACTGGTTTTTTGCCAGTTTTCCATAGTGGGAAAGCCACTGATCCATCTGGGCAATCATGTTGTCATCCGCGCCTTTTTGCGGGCCGTAAACTGCGCTGCATCCCCTTTCGCCGCACAATGGATTGGTTACGTCGCAGGCCACCAGAAACTGGCATTCCTTCAGTTCTGGCATTACATGGGAAGTTTCAATCCGGCAAAGCGTTTCCAGTCCCTTTGCTCCAGATGAAATTGGGGTTCCGTCTTTATCCAGCAGTCCATAGCCCAGAGCCTGAAGCATTCCTGCGCCTCCGTCGTTCGTACCGCTGCCCCCAATTCCTACGAGGAACCGGCGGCACCCCTTTCCTATGGCGTCTTTTATCATTTCCCCCACCCCATAGGTTGTGGCTGTAAGAGGATTTCGTTTTTCTTCCGGAATCAGGGTCAGACCTGCTGCCGCTGACATTTCTAACACTCCCATATGGGTTTCCTCCAGAATCCCATACTGACACTCTACCGGCGTTCCCAACGGGCCGGTAACCGTAATAGTCTGAAAACTTCCGCCCATCCCCTGAACCAGGGCTTGTGTGGTTCCTTCTCCCCCATCTGCCAGGGGCCGCACGAAAACCTCTGCTTTTTTATCTGCCTTCCGGATTCCGGCTGCCGCCGCCATACCTGCCTCCATAGAAGTCAGGCTTCCTTTCAGCGAATCCATTGCGATTACGATTTTCATAAAGAATCGTCTACCTCCAGAATATACGGCGTCGTCTGGTATACATAAAAGTTCAGCCAGTTGGTATACAGCATATTGGCCGTACTTCTCCACATCAGCGGCGGTACGGAAAATGGATCGTTGTCTACATAGTAATTTACCGGAATGGCCGGATTCAGTCCCTTTTTCAAATCCCGATGGTATTCGTTGTTTAACGTCATTCTGTCGTATTCCGGATGACCCTGGACAAAAATCTGGCTTCCATCTCGGTTCATAACCAGAAAAATTCCGGCTTCTTCTGATTTTGCTACTATAATCAGATCCTTGTTCTTGCGGATATCCTCTTCTCTTACCTCTGTGTAACGGGAATGAGGCGAGTAAAAATAATCATTAAAACTTCTGACCAGAGGGATTTTACGGTCTAATACCATGTGATTGTAAACTCCGGACAGCTTGGTCTTTCTCTCATATTTCGGGATTCCGTAATGGTAGTAAAGTCCTGCCTGCGCTCCCCAGCAGATATGCAGGGTAGAGGTAACATGGGTTTTGCTCCACTCCATAATCGCAGTCAGTTCCTGCCAGTATCCCACCTCTTCATACTCCAGGTGCTCCAAAGGCGCTCCGGTAATAATCATTCCATCATAATGATTTTTCTTAATAGCATCAAAGGTTACATAAAATTTATTCAAATGGCTGGCCGATGTGTTTTTGGACACATGGTTGGATACCATCAGAAACGTACATTCTATCTGAAGAGGCGTGTTGGACAACGCTCTTAAAAGCTGGGTCTCTGTTTCCTCTTTTAATGGCATCAGATTTAATATTACAATCTCGAGCGGACGGATATCCTGGCTGACTGCCCTGGTTTCATCCATCATAAAGATATTTTCGGATTCCAATACTGCACGAGCCGGCAGATCGTTTTGTATCTTAATTGGCATCTTATTCTTCCTCCAGCATCGCTAAAAATTCTTCTTCTGAAATAATGGGAATTCCCAGTTCTTTGGCTTTTTTATTCTTAGAGGAATTGGATGCAGTATCATTGTTAATCAGGTACGCGGTTTTGGAAGTAACGGTTCCTGCTGCCTTTCCTCCTTCTGCTTCAATGGTTTCCTGCAGCTTTTTCCGGTTTTCAAAATGCTCCAGACTGCCGGTAATGACAAAGGTCAGCCCTTCTAGCTTTCCGCCTTCTTTTGGCTCCTGTTCCTGATTTATGGTCAGCTCTGCCAGAAGATGATCAACCGCCTCGTTTTTCTTTTCATCCGAAAAATAGTCTATCCACGCCTGGGCTAAGACGCCGCCAATGCCGTCTGCTGCTGTCAGGGATTCCAGATCCCCATGGCGCATCGCCTCAAAGTCATATCCAAACTGGCGGCACAATACCTTGGCGTTGGCAAGGCCGATTCCGGCGATTCCCAGTCCGTAAATCACTCTTGGCAGGGTGGTATGGCTGGCCTTTTTAATGGATTCCTGCAGATTGTCATAGGATTTCTTTCCAAATCCTTCCATTTCTACAATGGCTTCCTCATGCCGGTCCAGATGGAACATATCAGAATACTCATGAATAAAGCCTGCGCCGATAAATTTTTCCAGAGTGGCTTCCGAAAGGCCGTCAATATTTAAAGCATCCCTGCTGACCAGAAGGGTAAAACTCTTAATCTTTTTGGCCTGGCACTCCGGATTGGTACAGTATAACGATTTTACATCATTGGTCTTCCGGATTTGGGTAGGGCCGCCGCAGACCGGACAGGTTTCTGGAATATGGCTGACGCCGCTGCGGGTTAAGTTATCCCCAATCTGCGGAATAATCATGTTGGCTTTATACACTGTAATGGTATCTCCGTCTCCCAATGCCAGGGATTCCAGGATGCTGATATTGTGGACGCTGGCCCTGCTTACTGTTGTCCCCTCCAGTTCTACCGGTTCAAATACTGCCACCGGATTGATCAGGCCGGTACGGGACGGACTCCACTCAATATATTGTAATCGGGTCTCCCTGATTTCATCTGCCCATTTAAATGCAATGGAGTTGCGTGGAAACTTGGCAGTACGTCCCAGGGAATCGCCGTAAGCAATATCGTCGTACAGCAGTACCAGTCCGTCTGAAGGAATGTCGTTTTCTCCGATCTTTTCGGAAAACCATTCTACGGTTTCCGCCAGAGTTTCCCTGGTCACTTCCCGATATTCCACTACGTCAAATCCCTGGGAAACCAGCCATTCAAACTGGCATTTTCTGGAGTTGGAGAAATCTGTATTTTCTGCGCTTACTAAGGCAAATGCCATAAAATGAACGCTTCTTTCTGCGGTAATCTGGCTGTTTAACTGGCGTACCGAACCGCTGCACAGGTTTCTGGGATTTTTGTATTTTGCGTCTACGTCTTCGATTTCCTCATTGATCCGGTTAAAATCCGAATAGCGGATAATGGCCTCGCCTCTTAGTACCAGCCGTCCTTTAAAAGGAATGGTTACCGGAATGTTGGCAAATACTTTGGCGTTGTTGGTAATTACTTCGCCGATTTCTCCATTTCCCCTGGTTACGGCTTTGACCAGCTCCCCATTCTCGTAGGTAAGGACAATGGTAAGCCCGTCCATTTTCCAGGACAGAAGTCCCTTCTGATCTCCCAGCCACTCTTTTAATACCTCTACTTCTTTGGTCTTATCTAAAGAAAGCATCGGCGACTCATGGGCTTCCTTGGGAAGCTCGGAAATTACCTGATACCCGACCTTCTGGGTGGGGCTGGAAGACAAAATGGTTCCTGTCTGCTTTTCTAATTCTAACAGTTCGTCGTAAAGCCGGTCATATTCCAAGTTGCTCATAATCTCCCGACTTTCTTGATAATATGCCTTTCCCGCCTCGGTTAAAACGGGAATCAGTTCTTTCATTCTTGCGATTGCCTGATTCTTATCCATTCTGGCCTCTATCCTCTCTTTCTGCCCTTTGGAGCGCTGGATGAATCTGCCAGAAGCTCTCTTAACTTCTTTTCTTCTTCCGGCGTTACCTTCCGGTATGCTCCTGTTTTTAAATTGCCCAGTTCCAGATTCATAATACGGATTCTCTTTAATTCCAGGACACAAAAGCCCAATGCTTCACACATCCGGCGAATCTGACGGTTTAATCCCTGGGTCAGGATAATGCTAAATTTTCTTTCTTCCAGTTTCCGGATTTTACACGGTCTGGTAATGGTGTCTAAAATCGGGACGCCTGCTGCCATCCGCTTTAAAAATTCCGGTGTAACCGGCTTGTCCACAACTACTTCATATTCTTTTTCATGGAAGTTTCCGGCACGCATGATTTTATTGACCAGATCTCCCTGATTGGTCATCAGCAGAAGCCCCTCTGAATCCTTATCCAACCGGCCGATTGGATAGATCCGATAAGGGTAGTTTAAAAATTCTACAATATTTTCTGCCCGATCTTTATCCGAAGTGGTGCAGACAATCCCTTTGGGCTTATTCACTGCCAGCAGGATCGGCGGATCTTTTTGCTCTACGCGTATGCCATTGCAAAGAATTTCCTGCCCCTCTGTTACCTTCTGCCCCATTACGGCCGGCTGTCCGTCTACCAGAACCTTTCCTGCTTCCACCAGGCGATCCGCTTCCCGCCTGGAGCAGACGCCCATCTCACTTAAATATTTATTTAAACGCATTTCCTGCATCATAATTCCTTCTCTTTCCCAAATGCTGTCCAACGCGTGTCCCCATGATAGGAAAAACGCCCAGCGCTTCACAAGCGTTGGACGCATTGTATCGGCTGTAAAAAAACTGCCGTTTTATTAATCTTCATCGGTAATAAACATGGCATCCCCAAATGAGAAGAAGCGATACCGCTCTTTGATGGCCTGCTGATAAGCTTCCAGCACAGATTCCCTTCCGGCCAGAGCGGAAACCAGCATAACCAGAGTGGATTCCGGCAGATGGAAGTTGGTAATCAGACAGTCTAAAATCTTAAACTGATACCCTGGATAGATAAAAATCTCTGTCCAGCCGCTTCCTGCTTTTAAGGTTCCATCTGCTCCCGCTGCCGATTCAATGGTGCGGCAGCTGGTGGTTCCTACGCAGATAACCCGTCCGCCTGCCGCCTTAGTATCGTTGACCTTTTTGGCTTCGGATTCTTCTACCATATAAAATTCCGAATGCATATGGTGATCCAGTACATTGTCTACTTTTACCGGACGGAAGGTACCCAGGCCTACGTGAAGGGTCACATGGGCAATTTTTACTCCCATCGCCTCAATTTCGTCCAGAAGTTCCTTTGTAAAATGAAGGCCCGCTGTCGGCGCTGCTGCAGACCCTTCATGCTTTGCATAAACCGTCTGGTACCGGTTTTTGTCCTGAAGCTGATGGGTAATGTAAGGAGGCAGCGGCATCTGTCCCAGTTCATCTAAGATTTCTTCAAAAATCCCCTCATAATGGAACTGAATCAGCCGGTTTCCTTCTTCTACCACATCGACTACCGTAGCAGTCAGACGGCCGTCTCCAAACTCCAGCTCAGTCCCTGGCTTCGCCTTTTTTCCTGGTTTTACCAGCGTTTCCCAGATGTCATTTTCCCGTCTCTTTAATAAAAGCACTTCTATCTTTGCGCCGGTGTCTTTCTTAATTCCAAACAGTCTGGCCGGAATTACTTTTGTGTCATTGATGACCAAACAGTCTCCTGGTTTCAGATATTCCTTAATATCCCTGAAATGCCTATGGGTTACCCGTCCTGTATGTTTATTTAATACCAGCAGCCTGGAAGCAGACCGATCCTCCAGTGGATCCTGGGCGATCAGCTCCTGAGGCAAGTCAAAATAAAAATCTTTTACATCCATGTTTTACTCCCCGCTTTCTGTTTCAGCCTGTGTGCCTTCAATTTCTATCTGGGCGTCTTCTTGCGGCATCAGGGAAACAGAACTTCCTTCTTTGCTTTCCTGTGTTTCTCCGACGGCCGGATTTTTCTGAAGAACGCCGTATACGCCTGCCAGATCCGGATCGGTTTCTAAGGCCTGTCTTAATTTTGCGTAAATCTGGGTTCTCAAAAGAATCAGCTCGTCGGTCTTTTCCGCCGCTTCGAATTCCTGAAGAACCTCTTCTCCCTGAAGGCTGCTGTCCACCAGCTGAAGGCTTCCGTCTTCATTGGTAATCACATAGGCGCGGAATAATCCAGGAGCCAGGGTTTCTACATTTTTAAACTTCAAATCGTAGCTGACATAGACCAGATAACTTCCTTCTGCCCCGCCTTGTCTGGTATAGCAGGCAATATTTTCATAGCCGTCTGTATAACGGGACGTATAGCGGTACTGGCTCTCTAACGCCTCGGCTCCTTCCAGATCTGTACGCCCAAACAGCTGGTAAATGGTTTCAATGTCTGCATTTTGCTTTGCCGTAAAATACCGCTCCATCAATGCATTGATTTCCGGCACACCGTCTTTTGCAAAATTTTCTGCGGTCAGCTCTGCCTGGGTCTCCCCGCTGGTTTCCTGACTGCTCTGTTCGCTTCCGCTCTCTGCTGGAGCTGTCACAGCTTCCTGCTGTCCTTCTTTTAAATCTCCCTCTCCCGAAGGCTGTTCTGCCTGGACAGACGTCTGGCTGCTGTCTGTACCGCTTCCTCCTGCCAGGTTTTTCGCTAATATTACCACCAGTACCAGGATAATAAGAATGCCTGGAATGGTAAGCCATTTCAAGTATTTCCGCAGCTCTTCTTCTGTAAATGACGAATAGCCATATTTATTATCTTTCCTTCTCAAATCAATACCTCCTGATTCTTCTTTTGCTGCATGGGGTTATTTTAACAAAATTAAATTAAAAAAGCAATAAAATTAGGGCTTGCAGATCTGCAAAAAATATAGTACAATACAAGAGATGCGTCTGTAGCTCAGTGGATAGAGCAATGGCCTCCGGAGCCGTGTGCGTAGGTTCGATTCCTATCAGACGCATTTTTCTTTTCTGAATTTCTTATTTTCTATATGACGTTTCGTATCCATGTTCCGTACAAAATCCCATTTATCATTCTAACACGTTTCTTTCTGATAGAATCTGACAATTTTCTTAATTCTTTTTTGCCGAATCCGTGTACAGGGGCAATACGGGTACTATCAATTCTGTATGTCAGAACTGCGTTCGCAGCTCCTGCAAATATGATCAAAGGAGGTATACTGTCTATGGTATACAAAACATTTCTCAATCTTATTGCATCCCACATTCAAACGATCCTTCCGGATTCCTGCACCGTTCATCTGGAACAGGTACAAAAAAACAATGGCATCCTGTTAGACGGCATCTGCATCCAGACTCCCGATGAAGCAGTTTCTCCCACTATTTACTTAAACAGCTTCTATGAGGCCTACCAGAACGGGCAGCCGCTTACCAGCATTTATCAGGAGATTTTAAATCTCTACCACCGCAGAGGTCCTTTTTCTGCTCTGGATATTCAGTTGTTCCAAAACCTCTCTTATCTGAAAGACAAGATTATCTTTCGTCTCATCCACGCCTCATCCAACCAGACTCTTTTAAAAACCGTTCCCCATATCCCTTATCTGGATTTAGCCATTGTTTTCTGTATTTATCTTACGGATGACAGCAGCACCCAGCAAATGACCGCCTTAATCCGCAATTCCCAGCTATCTGTCTGGAACGTTTCTCCCGCCCGCCTTCAGGAATGCGCTTTCCAAAATACTCCCCGCCTCTTCCCTCCGGTCATAAAAAGTCTGGCCCAGACCATCCAGGAATTTCCCTCTTCCATTCCTCTTTCTGAATCGGAAGCTTCTTTTTCAGATCTTCCATTTTACGTGCTCTCAAATCCAGACAATCTGTATGGCTCAGCCTGTATCTGTTATCCGGACATCATAAAAGACTTCGCAGACAGCCAGAAAACAGATCTGTTAATTCTGCCTTCCAGTATCCACGAAGTCCTGCTTACTGCCGACAGTCCGGACATTGATTATGAAGAATTCAGCCAGATGGTTTTTGAAATCAATCAGTCGGAAGTTTCTGTGGAAGATCGCCTGTCAAATCAGATCTACCGCTATTCCCGCACAAATGATTCTCTTTCCGTCGTTTCTCATGGTCCTGAACCAGTCGGAAAATAGAATCCATGATAAAAATAGCCACTGCAATCGCTCCTGCAATCTGCAGCGTTTCTACCAGATAGTAGGTAGACAGGCTCCTTCCGCTGCGGATTACATAAAATACGCAGCGGTAAATTGACGCTCCTGGAACTGCCGGCAGGATTCCGGCTACTAAAAATACGGTAACCGGAGCTTTCAGAAAACGAGCAAAAATGTGGCTGATCAGCGCAACTACCAATGTGGAAGCAAACGCCGCCAGAATGTTTGATCCGCTCCATTGTGCAGTCAGCAGATATACCAGCCATCCTGCTCCGCCTACCACACCTGCGTCAACTAAATACCGCTTCGGCATTTCCAGAAGAAGGCCGAAGCATACGACTGCCAAAAATGCAGAAAGAGTCTGTACTGCTGTCTGTATCGTCATAAGCCGGCTCCTCCCATCATGTTCCCAAATATCGTCATAGCCGTACCAATTCCCACTGCTACCGACAATGCCACTACCAATGCTTCCATCATCCGGCTGGTTCCGGAAGAATAATCTCCGTTTAAAATATCCCTGATTGCTGTCGTAAACGTCACTCCTGGCACAAGAGGCATAATCGCACCGGTAATGACTGCATTGCCGTCCATGCCTGGAATTACCCATTGTTCTACTGTCAGCGCAGTAAATCCTACTGCAAATGCCCCTAGGGCATTAATACAAAAGTCGTTCAGACGGACCTTTTCCGTAAGAAGGCATACGATTGCCAAAAATACTCCTGCTATCCCTGCTCCCAGTCCTTCTTTCCAGGTTCCTCCCAGCAAAAGGGCAAAGAAAGCAGATACTCCGATATATCCGATTGCCTTTGTAATATCTCCGTACTGTTTTTCAGTCTTGATTTCTTTTAATGCAGCTCCTGCTTCTGAAAGCTCCATTGTTCCGGAACAAAGCCTGCGGGAAACTTCATTGGCTTTGCATACCCGATTCAGATTGGCAGACCGGTTCCGGATCCGGCGCATTACCGTCAGGCTTTCCTGTCCAGGCCGATCCAGCGTTACAATCAGGCTGGTTCCAAGCGCCACATTTTCTGCCTTCCGATCTGGCTCTATTGAAAGAATCCGCCCAACGGTGTCTTCTACGCGATAGATTTCCGCACCGCTGACCAGCATAATTTCTCCCGCCGTTACGGCAGTATCCACCAATAATTTATCGTGTTCTCGTTCTGTTGTCCTGGTTCTTTCTTCTGTCATAGTAGATATCTTCCTATCTGATAAGTTCATATGGATGACGTCCATGTTTCCCGTTTATTCCAGATCCAGCAGAGCTTTTTTTACTTCAATCATCCGATCCCGCAATCTGGCAGCTTCCTCAAAGTTCAGCTCGGCAGCTGCCTGATGCATCTTCTTGGTCAGTTCCTTTACCAACTGGTTCAGTTCCTTTTCATCCATGGATTCCGGTTCTTTCTTAAAATCTTTTTCCGACTCAGCAGCCGCTTTGGAAATGGCAATCAGATCTCTGACCGCTTTCTTAATAGTAGTAGGCGTAATGCCATGTTCTTCGTTGTATTTCTGCTGAATCTTCCGGCGCCGGTTGGTCTCTTCTATCGCATTGCGCATGGAATCGGTAATCGTATCTGCATACATGATTACATGACCTTCGCTGTTTCGGGCAGCCCGTCCAATGGTCTGAATCAAAGACGTTTCGGAACGCAAAAATCCCTCTTTATCTGCATCCAGAATGGCGACCAGCGTAATCTCCGGAATATCCAGTCCCTCTCTCAGCAGGTTAATTCCGACCAGTACGTCAAATACATCCAAACGCATATCCCGTATGATTTCTGCCCGTTCCAGAGTATCGATGTCAGAATGAAGGTATTTTACCCGAATTCCCACTTCTCTCATGTAATCGGTCAGATCCTCTGCCATCCTCTTGGTCAGAGTCGTAATCAGAACCTTGTGGTGCTGTTCTACTTCTTTATTTACCTCCGAAATCAGATCGTCAATCTGCCCTTCTACCGGACGGACGAAAATTTCCGGATCCAGCAGACCGGTTGGGCGGATAATCTGTTCCACCCGCATCAGCTCATGCTCGCTTTCATAAACAGACGGCGTTGCCGACACAAACATCATCTGGTTAATTTTACTCTCAAATTCTGTAAAATTCAAGGGGCGGTTATCCAGTGCTGACGGAAGCCGGAACCCGTAGTCTACCAGAGTTCTCTTTCTGGACTGGTCGCCTGCATACATTCCCCTGACCTGGGGAAGCGTAATGTGGGACTCATCCACAATAATCAGAAAATCATCTGGAAAATAGTCGATCAGCGTCCAGGGCGGCTCTCCTGGCGCCGTACCAGTCAGATGGCGGGAGTAATTTTCAATACCGGAACAAAATCCAGTCTCTCTCATCATTTCTACGTCAAAATTGGTCCGTTCCGAAATCCGCTGCGCTTCTAACAGCTTGTCTTCGCTCTTGAAAAAGGTTACCCGCTCCTTCATTTCTGCTAAAATGTTTTCTGTGGCAAGAAGCATTTTATCTTTCGGCACAACGTAATGAGAAGCCGGAAATATGGCCACATGGCCAAGCTGGGCCTTGATTTCTCCGGTAACTGTATCTATTTCCGTAATCCGGTCTACTTCATCTCCAAAGAACTCTATCCGGTAGGCTTCGTTTCCGGAATAGGCCGGATAAATCTCTAAGGTATCTCCCCGTACCCGAAAGGTTCCTCTCTTAAAATCCATATCGTTTCTGGCATACTGGATGTCAATCAGCTTGTGAATCACTTCATCCCTGTCCTTGATCATGCCAGGCCTTAGGGAAATTACCATCTCTTTATAATCAATCGGGCTTCCCAAGCCATAGATGCAGGAAACAGACGCAACAATAATTACGTCTCTCCGCTCAGAAAGCGCCGCTGTTGCAGAATGACGCAGCTTATCGATCTCATCGTTAATTGCAGAATCCTTTTCGATGTAAGTGTCTGTAGACGGAACATATGCCTCCGGCTGATAATAGTCGTAGTAGGATACAAAGTATTCTACTGCGTTACTCGGAAAATACTCTTTGAACTCACCGTAGAGCTGTGCTGCTAAAGTCTTATTGTGCGCTATTACCAAAGTCGGCTTATTTAACTGGGCAATCACATTCGCCATGGTAAAGGTCTTGCCGGAACCCGTAACCCCTAGTAAAGTCTGGAATTGATTGCCTTCCTGGAAGCCTTTTACCAGTGCCTCAATGGCCTGGGGCTGGTCGCCGGTAGGGGCGTATTCGGAATGTAATTCGAAGATTTTTTGTTCATTTTGCATAAAATCCACCTCCAGATTTCAAAGTAAAAAAGGACGCCTATAAGGCAAAAATTCGTCAAGGAACTTTTCATTTTCGTCAAGGAATTTTTGCAGATCGGAAGAAAATCGGTCCTTGACGAATTTTGTTCACAATTTGCTTTTTTTACAACCTGCCGCGCCCATGTAATTCTATATGGACGAAACAGGAACAAACTATATAAAAAGGACTCAGGCATTGGACTTTCGTATACCACAAAGTAACGAGCCAGATGACTGCTTGCAGGCATTTGGTGACTGCCATCGATAGCAGACGCTCTGCGTCTACTATACCACAAACGATTTCAAAAGTACAGGGAAAGTGAACATCTGTTCTTCTATTTTACGCCATTGATTTCGGATCTGCGAAGTCCCATAAGAACTCCAAAGAGTACCTGCATAGGAATCGGGGGATCCTTGCTTTTCCCCAGTAAAACGAAAACCGACTCCATGCTTTATCGTCTTAATAAATCACTGCCCCAAATGGCATCAACGCCAGCTTGGCCAGTTTAAACTGCTGCAAACCAAACGGAATTCCGATGATTGTAACACAGAGTAAACAGCCAAGTACCAGATGTTCCAGGGCTAAAGGCAGTCCGGATACAATGAGCCAGACCACATTCAGCAAAAAAGAACCGGCTCCGCCTCCATATACCACATCTTTTCCAAAAGGGAAGAAACTAAGAGATGCAAATTTAAAGCACTGCATCCCTACCGGAATCCCTACGATAGTAATGCACCACAGGCATCCGGTCAGGCACCAGCTTAATCCGCTTATCGCGCCGCCAAAAATAAACCACAGTAAGTTTCCCAAACATCCCATACTTGTTCTCCTTTCGATTCGTTTCATTGTTTTAGTTCCTATTACGTTTTAAGCAAATTGACAATTGATTCAGCAAAAGAAAAAAAAGACTCTTATTATGACACCTGTCACAATAAAAGTCTTGCTGTCTCATTTGATACGGATGCCTTGCGGCATCGGCTGTCGGTTTCAAATCTATCCATAATGGATATTCGCTACTCCCTCTTATTTGCTTGTGCATAATATAACACAGGTTCTAACTGCTGTCAATGGAGACTTTCATAAAATTTCATTTTTAATTTCATTTTATGTTTCGTATATTTTTTTCATATTTTCTCTTGACAGCTGAAGGATTTGATGATAAAATCCAAACCAATTTCATACATCAAACCGTTGAAGCGGAGATAACGGCAATGATGCCTTTACAGAGAGCCTGCGTTGGTGAGAGTCAGGTGAGAAACAAGTTGTCAAATGGACCGCTGAGGGTGCAGTCAAAAGTTCCGGTAATTTTAGACGTTACTAGAACCTAGTATTCTGCAACGTGAAGGCATACGTCAGTTGTCGGGGATATGTTGGTATCCTGGCTAAGCGCATGGTAAGACCATGAATCAAGGTGGCACCGCGGATTATTTGTACCATTTTATTTTTGTACACAATTCGTCCTTGACCGAAACTGCAGGTTTCTGTCAGGGGCGTTTTTTTATTCCTTCTCACAAAAGCCTGTCAAATTTTTTCTTTCACAGGAGGCAGGCCTATGAATATTTTACCATCTCTCCATCTCATACAGGATATGGCAGCCGCAGGGAACTATGACGTTCTTCCCGTAAGCTGTGAACTTCTGTCCGACTTTATTACCCCCATTGAAGCCTTAAAAATCTTAAAACACATTTCGTCCCGCTGCTATCTGCTGGAATCGGCTGTTTCCAACGAAACCTGGGGGCGGTACTCCTTTCTGGGGTTTGATCCTAAACTGGAAATCACCTGCACCAACGGACTTTTAAAAGCTGGAAGCCTTACGGTTCACACAGACAATCCATCCGCTGTGATCCGTCAGATATTAAGCGAATACAAAAGCCCCCGATTTGACTATCTTCCGCCTTTTACAGGAGGACTTGCCGGATATTTTTCCTATGATTACTTCGGCTACAGCGAGCCTTCTGTCCGGTCCGACAGCAAAAACGATGATTCCTCCAAAGATCTGGATTTGATGCTTTTTGATAAAGTGATTGCATTTGACCATGTACGCCAGAAAATCATTCTTATGGTCAATATGTCCCTTACTGATCCAGAAACCAGCTACAACAAGGCTGTTCTGGAGCTGGAGCAATTGACAGAGCTTTTAAAAAACGGAAAAAAAGAAACCCGCCTTACCGGAAAGCTTCTGGGAGCTGTTACCCCCTTGTTTGACAAAGAAGCCTTCTGCAGCATGGTTGAGGAAGCAAAGCTGCACATTCGGGAAGGAGACATTTTCCAGATCGTACTTTCCAACTGCTTTCACGCTCCCTTTGAGGGAAGCCTGCTTCAGACCTACCGGATTCTCCGTACCCTGAATCCTTCCCCTTATATGTTCTATTTTTCCGGTACGGATCTGGAGGCGGCAGGCGCTTCTCCGGAAACACTGGTAAAGCTGGAAAATGGAGTTCTCCGCACCTTTCCTCTGGCTGGGACCCGTCCCCGCGGAAAAAATGAAGAAGAGGATCAAAAACTGGAGGAACAGCTTCTGACTGATGAAAAAGAGCTGGCCGAACACAATATGCTGGTAGATCTGGGAAGAAATGATCTTGGAAAAATCAGCCGGTTCGGAACGGTTCAGGTGGAGCGGTTTCATTCCATCCAGCGCTTTTCCCACGTCATGCATATCGGATCTGCCGTAAGAGGGGAGCTGGATTCCAGATATGACGCTTTGGATGCCATTGAAGCTGTCCTCCCTGCCGGAACCCTTTCCGGCGCGCCAAAAATCAAAGCTTGTCAGCTCATTGGCCAGTTGGAGCAGCATAAGCGTGGAATTTACGGCGGAGCTATCGGCTATATTGATTTTGCCGGAAATATGGATACCTGTATCGCCATCCGCCTTGCCTATCAGAAAAACGGGCGGGTATTTGTAAGAAGCGGCGCAGGAATTGTCGCCGACTCCATTCCTGAAAAAGAATATGAGGAATGTCTCAATAAGGCCCGTTCTTCACTGAAAGCCCTTGAACTTGCACAGGAGGATCTGATATGACACTTTTAATCGACAACTATGACAGTTTCTCTTACAACCTCTTCCAGATAGCCGGTACCTTTGATCCAGATATTGTTGTCATCCGGAATGATGAAAAAACCGTCGCTGAGATTGAGGCCCTCCATCCTGACCGGATTATCCTCTCTCCAGGACCTGGAAAGCCGGAAAACAGCGGCATCCTGATAGAGGTTATCCAGACACTGGGAGACCAGATTCCCATACTCGGCATCTGCCTGGGCCATCAGGCTATCTGTGCCGCCTTTGGAGCTTCCATTACCTACGCAAAAAAACTGATGCATGGAAAACAGTCAGAGGTTCTCTTTGACGCGGATTGTCCCCTGTTTTCCGGATGTCCCCAAAAAGCGCCCGTTGCCCGATACCATTCCCTAGCAGCTGATCCGGATACCGTTCCTGACTGCCTGAAAATTACCGCCCGTACCGCAGATGGAGAAATCATGGGCGTACAGCATCGCGTATTTCCCATTTACGGCCTGCAGTTTCACCCTGAGTCCATTATCACTCCCGACGGAACAACTATGATTAAAAACTTTATAAAGGAGATACAGCCATGATTAAGGAAGCCATTGTAAAAATCGTAAACAAACAGGATCTGTCCTATGAAGAAGCATATGCCGTAATGAATGAAATCATGGACGGAAGTACCACTGCCACACAAAATGCCGCTTTTTTAGCCGCCCTGTCCACGAAAAGCGCCAGAGCCGAAACCACGGATGAAATTACCGGCTGCGCCGCCGCTATGCGGGAACACGCCATTCCGGTAAAAACAGATATGGAACTGTTTGAGATTGTGGGAACCGGAGGCGACAATGCCCAGAGTTTTAATATTTCCACTACCGCCGCCCTGGTTGCTGCTTCCGGAGGCATGAAAGTAGCCAAACACGGCAACCGCGCCGCTTCTTCCCACTGCGGCACTGCAGACTGCCTGGAGGCTCTTGGGGTAAATATTTATCAAAGTCCTGACCTTTGCAGAAGTCTTCTGAAAGAGGCCGGCATATGCTTCTTCTTTGCACAAAAATACCATTCCTCCATGAAATATGTGGGAGGAATCCGAAAGGAACTGGGCTTCCGCACCGTATTTAATATCCTTGGGCCTCTTACCAATCCAGGTTCTCCTTCTATGCAGCTGCTGGGCGTATACGACGACTATCTGGCAGAGCCTCTGGCCCGCGTCCTGATTCAGCTGGGCGTGAAACGGGGCATGGTGGTATACGGTATGGATAAGCTGGATGAAATCTCTCTTAGCGCTCCCACCAGGATATGCGAAATCAAGGACGGATGGTTTAAGTCCTATACCATTACCCCTGAAGAATTTGGGTTTTCCCGCTGTCAGAAAGAGGATTTAAAAGGAGGAACCCCAGAGGAAAACGCCCGCATCACTCTTTCCATTCTCAATGGCGAAAAGGGCCCCAAGCGGGACGCGGTTCTTCTAAATGCGGGAGCGGCTCTTTATATTGGCAGAAAAGCTCAAAGCCTGAAGGAAGGAACTGATCTTGCTGCAAATCTCATTGATTCCGGCAAGGCAGCAAAAACCCTTCAGAAACTGATTACGCTCAGCAACCGTCCGGAGGTGACCGTATGACCATTCTTGATCTACTTGCCGAATCTGCCAGAGAGCGCACGCTGCTGGCAAAAAAAGAACTGCCTATGGCTGTACTCAGAAAAAATGTCCTTTCCCTTCCCAAAGGAACGTTTTCCTTTGAACAGGCTCTTAGAAAACCTGGAATGTCCTTTATCTGCGAATGCAAAAAAGCATCTCCTTCAAAAGGGCTGATGGATCCTGACTTTCCTTATCTCGACATTGCCAGAGAATACCAGAAAGCCGGCGCAGACTGTATCTCGGTACTTACCGAGCCAAAATGGTTTCTGGGGCAGAACTCCTACCTGTCCGAAATTGCCTCTGCAGTCTCTCTCCCCTGCCTGCGCAAAGATTTTGTAATCGACGAGTACATGATCTATGAGGCCAAAGCCCTTGGAGCAGCTGCAGTGCTTCTCATCTGCTCTATTTTAAGCCAAAACCAGCTGCAGGAGTATCTTGGTCTCTGCGAGGAGCTGGGGCTGTCTGCACTGACAGAAACCCATAGCGAAGAGGAGATACGGGCAGCCGTAGACGCAGGAGCTAGAGTCATTGGAGTAAACAATCGTAATCTGAATGATTTTTCTGTTGATCTGGATACCAGCCGCAAACTCCGAACTCTAATTCCCACCGATCGGCTGTTTGTAGCTGAAAGCGGAATCAGCTCCGAAACGGATATTCAGCTTCTGTCTGAAATCGGCTCTGATGCCGTTCTGGTAGGAGAAGCCCTGATGCGATCTCCTGACAAAAAAGCTCTTCTGCAAACGTGGAGGAACTGCCTATGACAAAAATAAAATTCTGCGGTCTCTTCTGCGTTCCGGATATAGAAGCCGCCAATACCCTGCTGCCGGATTACGCCGGTTTCGTATTTGTCCCCCAGAGCAGGCGGTATGTGACGCAGGAAACCGCACGGAAATTTAGAACCATGCTGGATTCCAGAATCCAGACGGTAGGCGTATTTGCAGATGAAAAACCGGAAATCATGGCTCAGCTGGCCAATCAGCAAATCATCCATATGATCCAGCTCCATGGACAGGAAACCAGCCAAACCATAGAAACGCTCCGCCGCCTGACCTCTGCTCCTATCCTGCAGACATTTGTCATACACACAGCCGCCGATCTGCACAGAGCCGAAACCAGCAGCGCTGACCTGATTCTTTTCGATTCCGGAGCCGGTACTGGAACGGTATTTGACTGGTCTTTGATCCAGAACCGGATCAACCGCCCCTTTTTTCTGGCCGGAGGATTAAATCCGGCAAATGTGACCGCAGCCATACAGAGCCTCTCTCCCTATGGCGTAGATGTAAGTTCGGGGATTGAAACAAATGGAAAAAAAGATAAATATAAAATGGCGGCGTTTACAGCCGCTGTAAGAAAGGAAGATCTGAAATGACCAATCCAAAGGGACGTTTTGGCATTCACGGAGGACAGTATATACCGGAAACTCTGATGAATGCAGTAATTGAACTGGAAGAAGCATACAACTATTATAAACAGGATCCTGATTTTAACAGAGAACTGACCGCGCTTTTCAACGAATATGCAGGACGGCCTTCCCGTCTTTACTATGCTGAAAAAATGACCAGAGACCTGGGAGGCGCAAAAATTTATCTCAAACGGGAAGACTTAAACCATACGGGCGCACACAAGATTAATAATGTATTAGGTCAGGCTCTGCTTGCCAAAAAAATGGGAAAAACACGGCTCATTGCAGAAACCGGAGCCGGTCAGCATGGAGTAGCCACCGCCACAGCGGCCGCGCTTATGGGAATGGAATGCCTGGTATTTATGGGAAAAGAAGACACCGTCCGTCAGGCATTAAATGTTTACCGGATGCGTCTTTTAGGCGCTGAGGTCGTTCCTGTAACTACTGGAACCGCTACCTTAAAAGACGCGGTATCGGAAGCTATGAGGGAATGGACTTCCCGCATTGATGACACTCACTACTGTCTTGGTTCCGTCATGGGCCCCCATCCATTTCCCACCATTGTACGAGATTTTCAGGCGGTAATCTCCAGGGAAATAAAGCAACAGCTTTTGGAAAAAGAAGGGCGGCTTCCGGATGCCGTAATCGCCTGTGTGGGAGGCGGATCCAATGCCATTGGAAGCTTCTATCATTTTATCGAAGACAAAGAAGTGCAGTTAATCGGATGTGAAGCAGCCGGAAGAGGCGTGGATACCCTGGAGACTGCCGCTACCATTGCCACAGGACGACCTGGTATTTTTCATGGAATGAAATCCTATTTCTGTCAGGACCAATATGGACAGATTGCACCTGTCTACTCGATTTCCGCAGGCCTGGATTATCCTGGAATCGGGCCGGAACACGCCTATCTTCACGATACAAAGCGGGCAGTCTATGTTCCTGTCACAGATGAAGAAGCCGTCTGCGCCTTTGAATATCTGGCTAAAACCGAGGGAATTATCCCCGCTATTGAATCAGCCCACGCTGTGGCCTATGCCATGAAACTGGCTCCGGCCATGAGCAGCGATCAGATTATCGTTATTACCATCTCCGGACGGGGAGACAAGGACTGCGCCTCTATTGCGCGCTATCGGGGGGAGGATATTCATGAGTAATATAAAAAAAGCATTTGAAAACAAAAAAGCATTTATTGCTTTTATTACCTGCGGCGATCCGGATCTGGAAACCACCGCCGCTGCAGTCCGGTCTGCTGTCTCTAATGGAGCGGATCTTATTGAATTAGGCATTCCGTTTTCCGATCCCACTGCCGAAGGCCCCGTCATCCAGGGCGCTAATTTAAGGGCGCTGGCAGGCGGAATTACCACCGATCAGATTTTTGAATTTGTAAAAAAACTGCGTCAGGACATAACCGTTCCATTGGTTTTCATGACTTACTCCAATGTAGTATTTTCCTATGGGGCCGAATTATTTCTTTCTGCCTGCAGCCGGATTGGCATCAGCGGTCTGATTCTCCCTGACCTGCCTTTCGAGGAAAAAGAAGAATTTCTGCCTGTGTGCCAAAAATACGGAGTGGATTTGATTTCCCTTATCGCACCTACCTCCAAAAACCGCATTGCCAAAATCGCAAAAGAAGCGGAAGGATTCCTCTACATTGTATCCAGCCTGGGAGTGACTGGTACCCGTAGGAAAATCCAGACCGATTTGAAATCCATTGTGGAACTTGTGCGGGAAAACACTTCCATTCCCTGCGCCATTGGTTTTGGAATTTCCACACCAGAACAAGCCAGGGAAATGGCTGGACTGGCAGACGGAGTAATTGTCGGCTCTGCTATCGTCAAATTTCTGGAACAGTATGGATCCGATGCTCCAGAACACATTGGTTCTTATGTAAAATCCATGACAGATGCTATGGCAGATCTCCCACATCCATAAGTTTCCTCACTCTGTTTTTCTATTCAGACAGCAGCCCTGCGAGCCGTCGGGCTGCTTCTTTCGTTTCTTCCGGCAAGCCAAAGGTAGAGAATCGAAAATACCCTTCCCCACAGGCTCCAAACCCTTCTCCTGGTGTTCCTACTACCTGGATTTTCTGAAGCAGATAATCAAAAAATTCCCAGCTTCCCATTCCATCCGGACACTTCATCCAGATATAAGGGGCGTTTTTCCCGCCGCAGTACCAGATTCCCAATTTATCAAGAGCTTCCATCAATACCTTTGCATTGTTTTTATACACCTGTATTCTTTCGTGGATCTGTTTTTGCCCTTCTTCTGTAAAAACAGCTGCCCCGCCTTTTTGAATAATATAGGAGACTCCGTTGGTTTTTGTCGTACGGTTGCGCACCCACATCTTGTTTAAATTCATCCCATTTCGTTCCAGAGCTTTGGGAATTATGGTATACCCCAGTCTGGTTCCTGTAAAACCTGCGGTTTTTGACAAAGAGCAAATTTCAATGGCACAGGTTTGCGCACCCTCTATTTCAAAAATACTGTGGGGTATTTTTTCCTCTTCAATAAAGGCCTCATAAGCAGCATCGAATAAAATAACTGCATCTGTCCTGTTCGCATAATCTACCCATGTTTTTAATTGCTCCTGGTTAAAAACCGCTCCGGTTGGGTTATTCGGAGAACAGATATAAATCACATCTGCCGTGACCGTTTCATCCGGCAGCGGCACAAATCCATCCTTCTCCCCTGATGGTATCGGAATAATCCGGTTTCCTGCTATTATATTGGCGTCTGTATAAGCCGGATAGGCCGGTTCCATAATCAGAACGGTTTTCTCTTTTCCAAACAAATCAAGGATGTCTCCCAATTCGTCGCTTGCTCCGCTGGAAATAAATACTTCCTCTGGCAAAAGAGATACCTTCCTTTTCTTATAATATTCTGCTATGGTCTCCCGCAGATCCGGATCCCCGCATTCCGGCATATATCCATGAAATGTGTGCATTCTCCCCTGGTCATCCACCGCTTTGTGAAGCGCCTTGATTACTTCATCACAAAGTGGAAAAGACACATCGCCAATGCCCATTCGGTACAGGGATTGGTCCGGATGCTCCTTAAGATAAGCCTTTGTTTTCTGTCCAATATGATAAAACAGATACGATTCTTTTAAATTGTTATAATTTGTATTTGGAATCATTTCTTTCCTCCTCCGTTATGGCAGAAATACCAATGGTAATTTCCTCCAGCACATCTAATAATACCCTGACTGTATCCAGAGATGTAAACATGGTAATGTGATTCTGTGCAGCAGCGCTGCGGATTGCCGCGCCGTCTTCATAGTGGACACCGGAAAGAATCGCGCGGGTATTGATGACATAACTGACATAACCGGCTCCTATTGCATCCAGTATTTCGGTGCTGCCTTCCGACGGTTTTCCCAGGGCTTTTGTACGTATTCCATGTTTTTTCAACGTCTCTGCCGTTAAAGAAGTGGCTTCTATGTTAAATCCCATATCATAAAAACGGCGAATCAGCGGAATCGCTTCCTTTTTGTCTTCATCTGCAAGGGTAACGATTACCGTTCCATAGTTCTGCACACGGATACCCGATGCAATCATAGCCTTATACATTGCCCTGTGAAGCTTCTTATCATATCCAATGGCCTCTCCTGTTGATTTCATCTCCGGAGACAGATATGCATCCATGCCCTGAAGTTTTGAAAAGGAAAATACGGGAGCTTTCACATACCATCTTGTTTTCTCTTTGGGGTAGATCGCGTCTATTCCCTGTTCGTTCAGGCTTCTTCCAAGGATAACCTTTGTAGCAATATCGGCCAGCGGATAGCCTGTGGCCTTTGATAAAAAAGGAACCGTTCTTGAAGATCTTGGATTCACTTCAATAATAAATACATTTTCTTCTTTATCCACAATGAACTGGATATTATAAAGTCCTACAATTCCGATTCCAAGCCCCAGTTTTTTTGCATAATCCAGAATCGTTTCCTTTACCTTTTCTGAAATACTGAATGCAGGATACACGCTGATAGAATCGCCGGAATGAACGCCCGTACGCTCTACCAGTTCCATAATTCCTGGTACAAATACATTTCTTCCATCGCAGACAGCGTCGATTTCCACTTCTTTTCCGCAGATGTATTGGTCTACCAGCACCGGTTTATCCTCATCAATCTCTACCGCGGTTTTTATATAATGGCGCAGCTGTTCTTCCTTTGCCACGATCTGCATGGCTCTGCCTCCAAGGACAAAGCTTGGACGCACCAGTACCGGATATCCAATTTCTTCTGCTGCCCTGACTCCATCTTCTATATTGGTAACAGCCTGTCCCTTGGGCTGAGGGATGTTAAGCTCGGATAAGAGTTTTTCAAACGCATCCCTGTTCTCCGCTTTCTCGATAGCTTCACAACCAGTACCAATCAGCCTGACCCCTCTTTCTTCCAGCGGTTTTGCCAGATTGACGGCTGTCTGGCCGCCCAGCGAGGCAATTACCCCGTCCGGTTTCTCCATGTCAATCACGTTCATCACATCTTCCACGCACAATGGTTCAAAATACAGCTTATCGGACGTCGTATAATCAGTAGACACCGTTTCCGGATTATTATTGATAATAATCGCTTCATATCCGGCTTCCCGAATCGTCTTAACTGCATGAACCGTTGAATAGTCAAACTCCACTCCCTGGCCGATGCGGATCGGGCCGGAACCCAGCACCACAATCTTTTTCCTGTTTTCTATGATGGATTCATTTTCATCCTCATAGGTGGAATAAAAATATGGAACATAGCTTTCAAATTCTGATGCACAGGTATCAATCATTTTATAAACCGGAACGATCCCCTGCTCTTTTCGCATTTCGTAAAGTTCTGCTTCCGTCATATTCCACAGTTCTGCAGCTGCCCTGTCGGAAAATCCTGCTTTTTTCGCCTGATATAAAAGTTCTCGGTCTCCAATGGATGCCTTTAGTTCCTGTTCCATCTTTATGATTTTTTCTATTTTGTTAAGAAAAAACGGATCTATCCCCGTCTGCTTATAAATATTGGAAATGGATTCTCCCATTCGCAGCAGCTGGGCAATGGCAAAGATTCTGTCATCTGTCCCAATCCGGATATATTCCATTAAGGCAGTCCTATCCTCTTTTTCGAATTTTTCCATATACAGATGAAACGCCCCTCTTTCCAGAGAGCGGACTGCTTTCAGCAGGCTTTCCTCAAAGGTCCTTCCCACACTCATAACTTCTCCGGTCGCTTTCATCTGTGTGCCCAGCTTCTGATTGGCATCTGTAAATTTATCAAATGGAAAACGGGGCATTTTGGTTACCACGTAATCCAGGGCCGGTTCAAAAGATGCCGGCGTGTTTACCAGCATAATCTCATCCAGAGTCATTCCTACACTAATTTTGGCAGACACTCTTGCAATGGGATACCCGCTTGCTTTGGATGCCAGTGCAGAGGAACGGGATACTCTCGGATTTACCTCAATCAGATAATACTGAAAAGAATAGGGATCCAGTGCAAACTGTACGTTGCAGCCTCCTTCAATCTTAAGGGCGCGGATGATTTTCAAAGCGCTGTCCCGCAGCATCTGGTATTCTTTATTCGTTAGTGTCTGGGAAGGACAGACCACAATCGAATCTCCTGTATGGATTCCCACAGGATCCAGATTTTCCATATTGCAGACCACAATGGCGGTGTCGTTCGCATCACGGATTACCTCGTATTCGATTTCTTTAAAACCCTTTACACTTTTTTCAATCAATACCTGATGTACCGGCGATAACGCCAGCGCATTTTTAATTAGTTCCAGAAGCTCGGTTTTCTCATCTGCAAAGCCTCCTCCGGTTCCGCCAAGCGTAAATGCAGGCCTAAGAACTACCGGATAGCCAATCCGTTCCGCGGCTTTTACGGCTTCTTCCGCCGTATTGGCAATGGCAGAAGGAAGTACCGGTTCTCCTAACCGTTCGCACAATTCTTTAAAACGTTCCCTGTCCTCTGCCTGCTCAATACTCTCGCTGCTGGTTCCCAAAAGCTCCACGCGGCATTCTTTTAAAATTCCTTTTTTCTCAAGCTGCATAGCCAGATTCAGCCCCGTCTGCCCGCCAATTCCAGGGACAATGGCATCTGGACGCTCATGGCGGACGATCTTGGCCACATATTCCAGAGTCAGCGGCTCCATATATACCTTATCTGCAATGGAAGTATCAGTCATAATAGTCGCAGGATTGGAATTGCACAATACAACCTCATATCCTTCTTCTTTCAGCGCCAAACAAGCCTGCGTTCCTGCATAGTCGAATTCTGCTGCCTGGCCAATGACAATCGGACCGGATCCAATGACAAGTATTTTTTTCAAATCAGTTCGTTTTGCCATTTTTCGCTTCCTCCATCATTTCTATAAATTGTTCAAACAGATAACCGCTGTCCTGCGGGCCTGGCGCACTTTCCGGATGGTACTGTACGCTGAATACCCCATCGTTTCTGCAGGCAACGCCTTCTACTGTCTGATCCAGAAGATTCAGATGGGTTACCTGCAGTCGGGTATTCGAAAGACTCTCTTTATCCACTGCATAAGAATGATTTTGGGACGTCATCTCTATCTTTCCTGTTATCAGATTTTTTACCGGATGGTTTCCTCCTCTGTGACCAAACTTCAGTTTATAGGTCTTTGCTCCATATGCCAGAGAAATAATCTGATGACCCAGGCAGATTCCAAAAATAGGATATTTTCCCCGCAGCTTTTTTACCAAATCGATAACCGGCTGGACATCTGCCGGATCTCCAGGCCCGTTGGACAAAAAAATCCCGTCTGGATGGATGTGTTCTATTTCTTCTGCAGAAATATTCCAGGGAAATACCGTCACGCTGCAGCCTCTGCGGTTTAAGCTTCTTATGATATTCTGCTTCATTCCGCAGTCAATGGCCGCCACATGATAGTTTCCACCAGGAATCTGGTACTGCTGAATCTCTTTTCTGCTTACCAGTTTTACTGCATTCTTTGGTATCTCATAAGATGCCAGTTTGGAAAGTCCATCCTGTAAGGAGGTGTTTGCATCTGTAATCAATGCTTTTCTGCTTCCCAGATCGCGGATGGAGCGTACCAGCTTTCTGGTATCAATTCCATAAATTCCCGTAATCCGGTACTTCTCCATGATTTCAGATAAGGAATATTTGCTGCGGAAGTTCGATGGCTGATCGTTGTAATCCCTGACTGCCAGGCCGCCTATCGTCGGAGTTTCTGTTTCAAAATCCTCTTCTGTAATCCCATAATTGCCAATCAGGGGATAAGCCATCACAACCGTCTGGTACGTATAAGATGGATCCGAAAGGATTTCCTGATATCCTACTGGAGCAGTATTAAATACGATTTCTGTTATTCTCTCATCTTCCGCGCCAAAACCATATCCATAATACTCGCTTCCGTCTTCCAGAATCAGCTTTCTGTCAAATTTTCTCATCGTCTAAATCCTCTTTTCCTGATCCCGCTCAGACAGTTTTCTTTCAAATCGGTCTTTTCGGAGATCCATCGGTATTTTGGTTGGATAGTTTCCATGAAAACAGGCAGCACAATAATCTCCGCTGCCAATCAATTCGTGTAATTTCTCTGCCTCCAGATATCCCAGGGAATCTGCTCCAATCAGTTCTGCAATCTCTTCTGTGCTGTGACGGCAGGCAATCAGGTTTTCTTCGGAATCAATGTCCGTTCCATAATAGCAGGGATGTAGAAATGGAGGGGCAGAAATTCTCATATGGATTTCTTTAGCGCCTGCCTCCCGCAAAAGCTTTACAATACGTTTGCTGGTGGTTCCCCTGACAATGGAATCGTCAATCAGTACCACCCGTTTTCCATTGATGACGCTTTTCACAGGCGAAAGCTTAATCCTGACCTGATCCAGACGTTCGCTCTGCCCTGGCGAGATAAACGTTCTTCCAATATATTTATTTTTAATCAGTCCGATTCCATAAGGAATACCGGATTGTTCCGCATAGCCCAGGGCTGCGTCCAGTCCGCTGTCCGGAACCCCGATTACGATATCCGCTTTTACCGGATACGTTTCTGCCAACAGTTTCCCCGCTTTTATCCGTGACTCATGGACTGACACGCCATCTATCACGGAATCTGGCCTGGCAAAATAGATGTATTCAAAAATACAGGTTTTTTGTTTCTGCTTTCCGCAGTGCTCCGTTCTGGATTCTACTCCGTTTTCATGAAATATCAGAATTTCTCCTGGCCGTATGTCTCTGATAAATTCTGCGCCAATAGCGGTTAATGCACAGCTTTCCGACGCCGCCACATATGTTCCGTCCGGCATTCTTCCATAACAAAGAGGCCTGAATCCATATGGATCACGGGCAGCAATCATCTTCGCAGAGGACATCATTACCAGAGAATAGGCTCCTTCCAGAAAATTCATCGCATTGCTTACGGCATCCTCAATACTGGAAGTCTTTAACCGTTCTCTTGTAATCATGTATGCAATGGTTTCCGTATCGCTTGTCGTATGAAAAATGGCTCCTGACAGCTCCAGCCTGTCTCTAAGTTCTAAAGCGTTGCTCAGATTTCCATTGTGGGCCAGCGCCATTTTTCCTTTCTGGTGATTGACTTCAATTGGCTGGCAGTTACTCCTTGTATTTCCTCCGGTCGTTCCGTATCTTACATGGCCGACAGCCATCGTCCCTTCAGGAAAATGGGACAGCGTGCTTTTTGAAAATACTTCGCTTACAAGTCCCAGATCTTTATAAGAAGAAAATACCCCGTCGTCATTGACTACAATTCCACAGCTTTCCTGCCCTCTGTGCTGCAGGGCATAAAGTCCATAATAGGCCAGCTCTGCCACATTTTCTCTCTTTGTACTCATCACTCCAAATACGCCGCATTCTTCATGAATTGCCATACTGCCAGTTCCTCCTGTCCGATTCCCTTATTCTACTGTAACTGATTTTGCCAGATTTCGCGGTTTGTCAATATCGCATCCTCGGTTCAGCGCAACATAATAGGCAAACAGCTGCAGCGGAATTACGCCTAGAACCGACTGCAGCAGGGAATGTACCCTGGGTATGGCAAATATCCTGGACGCCTGGCTTTTGATCAAATCTTCTGTCCCGTCTGTCGTCATTGCCAGGACCTCTGCACCTCTGGACTTTACTTCTACGATATTAGACAGCATTTTTTCTGCCAGCGGCTCATAGGTTGCCAGCGCTACTACCAGGGTTCCAGGCTCAATCAAAGAAATGGTTCCATGCTTTAATTCCCCTGCTGCATAGGATTCTGAATGAATATAGGAAATTTCCTTCAGCTTTAAGGATCCTTCCAGTCCCAGCGCATAGTCCAGATTACGGCCAATATAAAAGACGCTGTTATGGTTAAAATATCTGGCTGCAGCCTTCTGATAAGGATCCAAATCCCTTACAACCATTTTTATCTTTTCAGGAAGAACCTGAAGTTCCCTGACGATTTCCGCGTAGTCCTCTTGTTCCATTTTATTTAACTTTTTGGCCAGATACACTCCCAGCATCAGAAGAAGAGCCATCTGCGTAGTATAGGCCTTTGTAGTTGCTACTGCAATTTCCGGCCCTGCCCATGTATAAAGCACATAATCGGATTCTCTTGCTATAGAACTTCCCATCACATTTACAATGGACAGGACTTTCGACCCTTTTCTCTTTGCTTCCCGAAGCGCCGCCATGGAATCCAGTGTTTCCCCTGACTGGCTGATTACAATGACAAGGGACGATTCTCCCAGTACCGGTTCGCTGTAGCGGAATTCTGATGCAAGGCAGGCTTCTGCCGGAATGTGCAGAAGTTTTTCCAATGCATATTTTCCTACTACGCCTACGTGATATGCGGATCCGCAGGCAACCAGGTAAATTCTGGAAATACCTTTTATCAAATCGTCTGCGTCTTTTAATTCATCCAGAACGATCTCCCCATCTGCCAGTCTGGGAGAAATGGTCTTTTGAACTGCTTCCGGCTGTTCCATAATCTCTTTTAACATAAAGTGGGCATATCCGCCTTTTTCTGCTGCGGAAACGTCCCATTCAATCAAATGCTTTTCTTTTTCCAGAAGGCAGCAGTCCCTGTCGAATATCTGAACCTGGTTGGAGGTAAGCACTGCCACTTCCCCGTCTTCCATATAGGTTACCGTCCTCGTATGGGCAAGAAGTGCGGTAACATCAGAAGCAATGTAATTTCCGTCCTTTCCGTAACCAATCAGCAAAGGCGCGTCTTTTCTTGCTGCGATCATCTGATCCGGACAATCAGAGCAGAGAATCCCGACTGCATATGCGCCTTTAATGCGGTTTAATACTGCATAAACTGCATCCATCAGATTGGATTTCTTCTTATAGTAATATTCCAGAAGCTGGACGATTACTTCTGTATCTGTATCAGAAGTAAACACAACGCCTTTCCGCATCAGAGACTGTTTGATCTCCAGATAATTTTCTATGATTCCATTATGGACAACTGCGATTTTTCCATTCTGCCCTACATGGGGGTGTGCGTTTGTATCGCTGGGTTCTCCATGGGTGGCCCATCTGGTGTGGCCAATACCGATTTTTCCCGACAGAGGGCTCTGGGAATCCAGTACCTCCCGCAAAGCAGCAAGGCGTCCTTTGCTTTTTTTAACCTGAAGGTTCCCATCCTCTGATACAATTGCAATGCCTGCCGAATCATATCCTCTGTATTCCAGCCGTTCCAGACCATCCAGCAATATGGGAACCGCCTCTGTATTTCCTGCATATCCAATAATTCCACACATATTTTTATTCCCCTTTTCTATTTGACTGGTTTAATGAAGCTGAAATGAATCCTTGAAACAGCGGATGCGGCTGATTTGGCCGGCTCTTAAATTCCGGATGAAACTGTACTCCTACAAAAAACGGATGTTCCGGCAATTCTATGGCTTCTGCCAGTCTGCCGTCCGGAGAAGTGCCGCTTATTACAAGCCCTGCTTCTTCCATTTCTTTCCGATATTGGTTATTCAGCTCATAACGATGGCGATGGCGTTCATGGATCAGGGAAACGCCATAACATACCTCCATTTTTGTCCCTGCTTTAATGCTGCAGGGATAACTTCCCAGACGCAGGGTACCGCCTTTATCGATTTTCTCACTCTGTCCCGACATAAAATCAATGACCTTGTGAACGCACTGTTCGTCAAATTCTCCTGAGTGAGCATCCTCAAGTCCTAAAACATCCCTGGCAAATTCGATAACGGCAATCTGCATTCCCAAACAGATGCCAAAATAAGGTATCCCGTTTTCACGGGCATATTTTGCAGACAGGATCATTCCTTCGATGCCGCGGTTTCCAAAGCCGCCTGGAACAATGATTCCATCCAGATCGTTCAGAATATCATTTACGGTTTCTCTTGTGATGGTTTCCGAATCAATCCAGTGAATGTTTACAAATGCGTTCTGGGCATATCCTGCATGATTCATTGCTTCTGCTACAGACAAATATGCGTCATGAAGCTTTACATACTTTCCCACCAGGCCAATGTGAACTTCTTCCGAGCGGTTGTGGATCCGTTTTACCATCTCTTCCCACTCTCTCAGATCCGGTTTGGGCGCCTCAATGTGAAGTTCTCTGCATACCACATCGGAAAAGCCGGACTGTTCCAGCATCAGCGGCGCTTCATAGAGATTGGACAGCGTCCTGTTCTCTATCACGCAGTCCTCTTTTACATTGCAGAACAAGGAAATTTTCTGGAAAATAGATTCCTCCAGCGGTCTGTCTGAACGCAGCACAATAATATTGGGATTGATGCCCATTCCCCTCAGTTCTTTAACCGAGTGCTGGGTTGGCTTGGACTTGTGTTCTTCCGATCCGCTCAGATACGGAACTAATGTCACATGGATAAACAGGCTGTTTTCCCTGCCGATTTCCAGGGAAATCTGGCGTACTGCTTCTAAAAACGGCTGGGATTCCATGTCGCCAATCGTTCCTCCAATTTCCGTAATTACCACATCTGCATCCGTCTTTTTCCCTACACGGTACACAAATTCCTTAATTTCATTGGTAATATGGGGGATTACCTGAACGGTAGAGCCCAGATACTCTCCCCTTCGTTCTTTATTTAATACATTCCAGTAAACCTTTCCTGTCGTCAGATTGGAATATTGGTTCAAATCTTCATCAATGAATCTTTCATAATGCCCCAGATCCAGATCCGTCTCCGCCCCGTCTTCTGTTACATATACTTCCCCATGCTGATAGGGGCTCATGGTTCCAGGATCGACATTGATATATGGATCCAGCTTCTGAGCCGCCACCTTTAACCCTCTCGCTTTCAAAAGCCGTCCCAGAGAGGCCGCCGTGATTCCCTTTCCCAGTCCAGATACCACGCCTCCGGTTACAAATATATATTTTGTCATAATTTCTATTTCCTCAATCCTGCGAATGCCATCCAATGCTTCTAGTTGCTCTCTGTTTCTAACCCCAGACGTCTGGCCACCTGGATGTATGCGTCTTCTACATTCCCTAAGTCCCTGCGGAAGCGGTCTTTATCCATCTTTTCTCCGCTTTCTGCATCCCATAACCGGCAGGTATCCGGAGAAATTTCATCGGCAAGGATAACCTGATTGTGGAATCGTCCGAACTCGATCTTAAAGTCAATCAGACGAAGGCCGGCTGCTTTATATTCCCGTTTCAAAACTTCATTTATCTGAAAGGAATATGTTCGAATCTTCTCTATCTCCTGTTCTGTTGCAAGCTGAAGCGCTTTTGCATAGTAGGAATTAATCAGCGGATCGCCCAGTTCATCATTTTTATAGGAAAACTCAAGGGTTGGCTCAGCCAGTTCGGTTCCTTCCTCTATTCCCAGCCGTTTCGAAAAGCTTCCGGCGGCCACATTTCGTACAATTACCTCCAATGGAATAATTTCCACTCTCCGAACTGCCGTTTCCCTGTCATTCAGCTCCTGAATAAAGTGGGTGGGAATTCCTTCTTTCTCTAATTTCTGAAACAGCAGGTTTGTCATACGGTTATTGATAGCTCCCTTGCCAGTAATGGTTCCTTTTTTTAATCCATTAAAAGCCGTTGCATCATCTTTATAAGAAACAATCAGAACATCTGGATCCTCCGTTAAAAAAACCTTTTTTGCCTTTCCTTCGTATAATTGTTCACATTTTTCCATTTCCGCTCTCCTCCAACAACGTCATTTTCCATATATTTCAACGCAAAAAAAGACAGTGGTGCCTTTAAGTTCTTATGAAACTTAAAGACACCATTGCCTTTATGGACGCTATTCTACCTCTTAAGCTTTATCTTGTCAATCTTATTTTTTGCAACTTTTCTGCCGCATGAAACCCATGCTGTAAATCTTCAATGATATCTTCGATATGCTCAGTTCCTATAGAAAGACGTATGGTATTTGGCTTAATCTCCTGATCTGCCAGTTCTTCTGGTGAAAGTTGACTGTGAGTTGTAGTTGCCGGATGAATCACAAGGCTTTTTACATCTGCCACATTGGCAAGCAGTGAGAAGATCTGCAGGTTGTCTATAAACCTGTATGCCTCTTCTGTGCCTCCTTTTATTTCAAATGTAAAGATAGAAGCGCCGCCATGCGGAAAATACTTCTGGTAAAGAGGATGATCCGGATGGGACGGAAGAGATGGATGGTTCACTTTTTCAACCTGCGGATGACTGTTTAAGAATTCTACCACTCTCTTCGTATTTTCCGCATGGCGTTCCAGTCTCAGCGACAGCGTTTCCGTTCCCTGAAGGAGTAAAAAGGCTGCAAAGGGAGAGATGGCCGCTCCGGTATCACGGAGCAGAATCGCCCTGATATAAGTAACAAAGGCCGCTGCTCCAGCTGCTTTTATAAAGGAAACGCCATGATAGCTTGGATTGGGTTCTGCGATAGCAGGATACTTTCCCGAAGCCGCCCAGTCAAATTTTCCTGAATCTACAATAATACCGCCAAGAGTCGTTCCATGGCCGCCGAGAAATTTTGTAGCAGAGTGTACCACAATATCTGCTCCATGCTCAATTGGCCGGATAAAATACGGGGTTCCAAACGTATTATCTACAACAAGAGGCAGCCCGTATCTATGGGCCAGCGATGCCAGCGCATCCATATCCGGAATGTCGCTGTTTGGGTTTCCAAGGGTTTCTATATAAATTGCCCTTGTATTTTTCTGAATTGCGGCCTCCACTTCCTCCAGATCATGAATGTTGACAAAGGAAGCCGTAATTCCGAATCCTGGAAGGGTATGGGCCAGCAGGTTGTAACTGCCGCCATAAATTGTTTTCTGTGCAACGATATGTCCTCCCCTCTGTCCCAGTGCCTGCAGCGTATAGGTAATTGCAGCTGCTCCGGAAGCCAGTGCCAGAGCAGCTGTGCCGCCCTCCAAGGCGGCGACTCGCTTTTCCAGCACCTCCTGTGTGGAGTTTGTCAGACGTCCGTAAATATTCCCCGAATCTTCAAGTCCAAATCGGGCCGCCGCATGGGCGCAGTCATGAAAAACATAAGCAGTCGTTGCATAAATGGGGACTGCACGTGCATCTGTAGCAGGATCCGGCGTCTCCTGTCCTGCATGAAGCTGAAGTGTTTCAAATCTGTATTTTGCCATAATTAAATTCCTTTCGAACTTTCTTTTATTTTCCGCTGTCTCCGTAGTTAGACAGCGCCCTTGCCGAAGGGTCATTTACGTTGCAGCCTTCCCACTCCCTGTTGGGCATCCAGAAATCTGTTACCATCTCTGACTGGCCTGGATAATATGTTTCAAAAATCTCTCTGTATAATAACGATTCTTTTGTAAATGGCCTGGCATGGGTATAACGCCTGCATCTGCTTTCAAATTCCTCATCTGTATATCTACTCTCTGCATATTCCTTCAGATAGTCCACCATGGAATGGCCTACTGCGTCTGAAAATGCGGCTTTTTCCCTCCAGAGGATCGTATCTGGAAGATATCCTCCCTGTTCAAAAGCATGACGAAGAAGATATTTTCCTTTTCCGTAAGTATTCCGCTTCATTTCCGGATCCACTGCCATCACATATTTGACGAAATCCAGATCTCCAAAAGGAACCCTGGCTTCCAGGGAGTTTACTGAAATACAGCGATCTGCACGCAGCACATCATACATATGCAGTTCCCTGATCCGTTTCTGGGATTCTTTCTGAAAGGCTTTCGCATCCGGTGCAAAGTCTGTATATTTATAACCAAACAGTTCATCCGAGATTTCCCCTGTTAAAAGGACACGGATATCCGTCTGCTCATGGATTGCCTTACACACCAGATACATTCCTATGGATGCACGAATGGTCGTAATATCATAAGTTCCCAATAATGGAATTACAGTTTCCAGTGAGGAGATCACTTCCTCCGGCGTCATATAAACCTCTGTATGGTCGCTTCCAATGAAATCTGCCACTTGTTTTGCATATTTTAGGTCAATGGCATCCTCGCTCATGCCAATGGCAAAGGTCTTAATGGGTTCTCTGCTTTTCTTTGCCGCAATGGCGCACACCAGAGAGGAATCCAGGCCTCCGGAAAGCAGAAATCCTACTTTTGCATCTGCTATCAGCCGTTTCTCCACACCCGCCTCCAGCTTATCATGAATGTTTCTGCAGACTGTTTCCAAATCATCCGGACAGACCGCATCCACTCTGGCTATATCACAGTAGCAGATAAACTGCCCTTCTTTATAATAATGCCCTGGCGGAAACGGCATAATTTTATCCGCAATCCCTGTCAGATTTTTCGCTTCACTGGCAAACACAATATCGTGATTTTCATCATATCCATAATACAGCGGACGGATTCCAACAGGGTCTCTTGCTGCGATAAACTCCCCTGTCTCCCCATCATAGAGGATACAGGCAAATTCCGCATCCAGCATGGAAAACATACCGGTACCATACTCCTGATACATTGGAAGCAGAATCTCGCAATCAGAACCGCTTTCAAACGTGTATTTTTCGGACAGCTCTTTTTTCAGCTTCTCAAACCCGTAAATCTCTCCATTGCAGACCACATAGCTTTTTCCAAGCTGAAAAGGCTGCATTCCGGCTGGAGTCAGTCCCATAATGGCCAATCTGTGGAATCCCAGAATTCCATCTCCCATTTCCACTACCCTGGTGTCATCCGGCCCCCTTGATACGGTTTTTTGAAATCCTTCCATAAATCTGCTAAGAACCGCGCTGCGGCTGCAATAACCCATAATGGAACACATCAGAATGCACCTCCAAACATCTGCTTATTTTACACTGAACAAAATATCCCCATAAGTCGGGAATGGCCAGTATTTCTTTGCCGTCATGGTTTCTGCACTGTCACAGGCCACCCGAAGCTCTCCCATTTTGCTTAAGACGCTGTCCCGAATCTGATACGATTCTTCTGTAATATCCGGAATCTCCTGAACTTTCATTACCGCTTCTTCCAGATCCTCCGCCTTGATCATAATCTGATCTTCCAGAATCGCCAGTTTTTTCAGCAGACCGGTCTCATAGCTGCAGGAAACCGGAACCTCTGCCGCTTTCTTTGCCGCCGCCGTATTGGCAAGTTCCAATACATATGCGCTTACTGCCGGAGCAATTTCCGTTTTCGCCATATCAACCATGGTGTTTGCTTCAATCAGCACAGCCTTGCAGTAGTTGTCCAGCATAATCTCACACCTGGATTTTAATTCTGCCTCTGAAAATACCTTATGGGCAGTCAGCATCTTCACATTTTTTTCATCCAGAAGGTGAGGCATACAATCCGGTGTTGTCCGGTAATTGAGAAGCCCTCTCTTCTCCGTCGCCTCTTGGATCCACGTGTCGTCATAACCATTTCCATTGAAAATAATGTGCTTATGATCCTTGATAGTCTTTCGGATCATTTCATGGAGTGCTTTTTCAAAATTTTCTGCCTTTTCCAGCCTGTCCGCATAAATCTTCAGGCTTTCTGCTACTGCGCTGTTTAGCATAATGTTGGCGCAGGCAATGCTGTTGGAGGATCCCAGCATTCGGAATTCAAATTTATTTCCCGTAAACGCAAACGGCGAAGTACGGTTTCGGTCTGTGGTATCCCTGTTGAATTTGGGAAGTACATTTACCCCCAGCTTCATCTGCGTTTTCTCTGCTCCCGCGTATGGGGTATCGGTTTCAATTGCTTCCAGCACCCCGTTTAATTCGTCTCCGAGGAAAATGGACACGACTGCCGGAGGCGCTTCATTTGCGCCAAGTCTGTGATCGTTTCCTGCCGTTGCCACAGAAAGCCGAAGCAGATCCTGATAATCATCCACTGCCTTGATTACTGCGCATAGGAACAATAAGAACTGTGCGTTCTCGTAAGGAGTTTCGCCTGGAGCCAAAAGATTTACTCCTTTATCTGTTGCTAACGACCAGTTATTGTGTTTACCGCTTCCATTGACTCCGGCAAAAGGTTTCTCGTGAAGAAGACATACCAGTCCATGCTTTGCCGCCACTTTCTGCATGATTTCCATGGTCAGCTGATTGTGGTCTGTTGCAATATTCGTTGTGGTATAGATAGGCGCCAGCTCATGCTGGGCCGGAGCTACTTCGTTGTGTTCTGTTTTTGCCAAAATCCCCAGTTTCCAGAGTTCTTCATTCAGCTCTTCCATATAGTCCGCAACCCGAGGCTTAATTACTCCAAAATAGTGATCGTCCATCTCCTGGCCTTTGGGAGGTCTGGCGCCAAAAAGAGTACGTCCGGTAAAGCGGAGATCCCTTCTCTGTTCGTACATTTCCTTTGTAATAAGAAAATACTCCTGCTCCGGTCCTACCGAAGTACGGACACATTTTGCATCTTCATTTCCAAACAAATGAAGGATGCGCATCGCCTGTTTATTTAAAGCTTCCATAGAACGAAGAAGCGGCGTTTTCTTGTCCAGCGCCTCTCCGCCGTAAGAGCAGAACGCCGTAGGAATGCATAAAGTCTTGCCCTTTATAAATGCGTATGATGTGGGATCCCATGCCGTATATCCTCTTGCCTCAAAGGTAGCCCGAAGACCGCCAGAGGGAAAGGAAGATGCATCCGGTTCTCCCTTAATCAATTCTTTCCCTGAAAATTCCATAATCACACCGCCATCCGGCGAGGGGGAAATAAAACTGTCATGCTTTTCTGCTGTGACGCCAGTCAGAGGCTGAAACCAATGCGTATAGTGGGTCGCCCCATTTTCAACTGCCCAGTCCTTCATAGCGGCAGCAACTGCATTGGCCACGCTGATATCCAGCTTTGCGCCTTCGTCAATGGTCTTTCTCAGTGACTGGTACACTTCTGATGACAATTTTGCCTTCATTACCCTGTCATCAAATACATTACATCCAAAAAAATCTGATACGTTTTTCATAATGCCGCTCCTCTCCTTCTGCCGGAATTTGAAAACAAAAAGGCAGGGCTGCCTTTCACAGCACGTTTCCTGTACTATAAAAGACATCCTTGCCTTTTGAATCCAATTACATTTTTTCCAACGGTTACATATAGAAAAAGCGTCTCTGAGAACTTATCTCAAAGACGCCCTTGCCTTTATGTGTGGGATAATACACCCTGAAAGTTTATTTGTCAATCCCTTTTTTGTCTCTTGACAAACTTTAGCATCCGCTGTATAAGTAATAAATATGAGCAAAGGCGTTCATCTTTAGAACAGAATTATTTCTGGATTAAAAATGGACGCTTTTGCTTTTTATTCATTCTGAAAGGCAGGTAAAAGATACATGAAAATTGAAGGTCAAGTAAGAATTCCTTCCGGATGCGCAATTTCAGCAGTTATTTCGAAAGCCGGAAATAAAATGTCCGGTGAAATAATTACCAATTCCATGAAACCCATGCATGACCGTTCTAATGGACTGGGCGGCGGGTTTGCCGGTTACGGTATTTATCCTGAATATAAAGAGTTTTATGCATTACATATGTTTTTTGACTGCCGCAGTACCCGTAAGGAATGCGAAGCTTTTTTAAAAGAACGGTTTGAAATCGTTCAATCTGAGGTTATCCCGACTCGTAAGCTTCCAGCCATTACCGATGAACCCATTATATGGCGATATTTCGTCGATCCGCTCAAATCCGTTCTGTCCTCCTTTCAGTTGGATGAAAAAGAATTTGTTGCACAAACGGTTATGAAAATTAATGCCGAACTGTCTGGCGCCTATGTCTTTTCCAGCGGCAAAAACATGGGAACATTCAAAGCCGTAGGATTTCCGGAAGATGTAGGTCTCTTTTACAAACTGGACGAATATGAAGGCTACTCATGGACTGCCCACGGACGTTATCCTACCAATACCCCTGGCTGGTGGGGCGGCGCACATCCGTTTACATTGCTGGACTGCTCGATCGTACACAACGGAGAAATCTCTTCTTATGACGCCAACCGGCGTTTTATCGAAATGTTCGGCTATAAATGTACGCTCCAAACAGATACTGAAGTAATTACTTACATTATGGACTACCTGCTTCGCGTGCAAAAACTTACTCTGAATGAAGCGGCCAGTGTCATTGCCGCACCTTTTTGGAGCACCATCTCTTCCAAAACTGATTTAGAAGAACAAAAAAAGCTCACATATCTGAGAACCATGTTCTCAAGTCTGCTGGTTACTGGCCCCTTCTCTATTGTTTTCGGTTTTGAAGGCGGACTCATGGCTCTTAATGACCGGCTGAAACTCCGTTCCATGGTGGCAGGGGAAAAACACGATAAAGTCTTTATTGCCAGCGAGGAAGCAGCCATCCGGACCATGGAGCCGGATGCAGAAAATATCTGGTCTCCTGCCGGCGGTGAACCTGTCATTATAAAAGTAAAGGAAGGTGCATATTAATGGGTATCGAATTTATTTATCCGGAATTTGAAGTAATCCGAAACGAAAACCGATGCACAGTCTGTCGTGTATGTGAACATCAGTGCGCCAATAACGTCCACAGCTATGACGAAAAACGAGGCAGAATGGTATGCGACGAGTCAAAATGTGTAAATTGCCATCGCTGTGTTTCCTTCTGTCCTGCCAGAGCGCTGAAAATTGTAAAAACCGACTGCTCTCTTCGGGAAAATGCCAACTGGCAAAGCGATACTATCAAAGAAATCTACAAACAGGCCAACAGTGGCGGCGTTCTCTTGTCTTCCATGGGAAATCCCAGACCCTTTCCTGTCTATTGGGACAAAATCCTGATTAATGCATCTCAGGTAACCAATCCTTCCATTGATCCCTTGCGTGAGCCAATGGAAACCAGGGTGTATCTGGGGAAAAAGCCGCAAACCGTAAGCCGCGCTGCGGACAACACTCTGGATTACCGTCTGCCGCCCCAGCTGGAACTTTCCATGCCGGTTCTGTTTTCTGCCATGAGCTATGGTTCCATCAGCTACAATGCCCATAAGTCCCTTGCATTGGCTGCTTCCGAGCTTGGCATCCTGTACAACACTGGCGAAGGCGGTCTTCACGAAGATTTTTACTGCTATGGCGAAAATACCATTGTCCAGGTTGCTTCCGGACGCTTTGGCGTCTATGAAGACTATCTGAACGCAGGCGCCGCCATTGAAATCAAAATGGGCCAGGGAGCCAAACCAGGTATCGGAGGCCATCTTCCTGGAACAAAAATTGTCGGGGACGTATCCCGTACCCGAATGATTCCGGAAGGTTCTGACGCAATCTCTCCGGCTCCCCATCACGACATTTATTCCATTGAAGACTTACGTCAGCTTGTCTTCTCATTAAAAGAAGCGACCGAATATAAAAAACCGGTCATTGTGAAGGTGGCTGCAGTACATAATATTGCCGCTATTGCAAGCGGTATTGCAAGAAGCGGCGCTGACATCATTGCAATTGACGGCTTTCGCGGCGGTACGGGAGCGGCCCCTACCAGAATCCGAGACAATGTCGGGATTCCCATCGAGCTTGCCCTTGCCTGTGTGGATCAGCGTTTGCGCGATGAAGGCATCCGTAATCATGTATCTCTGATCGCCGGCGGAAGTATCCGAAGCGCCGCAGATGTCATAAAAGCCATTGCGCTGGGCGCAGACGCCTGCTATGTGGGGACTGCCGCTCTTCTGGCTCTTGGATGCCATTTGTGCCGAACCTGCCAGACTGGCAAATGCTGCTGGGGGATTGCGACTCAGCAGCCCGAACTTGTAAAACGGCTGAATCCGGAAATCGGGAAACAGCGTCTGGTTAACCTGATGACAGCATGGAATCATGAAATCAAGGAGCTGATGGGAGGCATGGGAATCAACTCCATTGAAGCGTTGCGCGGAAACCGTCTGATGCTGAGAGGGATCGGGTTAACAGAAAAAGAGCTGGAAATCCTCGGTATCTCCCATGCGGGAGAATAGCATCCGTGTACAGGGGGCAATTCTCCCTCTTTGAGGCGTGTTGCCCCTGTACCTGATGCTAATGTTTCTTCAAAAAAACGTAACCAATTTGGGGAGGTATGGTATAATATGCAAATCATTGACGCTGCAAATTCAGATTATAAAACTGTAAATGAAGCAATCCGCAATGCGGATAACAATTGTATCATCGAAGGCTGCTGCGGACAACGGTTTCTTGCCGCCGGTATGTCTGGTAAAACGATTACAATCCATGGAATCCCTGGAAATGCACTGGGAGCCTACTTAAACAATTCCCATATTACCGTAAAGGGCAATGCCCAGGACGCTGTCGGAGATACCATGAATGAGGGAAAGATTCTGATTTACGGAAACATTGGAGATGCTGCCGGTTATGCCATGCGCGGAGGAAAAATCTATGTACAGGGCAATGCAGGCTACCGCGCCGGAATCCATATGAAGGCTTATAAGGAAAAACTCCCTGTTATGATTATTGGAGGATGCGCAGGAAGCTTTCTGGGCGAATATCAGGCAGGCGGCATCATTATCGTTCTTGGGCTCCATACCAGCGGAAGGCCAATTGTAGGGAATTTTCCATGTACTGGTATGCATGGCGGCAAAATGTTCCTGCGCGGCAGGTGCGAAAATATCCATTTTTCCGAACAGGTAACTGCCAGATATGCAGATCCAGCAGATTTAGAAGAAATCCGCGAATACCTGTCTGAATATTGCACAGACTTTGGATATTCTTTCCATGAACTTTTATCCGAACCCTTTACTGTCATTACACCAGACAGCAGCAATCCGTATAAGCAAATGTATGCAGCAAATTAAAAAGAAAGCAGGTAAGGTTATGAAGTATTCAAAAGAAGAGGTTCTTCAATATATGCAGGAAGAAGACGTGAAATTTATCCGCCTGGCATTTTGCGACGTTTTTGGCAAACAAAAAAACATTTCCATTATGCCGCAGGAACTTCCCAGGGCATTTGAACATGGCATCGCCATTGATGCCTCTGCCATCGCCGGTTTTGGCGACGAAAGCCATTCCGACCTCTTTCTTCATCCGGATCCCGATACGCTGATGCCTCTGCCCTGGAGACCAGAGCATGGGCGTGTAGTCAGAATGTTCTGCAGCATCGCGTATCCGGACGGAACAATATTTGAATGTGACACGCGTTCTCTGTTAAAAAAAGCGGTTCAGGATGCAGAATGCGCCGGATACCAGTTCTTCTTTGGCGCAGAGCAGGAATTTTATCTGTTCCATCTGGATGACAACGGAAACCCGACAAAAATCCCCTACGATAATGCCAGCTATATGGATATTGCCCCCGAAGACAAAGGGGAAAATATCCGCCGCGAAGTTTGCCTGACGCTGGAACAGATGGGAATTCTGCCCGAAAGCTCCCACCACGAAGAAGGTCCAGGACAAAACGAAATTGATTTCCGCTATTCCGATCCCCTGACTGCAGCAGACAACTCCATGACGTTTCAGACCGTAGTAAAAACCATTGCCGGATTAAACGGGATTTTCGCCGATTTCAGCCCAAAACCATTGGAAGATAAAGCCGGAAATGGTTTCCATATCAATATGTCTGTGAAATCTCCCGACGACACAGACTATATGGACTATATGATCGCTGGTATTCTGGATAAGATTTCAGATATGACGGTATTTTTAAATCCGACCTCTGATTCCTACAAACGTTTTGGATGCAATAAAGCCCCCAGATATATTTCCTGGTCCAGCGAAAACCGCTCCCAGCTTATCCGAGTTCCTGCAGCCATTGGCATATACCGGCGTGCCGAGCTTCGTTCTCCAGATCCATCTGCAAATACGTACCTGGCTTTTGCCCTCATGATTTATGCCGCCCTGGATGGAATCCAGAATAAGCTGGTACTGCCGCCTCCTTCGGATATCAATTTATACAGAGCAGAGGATGACGCCCTTGCAACCTTCAGGCAGCTTCCCAAAAATTTTGAGTCTGCCTGCGCGGCGGCTGCAAACAGTGATTTTATTAAAAGATATATCCCACAGACCATATTAAATATCTACTGCAATCAATAGATTTCCTTCTTAAAAGGATGGATGCAAAATGAGTTTAAGAGAACGTGCCTACAGTATCCTCGTCGTGTCTGCAACAGATACTTTTACCTCCGCCTTTGGCGATCTGTTTTCTGAAGCAAGGTATTTCCCTGTTCATACTGTCTCAAGTATCAATGCCGCCAGACGGGCGCTTACAGAAAAAACCTATGATTTTATTATCATTAATGCTCCTTTACATGATGATACCGGCATTCGTTTTGCCATTGATACCTGCAGCAATAAACAATCCGTTGTCCTTCTTCTTGTAAAAAGCGATATCCATAACAGCATACACGACCAGGTTTTGGAATACGGAGTGTTTACCCTGTCAAAACCACTGTCAAAAGCAACCATGGCATATGCGCTGAGCTGGCTGGAATGCGCCAGGGAACGCCTGCGGCAATTTGAGAAAAAATCTCTGTCTATTGAAGAAAAAATGGCTGAAATCCGTCTGGTCAACCAGGCAAAGTGGATTTTGATCAGCCAGCTTTCCATGAGTGAACCGGAAGCCCACCGTTATATAGAAAAACAGGCAATGGACCGCTGTGTGACCAAGCGGATCATTGCCGGAGAAATCATTAAAACTTATTCTTAAATCCCTGCTGGACGAAATCCCGAATTCCCTTTATAATGAAAGATATAAGCAAACTATGATGTTAAAGGAGAATTCACTATGCCTTACTGTCCCAAATGCGACATGGAATTTATAGAAGGAATTACCGTCTGCAGCGATTGCGGCGGCCCTTTATATGAATCTGAGGAAGCCTACAAAGCGATTGAAAAAGAAGAAACTGCGAAACGGCTGGCCGAACAGGCCGCCCAGATGGAAGCGTTCCAGGCTCTCATGGAAGCGGAATCCGACGAAGATTCGATTCTGGATGACCAGGAGGATCACACTCAGAAACCAGAAGATATGGCAAAAAAATCCTATGTGCATCCTGGCGTCTATATTGATGCTGCCCAAAAATATGATGACCTGAAATCTTCCGCTTCTGCCTTCTATCTGGTAGGCGGTCTTTCCGCGGCAGGCTCAGCGCTTTGCTGGCTGAATATCTTTCCGCTTCCTATTGTGGCAAAATCAGCTTTGACCCTGATCGCTGCCGGTTCCCTGATTGTAGCCGTAAAAACCACCCTTTCTGCAAAGGCATTTCTTCCGGAAGTTGCAAAGGAAAAGGAGAAAACCCAGTCCATTATCCAGTGGTTTACCGATACTTATACTGCAGAAGCATTGGACAATGCCATCGGAGCAGACGCCGCCTCCTTATCTTCTGAAGAACTAAGTTTAAAACGCTATGAGCTGATTCAGGATTATCTGATTACCAATCATGACCTTCCGGATCAGACCTATGTAGATGCGCTGTCAGAAGAAATTTACGGAAAATTATATGAATAATTTCATCTTTAAGAAGCAAATAAAAACTCCCCCAGCATTGCTGGGGGATAACTTTTTGGCATTATCTTTCTTTCATCAGCCTTACCACTTCTTCCCGTTCCGGCATTACCCGCAAAGCTCCTTTTCTGGTAGTAATCAGGGAAGCGGCGGCGTTGGCAAAGGTCAGCATTTCTGTCAGGTTCTCCGCGCTTAAATTCTCAAGCCCATGTTCCAGGACGTAATTCAGCACGCAGGCACAGAAGGTATCTCCTGCTCCTGTCGTTTCAATGGTATGTTCCTGGATAAACGGAGGGGCCTCTACCATCATGCTGGTTCCGCCCTTCTCCTCGTCTTTCTGGTAATAGGCGCGGCTTCCGTCTCTTCCCATTGACACCAGAATCAGTGGGATGGAACATTCCCTGCGAATCTTTTCCACGCCTTTGGTATAACTTTCCTCTCCTGTCAGCCACTGAATCTCATTATCCGAAATCTTTAAAATATCGCACTGTCCCAGTCCCCAGCGAACCTGTTCTTTGGCGTCTTCCAGGCTTTCCCAGAGCGGCGGACGCAGATTGGGATCAAAACTGATGAGAGCGCCTTTCTGTTTTGCTTCTGCAACTGCAGCCATCGTAGCGGCGCGGACGCCTTCATGAGTCATGGACAGCGTTCCAAAATGGAAAATTTTTGTATCTGCCGCCAGCTCCATATCTACCTCTTCTTTTTGCAGCATCATATCTGCTCCTGGATTGCGGTAGAAAGAAAAATCCCTGTCCCCATCAGGAAATGTATGCACCAATGCCAGGGTAGTATGAATCTTGTCATCATAAACCAGATTTCTGTCATCAATCCCTACTTCTTTAATTGTTTCTGACAGCATCCGTCCGAAAAAGTCATCGCCTACTTTGCCGATAAAAGCAGTCTTTTTCCCCAATTTTGCAAGCATGGCCAGCACATTGCAGGGCGCACCCCCAGGATTTGCCTCAAACAGGCTGTTCCCCTGCCCGCTTACCCCATTCTGGGTAAAATCAATTAACAGTTCCCCTAATGCTACCACATCAAACATATCTTCTCCTCCTTATTTTCCGGCCCCTAGTCTATCAGCCGCCTGTTGTAGAAAAATGCTGGTAATCCTTACAGGTTGTCCAGTCTCCGCCCCATTGAAATCCCTGTTTTTCAAATGCCTTTACACAGTCGTCTCCCGCCTCGATTTTATATAAAAACTCTGCCTCCCTGTCCATATACGGCTGGCTTCCTTTGGGAGAGCAAAGAACCTGGCCTTCTTGATTAACCCTGACATAAGGATTGTAAAACGGGTTAATGTCCACTGCAATTCCCAGACTGTGATGGGACAGCTTATTTTTTCCTGGCACTCTGCGGAAATTAAAGCAGCTGGAATTGTTGGCTGCCATAGAAGTCTCGTCATCCGCGTCAAAATCGTCAATAAGCTGCATTCTTTCGATAGGGTACTTCTTGTCATAAAGTTCTTTAAAAATCTCCAGAAGCGCCTGACTGATACTCTGGTCGCAGACCATTTCCCCTACCGTAGTCCCCTGCTTCCCCCAATGAAGCACTCTGATATAACGCAGCGTCTCTCTGGGAATGGTGCAGTCTTCTTTAAAGGATTTTCCCTTCATCCGTTCAAACAGCCCATCCCAAATCTCTGTTTCAAAAAAGAATGCCTTTCTTTCTTCCTCTGTCTGAACCTTTGCCGGATCAACAGTCATCCCCGCCTGGTATTCCGTTAAAAATCTCTGATTGATTGTATGATTCATTATCGTTTCCATCCTGTCTGACAATTTACTGTCATTTTACCTTTCCTCCTGATTTCTGTCAATATAACCCAGCTCCTTTCCAGCAAAAAGCAGCCCCAGCTTTATAAAAGAACACGCTTCTATAAAACTGGGACTGCCTCTGTAGTTCCTGTTTTCACTGAAGGATTACGGAATCCAGGCTCCGTCGCTTCCCACCAGATAACCGTCTGGGGTAACTGTATCGGCATACATGGCGCCGCTGTCCGGATCCAGGCAGTACCATTTGCCATCCAGTTCAATCCATCCGGTTCTCATATAGCCGTTGTCGCCGAAATAATACCACTTGTCTCCAATGTAACCCCATTCGTTTACAGGGTATGTATGATCTGGCCGGACATACCACCAGCCCGTATCATCCTGCTTCCATTCTCCAGCATCTTTCGATTCCTCTATTACATCGCCTGGCCCTTTGGGAGTACCAAGGTTTTGGGAACCGGTGTCCTGGCTGTCTGAAAGAATCGCCTTTCCATCGCTTAAATCGGCTGCTGCCGCGCTGCTGACGTACCAGCGATCCGACGTTTTCCAGTCGCCTTTTTCATCTTCCCGATAAACGGCTCTGACCTTAAAGGTATAATATCCGTTTCTGGTCAGTCTTGGCGAAAAATCATAATACGTCTTGGAAGTTTTCACTCTGCTGCTGGTTACCTCCGCGTCGTTGCGAAACAGCCGTACTTCATATCTGGCCGCTTCATCTGCGCCTTCCCAGTAACCGTATCCCGTCGTTTCATCCCACTCTGGATTGTCCACGTCCAACATATGTTCTCCGTTATATCCATCCAGAGCATCCAGGGTTACTACGATCGTCAATTTCCCCGTTCCATTCCGGCTGACCGAAGTTACCTTTCCCGTATCGCCGCTTAACTGGATTTTGTCCTTGCCGATTCCGGAAGCAAAGGAATAATCGTCCTCTGTCCACAGCGTAATCTTCAGCCTCGGCTTATCATCGGATTCCCATTCGTCTTTTGGAACGTTGGTTACTTCCACTTCATCTACATAGCAGTGGCGGGACTGACATTCCACATTTACGTAATCATTCTGCGTACCGGCTTCAATATAAGAAGTAATGTACAAATATACATGATTAACCGTCTTTTTCCTGGCCGCGCCCAAAGCAGGAAAGCAGGCGCTGGCCGCAAGACATATTACCGCTATCAAAAACGCCCATCTGCGCTGGTTCTTCATTTAGAATCTCCTCCTTTTTCCTGGCTGTCATCTGACTGGCGGCTAGAAGCCTGTTTGTTCTCCAGCAATGCCTTTTTCCGGTTTTCCCGTCTGAGTTTTTTCTCTGCAAGCCGCTTTTCAAAACGCTTTCTCAGCTGGTGCTTCTTTCTCCTGTGAAGCAGATAAGCGATAAGAATTACAACGGCCGCTGCCCCTGCTCCAAGCAGTCCCCAGAACATCATAGAAACTCCTCGTTTTTCCAGCAATACGATTTCTCCCTGTGCTGCAGCGTCAAACACCAGATATTCTCCGCTCCGCTTTGCGTCAGCCAGTTCTATGGCAGTTCCGTTGAGAATTCCAACTGCTGCGTGCTTGGACAAACCATCTGCATACACTCTCATCCGGACCTGATCCTGGGTTCCGTCTTCTTCCCTTCCAAAATCTACCTGGTAGCGGATGGCTTTTACTGCCTTGTAATCTTCCGGATCTGCCACTTCAGCCCCGATTGGTTCTTCCGATGCGGTAATAGAAGCATCTGGGTAGAAAATGCCTTCTGCCAGAACCATTGGCATTTTTTCTTCTGAAGAAGCGATAGCGGTCACATAGGGACGATAAACTGCATGAATGGTCTTATCTACCAGTACCTGGCCCAGATCCTCTTCTTCCCAGATCGTATAATATCCTTCCTTTTCAGGAGCCTGCGGAATCTCTTCTTCTGGAACCAGCGCTCCATACGCGCATTCCATTTCCTTAATTACCGTATCGTCTGCCATAAAGCGGACGAACAGATGGCGAAATTCTTCCGGAATTCCTTCTCTTTGCAGAAATTCTTCGTAAGGCAGTCCTTCTGCTTCATTTTCATAGGTAATTCCGTCATCTGCGCCTAATCCGTTATCCACGTAAAGATTGTTCTGTAAAAGTCCTTCTTTTTCAATGGTTCCTACAATGCTTCCGTGGTATTCTCCAGGGATTCCGCCTTCCGAATCTTCTGAGGCAGTCTCAACTGCAACCATTGCGCAGTTGTTGATTACCTTTTTTCCATAACCGGCAATTCCTCCAACGTAATCGCCGCCGCTGATCGTTCCTTTGGAATAGTTTCCACTGATCTGGGCGCTGCTGGAACCGGCAATTCCTCCGGCATAGTCGCCTTTTTGGGACTCTACATCTGCATAGCTGGCATTCTCCAGAATCAGTCCCAGCTTGGCCGTCCCCACGATTCCTCCGGCGTCATTATTCTGCGCCTGGATTTCTCCTGTATTTTTACAGCCGCGAAGCAGCGCTCTTGCGCTTCTGGTTACCCTGAGAGACGTATCTCCCGTTGTATCCGGATTCTGGTATTCTTCTTTCACATTTTCATAGCCAATCATTCCGGCAATTCCGCCCGCCTGGTAATCCGCTTTTATCGTTCCTTCGTTGATGCAGCTTAAAATCGTTCCCTTTCCAGGGACGTCAATATTCTGATCCGATAAATCTTCAAAAATCCGGTAATCGTCTTCTGTCAGACTGTCTGCCTTGTCTTTTACCCGCTGTCTCCCATCCTCAATAGTATCGCCAATTTCATCCATCTGTTGGGAAATCTGATCCTGGTTGACTTTGCTGGAATCCCGATCTGCTTTTAAATCGTCGGTCATCCGATCCTTTTCTTCATAAATAGCGTCCAGCTGATCCGTAATCCGGATATGAAGGGCGTCATAATCATCAATCAGTTCGTCCTTATAATCTCCTACCATATCGACCAGCGCATTGGTTTCGATTTTCAGACTGTTCAAATCGTCCCGAAAAGATTCAATTCCGTCTGCCGCATCCCCGATTCCGTCCATTACCATCGTTTCGGAATTAGACGCAATATCTTCGGTCAGCTCTTTCAGACGCTGAATCAGCTCCAGCTCTTCCTGGATATCTTGTTCCACTGCATCTGCAAAATCTTCCTCGTCATCCATATCCGGAATTAGAGGACGATGTATCAGCTCATCAATAATGCTGTGAATCTCTTCCAGATCCTCTTCAATGTCTCCATAAGACCGTTTTGCCGAATCGCTGATGATGTCTAACTCTGTATTGTCCAGAATATCCTGGATAACATTGACCTGGCTGGAAGCGTCTTCGTCAAATGCTTCTCTCTTGGCCTGGCGCATATTGTCGTTTTCTCTCAGCGTATCTTTCAGGCCAGCAGCCATATCGTCCAGACGCTCCACATGGTCTACTGCTTTATCGCTCATTCCTCTTAGCTGATCCGACCAGTCATCGGTCAGTTTTCCCAGAGCATCCATCTGATCCGACACTTTATCCAGCGCGTCCTGTTCATAAACCTCTTCTGCATAAGGCTCAAACAGGCCGGCAATTCCAGCCGTATTTTTACTGCCTAAAACTACCGCCTTGTTGGTACAGCCGCTGACCATGCCTTTCTGCCGTCCGGCAATACCTCCGGTATTGGCTCCCAGATGTTCGCTTCCGATTTTCCCTCTGTTTTCACAGCCAAGAATGCTGCCGGAAGAATAACCGGCAATGCCTCCCGTGTCTCTGATGGTATCTTCTGTAATGCCATTTTCCAGTTCTTCCACATTCAGGGACATATCCTCGTCTACTGCCGCTGTTAAAAGACCTGCGTCAATATTTACTTCACTTTCATTCACACAGCCGGAAATCGTTCCTTCGCTGACGCCGGCAATTCCTCCTGTACTGATGTGACCGGATACGGTGCCGTAACTGGAACAATTTTCCATCAGGCCCGTCTCTTCATTGCTTCCGGCAATTCCGCCAATCTCCTTTTTTCCTTCAATCGTTCCGGAAAAGCTGCATCCCCGAATCGTTCCCTTGTTAATTCCTGCAATTCCTCCGACCAGCTCCTGAGCGCCTCCTGGAAGCACGCTCCCTTCTACCGTCAGATTCCGGACCTCAGAACCGGCTTCCAGCACTCGGATTAGCCCGCATTTCGATCCTGGTCCCTGCAGATCGAGCCCAGTAATTTTATGACCATTTCCTTCCAATACTCCGCTGAATACGGGAATCGGAGAAAAGTCTACCGTGCTTACATCAATATCTGCCATTAAAACAGCCGTTATATTTCTGGAATAGACGGTACTCTGGCATTTTTTTCCAAACTCGTTTAATTCTTCTGCAGTAGAGATTTCCACTGTCTGGCTGACGTTCTCCTGGTCTGCCAAAGCCTGGCTTCCTGTTTCCGAAACCGCTGCCTGCTGGGAAGCTGCATACACGATACTGTCCTGCCAGCTTCCCAGCAAAGAGGCGGCTGTCACAGACACCAGAAGGCATCTGGCTGTAAGTCTGCGCCGCTGGTCGTTTCCTTTTCTCTGTTTTTTCATTCTTTCTTCGCCTCCTCGCTGTCTGTCTTCTGCTTTCTCATCTTGCTTTTCTCAATCAATTTGTCAAACACCAGCAAAAGCTGAGGCAGAACGGTCATAACCAGAATAATCGAAATCATGGTTCCTCTTCCCAATGTGGTTCCCAGAGAAGAAATGGTGCCGTCGGACGTAACCTTTCCGATAATGAATCCGGAAGCCATCATAATGGTTCCTGATGTAACAACCGTCGGAAACGCCTGGTTTAATGATTCGATAATGGCTTCCTTTTTACTGCTCATCGTTTCCCTTAATGACATATACCGGCTGGTAATTACGATAGCATAGTCAATGGTGGCGCCCATCTGAATTGCGCTGACAATCAGGTAGCTGACAAAAAATACCGTATCATTTGTCAGATAGGGGACTGAGAAGTTAATCCAGATACTGCTCTGTATGGTCAGAACCAGAATTACCGGCAGCGCATAGGACTGGAAGGTAAACAGCAGAATAACTGCAACAAACAGGGCCGTCAGAATACTGATTTTCAGGTTGTCAGAAACAAAGGATTTACTTAAATCGTAATCGCTGGTTGAGTCGCCTACTACGTATCCCTCCTTATAATATTTATAGATAATATCGTGAATATCGTCAATGGCCCGAAAAGTTTCTTCGCCTTCTACCGGACCCTTCAATGCGAAAATAATTCTGGAATAATTTTCTCCCTCTAACTGGGCTCTGGCATCGCAGACGGAATCGTATAAATCATCAATTTCTTCCGAAGTATCGGATCCAAACGTCAAGCCGCCGCTTTCTTTTTCTTCATAGATAAAATCAACCATATCAATCAGTGGAACCCTGAGTTCATCAATACTCTTGGTAAACGCGCTGTACTGGCTGTTTTCTTTTGCATAAAGAAGATACAGCATACGGGACATATTAATATCCTGATCCGCAACAATGGAAAATTCCCTTGGACTTAAACTGTCCGCCAGAATATAGTTTCCCTCGTCGTCTACTTCGATGTTTGCAAGGCCCATAACGTCGTCTACAGAATCTAGCTGCTCCAGATCATGGATCAGTTCTTTTTCTTTTTCATAGTCCCCCTTTGGCACCACAATCGCCGTCGTATTGTTAATGGTAAACGTCTCTTTTATCTTCTTTTTTGAAGATAAAAACTCATTCATTTTCTCTGCCTCAATGGAATTGACGTCATAAATATACTGGCACTTGTTGGAAAATACGATCGATGCAACTACAATGACCAGATAAATTGGAAGTACGATGTATCTGGTTTTTACTACCAGTTTTCCCCATCCAGTAATCTTTGGCACAAAACTTCTATGTCCCGTCTTTTCAATGGCTTTTGCCGAGAATACAATCAAAGCCGGAAGAAGTAAGAATACTGTAATCAAGCTGAATAAAATCGCTTTGGACATGACTCTTCCTAAGTCCATGCCTAACTGGAACTGCATCAGCATCAGTGCAACCATACCGGAAACGGTAGTCAGACTGCTGGAGGAAATTTCCGGAATTGCTTTGCTTAATGCGACGGTAGCCGCTTCAATAACGTCATATTTCTGGTGTTCTTCCATAAAACGGTGCAGAAGAATAATCGCATAGTCAATGGACATGGCAAGCTGTAAAACCGTACCAACGGCATTGGTTACAAAGGATACGGATCCAAACCAGTAATTGGTACCCATATTTAAAATCGCCGATACCACAAAGGTCACTACAAAAATTCCGATTTCTGCATAGGTACCGGATGTAAACAGCAGTACCCCAAAAATAATCACTGCAACCAGCCCCAGAATCATTTTCATATCTTCCTGAAGCTGGGCTGCGTCGTCTTTATCCACTGTGGTATACACGTAAGATTCATATCCATCCAGCTGCTGCCGTACTTCTGCAATCGCTTTCTGAGACAGATCTGTGTCTTCCTCTTCGTCAAACGTCAGAGTAAACAACGCGCTGGCATCTTTATAATAATCGGTTATGTCGCTGTCTTTATATGTACTGTCTGCCTCATCCCAGTCATAGAAGGAAACTCCTGAGATTCCCTCTATCTCTTCCAATTCTCCGGCTAATTTCTGGGCCTGTTCATAGGTAATATTCGACACCATAATTTCTGCACTGCCAAATGTCAGAAATTCCTCTTCCATCAGGTCCAGACCGATTCTGGTTTCCGTTGTCTCCGGCAGATAATCTGTCAGGGACTGGATGATCTTAACCTTGGGAATTGATATAATACAATAGATGCAGGCTGCCACAAACATCAATGTAACCACAACTCTCTGCTTTACAATAATGCTGGCGATCCGCATCATCATATTTCCTTTTTCTTTTTCCTTTTCCTGCATAATCGTCTCTCCATCTCCAGGTTATGTTGTCTGTTCTGCTGATAATTCTAAAATAATCTGCTGCGCAATACTGGTCAGACTCGCTTTAGAAGAGTCAAAATACAAATCATAACTCTTTGGATCCCCCCACTTCTGTCCAGTATGGGTTTCATAATAGTGCTTTCTCATTTTATCTTTTTTCTTAATAAGAGACTCTGCCACCCATTTTGTCACGCCGTCCCGTTCCATAACCCTCTTAATCCTTGCTTCCAGAGGCGCTGCAATAAATACGCTGAGTACTGGAAAATCGCTCTCTTCCAAAACGTAATCTGCGCATCTTCCTACAAATACCCCTTTTCCGCTTTCAGCCAACTTACGGATAATATCGCTTTGGAGTTCAAACAAGGCTTCTGCTGTCGGAATTCCTTTATGAGCATGTTCATTTCCTCTATAATTCAGTTCATAAAAATAATTATTATGCTTTTTTTCATCATACTTAGCCAGCTTCTGCTCTGGCAAAGCGCCTCTTTCTGCCGCCAATGTCAGCAGTTCCTTATCATAATATGGAATTCTTAACTCATCTGCTATTAACTGCCCGACCTTATGGCCGCCGCTTCCAAACTGCCGCCCAATACTTATCAGACTGTATTCCATGTTTTCGACCTCCAGCTCTTGATTCTGTATACTTTTTCAAAGACTTGATTCAAATAATTGACTTTCGTTACGCAAAAAATTATAATAAGATTAACTAAAAGATACAAGGTACAATTATCTTATTATAGTAAATTAATTGACTAAAATATCATAATAGTTTCCAAACGGAGGATGAGATGAAGAAAAACTTAGATTTACGAGTTCAAAAGACTTACCGCAGTTTAACACAGGCCATGCAGGAACTGCTTTCGGAAAAAGCATTAGATGAAATTACCGTTACCGAATTATGCGAACGGGCCCAGACACGAAAAGCGACCTTTTACAAGCATTTTGGAGATAAGTACGAATTGTTTACTTTTATGATACGGGAACTCCAGGAAGAGTATGACAATTCTGTCCAGGAAACTGCCAATGACCATGATGCAGAAGCCTATTATACCGGTATGTTTTTATATTACCTGGACTTTTTGGAAAAGCATAAAGACATTTTTTTGAAAATCCTATCTTCTCCTTCCCATGAGACAATTATCGCTCTTTTATCAGAGCAGTTAAAAGCCCATCTGACCATACATATGAAAGAGGATCAGAAAAAAGGCTGTCCTTTAGGGCCTTATCCGGAACTTCTGGCCGCTATGTATACAGGCATCATCGTATTTGCCGCCCGATGGTGGATTACACAGGAAGTGCGAATCGATAAAAAAGATGTAGTAAAATATTTCGAGACCCTGGTTCCGTCCAAAAAAAGTCCGGAAGTGGTTGGGGCAACGTTTTAAACATAAGACGAAAGCCGGAAATAAGGATTTTGTCGTTCAGACGCCTTATCTCCGGCTTATTTAGCATAAAATGATTGAATTAATTACTTATTATAGCAAACAATCTTTCCAAAATCTGGCTTTAAGGAAGCGCCGCCTACTAATCCGCCGTCAATGTCTGGCTGTGCGAACAGCTCTGCCGCATTGCCTGCGTTTACAGAACCACCGTACTGGATACGGATTGCTTCTGCAGTTGCTTCGTCGTAAATCTCGCCGATGCACTTACGGATAGCTGCACAAACCTCTTCTGCCTGCTCGGTTGTAGCGGTCTTGCCGGTGCCGATAGCCCAGATTGGCTCGTAAGCGATCACTGTGGTCTTAGCCTGATCAGCCGTTACATTTAAGAATGCAATCTTAATCTGCTGACGAATCCAGTCAATGGTAATTCCCTGCTCTCTCTGGGTCAGAGTCTCGCCGCAGCAGATGATTGGAGTAATTCCGCACTCTAATGCCTTTAAGACTTTCTTATTTACAGTCTCATCGGTCTCTGCAAAATACTCTCTTCTCTCAGAATGGCCGATTACCACATACTTAACGCCTGCATCTACTAACATCTTAGGAGAAATCTCTCCGGTGTAAGCTCCTTGATCCTCAAAGTACATATTTTCAGCGCCAATGTGGATATTGGTTCCCTTTGCAGCCTCCATAGCCGGAATGATGTCAATTGCAGGAACGCAGAATACTACGTCTACATCATCGTTTGCTACTAATGGCTTTAAGGTATTGACTAACTCAACCGCCTCGGTTGGAGTCATGTTCATTTTCCAGTTTCCTGCTACAATTTTCTTTCTCATCGATTGATCCCCCTGATTATTTATCGTTAGCTGCTGCTACGCCTGGAAGCTCCTTACCCTCTAAGAACTCTAAGGAAGCGCCGCCTCCAGTAGAAATATGGGTCATCTTATCGCCAAATCCTAACTGATTTACTGCTGCTGCGGAATCGCCGCCGCCGATAATGGTGGTTGCATCGGTCTCAGCCAGTGCCTTTGCTACTGCAATGGTACCTGCTGCTAACGTTGGGTTCTCGAATACGCCCATCGGTCCGTTCCATACAACGGTCTTAGCGCTCTTAACTGCGTCTGCGTAAAGCTCTGAAGTCTTAGGTCCGATGTCAACACCTTCTCTGTCTGCCGGAATCTCATCTACAGAAACAACTACAGTCTCTACAGGAGCGTCGATTGGGTTCGGGAAATCTGCAATGGTAACTGCATCAACTGGAAGAAGCAGCTTCTTGCCCAGCTTCTCAGCCTTTTCCATCATTTCTTTGCAGTAATCGATCTTGGTGTCGTCTACTAAGGATTTACCAATCTCTTTGCCCTGTGCTTTTAAGAAGGTGTAAGCCATACCGCCGCCGATAATCAGGGTATCGCATTTCTCTAACAGGTTGGAGATAACGTTTAACTTGTCAGCTACCTTTGCACCGCCTAAGATTGCAACAAATGGACGAACTGGATTCTCAACTGCATTGCCTAAGAAGTCGATTTCTTTCTGCATTAAGTAGCCAACTACTGCAGTATCTACATACTGGGTAACGCCTACGTTGGAGCAGTGCGCTCTATGAGCGGTACCGAATGCGTCGTTTACATATACATCACACAGGGAAGCCAGTTCTTTGCTGAACTCTTCGCCGTTTTTGGTCTCTTCTTTACGATAACGGGTATTCTCTAACAGAACGACTTCGCCGTCCTTCATCGCTTCTACTGCTGCCTTTGCATTTGGTCCAACTACTTCTGGATCTGCTGCAAACTTTACTTCCTGGCCTAACAGCTCGCTAAGTCTTACTGCCACAGGAGCTAAAGATAACTCTGGCTTTGGCTCTCCCTTCGGCTTTCCTAAATGGGAGCAGAGAATTACCTTGCCGCCGTCAGCAATCAGTTTCTTAATTGTCGGCAGAGCAGCTACCAGACGGTTCTCGTCTGTAATCTTGCCCTCTTTTAACGGTACGTTGAAATCGCATCTGCAAAGAACGCGTTTGCCCTTTACATTAATATCATCTACAGATTTTTTATTCAGCATGGGAATAACTCCTTTCTTCTCTATCCAATGATAAAAAAGGGTCCGGTCCAAGAGACCGGACCCCATCAGGTCTAAGGTACAATTATGCTAATTCAGCAAAGTACTTAATGGTTCTAACCATCTGGCTGGTGTAGGAGTTCTCGTTGTCATACCAAGAAACAACCTGTACCTGATATAAATCATCGCCAATCTTGGAAACCATGGTCTGGGTAGCATCGAATAAGGAACCGAACTTCATGCCGATAACGTCAGAAGATACGATTGGATCCTCATTGTAGCCGAAGGATGCGCTTGCTGCTGCCTTCATAGCTGCGTTGATGCCTTCTACAGTAACGTCTGCGCCCTTAACAACTGCGGTTAAGATGGTGGTGGAACCGGTCGGTACCGGAACACGCTGTGCAGAACCGATAAGCTTGCCGTTTAACTCTGGGATAACCAGGCCGATTGCCTTTGCAGCACCGGTGGAGTTTGGAACGATGTTAGCAGCGCCTGCTCTTGCTCTTCTTAAATCGCCCTTTCTGTGAGGACCGTCTAAGATCATCTGGTCGCCAGTGTAAGCATGAATGGTGCTCATGATACCAGACTGGATTGGAGCATAGTCGTTTAATGCCTTAGCCATAGGAGCTAAGCAGTTGGTGGTACAGGAAGCTGCAGAAATAATCTGATCGTCAGCAGTTAAGGTATTCTCGTTTACGCTGAATACGATGGTCTTTAAGTCGTTGCCTGCTGGAGCAGAAATAACAACTTTCTTAGCGCCTGCGTTGATATGAGCCATAGCTTTGTCCTTCTTGCAGTAGAAGCCGGTGCACTCTAATACTACGTCTACGCCAAGTTCTCCCCAAGGAAGATCTGCTGCGTTTGGTTCTTTATAAATGGTAATGGTCTTGCCGTCAACGATGATGCAGCCTTCACCTGCTTCTACAGTGTGCTTGCCTTCACCGATATGTCCGCAATATCCACCCTGAGCGGTGTCATACTTTAACAGATTTGCTAACATCTTTGGATCTGTTAAGTCGTTGATAGCTACTACATCATATCCTTCTGCACCAAACATCTGTCTGAAAGCCAGACGACCAATACGGCCAAAACCATTGATAGCTACTTTTACTGCCATGATTAAATTCCTCCTAATTAATAAACTTGTTAAATATTAATCAACCTATGCCTTATTGTACAAAATTTTCCTGGAAATAGCAAGTCCTTTTTTGAATTTAGTGGTGGTTTTTCTGATGATTTCTGATATACTAAGGTGTTGGAAAGCAAAACTCTTTTTCTTTAAAATATTCGAAAGGCGGTTATTTCCTATGAGTCTGATTTCCCATGCTGCCATAATGTCCAAAACATCTGACAGGATTCTGGCCGATACCCATGTACATACCGAATTTTCCGGCGATTCCACAGCTCCTGTGCACAACCAGATTGAGCAGGCTCTTGCACTTGGTATGAAAGAAATCTGCATTACGGATCACCACGATCTAAACGCCCCATCTGAACTTGATTTTACTCTGGATTTAGACCGTTACGTACCGTCTATCCAGGCTGTACAGGCCGCATATCAGGGAAAAATCGCAGTACGTCTCGGTATTGAGCTTGGACTGCAGCTTCCCATTGCAGAAGACCTGGCTCGTCTGACTGCAGCCTATCCGTTTGACTATGTGATTGGTTCCAATCATTTTGTGGATCATATGGATCCCTATTTTCCCGCTTATTTTGAAGGACGAACCGAGGAAGAAGGCTACCGGAGATACTTTGAATCCACTCTGGAACGGATTCAGGCAATCCCTGACTTTGACGTGCTGGGCCACTTGGATTATGTAGTCCGGTACGGCCCTGATAAAAACCAGAATTACTCCTATAATAAATATCAGGATCTGATTGATCCGATTTTAAAAAATCTCGTGGAAACCGGCCGCGGCCTGGAATGCAATACTGGCGGTTATAAATACGGACTTGGCCATCCAAATCCGGCCGAAGACGTTTTAAAACGCTATCTGGAATTAGGCGGAGAAATTATTACCCTGGGATCCGATGCCCACGAACCGGCTCATTTAGCCTTTGATTTTGCCCGCGCAAGAGAGGTTTTAACCGGTATTGGTTTCCGGTATTATGCGGTTTATTCCCAGAGAATTCCCCACTTTTATCCTCTCTAATGCAGAAAAATCCATCTATTTTACGGAGGTTTTATTTTCTTATGAATGTGTTTGATATTATCGGACCTGTTATGATTGGTCCTTCCAGTTCCCACACCGCCGGCGCCTGCCGCATTGGAAAAGCTGCGTCCCTTCTCCTTTCCAGCCCCCCTGTGCGGGCAGATATCCTGCTTCATGGTTCTTTTGCCAAAACGTATCGGGGGCATGGTACAGACAAGGCCTTAGTCGGCGGCATTATGGGAATGGATCCCTGGGATCCCCGCATACGGGACAGCCTTTCCCTTGCAGAAAAAGCCGGAATTGAGGTACGGTTTTCTACCGGAACTTTGGACGACGCCCACCCAAATACCGCCCGCATTGTTCTGACTGAACGAAACGGTTCCTGCACCCAGCTTACCGGATCTTCGGTAGGCGGAGGCAACATTCTCATTACCCAGATCAACGGCATGGAAGTGTCCTTTACCGGACAAAATCCAACCCTGATTGTTCTGCATCGCGACCTTCCAGGCGTTATCGCCCAGGTAACCGCCCTGGTTTCTCAACACCAGGGAAACATCTGCAACTTCCGGCTAAACCGGAAAGAAAAAGGCGGGGACGCTGTAATGTGCATTGAATTAGACAGCAGCATCCGTCCGGATCTGGTAATGGAAATCCGGAAAATGCCTCACATACACGACGTAATTTTATTTCATTTAAACTGATACAGGAGGATTTTAATTATGAAACTAGACTATTGCTCTGTAGAAGAACTGGCCTCTGCAGCAAAAAGCTGCGGAAAAACCATCGGCCAGATCGTACTGGAGGAACAGGCAGAATCTATGGAATTGACAGTCCGTGAAGTATTTGAAAAAATGTCCTCTGAATTTCAGGTTATGAAGCAATCTGTTACCGACGGCTTAAATCCGGATCTCCGGTCTGCCAGCGGACTGTCCGGAGGCGCGGCCGCTAAAATGCATACCGCTGTCTTGCAGGGACGCAGCCACTTTGGTTCTTTATTCGGAAATGCCATGGCCATGGCTCTTGCTGTGGCTGAATCCAACTCCTGTATGGGACAGATTGTAGCCGCCCCCACTGCCGGTTCCTGCGGCGTTCTTCCTGCAGCCCTGATTTCGGTCATGGAGGACAAGCACATTGATGAAACCGACATTGTAATGGCTCTCTTTACTGCCTCTGCCATCGGCATGGTCATTGCCAAAAATGCCAGCATCTCCGGCGCAGAAGGCGGCTGTCAGGCGGAAATCGGCACTGCTTCCGCCATGGCTGCCGGCGCCCTTACGGAAGTATTGGGTGGTTCTCCGGACATGGTCTGCTCCAGCGTAGCCATTGCCTTAAAGAACATTTTGGGACTGGTCTGCGATCCGGTAGCCGGATTGGTAGAAGTTCCCTGCATCAAGCGGAACGCTATGGGAGTTTCCAACGCTTTTACTGCCTGTGAACTGGCCTGCGCCGGCATTACCAGCGCCATTCCAACCGAAGAAGTCATCCAGTCCATGAAACAGATTGGCCAGTCCCTGTCCCCGACCCTTCGGGAAACTGCAGAAGGCGGACTTGCCGCCACTCCCACAGGCTGCAGACTATGCAAAGAGATTTTTGGGAAGTAACAGAACTGCAAGGAACTGGCCCGTTATGCCCGCCACAGATTCAGCTTGTGACGGGCATTTGTGGTTGCCAAACATTTTATCTCCAGACCATCGTAAACTCGTTTTCATTGGTGTCCGCATCGATCCCTTCGGACTGGACAGAAAACTGCTCTCTTTGGTAAAAAGAGACCGCCCGTATATTTTTCTGGTAAACGTGCAACGTTAATGTGCTGTTTTGTTCTTTCACATAGTCTAACAGCTGTTTTCCGATACCTTTCGACTGTTCCCCATATTTTACAAAGATTCCTGCAATGTAATCGTCCATCAGTCCGATGAACCCTGATATTTGATGGGTGTTTTCCTCTTCATATACATACAGTTCGGCCTGTGGCATCATGTTCTCTACTTCTGCAAAATGGCTGTCCCAGTATGATTCTGGTACAAATGAATGCGCCTTTTTATTGGCTGTCAGCCAAATCTCCATGACTGGCCGCAAATCTTCTGCTCTAAACCTTCTTATCATATAACACTCCGTATCTCCCCATAACTCCTCCTCTAATCTGAAATCTTGAGAGTTTCCTAATTAGGAACAGGGCCAATCACTCCGGCTGCTATCAAATCGAGAAACAATATTGCTGTTATTGTACATACAATTAAGCCAATACTAAGGATTTTTAAAATCATACGAAGATTTTTATTCCCATTGCTCTTATGGATTTTTCGTAACAGAAACCCGAATCCCAGTACGATCATACACCCAAAACCATTATAAAGTATCACTGTTTTCATTCCATTTTCCTCCGCCCGTTACTTCTTAGCCAGCTCGTAGCTTTCCTGGATCCTCCTTTGCAGTTCCTCATCCGGTACGCTTTCATCCAGCACAACGGTATACCAGCTTTTCTTATTCATATGCCATCCTGGATAATAATGCTTTCTGGCAAGCACTTCTTCGGCCTGTTCCTTCTTCATGCGCAAGTCTATGATTTCTACTATATCTGACGTTTCCAGCCCCACTTTATTTCCAGCAGTTGTTAAAACAGCTCCATACCACTTCCGGCTGTCTTTTCTCCTCCACACTGCATTTTTCGGAGATTTTGGCCACAAAAATTCCAGCTCGTCGCCATACGTGTTTCGAATAAATTCACAAACCATTTGAGCCTGCCTGGATTGGAATACCGCTGTTTCATAACAATGTTCCGCAATCTCTTCCAAAACCTGTTCAATAGCTATCCGGACTTCTCCCACAAATGCTCCTGATGCATTCGTCTTATATAATACATATGGTTCTCCGGTTTCCTTTTCTACCAAATCGGTATTTACCGTCTCATCCTCCAGAATCCGTACCGTCAGCGTAAACTCTCCATCTAAAATCTCTTTTTTATATAGAAATTGGCCGTTTTCTTCCAGAAACCCATAGACGGTTAATTTTTCAGGAATCTGCTTTTTCATATAAAAAATAGATTCAAACATTACGATTTCTCCTATGGTTTTACTAGGCAAAAAATATACTGCTCCCCTGAATATTCGTGTTCCCCTTTTTCTTCCATGTACGCTCCCTCCCGATAAACTTCTACTCCGACGTAATACGTTCCGGCGGGAAGTTCCGAAAGGGATGTACCGGCCGCCTCTTCTCCATTTTCGTTGTATATCTCAATTCCGGAAAGCTGCAAATCTTCCGGCACATCCAGCGAAAAGTCCTCCGTCCACTGGAAAACCGGAAATTTTTCCACTTCATCCTGTTCCGCTTCATCCGATAATATATTTCTGAGGCGCGCTCCTGTACCGGAAGCAAATGAATCAGAATCCTCCATATAACCGTAGGAATATACGATTAGCCGGTACAGGTCATAGGTTTTACCACCCTGCTGCACCTTTACTTTGCTTTCTGCAAGTTCTGATTTTTCTATTACTTCTATTTTAGAGGCATACAGCCCCCTGGGAGCTCCATGGTTTTTCCGGTAATAGGTCACGGTTATGGTATCTCCCTGTTTAACGACTGGAGTATCCGGCCATTTTACCACGACAGCCATGGCTTTGCTTTCCGAATCTTGTGACTGGATGGTAAAATATGTATCGGTCTTTTCGATTACAGTTCCCGAAAATGTCTTCGGAAAACAGAATCCCATCAGCACAAGTACAAAAAATCCCAGTAACACCTCTATCAGAACTCCATACTGCCAATTTTTTGCCTTCATAGCCATCCTCCCTTCTGCAGCCGCATTTCAAAACGGCAAGTTCTTTCTTCTGCCTGGTTACATCGCGTCCTCTACATCATTTAAAAACTGCTTCCATGCATCTTCGTCTTCTACAAAGTATTTGGGGCAGTTCTTTCCATTGATGTCATAATGACGGATAACATCCTTTTTCGGATTTAACTCCAGTTCGGAGCACAGCCATGCAGTGAGTTTTACCATGGAGTCATAGGTTTGGGGATTGTATTTGCCCGTTTCATCCGGATGGCAGCTCTCAATGGCAATGGTGTCGCTGTTGCGGTTGTTGGATGCATAGGCCATCTCGCTGATTGGGATTGCCTGGATAACCTCTCCTTCCAGTCCTACAATAAAATGGGCGCTGGCTGATGTGCCATTTTCTTTCTGATCGGCCAGGCCGTCAAAATAATCTCGGTTCTGCTTTGCTGTGGATCCTGGATTTGCCACGTAATGAATCACGATTCCGTCTACCTGCTTTAAACTTACCGCCGGTCTGGAATAAATATTTTTCCGGATAAAATCCTGCTCAATCCAGGACGGCGCTTCAATGGATTTTAAATCGATCCCCTTTTCTGCACCTGGTTTTCCCCATAAAAACCAGCCTATCGCAATTCCAATCCCCATAAAGATAATCAGTACAAAAAACCAGATCATGGTCAGTACCGCCAGATTTCCGCCTGAGCTGCGCCTGGATTTTCTCCTCCTTGGCCGGTCAGTCTCTCTTCTGGATTCTATGCTGCTTTTTCTTCTGCTTTCCTGTCTCAATTCTTCCTGTCGCATTTTGTCAATCCCCCTTTTTTTCAGTTTAAGCCAGTCCTTCCATGAAATCAAATTAAGTTTTCCTTACTTTATTATTGCAGCGCATTAACTTCCTGATTTTTGTTATGTATCTCATTAGAAATTCTAATAATTTTTTTGTATTGAAAATTCCTGGTAATATATGTTACACTTAAGAGTGTTTTTATTATGGAAAGGAGCTTACTTCAATGGGCGGAATCTTTGGTGTTGTATCGAAATCAAGTTGTGTCATGGATTTATTTTTTGGCACTGATTATCATTCTCATCTGGGAACCCGTAGAGGCGGCATGGCAGTTTACGGCCCCAATGGTTTCCAACGTTCAATTCATAATATCGAAAATTCTCCATTCCGGACAAAATTTGAACGGGATGTAGAAGAACTGGAAGGAAATGTAGGCATCGGTTCTATTTCTGATACGGATCCTCAGCCACTTTTAATCCAGTCTCATCTTGGCAGCTATGCCATTGCCACAGTAGGTAAAATCAACAACGAAGAAGAACTGGTACGCAAAGCCTATGACAACGGCCACATTCATTTTCTGGAAATGAGCGGCGGACGCATTAACAGCAGTGAATTAGTCGCTTCTATTATTAATCAGAGGGAAAGTCTGGTAGAAGGTCTTCTCTATGCCCAGGAAATCATCGACGGTTCCATGAGTATCCTGCTTCTGACACCAGAAGGTATTTATGCGTCCAGAGACCGATTAGGCCGTACTTCTCTCAGCATTGGAAAAAAAGATGACGGCTACTGCGTTTCCTTTGAAAGTTTTGCATACATCAACCTGGGATATACCGATTATTCAGAATTAGGCCCTGGAGAAATTGTTCTGATTACCCCTGAGGCAATTCAGTGTCTCAGCAAGCCCCGCAGAGAAATGAAGATCTGTTCGTTCCTCTGGGTATATTATGGCTATCCCACCTCTACTTATGAGGGCGTCAATGTAGAACAGATGCGTTATAATTGCGGACGTCTGCTGGCGCAGCGGGATCAAAATGATTCTGTCCGGCCGGACAGTGTTGCAGGCGTTCCCGATTCTGGTATCGCCCACGCTATCGGATATGCAAATGAGTCCGGAATTCCATTTTCCAGACCCTTTATTAAATATACTCCTACCTGGCCCAGATCCTTTATGCCTCAAAACCAGAGACAGCGGAACCTGATTGCCAAAATGAAGCTGATTCCGGTAGACGCCCTGATCCGTGACCGCCGTCTGCTGCTGATTGACGACTCCATCGTCCGCGGCACCCAGCTCAGCGAAACCACTGAATTTTTATATCAGAGCGGCGCAAAAGAAGTCCATATCCGTCCGGCCTGCCCGCCGCTTCTGTTTGGCTGTAAATATTTAAACTTCTCCCGTTCCAATTCTGAGCTGGATCTGATTACCAGGAGAATTATCCGAGAGCGGGAAGGAGACAATGTCTCTCCGGAACTTCTGGCTGATTATGCAGACCCAGACAGTGAAAATTATGCAGCAATGGTTGAAGAAATCCGCAAACGGCTGAACTTTACCACCCTGCGTTTCCACCGGCTGGACGACCTGGTAGAGTCTATCGGCCTGTCTCCTTGTAAACTTTGCACCTATTGCTGGAGCGGAAAGGAATAACATTATTTGCCATGTATAGTTTTAATAATGATTATAGTGAGGGAGCACATTCCCGTATTTTAGAAGCCATTTCCAAAGCCAGCCTGGAACAACATCCAGGCTACAGCATGGACTGCCACACAGCCCACGCTATTGAGTTAATTCATCAGGAAATCCAGGACCATACTGCTGATATTCATATCATTCCAGGAGGTACCCAGACCAACCTGCTGGTCATTGGTTCTTCTTTACGGCCTTACCAGGCAGTGATTGCCGCAGAAACCGGACATATTAATGTCCATGAAACCGGAGCCATTGAAGCTACTGGCCACAAGGTCATTGCCATGGCTTCTCCTGACGGAAAGCTGACCCCTGAACTGGTACAGGCAGCTCTGGATTTTCATACTGATGAACACATGGTTCAGCCAAAAATGGTTTATATTTCCAATACTACCGAAATTGGCACCCAGTATACGTTAAAAGAGCTGACTGCCTTATCTGCATTCTGTAAAGATCGTGGACTTTTTCTGTTTATGGACGGAGCCAGAATGGGGGCTGCCCTTACCAGTCCGGCCAATGATTTAACTCTGGCACAGATTGCCAGCCTTACCGATGTATTTTACATCGGCGGTACGAAAAACGGCGCTCTTTTCGGCGAAGCGCTTGTGATTTTAAATCCTGCATTAAAAGAAGATTTCCGTTTTTCCATTAAGCAGAGAGGCGCCATGTTTGCAAAAGGCTTTTTGCTGGGAATCCAGTTTGAAGAACTGTTTACAGACCATTTATTTTATGACCTGGCTTCCCATGCCAATAAAATGGCGGCTATCCTTCGTCAGGGCATTATCGAATGCGGCTATTCCTTTGATTCGGACTCGGTCAGCAATCAGCTGTTTCCAATTTTTCCGGATTCCCTGATTGAAAAACTGTCCGAAGAATTTTTATTCTCTGTACAGAAAAAGGCAGATAACAGCCATTCTGTCATCCGCCTGGTTACTTCCTGGGCAACAAAGGAAGAAGAAGCTCATCGTTTCGTTGCACGTTTAAAGGAATTGTCCAAATAAACCAGACTAATCTCTGTTAACGAAAAAACTTCGCCTTAACGTGGGCGAAGTTTTTTTGTCGTTTCTTACTTGCTTTGTTCAATTAAATACTTTGCCAGTTCATAGTCTTTTTTATGAACAAACACCTCATACTCATAGGGAGTTAAATCACCAGCGCTGCCAAACTGGGCCCGCACCGTACCGCCGCCATACCTGCCGGACCATCTGCTGCTGCGGTTATGTACCTTCCAGGTATAATCCAGATTGTTGGCAGACAGCAAATCCCGAATGCGGGCACACTCCCCCATATTTCTTCCTTTGTACACAGAACTCCGGTTCCAAATCAAAATCATATCCTGTCTCCTTTCCACACTGCTTCGTCAAAAAGGGTTTCCACATAACTCTGATATTCGTCTAAACGTTCTGATTTTTTGATTTTCTTTTTGATCTTTTCCCCGCCTTCAAACAGGTTGTCCATATAGGCCCACAATTCCTTCATTTTAAACAGGACGTTCCGATCCCCTGACAGAATCTCTTGGTATCCGGCCAGGACTTCCTTGTGAAATTCAAACACACGCCTTTTTAAATCCTCAGGAAACCGGCTTTCTTGTCCGTCCTCTGCTTCCCGAAGCTGTTCTGCCAGTCCTGGATTTGCAATCAGGCCTCTGCCTAACATCATTGCTTCCGCTTCTGGGAATCTTGTCCGGATTTTTAGAAAGTCTTCTGTTTGAAACACATTGCCGTTATAGCAGACCGGACAGCGGCTTTTCTCAAGTCCATAGGCAAATCCGTCCAGCCGCGGCTGGTTTTTATAGTAATCTTCCCGCACTCGCGGATGTATTATCAGTTCTTTCAGAGGATAGCGATTGAAAATCTCCATTAATTTTTCAAACTCATCCTCGTCATGCATTCCCAGCCTGGTTTTAATGGAAATTTGCTGGGAAGTTTTAGAAAATACTTCCTCCAGAAACTGATCCAGCTGATTCGTATCCTTCAGGAAACCAGCCCCCCGCCCTTTGGAAACCACCGTTCCCGACGGGCAGCCCAGATTCAGATTGACTTCCCCATAGCCCAGTTCTCCCATCTTTTCTGCACACCACAGAAAATCCTGGGCCTGGTTGGTCAGAATCTGGGGAACCACGTTCATCCCTTTATTATGTTCCGGAAGAACATCGTTTAACTCTCTGGATTTTAACGACCGGTTCTGGTTGGGCACAATAAATGGAGTCACATATTTATCCATAGGAGAGAAATACCGGTGGTATGCATTCCGGTACACATATCCGGTAATTCCCTCCATAGGCGCCATATAAAATTTTACCGGCATTATTCCTCTGCTCCCGCTGTTTCTGCAGCCTTTTCTTCTGTCCGGCTTTCTTCCTCCAGGCGTTCTTTTACTGCATCCGCCCCTTCTTCCAGTACGTCAATGGCTGCCTGAAGCTGGTTGTCTGCCTCGTGCTCGACTACCAGACGTTTCAGCAGTTCCTCGTTCGGCTGTACTTCTACATCTGGTTCTACCCCTTCTCCATGGAGATCTTCTCCGCTTGGAGTGTAGTAATGCTCTGTGGTCAGCTTTACTCCGGAACCATCGCCCAGTGGGAACAGCGACTGTACAATGCCTTTTCCGAAACTGGTGGTTCCTACAATCTCTGCCTTGCCATAGTCCTGCAGGGTGCCTGCAAAAATCTCGGAAGCGCTGGCGGAAGATTCGTTCATCAGCACCACAATCGGAATATCCAGACTTTTTCCATCACTGCAGCTGAAACTGTCGCCTTTCTCATTCTTATCTGCCGTATAGAGCAGAAGGGTCTTTCCATCGTTTTCCTTCTGGCTGTACGGGTCCTGATAGGTGGTAATATCATCTTCCAGCACATAATCCAGCATTGCCAGGGCTGTCTGCATGACCCCTCCAGGATTGTTGCGCAGATCGATAATCAATTTTTCCATCCCCTGGTTTTTCATATCTTCGATTGCGTCAGCAAACTGCTTTTCTGTTACGACGTCAAACTGACTGATAATCAGATAACCAATCTGGTTCTCCAGCATTTCATATTCTACAGTTGGAACTTCAATCTTTCTTCTGGTAATTTTCAGGGTAACATAATCTTCAATAGACGGACGGTACACCTCAATCTCCACGGTACTTCCTTCTTTGCCTTTGATCTTGCTGTTGACTAAAACATCTAAATCCATACCGCTGACGGATTCTCCATCTACTTTATACAGCTGATCGCCTGCCAGCATCCCTGCTTCTGCGCTTGGGGTTCCGTCATAGACTTTTAAAATGGAAATCAGTCCGGTCAGACGGTTCTGGCTTACCAGCGCGCCGATTCCGCTGTATTCTCCTTCCGTTTCTTCCAGAAGTTCATTTAATTCTTCCGGCGTGTAATACGTGGTATACGGATCTCCCAGTCCTGCCAGCATTCCCAGGTAAATCGTATCTTCTACCTTCTGATAATCTTCTTCAAATAGAAAATGTTCGTCAATTAAGGCCTGCATCATCTTCATCTTTGCAACAATCTGCTGATAATCCAGTCCTTCCTGCTTTGCTTCCTCTTCTTTTGCTTCTGCAGACGTCTGATTGCTGACGTTGGACTCATTGGACGCCTGCTGCTCCAGCTCATAACCAGGCCCCTTGGGTTTCTGGGCCTTCCGGATAATTCCGTTTCCAAACAGAAAGATTCCTGCAGAAAGTCCTACCACTATCAGCCCTGCAAATGCAGTTACCAGTGCGCCTGCCAGGACGCCTTTCCAAAATTTATTATCTCTGTCTTTGTGATCCACTTGCTGTTCTCCTATCTCTGTCTTTTCTATGTTTCCCTACGGACTTACATACTTGCTTGGATTTACATAACTTCCTCCGCTCCGGATTTCGAAGTGAAGGTGAGGGCCGGTGGAGTAACCGGTCGAACCAACCTTGGCAATCACATCGCCCTGGCTGACCTTATCGCCGACGCTGACCAGTCGGGAGGAACAATGCATATATACGGTAGAAACCCCGCCCCCATGACTAATCATCACATAATTTCCTGCAGAAGCGCTGTAAGTAGAAATGGTTACCGTACCAGAAGCTGCCGCTAAAATATTACTTCCCGTCGGCGCCCCGATGTCGATTCCTTTATGGTTAGTAGACGCTCCTTCCGTCGGCGAACTTCTTCCGCCGAATCCGGATGTAATCCGGCCGCTGGCTGGACATGGCCATATAAACTTAATATCTCCCAGGCTGGCTGTCTTATACGTCTTGCCTGACGCTTCCGCTTTTTTTCTGGCCTCTTCTTCCTGACGTTTGATTTCCGCCTCAATCTGTTTAATCTTAGCTTCCTGAGCCGCCAGGTCTTTTTCATACTCGTTGATCTGGTTTTCTGCAGAAGCAATTTTATTTTCGTAATTCTTTAATTCCTGCTGTTTTCCTGCTAAAAGCGTCTCTACTGACGCGTGTTTTGCCTCTGCCTGGTCTTCCAGATCCAGAAGTTTGGCGTGTTCTTCCTCTAAAACCGCTTCTTTTTCCGCAATCTGGTTTTTGGTAGCAGCATAAGCATCCAGCTGTTTCCGGTCATACTGGGAAATCTGGTTGATGTATTCTGCCTTGTTCAGCATATCGGAAAAGCTTTCTGCCTCAAGCAGCATATCAATATAGTTGGTATCTCCCTTTTCGTACATATACTGAATCCGCAGCTTCATCGCTTCGTACTGCTCCTCTTCCGTCTGCTTTGCTGCTTCCAGTTCCTCTTTCGTAACTGCAATCTCCCCTTCTTTCGTCTCTATCTGGCTTTGAATGTTGGAGATTTCCTGTGCAGTCTGCTCTAAGCTGGCGTCTAATTGTTTCACATACGCCGCCGTATCTGCTTTTAAACTTTCTAATCCGGCCAGCGTCTGCTCCGCCTTTTTCTTTTCTTCTTCAATAGAAGCCGCCTGATTTTTTGCGTCTTTTACATCCTGATTGGTAACTGCCAGGGCTGTCCCAGGCAAAATCAGGCTCATTGACAAAATGCAGGCCAGAAGTTCCCGACCTGCTCTTGTGTGTCTGTTCATATAGTACCCTCAATTATACTTTTAAATGCTTCCTTATAGTAAAGAAGCTGGCAAAAAAGCCGATTCCCACGCCTAACGTCAAAGCCACTCCTACCATAGAAGGGAACAAATCTGCAATGGGCATAGGCTGGAAAATCCCTGTCATAATCCTGTAGTTTGCATCAATATACATAACTGCCTTCTGGTAAAGAACGTAAATTCCTGCCAGGGGCAGAATCGAACCAATCAGGCCAATGATTACCCCTTCTACCAGAAACGGCGCCCGAATCATCCAATTAGTAGCGCCTATCAGCTTCATAATCTGGTTTTCCTGTTTCCGGAATGCCGCTGCTACTGAAATCGTATTGCTAATCAGAAAGACTGCTACCGCCAGCAGGACTCCGATGATTGCGGCTGACAAAAGGCCGATGATCTTATTGATATTTTCCAGAGCCGCAACTGCCGAATTCGAATAATTAACTTTTCTCACTCCGTCAATGGAAGTCAGATAGGCCACGAATTCTTCCTGAAGACTAATGTCCTTTAAGAAAATCTCATAAGAAGCAGAATCTGCCAGCGGATTATCGTCTGCAAATCCGGCCGCCAGTTCTTCCATATCTTCAAAATACTTGGTCTTAAAAGTCTCCCAGGCTTCCTGGGCCGACGTATACGTAACCCGTTCTACCTCTTCTCTGGCCTGAATCTGATCTCCAATGGCCAGAATGCTGGATTCGTCCAGTCCTTCATCAAAAAATACGGTAATGCCTACGGTTGTTTCCGCCATCTCTGCGCTGTGGCGCACATTTCCTACAATCGCATAAAACAGACAAAACAAAAAAATACAGGCGGCGATTGTCGCAATGGATGCCAGAGAAAACAACATATTTCTGCCAATGTTTTTTAAGCCCTGTTTCAGGCTGTAGCCAAATGAACTAATCATACCATACTTCCTCTGATGCTGTATCTCCGATAATCATGCCTCTATCCATGGTAATTACCCTCTTTTCCATCATTTCCACCATCTCACGGCTGTGGGTTACCACAACAACCGTCGTCCCTCTACGGTTGATCTTTTCCAGCAGCTTCATAATCTCAATCGTATTGCCGCTGTCCAGATTACCGGTAGGTTCGTCTGCTAAAAGCACCTGAGGCCGGTTGATCAATGCCCTGGCAATGGCTACTCTCTGCTGTTCGCCGCCGGAAAGCTGCCTGGGATTGGATTTGTATTTGGAAGACAGGCCTACCATACGAAGCATGGCCGGAACCGATTCCCGAATCCGTTTCGGCGATACGCCAATTACTCTCTGGGCAAAGGCTACATTTTCAAAAACAGAACGGTCTTTCAGGAGTCTGAAATCCTGAAAGACCACACCTAACATTCTGCGATATTTCGGCACGTACCGCCTGGGCATCTTGCCAAGATCCATATCATTGACAATAATGCGGCCGGAAGTCGGCTCTAATTCTTTTAATAAAAGTTTCATCAGAGTAGACTTTCCGGATCCGCTGCGTCCTGTAATGAATACAAATTCCCCATCATCAATGGTAAGGTTAATATTCTTTAAGGCCTTTGTGCCATTTTCATAACTTTTATTGACATTTATAATCTCAATCATTAGTAGTCCAGGCTCTCCATATACTTCATGTACTTCACAACCATGAGCGCAATCTTAAAGGTAATAGCGTCCTCAAATACCCGAAGATCCAGTCCGGTACTCTTCTGCAGCTTGTCCAGACGGTAAACCAGAGTATTGCGGTGGATATAAAGCTGTCTGGAAGTCTCTGATACGTTTAAGCTGTTCTCAAAGAACTTGTTAATCGTAGCCAGGGTCTCTTCGTCGAACTCATCCGGAGACTTGCCGTCAAAGATCTCCTTAATAAACATCCGGCACAGCGGAAGCGGAAGCTGGTAAATCAGACGTCCAATGCCTAAATTGCTGTAAGCCACTACGTTCTTGTTGCTGTAGAAGATCTTTCCTACATCTAACGCCATCTTAGCTTCCTTGTAGGAACGGGAAACTTCTTTAATCTCATTGACAATGGTACCGAATGCTACGTGCACCTTGGTCATAGCCTCTGTATTCAGCATATCCAAAAGGGTGTTGGCAGTCTTTTCCAGATCCTCATAGGTCTCGCCTGGCTTGACTTCTTTTACCAGAATAATGTTCTTTTCATCAACAGCCGTAATAAAGTCTTTGGTCTTTGTCGCAAACAGACCTCTTACCGTCTCCAATGCGTTGATATCCTTTTCGTTTTTGGTCTCAATCAAGAATACCACACGTCTGACATTTGTTTCGATATGCAGTTTCTTTGCTCTGTTGTAAATATCTACCAACAGCAAATTATCTAATAACAGGTTTTTAATAAAGTTATCTTTATCAAATCGTTCTTTGTATGCGACTAACAGATTCTGAATCTGGAACGCAGCCAGTTTGCCCACCATGTATACGTCATCGCTGCCGCCCTTTGCTAACAGGATGTACTCTAACTGATGTTCGTCAAATACCTTGAAAAACTGGTATCCCTGAATGACCTGGCTGTCTGCCGGAGAATCTACAAAAGCTAAAATAGAGCTTTCATATTCCTCTGCATCAGAAAACGTAGACGCCAATACCTTTCCTTCAATATCACAAATACATAAATCAATTCTGGTAATCCCTTTTAATCCTTCAATTGTTGTCTGAAGTATCTGATTTGAAATCATGGCATCTCTCTCCTTTGGTCAATTTTACACATATACCCATAATATAACTATATATTAAAGCAAATATACAAAAAAAGCAAGCAGGAGATATCCCGCTTGCTTAATTTTTCAAAAAATTTATAAAATTTAGTTTAAGATAACCTTCTCAGTTTCCTTATCGAAAATGTGAGCCTTGGTCATATCCAGAGCCAGTTTTACATTGTCGCCAGGTCTTGCAGTGGTACGTGGATTTACTCTTGCAGTACAGCTGGTCTCGTCAATATCAAAGTATAAGTAAACTTCTGCACCTAACATCTCGTATACACGGATGGTTGCTTCGATTACGCTCTTTGCATTGCTTGCTAAAGCTGCTTCGTCATCATGTAAATCTTCTGGACGGATACCTAAGGTAACGGTCTTTCCAACATAACCAGCATCCTCTAACTTCTTAGCCTTTTCAGCTGGAAGAGCGATGGTGTTGCCGCCGAAGCTTAAAGTAACTTCAGAACCGGACTTGCCAACTACTGCGTCTAACAGGTTCATCTGAGGAGCGCCGATAAATCCAGCAACGAACTTGTTGCATGGCTTGTCGTACAGATTCTGAGGAGAATCTACCTGCTGAACAACGCCGTCTTTCATAACAACGATTCTGGTACCTAAGGTCATAGCCTCGGTCTGGTCATGGGTAACGTAGATGATGGTTGCTTCCAGTCTCTGATGCAGCTTGGAAATCTCAATACGCATCTGGCCTCTCAGCTTAGCATCCAGGTTGGACAGCGGCTCGTCCATCAGGAATACCTTCGGGCTACGAACGATAGCACGTCCCATAGCAACACGCTGTCTCTGACCACCGGACAGAGCCTTTGGCTTACGGTCTAATAAATGCTCAAGGTCAAGGATTCTTGCTGCCTCGTGAACTAATTTATCAATCTCATCCTTTGGAGTTTTTCTTAACTTTAAGCCGAATGCCATATTGTCATATACAGACATATGAGGATACAGAGCGTAGTTCTGGAATACCATCGCAATATCTCTGTCCTTTGGCTCAACGTCGTTCATCAGCTTGCCATCGATGTATAATTCACCAGAAGAAATATCTTCCAGACCAGCGATCATACGAAGGGTAGTGGACTTACCACAACCAGACGGACCTACGAAAATGATAAACTCTTTATCTGCAATTTCCAGATTGAAGTCATGTACTGCAACAAAACCATTTGGATACTTTTTGGTAACATTCTTTAAAGATAAACTAGCCATTGCAAAATCCTCCTACTTATTTAACAGCTCTTTGGTTCCGACGCCTCCTCCCCACTTATGAGGCGTCTCAAGTGATGTTATAATCATACCCGAATCCGGCCTTTTTTGCTATTCTTTAAATTACTAAAAATCCTTTTTTTTATTGGCTAATTTGTACACCCAACTCAGACAACGGGAAAAAATACCCAAAAGAACGGCGATATTTTGTGCAATCATTTACATTGGAATTAATATTCCATAAAACCTTCCCCTAACACTTCTCTTGCATCTTCTACAATGACAAAAGCTCCTCTGTCAAAGCGCGCTACAATTTCTTTAATCTGGGTAATTTCTTTTTTGGAAACCACGCAGTACAACATCTGCCGCCCTTCTCCGGAGTACATTCCCTTTACTGCCACTCCGGTCACGCCTCTGCCTAGTTCTGTCATAATCGTCTGGGCAATTATTTCCGAATGATCTGATATGATATAAATCGATTTGGCAAATTTTAAGCCTTCAATAATATTGTCTGAAATCTTGGTCAGCACAAAAATGGCAATCATCGCGTACAGCGCCAGATGCAGACCAAACGTAGAAAGTCCAGCCAGCACAATCAGGGTATCCAGCACCATCATAATCTGTGCAATGGAGCGATGGGGAATTAACGGCTGAATCAGGGCAGCCAGGGTATCTGTTCCTCCTGTTGTTGCCATAGCAAGAAGAACCAGGCCCGTTCCCACGCCGCAGACAATTCCTCCATACAGCGCCACTAACAAAAAGTCATCGGCCACAAATGGAATATCCGGAATGACATAGAGCCATACAGACAATGCTATCGTCGCATATACAGTCCTCTTAATAAATTTCCATCCCTTTATCTTATATGCCCCGATAAAAAGAGGGACGTTAAACAACGTATTGGTCAGCCACAGCGGGACGCCGAACTTTGCCTTAATAATAATGGCAAGACCTGATGCGCCGCCAATTACCATATTGGCTGGATCAAAAATGTTTTTAACGGAAATTGCAATAATCAGCGCCCCTATGGTAAGAAGCAGGTAATCTGCCCAGACCGGACGCTTGTTGCTGTGGAAAATACTCATTTTCCCCTCCCCTTTCTATATAGAAACAACTTTCCTATAAAGTAACAAAAGGGAACGAAACCTCGCTCCCCTGTTAGTTAGTATTTCTATTTTTTTCTTGCTAATACATTAATCCACCGTGTGTCCGGATGGTTGGATCTCACATCTGCAGTAATCCACAGCTTTTCAATGGTAAACTTCCCAGTGTCTTCTAACAAGTCCCTGATTTCCGTTTCTGTATAATCGCTGAAATACCGCTCTCCCCGAAAACCTTCAAAATTGCCCAGACGGACGGAAAGATACAGGATTCCCTGCTCTTGTAAAGCTGCTGCTGTTTTCTTCAAAATCGCCGGCATCTCGTCCTTTGGAATATGGACAAATGCTCCGCAGGCCCAGATACCGTCAAATACATCGTCAAACTCCATATCCTCATACTTCATCTGAAGAACTTCCAGACCAGTATGTACCTCTGCAAGCCGGCACATTTCTAAAGATGCGTCCATAGCCGTCACATCATAGCCCAGCTCGTACATATAGAGACTGTCTCTGCCGGAACCGCATCCCATATCCAGGATAGTCGCTCCCTCGTCCATCTCGTTTAAAAACTCTCCAATGATTGGAGTCATGTCCAAATCTACCGTATCTTCAAAGAATTTTACTGCGTATTTATTATAATAGTCTATCGAGTCCACCATACTCCTCCTATATTTTTTGGATGGATTTTTCCGTAATACGGATCTTCCCTTCTTTGAGCAGCTTTCCTACTGCCCGCTTAAACTCATTTTTGCTCATGTTAAATTCCCGCCGGATAGTCTCCGGTCTGGCTTTATCGTTAAACGGAAGAACTCCGTCAAACTCTTCTATAACCTGCATAACCTTCACAGCGTCGGATTCCATCTGCATATAAGCTTTCTGGCGCACGCTCAGATCCAGCTTGCCGTCTTCACGAACCCGAATCACTCTGGCTTCTATCTCGTCGCCTTCATGGAAATCCTGAAACAGTTCCTTTTTCGGAATCAGTCCGTAGTAGCGGTTATCTACTGCCACAAACGCGCCCAGATTTTCATTTATCTCATAAATCCGGCCCTTTACCTGATCGTCTTTTTTATACGGAGACTGACTGCTCATATAGGAGTATACCCGCATGGTTGCTGCCAGGCGGCTGCTCTTGTCCACATATAATGCAACCAGGCATTTCTCGCCTTTCCGCACCGGATGACTCTGCTCGCGGAACGGAAGCAGCAAATCTTTTTCCAGTCCCATATCCAGAAACGCGCCGATTTTGGAAGTTTCTTTTACTTCTAATACTGCGGTTTCCCCAACCTGCAATTTTGGTATGCCAGCTGTGGCAATCAGACGATCTTCTGAATCTTTATAGATAAAGACTGTGATTTTATCGCCGATTCTGGTTCCCTCCGGAACCTGCTTTTTGGGAAGAAGGACGCTGGCTCCCTCTTTGGCGCTTTCACTGAGATATACGCCAAATTCCTTAATGCGGACTACTTCCAGCTCCTGTACCTTTCCTAACTCAATCATAAACTTTGCCTTTCCCGCTCTGCTGCCCGAAACGTCTTATGGTTCATACTGCATCCATACAACCGCATAGGGTTTTCCTTCTGTACTGCACAGAGAAAGGATATGACCATTCTCCATCGCAGATACCCTTGGAATCATAACGTCTCCCAGAACAGCCGCTTTTTTATACTCTGCTCTCAGTTCCCGAATACGCCCCTGCATTCCTGATGCCTGACGGGCTATTTCTATATACTGGGCATTATTTACATGATGATTGGTATCAATGTGGTAACGATTTATGGTAACCGGTTCTCCCTGGATAAACGTCTGCGGCAATGCAATCTTTCTCGGAGCTTCTCCCATCTCTAACGGAGGTTCTTCTGCTCCATAAGGAGCCACATCTTCTTCACGAACCCGAACTGGAAGCAAAGTATCCGTACTGCACATAAACCAGACGGAACTGGCCTTTACCAGATAATTGCCTTCCTTATCCAGAATAGCGAAATTGCGGTATCCGTAAATCCCTTTCGACGCATAAGGCCAGGTCACAATCTGTACCCTGTCTCCAAGTCTTGGATACTGGTCTGCTATAATTCTCCAGGAAGACACCAGCCATGCTCTGTGTTCATTTTTCAAAAATTCCAGCCCTACGCCGCAGTCTTCTGACTGAAAGGTACTGCAGTCCTGAAAATAATTAATGATTCCCGTCATCGTCAGGAATCCTTCTTCATCTGTCTCGCTATAACGAATCCTGCTGTCTAACCGATACATATACGTCCTCACTTTAAAATCACATACCATTATATCTGATTCTGATTCTATTGTCCAGTAGTAAGTTATTTCTTTACACAATTGAAACTGAATTAAAAAAGAGCTTCAAAACGTCTGTCAACGCTGAAAGCTCTAAAAGCTGGGCTACAAGGATTCGAACCTTGAAATGACGGAGTCAGAGTCCGTTGCCTTACCATTTGGCGATAGCCCAATAAGATATTAAATTGTAATAATGATATCCTTTCACCGGATAAACTGGGCTACAAGGATTCGAACCTTGAAATGACGGAGTCAGAGTCCGTTGCCTTACCATTTGGCGATAGCCCATCAACGCAACGAGTGTATTATACAATACTATTTTCCGTTGGTCAAGCACTTTTTTTGTTTTTGACAATTTTTTTGACGATTTCAGGCGTTTTTCCCGCTTCCGTATTCTACCTGTTCCAGGCACAGCCCTTCCGGCGGAGCTGCCGGCCCTGCCGCTTCTCTGGACAGCGCTTCCAATACAGCCGGAATACTCTCAGGTTCCCGCTCTCCCAGACCTGCTTCAATCAAGGTTCCCGTCAGAATCCGGACCATGTACTGCAAAAATCCATTTCCAGTATAGCGAATGGTCAGCGTGGTTCCCTTTTCTTCAAACTCAATCTTCTCGATTGTCCGGACTGTGCTTTTTTTCATCTTCTTATTTCCACAGAAACTTTTAAAGTCATGGGTTCCAAGTAAAAATCCGGATGCTGCCTTCATTTTTTCAATATCCAGAGCTTTTCCCAGCCCATAGGTATACTTTCTGGTAAATACATCCTTTTTTTCACTCATTTCGATGCGGTATGCATATGTTTTCCTCACGGCATTCAGCCTGCTGTGGAAGCGGCATGGAACCTGCTCCACCGACAGCACTCCGATGTCTTCCGGCAGATATTCATTGCAGTATGCTTTGATCTGCTGCGGTTCCATCGGTTCGGGCAAATAAAAATTAACGACCTGTCCTGCTGCATGAACGCCTTTATCCGTTCTTCCGGAACCATGTACTTCTATGGTTTCGCCTGTCATACGGCTTAATACTGCTTCCATTTTTCCCTGAATCGTCTTGTCTGTGGTCATCTGCTTCTGCCAGCCGTCATACCGGCTGCCATCATACTGCAGCACCATTTTATAATTTACATTCAATGTGTTCTCCTCATTCTCTGCCACAGGGCCGCTCCAGCTGCCGCTATGGCAATTCCAAATACCTCGCCGCTTATATCCAGCCATACGTCCTGGATCATGGCGGCGCGTCCTGCTGCAAACAGCTGTATAGTCTCGTCCAGAAACGGAATTACCGCGGCCGCAAGCATTCCTGCCAGCCAGCGTATCTTTCGTTCTGTCAGACTGCGCAAATTCATAAAAAGCAGCAGTCCCAGTCCTGCATACTCTGTAAAATGGGCGGTTTTTCTCACAATATGATCCGTCAGCCAACCGCTGGGAAGTCCAGCCTGATCAAACAGTTCCACAGCAGCCGCCAGTACAAAACCGCTTTCCTTGGAAGATACGGCAGCTGGCTTTATGGAGCGGCCGTAAACTAAGGCAATATAAATGAGAAGGATTACCAGCCAGATTTTCTGGCGCCTTTCCATATGAATACGTTTCATTTGCTGTCTCCTTTATAATTTTTTCATTATAGTACAAAAACAGCATTCTGGCAACAAAAAAGGATGTGTCCACCTTTCCGAAGAAATGTGGACATATCCCTCTTCATCTTCATATGAACATCCGTGTAAACAGGCAGCGCGCCTGTACGCAGATACTATCTCAGTCCCAAAATCAGGATTACTAAAATAGCACACGGAATTACAAAGGTTACATAGCCTCTTAATGCTCTTGGAAGCTTTAAACCTTCTCCGGTATTAGCTTCTGCAAGGAAATTGTCAAATCCCCATCCCCATCTGGTTACACAGAACAGAAGGAAGATCAGGGAACCTCCAGGCAAAAGCAGATTGCTGACAATAAAATCTTCTAAATCCATAATGGTACTTCCAGCGCCTCTTGGCTGGAATCCGCTCCACACACTGAATCCTAATACGCAAGGAAGGGATGCAATCAAAATGATAATTCCATTAACAAGCGCTGCTTTTTTGCGGCTCCAATGCCACTTATCCATGCAGCAGGCCATAATGTTTTCAAATACCGCCACAATCGTAGAAAATGCTGCAAACGTCATAAAAATAAAGAATAACGCGCCCCAGAAGCGGCCTCCTGCCATAGCATTAAATACATTTGGCAGGGTAATAAAAATCAGTTCCGGACCTGCACCAGGATCTACCCCAAAGGCAAAGCAGGCTGGAAAAATAATCAGGCCGGAAGTAATTGCCACAAACGTATCTAAAATTGCAATCTGTACCGATTCGCCTGCCAGACTTCTCTCCTTTCCCATGTAGCTTCCAAAGATTGCCATCGCACCAATACCAAGACTCAGCGTAAAGAACGACTGATTCATCGCCGCTATTATCACATTGATAAGCCCGACTTCCTCTACCTTTTTCCAATCTGGTACCAGGTAAAACTTAAGCCCTTCCATACCGCCTTCCAGAGTCATGCTGTTAAACGCAAGCACAATAATCAGCGCCAGAAGTCCTATCATCATCACTTTTGTAATTCGCTCTACGCCAGCCTGCAGTCCCATGGAGCAGATGAAAAAGCCGACTGCCACAATCACTGCCATCCAGAAGGTCATGCTTACCGGATCTCCCAGCATCTTGGAAAACTCTCCGGCTACTGCTTCGGTATTCATTCCGGCAAAATCATTCTTTAAAAATTTAAAGAAATAGGAAAGCATCCATCCTGCAACCGATGTATAAAACATCATCAGAACATAATTCCCAAACATTGCCACATAGCCATGCAGATGCCACTTGCTGCCTGGCTTTTCCAGTTCCTGATAACAGCATACCGGACTTTTTCTGCTGGCACGTCCTACTGCAAATTCCATGGTCAGCACCGGAACTCCTACCGCAATCAGGAAAAACAGATAAAACAGCACAAAAATGCTGCCTCCGTTTTGTCCGGTTACGTATGGGAATTTCCATACATTTCCAATTCCGATGGCACAGCCGGCAGAAATCAGGATAAATCCCAGCCTTGACTTAAAATTTTCTCTTTCCATACCTTAACTTCCTCTTTCTTATTTCTCTGTCAAGCGGCCATTTCCATCCGCTTTGACACTTTCCCGCAGTAATTCGCGTTGATTATTATCTTAATATAGAATCCGAAAAATGTAAAGTCTCAATCAATTGGAACTATTTTTACTTTTCAAAATAAAATAACCGATCTCTGTTTTTGTCTTTATCCCTATTAAATATTCCATATCGATAACCATTCACGACAGAAATATCTCCGTAACTAAAATATCCTCTTCCTGAATAATCAATTCCGCCATCTACAAAAATTCTTAACTATCGGATTGTTTTACTGTCAAATGGATCCTTGTTAAACACTTCGTCAAAAGTCGGTCCGACCTCATAAAAAATCATTCCCTTATAGTCGCTGTCCATGTGTGCCTCTAAAATATTTCCTTATACTTTTATAATTGCTATAACATATGCATACTTTAGATCTAAAACAGCGGAAACCTTCGTAAATCAAGGCTTCCGCTGAAATAGAAAAGAGCGCGAGACGGGATTCGAACCCGCGGCCCCCACCTTGGCAAGGTGGTGCTCCACCCCTGAGCCACTCGCGCATTAGATATGACACAAATCAATTATTTATATCATAACTTTATAAAATTGTTAAGGGATTACATACCCTCAAAACCACACATTGAAACGTTCATCCAACCTCTTCCCTTACCTTCTTGGTTAAGCCCTCGACCGATTAGTATCAGTCAGCTCCATACATTACTGTACTTCCACCTCTGACCTATCTACCTCGTACTCTTCAAGGGGTCTTACTCTTGCGATGGGATATCTCATCTTG